>Ga0156384_16_pt1:0-275000 | contig 402934 bp, 327 predicted proteins | sample RifOxyA3_FD_108028 | JGI IMG/M metagenome (GOLD analysis project Ga0156384, IMG submission 108028) | Candidatus Edwardsbacteria bacterium RifOxyA12_full_54_48
ATCAGCCAACCTTGGGTTGACCAAATTTCAACAACTTGCTCCTACCCCTGACATTTTCACTTGCCTGTTACCCTGACATATTGACTAAGCAACGACAGCAAAGAAAATTACATAATATAAGCCCCGCAGTTGCGGGGCTTTATATTTGATGAGTATTTGAAAGGGCTCTTACCATTTTCTGGCATATTTATTTCTTATTGACATGTAAGAAGTATGGCATTATAATAATAATTGAGCATATCTTGGCAAATCATGATCGTCAACTAAAATCAAACCAATTAAAAGGAGGGGATGATGCTAAACAGAACTGTTCTGCTAATGCTTGCCCTGCTATCTACCGTTAGTTTGGGCTTGGCAACCCAGAACTTCGAGAGCAATTCTTTGACGCTAAAAGGTAAGGATTTAGTTAAGGGAAACTACCAGGGGGAGCAAACCGCTGCAACCGATGCCAAAGATGAAATATCTTTTGCGCCGAAAACGGCAGTAAAAGCCAAAAGTTCGGGAGGACCTGATGCCTACGGATATATCTGGACTGATTCTGACGAGGCAGGCGGACCGACCTATAGCTGGATTGACATCACCGGCACTGGCACTCCGCTGAGTATTTTAGATGACGGAGAGGCGAATATCACCATACCTTTCTCTTTCCAGTTCTACGGCATATCGTCCGCAGATCTGCGCGTCGGCAATAACGGCGGCATTATTTTCACCACCACCATCGGCGATGTCTTCGCCGGCAACACTGCCTTGCCAGCCACATCATGGACCATGGGGATAATGGCCTTCTGGGACGACATTGACGATGAGACCGGCAATGTCTACTGGGAGGTGCAGGGCATTGCCCCCAACCGCCAGCTGATAATCGAGTGGTACGACCGACCGCATTACAGCAACACCGGATCGGCCACTTTTGAGATGATCCTGTCCGAGGGATCGAACGCCATCGTTTTCCAGTATGCCGATCTGGACTTTGGCAACGCATTATATGACAACGGCCTTTCGGCCACCGTCGGCATCCAGGGAAGCAGCACTGCCGGCGACAGCCTGTATCTGTTGTACAGTTTCAACACGGCCTCGCTGCACGATAACCTGGCCATTCGCTTCTCTGATTATATCCCAGCCACCCACGACCTTGCCGTAGCCAGCATTGATACACCGACTACCATAATGCCACCCTCGGAGGGATTTACCCCCGTTGCCACCGTAAAGAACCTAGGACTGAGCCCGGAGAGCGACTTCCAAGTGTTCTTCCAGATCAATGACAGTATGGGCTCCCAGCTTTACCTGGATTCGGCACAAATAACCAGCCCGGACAGTATTTTATGCGATTCCTTGCGGCAATTCACCTTTAGCGCTTTCGACCCGAATGCATTTACCCGCTACACTGCAATTGCCTGGACCGGACTGGCCGACTCTATACCATCCAACGATACCCTGAGCAAGGCCTTCCGCACCTGGGATTTGAATGTAGGAGCAACCGGTATCCTGGCTCCGGCGGTTAAAGTTAACCCCGAATCTACTGCGGTCCCGACGGCCACATTCCACAACTTTGCCACCCAGACGGCAGACTTCCAGGCCCATTTTGAGATCCGTGACAGCGCCAGCATGGTTTACGGACAGTCGCTGGCCATTACCGGACTGCCACCCGGGGGGGACACTACCATAGTCTTTCCGGACTGGGCGGCTCCGCACGCCCTGGGAAACTATAGCGCTTCTGCCTATACCGTGATGCCTCACGACCTCAATCCGAGCAACGATACGCTGACTGAAAGCTTCATCGTCGGATACCATCAATTTGGGGATATCGATACCACCATCACTATAGGCACCCTGGCTAGCTACGCTCTGACCGGCATTACCTTCTGCCAGGCGGACAGTAATTTCTATTTTGTGAGCATGGCCGACGATTGTGTCTATCGCCTCGATCCCGATACCTGGGCAACCACCCTGGCCTTCCCGGTCGACAACAGCGCCGGCGAGATCCCCTGGGGCATCTCCTGGGACGGCACCAATTTCTGGGTAGGCCAGATCGAGAACAGCATGATCTATGCTTATAACAAGCAATACACCTTTGCCGGGACCTACACCGGACTTTACTGCGACATTACCGGCATCGGCGGCAGCGGCTGGATGGCAGGCATGGATTTCGACGGCGTCCACACCTGGCAGGTGGCGGTAGGCGGAGATAACATGATCTATAGGCTGGATCTGCCGAACGGGGCAGTCATCGATACCATCAACTCCGTGCCCTGGGTTACCTCGCAACGGGGTTGTAGCTGGATACCATACACCAGCCAGTTCTTGTCCGGCGGTTGGAATACTAACCTGCTTTACAAGCTCGACTCCCTGGGTAATCAGTTAGACTCAGCCGTCATGGCCTCCATGGCCGACGTTGACATCTACGACCTTATCGCCGAGGGTGAGTATCTCTGGGGATTGGTCACCATCCAGGACGCAGCCAACTCCATCAGAAAGGTTTGGATGGGTTACCTTCGACCGACCGGAGTGAATGGCAACCCCAACGAGCTGAACGAATCGGCAGACTTCTCCCTGCAGCCAGCCTACCCCAACCCACTTCAGGGCAACACCACCATCAGTTTCAGGCTGCCCCGGGCCTCGCTGACCAGCTTGGATATTTACAATATCATGGGGCAGAAAGTGAAGACCCTTGTTGCCGGTAATCTTGAGGCCGGCCGGCACAGTGTCATCTGGAACGGATGTGACAACAGCGGCAGGAAAGTGGCTTCGGGGGTTTTTATTTGCCGTTTGACATCCGGCAGCGGCCAGGCCACCCGCAAGTTGCTGGTCATCAGATAAGCCCTGGTATCAAGGAAACAATAAAGCCCCGCTTTGATGCGGGGCTTTTCATTGGGTGATATTATCGACCGTTTTCCCTCAGCTATGACGGTATTTTATCACCCGGATATCCTCCAGGGTCACCAGTCCCTCGGTTACGTTCTGGTCGATGAAAGGCATCAGCCGGTCGATATTCTCCTTGGTATCCACCACCTCGATGACCACCGGCAGATCCTCCGACAGGTTCAATAATTTGGCGCTGTGAAGCCGGCTGTCGGCCCCGAATCCCAGGATGCCCCTAAGGACCGTGGCCCCGGCCAGGTTCAATTCGCGGGCCTTGAGCACTATCTGCTCGTACAAAGGCTTGCCGTTATGCTTGTCGTTTTCGCCGATAAAGACCCTTAACAGCACCGCCTGCTCCGGAAGTTTCATCCGCCAATCCTCCCTGTTCGCTAACAATTATAAACATCTGCAATTGAGAATAAAATTTAACCTTATCATAAATATTATGCTCCTGTTATATCGCATTTACAACATTCTCATGGCAAATCTATTTAATAATATTTATTCATTATATTTGCATTGTATCTTCGTATAATATCGTTTAATTCAGACACCTCATCTTTTGTTATGGTTTTGTTATTAATAATTGATATTTCTGTGACATTCCGTGTTGGCTCAATAAAAATTGGTAAAAATAAAAACAAGGGCTGCTTATTTTGAATATATTTGTATAGAGAAAATAACTGAACAAGGTAAGCTGGAGGCGTTGTATATTTATGAAGATTTTTCAATGGTAATTTACACTTAAAATACTCTAAAGAATCAATTATACTTTTACTCTCTAATAAAGTCCAATCATTGTCGTAATAACATTTTATATCATGTTTTATTTCTTTGATTTTGTCGTGATAAATAGATATTTTAGAAGTTTCAGTATAAATTGGTTGCACTAAAACCGCATCTGTTCTTTTTCCAACAGAGGTTGCACAACCAAACAGAAACAATAATAATGCATAATACAATAATTCTTTTTTCATTTATTGGCTTTCGTATTTCCCTCATGCTTTACAAGTTATTTCCCGTAATTCCACCAAGAAACCGTTGGTTTATATTTTTAAAATGTTTTGAGCGCCAATTTAGCGACATACATGCCGAGAACCACCAACAGCAGCCCCAATATATTGTTCAGGAGCACATTGGTCAGGCACAGCCTGATCTCGCCCTCCCGCAGCAGATTGATGGTTTCCAGGGAGTAGCTGGAGAAGGTGGTGTAGGCCCCCAAAAAACCGATGGCGATAAAGCTTCTCAGGTCGGAAGGGATCATGGCCCGGTCGAAAAATTCAAAGAACACCCCGATGGCCAGAGAGCCGGACAGATTGACAAACAAGGTCCCCCAGGGAAATATCTCATTGACCGACAGCTGGACCAGCCGGGAAAGCCCGTAACGGGCCAAAGCCCCGGTCATGCCGCCCAGGGCGATATAGATCAAATGCTGCACGGGATCACTGCTTCAAAAGCTCCTCGACTTCGCGGGCCAGCATCTGATCCAGATTCTCGCGGTAGCCTATATGCCGGTACCTGATGACCCCCTGCTTGTCTATCACAAAGGTGGTGGGGATTCCGGTCACGCCGTAAACCCGGTCGATACCGACGCCCATCATCCCGCCCTGCAAAATGACGAACTGATGACCCGACCTCTCTACGAACTGCTTCACCAACTGGTTCTTGTCCCGGCCCTCCAGGTTGATGCCCAGCACCACCAGGCCTTTTCCCTGGTATTCCAGGAAGACCTGGTCGATCAGAGGCATGGCCAGCTTGCAGGGACCGCACCAGGTGGCCCAAAAATCAAGTATCACCACCCGGTCCCGGAACTGGGAAAGCTGATAGGGCTGGTCGTCCAGGTCCGGCAGGCTGAAGTCGGGGGCCGGCCGGCCGACTATTCTGGCGGCGTCGGCCTCATCCTCGGCCTGCTGGCGGGCCAGGGTTTTCTCCGCCGCCTGTTGCAGCATTTTGTCCAATCCTCTCAGGGTCCTGTATCTTTCCTCATAGACGGCCTCCAGCTCGGCTTTGGTCTTGGCCGGGTCCTCCAGCCGTCCGGCCAGGCTGGCGGCCAGGTTCTCTATGGCGCCATCCAAATCGCCCGTCCGGTATAAGGCCAGCCCCAGGTGATACTGGATGGTCGGATCCTCTGCCAGTTTAAAGGCCTTCTGCAATTCCCGCAGGGCTGCATTATAGTCTCCCTTTTGATAAAGCACCCAGCCGTAGGTGTCCAGATAATTCCCCCTCTCCATCCGGAGGATGTTTTCCCAGCGTTCCCGCGACAGGCCGGCCGGCTTCTGGCCGGATGATCTCTTGTGGGCCAGGGCCGCCGCTTTTTGAGAGTATTGCTCGGCCTGCTCCAGGTTGATCCCCTGCTTGGCCCACTCATAGGAAAGATTGTTGAGCACCTCGGCATTCTCGGGGTCCATCTTCAGAACGGACTCGAAGACCTCATACATCCTCGGCTGGTTGCCTATCTGGGCGAAACGGCCGGCCAGCATGGTATACAGCCCCAGCCGCTGTTCCCTGGTGATGAACTTCATCCCCTTGATGTCGCCCTCCGCCCGGTCAAGGCTTTCGGCCTCTCCGGCCTGGGTGATCTTTTGGGCCTGATCCAGTACCATCTCCCGCTGTTTGACGATGAAGAAGCTCAAGCCAGCCAGGGCCAGCAGACTGGACAGCACCAGTACCCAGAATAGCTTTGGAATTTTTTTCATATCTGTCCCTTTGAAACGGGTTGGCTGTTAAAAATGGGCTGATCTCTCAGCCCATGAAATTATTTTTTCCCGTCCCGGTATTCCTTGGTCGCTTTGATGAAATCGCGGAACAGGGGTTGGGGCTTCATGGGCCGGGACTTGAATTCGGGATGGAACTGGCATCCCAGGAACCAGGGATGGTCCTTCAGTTCCACCATCTCCACCAGCATCCCGTCCGGCGACCGGCCGCAGAACACCATGCCCTTCTCCTCCAATTTTGCTACATAGGTGTTGTTGACCTCGTAGCGGTGGCGGTGGCGTTCCGATACCTGTTCTGTCTGGTAGGCCTGATGGGCCTTGGTGCCGGGCGTGATGACGCAGGGGTAGGCCCCCAGCCGCATGGTCCCGCCCAGGTTGCTGATGTTCCTCTGTTCCGGCAGGTAGTCTATCACCGGATGCGGGGTCTTGTCGTCGAACTCGGTGGAATGGGCCTGCTTCATGCCGCAGACGTTGCGGGCAAACTCGATGGTGGCCACCTGCATCCCCAGGCAGATGCCGAAATACGGCATTTTATTTTCCCGGGCGTACCGGGCCGCCAGGATCTTGCCCTCGATGCCCCTTTCTCCGAAGCCGGGGCAGACCAGGATGCCGTGGCAGTTAGCGAAGCGTTGGGATACATTCTCCGGGGCCAGGCTTTCGGTATCTATCCAGTCCAGGTTGACCTTGGCCCGGTTGGCGATGCCGGCATGGACGAATGATTCTATGATGCTCTTGTAGGCGTCGTGCAGATCGACATACTTGCCGCAGATGGCCACCCGCACTTCGGATTCGGGATTCTTGTGTTTTTCGATCATCTGGCTCCAGGCGGTCAGGTCCGGCTTGTGAAAACCGGCCCCCAGCAGATGGGCCACGATCTCATCCAATCCATCGTTGTGGAATCTGAGGGCCACCTCGTAGATGCTCTCCACGTCGATGGCCTCGATCACCGACTCGGCCGAGACGTTGCAGAACAGGCCGATCTTCTCCTTGAGTTCCTTGTCCAGGGGCTGCTCGGTCCGGCAGATGATGATGTCCGGCTGGATGCCGATCTCCCGCAGTTTGTTGACCGAATGCTGGGTGGGCTTGGTCTTAAGCTCGCCGGAGGCGTGGATATACGGCACCAGGGTCAGGTGGATATAGGCGCAGTTCTCCCGCCCCACGTCCAGCCGGAACTGCCTGATGGCCTCGATGAACGGCAGGCTCTCGATGTCGCCCACCGTGCCGCCGATCTCGGTGATCAGCACGTCGACGTCGCCGCTTTCGGCCAGCTTGTGGATCCGGGCCTTGATCTCGTTGGTGACGTGCGGCACCACCTGGACGGTCTTGCCCAGGTAATCGCCCCGTCGTTCCTTGGTGATGATGGATTCGTAGATCTGCCCGGAGGTCAGGTTGTTGTCCCGGGTCAGGGGCCGGTCGATGAACCTTTCGTAATGGCCCAGGTCCAGATCGGTCTCCGCCCCGTCGTCGGTGACGAACACCTCCCCGTGCTGGAAGGGGCTCATGGTCCCGGGATCGACATTCAGGTAGGGATCGAACTTCTGGATGTTGACCTTGAGGCCCCGGGCCTTAAGCAGATAGCCCAGCGATGCCGAGGCGATGCCCTTGCCCAGCGAGCTGACCACCCCGCCGGTGACAAATATGAACTTTACTTTCTTCTTCATAACTTTTTATGTTTCAAAAATTTGTTTTTAATGACATCGTTTTGTCACCCTGAGAAAGCAGCAATACCAAGCAAGCCGAACGGGTGAACTCTTGCCGCCCTATACCTTGTGCCCCGATCAAAATGATAAGTAAAATTTGAAGTATTAAGTTTACTTTAAAAAAAGCCCCCTGTCAAATGAAAAAAGGGCGAAGTGAAGACACTTCGCCCTGGGTTTTTCTGATGATCTACTGTACCACCACGAATTTCCTGGTGGCCCGGTAATTCCCGGCCTGCAGTCTGACAAAATAGACCCCCTCGGCCACATTGGCATCGCTCCATTTCAGCGAGTAGTGACCCGGCTCCTGCAGGCCCCGGTCGAAGCTCTTGACCGTCTGGCCCAGCACATTGTAGACCTTGATGTCCACCTGGGCTGCCCTGGGCAGCTGGTACCTGAAGTTGACCTGCCCCCGGGCCGGGTTGGGCCAGGCGTTTTGCAGGGCGAAGACTGCGGGGTTCCCAGCCTGCGGTTTGCCGCTTACCCCGGAGGCTCCCACGGTCATGGAGACCGGGATCTTCTTGGGGTTGTTGGCCAGATCGTTGCTGGCCAGGCAGACCGTGTCGCTGTAAGTGCCCAAGGATAATCCCGTAGCATTAAAGCTGAAGGTGACATTGCTATTGCCGGCCGCGGCCACTGTTCCCGAGGTGGGATCGATGGTGATCCAGTCGGCCAGCTTTTTGCCCAGCATGGCCTTCAGGTTCCAGTTGTAGTCAAGCGCGTAGGTTTGCAATTCAGCCCAACCGCCGGCTTCGACCCAATCCCCTTTGCCGTCTATGGCCGGGCCGTTGTCGGTTGAAGCAGGATAGGTGCCATTGACGTGCCCCACACTGTACCCTACCCAGTAATTGATGCCGGTCTGAAGGGTTATCGGCGAAGGAAGCTGGTAGGTGTTCCATCCGTCCGCTGTCGACGCAGTGACATCGGAGGAATAGATCTCGGTGGTCGGAGAGGTGGTCCCGCCCTGCCACACTTTAACAGTCACATTGGTAATAGGAAGGATGATCAACGCCTTTACGGCATATAGTTCATAGGTTTCGTAATAAGAAGCCAATTCGGTGCTGGTCAGCAGGATTGCGGTGGTAAAGGTCGTGCCGCCATTTCCTATGGCATCACCATTGTCAGCATTGTCATAACTTCCAATGCCGGTATTTAAATATGTCAGGTTCCAGTCCAGATCCATACCGCCGGTGTTGCCGATCACCAGGGTCTGGTCCAGGCTGTCGTTCTGGGGAACGTTGACATCATAATAGGTGTGGTCCAGGGCCATGGCCGGCCCGGTGGGAGCGCCTTCCGGCTTGACGATCAGGCTGCAGGTCATGGCCGATGAGCCGGCCGGGATCTGGCGCACCGCCACCCCGGCATGGGCCCCGCCGGTGGAGTCGGTGGCGCCGTTGTAATAGCTGACCGGGTAGGCAGTGCCGGAACTATCAAAGCTGGCCTGGGTGCTGCTGGTCCAATAGTCGGCCGCATCTCCATCGTTGGTCCCATTCCACAATTCAGAACGGTAACCGGCGGTGGTCATATCGGTCTCCTCCACCGCCACGCCATAGGGCCGGGCCACCCCCCCGCTGGTATATTTATTATTCATCGTGTTGTTATTCAAATAGGTGGTGGTGGTATAGGTGCTGTCGATATGGTAGATGGCCAAACCGCCCGGCGAAGTTGAAGGCAGCAGAGAGTCCCAACGTACGCTGCTGACCGGACCCATGCCAAGTTCATAGCGGTTCTCCACCAGCCAGAACTGCTTGGTGGTGTCAGTGCCCAAAAAGGCCAGCTTATAGCTGCTGTTGGTGGCCGTGGTCATGATACTGTTGACGGTGTAAACATCGTTAGCGGTGACCAGGGTAGGACTGGCCCAACCCAGAAAACGCCGGCACCACAGGTCAAGGGCCACCGGGCGGGCATTGGTGGAGCCGTTGCCGCCCCAGGAACCGCCGGCCATCAGCGAAAATTTGCCGATGCCCGAGCCGGCGCCGTAATCGTAATTATCAGTATCATAAAGGTCCGGTAGGCCCAGGGCATGCCCGAACTCGTGGCAGAATACTCCGCAGCCGATCATCTCGGTGGTGCCGCCGTTGCCGTCGGCGTAGTTGGTCCTCTCCGGCATGATGATATATTCGTTGATCCGAACCGGATTGCCGGTGAAGGGGCTAATGTCGCCGGTGGTATAATAGGTGGCCCCGCTGCCCCAGCCCGACAGATAGAAGCTGTGCGACCAGATGGCGGTGGCGCCTTCTTCTGCTCCTTTGCCGGCGTGAACCACCCACAGCACGTCGAGATAGCCGTCGTGGTTCTGGTCGTAGCTGGAATCGGCGAAGTTGACGAACGAGTCGGCATGGGCCAGGGTTTTGATTATGAACTCATAGGTATTTCCGGTTGTCCCAGTATTGAACCCATAATTGGCCGAATAATAGGCAACGGTGTTGTTGCTGGTGCGCCAGTTGTCGACCGCGCCGGAACAGCTCATGGTGTTGTAGGACATGTCGCGGTAGTAGTTGTTGACCGATTTGTTGTTGGTCCCGGTGTTGAACAACATGCCCTGGAATTCGGCCTGGGTGTTGATGGCCGCCAGGTCGGTAAAATAGCCCATGATCACCGGGTATTCCCGGCTGCCGGTGACCTTGGCATCGGAGCCTTTGATATCCTTAAGCTGAAAGATCAGGCCCCGTTCCGGGCTGTCCATGCCCTTCAGGCGCATGGCCTTCAGGGCTTCGGGCTCCCGGATCCCCTGATAAGGGGGCATGGCAAACAAAAAGCCGGCCATTGACGAAAGTATCGCCATGACCAAAAGTAATCGCACTATTGAGCTTTTACCCATGAATAGTTACCTCATTTTATATTTATGGAATGGTTACTTCCTGGATCAATTATAATCACGGAAAGGCCCAATGTCAACCCAAAGGATGAATTAAACTTTTCCAATTATTTATTGCCACCATCCTTCTTTTTCCTCCCCTCCCAGCCCCGCTCGGTGGGAAAATAGAACTTCTGGTCCTTGATCTCGTCCGGCAGGTGCTGCTGGTCCAGTTTGGCGTCGGGCTCGTCGTGGGCGTAGCGGTAGCCGGCCCCGTAGCCCACCTCCTTCATCAGCTTGGTGACGGCGTTGCGGATCACCAGCGGCACCGGCAAAGAACCGGAGCGGTCTATCTCCCGCATCACCGCGCCGTAGGCCTTGTAGACCGCGTTGCTCTTGGGCGCCAGGGCCAGATAGATCACCGCCTGGGCCAGGGCCAGCTCGCCCTCCGGCGTGCCCAGGAAATGATAGGCCTCTTTGGCCTGGTTGGCTATCAGCAGGGCGTTGGGATCGGCATTGCCGATGTCCTCGGTGGCAAAGCGGATCATCCGCCGGGCCACATACAACGGGTCCTCGCCCGAGGCCAGCATCCGGGCCAGCCAGTATAAAGATCCGTCGGGATCGGAGTCCCGCAGGGATTTATGCAGGGCCGAGATCAGGTTGTAATGCTCCTCCCCGGCCTTGTCGTACAGCAGGGATTTCCTCTGCATGGCCTCCTCGGCATCGGCCAGGGTCACCGTTCTCTTCCCGTCCTGGTCCGGTTTGACGGTGCTGACCGCCAGCTCCAGAGCGTTGAGGGCGGTGCGGGCGTCGCCGTAGGAGGACTGGGCGATGAATTCCAGGGCCTTGGCATCGGCCGCCGGATGGAGCTCGGCCAGCCCCTTTTCTTCTATTAGAGCCCGCTCCAGAATGCCCTTGATATCCTCCTCGCCCAGGCCTTTCAGGATCAGCACCTTGCTGCGGGATAAAAGGGCCGAGATCACCTCGAAGGACGGGTTCTCGGTGGTGGCCCCTATCAGCACGATGGTCCCCCGTTCCACGTAGGGCAGAAAGGCGTCCTGCTGGGCCTTGTTGAAGCGATGGATCTCGTCCACGAAAAGGATGGTGCGCTGGCCCTGGTGGCTGCGCTTGGCCTCGGCTTGCTTGATGACCTCCTTGATCTCCTTGATGCCGGAGATCACCGCCGAGAATTCCAGAAAATTGGCCTTGACCGAGCTGGCGATGATCCGGGCCAAAGTGGTCTTGCCGGAGCCCGGCGGACCCCAGAAGATCAGCGACGGCACCTCGCCGGATTCCAGGATCTTGCGCAGCACCCGTCCGGAGCCGATCAGATGCTCCTGGCCCACCACCTCGTCCAGGGTGCGGGGCCGCATCCGGTCGGCCAGGGGCACGGATTTGGCCTCGGCCGATCTATCGGGAAATATTTCGGTCTGATCGGTCATGATCATTTAAGGAATTGTGGTTAGTTGCTATTTTAGATCACCCCTTCCCCTCCTTGATCAAGGAGGGGATTAAGGGGAGGTCATTTTATTTTCAAAAGAAATTCTTTCATCCCGATAAAGATGGCCCTGGCGATCCTCTCCTGGAAAACTCCGTCCAATAAAAGGGCTTCCTCGCGGGGGACGATGATGAAGGCCGGCTCCACCAGGATCGAGGGGAATTCGGTGGCCCGGCACAGCACCAGGTTGCCGTAGAACAGTCCGTGGTCGTTAAGCGGAAGCGTCTTCTGAAACTGACGGTGGACCGTCTCGGCCAGCCACCGGCTGTAGGGCTGGTAGTAATAGGTGGAATATCCGCTGTTCAACAGGGGATTGGCTCCGTCCGGCGAGGCGTTGTTGTGGATGCTGATCAAAATATCCGCCTTCCAGCCAGCCGCCCGGCTGGGGCGCTGGTAGATGCCGGCCCCCTCAGACCCCTCCCGGGTGTAGAGAACCGAGGCCCCCTCCTTCTTCAGCATCCGGCCCAGCCGCTGGCTGATCTGCCAGTTGATGTCCTTCTCCAAAGTTCTCAAGGGGCCCACTGCGCCGTTGTCCGGGGAGTGCCCGGGATCCAGGGCTATTTTTAAATTTTTGAATGGAAGTTTATGGTTGATGGCCGGCGGGGCCTTTAAAGACAGCACCAGGTTGTTGTTCTGATAGGCAGTGCTGTATCCCCACAATTTGCCGGCCAGAGACACCTCCAGCTCCACCGTCCGGCTGTCAACCTGCCTCCAGCGGATATCGTTGACAAAACCGTCGGCCGGATCGTAGCGCACCCAGTCCATGTCGGCCCGGACATCGTAAAGCACCATCTTCAGGCTCCGTCCATCGGCTCCGGGAAAGACCTGATGGACCGAAGGCCGTGACAGCAAGATGCTCAGTTGGCTGCCGCGGGGTTCCCTGGCCGTCTTGACCAAAACCAGCTTGGCGGCAGGGAATATTTTCCCCGCCGGAAACAGTTCCAACGAGTTCTGTTTGACCCAGGCCTCCTTGGCCTCCGAAAGCTTCAGCCGGTAATACTGATCGTGAATTCCGTTGATCTGCAGGATCGTTCCCCGGGGCAGGAACATCTCATAGCCCAGGTCCGGGGCGGTCTTGAGCACCGCAAGGGAATCCTTCACTTTGGCAAAGACCTGGCGGGCATCGTCCCAATTGCTGAGAATTGGCCCGGTGGAATCAATTACGGAATTTCCTTCCCGGTCAACCAGGTAAAAATATATTCGCTGGCTTTCCCAGCCCTCATCTCCCCTTATCAGGCAGGACCCGCCGTAGATGCCGGGCACCACAGTGGTATCGGCGGTGGAGGAGTCGGAAAAAGCCAGGACCTTGTCGTCCGGCTCGGTTGATGCATTCTGCTCAACCATCACCCGACCGCGGCCTCGGCCCACCGAAAAACTGGCCTTGCCGCCGGGCGTCCCCTGGAATGAAACATAAAGGCGATCTCCTGCCGGCAGGCTCAATTTGTAATTGGGGTTGATCGAGCCGTGCAGGATGCACAGGCTGTCAGGCCGGATGTTCTTTTTGCCCGCAGCCACCTTCACCTTGCGATCCAGGGTGGCGATGCCCGAGGCATCCAAAGCCGACAGCTGGATGATGAATTCTCCCGGATCGAACGGGATATAAGCCAGAAAGGCCCCGGTCTTGTAGACCTCCACCTTGCGACCGTTGACCGAAAGCTGGCTGCCGGGCGTTACCGATCCCAGGATGAACGACCAGGAGACCGGCCCGATATCGGCTCCCTCCGGTGGATAGACCAGGTCTATTTGGGGGGCAGATCGGGCCAGCCCCGCAACGATAAGCAGGATAAGGATGCTGCTGATTTTTCTCATTACTCTATAAACACCTTAGCGATTAATTTTAAGGCCCATTTGGCAAACTTGGCCAGGGCAAAGAACCAGTTATTGGAAGCCTGGTTGGCATTCAACGAGCGGATATTTACCACGGCTTTTTCAATCCGAGCAATACTGCAATCTGCCTGCATCGGCCTGGCTGATCCCTGCCGGGGATCCAAATTAAGATATTTCAGCAGTTTCTCCGCCGGGACCTGGTTCCGGCGGGCGATCTGCTTCAGGGTCAGCGTGGTGTCGATCTCAACCGGCCGGAGGGATGTATCCTCTGCCCGGACAACCGGCGTCCCTAGAAACAGGATCAACAGACACATCCCCAGCCGGGGTGATGTTGAAATCCTTTTAAAAGATGCGGCAAAGATATTTTTAACTATATGATACATGTTTTATTATATTCCGGAAGCGATAATAGATCAATAGGATTTACTGTTTCTTGATCACATACTCGGCCGCAGCATTCCCGGCCGCATATCCCGAGCTCCAGGACCACTGGAGGTTGTAGCCGCCGGTGTCCCCGTCCACATCCAGCACTTCCCCGCAGAAGAACAGCCCGGGAGCCTTCTTGGACATCAAGCTTTCGGGAAATATTTGCCGGCAGTCCACCCCCCCGGCCGTGACCTGGGCCTCCTTGAAAGGCCTCGGGCCTTTTATCTGAACCGGCCAGCGGCAGAGATTTTCCAGCAGCATCGGCAATTGTTCATCCGATATCTCCCGGCATGACGCATCGAGGTTCAATTTGCTTTGGATCATCATGACCAGTCCCAGTTTCTCCGGCAGCAGTCCGGTCAAAAAATCCCTGGTCAGGCGGGAAGCCAGTTTTTCCCTTCTGGCCCTCAGTTGGGTGATGACCTCTGTTTCATTGGTATAGGGCAGAAAATTGATCCGGCACTCAAGTCCCGGACCTTTCATCATTCGGCTGGCCTTGAGGGCCAGCGGTCCGGACAGCCCGTAGTGGGTGAACAATCCTTCATCGACGATCTCAAAAACAGTCTGGCCGCCCCGGCTGATGGTCAGCCTGAGGTCCATCCTCAATCCCTGGAGCTTATGGAACCAGTTCCCGGCCAGCATCAGCGGCACCAGGGCCGGCTCCGGGGGGACGATGGCATGGTTAAGTTTCGACGCCATCTCGTAGCCCTGCCCGGTGGAGCCGAACTGCGGACTGGCCGCCCCGCCGCAGGCCAGGATCACCGCAGCGGATCCATGCCCAGGCCCCCTTTGGCGGACCTGCCAGCCGGAGGAAACCCTCCCCAGGGCCACGATCTCGGACCGCAGGTTGACCTCCACCCCCAGCCGTTCCATCTCCTGCTCCAGGCAGAACAGCACCGCGGAAGCCTCGTTGCTGCGGGGAAAATACCTTCCCCGGCTGTCGGCGTAAAACGACAGTCCCAGGCCCTCGAAAAATTCCAGAGTGTTCTTCACTTTGAAATTATCAAGGATGCCGCCGGCCAGTTGCAGGTGGCCGCCGTGAAAGTTATCCAAGGAGATGTTCTGATTGGCAAAGTTACAGCGCCCGTTGCCGGTGGCTAAAAGTTTGCGGCCCAAGGAGCCGTTCTTCTCCCAGAGCCGCACCCGGCCGCCTTTCCCGGCGGCGATGATGGCCGCCATCATCCCGGCCGGCCCGCCGCCGATAATATCGATATATCTGTTCACCGTCTCATCCCGTTTTGGATTTCCCCTGTTCAGCGGCCCTGGCGGCCAGCCAGTCCACCCATTCCGCCATGCCCTGCCCGGTGGCGGCCGACAGTTCGAAGATGGGAGCCTCCCGGTTTATCCTCCGGACGTCGGCCCGGGCCTTCTCTAGATCGAAGTTCACCGCTTCCAGCAGGTCGATCTTGGAGAATATCACCGCCCCGGCCTCGGAGAAGATCAGGGGATATTTGGCCGGCTTGTCGTCGCCCTCCGGCACCGAGAGCACCACCACCTTAAAAGCCTCGCCCAGGTCGAATTCGGCCGGACAGACCAGGTTGCCCACGTTCTCCACCGCCAGGATATCCGTCTTATCAAGCTGAAAATCCTGAAAGGCCCGGTGCACCATCCCGGCATCCAGGTGGCAGCCGCCCTCGGTGTTGATCTGCACCACCGGAATGCCCAGGGCCGCCAGCCGCCGGGCGTCGTAGTCGCCGGTGATATCTCCCTCGATCACCGCAAATTCCATTTTACCTTTCAGGCCGGAGATGGTCCTCTCCAGCAGGGTGGTCTTGCCGGCCCCGGGCGAGGCGATGAAATTAAGCGCCAGGATGCCGTGTTTTTGGAACACTGCCCGGTTCTCATCCGCCCGGTGGCGGTTCTGGTCCAGGATATTTTTCAGGATCTTGATCTCTGTCATATACGGTGAATTCAATTATCGATTTCGATGCTGTCTATGAACATCTCCCGGCCGTCGATTATCTGGCCGCTTAAGATGCCGCATTGGGGGCAGGTGAGGTCCAGCTGGTCCGATTGGTACTCGGCCCCGCAGTCCCGGCAGCGGCACCTGATGGGGACCCATTGGATGTCCAGCACCGCCCCTTCGGCCCTGGTGCCGGGGGTCATCATCTCGAAGTTCATCTCCACCGCCTCCGGCACGTACCCGGTCAGTCGGCCGATCTTCAGGTTGATCTTCCTTATTCGCAGGGCGCCGGCCTCCTGGGCCTTGGACAGGGCGATCTTGACCAGGCTCTGGGTGATGGCCAGCTCGTGCATCAGCGCATTCTTTGCCGCAGATCGCTCAGCATCCTGCCGGCCCCCGGATCGTTGGGATTCTTGCGCAGCCAGTCCTGCAGGATGGAGGCCGCTTGATCGTATCTCTTCTGTTCCATGTACAGCTGATACAGCCGGCCGTAGGCCTCGGCCAGGTTGGGATCCTGCAGCAGGGTCTGCTGGTAGTAATATTCGGCCGAGTCATACATCCGGCCCTGCTGGAAAACGCCGCCGATCTGCATCTTGGCGTAGGGATTGGCCGGGTCCTTGTCCACCAGCTTGTGCAGCCATTCGGAGGCCTTGGCGTAGTCCCCCAGTTCGGCATAGGCCACCCCCAGCCAGTTGTAACTGGCCGGTTCGTTGGGCAGGATGTTGTAAGCCTGCTGGAACTGTTCGATGGACTTCATCATCCATTCCCGATAGCGGTCCTCCCTCTTGGCGGCCCGCTCGGCCTCGGCCTGTTTCCGCATGGCCATCCCCAGCTGCCAGTAGGCCACCGCGTAGTTGCCCAGCAGCCTTTGGGTGTTGTCATCCTTGAAGATATGGGGATCGGTGATGCCCCGATAACGGTAGACCTGGGTGATGTTCTTCTGGGTCAGCTCCAGGTTGACCTGCTTGTTGGACACCCCGGGCGTCACCCGGTACAGCAGGCCCTCGAACGACAGGTGCTTCTGCAGGCCGGCCAGGTTGTCATCGGAGACGGTGACCGCGAAGTAGACCGGATATTTCTCGGTATAGTTCTTATCGAACACCAGCTGGGCGAAGCTGTCGGCCGGGGCCAGTATCTGCTGGAAGGAAAGTTTCTTCCCGGCATTGGAGGCGATGATGAACCTGATGGCGATGTCGGACAATTTGAAGATCTGTCGGTCCTCGGTGATATAGCCCCGGCCGGCCAGCTGGTCTATCTGATACTCGGAGAGGTCCAGCGGGACGCCGTGGCGGATGGCCTGCTTGAGATACCAGTCGGTGTTGGCCAGCGACAGGTTGACTATCCGGACATCCTGGCGGATGCCGTTGGTCTCTTGCATGAACCATACCGGATAGGTGTCGTTGTCGCCGTTGGTGAACACGATGCCGCCCGGCTGGGACGATTGCAGGATGTTGTAGCCGTAATCATTGGGGATCCAGTTGTCCGAGCGGTTCTTCTCAAAATGATACTGCTTGATATTGAACAGCGCGATCAGAATAAAGATCGTTCCCAGGATGATGGGCGCCAGCCTGGCCCATTTGGCCGATCTCTCCCGGAGCATCTCCTTGACGTACTGCATCAGGCGCCAGCCGCCCATCCCAATCCAGACCGCGAAGAACAGGTAGGCCGGGGCGAAGATGTAATCCCGCTCCCGGGGCTGGGGATTGGCCATGTTCAGGTAGACCACCAGCCCCAGGCTGGTGATGATGAAGGCCGGGCCGACGATGGCAAAGCTCTTGTCCTGGCGCTTGTAGACATGGAAGAAACCGGCCACCACCCCCAGGGCTATCAGCATGGTCGCCATCGGGCTGTTGGTGAATAGGGCCACCAGGACACCCACCACCAGCAAAACCGCCGCGGTGATCCCGAACTTTTTCTCCTCCTTTTCGAGCAGGTGGTATACCGCCCCGAACACCCCCAACACCATGGGCAGCGAGGAAAGCCACAGGGCCGGAGCGCTGTGCAGTTCGGAAGGGCCGGGCCGGATTATGGGGGCGAACTGCCAGCTGAAGTAGCGCAGGAACATGTGGCCGAACTGGTACATGAAATCCTCTCGCCGGGTGAAGAAATTGAACGGCTCGTACTGCTTCCTCTGCAGCACGTACATCAGGGAATCCCAGTTGCGGGGATTGCACATATTTAGGGCCGGATCCAGGTTGGCCCTCAGCAGCAGATAGTAATTTATGGTGATCCCGACGAATATCAACCCGGCCGCCCAGCCCAGGAATTTCCAGTCCACCAGGGCCCGCCAGTCCACCAGCAGGATGAACAGAAATATCGGCCCGGCCGCCAGTAAAGTGGACATGTGCCCGGCGATGCCCAGGGTGAACAGGTAGACGATCAGCAGCAGCATCTTGCGGTTGCCCACTCTCCCGATCTGGTCCCGCCACCGCAGGGCCAGCCACACGGTCATGGACATCATGAACATGGCGATGCCGTAGACCTCGGTCTCTATGGAATTGTCCCACCAGGTGGGACAGAAAGCCAGGAACAGGGCGGCCGATGCGCCGGCCAGGTGAATTATTACCTCATCCAGCCGGTCCTTGGGCTGGCCCTTCCAGACCACGATCAGTTTGACGGTCAGCAGGTAGACGATGGCGATGGTCAGGGCCGAGAACAGCGGCGACAGCAGGTTCACCCGGAAGGCTATCTCCTTGAAGAACGGCAGCAGCATGATGGTCACCCGGCCAACGATGGCGTACAGCGGGTAGCCCGGCGGGTGCGGAATGCCCAGGATCTGGGAGACGGTTATGAACTCCCCGCAGTCCCAGAAGGAGGCGGTGGGGGCCATGGTCTTCAGGTAGACTATGAAGGCGGTCAAAAATATCCCCAGCCCGATCCACAGCCTGGTCTTGGTTTCCTTGATCATCTAATTCTCCTTGCTATTTATGTCACCTGGTGTGTTTTCTTTCATCTCTGCCGGGCCGGCCTTGGTGTGCAATGCCCGGTTGAGTTTTTCCCTCAGTTCCTGGATATTTTTCAGTTCGATCAGCTTCCCGTAACGGGCGATGGAGATGGACTGCTTCTCCTCCGAGACCACCACCGCCACGGCGTCGGTCTCCTCGGAAAGGCCCACCGCCGCCCGGTGCCGCATTCCGTGCTCCCCGGAAAAATTTTGGTCCTTGGTGATGGGCAGGGTGCAGCCGGCGGCCACCACCGTCTCCCCCCGGATGATCACCGCCCCGTCGTGCAGCGGTCCGTCGGGCACGAACAGGGAGACCAGCAGCTGCTCGGTGAGGTGGGCGTTCAGCTCCACCCCGGTGGCGGTGTAGTTCTTCAGGCCGTCGTTCTTCTCCAGCACGATGATGGCCCCATAGCCCCTGACCAGCAGGGCCTGGCAGACCTTGATAACTTCCTCGATGGCCCGCACCTCGCCCTTGAGAAATATCCCCAGAAAGCGGTTGCGCCCCAGCTGGGTCATGGCATTGCGGATCTCCGGCTGGAACAGTATCACGAAGGCCACCACCCACACCGTCTTCAGGCTGGATATTACCCAGCTGGTGCCGGGCAATTGGTACAGCTGGGCCACTATGGCGATGGCGATCAGCACCAGCAGGCCGAACATGATCTGGACCGCCCGGGTGCCCTTCATCAGGTGAAAGATCCGGTAGATGATGTAGGCCACCAGGATTATGTCCAGGATGTCCAGCGGCCGCACCGTTAGGAAGGACAGCACGCCGGGCAGGTGAAATGTGGGAAATAATTTATCCATTAATATATTCTTTTGATAAATAAGATACTTTTAGACCTCTAGACCTCCCCCGTCCCCTCCTTGATCAAGGAGAGCCTGCACTGAGCAGTGCAGATTATTTTAGATCATCGAAGTGGGATAAAGGGGTGGTTAATCAATATTCATTACCGCCTGCGTCACCCTCAGAGCCTGTTTGGTCTCAGCCACGTCGTGACAGCGGATTATGGCCGCCCCGTTCTGCACCGCCAAGATGGCCGCCGCCAGGCTGCCTGGCAGGCGTTCTGTGGCCGGGATATCATTGTTCAATTTTCCGATGAAGGATTTCCGTGAAGCGCCGATGACGATGGGGCAGTCCAGATCTTTGAAGTATGCCAGATTCTTTATCAGGCTCAGATTATGCTCCACCGTCTTGCCGAAGCCGATGCCGGGATCTATGGCGATGGCCGATCGCTCCACTCCGGCATCCAGGGCGATCTTGATCGAGCCGCTTAAGTAGGACCTTATCTCTCCCAGCAGATCTTTATACTGCGGGTCCTGCTGCATGTCCTCCGGCGTGCCCTTGATGTGCATCAGCACCAGGCCGGATTTAAACTCCGCTGACAAGCTGGCCATCTCTGGATCAAACCGCAGCCCTGAAATGTCGTTGACCATGGAGGCCCCGGCCTCCAGTGCTTTTCTAGCCACCTGCGATTTATAGGTATCTATCGAGATCGGGATGTCGGTTTTTTTTGCCAGCGCTTCGATGACCGGCACCACCCGCTCGATCTCCTCTTGGGCCGAGACTTTGGCCGCCCCCGGCCGGGTGGACTCGCCCCCAATATCGATGATGTCGGCCCCCTGCTCCGCCATCTCCATGGCCCGGGCCAGGGCCTTGTCAAACGCATTGAACCGGCCCCCGTCGGAGAAGGAATCCGGGGTGACATTGAGGATGCCCATCACCAGGGTTTTATGACTGGTGTCGAGTTTATATTTGCCGCATTGCCAGAACATACTATGCTTTTATCTCCCCTCTAATAAGAGGGGCCGGGGGTGTGTCACCTCACCACCACCATTTTTGCCGTCGCACTCAGTCTTTCTGACTCTAACCGAATAAGATACACCCCGCTGGAAACTCTGCGGTTGCTGGCATCACAGCCATTCCACTGTAAACTGTGAGCTCCGGAACTTTTAAATTCATTTACCAAAGAACGCACTTCCTGTCCCAGCAAGTTGTAAACCTTTAGCGAAGCAACGCCGTTTTGCGGCAATTGATAATTTATTTTATTCCCAGCAACCGTCAACTTCAAACTCTCGACTGTAAACTTATCACTGCCCGGGTTCCCCTCCACCCCGGTATACTTTGGAATAAAGGCCCCGTAAACATCTCCATCTGTGCCACTAAAATTAAGTCTGGATCCGACAGCCAAAAACCAGCCGCCTCCGAACCCGCATCCGCCAAACGGTATCCTGCCGCCCACTGAATTAAATATTATAAATGGCACGTCTATCGGCACACCCGCCGGAGTCCAGAACTGTCCCATTAGAGTAAGGTCAACCGATTGGGTCCAGGTTGCCAAATAGTGATCGCCATCAAAAGAGATACTTGGGAACCCAGGGTCTTTCGTAGAATCGCAGATGACTATCGATTCTTCCATCGTCCCCGAGGTGGTGATAAAACGTCCCATCAAGGTCCACTTTGTATTGGTATCCGGCGTTTCATGGTAGGCAAGCAAATACCGTGCACCATCACAAGCAAGTGCTGTTGGATTGTCGCTGTAATTTGGTCCGCCATCAATTAAAAAATTGGTTCCGACCAGTGACCCCGCCTTGTTGATAAACTGTCCGTATATATCTTTGTCTGTATCGGAGATCACTTCAACCCAAGCAGCCAGATAATTGGTGCCATCGTAAGCGAGGGAAATATCCCGCGCATGATTATTGCTGATCTGTACTTGACCGCCTAGCAAAATCCCACTTTTGCTTATTCGCTGTCCGTAGAGATGAGTGTCAGCCTTAGCAAACACCCCAAAGTAAGTAGTATCGTTAAAAGCCATACCACCGGACCAAGGCCCCTCAGTTGATGTATTTGTAGCAATGGTAAAATAGGACCCCACCAAGTTACCTGTTTCATTGATGAATTGCCCGTTTATATCGCCGGTATTTTCTTTCCAAGCCAGGAGATAGTTGGCTCCGTCAAATACAACCACTACTCCACCGGGGAAAACACCAGTTCTGCCTACCGAGATTCGGTTCCCAATTAAACTATCCGGCGGATAGACCAACTGGGCAGTAACATTGTATTGACTAAGAGTATCGCCCAATATGGCTACCAGGCCTGTTGTAGTGCCATAAACCGCACCCGTGCTAAAGGTACTGTCTCTTCCCACGGCTATGGGAAATTCCGTGAATTTTGCTTGGGCTATGGCAGTTGCCGCCGCCAGGTAGCACACCACCGCCGTCATCAGCCAGATTGACATTTTTTTGGACATGGTTGACCCCCTTTTTTGTTTGTTAATCCCCTTAAGTTAATTGCCAAATGGCAGATACTATCGGGAATTATAACCTCATTAATCATTAAAAATCTTTCGTGATCTTCGTGGACAGTCTTTACCGCCCTTTTATCAGCGACAGCGCCTCCAGCCGGGTGGATTCCCGCTTCATCCCTCCCCGGATGGCCGAGGTGACCACCGATGAGCCCGGCTTCTTGACCCCCCGCATGGTCAGGCACAGGTGCTCCGCCTCCACCACCACCAGCACCCCCAGCGGCTTCAGCTTCTTCATCAGCAGATCGGCGATGTCGGCGGCCAGCCGCTCCTGTAGCTGCAATCTCTTGGCCATGGCCTCCACCACCTTCACCAGGCTGGAGAATCCGGTGATCTTGTTGCGGCGGGGAATATAGGCGATATGTACTTTTCCGAAGAACGGCAGCAGGTGGTGCTCGCACAGCGAATGGAAGGTGATGTCCTTGACCAGGATCATCTCGTCCTCGTTCTTGGCGGTATACACCTTCAGCTGGTCAATGGGGTCGTCGGCCATGCCGGACAGGATCTCCTGGTACATCCGGGCCACCCGGCAGGGGGTCTCTTTAAGCCCCTCGCGCTGCGGATCCTCGCCCACCGCCAACAGCAATTGATGAACCGCCTGCTCGATGGCCGGGCCGTCGATGCCGCCTGCCTTCTTAGGCCTGGACCTTGGGGGGGTCGTTGTTTTTCTTTTCATCGTTCTTTTCCATTTTGGGCGGCAGCTGCTCGCCCTTGATTATCATCTCCACCTCCTCGCCGTCCAGGCATTCCCGCTCCAGCAGGGCCTGCGACAGGGCGTGGAGTTTTTCTACATTATCCTTTAACAGGGCCTTGGCTTTTTTATTGGCCCCTTCCACCAGCGACCTGATCTCGGAGTCGATCAGCTCCGAGGTCTGCTCGGAGTAATTCTTTATGTGCCCGTAGTCCCGGCCCAGAAAGACCTCCTCGTCCTTCTGGCCGAAGGTCAGCGGGCCCAGCTTGTCGCTCATGCCCCACTCGCAGACCATCTTGCGGGCCAGATTGGTGGCCTTCTCCAGGTCGTTGCCCGATCCGGTGGACAGCTCGTCGAACACCAGCTGTTCGGCCGCCCTTCCCCCCAGCATGGTGGTTATCTGGTTGATGCACCAGGTGCGGGAATAGTTGTGCTTCTCGTCTATAGGCAGGGAGACCGTGACCCCCAGGGCCCGGCCCCGGGGGATGATGGTCACCTTGTGGATGGGATCGGTGCCGGGTATCAGCCGGCTGACCAGGGTGTGCCCGGCCTCGTGATAGGAGGTCATCTTCTTCTCATCCTCGGAGATCACCATGCTGCGGCGCTCGGCGCCCATCATCACCTTGTCCTTGGCCTCCTCGAAATCTATCATGAACACCTTGTCGCGGTTCCGGCGGGCGGCCAGCAAGGCGGCCTCGTTGACCATGTTGGCGATGTCGGCCCCGGAAAAGCCCGGGGTGCTGCGGGCCAGCACTTTCAGGTTGACGTCCTCGGACAGCGGCTTGTTCTTGGTGTGGACCTTGAGGATGCCCTCCCGGCCCACCACATCCGGCCGGTCCACCACTATCACCCGGTCGAACCTCCCCGGCCGCAACAGGGCCGGGTCCAGCACATCGGGACGGTTGGTGGCGGCCACGATGATCACCCCCTCGTTCCCGGCGAAGCCGTCCATCTCCACCAGCAGGGCGTTCAGGGTCTGCTCCCGCTCGTCATGCCCGCCCCCGATCCCGGCCCCCCGGTGGCGGCCCACCGCGTCGATCTCGTCGATGAAGATGATGCAGGGGGCGCTGCGCTTGCCCTGCTCGAACAGGTCCCGCACCCGGGCGGCTCCCACCCCCACGAACATCTCCACAAAATCCGAGCCGGAGATGGAGAAGAACGGCACCCCGGCCTCGCCGGCCACCGCCTTGGCCAGCAGGGTCTTGCCGGTTCCCGGAGGGCCCAGCAGCAGGGCGCCCTTGGGTATCTTGCCACCCAGCTTGGTGAATTTTTTGGGCTCCTTCAGGAAGCCGATTATCTCCTGCAGATCATCCTTGGCCTCGTCGGCCCCGGCCACATCGCTGAAGGTTATCTTGATGCGGTCCTCGGAAAGCAGTTTGGCCTTGCTCTTGCCGAAGGAGAAGACCCCCTTCTGGCCGCCCTGCATCTGGCGCATGAAGACGAACCACAGCACCCCGATGACGATCAGGAATCCCCAGTTCATCAGAAATGACAGTATGGGGCTGGGCGCGGTGTTCTCGGCCTTGATCTGGATGCCCCGGCTCTCCAGTTCGGCGATCAGCCCGGGGTCCTCGATGGGCAGGTAGGTCTTGAACTTGGGATATTCGCTGCGGATGGACCTCTCCACCTTGACCTTGGGGGTCTTGAATTTTCCCTTGACCTCCCGGTCGTAAAAAGTGACCTGGGTTATGTTGCCGGCGTTGATCTCCTCGCGGAACTGGGAATAGATGATATCCATCTGCTTCTCGCGGCCGCCGGAGAACAGCTGATACAGGGTGATACCCAGCATGAAGATGATCACCCAGAACAGCAGGGTGCTGGTGCCGCTCCTCCAGTTGGGGGCCGGCGGCAGCTTGTTCATCCGCTTGTTCCTGTTAGGTTTGACGGGATTGGCCATCTATTCCTCCTCGACCCAGCTTACATATGGCAGGTTACGGTATTGCTGAGCATGGTCCAGGCCGTAACCGATGACGAACTTGTCGGGTATGGTGAACCCGACGTATTTTAAAATTCCCGGCTCCTTTTGGCGCCGTTCTTTCTTGTCCAGCAGGGCGCAGATCACCAGACTGGCGGGATTCCTGGTCTTCAGGTTGTCGATCAGGTAGGACAGGGTGATCCCGGTATCCACTATGTCCTCCACCAGGATGACGTCGCGCCCCTTGATGTTGGTGTTCAGATCCTGCAGCAGACGCACCACCCCGCTGGAGTTGGTCTGGCTGCCGTAACTCTCGACCGAGATGAAATCCACCTCCAGGGGGATGGTGACGGCCCTTATCAGGTCGGCCAGAAAGACGAAAGAGCCCCGAAGAACACCCACCAACACCGGATTTTTATCGGGGTAATCCCGTGAGATCTCCCGCCCCAGCTCGAGGATCCTTTGTTGGATCTGCTCCCGGGAGATAAGGATATTTTTTGCCCCGTTGCGGATCATGATACAAATTCCAGTTTCAGGATGTTTTTGGTCTCCCGGTTTACCGGTGCATGGTTGGAGCGTTTCAATCCGGCCAGCCAGATTATCTCGTCCCCGCGCCTGATCACCGGCCAGGAATCGCGCTTGGCCTGTGGCACTTTGGCTTCTATGAATAACTCCTTGGTCTTCTTTTTGTGCGACGACCCGAAGGGAACCATGGCGTCGCCCGGCCGGCGTTTACCCACCGTGAGGTCCATCTCTTTCAGTCTGTCCCAGTCGTAATAGACGGCATCGTCGCTTCGGATCAGGGTCTTTCCCCAGGTATGAGATCCGACGATTTTCGATATGATCAGATGACTGTTAAAAATTGTTTTTCCCGGTACCGCCAACTTTTTAACGGCAGGGTCCTTTTTAACTATGGGGCTGGTCGGAGGTATGACGATCTCCGCTGTTTTATATCCGGTGATGCACCAGATTCCCGGCAATACTTCCACCCGGCTGCCCACCCGGCCGGCCATCAGATGGATGCAATTCTCGACAGCCTCAAAGCTGGGGGCAACCCCTTGCCGGGCAAGACGTAGAACCGCCAGCCTCAAAACGTTTCTTTGCAACCCTTTATTATAACTATTAAATAATGATAAGTCAATATTAATTTTGGCCTTATGGATTTTGGCCGTCTGCCTGAAAGCCTGCTCAGCCAGCTGCTCGACCAGTTCCAGATCGGACCCCGCAGACTCGGCCAGATGGGATAATGATTGGGCTATCTGCGGGTTGTATTCTTTCAACTGCGGGATCAGGGTCAGGCGGATCCTGTTGCGGGTATGTTCCGGACTTTTATTGCTGCTGTCCTCCCGCCACTCGATCTTATTGACCCGAAGATATTCCAGGATCTCCTGCCGGCCGATGCCCAGCATGGGCCGGATGAATTTTCCGTTGGCCGCCGGGATCCCTTTAAGTCCGGTCAGACCGGAGCCCCGAATGATGTGCATCAGCACCGTCTCGGCCTGATCGTTGAGATTGTGGCCGGTGGCGATCTTTTGACAGTTGTATTTATCAGCAGTTTTTAAAAGGAATTCCCGCCTTAGTTCCCGGGCCGCGGTCTCGATGGAAAACTTATGCCTCTTGGCGTATCCGGCCACATCGCGTTGGGCGGAGATCAGCTTGACCCCCTCTTTTTTGGCCAGGGCCTTGACGAATGCCTCGTCCTTATCAGACTCCGCGCCCCTCAGGCGATGGTTTAAATGCCCGGCCAACAAAGTGATCTTCTGATCTTCCCGCAGGGCCAGCAAAGCATGCAGCAAAAAGACCGAATCCGGCCCGCCGGAGAGGGCCACCAGCACCTGGTCCTTGGGCCTTATCAGCCGGCGGGAAACGATGAACTCCCGTATTTTATTTAATGGTTGATCCTTCGGCATTTGTCATGAATGATAACATATAAGGGCCTTTCCCGCAAGGATAAAGACAATAAAAAACCGGCCTGGGAGCCAAGCCGGGATGCAAGCATCTTTTTAAGCTAAAGTTTATAATGATCCCTGATCATCTGGGCCGCTTTTAACGGAGATAACCTGGTATTGTCGAGTTTCAAACTATTTCCATAGGGCATCGGCGTGAATAGGTCCCATTGCTTCAGGACTAACTTCAATTTAGCGGTGGACTTGATCTTCCCATGTTTCCGGCGGGAGGCATCCCCCACTCTTTTGAACAGCTCTTCCCTGCCGCAATAAAGCTGAACGAATCGGACCCGCCCGCCGTTCTTGGCAACCACCCGTATGGTCTGCTTGACGAACTTATCATCCTGCGGATGATCATAGCAATAAGTGAATATCAGCCCTTTAAGGCCGTATTTACAGGCTGTTTCGAATACCTTGAATCGCATTGCCGTGGCTGTTTCGGCAAAAGCCGGCGTGCCGAAATCGAAGATCGGTGCAATGGAATCGAAAGTCAGATGATTGTGAAATATCTTAAAGCCCGTCAACTTTGCCAGTTTTTTGGCGACGGTCAACTTCCCCGATGCCGGCGGTCCGTAGATGAATATCAGGTCCATTTATTTGCCTTCATTTTTATCAACCTATTGGATGATCCCTTAAATACTGGAGGGACATGGCGCACCATGTCCCTAAAATGCAGATTATGAATTGAAAACCGAAAAATAAGTCTCTTGGTGCCCGGGTGGTTAAATTTACTATCGCGTCCCAATAAATTTAAAACCACTTCAACAGATAGGCCATCAGTATCACCCCCAGCAAAGCGATGATGTTCAGCTTGAAGGTGAATCCCAAGGTCAATGTCATAACTAATAGATTGATGGTCACCGGCGGGTTCACCCCCGGGGTCACCGCCTTGATGAAAAAGTCGTGCACCACGCCGCTGGGCAGCAGGTATCCCACCAGGTCGCCCAGGGCGCTGCCCAACAACGCCCCGCCCAGCAGTATCAGCAGAAAGAAACCCACCCCTCTTCTCTTTAAGGCCATAATTCACCCCTCTTCTTCAAAGGCCGACGATATCGGCCTTCCTGCCGCAATTTTGGCAGTTCTTATTCTTTATTCCGGTTATCGCCGTCCGGTATCCCCGGCGTTCTATCAGCACATCCCCGCACTGGGGACAGAGGGTATCCTCTTTCCCCGGCAGGCTGAGGTTTCCCAGATAGACGTATTTGAGATCGGCCAAAGCCCGATCGTAGAATCTTATCAGCGTGCTTTCCGGCGTGGGCTCTATCTTGGTCTTATACTGCGGAAAGTACCGCGAGATATGCAGCGGGACCAGCGGATCCACGCTTTTCACGAAATTTACCAGGTCGTCAAAATTCTGGTCGGAATCATTGAGTCCCGGAATGACCAGGTTTGTCAGCTCGATATGACATCCGCCATATGCCGTCATGATGGTATCGAGCACGGTTTGCAGATCGCCCCGGCAGGTCTTTTTGTAGAAGCCGGCATCCATCGACTTAAGATCGATGTTCATGGCGTCTATCAGGGGCAGCAACTCCTCCAGCGGTTCCCGGTTGACCGTTCCGTTGGTCACCAGCACATTGACCAGACCATTCTGGCGGGCCAGCCGGCAGGCATCCAGCAGGTATTCGAACCAGATGAACGGCTCGGTGTAGGTATAGGCGATGCCGATGGAGTTAGATTTAATAGCCAGATCGACCAGCTTTTGCGGTTCGATGCATTCTGTCGGCACCTCCTGCTGGGAGATCTCCCAATTCTGGCAGAATTGGCAGTCCAGGTTGCAGCCGTTGGGACCGGTGGAAAGTATCTGCTGGCCGGGATGGAAATGGAACAGCGGTTTCTTCTCGATGGGGTCCATGGACAGCGACACCACTTGGCCGTAACTGAGGGCCTCCAGCATCCCGCCCTGATTTCGCCGGACCCGGCACAGCCCGGCCCTCCCCGGCGCTATCCGGCACAGATGGGGGCACAGCAAACATTGGACGACATCGTCCCCGGTCTTTTTATAATACTTGGCTTCCATTTTTATATTCCCGCCGTAATGTGGGTGGAGCCGGCAGATGCTGAAGTGTAAAAACCGGAAAATTTTTGTGCTCTTTGTGCCCTTTGTGGTTTAAACCTTGGGGTGGGGTCACTTTTTCTTTTTCCCGGCCGGCTTTTTCCCCTCCAGCTTAAGCAGGCCCTCCCAGCGGGGGTCCATGGATCGCTTGCCGCACCGGCATTCCCCGTTGTTGAGATCCTTTCCGCAGGTCGGGCAGATGCCCCGGCAGTCCTCCGAACAGAGCGGCTTCATGGGCAGGGCCAGTACCATGGCCTCCCTGAGGTCGGGCCACAGGTCGATCTCGTTGCCCCGGTAGGCTATCACGTTCAGGTCGTCGGAAGTGAGCTCCGCCTCCTTCCCCACCAGCGCATCCTCTAATTTTCCGGTACGGTAGAAAAGCTCCAGGGGCTGGCTGACGGCGCATTCAAAATCGTTCAGGCAGCGGGAACACTCCTGAAGGGCGGTGAAACTCAAAGCGCCCCTGACCCTCAGGGTGGTGCCGCACTTCTCGATGACCAGGTCGCCCGAAAGATCGGCGAACTCCGGAGGGTCTCCGATGCTCCCCTTTCTCTCCACCCGGTAGGGATTGAACCCCTCCCGTAATTCCTTGACCCTGATCTTCACTTGGTGCCCATTAGATTATATCGCCTTGATGATTGATCGCATGAGTTTAAAAATGGATTCCCTCTCGGGTCGGTTGAGTGCAGTAACCTGGATTTCCGCCAGAGTTTTGCTGAATGTAATGAAACGCGTGAATGACAAGTGGGTGAAAATCTTTGCGTCTTGGTGCCTTTGTGGCAAGGATAACCCGGGGGCCTATTTCTGCTGCTTCTTATCCAGGGCCCACTGGTAAGCCTCGTCCCGCATGTTGTTCCGGTAGCCGGGGTCCTGGAAGGAATATTTGAAATTGGTGTGGACGTCGTAGCGCCGTTCGATGATGGCCACCACGTCCTCGGTGAAAACCAGTTCCTCGTCGGTGGGAATGACGAACAGCTTGACCCGGGAGCTGTCGGACGAGATCACAAACTCGTGATTGCGGTTCTTGGCCGTGGTGTTCCTCTCCTGGTCCAGCACGATCCCCATCTCGTCCAGCCCGGAGACCGCCTGGGCCCTGAGCCGCGGCCCCATCTCCCCCACCCCGCCGGTGAAGACGATGGCATCCAGATGCCCCAGCGCGGCATAGTAGGATCCGATGTACTTGCGCAATTTGTAGGCCTCGATCTCGAAGGCCAGTTTGGCCCGTTCGTCGCCCTCGTCCATGGCCTTCTCGATGTCCCGGCGGTCGATGTATTTCCCGGAGATGCCCAGCACCCCGCTTTTCTTGAGGTAGATGGACTCCACCTCCCTGGTGGTCAGCTTCTCCTTGTTGCAGATGAAGGGCATCAGCCCGGGGTCCACGTCGCCGCTGCGGGTGCCCATCACCAGGCCCTCCATGGTGGTCAGGCCCAGGCTGGTGTCGTAGGAACAGCCGTTCCTGATGGCGGCCAGGCTGACCCCGTTGCCGATGTGGCAGGTGATCAGATTGACCTCGAAGGGGCTCTTCCCCAGCATCACCGCCGCCCGGCGGGCCACGTAAAGATGGGAGGTGCCGTGGAACCCGTAGCGCCGGACCCCGTACTTCTCGTACCACTCGTAGGGCACCGGGTAGATATATGATGTCTTGGGCATGGTCTGGTGGAAGGCGGTGTCCATCACCGCCACATGGGGGATGGTGGGCATCAGGGCCTGGGCGGCCCGGATCCCCAGCACATTGGGGGGGTTGTGCAGCGGGGCCAGGGCGGACAGGTCCTCGAAGGTTTTTATCACCTCCTCGTTGATCAGGGTGGATTTGGCGAATTTCTCGCCGCCGTGCACCACCCGGTGGCCCACCGCGGTGATCTCCTTGATGTCGGAGATGACCGGATGGTTCTCGTGCAGCAGTGTGTCCAGTATCAGCTGGATGGCCACTTCGTGATTGGGGCAGGATCTCTCCGCTTTGTGGGGCTCCCGATGGGGCACCTCGTGGATGATGAAGGAGCTCTCGGTGGACACCCTCTCCACCAGGCCCTTGGCCATGATCTCCTTCTGGCTATAGTTGTAAAGCTGGTACTTGACCGACGAGCTCCCGCAATTGAGCGACAGCACTATGATGTCGTTGGACACTGATACACCTCTTGAAATATATTTAAAGGTTTTTGTTAACAAGATAAGATCCGATAACCTCATCGCCTCTTAACCCAGCCCTTAAGGACTGGGTTAAGGACTCCGACTAAAAGCGATTAAGGCCATTCATGGCCTTATGTCAATTATTTTCTGCTCTCATCAGCAACGCTGCGATTCCTTGGGATATAAAGACAGTTCAACTATTTGGCCAGTATCCCGGTTATCTCCTGGCGAACGGCATGCTGTAGATCCTTTTGATCCGGCGGTGGATCCTGACCATGGCGCTTTCCCGGAAGAAGAAATGCACCTCGCGTTTGGCCGATTCCGGCGAATCGGAGGCATGGACGCAGTTGAAGCGGGTGGCCGTGGCATAGTCATGGCGAATGGTGCCGAAGGCGGCCTCATCCGGGTTGGTGCTGCCCACCAGCTGGCGCAGGTTGGCTATGGCGTTCTCCCTTTCCAGCACGCACAACACGCTGGGATCCGAGGTCATGAACTTCACCAGGGCCTTGTAGAAGTTTTTTTTGCGGTGCATCCGGTAGAACCCCTTGGCCTGGGACTCGGTCATCTTGATCATCTTCATGGCTATGATCTGGAATCCGTCCAGCTCCACCCGGTGCAGTATCTCTCCGATCAGCCCCCGCTCCACCGCATCGGGCTTGATGATCATCAGGGTCCGCTCCGGCGGCCCTTTGGGATGCTGCTGCCCGGTCATTTCTTGGCTTCCTTTCCCAGCTGGAACCCTATCTCCAGAGCTTTCTTATTCTTTTCCTCGGTTCCCTTGGGAATGCGGGAAAGCAAAGATTTTTCCAGGGCCTCCCGGCTGACCACCCCGGTGATCTGGGCGATGGCCGCCAGGGCGATGACGTTGGCGATGATCTCCAGCCCCACCTCCTCGCGGGCCTTCAGGCTCAGGGGCAGGCTGATCACTCCGGGCTTGTCGACATTCTTGACGTACCAGGAATCCACGATGGCCACGGCGTCGGGGTTGAGGTCGCTGCTGTATTTCTCCCAGGCCTCCTGGGTCATGGCCAGCAGGATGTCGATGGCGGTGGCCTTGGGGTAGAAGATCTCCTTGTCGGAGATTATCACCTCGGCCTTGCTGGCCCCGCCCCGGGCCTCCGGGCCGTAGCTCTGGGATTGGACCACGTTCTTGCCGTCATATACCCCGGCGGCCTCGGCCAGAACGATCCCGGCGGTGATCATCCCCTGGCCGCCGGAACCGGAAAGACGTATCTCGTATCTGTTCTTCATTTTATATCCTCTGTTGGGGCGAGGTTACCTCGCCCTTACTTATCTGTTGGGGGCGCGGTCACCGCGCCCTTGCTGGTTCTTCGTCTACTGTTGGGGCACGATGCATCGTGCCCTTACCATTATCATATTATTTCCCCTGGGCCTTGCGGATGATCCGGTCGTAGATCTCGGTATAGGGTATGGTCTCCACGTCGTGGAAGATGCCGGTCACTATCTTTCCGCTTACCTGATCCATGGGTAGTTTTTCAGCAGCCTTGATGTTGATGGTATTGGCCTTCTGCCACTGCAGCATCTTGACCGCACTGCCCTCCTTGTTCAGCCGGCCGTAGAGGGTGGGACAGGGGCTGATGGCCTCCACCAGGGAGAATCCCTTCTTGGTCAGGGCGGTCTCGATCAGTTTTTCCAGCTCCAGGGCGTTGTAGGCCACTCCCCGGGCGGTGAAGGCCGCGCCGGCCGCCTGGGCCAGGGCGCAGGGATCGAAATCGCGCTCGGCCGTGCCGTAGGGCGCGGTGGAGGCCCGCTTGCCGATGGGGGTGGTGGGCGAGTACTGCCCGCCGGTCATCCCGTAGATGTTGTTGTTCATCAGGATCACGGTCAGGTCGGCGTTGCGGCGGCAGGCATGGATGAAATGGTTGCCGCCGATGGCCAGAGCGTCGCCGTCCCCGGTGATCACGATCACATGCAGTTTGGGATTATGCAACTTGACCCCGGTGGCAAAGGCGATGGCCCGGCCGTGAGCGGTGTGCAGGCTGTTGAAATCCACATACACCGGCATTCGGGAGGAACAGCCGATGCCGGAGACCATCACCATCTCGTCCCGGGACCAGCCCAGTTTCTGGACCGCCCGGATGATGGCCCCCTGGACTATGCCATGGCCGCAGCCCGGGCACCAGACATGGGGAAACTTCTTGCCGGGCCGAAGCATTTCATAGGATGGGTGCATTCTCATTTTGTCACCTCCACAATGGCGTTCAGCACTTCGTTGGGGGTCAGCATCTCGCCGTCATAGCGCTGGACCGGAACCACCTTGGTGTGGGTCTGGTTCAGGCGCTGGATCTCGCCCAGCAATTGACCCTGACTGATCTCGGCCACGATCATGGTTTTGACCTTGCGCAAGATCTCTTCCAGGGCCTTGTCCGGGAAGGGCCAGATGGTGGTGGGTCTCACTAATCCGGCTTTGATGCCACTGGCCCGGGCCTCCCGGATGGCTTGCTGGGCGCTGCGGGCCGCTCCGCCGTAGGAAAAGACCGCGATCTCGGCGTCATCCATGAATTCCTGGTCCACTTCCAGCAGCTCGGCCCGGTGGCCCTCGATTTTATCTTTCAGGCGGTCCATCTTCCACTGGATCTCGTCGGACCGGCCAGTGGGAAATCCGTGCTGATCGTGGGTCAGGCCGGTGATATTGAAGCGGTACCCGCTGCCCATGGAGGCATATGGCCCTCCCACGCTGCTTCCGTCGCCGTAATGGGTATATTCAGCCGGGCTGACCGTCGGCTGGGGATGGGTATATAATTCCAGCTCTCCCGGGGCAGGCATCTCCATCTTCTCACGCATGTGCCCGATGAATTCGTCCAAAAGGAGGATCACCGGCATCCGGAATTTTTCGGCCAGATTGAAGGCCTTGACGGTAAGCTTGAACGATTCCTCCACCGATGAGGGGCAGAGCGCGATGGTGGGGTGGTCGCCGTGGGTGCCCCAACGGGCCTGCATCATGTCGGCCTGGGCCCCCTTGGTGGGCAACCCGGTGGAAGGTCCACCCCGCTGGACGTTGACGATGACGCAGGGGATCTCGGCCATGCAGCCATATCCCAGCAGTTCCATCATCAGGGAGAATCCCGGCCCGGAGGTGGCGGTCATGGCCTTGGCCCCTGCGGCGGCGGCCCCCAGAATGGTGCCGATGCCGGCGATCTCGTCCTCCATCTGGATGAACCGGCCGCCTTTTTTCGGCAGCATCAAAGCCATATCCTCGGCGATCTCGGTGGAGGGCGTTATGGGATAGCCTCCGAAAAAATTGCATCCGGCATATAGGGCGCCCAAGGCGCAGGCTTCGTTGCCCTGCAGTAATCTGATATCCTTGTTCATTTCTTTTTCTCCCGGGTTAGAAAGATGGCCAGGTCCGGACATCTTATTTCGCACTGTTTGCAGAAGATACAGTCGTCCGGACGGGCCACTACAGGCTTGCGGTCCTCGCCCATCTCCAGGACATTCTTGGGACAGAAAGCCACACAGATCTCGCAGGATTTGCACCAGGGCTTGTAGACATACACCGGCAGGTCATAGCCCTTTTTAAAATCCTCCTCGATGGCAAGCCTGGCCTCCATCACATCGGTATTTTTGGCCATAAAGTCTCCCAATATATTTAATGTTTTACTTTATCAGATTCACTCAACACCAAGAATTGTTCCTGCTTTACCGTTTAGCGCTTCGGCTGCCTTTTCCAGGGAAGTGATAATAACCTGTCTGCCCCCGTATTCCAAGAATTGAATGGCGGCCTCGATCTTGGGGCCCATGCTGCCGGCTGCAAAATGCCCCTCGGCCAGGTATCTTTTGGCCTCAGCCAATGTGGCTCTGTTGAGCTCCTTGTGGTCCGGCTTTTTATAGTTCAGCGAAACCTTTTCCACCGAGGTCAGTATCAAGAGGGTCTCGGCCTCAATGTCGCGGGCCAGGACCGCCGAGGCTCGGTCCTTGTCTATCACCGCATCCACCCCCTCATAGCCTCCGTCATTCTTGGCATACACCGGCACCCCTCCGCCCCCGGCGGCGATGACGATGGTCCCGGAATGCACCAGTTCCTTGATGGTCCGGCGGTTGACGATGGAGCGGGGAATGGGGGACGGCACAAAGCGACGGTAACCCCGTCCGGCATCTTCTTTGACCACCCAGCCGCGTTTAAGCAAAGCTTCAACTTCATCCTGCTTATAATAGGGGCCTATTGGTTTGGAAGGATCCAATATCGAGGGATCATCCTTATCTACCACCACCTGAGTGACCATGGTAACCACGTCACGATCGATCTTCTCCCTGATCAGATTGTTCTGAAGGGATTGCTCTATCATGTAACCCATCCCGCCCTCGGTGTCGGCCACAATGACACCCAAAGGCAGGGCCGGAATGCCGTCCGGGAAGGTCCGTTCAACGCGAAGCAGGGCATTGCCCACCTGGGGGCCGTTGCCGTGGGAGACGGCCAGGTTGTAGCCTTCCTTGACCAGCTCGGTGATGGCCAGCACCGCCTGCCGGGTGTTGGCGAACTGCTGGTGAATGTCTTCCTTGCCGGTGGCGCCGATGGCGTTCCCGCCCAGGGCCACCACCGCGGTTTTAGTATTGGGCATATATTTCTCTTAAGGTTGGTATCACGGCAAAGACCCCACTCTCTGCAACAGGGGGAAATATCCCCGCAGCGCAGAGCAATGAGGCCGTTGCAATGGTTAAGGTTTTATTATTTTTTGATGACCTTTTTGATGGCCGCAGTTAGATCGGGATGGGAGGTCTCCTTGAGGTCATATCCCACCCGAACCGCCGGTTTGGGGAATTTGACCAGGCGGCGCAGGTCGATGGGCGTTCCCACCACATACATGTCACAGGGCGTCCGGTTGATGGTGGCCTGGAGGTCCTTGATCTGCTTGTCGGAATAGCCCATGGCCGGAAGCAGTACGCCGATGCCGGGGTATTTCTTGAAGGTGTCGGCAATGGTGCCCACTGCGTAGGGACGGGGGTCTATCATCTTGGCCACCCCGTGTTTCTTGGCCGCCACCACCCCGGCGCCGTACTTCATCTCGCCATGGGTCAGGGTCGGGCCGTCTTCGATCACCAGCACCCTCTTCCCTTTAAGGCTCTTGGGCTGTTCCACCGTTACCGGGGAATCGGCGTCGATCACCAGCGCATTGGGATTGGCCATTTTGATATTGGCTTTGACGGTCTTGATGTCCTCTTTCCTGGCGCTGTCCTCCTTGTTGATGACGATGACATCGGCCCGGCGCAGATTGACCTCGCCCGGATAATATGACAGCTCATGCCCCGGACGGTGCGGATCCACCACCACTATCTCCAGGTCGGACTTGTAGAACGAGAAGTCGTTATTGCCGCCGTCCCAGACGATGACATCGGCCTCCTTCTCGGCCTGGCGCAAAATGGCCTCGTAGTCCACCCCGGCGTAGATAACGTTGCCGCGCACCACATGCGGCTCGTACTCCTCCATCTCCTCGATGGTGCAGTTATGCTTGGCCAGGTCCTGGACCGTGGCAAAGCGCTGGACCTTCTGCTTGACCAGGTCGCCGTAGGGCATGGGATGGCGGATGGCCACCACCTTCTTGCCCAGGGCCATCAGGATCTCGATCACCCGGCGGGTGGTCTGGCTCTTGCCGCTGCCGGTGCGCACCGCACAGACGGAGATCAACGGCTTGGTGGACTTGATCATGGTATCCTTGGGGCCCAGCATCATGAAATCCGCCCCGGCGGCGTTGACCACGGCCGCCTTGCCCATGACGTAGGCGTAGGGCACATCGGAGTAAGCAAACACCACCTGGTCGACCTTCAGTTTGGCGATCAGCTTGGTGAGTTCTTTCTCATCGTAGATGGCAATGCCCTTGGGGTAAAGCTTTCCGGCCAGAGCCGCCGGATATTTGCGCCCGGCAATATCGGGGATCTGGGTGGCGGTGAAGGCCACCACTTCGTAATCCTTGTTGTCGCGAAAATAGGTATTGAAATTATGGAAATCGCGCCCGGCGGCTCCCATGATCAGCACTCTTTTTTTGGACATCTTTGGCTCTCCTGTTTATTTGATTCATTTATTTCCGGTTAAATAAAAAAAGGCAATGCTCCGCAGTAAAGTAAATAATACAGCGATCGTGCAAATGCCCGAAATGATTCTAAATTCAGTCGAAGGGGTCTTCCCGAAGCCAGTCTAATATGTAATTACGCGATAACAACATACGGAATATTTCCATTTGTGGAATTAGGGTTGTATTTTAACACCAATACGGGCTTATGTCAAGGATAAAAGGCCTGGCATCGAAAGACTTTAAATTAAGGTTGTAAAATAATAAAGGGGCTGTCCTTTAAAACAGCCCCTTATGTTTTATCATCTAGGTTAAGACAGTTACCTTACTATCAACAGTTTTTTAGTAGAGCTGAACTCCCCGGCTTGTCCGCCGGAGCCTTGGCATAGGCGGGCCTGCAAGCGGTAGAAGTAGATGCCGTTGGGCAGGGTATTGTCGTTCCAGCTGATCTGGTGGTACCCGGCCGGCTTGGTTCCCTGGTCGAACCGTTTGATCGCCTGGCCCACCACGTTGTAGACCGTCAGGCTGGCCTTGCTCTCCTTCGGCAGCTGGTACTTGAAGATGGTCTGACCCCGCGACGGGTTGGGATAGGCATTCTGAAGGGCATAGACCGTCGGCAATGATGTTCCCGGCTTCCCCGCCACCCCCGAGGGCCCGATGGCCTTGAAGCTATAAGTACTGCTGGTGCTTTGGTGGTCCAGCATGTCGCTGATCTTGAGGTAATAACTGACACTCAGGGTCTCGTCGGTGGCTGGATTTATCTCCGGTATGCTGTCCCTCAATGAGTCCGAAACCGAGAACATGGCCGTGCTGTCCCACCCTCCCCCGTTGATCCGGGTGAACATATAAGCTGTCTTGACCCCGCTCAGGTCATAGACCTTGCTGCTTACCTCGTACGGCCCGTAGGGAGAGCTGGGGTCGTCGGGTAAGTTTGTGACATACTGGATATCCGGTGCGGTGGTGTCTATCCCAAAGGTCCGGTAGGCCGAATAGATCCCAAAATTCCCGGCCAGGTCAAAGGCCATCACCCGCCAGTAGTATTGACCTTCCGACAGGTTGAAGCTATCCAGCAGGATATTTGTGGTATCTTCGATGATCGGCGAGGCAAAGGTGTTGTTGGTGTCCAATTGTATCACGTATGACACCTCCGAGGCCTTGGCCGCAGGCGATGCCTTCTTGGCCACCTCAGTCCAGCTGCAGACCAAGGTGGTATCTATGGTCCAGCAATCATCAATCGGGGATAGCAGGGTCGGAACGTTCGGATCGTGCGTATCCACTGTCAAATACCTGAGGCCTGAGATGCTGGTATTGCCAACAGTATCCCGGGCCACCACCCGCCAGCAGTAATTGCTGTCGGCCAGGATCAAAGCTATGCTGGTGTCGGTCAAGGTGGTCTCGGCCAGGCCCTCGGTGAACCCTGCATCGTAGGCATATTGTAAAGTGTAGTTCTTCAGGCCGCTGATGCTATCAAAACAGCTATTCCAGATAAAATTGTTATTGCTTTGGTTGGTGATCAAGCTGTCATTGGGGCTGATCAACAAGGCCATTGCCGGTGAGGTTGTATCATAACCAAAGTTAAAGAAGCCCGATATGCCCGGAGGATTGCCGGCCTCATCGTAGGCCTCCACCAGCCACCGGTAACGGCCCTGAGATACCAATAAAGTGTCCGATGTCAGAGACGTAGTGTCGACAACAACCGGATTTATGGTATCGGACAAAGCATAGGCTTTCAGCACATAATACACCGCCGAGGCCTTGGTCTTTTTGCTGACTGCGCTCCAGGTGCAGAAGGCGGTATCAGATGACAACCAGGCATTATTGGCCGGGGTCAGCAGACTGGGATCAATCGGACTGGTGACGTCGATCTCAAACCTCCAAACTGACGAATACTCTCCCACATTGCCGCAGGCGTCCACCGCCCGCACCCTCCAGTAATGCAGGCTGTCGGCTAATGAGACCGTCAGGACCAGCCCGGTATCCGCTACCGCGGTATCCTGCAGGGCCGCAGTGAAGCCGGAGTCAGCCGCGCACTGAAGACGATAGTGTCCCAGCCCGAAATCATCGGCGGCCGGGCTCCACCGGAAGGTCACCGCGGAATCCCCGGAGATGGCGCCGTTGGTTGGCCAGGCCAGGGCCGGGGCCGCCGGCGGGGCGTTGTCTATGGTGACCAGGGCTGTGGCCTGGTTGCCCCACAGGGTGTCGGAAAGTCTGACCTCCCCCACCCGGTATACGACCGTATCTACAAGTCCGCTGACGGTATTGCCCGGCAGGCTCAGGTTGCTGGCGCTGTCGGTAATCCCGGCGCTGACGCTGATCACCTGCAGCACCAAGCCCGCCTGGGCGGTCTCCAGATCGCAGTCATTGAGCAGCAGCTGGGCCAGCATGAAGGTGGTATCCGATCGCAGTGTATCCTGAAAGGCAAAGGGGGCGTTGTCCAGGGCCTTCAGGCCGGGATAGGTGCTATCGGCCCGTATGTTCCAAACACCGGAAAAATCCCACACGGAAAAACTGGCTGACTGTTTCATGGCCGTTATGGCCAGGCCGGTGGCCGAAAACGTGGCGCCGAGGTCGCTGTACCCCAGGCCGCTGCTTTTGCCGGATGATTCGATTCCCCAATAGCTGGTATTCACCGTACTAGCGGAGTTCCACCCCACCAGCCCGCCCGCATAGGCACTTCCAGTCACAAATCCGGTGGAGTAGCTCTGGCTGATGGTGGCGGAGGTCTTATTATAGCCCACCAGGCCGCCGACGGCGCTGCTACGGACCAAGGTCACCGGGCCGGTGGCATAGCATTTGTTCACCGTGCTATACCTGATGTTGTAACCCACCAGGCCGCCGACGCAGCCCCCGCCGTACACGGTTCCGGTGGCGAAGCTTTCTGTGACGCTTCCATAGTTGTCGATGGACCCGATCAGGCCGCCCACAAACGATAAGGTGTCCGACACCATCCCAGTCGAGTAGCAGCGGCTGACCGCGCTTTGGTCGACCAAGCCGATCAGACCGCCGACGTGGTAATATCCGCCCGTTACCTGGCAGTTGGAGTGGCAATCGCTCACCGCGCCGCTACTGATCAAATAGCCGGAAAGGCTCCCGACCGTTCCATAGCCGGAGACAACGCCACCCGCCAGTCCCAAGCTGTCTATGGTGGCGCCGCTGGCATAGCCGAACAGCCCCACATAGTCGGTCGTCGGCCGGTTGATGTATAGATTCGAGATCAGATGCCCGGCCCCGTGGAACTTCCCGGTGAACTTGGAGCTGCCGTTCCCAATGGGAATGAAGCCTTCCCCGCCGTTCTCGGAAGCCGAAGGCGAGGCATCAATATCGGCCGTCATCCGGTATACCGCCCCCAGGTGGTAGGTGGAATTGATCCCCACCGTCTTGAGGTCGGTGTAATTGGCAATCAGAAAAGGATCGCCCTCAGTGCCGCTGCCGTCCAGGGTCACCAAAGTGAGTTGCGCGGACGCGATGTTCCCCCACAGGGTGTCGGAAGCCCGGACTTCGCCCACCCGGTACTTGACCGCGGCCACCGTCCCGTTGGGGATGCCGCCGGAAAAGGTTAGGGTGGTGGTGCTGTCGGTGGTACCGGCGCTGGTGCTTGTCACTTTAAGTACCAGAGCGCTGCCGGCCGTCTCCACGTCGAAATCGTTAGACAAAAGATTCGACAACGGGAAGGATCTGTCGGAGGTAAGGGTGTCGTTAAAGGCGAACGGTGCGTTGTCCAAGGCCTGCAGGCCGGGATAGGTGCTGTCGGCCCGGATGTTCCAAACACCGGGAAAATCCCACCCGGAAAAACTGGCCGATTGCCTCATCGCCGCGGTGGTCAGTCCGGTGGGGACCCCCGTCCCACTGTTGGATCCGATCCCGGTCGTCTGTCCCGACGCATCGATGTCCCAGTAGCTGCCGGACACCGTAGTGGTCTTGTGGTAGCCGATAATCCCCCCGACGGTGCCGCCTCCGGCCACTTTCCCGCTGGAATAACAATCGCTGACCGTGCCGATGCTCCAGCCGTAATTGTATCCCACCAGGCCTCCGATGTACTGTCCAGAACTGGTGACGCTGCCGGTGGCATAGCATTTGATGATCGACCCGGCGTAATAGAAGTAATTGGATCCGACCAGACCACCCACATTGTTTTCCGAGCCTGTCACCGGACCGGTGGCATAGCACTTGGTAAGGGTGCTCGACGAATTGGACCCCGCCAGCCCCCCCACCGAACCGGTTCCCGAGACCGGGCCGGTGGCATAGCTGTCATATACCTTGCCGTAATAGTTGCTTCCCACCAGACCGCCAGTTCCGTTGCCACCGGATACCTGGCAGTACGCATAGCATCTATCGATGGTCCCAGCCGTGGAATAGCCATTATTGCGGCCAGCCAACCCGCCCGCCGTCCCCCCATTGCCGATTACGGTTCCTGTGACATAGCATTGATTGATGGTGCCATCATTTTCTCCCGCTATACCGCCGACATAGGACCAGGCTCGCAGGTACAGATCTTCAAGCCCCAGGCTATCCACCAAGCCTTTGGTATAAGAGAACAAACCTGCAAACGAACTATCGGGACGGTTGATGGTTAAATTCCTGATGACATGTCCCGATCCATGCAAGGTGCCCGTAAAAAAGGGCACCGATCTGCCGATGGGAGTAAATCCACTTCCCCCGTTCTCCGTAGCCGAGGCCGAGGCGTCGATATCAGCGGTCATCCGGTAAACTGCACCAAGGCCATACGTCGTTCCAACAGCCTTCAGATCGGCATAATCCTCCACCAAATAGGGATCGGCAACGGTTCCGCTGCCGGACATCACTCCGCCAACGGCATAAGCCGTGGTATGAGCAACAAATGCACCGACAATCATATTAATGCTAAGGAACAAATAGTGCCTTATTGTGACAGATGATATTTTATTCATAAAAAGAAACCTCTATCAGTTGAGTCCATTATATGCTTACTTATAGCCGGATGCAATAGATGTCAAAAGTATATTTCCAACAGGTATCTACGCCAAGGGAAGCCTACAAGTTCTCCAGCAGTTCATCCAGGTCCCGGCAGATGAACAGCGGCATCTTGGGCAGAGACCGGATAAAGACCTTGCCGTATTCGGTGGCGGTTATCCGGCTGTCGCCCACCACCACCGCCCCGAAGTCGGTCCGGCTGCGGATCAGCCGCCCGAAACCCTGGCGGAAGCGAATCACCGCCTCGGGCAGCAGATACTGGTTGAAGGAGCTGCCCCCGGCCTGCTCGATGGCCTGGCAGCGGGCGCTGACCAGCGGATCGCTGGGCACCGAGAACGGCAGGCGGGCGATGATCAGCAGTTCGCAGGCCTGGCCCGGCAGGTCCACCCCCTCCCAAAAACTGTTGGTGCCGAAAATGATGGTGTCCTTCTCGTTCAACGACCGCTCCACCAGCTGGGCCGGGTTGCCGTCCAGCCACTGGGCCAGGACCTTCAGGTTGCCGCTCTCCTGTACCTGCTGGTAGCTTCTCTTCAACTGATCGAAGGCGGTGAACAGCACCAGGGTCCCCACCTTGGTGGACTCCAGCACCTCCTGGACCATGTCGTTGAAGGCCTTGTCGTAGTCCGGCAGCTTGGGCGACGGCAGATAGGTGGGCACGAATATGGCCGCCTGCTTATTGAAATCGAAGGGCGACGCCAGTGCGGAGCAGACCACCCGGTCCTGGTCAACCAGAGATAATCCGACGCGATTCTTGAAAAAGTCGAATTTGCCGTCCACCGCCAAAGTGGCCGAGGTGAACACCGCCGTCTTGACCCTGGGGAACATGATCTTGGCCAGCACCTGGCCCACCTCCAGCGGGCCGGCCACCAGCTTGATCCCGTGGTTGTGGTCGCCCGGCTCCATCCAGAAGATGTAGCCCTTGTCGTCGGCCGCTGCCAGTTTGCCCAGGGTGTTGCCGATGTTCCTGGCCTCCAGGCTGCGCCCGGATATCTCCTGACGCAGGGTATCCAGTTCGTCGGAATCGGCCGCCTCCACATCGGCCAGCCACTGGTTCAACAGGCTCAGGGAATCGGTCAGGCGGTCTAAAAGCCCCATCAACTCCTGGGCTTGCTCCAGCACCGACTGCTGGAAGCCGTCGCCCTCCAGGTAGCGCCTTTTCTCCTGCCGGCCCTTGGGATCGCCCAGCTCCCACTTTCGTTTGAAGAACCGGTCGGCGGTCTTGCCGGCCTCCAGTATCTGCTGAACTATGTCCAGCGATGATTTCTCGATGGATCCGGCCACCTCCTTGTTAAGGCCGGATTTTTTCAGCCAGTGATTCAGGGTGGGCAGCAGTCCGGATTCCACCGGGCTCCGGTTGAATATCCCGGACAGGAACCGGGACACCGTCCAGCGGTCCAGGCTGTAGCCCAGAAAATCGGTGGCCGTCTTTTCGATGTTGTGGGCCTCGTCGATGATCACCCGCTGGTAGTCCGGCAGCACCCCGCTGGGCATCACCAGGTCGGTGAACAGCAGGGAATGATTCACTATCACCAGATCGGCCTCCTCGGCCCTTTTCCTGGCCTGCGCCATAAAGCATTTCTTAACGAATTTGCAGCGGTGATTATGGCAGGCGGTGTGGTCGGAGCAGATCTTGCCCCACAGTCCGGGCGCCCGGCCGGGGGAGAATCCCCGGTGCTCGGCCACATCGCCGCCGGCCGTGGTCCCGGCCCACCGGCACAGGATCAGGGCCTCCTCCCTTTCGTCCGGGGTCAGGAAAAGCTCGGGATGCAGCATCACCTCCTGCCAGCGCCGCCAGCACAGATAATTGTTCCGCCCTTTGAGCACGGTGGCGTTGAAATATCCGGCCGCCGCGCGCAGGATCGGCACATCCTTGCCGTAGAGCTGCTCCTGAAGGGTCTTGGTCTGGGTGGAGATCACCACCCTTTCGTTGTTCAGCCGGGCCCAGATGGCCGCCGGGGCCAGGTAGGCCAGGCTCTTGCCGGTGCCGGTGCCGGCCTCCACGCACAGGAACTCGTCGTTGACAAAGGCCTCCATCACCGAGCGGGCCATGTCCATCTGCTCCTGGCGGGATTCATAGCCCGCCCCCAAAACCCCGGCCAGTCTTTTATCCGGGCCGAAGATCTCCTCCAGGTCATCGGCCCTGGGAGCCGCCGCTCCGGCCGGAATTTTCTCCCGGTCTGTTTTTTGATCAACCGTGATGCCGGTCTGCCTGGTCTCCGACATCGCCCGGGACAACAGCAGGCGGTGGAACGGCAGGGCCAGGTGCGACATCGCCTGCAGCATCGGCAGGTCCAGGTCCAGCAGCTGGTCATATAGCTTGAGGAACAGCAGTGCGGTGGAATGGGCGTCATCATCGGCCCGGTGGGCCTGCCCGGGATCGATCCCGTAGGCCGAGCAGAGGTTTTTGAGGCTGTGGCTCTTGTTGTCGGGAAGCAGGGCCCGGGCCAGGGTCAGGGTGTCCCAGCAGGGATTGGCGATCTCCAGGGCGGCCTTAAGGAATTTCAGGTCGAACTGGGCATTGTGGAACACCAGCGGCAGCTCCCCCATGAACTGCTGGAGGTCGGCGGCGCAACCCTCCAGGGGCGGGGCGTCGTCTATCTCGGCCTGGGTGATGCCGGTCAATCCCTGGATGAAAGGCGGCACCTTCCGCTCGGAGCGGACCAGGGTCTGGAACCGGGCGGTGACCGCCCCGTTCTCCACCCTGACCGCGCCCAGCTCGATGATCTGGTCCCGATCCCAGTTGAGCCCGGTGGTCTCGATGTCCACCGCAACAAAGGCGAGGGGCTCTTCCCTCGCCTGCTGGTCGATTATTTTCTCTTTCTTTTTTCTGGACATTATTCAAGATACCTACTCACAAATTATCAAGAGACATTATAACAAAATAGTCAAATTTTCTCTAATCAAGCATTGCTGCCTTTGCGTCTTGGTGGCAGAATAATCCCTGTCAGCAATATGCGATTTGTTCCCTGGATTCCCGCATTCGCGAGAATGACAAGGCAGCAATAATAGCTTCTGTGTTCTCCGCGTCTCTGCGGTAAAACTTATTTCTTGTCGTCCAGCACTTCGTTCATCTTCTTCATGGCGCAGAACTCCCCGCACATGGTGCAGACCCCGGATTCCTTCCGGGGGGCGGATTCGAACACCTGCCGGGCATAGGGCGGGTTGATGGACAGCTCGATCTGCTTCTTCCAATCCAGTTTCTTCCGGGCCTGGGACATGGCCCGGTCCCAATCAGCCGCCCCGGGCGCCTTTTTGGCCAGGTCGGCGGCGTGGGCCGCTATCCGCAGTACTATCACCCCTTCCCGGACGTCCTCCAGGGTGGGCAAACGCAGGTGCTCCGACGGGGTGACGTAGCACAGGAAGTCGGCCCCGAAGTAGGCCGCCCAGGCCCCGCCGATGGCCGCGGTGATGTGGTCGTAGCCCGGGGCGATGTCGGTTACCAGCGGGCCCAGCACGTAGAACGGCGCCCCCTTGCAGATCTCCTTCTGGATCCTGATGTTGGTCTCGATCTGGTCCATCGAAACGTGCCCCGGCCCCTCCACCATGGCCTGGACCCCGGCCTTCCGGGCCCGGTCCACCAGCTCGCCCAGGATCAGCAGTTCCTCCAGCTGGGCCCGGTCGGTGGCGTCGGCCGTACAGCCGGGCCGAAAGCCGTCCCCCAAACTCAAGGTGACGTTATATTCTTTGCAAATATTCAATAAACGGTCGAACTGGCTGTAAAGCGGATTCTCGGCCTGGTTGAAATTCATCCATTCGATCATGAAGGCCCCGCCCCGGCTGACCACCCCGGCCACCCGGCCCTCCTCCTTGTAGCGGGCCACCGACTGCAGGGTGACCCCGCAATGCACGGTGATGAAATCCACCCCGTCCCTGGCCTGCTTCTCGATGACCCCAAAGATCTCATCGGGCGTCATCTCCACCAAGGATTTCTTCTTGGCGGCGGCCTCGATGGCCGCCTGGTAGACGGGCACCGTGCCCAGCGGAACCGGGCATTGATTGATTATCTCCCGCCGGATGGCGTCGATATCACCGCCGGTGGACAGGTCCATGATGGCGTCGGCCCCGGCCCCTATGGCCGCCTTTAGCTTCTCCAGCTCGCCGGCCAGATCCGACAGGTCCTGGGAGGTCCCGATGTTGGCATTGACCTTGATCCGCATCCCGGCCCCCACCGCGCAGGGCTTGAGCAGGCGGTGGTTCTTGTTCATGGGAACCACTATGGTCCCCTGCTCCACGCCGTTCTTTATATGCTCAAAAGAAACCTTTTCCTCTTCGGCGATGCGTTTTAAGATGGATTCGTTCAAATTTATCACCTGGCTCTCCCTCTGTTTAAATACTGAAGAAGTATGATACGACATTGCGGCTTAAAAGTCAAGAAACACAAGGCCCGGCAATCGCCTCATAAAAAAGGCGACGGGCCCTGCCGGCCCGCCGCCTGATTAAATTTCCCTCTTTCATTTCAACATGATGAATCTGACCGATCTTTCGATGCCCAGAGCCGTCAGCCGGCAGAAATAGACCCCGGCCGAAACCTTTTTCCCAAATCGATCGCTGCCGTCCCAGGTGAAGGTCCGCACTGCTCCGGCCGGCACGGTGCCCTGGGGCAGGCTCTTTACCCGGCGTCCCGTAATATCGTAGATATCCAGAACCGCCGGCCCGGAAGCCGCTAACTGATAGCGGATATGGATCCCAGATCGTCCGGGATTTGGGTATGGCTGTTCCAGCCGGGTGATGAAGACATTGACCCCCGGCCTTCCGGCCACTCCGCTGTCGGTGGACAGGCTGAAATTGATGGTGCTGTCGTTCTCGAATTTCAGGCTGTCGTAGATGACGGTGGTGTATCCCGCGGCCGAGGCCTTCAGGCTGTAATAGTCATCTTGGTTCCAGCGCAGTTGATAGGTCCCGCCGCTGTCGGTGGTGTCGCTTCTAAGGCCGACGATCTCCACCAGCGCCCCGGGGATGGGGTTCCCGCCGCCGCTGTCGCTGACAATGCCGGTGATCAATATCGGCGCCAGTTGCATGTCCAGATTGGTAACGCTGTCTATCCTCACCCGAACCTCATCGGCCCATTTTTCGTGGTACCCGATGGCCGAATAGATCAGATCATACTGCCCTGTCATCAGCATCCGGTGATAATCGCCGATGGTGTCAGTATAGACCGGTTTGTCTATCCCGAAGGGGACCACCGAGGCCCAGTTGATGGGCAGCCCGGTCAGGGAGTCGGTGACGATCCCCTGCAGGCCCCACCCGGCCTGCCGGATGAAATACAGCATCCCTTCACGGTTATCTGACCAGTATGATGGCAACTGGCTTGCCGGAGGCCATTTGGTGCCGATCTCCATGGTAATATCCAGACAGGAGGTAACGTGATATGACCAATCCTGCAGGGACCCGTAAACATAATACCAATCCCAGCCGTTGGTCACCCCGCTGTCAAAAACCGTGCTGGCATACATCGGAGGATTCAGCCGTGAATACCCCAGTGAAACCTCCTTAGCCAGAGCATCATCGGGGCAACGGACGACAGTATAATCCCACGGATAGTTGGCGACCAGGGCCCCTCCATGGTAATTCAGCGAAAGCACCCCACGTTTACCCGACCAAAAGTCGATCATCCGCTGTGTCTCAACCTCATTGTTATAAGTATCATCCTCGCCGATTGAACCATCCGGAACTGGGAAGTTGCGATTCAAATCCATACTGTTGGCGTTATACCGTTGGTTCAATTCATAGCCGTCTGGATTCAATGAAGGCATAAACCAGATTTCCCTTGAATCCACCAGATCCTTAATGGTGATAATCGAGCCATATACTTTTGTCAATGAATCTATCATCGCCAAACAAAGTTCTCTGCCCACCGTTTCATCGCCATGAATATTGGCGGCCAATCGAACCTCTGCTTCATTCTCATTGGAATCAGGATTGTCGGTTACCAAAAAGGCCCACAAATCCCTGTTTTGTACCGATTTCCCTATGGATACCTTCTTCGTGATCGCCGGGTACAGAGAATGGATCGAGTCCAAAAAACTGGTCATTTGAGTATAGTTATGATATTGAGTGGCGATCTTGGGATCAACCTTTTCTATGGTCCTGCCCTCCACCTTCCAGCCCGAAGAGATCAGCTCATCTATCTTTTCCCGGGTAACCCGGGCCTCGATATAGCCGTCCTTAAGTTCTTCGATGCCCACCCCCAGGGCGTTAAATTTGTAAACATCGTCATGGGTGGTGATGTATATCTTCACCGGGATCAGGGTGTTTATATTGATCTCTTCGGCCCGGATGTATTGTACGGTCAAAGAGAACAGAGCGGCTGCTATTGCCAGTATCAGTGATTTTTTCATTTGTTCTTATTTCTTTTTCAGTTTTGCGACACTCGATCACTTTTGACCCAACCCCTGCCCCTTTTGGGAAGGGGTTTGATAGTCCCCTCCCAATCGAGGGGGGTCCGTCATCCCCAGCCGTGCCCGGCGGGTGCTTCCCGACTTGCCGGCTGTCGGCAAAGTCCTTCTCCAGCGCCCCGGCGTAATCCGCTTCGGAGAAACCGGGACAGAGTTCCTTCAGAGCACCCAGCTGGAATTTCCAGACCGCTTTCCATTCCCGACCCTTGAGCTCGGGCCAGCGGCCGTCGCGGTAACGGTCGGCCAGTTCGTAGGCAACGGCATCAAGACCGGAAATATTGCTCATGCCGTGGGCACTCACCTCAACAGGATCATCTTATAGGCTCGGAAATAAGCGGGCGTCGCCAGGCGATAGATGTATATCCCGCTGGAGACCTTCCGCCCGCTCTCATCCCGCCCGTCCCAGGTCGCCTGCCCGCTGGTCCCCGCCGTCTGGATGCCGCTGATCAGCGTTCTGACCTTCCGGCCCATGATATCGTATATCGAAAGGTCAACCTTTCCGGCGGAGGATAGCTGGTAATTTATCCTGACCGGAGCCGAGGCCGGATTGGGTTTAATTAGTTCCAGTTTTGTTACTTTGATGTTCGGGAAAGAAGGTTTGCCGGATACCCCGGTTACCACATCAACCCGGTGCGGCTGACAATAATCGCCCCAGCCGTGTTCGGCCTCATAGGCCTTCACCAGATAATGGTAGTCACCGGACGTTTTTGACAAGGCATAGGAGGTGTCCGTCACCGCGCTGTCCAGCACTGCATCGCCGGAATAAACCGCTACCGGTCGAAGATCGTCGATAAAAACTCCCGGTTCGGTAACATAGCTGTCTGCCAAATATCGTACCCTGATATAAATATATTGTCCGGCGTAGGCGTTTAGTGAATACGCTTTTCTGACCCAGACGCTCGAAAGCCCGCTGAATTTATCCAGCAGGGTCCAGTTCCGCCCGTCTAATGAGACCTCAACCACCACCACATCGTAAAGCGGCTCGGTATCATACCAGCACCAAAAGCCCAGGGAATCCCCGCCCGTGACTTTGAACGGCCTTTTGGTGGTCATGACGGATATTATGTCGTCGCCCTGTCCGGAAAAAAGGCTTTTACTGCCGCTGTGATAACGGGCGGAGGAAGAGGCGAACCCACCCTCCAGCGCCCACAGGTCGCCGGAGGTTTCGAACCCGTCGCTGATCGCAGAAGCCCCGGACAGTTCCCTGACGGCATACTTGGAGGGAACGGCGCCCGATTGGGGTCTGCTCCACATCAGATTGAAATCCGGACCCGAGGAATGATCATCCGACAGATTCTCCGGGGACATGGCCCTTGGTTTCAAAACGGATCTTATGTTCCCGGCCTGCTGGATCAGGTATTCGGCCCCGTGAAAATTCTCCCTGACCACCTGATCCAATGAGCCGGCGCCGGGGATGAATTCCACGCAGGCCTCGATGGTGAATGGCAGAAGATTCTTGCCCCGAAGATACAGGCTGTATCCGTACAGCCAGTCGTCGGAGTCGCCGGTCACCGGATACAGCCCGGCCGATTGATAGGCGTCATAAGTTGCCGTACCGGATTGTTTGGTTATCCTCCCGGCGATGCTGTCCCCCAACTGCTGCAGCAGAACATCGTACTCCGTCTTGGCCGCGCCGTCAAAGCCCCAGGGCCACATCACGCATTCGGTATAAGTATGCCAGGAGATGGAAGAGATGAAGTCGTGAGAATCTATCAGGGATTTTACGGCTTGAAGCTCCGGCTCGGACATGCCGTAGGGGCCGCAGTAGGTATCATATCCGTTGTCGTGAGTGGCGGCATCCAGCCAGACCACCCCCCATTCGCCGTCCCGGGAATGATCCAGGGAGCCGGGATAATTCCGATTGAGGTCTACCCCGTCGGCGCTTTCTTCGAAAACATTGCTGCCGTTGTTGTCCCGGCAATTCTTCCGCCACCAAGCATAGCTGGCGTATGTTTGGTAGTAATTATAATCATAATCAAATCCGTCGGGGTTGACGCAGGGCACAATCCAGATCTGATTGTTGTCGAGATAGTTAGTGATATCCGGATCCAGGCCGTATGCCATTGTAAGGGTATCGGCAATGAACAAGGTGATCTCCAGGGTGGGCCACTCCCGGGCATGGTGGCAGCTCATGAACAGGATCTCCGGCTCGCCGGGTTCTTCGATATTCACATTGTCGGATAGTTTCAGGGCCAGGATCGGTCTGTTCTGCCAGCTCCTGACATTTAGGGTGCACAGCCGGGCGATATCGGGGTTGTACAAAGCGATATACTCGAACAGGGTATATATCTCAGGCAGGGAATGATAACTCCCCTTGGCCGGTTTAATGGAGGGAGCATCGTTCCTCGCCATCAGCTTAACTCCGGCCCGGCCCTGGATGGCCCGATATTCATCGCCGGATAGAACGATATCAAATGACTGGCCGGTTATCCGGCCGGCAATATCGGGATTCCTGATGCCGTATGATTTCAATTCCGCCCGGTCGGCGGCGGTTATCCGCACCAGATATTTGACTGGCTCCGCCGACAATTTGCCTGAAAATGAAAAAAGCAGCATCAGGCAGGCAAAGCCCAAAGCTGCATTTTTCTTTATGGACATATCGCTCCTTTATTTTTTCTTGGCGACCGTTTCCTTCTTGGGGGCGGTTTCTTTCTTGGCGGCCGCTTCCTTCTTGGGGGCGGCTTCCGGCTTGGCGACCGTTTCCTTCTTGGCGACAACTTCCGGTTTGACGGCCGTTTCCTTCTTGACCTCGGCGCCTTCCTTGCGGTAACGCTTGTTGAAACGCTCCACCCGGCCGGCGGTGTCCATCAGTTTCTGCTTGCCGGTGAAATAGGGATGGCAATTGGAGCAGATCTCCACCCGGATATCCTTCAGGGTCGACTTGGTGGGGATCACGTTGCCGCAGGCGCAGGTGATGGTGGTGGTCTCATACTTGGGATGGATGCCTTTTTTCATTTTGACCTCGTTGATTTATTGATTATTTTTATTATTCTCGGTTTCTGGATTTCTTGTCGTTGTTCTCCCGGCCGTCAAAAGCGCTCATGGCAGTGATGAAATCCTTATTGGACTTGGTGCCCTTGAGGCGTGATATCAGGAATTCCATGGCCTCCACCGGATTCATGTCGCTCAACAGCTTCCGCAGTATCCATGACCGGTTGAGAGCCTCGGGTCCCAGCAGCAGTTCCTCCTTGCGGGTGCCGGAGCGGTTGATGTCGATGGCCGGAAATATCCGGCGGTCGGCCAGCTTGCGGTCCAACACCAGTTCCATGTTTCCGGTGCCCTTGAATTCCTCGAAGATCACCTCGTCCATCCGGCTGCCGGTCTCCACCAGGGCGGTGGCCATGATGGTCAGGCTGCCGCCCTCCTCTATGTTGCGGGCGGTGCCGAAGAACCTTTTGGGCCTCTGCAGGGCGTTGGAATCCACCCCGCCGGACAGGGTCTTGCCGGAATGCGGTATCACCGCATTGTTGGCCCGGGCCAGCCGGGTTATGGAATCCAGCAGGATCACCACGTCCCTCTTCCGCTCCACCAGCCGCTTGGCCCTCTCCAGCACCATGTCGGCCACCTGGACGTGCCTCTCGGGAGGCTCGTCGAAGGTGGAGCTGAAGACCTCGGCCTTGACGTGCCGCTGCATGTCGGTGACCTCCTCCGGCCGCTCGTCGATCAGCAGGATGAACAGCATGATCTCGGGATGGTTGGCGGTGATGCTGTTGGCGATATCCTGCAGCAGCACCGTCTTCCCAGCCCGGGGCGGCGAGACCAGCAGCCCCCGCTGGCCCTTGCCGATGGGCGCCAGCAGGTCCATCACCCGCATCGAGAAATCGGAGGCCCCCCGTTCCAGCACTATCCTCTCCTGGGGATATAGCGCGGTCAGGTTGTCAAAAAAGATCCGGTCCCGGGCCGTCTCCGGGTTCTCTTGGTCGATGGCCTCGACCTTTAAAAGAGCAAAGTTCTTTTCGCCCTCCTTGGGCGGCCTGATCTGCCCGGTCACCAGATCGCCGGTGCGCAGCAGAAAGCGCTTGACCTGGGTGGGCCCCACGTAGATGTCGTCCGGGCCCGGCATGTAGCTGTAATCGGGCAAACGCAGAAAACCGAATCCGTCCGGCAGCACCTCCAGCACCCCGCCGCCGAACACCAGACCGTTGCGGACAGCCTGGGCCTGCAGGATCTTATAGATGATCTCCTGCTTCTTCAATCCGCTGGCCCCCTGGATGTCCAGCTCCTTGGCTATGCTGCACAGTTCGGAGACCGTCTTGGATTTAAGCTCGACAATATCCAAATATATATCCGGTTGTGTTTACTGGGAGGTGCTGTCCTGCTGGGTGGAATCGGGAGGCATGGGTTTGCGTCCGGCGGTCCCCCGGATGCCGGCCACGGCGGTGGGCGTCTGGGTGGTCAGGGTCTGCTTGGTTCCCTGTATCTTCTGAATGCTTTTTATGACCTTGCTTCCCGCTTTGGCTTCCGAAGCGGCGGCGGTCTTTTCCAATAAGTTGGTCACTTCATCCGTCAGGGGTCCGGCCAGGTTCTGCGTCCCGCCCTGACCATCGATGAGCTGGAGTTCGGCCTTTTCGGGGAGGCTCAGGCAGTCGCCCTGGTACAGGGTGTCGCCGATGGCGGCCGTTTCCCATTTACCGCTCAGCAGCTTCTGAACATCGCCCTTGATGAAGCCGATGCTGGCGACCATGGCCGGTTTTGCCGGCTCCGGCACCTCCGCCACCTTGGGCTCCCCCTTCTTCCCGCAGCCGGAGATGACCAGCACGGCCAGAAGAGATAGAACTAACTTATACATAACACTTTCCCCCAAACGCAATTTTGCCTAAGGATACTATATTTTCCGGCCGAAGTCAATAGAGATATCTACCTTACGCCCTTTGCCGCCCTTGAGCGTGCCCAGGGCCCCGCGGATGGTTTCCTTGATGATATCCGCCACGAAATCTTTCAGTGGCAGCCTTTTGCCGTCCACCTCTATGACCACCTGGCGGCTTTTCCGGCCGGGAATGATGATATCACGCTCCAGCCACTTGATGATCTCGGCTATCTTTGAGGGCTGAAAATGCCGGACCTTGCCTGAAGAAATCTTTTTCTTGCCCACGGTGGCAATGACGCCCTTTAGATCGGCAACCGACAATTCATCCGAAAAAAGCACCTTGGGGTAATGTTCTTTTTTGTATCCTTCTATGATCAGCAGGTCCAGTTCCTTGCTCAAAGCTTGAACTATGGCCTTGGGACTATGGCCTTGGGCCTTCTCAAACCTCACCAGCATTTTGTCGTCGCAAATGGACGATATCCCGGCCCCGGCCAGCCGGAACCGGTCGGTGTCGGTTCCCTTTTTATCGGCCTTGATGGCGCCGTGGGTGTGCTTCAGCACCCCGACCCTATAGCCCTTGCGGCTGAGGATGCGGACGATCTGTTCGATGATGGTTGTCTTGCCGGAGTTGGAATGTCCGACGACGGAGATTATTGGATTCATTTATTTCACCTGCTTTTTATAGAAGTAATTGGCTATCATATCAAAATAATCAGCATCCGTGGCAACTCCAAAATAAAATTTCGGATTCTTTTTCCCATCAGTCAATATAGCCCCTACTATATGCTCTTTACCAGTTTTAGAAAACATGGTGACCTCACCATTATCTTTCACAATTTTGTAAATTGGTTTTGAAGAAATACTGCATTTGACCCCGGTTTTATTTAAAGAATCGATAACAATATTTGTGTAATGCTGGAAATCGCTCAATACCTCATCAATTTCATTTGTTTTGCCACCGTTTTTCACAATTGAATCATATTCAGTATTTGTCAATGAAAAGAATATGACACTTTTGCCTTTTACATATAAAGTATCATTGACAATCACTTTGGTGTTTTGAACATTAGCCTCTTTCTTTGTACAACCGAATAATAACGAGAATATACAAGACAAAATAAAAAGAAAGACTAATCTTTGATTATAGCCAGAATTGAAATACCTTATGGAAGAGATTATTGTTTGCATTGTATTACCAGTTTATTCGTTTACAGTTTACATAGTTTACCATTTTGCCAATCCGTCTGAATCCATTAAAATCCGTGTTCATCCGTGTTCCATTCACCTGAATAATTCGACAACCACTACATCCCCCGGCTTAACTCCCTCGCACTCTTCCGGCAGGATCATCAGCCCGTCGGCTTGGACCATGGAGGTCAAAATGCCCGACCCCTGCGGCCCGGTGAGCACTGCGTGATACGCGCCTTCCTGCCATTTTACTTTTGCGCGGAGGAACTCCGTCCTTTCGGCCTGTTTCCTTATTCCCTGGCCGCTGTACGCTGTCACCTGCACCCTGAATATATTCATTGCTCCCTGCATCTTCAGCAGCAACGGACGGACATACTGGTCGCAGACCACCATCGAGGACACCGGGTTGCCCGGAAGCCCCACCACCGGCTTGCCGTTGATATGCCCATAGGCCAGCGGTTTTCCCGGCTTCTGTTTCACCTGCCAAAAGTTCATCTGCCCCAGTTCGGACAGCGCCTGTTTCATCAGGTCGTAGTCGCCCACCGACACGCCGCCGGAAGTGATGACCACATCGCATTCCCGGGCCGCCTGGTTCAGGGTTTCTTTGATCTTTTCCAGATCGTCAGTGATGATACCGTAATCCTTGACCAAGGCCCCGGCCTCTTTCACTTGTCCGCCGATGCTGAAACGGTTGGCATCGTAGATCTGGCCCGGCTTCAGCGGCTGGCCCGGCGCGGCCACCTCGTTGCCGCTGGAGATGATCCCCACCACCGGCTGTTTGGAGACCAGGGCTTCGGTCAAGCCCAAGGAAGCTATCAGCCCCACCTCCTGCGGTCGCAATCTTGTTCCCTTTGTTATCAGCAATTGCCCTGCCGTAACATCCTCTCCCTGCCTGCGGACATTGGCTCCTTGCTTGACCTCCTGTAATATTTTGCAATTTGAAATTTGCAGTTTGCATTCAGTTAGTTCCACAGGAATCACGGCGTCCGCCCCCTCCGGTATCTGCGCCCCGGTCATGATGCGGATGGCCTGCCCCGGTTTCAAGGACTTGGCGGGCACCCTGCCGGCCGGGACGTCCTCGATGACCTGCAGGGTCACAGGACTTTGCTCCGAAGCCCCGGCGACATCGGAGGCGATGACGGCAAAGCCGTCCATGGCCGAGTTGTCCCTGGGCGGGATGTCGAATGAGGCCGTGACGTCCTGGGCCACTATCCGGCCCAAGAGGTCCTCCAGACGGCATTTTCCCGGGGGCAAAGGGTTTATGCCCTCCAGCATTTTGCTGCGTGCTTCGTGGAATGAAATCATTTTATTTGCTATCTTGATTTCCTTTGGATTTTAAGGGACCTTCACCAAACTGCTCTACAATTGAGTTGTAAATATCTTCTTCAAATTTATTTAACTTTTCTTTTGCGTCATATTCCCATAAAATAAATTGGCGGTGATTTACATCAAAATGGGTATGCCGTTCCTCTTTTATAATTCCCTTTTTCCATTGATCATTTATCTTGTATTCGCCTTCATTTTCTGCCTCTTTATTATCAAACCAATCTTTTTTACAGGTCCAAATAACATTTAGACCTAAACCCTTCGCAAAACCTGCCTCAAAATATACACCTGCACGTTGCCCGGTAAAATCGGCAATCATAAATTTACTTTTTTGTATTTCCGCTAATATTTGCGATGTCACTTCATTGTCGTGTTTTACATCCGGTATAATCATAGGTTTATAACCAGCCCTTTCAATTGCCTTGCTAATATAGTCCAGATATACTTTATTCATTTCATCAGTAAACCACATTGCAATAAAGCACTGCTCTGAAACATTTTTAATTATTGAAAGATCCTGTATTTTCTTCCAACCATCTACTGTGATTTTATAACCCTGAGAACCTCTGTTTTGTTTAAAGAAATTTATTTCATCTAAATATTTAAGATAATATTTAAATTCGTTTTCATCAACGCAATAACCAAGTGCATAATCTTTTACTGGGTTGATCTCAATATCAGAACTCGGGTTATTAGCTAAACGTGATAAATTTATAAGTAATTTATCAATTTTATCTGGTACGGTTTTTGGAGCTTGTTGAATCGCAGTTGTAATAAATGTTTTAAAATCATTCAATTTAATATCAATGGTCCGGTTAAGTAACGTTAACTCTCTTGTATAGCCAATAAATTGAGACCGGTTTTCATTAGTAATTTCGTATGGTTTTCTTGTCTTAATATTGTCATAACTCAATGAATATTCTAGAGAATAATTACCACAACATTGACATTCAATACTTGCTATACATAATAATGGTGCGTCTGTCCTATTAATAACTGTATTGACATCTGGATTGCCGCAAATAATACAACCACTGATCTTTTCCATATTAGACTCCAAATATAATTATTGTTCTTCTTTCCAAATTCTTACAGAACTGGCCTTGAACACCGCATACACCCTGCTGCCCTTCTGCAAACCCATCTCGTCCCACGAGGCCTTGGTAATGGCCACGTCCAACGCCACGCCTCCGTTTTGCGACATACTCTGGCGTGCAAGCACGCCCACGTCCACCGTAGCCTTGTACAACCCGCCCTCGGAAACTGCCTCGGTAACAACTCCCTCCAGCACATTGCGGGCGCTGCTGACTAATTTCTGCGATGACAAAATTATCTCATTGGGATTAAGGCTGGCCATGGCCGGGCCTTCCAGCTCTGTTACAATCTCGAACGATACACCATTGATCTTAAACGATTTCCTATTTCCGATATTTTCAATTTGCCCGGCAAATATGTTGTCCCGTCCCAGAAACTTGCCCCAAAAGGCCTGGTCGCCTTTGTGCAGAACATCCTGGGCCGTGCCGGAGATGGAGATCACCCCGTCGTTGAGGAACCACACCCAGTCGGCTATCCGCTCCACCTGCCACAGATTGTGGGTGGCCAAAACCACTTTCTTGCCCCGGGAGGCCAGCTCCAGAATGGTCTTTTCTATCAGCTTGGCGCTCAAGGGGTCCAGATTGGCGGTGGGCTCGTCCAGAAAAACCACCTCCGGGTCCAGCGCCAGCACCCGGCCCAAGGCCACCCGCTGGATCTCCCCGGCCGAGAGGGTCCTGGCTTCGCGTTTCCCAAAACCTTTTAATGACAGCACCTCCAGCGCCTGGTCCGACCTTCTTCTCCGCTCTGCAGGGGACACGCCCCTAACCCGCAAACCGTATTCCAGGTTGTAGCGCACCTTGCCGGACAGCATCACCGCCGGGTTGTGGATCAGGCCCATCTTCTTTCTGATGCCCGACGAATGCACCACCGCATCATATCCCTCGCTGTCCCGGGTCTTGTATTTAAGGGTCCCTCCGTCGCTTTTTTCCAGCAGGGCCAGCATCCGCATCAAAGTGGTCTTGCCCGAACCGTTGGGACCGACCAGGGCATAGATGCCTGAATTATCGATGGTCAGCGAAACGTCCTTCAGCACGGCCTTGCCGTCAAAGCTTTTGGAGATGTTTTGGGCCGTTATCTTCATCGCCCGGCCCTCCCCTGCACTGCCTGAAGGACGATGTTTATCCCGATGGCCACTATCAAAAGCACCAGTCCCAGTGCGATCCCCAGCTCAAAGTTGCCCTTGATGGTCTCCAGCGCAATGGCGGTGGTCATCACCCGGGTCTCGCCTTTGATGTTGCCGCCCACCATCATGGTCATGCCGGTCTCGCCCAGCACCCGGGAGAAACCGGTGATGAAGGCCGCGGCCAGGGCAAAGCGGACCTCCCGCATTATTCCCAGGATCAGGTGCCACCGGCCGGCCCCCAGGGTGATCATGGTCTCCTTCACCCGGTGCCCCAAAGACTGCAGGGCCGAGATGCTCAGGCCAGTCATCAGCGGGATGATCAGCAGGGTCTGGGCGATGATGATGGCCGAGGGCGTATACAGCAGGCGCCAGAAACCCAGCGGCCCCGAGCGGGACAGAAGCAGATAGCAGACCAGCCCTATCACCACCGCGGGGATGGCGATGAAACTGTTGACCGTTCCGATGACGATCCTCTTGCCCCTGAATTCGTTCTGGGTGACGGCCAGGGATAGCGGGACGGCCAAAACTACGGCGATCAGCGAAGAGGCCAGAGAGACCTGCAGGGACAAAAGCACTATCTGCCAGATCTCGGGGTCGAATTTCAGCAGCAGGCCTAGGGCCTGCTGCATGCTTTGGATCAAATTGAACATGATACGATGATACCAAAATTGAATTTAAAAGACAATGAAAATGATAGGAGCGCAGGCCTGCGCTCCTATTGCATCTTCGTTTTAAGGTGTCAGTTAGAATTTGACCTGCAATTGGGCCATCAAAACATTATTCTTCACCGGACGAAGCGCCATATCTTCCAGTTTGACATCATAGTTCAAGGTAACCTTGGTATTGGGATTCAGGAAATAATCGGCGCCCAGATTGCAAATGACGACCCGGCTTTCCTGCTTGCCCCACCAGGCGGTGATCCCGTCGGTAACCAGGTCCCAGGAACAGTTTTCGCGGTACATATCGCCGCGGACATTGACCTTCAGTTTGGACAGGGGCACATAGCCCACCGTCAGATAACCTCCGCGCATCAGGTTCCGGTCCAATCCCGCCTGCTTTACCTTGACCGCGCCGACCATGACGGAATCGGTGGCCAGGACCTTGTCATCCTGCCCTATCATGAGCTCGCCCCGGGCGAACAGCTTACCCATTTCATAATTGGCCTCCAGCCCGGCGTGGCGGTTGTAAAGGCTCTTCCCCACCAGGTTCTGGGTGCCGTATTCCACCGAGCCGCCCACGGTCATGCCCGCCAGCGGCGCATAGACAATGCGAGAAACGACCGTCTTTGACGAATTGGCGTCCTTTTCGTTGTAGGGGGAACCATTGCCCACCGAAAGCGAGTAATTCAGGTCATTCCAGACGCCGAAGCCCATCACGCCAACCTCCCGGTTGCTGGCGTTGAACTTCCCGGTGAGCTGGGCGGCGTTGACGAAATCCATGCTGGTGGCCGCCAGCATCTGTTCATATCCGAAAGGCCGCTTGTACTGGCCCACCCGGAAGGAATAAAGCTTGGAGGGTTTCCAGTCGGCGTAGGCGTCAAACAGCCAGGTGGCATAGACCGTGCTGGTGCTTACCTTGGTGGCCTTGTTTGACTGCAGACAGATCCGGTAGGCTAGGTTGCTCCATGCGTCGCCGCTGACCACGATGGCCGCGTCCTTGGCCTCGAAACCCGAGGGAGGGTTGACCAGGGTGTCGTGATACAGGGTGTCCATGTAGGTAATTTTGAGCCAGCCCGAAACCTTGAAGGTGGGATAGGCCTGTTTGGCGTCGGTCTTGACGTCAAAGGCAAAGGCTGATCCGGCTAAGGCAAAGACCATGGCCAGTAATAATATTCTCTTCATTATCTCTCTCTTTTAGATATTTGGTTGTTTGTTTTTGCATCGGGAATGTACAGGGGCTCGCCGAATTTGTCCATGCCCGAGACCCGGATCATTTCCTGCACTTCGGGCGAGAGCATGAATTTCACAAACTTTACCGCCAGGTCGTAGTTGATATGGGGATACTTGGCCGGCGACCCGGTGATGATCCGGATGTAATTGAGCATCAGCTGGTCGCGCTGGCAGACGATCTTGAGGTTCGGGTAATCCTTGCTGTAGGTCAGCCAGGTGGCCCGGTCGGCCAGGGTGTAGGCTCCGTCCTTGTTGGCCTTGGTTAATACCTTGACCGTGCCCAGCCCGGTCTCGGAATACCATTCGCTGTCGATGGGATCTATCCCGGCGGACTGCCACAGGGCCATCTCCTTCTGGTGGGTGCCGGACATGTCGGACCGGAAATAAAATTTGGACTTGACATCCCGCACTTTGGCCAAAGCGGTCTTGACGTCGGGCAGCGAACTGTCGATACCGGCCGGGTTGTCCAGCGGCCCCGCCAGCACGAAGTCGTTGTACATCAGGTCCCAGGCTTGGGTGCCGAAACCGGCCAGCAGCACCGCGTCCTCGGCCTTGCGGTCGTGAACTATGGCCACGTCAGCCGCCCCGGACTGCAGCAGCCCAAGGGCCTTGCCGGTGGGCAGGGAATACAGCAGTATCCTGCAGTCATTCTGCAGTTCGAATTTGGGCAGCAGGTCGGTGTACAGCCCGGTATCGTAGGGGCTCATGGTGGAGGCCACGATCAGGGTCTGCCCGGCCAGGGCCCAGGAGCTTAATGAAAGGATTATTATACCAATTAATGCGGTCTTTTTCATCTATTTCTTCTCCGCCGCCGGGTAGAACAGGGGCTGGCCGTACTTGTCCACGCCGTACTCGGCGATCAGCTTCTGGCCGCGCTCCGAGGTCAGGAAGTCCGAGAACTTTTTGGCCAGCGAATAATTGACGAACGGGTACTTGGCCGGGGCCACCAGCATGATGTGATAGGGGTTGAACAGTTCCTGGTCGCCCTCGGTCAGGATCGGAAGTTCAAACTCCTTCTGGTGGGCCAGATAGGTGCCGCGGTCGGTCAGGCAGTAAGCCCTTTTCTCGTTGGCTATGCGGAGCACCGCTTCCATCCCGGCTCCGGCCTGGAGATACCATGATCCCTTGGGGCTCAGCCCGGCCACCGCCCACATCCTCTCCTCTTTCTTGTGGGTGCCCGACTGGTCGGCCCGGGAGACGAAGGTTGCCTGCGAAGCCTCTATCTTCTTCAGCGCTTCGGCGGCGGAGGCCAGGCCCTTGATGCCGGCCGGATCCTCGGCCGGGCCCACTATCACGAAATCATTGTACATTAGGTATTTCCGTTCCACGAAAAAGCCTTCCTTGACCACCACTTCTTCGGCCACCGGGTCGTGGACCATCACGATGTCGGCGTTTCCGTCCTTGCCGTAGCGGATGGCGGCCCCGGTGCCCACCGCTATGATCTGCACCTTGCAGCCGTTCTCCTTTTCGAAGATGGGGACCAGGAAATCCAGCAATCCCGAATCCATGGTGCTGGTGGTGGTGGCCAGGACCAGCTTGGGCTTGTCCTTGGCCTGGGCCACGGGGACCAGCAGGGAAAGGACCAGAAGCAGTGACAGGGACAGTGTTGCAAACCTCTTCATTTTTCCTCCAGAACAGTTAATGATTATATGGGTGATATAAAATAATGAAAAGCCCATCCTGTAAGGAACAGGATGGGCTGCAGATTGCTACGGACAAACCCGAAGCAAAGTTAATCGCAACCTCTCCTTTCCAAACACGGGAGGCAAGACCGTTTCCAGTCCTACCCTTGTCCGCCCTTTTCGGGGGAACCGTCCCGTCATCCATGGCATTTAAGCTTTAGAAAAACGGGATCGGAGATTCAATTTGTGATTATATCAGAAATGCAGATTTCTGTCAAATTTTACTGTTTCCGGTTCACCATGGCCGCGGCGGCCTGGTCAGTGGCAGTGATGATCATCTGCTCTATGTTGACATGCGGCGGCCGGGAGCAGGCCCACACCACCGCTTGGGCGATATCCCCGGCCGTCAGCGGTCTCACCCCCTGGTACACTTTTGCGGCCCGCTGGGAGTCCCCATGAAAGCGCACCAGGGAGAATTCCGTCTCCGCCATGCCGGGATCGATGCTGGTTACCCGGATATCGCTGCCAAAGAGGTCCATCCTCATGGCCTTGTTGAGGGCCCTGACCGCATATTTGGTGGCGTTGTAGACGTTCCCTCCGGGGTAGACCTCGTGTCCGGCGATGGAGCCGATGTTGACGATATGCCCGGAGTTCCGCTGGACCATGCCCGGAAGCACCGCCCGGGTAACATAGAGCAGGCCCTTGATATTGGTGTCTATCATCTCCTCCCAGTTCTGGATGACCCCTTCCTGGATCTTCTCCAGCCCCCGGGACAGCCCGGCGTTGTTCAGCAGGATATCGACATTAGCCCATTCCGCCGGCAGGCCTTCTATGGCCTTCTGGACCGCCTTCTGATCCCTGACATCCAGCGATATGGTGAGCACCTCTGCCTTGTGTTCCTTGGACAGTTTGGCGGCCAAAGCATCCAGCCGTTCTTTGCGCCGGGCTGCCAGGATCAGCCTGGCGCCATGCTTGGCGAACTCAACCGCGCAGGCCTGGCCGATGCCGCTGGAGGCCCCGGTGATAAAGATTACTTTGCTTTCTAACAGCGTCATAACACACTTTCTTAAAGATATGTTTTTCTCCGCTTTCTCTTTGAAGAGAAAGCTACAAAGAGAACTATCGCTACACCGCTGCCCGGAAGCTATGTTATCCAGCTGCCTAAATGTCTTGACCACGAAACAGGGCACCCGCAGACAAAACATTCTTAACGGCAGCTTTTTGCCGGACAGCAGCGCTGATGCGATCCAGGGGGGTGATACCGGGGCCCCGCCTTTCAGTGGAGCGGCGCATGCTTCAGCCCCGATAAAGCAGTCATTGCGTTATTTGCATCCTGCTTGTTCTGGTTCAATGAATGCCGGGACGTAGGTCTTACTAACCGCGGAGCTGGGCGGGAAAGACTCCCTTAGTTTGCCGAGCAAGCAGACTACCTCAGGACAAGCCTTTGCTTACTTCCGGCGCCTGCCCTGAAAATAGCAACCCGCCTTGGGTTTGAAAGGTCATAACAAAGTAACATATTGTTTCATATTATTTCTTTGATCAATATGACTTCTTCCGGCTTCGTATTTGAAATATTGATGCATCTTTGAAGCCGATGGGCCGCTTCCCGCCCCTTCTGCTCATCATTGCAAAGCACTTTGACCATGGTGTCCCCTGCTTTGACCTGGTCGCCGATCCTGCGTTCAAAGATGAATCCGGCCGAGGGATCGATCACATCATCCATCTTCAGCCGGCCGCAGCCCAAAAAGACCCCTGTCATGCCCACCTCGCGGTTATCCATGGAGGAGATGTATCCGGATCGCTCCGCTTTTGCCTCGATGACATGCTTGGCCTGGGGCAGCACTTTCTTATAGTCATCGGCCACTTTGGCATCCCCGCCGTGGGCCGCTACCATCTCCCTGAACTTCTCCAGCCCCTGACCGGAAGAGACTATCTGCTCAAGGACCCGTTTGCCCGATTCTGCATCCTGGGCCCGTTCGCCCATCACCAGCATCTCGGCTCCCAGGGCATAGGTCAACTCCATCAGGTCGGCAGGGCCCTTGCCTTTAAGACAGTCCACGCATTCCTCTATCTCCAGAGCATTGCCCACCGCCCGGCCCAACGGCTGGTTCATATCGGTGATCAGGGCCTTCATCTTTTTGCCCATTCCCTGCCCAATGGCCGTCATGGTTTTGGTCAGCGCCAGGGCGTCCTGCTGCTTCTGCATGAAGGCCCCGCTGCCGGTCTTGACGTCCAGCACCAGCCCGTCGGCCCCCTCGGCCAGCTTCTTGGACATGATGGACGCGGCTATCAGCGGAATGCAGTCCACCGTGGCGGTGACGTCGCGCAGGGCGTAGAGTTTCTTGTCGGCCGGAGCCAGGTCCGGGGTCTGCCCCATCATGGCCAGCCCGATCCGGGCCAAAGTATGCCGGAACTCATCGTATGAAAAGTTGGTGCGGAAACCCTGTATGGATTCCAGCTTGTCCAGCGTTCCGCCGGTGTGGCCCAGCCCCCGGCCTGAGACCATCGGCACCGGCACTCCGGCCGCGGCCACCATCGGGGCCAGGATGATGGATACCTTGTCCCCCACCCCGCCGGTGGAATGCTTGTCAATTTTTATGCCGGGAATATCCGACAGGTCGAACACCTTTCCGGAGTTCATCATGGCCATGGCCAGTTCGGTGGTCTCCTGTGCCGTCATGCCTTTCAGGAAGATGGCCATCAGCAGGGCCGAGGTCTGGTAATCGGGAATGGCGCCTGAGGTATAATTGGCGATGAACCATTTGATCTCGTCCGGCGTAAGCTCGCCGCCATTGCGCTTTTTATAGATGATCTCGTAAGGGGTCATAAAGCCTCCGATCTATAATATGGAAAGCCAAATATTCCGGGGATCAAAACTTTAAAATAAATGTCACCAGGAACGGCACCAATATGGTCAGCACCACCCCGCTGAAAACGGATATGATGGCATACTCCTTGCCGGTGAATCTGGTGATCACGGGAAGCGTGGTATCCATGGAGGTTGCCCCTCCGGAAGCTATCGGGGCCAGCTTTCCGAAATACCGGACCAGCAGCGGTGTCCCCAGCAGGGTGATGATCTCCCGGAAGATGTTTGAGATCAGAGCCACCACCCCCAGGGCCTGGCCGCTGATCTGTCCTATGAAGATGCTGGAAAGGCTGTAATACCCGAAGCCCGCGCCGACCGCCAATGATTCCCGCAGGCTGATGTCTTTGAGGAATACTGATGCAAAAGCTGCGCCGGCCAGGGTGCCGGTGATAACGGTCAGCGGGACCAGGATTATCTTCAGCCTGGCGCTTTTAAGCACCGCCCAGGCTTTCTGGTCGGCTCCGATCGAGGCGCCGACCAGGAACATCAGCAGGTACAGGGCGTATGAGCTGAGATCGTTATTCAGCCAGGCTTCGGGAAGCAGGGGATATATTCCGGCCAGGGTCCCCAGCACGAAAAAGCCGACAATAATGAGAGAGTTCTTCATTCTTTTGCGACAAAGAATATCTGGTAGGTAAAATAGGAAAGGCCTACGCTCCCCGCCACCGCCCCTGCGGTCAGCGCTATGGCCGTCAGTCCCAGGGTTCCCAGATTCCTTATTATCGTCTCATTGGCTCCCACTGATATGCCCAGCAAAAAAAGCAACAAATATATGGCTAGATTGATGGCGCTACCGATATATCTTATAATTCTAGTCTTACGGCGGATCAAATATCCCAGGATGATCCCGGCGGTCATTATGATCAGAACTGTGAACATATGGTTTTTCAATATCTTTTATTTACGGTTATAATTTATCCCATCTTCCGCCAAAATACAAGCAAAAAAAAAGCTCCGGGGTGCCCGGAGCTTTCTGTGGCTTATTCGTGCACCGCTTTAAAGGTGCCCTGGTTCCATCCCAGCAAAGTCGTCCAGGTGTTGGCATCCTCCTGTCCATCTATGGTACATTTCTGGATAAAGCCTTCAAAGACCTCGATCCGGCCCGCCCGGCCGTCAATTGACTTCAGATCGACAAAACCTGACCACACCCCGATGGAGAACATATCTATCAGGCTGAAGATGGAGATGATGGACAGATCCCCCTCGAATTTCTTGGCCTTCTTGGCGAACAGCTTGATGGCCTCGTTGGAATATTTCAGTCTGATGTTGACGGCCTTGAGCAGCTCCTCCTTGTTTACCGGCTTGGTAAGATATTTTTGGGCGCCTATGGAGTACCCATAGATCCGGTTATCATGGCCCGTCTTGGCCGTCAAAAAAATGAACGGGATCGCCCGAAGGTTGGGATCTTCCTGCAAATGACGGCAAAACTCATAGCCATCCATATTGGGCATCATTATGTCCGAAACGACCAGGTCTGGCTTCTCGTTTTTAGCCCTTTCCAGCCCCTCCCGGCCATCGTTGGCTATAATGACATCATAGCCCTCTTTTTTCAATTCATAAGCCAATATTCTGGTTATGTTTGGCTCATCATCTACAATTAATAACTTATATGCTCTCATGGAGATAAATATAATATAAAAAAGCTTAAATGTCAATAATTTTTAATGACTTATGTTTTGATCATAAAGATTTGTTTTCTTTCCGATAAAATAAAGAATATGTAACCTTTTTATAAAATTAACGTATTTTAATTGAAAATCGATATTATTATAAACAAAATAAAGATTATTTATAATATTATTAATTATATTAATATTTATATTGACATTTTTAATATTTTATGTTATAATACAAATAATCAAACAGGAACTTATTAAACAACCCTCATACAAAGGAGAAATAAAATGAACCGCATCAACGCAATCATGGTCTATGCCGTGATCATAATCTGGACCGGAATTGTCTTGCTGCACGGCATTCCGAACAACGGCTTGAACGCCGGACCAAGAGGAAAAGGATCTGAAAGCAGGATCGTGAGAACCAAACATGTCTCCCCTGCCCCCGTCCTTGATCATCGGCTCGATTCATTGACCCCCCTCTACTATTGATCGAAAACTCAAATAAGGATGAATATAAAATGATCAAACAGATGCCCAAAGCCTGCCCGTCCTGCGGTGGAAACCTTTATGTATCGGAATTCAAATGCCCTGACTGCGATACCGCCGTCAGGGGTGAGTTCCACCTTTCCCCCCTGGGGAATCTGAGCGAGGATCATTTTGATTTCATACGGACCTTCGTGCTGTCGCGGGGCAACATCAAGGAGGTGGAAAGCCGTATGGGCATCTCCTACCCCACGGTCAGGAACAAGCTGGACGAAGTGATCCGGGCCCTCTCGGAACAGCAGGCCAATAAAATGGCCCCCGCCGAGGTACTGGATGCGCTGGAGGCCGGAAAAATAACCGCCTCCCAGGCGGCTGAAATGCTGAAAAACAACCAACAAGGAGAATAAGATGTCACAGGAAACCGTCAAAATACTTAAGATGCTGGAGGATGGCAAGATCAGTTCAAAAGAGGCTGAATCCCTGCTTTCGGCCATGGGCGGAAGCCGGCATCGCCACGCCTTCAGTGACCTCGGCATCGACCACAGCCAGTTAAAAGAGGAAATGGACGCCCTGCGCGACAATATCCACCACATAAATCCCGGCAGGATCGTGGCCGAGGCCATGGCCGGGGTCAAGGAGGGTTTGAAGGGATTGAAGGATATTCATATCGAAATGGATGACCTGCGCGGCTCCGAGAAGGCCCAGGAGAAAAAGGTGATCACCGTCCCGGCCCAGGGAGTCACCGTCCTGTCGGTCTCCCAGCCCCGCAGCGATTTCGAGATCACCGGGACCGACGGGGACCAGATCAGCATCAGGGCCGACATCCAGGTCTGGGCCGAGGAGCAGGATGAGGCCCAGGAAAAACTGAAGTCCCTGGGCATCACCACCGAGAATGATTCCGGCACTCTTCGCATAAAGGTGGACGGCCCCCCCTGGACCAAAAAACGCCGAACCAAGGTCGACTTCACCATAGAGATGCCCCGCCATATAAAAGCCGAGATCTCCTCGGCCAGCGGACAGATAACCGTCAGCCAGCTTCACAAAGGGACCAGTTTGAACACCGCCTCCGGTGATATTGAGATATCGGGCTGCCAGGGGGAGAACATTCTTTCCTCGGCCTCCGGGGATATCGCGGTCGCCAACTGCAGCCAGGCCTCCTTGAAAATAAACACCGCCAGCGGGGACATCGATGTCAGCGACTGCTCCGGAGACCTGGCCTTTCAGACGGTCGGCGGGGATGTCAGCGCATCGCTTTCGGGCAATGTCCAGGGGCAGACGGTCAGCGGGGATATCGATATAAAAGCCCAGAAGCCGGGCGAGATCAAGATCAACAGTACCAGCGGGGACATACAATTTAACGGCCTTATAAGCGAAGACAACCGGTCGGCCATAGCCACGGTCTCCGGCGATGTGTCCATCGGACTGGCCAGGGTTTCATCGGCAATGATAGAGGCCGGCACCGTCAGCGGGGACATAGACTGCGGCCTGGAGCTGACGGAGTCCCGCAAGAGCGGCCGCACATTATCGGGAAAGATCGGCGACGGCAAGGGGAACCTGACCGTCAAGACGGTCAGCGGCGATATCGGGATAAACTAAAACTGAACAATGAAGGATTGAACAATGAGAAAGACCGCAAAAAAGATCTTCTGGGGACTTTTCTGGGTGGCGGCCGGAGTGGCCGTTCTTCTCTCCAACTACGGCAGCATAAATTGGCATTTCTCCCTGGCTAGGGACTGGCCGGCAGTGTTCATATTGATCGGCCTCTCCGACCTGATAGAATCGTTAACCTAAACCAATATAAACAAGGAGAAAGAAATGTTCTGTTTTTACGAGAACCGGCCCCGCAAACTGTTATGGGGATTGTTCTGGCTGGCCCTGGGAGCCTTCCTGCTGCTCTCCAACTACGGGGTGATCGGCTACCAGTTCTCTTTCAGCCGGGACTGGCCCATACTGCTGATCGCCTGGGGCATCATGAAGATCATCGACACCCTGGCCTGGCGCAAAGGGAAAAAGGACCATATCACCGTTCTGCAAAGCGAAGGCGACAGCCAGTCCCGGGCCCAGATATTAAAGGCGGTGGAGGACGGCCAGATGAGCGCCGAAGAAGCCGCCCGGAGGCTCAAAAACCTGTAAACAATGTCAGGGCAATTCATGAATTGCCCCAACAAGGAGGATGGAACATGTCAGAAGAAAGATTACGGATCCTCAAGATGGTCGAAGATAAGAAGATCACCGCCGAGGAGGCCGCCAAACTGCTGTCAGCCATGGACTCCCCTGCCTCCCAGGGCAAGGCCCACTGGCTCAAGGTCCGGGTGTTCGACAAGGATTCCGAAAAGCCCAAGGTCCGGGTGACCGTGCCGCTGAGCATTTTGAAGATAGCCGGCAAGCTGGGCGGAAAATTTTCGGTGATGATGCCGGAGGAGGCCAAGGCCCAGATGGAGGCCAAGGGCATCAAACTGGACGCCGAAAGTCTGGAGAACATCGAGCAGTTGTTCGATGAGCTGGCGGTGAACGGCCGCTACCAATTGGTCAACGTAGAGGACGACCAGGACGGTCAAAGGGTCGAGGTGTACATAGATTGACCGGCCGGAAAAACAAAGCCCCGCCAAACGGCGGGGCTTTGAGCATACCGTACCCAGGGAATGATCTGCGGGGATCAGTCTTGATCATGAATATCCGCGTTCCATTAACCTCACAGCAGGTCGCTGGCCAGCTCGGCCAGGTGGCTCCGCTCCCCCTTGAGCAGGTTGACGTGGGCAAAGACCTGCTGTCCCTTCATCCGGTCCACCAGGTAGGTCAGCCCGTTGGACTGGCTGTCCAGGTAGGGCGAATCGATCTGATAGATGTCCCCGGTGAAGATTATCTTGGCCCCCTCCCCCGCCCGGGTGATGATGGTCTTGACCTCCAGCGGCGTCAGGTTCTGGGCCTCGTCCACGATGAAGAAGATGTTGGACAGGCTGCGGCCCCGGATGAAGGCCAGGGCCGAGATCACCAGCTTCTCGTTCTGGATCATGTCGTTGATCTTGTTGTGTTCCTTGCTCTCCGGCGAGAAACGGTGCTTGATAACCGCCAGGTTGTCCCACAGCGGCTCCATGTAGGGATCGATCTTGGACTTGATGTCCCCCGGCAGGAAGCCGATGTCCCGGTTGGCCAGGGGCACCACCGGCCGGGCCAGGTAGATCTGGTGGAACTGCCGCCGCTGCTCCAGGGCCGCCGCCAGGGCCAGCAGGGTCTTGCCGGTGCCGGCCTTCCCGGTGATGGCCACCAGCTGGATCTCCGGCTGCATCAGGGCGTCCAGGGTGATGGTCTGCTCGGCATTGCGGGGCTCTATGCCGTAGGCCTGGCGCTTGACCACCCGTTCCATGGCCTTTTTCTCGGCATTGAAGCGGCATAGCACGCTGGAGCTGTTATTCTTGAAGATGAAATACTGGTTGGGGGACGGCGGGGACATTTTGGGCAGGATGTCCAGGGCCACGCTGTAGGGCTCCTCGTAGAATTTGTTGATGATGGACTTCTCCAGGTCCTCCATCACCTGGGCCCCGGCATACAGCTTGTCCACATGCTGGATCTTGCCGGTCTCGTAATCCTCGGCCGGGATGCCCAGGGATTTGGCCTTCATCCGCAGATTGATATCCTTGCTGACGATGATCACCGGGCGGCCCTTTAAGGTCTTGCAGAACTGATCGGCCAGAGCCAGGATCCGATGGTCGGCCTTGTTGGCGGCAAAAGCGTGATATATCAGCTCCGAGTGGGGATCCTCCACCTCCACGTAAAGCCTCCCTTTCCCTTTTCCCAGAGAAACGCCCTTGGTGAATAACTGGTCCCCGGCCAGTTTGTCCAGTTCCCGGATGAACTCCCGGGCCTCGAAATTTATCAGGTCGCTGCCCTTCTTGAACTTGTCCAGCTCCTCCAGCACCACGATGGGGATGACGATGTCATGTTCCTCAAAATGATTGATACAGGTGTGATCGTACAGGATCACGTTGGTGTCCAGCACGAACAGCTTCTTCTTGACTGCTTTCATGATCGTCCTGTTTTGGCGTTAATGGTTTTAGTTTTGAGGACCAATATAAAAGCCGAGATCTTTATGATCTCGGCTTTTTGTTTTTATCTGACCAATGCCATCCTTCTGGTTTCGGTCCGGTTGGGAGCCTGCAGCTGGTAGAAATACAGCCCGGCCGAGACCTGGCGCCCGGCCTGGTCCCTTCCGTCCCAGGCCACGCTGTAGCGCCCGGTCATCTGGTGCTCATCCAAAAGGGTCCTGACCAGCTGCCCGGCCACGTTGTAGACCGACATTTTCACCCTCCCTTCGGCCGCCAGCTGGTAGCTGATAGAGGTCCGGCCGGAGAAGGGATTGGGCAGGTTCTGGCCCAGCACCGTGGCGGTGGGCACCGAGAAGGTCTTGCCCAGCACCTGTTTGGCGTATTCACCGCTGCCGACGATGATCCGGAACTCCCTGGTCTGCTCGCTGGATTCCGGTATAAAACTGTAGACCTTTTCGCCGGCGATGTTCACCGAGACCTGCCGGGTCAGGTCGGCCAGAAAACATTCCATTCCCGCCGGGAACTCGGCCGGCAGGTTTACGGCCAATTTGGTCTGCCCGTTGCACTCCACCGCGAAGTTCCAGACCTGCCCCTCGCCTATCTCGGGTCGGATGTCGGTGCAGAACTGGTCGTCGGCCAGCCGGAAGTAGCCGGAGGTCCCGGTCAGCCCGGAGGGCGGCTCGGGGTAATCATATTGATCGCGTTCAATTGAAGCATCCGCGCTGAGGCCGAAATAATTATGATCCGATCCACCCTGGTTCTCCACCACCACCAAAGCCTGCCAGCCATCGGGAGACTTTACCACCGCCGTCTTGCCGTCCTTCTTTTTGGCCGAGGTGGGATATATCTCCAGATAAGTAGGAGATCCGAGGTCATTCTTGAAACTGAACCCCTGGAAGCTGGCAAAACTCATATTGGCGGTGACCTCGGTCGGCAGCAGCCAGCGAATCCCATCATAATAATAAGGCCCAGCTATACTGCCAGAATACGTGGGAAGAGAGAAACCCTCAAGATATACGTTGTCCCAGTTAATATCGAACATGAACGGCGTCCCCAGGTCGTTCCAGCCGGTATACAGGTCCAAGCTGCAGGGTTTGGACTGGTTGAAATCACCGTAGCTGGAAATTGCCCCCGGGAAGGTGATGTTACTGGGTCCGACCCTGCGATTAAGCCAGTAGGCCCTGCCCAATTCGCTGATCGTGGTGGCGGTGGTTATCTCATGATAGCCGGAGCCGCTCCAGTTGAACAAACGCCATTTGGTGTTGTCATACGGCCCCAGAAGGTTGGATATTTGTCCGAATATGTTCGAGCCGATGGCATAGGCCGGAATGGAGATCATCTGCCACTTGTCATAGGTGAACGGGGTGGCGGGAACCTGGCCGTTCATGTAAACCGAATGGATGTAATAATCGCCCATGTTCGGGTAATAGCTGACGTTGCCGGCTGAATCCATCGCTTCCACCTGGTATTGCACCCCCTCCATGCCTATCTCGTTGCCGTTGATGCTGGTCTGGTACTCCCCTGGGCTGGTCTCGTTCAAGGCCCGGGAGAAGTTATAGCCGTTGTAGCCGGCCGTTCCCCAGTATACCGTGACCGATCCCATTTTTTTGTCATCGTTGGCGAAGACGGTGAACGGAGAATATGGAGATCCGGCGTAAAGCGGATCGGTGCTGCATTTGACGGAAGTTATGGACGGTGGCGTATAATCGTAGTCCTCGGTGCTAAAATTCCAGGCATAGCTGGATACCTGGTTGTTGCCGGCCAGATCCTTGGCATCGGTCACAGTAAAACTGACGGACTGTCCGGCGGCAAAATCGTTGTGGGTCAGTGTAACGGTGTCTCCGGTTATGTTCCACGACTCGAACCAGCCCATGGGATCCGGCGAGCAGGTAAAGGCGAAATTACCAGCTGTGGAGTAGTTTATCGGTTCGGAGAATCCGATCACGATCACGCGGCCGACTGCCACCGATATCTCTCCGTCATAGGGCTCGTTGTAGTTCACCCAGGGGGAAGTCTGGTCGATGGTGAAGGTGGGAATGCTGTAATAACCCGACCAGTTGCCGGCCGCGTCCCTGGCCCGGACCCGCCAATAATAGAAATAATCGCCATAGGCCGACAGGTCTATGTTTACTCCGGCGGTTGAAATGGTGGAATCGTTGATTATCGGGCTGGTAAAGGATCCGTCAATATTGTCTACCTGGAGATTATAAGCCACGGCGCCGTCCACGGCAAACCAGGAGAAATTAACGCTGGTGGTGTTCAGGATGGAAGCATCCGCCGGGGTTGACGGTATGGGAGCATCGGGCGGGGTCATATCCAGGGTCAGCCTTCGCACCGGCGACCAGTTGGAGCTGTCGGATGGTACGTAAACCTTTACCCGCCAGTAGAATTTTCCTTCCGGAGTAAGATAGGGGCTTAACCCCATTGTGGATGTATCGGCCGCATAACTGTTGACCACCGATATGGTGCTGAAAGTGGAATCATCCGTGACCTGTATCATGTAGCCGATGCCAGCCACCGGGTGCCAGTAAAAATCCTGAATCTGATTGTTGACTAAAGCGTCCTGGGGCGGGTTGGCCAGCGGCGGCGGATTGGGGGCAAACGGGTGATAAGCCCAGACGCTGTCGCTTTGCTGGCTGGTATTGGCGTTGAATCCGCCCATTATATATATTACGTTGCCATACCCGGCCGCCCCGGCCCGGCACAACGGCTCGGGCAGTGAATCGCCCAAAGTCCAGACATTGGCTTGGGGGTCATAGATATCCACCCGGCGGGTGACGGTGCCCGACAGGTCCACGATCCCGCCCATCACGAATATCTTGTTGTTGACCACCGCCCCGGCCGCCTGCCAGCGGGCCGGCCCGGGCATGCTGGTCTTAACTGTCCAGGTGCCGGGATAACCGCTGCTATCGTATTCGATCACCGAGTTCAGCAAAGCCCCGGTATGGCTCAGGCCTCCGATCACGTAGATATGGGAATTTCCGTCGCCCCCCGTTGCCCCGGCCACCACCGCGTTCCTGCGGCCCTGGGGCATGGCTTTGACGTAGATCGGCGGACCACCGTAGATGTCGAGACGCTCCACGGTAGAATCGGCCGATGCCCCCAGGCTGCCGCCCACCGCATAGAGGTACTGCCCGTACATCCGCACCAGGCCATGGTTCATCCTGGGGGTCAGGGAATAGCCGGCTAAAGTATCCCAGTCGTAGATATACCGGGCGAACTTCATAAGCCGGTTGCTGATCCGCATCCCGTCGCTATCCCAGCCGCCGTGGCAATATACGGTATCCCCCACGCTGGTCGCCGCGGCGCCGATCAGGCTGAAGGGAAGCAATGACAACCCGGTCCAACTATTGTCCAGGGTATAATGGGAGGCCATATTGGTGGCCCCGCCCGGCATGGTCCCTCCGATCACCGCGATGCCGTCCTTGCTGACCGAGGCATCGCGATAAAAGCTGACGGCGGCGTCATCCACCCCGCCAATGTTTGGCAGATGGTCCACCATCTGGTAATAGCCGGCCATTGCCGGCAGCGCCATGACCGATAAGATCAGTATATATATTATTTTTTTCATCTTCTTCACTCCTTAAGGCCTGGTTGGCGGGGCTGGAATGGTTGTGTCCGTGGTGGGCGGTGGTTCCTCGCCGGTGTCGGAGGAGCCTCCCGCCAGGGCCGCGGCGGTGCCGGCCGCCACTGCGCCGATGCCGCCCCAGAACCACCACTTGGCGTAGATGGGCTTTTTGCCGGAGCCGGAATCGGACTTGAGGGCCTGTTCATTGACCTTCTTGTCCTGTTTCTTGGGGGCGGCGTCGCTCTGGACCGAGGCCGCCAGGGTGTAGGCCACGTTCTTCATCACCGTGGTCAGCAGCCTGTCTATCTCCCCGGTGTAGTCCTCGGTGACGCTGCGCTCGATCCGCCCGGTGCGGACGTCAATCATCCGGATGTTGACGGTATAGGTCTTTCCCACCTTGCCCAGGCTGCCGGAGACCATCTTCTCCACCCCGATCAGCTGGCCCACCTCCATGGCGCAGGCATCGGTGTTGCAGGCCCCGGACTGCTGAAAGCCCTGCTCTTTGAGGATGTCCTGCATCTTTCCCCGCTCCATGGCATCGAAGACCCCGGTGCGGAAAAGCTCGGTGCGCAGGCGGTCGGACAGGGCCGAAACCTCGGTCTCGGGAACCCCCTTGGGCTCCAGGTCCAGAATAGCCACCGTGGTCTTGCGGGCGGTCTGGGCCCGGCACAGCTCGGCGGCCATCGGAGATAAAAGCAACAACAATGTCAGCAAAGTTGACATGATTTTCATCATAGATCCCCCATACGATTAAGGCATTAACTTGTGTATGACCAGTATGATACCCGAATAAATATTGATAGTCAAGCTGAAATTTAACAAAAAAGACAGGATAGTCGATAAAACTACCCTGCCTGAACTTTTCCGGCCCCCAGCACGACAGCGGAAGCATTTTTCGCCTGACCTTCCAGTTGCCCCAAAAGCCTCCCCAGCCATCCCCGGTGAGGTATCCGTAAAATAAAAAAATCCGGGGTTTTATTACCGGGATATTAATGGACCAAACCTATTATGCCGCCGGCTCCGGCGTCAACCGGAGGCCGGAATGGTATCGTCGCCAAAATGTTTTTTAATTGCCAGGATCTCATCCTGGACGGCAAAGAAAGCATCAGCTACATCCGGATCAAAATAGCCACCGCTGCCTTCCCTGATAATTGCCAATGATATCTCCACCGATAGCGGCTCTTTATAGGGTCTTTTGGAGGTAAGGGCGTCAAATACATCCGCCACCGCCACTATCCGGCTGGAGATGGGGATCTCGGTGCCCCTTAGGCTGTTTGGATAACCGCTGCCATCCCACTTTTCATGATGGTGCAGCGCGATGGTCTCTCCCATCTTTATGAATTCGGCATCCGATCCCTTAAGGATGTTGGCTCCTATGACCGTATGCTGCTTCATTATGCCCCATTCTTCCTGGTTGAGCTTGGAGGGTTTTGTCAGTATCCGGTCGGATATGCCTATTTTCCCGACATCATGCATGGGCGCTGCGTAAAGGATGGTTTCAATTTCGCTTTCACTCAGTTTCAAACTTCGGGCGATGGCCGTGGAATAAAGGCTGATGCGCTTGATATGCGCTCCCGTTTCCTGGTCCTTGTACTCCGCCGCTATGGACAGCCGGTAGATCGTCTCCAGCGAGGCATCTTTTATCTTTTTCAGGGCCTGCTTTAGTTCCTCGGTCCTGCCGGCCACCTCGGACTCCAGTTCTTCCCGATAATTGCCCATCAAATCGTTATAGGCCTTGACCTTTAGCAGGGACCGGACCCGGGCTAAAAGCTCCATCTTGTCAAAAGGCTTCGAAACAAAATCGTCACAACCAGCTTCGATCCCCTTTACCCGGTCTTCCGTTTCCCGCAATGCTGTAACCAGAATTATCGGAAGCAGCCTGGTTTTGTCATTCTGCCTGACCCTGCGGGTTACTTCAAAACCATCCATGCCGGGCATCATCACGTCCAGCAGGATCAGATCGATTTGATTGCCGGAAAGTTTTTCCAGCGCCTCTTCCCCGCTGGCCGCCATGATAATTTCATAACCCTGCGGAACAAGATGCGCCTCAATCAGCTCAATGTTTTGGGGTTGGTCATCAACCACCAGGATCACCGGTTTGTTTTTCATCCCCATCTCTTTCGTATTTGCCGGTACAGGCCCCCAGCCGTGGTCAGCCGCAGCGGTTTTTGCCATTATGCCATTTCATTTTAGCCGGAGCATCCCATAGGTTATTTTTACGGTTCTCATTTTTCAACGCCGGCAAGCGGGAGCGTGAAACGGAAAACACTGCCCCCTCCGTTCCGGTCTTCCACCCATATTTTCCCGCCATGAAGCTCCACCGCAAGTTTGCAGAAGGTCAGACCAAGTCCGGTTGAACCCCGAATGCGTTTTTCCTTCGTTTCGACCGTCGCAAATTTATCGAATACCTTCTGTTTGTGTTCGTCGGGAATGCCGCTGCCGCTGTCCGAAACGGAAACCACCGCATATGGTGATTTTTCGTCCCTTCTGCTTTCAACCATAATGATGCCCAGTTTGGGCGTATAACGGATCGCGTTTGACAGCAGGTTCTGGACGATGCGCTCAACCAGGTCCTTTTGAATCTTGACCATGATGCGTTTTTTGGGGTTTTCATGGAACAATTGAATGTCCTTTCCGTTGAGCATCGGGGTCATTACTTTTATGGCCGAGGAAAGCACTTCATTCATTTCGTGATCTTCAGCGTTGATCACCATTTCATTGTTTTCCATCTTTGCCATGTCCAGCAGGTTTGCTATCATGCCGGTCAGCATTATGACGCTTTGGGTTGCCTTTTCCACATATATTGAATCCTGCTTTTCAAGTTTGTTTGACATTGCCAATAAGCCCAAATAACCCATAATACCGGCCAGGGGGCTTCGCAGATCATGGACGATGAACGAGGTCAGGCTGTCCTTCATCTCATCCAGCACTTTGATCTCCCGGTAGTTGTTTTCAACCTTATCGTAAAGGGTTTTGATTTTTATTAAATTACTGACCTTCAGCTTCAATTCGGTTGAATCGAACGGTTTTGACAAAAAGTCGTCGGCTCCGCTCTCTATCCCTTTGAGGCGTGAATCTCTGCTGCCCAGGGCGGTAATCATGATCACCGGTAGATATTCCGCCCTTTTTTTCAATATCCTGCAGACCTCAAATCCGTTCATGCTGGGCATCATCACATCCAGCAGGATCAGATCGATTCGGCTGTTGGAAATTATCTCTAACGCTTCCTGGCCGCTGGCCGCCTTGACGATCTCATAACCATGGGGGACAAGATATGCTTCCAGCAACTCAATGTTAAGGGGCTGGTCATCAACCACCAGGATCACCGGTTTAGCTTTCATTTCATTCTCTTTTATTGGTTGGGCCTTTCGATATGCCGGATGACTCACATGATAAATTGCCGGACCTCCTGGGCAAAGGTGCGGGTGTTGATCGGTATGCTGATAAAACCGCTTTTGGTTATGCTTCTTATCTCTTCCATGCCGTCCTCTATTAAAGAGGCCGCCATGAAAACAATGGGAATGGCGTAGGTCTCTATGTCTTGCCGCAATAGCAGGGCAACTTCGGAGCCGTACATGTCCGGGGGCCGCATAGCCATGATTATGATGTCCGGCTTTTCTTTTTTAGCCAGGATGATCCCGTTTGAAGCATCATCGGCCGCAAACACCTCGAAACCGGCGAACTCCAAAAGGTCTTTTTCCAACGCCACATTGCTTCTATTATCATCTATCAACAAGGCTTTCTTTCGCAGATGCAGACGGACCTCCTTGACAAAGGTGCGGGTGTTTATGGGTTTGCTGATAAACCCGCTGTTGGGTATGTTTCTTATCTCATCCATATCGTCTGCCAGTACAGAAGCGGTGACAAAAACAATGGGAACATTACAGATCTCTTTGTTTCGGCGCAATGCCTTGGCAGCTTCCGTGCCGCGCATATCCGGAAGCCTCACATCCATAATAATGATATCCGGCTTTATCCCCTCGGCTATGGCAACCCCGCTGGAAGCATTCTCGGCTACAAACACTTCAAAACCGGCGCTGGCCAAAAGGTCACTTTCCAGCAGGAGATTATTTTGATTGTCATCAACCACCAATGCTTTTATCCTCATCTCACACCTCCATCCTGGATAAAATAGGCAGGGTGAACCGAACCGAAGTGCCTTGGCCCAATCCCGCCGATGTTACAAAAAACTTCCCCTTATGCAACTCAACCAGTTTTTTAGAAAGCGGCAAGCCCAGCCCGGTTCCCTCGGTAACCCGGGAATACGGGGTATCGACCCGGAAAAACCCTTCAAATATTTTTTCCATATTTTCCTCAGCGATGCCGATTCCCGTATCCCATACTTCTATTTCTATATCGGGGCCGGCTTTCTTTGCCCGCAAGCCCAGTTTGCCGCCCTCGGGGGTGAACTTGATCGCGTTTGAAAACAGATTGTAAATTATCTCTTTTACCTTGAGTTCATCCCCCTCAATATTCGGCAGATCTTCGGCTATTTCCAGCAGCATTTGAAGTTTATTTTTATTGACCAAATCCGTCACCAGCAGCGAGATCTCATGCAACAGGCTTTTCATCGGCAAGTTGGATAACGCCAGCTTCATTTTCCCGGATTCTACTTTTGACATGTCGAGTATCTGATTTATCAGCTGGAGCAGGTGCTTTCCGCTGGTTAAAACATTATTAACATACGTTTTCTGCTTATCATTAAGCGATCCGAAAGTCTCGTCATATAATACCTCGGAGAAGCCGATAATGGAGTTAAGCGGAGTTCTGAGCTCATGCGACATGTTGGCTAAAAATTCAGTTTTTATCCGGGCGACCCGTTTTAGCTCGGTGGCAAATTCATATAGCTCTTCATGGGCTTTTTCCAGGCCGGCTTCTATCTCCTTACGCTGGGTAATGTCCTCAATGGCCAGCAGGATGATCTTTTCCTTGCCCAGGCCTCTTCGGATTTGCCGGGCATTCAAAAGCATTACCCGCCGGCCGATGGTGGAAAAAACGTGCTCCACCTCATAGTTGTCAAAAGCGGCCTTTTGGGGCAGGATGGTTTCCAGCAATTCCCGCAGCTTGGGGATGTCCCACTGCTTGTTGCCCAGGTCATAGATCAGCTGGCCCACGGTCTCTTCGGGCATTACCTTGAAGAAGTCATAGAAGGAGCGGCTGACGGTGACCACCCTGAGGTCTTGATCCAAAGAGATCAGGGGCTCCCGCACCGTGTTGATGACGCTCTCGGCGAATTCGCTGGCTTCGTCGGCGGTTTTTTTGATGACCGCCAGTTCTTTCCGGGTCTTCTCCAGGCCGGCTTCTACCTCCTTACGTTTGGTGATGTCCTCGATGGCCAGCAGGATGATCCGTTCCTTGCCCAACACTCGATCAATCTGCCGGGCGTTCAAGAGCATGGTGCGCCGGCCGATGGTGGCAAAATCGTGTTCCACTTCATAGTTGTCAAAGGCGGTCTTTTGGGGCAGGACATCTTCCAGCAGTTCCCGCAGCTTGGGGATATCCCACTGCTTGTTGCCCAGGTCATAGATAAGCTGGCCTATGGTCTCCTCCGGCTTTACCTTGAAGAAGTCATAGAAGGAGCGGCTGACGGTGACCACCCTTAGATCCTGGTCTAAAACGATCAACGGCTCCCGGACGGTGTTGATGATGCTCTCGGCGTACTCACTGACCAGCAGCATCTGCTTTATCTTCTTATGTTCGGTTATGTCATGCATAATGGCCGACACGCCACAAATTTTTCCCGCCTTGTCCTTGATGGGAGAAAGGGTCAAAGAGACATCTATCACCACCCCGTCTTTCCGGACCCGTTTTGTCTCGTGATTTTCGATAGGTTCTCCGGCCCGCAGCTTTTTAAATTGGTCCAGCATTTCATTTTTGTAGCCGGAAGGGGCTAACAGGGAGATATTCTGACCCTGCATCTCCTTTTGGGCATAACCGTATATTTTTTCCGCCCCGTCATTCCAGCTGACGACATCCCCCTGCAAAGTTTCTCCAATGATGCCGTCAACCGATGTGTTGACAATGGCCGCTAAACTAAGATATGATTCTTCCAGACTCCTGCGCTTGGTGATATCTTCGATGGCCAGGAGAATTACTTTGAGCTTTTCCGGAGGATTGGGGATCCTCCGGGCGTTTAAAAGCATCACCCGCCGGCCAATACCAAGGAAATCGTGTTCCACCTCATAGTCATCAAAGGTTGCTTTTTGGGGAAGGATGGTCTCCAGCAATTCCCGCAGCCTGGGAATATCCCATTGCTTGTTGCCCAGGTCATAGATAAGCTGGCCCACGGTCTCTTCGTGATTAACCTTAAAGACGTCATAAAAGGACCGGCTGGCGGTGATCACCCTTAGATCCTGATCCAGGGTGATCAGGGGTTCCCGCACAGTATTGACGATGCTCTCGGCGTATTCCTGGGATTTTGTGGCAGATTTTTTTTCGAACATTTTCTGTCTCCTTGTATTGGCAATGCCTTGGCCGAGGCATGCGCAACGGCAACTGCATTATTATTTACTTGGCTTGCTGGCTTATGAACATTGTGGTCGAATATACTTTGTGATTCAGGCCCTATGCCGTGCGTTGCGGATCAGGCCCAACTATTCGCCGTCGCTGGCCTTCGTCTGGCAAGAAGGAATATCGTCGTCTGGTTGATCTTTCGCCGCGAGAATCCATCGCAAAGCAGTCTCATAGTCCGTAAACGCATTCACGGCATATCCCCGGTTGTGAGCACAGGTCTCAAAAAAACTGGCCTGGTCAAAGTTGACCCCCGGCATAACCAAAAGCGCCACTTTCCGGTGAAAGGCATCTCCGTGCTGGTAAAGCTCCGCCGCCAGTTGATACACATCCATTACCGATAAATTGTTTTGAGTGTCACGAAAATCAACCAGCAGCTCATAATCCGCCGGTGATTGCTCCGCCTTGGCTATAGCTATCAGAAGTTGCCTGCTGGTATCGATGTTGATTATGCCATCGGGGGTTACCTCCAGAAAATCCCTGGCAGCTATGACCTTGATTTTTGTGGCCATGGAATGCCTCCTTTCATGTTGGCCGCCTGGGCGGCGTCAGAACCTGCCGAACCAATAGGGATCCACCAACCTGACCAGTATCCCCCAGACCGAACCCAGCACCGCGCCGCCGAGGACATCGCGCGGATAGTGGGCTCCTACATACATCCGGGTGAACCCGACCAGCCCGGCGGCGGCGTACAGGGCTGCTGTTCCCCAAATTCCCGGGTGGAACCAGTGGCTGATCAACATCGCCAGAAAAAATGTCTGGGCGGTATGTCCGCTGGGAAAGGACCGGCCCCGTTCCCGCCAGCCGATGACCCTGGCCTTCTCATGGTCCATGAACGGGCGGGCCCGGTCCGTCAGCGCCTTGATGACCTCCACCAGCAGCCACAGGGTAAGCGTGCCCAGAATGATCTCCACCGTCAGGCGGCGGTATTTAATTATGAAGAATATGACCGCCAGGATAACTGCTGTTATCATATTGCCTGCCTGGGTCGCCAGCCACATGGCCCGATCCAGCCACTTTGGATGGCTGCCCCTGAGGTTAAAAAGCAGGAATATTCTAGTATCCAGACTACGCCCGGCCGACCACAACAGGGATACGGTGATCAGCGAGAAAACAACCAGCATGGTGACCATCGTCCGGTTGGCCCGCAGCGCCGTGAACATTGCCGCCCGGGCCCCATTCGGCAGCCAGAGGAAGAACAGGATCAGGCCGGCCGCCAGGCCTGTCAGCAGTATCACCCTCCGCCGGGCGGACCAAAGACGGGCAACGTTCGACTCTGGCGGCAATAGTACCTCTTTGCGGTCACTGGCCATGGGACATCCCCTGGCGATCATCGGCTGCTTTTTCACGTTGCTCCCTGGCCAATCGCTGCCGGGACCGGCGGCGGCGCCACAATGCCTTGGGCCCCGCCATCACCACCAGACGCTGGGGATGCAGCATTATGGTCACAGAGCCGTCGCCGAGTGAGACCCCGTCTGCCATGACCGGCATGGCCGGTTTGGTCCTGATCGTGATCTTTTTTGTCCGAAAGCGCTGGATCCGGTTGTCGGGTGCGGCGTTCGACGGCTGCATCATTTGGCCGATCAGGTCGCGTTTGCTCAGATCGGAATAGACGAACACATCCAGATAGTGGTCGTCGAATATCACGTCCGGAGCAACCTGATAATTCGCCCCCATATACGGCATGTTGGCGACGATCACTACGTGTGCCTGGGCAACAACATATTTTCGACTGCTGCCAACCTGCAATCGGATCTCCGAGGGTTGCGCCTTAACCAGGGTCGAGATGAACCCGGCGATCTTGCCTAGTTCGCCGTGCTGAATGTCGTCGGAAGCCGGATATAGGGCCGAGGGCAGGCCGATGGCGGCCGCTTCCAAAAATGGACGGTTTTTTTTGCGCTGGCGCACCTGGCCCACGTCGATCTTGATCTGACGCCCTTTCCGCAGCAGCGCGGCGGCGGCGGCAAGGTTATCGACCGGGATGCCGAGGCTGCGGGCCAGATTGTTGCGGGTGCCGGTCGGTATGATACCCAGGGTGGTCCGGCTGCCGACCAGTCCCAGCGCTATATTTTCAATCGTGCCGTCGCCGCCGGAAACGATCACCATTTTTACCCCGGCCCGGACAGTACTGCGGGCCAATAACCGTAAATCCTGTTTCGGCTGTACCACAACCACTTCCGCCTGGATCTGCTGTTTCTGCAAAAGACACAGCAAGTCCACCAGTTGCGCTGCGGATTCCTTTGGATTGCCGGAAGCTGGATTGAAAATCAGTTTGGCTTTCACCCTTTCCCCCTATAGCTATGGCAGCCAGCGGCCGTCTTTATTGCGGAATGTTTTATTGGCAGAATGCCCCCGGGTTTTCATCGGGTGATGCTGACGATCAAACAACTTGTGCGCCAGCAGAATTGCGGCCGGGGCAGGCTACGGAGATTGCCTCGGCAGACTCCAACATCCCCATCCGGAATGGCTCTGTTTGTTTTTCAAACGACCAAAGCGCGGCGGGCGGTAGAATATATCCACCCCCTCGCTCATTCCGGGTCTGGCATAGGCGGGATCTTCGGCGCAGTCCAAGTGTTCAACTGATCCCGGTTTCTTTCCACTCAAGGCGGTCAAAGTTTGTTCATAGGCGCTTCCGACAGAGTTCAGGTATCCCCGGACACTGTCCACATCGTATACCGCAACAGTGACCGCTGTCTGGATATCTTCTGTCAGCTTGTCAAATGCTTGCCGGGCGAAGTTTTTGGCCAAAGCAGCCATATCTCCGTCTTGCAATTCCCGGTCCAAATTTTCAAGCCGCTGCAGGTCAAAATAGGAGCGGTGCAGATTTCCGGGAGAAGCGATGATGTAACGGGCATATGGCGCCAGCGCAGCAACGGTGTACGGAGTGCCGTTGTAGCAAGTGGACAGGACGATCAGATCTAATTTAACTGAATCACTCTTGATCTGCTTCAATCCCCCGGCAAAATCGTCTATGGTGAACACCCGGCCCGGGGAGGAGGCATCATATCCGGCCCCCCCGAATTCCGGTATCTGGTGGCCGAAGTATAGCAACAACTTTGCTTCCGGAGGAGATGCCCCCTGATGGTACCGGCTATATAGCTCTACTTCCGGCTGGAAGCGGGTCTTTCCCCGGTTTCGCCAATACGATTCCTTGGCCAGAAGCCGTCCCTCCCGGTAGTGGTAGCAGGTGCCGTCATGGCGGGGGAAAAAGAGCCAGGCATGCCGCCTGGGTTTTTGATGAAAGATAAACACCTCCGCCCGCCTGTTCTGTTCCGCCACCTCTATTGCCCCAGCCAGGGCCGCCTTATCGGCCAGGTGGGCCTGGCCGCCGGCATCGTGATACAGGTAGTCCCCGTCGCCGTGGATAATGAAGATCATCGAGTATCTTATTGGCTGGGGGGTCTCATCTGACATGGTTATTTCCCGCCGGGCGGAAGGGATAGAACTGCAGGAGATAAGGAACAATCCGAACACCACGCAGCCGGCGCACTTGAGCAGCATCTGGAATGGCCGCGTGGCGCTCGTAAAGGTCAGGTTGTATGAATTTTGCATGACTATCCTTGTGAATATCAGCTCGATGCCGGGCCCACTAAAAGAGAAGGACCAAAATGAGAACGATCAAGAGCAGCGTGACCACGCTGATGGTTATCGTTTCGGGGGCTTGCTCCATATCCTGAACCACATAATCGGAGAAGTCGTCCAGTTGGGCATCCGCCACCCGATCATAGCCATTGGTGCCCACTAGCTCGTTTTGTTTCTCCTGCAGGGTTGTTTTGAGCTGATTGATGCCGGCCCGGTCATCTTTTGAGACCAGGGGCAAGCTTTGGACCCGGTCCAATACCATGGTCATGTTTTGCAGTGAATTGTTCAGTATTTCGCGCTTTTGCACCGGGTCGCCGGTTGCTTTCACGTTGCAGGCGGTGTTGTTAAAATACTTGAGAATGCCGTCATTTGCCGCTGCATAACCTGTTTGCCCCAGGACCAACAGGGCGGCGATTGTTCCGAGGATGGTTCTTGTCTTCATGGCAGTTTCTCCTTGATTATTTAATGGTTTTAGCTCGGGGAGGAGCTAGTTAAGGGTTCCGTTCTCGGCGGCGTTCTTTAATTTGTCATTGGCAAATATGGCGACTTCCACCCGCCGGTTTTGTTGACGGCCATATTCCGTATCATTCGACGCGATGGGATTAGACTCACCCATTCCTACCGTAGATATCCTGGAGCCGGGAACAGCCTGACCCATAAGATGGTTGGCAACCGCCTGAGCCCGGCGTTCGGACAATTTCAGGTTATAGTCTTCACTTCCGGTGTTGTCGGTGTCTCCTTCAATGAGAATGTTGGTGTCCGAATATTTATTAAGGATCTTCGCCAAACTCTCGATGTTCGTTTTCGCCTGGGAGCGCAAATACGATTCATCCACATCGAAAAGAAGGCCCGAATCAAAGGTGATCTTGATCCCTTCCCCGACCCGCTCAATCGTTGCTCCCTGCATGTCCCGCTTCATCTCCTCGGCCCTTTTGTCCATCTCATTGCCGATCAAAGCACCGGCCGTGCCTCCGACCGCCGCTCCGATGATGGCCCCCAGGGCCGTATTTCCGTATTGGTTTCCGATAATCCCGCCGGCGACTCCTCCGACCCCGGCTCCTATACCCCCGCCTTTCAGCGCGTTACTGAGTCCGCACCCCGACATCACTGCGAGGGAGACACTGAGAGCCAGAACCATGACAATGTTCGTTTTTATTTTCATACTACCTCTTTTAACTGTTGTTTATGGTTGGGTTTAAGTTATGCGCCTGTTTGTAGGGCTTGCCCCCTTTTGGGTCGTCTCTGCTGAGCCTGGGTGGGACAAATGGTTCCGGGGAAAAGCTGCCCGGTTCCCCTAATGACCGCCGTGATCATGGTTTAAGGATTGGTTTTCACATAGCGTACCCCCCGATATTGTTAATTTGGAATTTATCATGTCCTTCGCTTTATTTTCCGTCGCCGCTGGCCGCTGCCGCCGAACAGCGCAGACGGCTGTATTGGAAAGTGAATTCTGCCCCCAGGATCATTATAAAGGCCGAGCAGTATATCCAGACCAGCAGTATAATAATTGAGGCAATGGAGCCGTAGATCAGCTGGAAATTGGCATATTTCTCCAGATAGAGCACAAACAAAGTTTTGGCAATTTCAAAAAGGACAGTGGCCAAAAGCGCCCCGGGCCAAACATAACGCCAGTATGTCTTGACATTTGGAATGAACTTATAGAGCAGCAAAAATACTGCCAACAACAGCAGGAATGCCGTCAGTCGGCTTCCCGCCTCCACTATTACCAATAACGCTGGCGGCAGGTCAAATACTTCACGCGCTAGTGAGATGAGGGCGCTGGCTCCCAGTGAGAAAAGAAAAAGGACGCTGGTGCCCAATGCCATGCCCATTGCATGTGCTTTCCCGACATAGAAACGACGGCCGCGGCGGTTATCCCAGGCCCGATTGATAGCCTGGTTTATCGCGCCGAACATCCCGCTAGCACCCCAAAACAGAAGAAAGATGCTTACCACCCCCACCGGACCCCGTAGTTTTACCACACTTACAATATTTTGCTTCAAAAAATCGGTGGCACCGGGCAGATTTTTGCCCACAAAATGCAGCAGTTCCTCTTGCAGGTTTAGTGAAGGCAGGAAAAAACCAAATACAGCAATCAGTCCCAGCAGCAGCGGAAAGGTGGATAAAATTGCATAATAGGCCACGCCGGCGGCTCTTTGGGTGGCATCATGGGCGTCTAATCCCTTGGCGGTCAGCAAGATCAAATGCAGGACAGGTATTTTCAGCAGGCGGTCTTTTGTCTTCAGCAGCCTGACGGATAATCTTTTTATTTGATTTACCATTCCCTTGTTCCATTTTCCTTCCGCTCATCACCTTAATCAGTGCCCGTGAAGGCCCCTCGATATATTTGCTGACCATACCGGGGTTTATCGATCCTAACTGATGCTCCCTTCAAGCGTGCTGTCCCTCAAGTATTGGTATATCTTTATGACCGACATGGTAAGCGGCAGGATCATGATGATCCCCAGGATTCCGCCGAAATGTGCTCCTAGAACACAAAGCACCAATACCAACGCCGGATGGATCTCCATTTGCCGGCCCTGGATCCTGGGCACCAGCAGGTTGTTCTCGAACAATTGGATCGCCAAATATCCCAAAGCCACCCAGAACACCTTTTCCGGAGCCGTGGCCAGCGTCACCAGAACGCCCAGGCCGCCGCCCATCCATGGACCAAGCTGGGGCACCATTTCGGTAAGCCCCGCAAAGACGGCCAACGGCAGGGCATAATCTATTCTCAAAATACTCAGCAACGCATAGGCACAAAGGCCCACCGCCAGCCCCAGCAACAACTGCCCGATGATATAGCGTCCCACCACCTTGTTGAGAATGACGATTATGTTTTTGGTATGGATCCGCGCCCACCCCGGCAGCCCCGCATAAAATTTGTCGCGCAGTCTGCTCCAGTCTTTAAGGATGAAGAACAAAAATATTGGCAGGCTGGCAAACCCCATGATCATCCCCAGTGAGGTCTGGAACATTTTCAACCCCCGGGTCAGAAAGTCCTTCAGCAGCTCCGGCAGCGCGTCTCCGGCTTTGGCCATATAAACATCGATGGCCTCCTGGATCAGCGGATCTGACAGCATGGGGATGGATCTAAGCCATTGTTTTATCGTATTCAATCCGTTGGGGATGGTCTGGGAAGCATCATGGGTCAGGGCTCCCAGGGCTTTCCCTCCGATGGTGATGATATAGAATAGTACCAGACCGATGAAAGCCAGGGATAGGATATATGCCACCGTTATAAGAGAAATTCTTTTAAATTGCTGCAACTTCGGTTTCCGGCCAGCGCCGGGGAGACGTTTCTCCACCCACCGGATGACCGGCAAGATCAGGTAGGCCAGAAGGCCGCCTACCATAAATGGCAACAGGACGCTTCGTAAACCCCAGATCAACAGGATAACGAAGATCAGTCCCAGTACGAACACTGTCAGCTGCCAGTGTTTTCTTATCAGCGCGTTAACCGAGTCCAATTTCAATTTCCTCCTGTTATTGTCCTATAATCCATCGCCGTCTTCATATCTGTTCTATCCCGGTGCCGGAACCCAGCATGACGGCCAATCCCCGGGTTTCTTCGTGGCTTTCCAGAAAGATCTTGACCAAGCTGGTCATGGGCACCGAGAGCAGCATGCCCACCGGTCCCAGGATCCATCCCCAGAATACCATCGAAAGGAAGACCACCAGAGTTGATAGGCTCAGGCCTTTACCCAACAGTTTGGGTTGCAGGAAGTTGCCCAGAAGCATGTAGACCACCATAAAGCCCAGGGCTGTCAGCAGGGCAGAACCTAAACCCAACTGGACCAGCGCCAGAAGGATGACCGGTATGGCCGCGAAGATGGAGCCGATATTGGGCACAAAGTTCAGGATAAATGCCAGCGTTCCCCAGAGCAGCGGATACGGGACACCGAGGACCAAAAGCCAAAGACAGATCAGCAGGCCTCCGGCGGCGCTGATCAGGGTTTGAATTACCAGATAGCGCTTGGCACTCTTGATGAATTTTGCAATGACTGACAAAGACGTCTCGGGATTCTTGTAAACCGCCCTCATTTTTTGGGGCAATTCCGATACTTCCAGCAGAATGAACACCACCGTCAGTAGGATCAATATCGCATTGGCGATAATGCGGCTCAGGGTTGAAAACACCTCCCCGGCCAGGCTCATTACCCATCCCGGATTTAAAGCGCCGGCTGCTCCATCCTGGGGTATGTTGACGCCTTTGTCCTGCAGCCAGCTTGAAAATGCGGCACTGTTAGCGGACAATCGTTCCAGGTAGCCTGGAAGGTTGCTCATAAATTGATTAAGCGAGGGACCTATCAGCAATACAAAGAATGCTCCGCCGATCAGTATCACCGCCAGAATGATGGCCAGGGCCAAAACCTTCGGCACGCCCTTGCTGCGGATCCAGTACAACGGCGGCGTGCAAATGACGGCGATGAACAGCGCCAGGAAAAGGGGCACCAACAACGAACTGGCCGCCTTCATTCCCGCCACCACGATCGTAAAACTGGCCAACATCAAAAGCGCTGGAGCCTTGGCCGTGCGTTTCATAAGACTATTCATTTATTAACCAATAACTCTTTAGGGTTTTCCCAGCATTACTATTCAGCACTTATTTTATGAAGCCAACTACATCGTCAGGCAGAAGGCTCATGGTGTTTGCAGTTTTATCGCTTTATGGCCCGGACAGCTGCACGCCCCTTACGGCTGGCTTCGGAGGTTGCCTCCTTGACCGTGTCCACCACACTGCCGGCAGTTTCCTTGACGGTGTCCGCCACCTCATCGACCGCTTCCTTGAGCAGCTGTCTGGTCACTTTGCCCGATTTCGGGGCATAGAGCAAGGCCATTACTCCGCCAATGACCGCCCCGGTCAGCAGGCCGAGGCCAAAACCGGAAACATGATCCCTGTTCATAATTGTTCTCTCCTTTATTAAAGTTACCTTATGCGCTTCGCCGTTTGTGGCCCGCGATCAGGCTGGCCAGGATCACGACTATGAAAATTACCAGCAAAACATGAACTGCCCCTCCCAGTAAATTGCCGATCAGCCAGGCAAAAAGCCACAAAACCAGCAGGATGGTAAAAATGATCCAGATCATGTTCGGCTCCTTTCTCCGCAGGCAGAACGGCAACCACCCTTAAAATATTTCCGTTACACCTTCATCAGCAACTGGCGTATTTCTTCCTTGGTAATTCCCAGCTTCTTCTGGAGTCTCCCCAACAGCTCTTCCTCCTTGCCCTCTATAAAGAGCACGTCATCGTCCGTCAGGTTGGCATATTGCTGTTTGAGCTTGCCCGCCACCTCATTCCAGTTACCCTTGATTTTTAGCTTGTTCATTTGGCATCTCCCTGAAATTAATTGAATCCGTTTGGTTTTGTTCGATAACCCTATTCTGTTTTTGACGATCCGTCATTCATAACCATCCTGTTGTCAAGTGGTTTTAAAGCCTTTTACGCCCTTTATATCATTGGCCGGCTTTCCCGCCAGATCCTTTTCGGCTGCCAACCAATCGTCCAGGTCACGGCCGGGCTGCCGGCCCCTCTGTTCAAACATTTGATGGGCCTTTATCCTGGTCAGGTTTTCCATATCTGCGGGCGCCCCGGCGGAGACGGGAGCGGTTATGGCCGGCTGGACTTTTTGGGCTTTTGTCGTATTCATTTTCAGATTCCTTAAATTGTTATTTATCCGTTTGTTTAATTACGGTTTAAGCTGCGACCATCCTTCGCCACAGACGTTGATATGCCAACTGTATCATGTTTGCCGTGCTGAGTTTTGGGCTTTTCCCCGGGGCAGGACTTAAACGGCAGCCTGGCCGGTGCCTGTTATTTGACCGTTTGCGTTTCATGGTTTTGGCTCCTTTGTCGTTTTCTATTTTTTGAATATTTTGCCGATATTCTTGACCCCCCCCAGCAGGCCCTGGATCAATGCCAATACCGGAAGCAGGGGCCGAAGGCCCTCCTGCACCATGGCCACGGTGTCGCTGACGCTCTCGGATGCCTCCTTGACCGACTGCAGCGCTGACTTGGTTTCGCAACGCAGCTGGTAAAACATTACCGAAGCAAAAATGAGCACCGCCGTGGACACAAATCCCAGGACGGTTAGGCTCAAATCACGGTACCATTCAATACCCATTTGTCGTTACCTCCTTGTTATGTTACAAGGGCCGAGCCTTTAATGACCCGGCCGCTCGTTGTTACCCTTTTTGGGATACCTCCCCGTATTTCAGAGATACAGGGAGGTCATTTGCCAGTTACCCTATGGAGCGGTAACGGTCGCGGCATCCAGGGTCACCGCTGACTGCACCAGCGCCCGTCCGGTAAATATTGAACCGGTTTCCATGCTCATCAGGGTCTGGCACAGCATGATCCCCTTGAGGTTGGCGGTCGTTCCCAGGGTCACTTGGCCGGCCACCTGCCAGAAGATGTTCTTGGCCTGGGCGCCTCCGCTCAGCGTAATGATGGCGCCGCTGCCGATGGTGAGATCCTGGGCTATCTGGAAGATCCAGACATCATTCACCCCGCCGCTGAGCGTGACCCCGGGGGCATTTACCAAAAGGCCGGTGCCCCACTTGTAAAGGCCCGGAACCAGGGTCAGCGAAGTGATATTCCCGGCTCCCAGTTCGGTGGCAGTGGGGTTGGTCCGTCCGGCGGCGTCGGTGTAAGCGGTTTCCAGATCGCTGATGGCTGTGGTCAGGTTGGCGGGAGTGGGCGGGTAGTAGTCGGAAGCGTAGACTTTCCCTCCAGTCACCAGAGTTGAGGTTGAAAATGTGTTCGAAACATCCATGATCAACCCGAACCCGGTGATATAGCTGGCGGCGGCCGGGCTCACGCCCATGTTGCCCACTACCGAGGCGGACCCGGTGGTCGAAATCCCCGTTTTTGACAGTAGCACGAAATTGCCGGCGGTGCCCAGGTCAACCGGCGGCGGTCCGGCCGTCCCCGCAGCGATGGTGGTGAAGCTCCACACTTTGGCAACAGCCATTGCATTGCCGGCCAGATCCTTGACCCCGGTGGTGACTGTGACCGTATAGGTGGTATTGTTGGCCAGGTCGCTGCCGGGATTAAGGGCGGCGGTGGTGGTGCTGGGAGAGGTCACCGCGCCGGATATAAGCGTGGTACCCTGTTTTAAGGTAATGGTGGAAGCGGTGATGGTCAACGGATTCATTGCTTCGCTGAAGGTGACGTAAATGTTGGCGTTGACCGCAACACCGGTGGCGGCATTGGCCGGGATGGTGGAGACCACTGTGGGCCTGGTGGTGTCCGCCGTTGTTCCGGTGGTAAATGTCCAGACATAGGTGCTGGCCATTGCATTGCCGGCCAGATCGGTGACCCCGGTGGTGATGGTGGCGGTATAGACGGTGCTGGCCGCCAGATTGGCTGCCGGGTTGAAGGTGGCGGTCGCGCCCAGGGAGGTCACCGCGCCGGAAATGACCGTGGTCCCCTGTTTTAAGGTAAAGGTGGCGGCGGTGATGGTGGCCGGGTTCATCGCTTCGCTGAAGGTGACGGCGATGTTGCCTCCCAGCGCCACGCCGGTGGCCAGATTCGCCGGAACGGTGGAACTGACGGTGGGCCTGGTGGTGTCCTCCGTTGTGCCGGTGGTAAATGTCCAGACATAGTTACTGGCCAGCGTATTGCCGTCCGGATCCTTGACCCCGGTGGTCAGCGTGGCCGTATAAACGGTGCTGGCGGTCAGGTTGCTGGTAGGATCAAAGGTGGCCGTGGCGCCTGCGGCAGCATAGGATACCGCTCCCGAAATGGCGGTTGCTCCCTGTTTTAAAGTAAAGGTGGCGGCGGTAATGGTAGCCGGGTCCAGGGCCTCGCTAAAGGCGGCTGTGATCTGCCGGTTGAGCAACACACCGGTGGCAAGGTTGGCCGGGTTGGTGGAATTCACCGCCGGCCTTGTGGTGTCGGCCGTTACGGCAACGGGGCTGGTGATCCTCTGCCCGCAGCCGTTGGTCGCCACACCCACGGCCATCGCAATAAGACTAAGCATTATTACGGTAATGACCTGCCGGGTGCCTGTTTTTTTCGACATGGTTTTATCTCCTATTTGGGGCGCAGTTTTAGCCCGGTGGGCTGACGGCTGTGCCTGGTTTCGCTCTTTATGAGCAGTTGGCGGGCCTTTTTTATATTTGATCATTCCCCGAGGTCTAAATCATTGAGGATTTTTATACCACTGGAGATTGTTCCTCTTGGGCAGCCTTTACTTTGGGGGGTTTGATGTGTCTGGCCGGCATTTCCAAATTGCGGGCCTTATATTCCTTTTCGGCCGCTTTCCTGATGATATACGCGTTGTCGTAGATAATGCCATAAAGCAAGTAAAACCCGTTATCGTCAGTATCGTTCACCATGCCTTGATCGGCCACTTGGACCATGTGCTCGACCATGTCAAGCACCACATCCAAATGCTCATTGATTTTAATTTTACCCATATTTAATCCTATCTAAGCCGGTTGTCAGCTTATAACCGGACCTCCCGAATTTCTGTCACAGGAGAGATCCATGATTGTCGTCTCTGGTACATAATGGCACATCACCATTAACAGGACGTACCGTCATTCCTGGTCGTGTCTATTTAATAAGCTACCTCAGCAGCACCAGCCGCCGGGTAAGGCTGTTTTCTTCATAATTCAACTGGTAAAAATAAACTCCGGCTGACAGCTTTCTTCCCTGGCTGTCGCTGCCTCTCCAGATAATGTTATAAGCCCCGCTTTGCTTTTGACCCTGCACCAGGGTGTTTACCTTCCGGCCGCAGATATCGTAAACATTAAGAGAGACATTGCCGGCCCGGGGGAGAACGTAACTGATGATCGCCGACCCCGAAACCGGGTTGGGCCGGCAGGGCATTAATTGCAGTTTATTGAGGGTCAATTCGCCGCTTACCGCCATCACCGGACCGTGCCAGGTTATCTGGCCGCTTAGATCCTTATCCCCCAGACGATAGTAGTAGGTGGAATTGGGAAGCACCAAAGTATCGGTGTAGCTGTATTGGCAGCCGAAGGGGGATCCTTCGGCCGATACAGATGTCAGCTTAAGAAAATCTTCGGCCTGGCCAAATGAACGCTCTATCAGCCATTCGTTATTGTTGATCTCACTGGCGGTCCGCCAGGTTAAAGTTATTCCCTTGCTTCCGCTCTGGCAGGCAAATTCCGACAGCTCTATTGCCAAGGGCACGGTAACTGCGTCCAATGTTACCGCGGTCTGGGCCAGGGCCCTGCCGCTTAAAGTTGCTCCGGTCATTATCACGATGGCCGTGGCATCAAGTATCGTTCCCTTGAATTGAGAGTAAGTTCCCAGGGTGGTCTGGCCGGCCACCTGCCAGAAAACATTGTGTGGTTGGGCGCTGCCTCTTAAATTAACGATGGCATAGCTGCCGACGTTGAGAGTTGTGCCTATCTGGAATATCCAGACATCTTCTGCGCCGCCCTCAAGAATCAGACTGTCGTTTATGATAACCCCGGTGGCCCATTTATAAATACCGGGGACCAGGGTCATTCCGCTGATATTCCCGGCGCCTAGTTCAGTAATATCCGGCGGTGTCCGCCCGGCAGCATTGGTGTATGCGGCTTCCATGGCGCTGACGGCCGCGGTCAGGTTGGCCGGAGTGGGGGCCTTATAATTGGCGGCATAGACATTCCCGGTCACCAAGGATGATGTCGAATAGGTGCTGTCGGCACTCATGGTAAGGGAGAATCCGGTTATGGCGCTGGCTGCTATCGGGCTCACTCCGATGGAACCATTAATAATGGTGGTTCCGGTGGTCGATATTCCGGATTTTGCCAGGATGGCAAAATTGCCGGCCGTTCCCAGGTCTACCGGCTGACTGTAGCCGTTGGTAATGCCCATTGCCAGGGCCGCCAGCCCCATGGTTATTGCGGCTATGATCGGCCGTCTTCCGGTTTTTGTTAACATGGTTTTACACTTCTTTCTTTTTGGGACGCAGTATGCGCTCGGCGGGCGGAGTGCTGTGCCTTGCCCCGCCGCTTATTAAAGCGGCGGGACGTTGTTTGATTATTTCCTTTGGCATATAAGAGATCCACCGGTAGGACGGGTTATTTCGGACACGGCCATGGCTGCCGTAATTCTCACGCCAGCTGAGGTTCTTATCTCAACAGCACCAGCCGCCGGGTAAGACTGGTCCCTTCATAATTCAACTGGTAAAAATAAATTCCGGCTGACAGCTTTCTTCCCTGGCTGTCGCTGCCTCTCCAGATAATGTTATACGCCCCGCTCTGCTTTTGACCCTGCACCAGGGTGCTTACCTTCCGGCCGCAGATATCGTAAACATTAAGCGAGACATTGCCGGCCCGGGGGAGAACGTAGCTGATGATCGCCGACCCCGAAACCGGGTTGGGCCGGCAGGGCATCAGTTGCAGTTTATTGAGGGTCAATTCGCCTCCGGTCGGCTGTTCTACCCCTGTGGTAATGGCCACGGCGTCCAATGTCACCGCGGTCTGGGCCAGGGCGCTGCCGTTCACTGTTGCGCCGGTCTGGATCACGATCGCCGTCATATCCAATATGGTTCCCTTGAAATCGGAGGACGTTCCCAGGGTGGTCTGGCCGGCCACCTGCCAGAAAATGTTTTTGGCCTGAGCGGCGCCGCCTAGGGTAACAATGGCGCTGTTGCCCACTCCCAGAGTTTGTGCTATCTGAAAGATCCAGACGTCATCCGCGCCGCCCGACAAGGTGACGCCGCCGTTTATCAGGACCGCGGAGCTCCAGTAATATGTGCCGGGGTAAATGGTCTGCCCGCTGAGGTCACCGGCGTGCAGTTCGGTGGAATCCGGAGTCAATCCGGCGGTGGTGGTATAGGCGGTTTGCATATCAAGGACAGCCGAGTCCAGGTATGCCGGCGTAGGAACCGTATAATCGGCCGCATATACTTTCCCAGTTACCAGGGGCGAGGTCGCAAAGGTACCCGAACTATCCAAGGTCAGGTCAAATGGTCCGGTTATGGAGCCAGCGGTGTTCGGGCTCACTCCGATATTTCCCATAATTTGGGTGCCGGCGGTGGTCGATATTCCGGTCTTGGCCAGGATCACAAAATTACCGGCCTTTCCCAGATCCACCGGCGTGGCGCCGTATCCATTGGTAATGCCCAGTACCATCGCAATAACCGCCATCGTTATTACGGTCATGGCCTGCCGTCTGACTGGTTTTGTTGACATAACTCTGCCTCTTTCTTTGGGGCACAGCGTTTGGCCGGTGTGGCCTGTGGGCGGTGCCTTGTCCCGCCCCCTTTTTGGGGGCGGGACCTTGTTAAAAGTTTCTTTTGACTGTTGATCCGTGGCTATTTTATTACCGTGACTTCCATCCTGCGGTTAAGGGCCCGGCCGGCCTTGGTGCTATTGGTGGCAACCGGGTAGTCCTCGCCGTAGCCAATATGCGTCAACCGGTCTGCGCTGATGCCATAGTCGGCTATCAGGGCATTGCGAACCACGTTGGCCCGGGCTTCGGATAGCTTCTGGTTATAGGCTTTGGTGCCAGGGCTGGAGGTATGCCCGCCGATCTCCACCCTTACTTCCGGGTTTTCTTTCAGGATCTTGGCAATGGATTCCAGAAGCTGCGCGGAATTGGGGCCGAGCTTGGCATTTCCAATGGTGAAATTAACGTCGGTAAAGACGAACTTGTCGCCGATCTTGACCAGGTATATGGTCTGCTTCGCAAGCGGCGCGCCGCCCATGGGGTGCAGGGTGAGGCTCTTGGGGTAATACCCGTCGGCTCCGGCCTGGACGTAGTACTCGCCCTGGTTCAACATGATGTTGAAGGCGCCCTTGAAGTCGGTCTTGGCGGACTGGAACTTGCCGGTGGAATCCTTGAAGGATATGGTGGCAACCACCGGACTGCCGGTTTTGTAGTCCATTACGTTGCCGGAGATTTCGCTGGGAGGAATGGGTTTGAGGGTCAGGGCGAAGTCCTGGATGGCCGGCACTTTCCTGTTCTTTTTTGTCAACTGGACCGCGGCGCTCCCCGGCAGGTACAGCTTGGCCTCGGCCCTGATCTCCACCGGAGCTTTTCCGATGACGACCCCTTCCAGCCGGTATTCGCCGGTCGGGTTGCTATTGGCGGCGATCCCTCCGGCCGATACGATGGCCAGGATCCCTTTGCCGGTCGACTTGTCAGTCACCTTGCCGGTGATGATCCCGGTGGCCGGAACCTTCGGGCCTATCTCCGCCTTGGGCGCATAGTGCAGGCCCAGGATGGCATGCCAGTGCTCGCCGCCGCGGAAGAATGGCAAAGCCTCACGGACGTCGGTCCGCAGGTTGTACTCGCCGCCCCCCGTGATGTTGAAGCCTGCGACATAGTACCTCAGGCCGAAGACCGCCCAGGTGGGGTTGTTCAATTCGTCGTATTCGATCAGCTCGCCGGTGGTGCTGCCGGGCTTGGGATACTTGGTGGTGTCCATCATGTATTCGGCGCTGAACCCGACATAGGGGGTCAGGTATCCCATGTCGTAGCTTAAACCGATGCCGAACGGCAGCGACATGTTCGGATAGATATTCACCTCCGTGCTGTCGGTGGCCGAGGCATGCATCTTGTCCAGCTTATAATACATGCCGGCGTTGAAGGTGATGCAGCCGCGGCCGTCTTGGCCGAAATGCCGGTCGGCCAGCATCCGGGCGTCGATGCCGCCATTGTAAACGTGGCCCGACGGCGCGATCTTGAAGGTGTCGGCCACGGTGGCGATGTCATAGCCGAAATAGGCGGCCAGCCACATCTTGTCTCCGGCCGGTATCGACATTTTCAAGCCCACCCGGGTGTTGCCCAGACCGCTGGGGTTATAGGTGTACTTGGTCCCGCCTATTTCAACGTAGCTGGAAGGCATCAGGTAGTTCGTGCCCGCTGACAGCTCGAACATGTCGTTGATGCTGAAGTAGCCGGAGGGCCTGATGGCCATGTCCATGGCCCCGTTTTTAAGGCTGGTGGCTGTGGAGTCGTCGTCCCATTTCCAGGCGTACAGATAGGCTCCGATCCCGAAGTTCATCGGGCCGGCGTTCTGGGCGCTGATGGTCCGGAACATCCCGCTGCTGCCCCAGATGGTTGGCGAGGCCGAGGCCATCCCGGCCGCCAGCGCCATCAGCGCTACTAATGCGATTAGACGTTTCATTTGGCTCTTTCCTTTTTTAGGTTGTTGTTTTTAGCCTGCGGGGGTTCTTTGCCCCCGCAGGCGCTGTTGCATTTATTGTTTTGGTGCCGGTTGCCGTTGTTTACCTTACCAGCACTAACCGCCTGGTGAGGCTGGTCCCTTCATAGTTAAGCCGGTAAATGTATACCCCGGACGAAACCTTTCTTCCCTGGCGGTCGTTGCCCCTCCAGGTAATGTTATAAGACCCGGCCGATTTTTGTCCCTGGGCCAGGGTGCTTACCAGCCGGCCGCGGATGTCGTAAATATTAAGCGAGATATTGCCGGACCGGGGAAGGGCATAGCTGATGGTTACCAGGCCCGAGCTTGGGTTGGGCCGGCAGGGCATCAATTGCAGCTTGCCGTAGGTCAGGAGGCCTTCTATCGGCTGTTCTACGCCGGTGGGTATGGTAAGGGTATTGCCTATCAATGTTACCTCGGTCTGGGCCAGCGCCCGGCCGTCCAAAGTTCCTCCGTCCTGCATCACGATCGCTGTATAGTCCAATATGTTACCCTTGAATTGAGTGGTTGATCCCAGGGTGGTCTGGTCGGCCACCTGCCAGAAGATGTTCTTGGCCAGAGCGCCGCCGCTTAAGTAAACAATGGCTCCGCTGCCCACGATAAGGGTTCCATCTATCTGGAATATCCAGACATCATTGGAGTCGCCGGTTAAAGTGACGCCCGGGGCGTTTATCAGGACCCCGGTGCTCCACTTATACAGGCCGCGGACCAGGGTCTTTCCGGTAAGGTTCCCGGCATGCAGTTCGGTAAAGTCCGGCAATGTCCGTCCGGCGGCGTCGGTGAACGCGGTTTCCATGTTGCTGACGGCCGTGCCCACGTAAGTCGGAGTAGGCGCCTTGTAGTCGGCGGCATATATCTTGCCGTCCACCAAGGTTGATGTCGAATATGCGCTATCGGCGGCCATAATTAAGCCAAACCCGGTTATAGCCGTCGCGGCGATTGGACTCACCCCCATATCTCCCACTATTTGGGTGGTTCCGGTGGTTGAAATTCCGGCTTTTGACAGGATCACGAAATTGCCGGCCAATCCCAGATCTACCGGAGTGCGATTGGTCGTCATGCCGGTGGTAAAGCTCCAGACATAGGCGCTATCCAGCGCGTTGCCGCCCAGATCGGTGGCCCCGGTCGTGATCGTGGCCGTGTAAACGGCGTTGGTATCAAGATTGTCGTAGGGCGCGAAAGTTGCCGTTTTAACACTATCAACATATGTCACCACACCCCTGATCGGTGTCAGCCCCTGTTTCACGGTGAATGTCAGGGTGTCAATTGTTAGGGAGTCCATGGACTCGCTGAAGGTGGCGGTGATCTTGGTGTAGATCGACACGTCAATGGTGGAATTCGGCGGATCGGTGGAGATCACCGTGGGCGGGATGCTGTCGTTGATGGTGAATACGCCATCGCTGGTATCCGCCGAGCTGTTGCCGGCGCTGTCGCGGGCGGTCACCTTGACCAGGGCAAAAGTGCTGGGGGTGTTGGGCACCATCCAGTTATAGCTGGTGTCGAGCCCGGTCCAGATCGGGTCCCAGTTGGCCCCGTTGTCGATGGAGTAGCTCACCTCACTCTCCGTCACGCCGACGTTGTCGCTTTGGCTCCAGACGATCAGGCGGCTGGAACCGATGTTCCAGGCCTCGCCGCCGTTGGGCGCAATCACGGTCACGGTCGGCGGTATGGTGTCCTGGGCGGTGGTGTCTACTGTGACTGGGGCGGTAAAGGCCACGGCGTCCAGGGTCACCGCGGTCTGGGCCAAAGCCCGGCCGTTAAAGGCCGCGCCGGTCATGATCACGATGGCAGTGGCGTCCAGTATGATGCCCTTGAAATCGGAGTATGTTCCCAGGGTGGTTTGGCCGGTCACCTGCCAGAAGATATTCTTGGGCTGGGCGCCCCCGGTAAGTTTGATCATGGCGCCGCTGCCCAGGGTTAGGGTTTGCGCTATCTGGAATACCCAGACGGCGTTGGAGTCTCCGTCCAGGGTCAGGGTATCGTTTATCAGTACTGTGGAGCTCCAAAAATAGGTGCCGGGGTAGAGTGTCTGCCCGCTGAGAATTCCAGAGTGCAGTTCGGTGGAATCCGGGGTGCGTCCGGCAGCTACTCCGTACGCGGTTACCATGTTGCCGATCGCCACTCCCAGCTCGGTCGGGGTTGGCTCCTTGTAATTGGCGGCATAGACCTTCTCGGTCACCAAAGATGACGTCGAATATGTGCTGTCGAGGCTCATCACCAGCCCGAATGGTCCGGTGATCGTACCTGCGGCGGCCGGACTTACTCCGATGTTTCCCGCAATTAAGCTGCCGGCAGTGGTTGAAATTCCAGACTCTGCCAGGATGGCGAAATTGCCGGCCGTTCCCAGATCTACCGGTGTGGCGCCGTAACCGTTGGTAACACACATTACCAGAGCCATAAGCGCAATGGACATTGCGGTTATGCCCTTCCTTCTGACTGTTTTGGTAAACATGACTCTGACTCCTCTTTGTATTAGTTTCTTTTTCTGTTGCTTGTTGCTCTGGGGCCTAAACATTTTTTCAAGTTAAATATCGCCTTGGTGATTTTTGTTGATCAGGCATAATATGCTTCCTTTCCTTTCTTCTATTTATAAAATTTATTGCTTAGCAGTCCTTTCGGAGCTTCATCGGCCGGTGATCCCGGCCATTGAATTGCAGCCCCCGTTAATTGCCGTTCTACTCCGGCAGCAGGGTTATTTCTATCCGCCGGTTCTTGCTGCGGCCGGAGGCCGTTTTATTGCTGGCCACCGGCTGGTATTCCGACAGGCCGATGACCTGCATCCGCTCCGGAGCGATGCCGACCTTCTCCTGAAGAAAACGGACCACATTTGCCGCCCGGGCCGTCGAAAGCTCCCAATTAGTGGGATATTGCTTCTGGAGACGGGTGTGTATCGGCACGTTATCGGTATGGCCCTCAACCCGGATGGTCTTGTTGCTGGTGTTTTTCAGGACATTGCCGACCCTTTCCAGCACTTTTATGCCCTCCGGCGTTAATTCGGCTTCACCCGATGGGAACAATATCTTGTCGACCATGCTTACCGACAAACGGTCGGCCAGCTGGGTGATCTTGATCTGGCCCTGCCCGATCTCATTCTTCATGTCCGCGGTCAGCTTTTCGTAAGTGCCTTTCAGCCGGGCGATCTCCTCCTCCTTTTTCAGGGAAATGACGGCTATCTTGGCCTCAAGTTCCCGCTCCAATTCCATCCTTTGCGCTTCCAGGGCATTGATCTGGAAGGTGAGGTCCGTGACTGTGTTGCGCGCAGCCTCAAGCTCGTTTCGGCCGTTAAAGTAAAAATAATACGAACTGCCGGCCAGCAGCATGACCAGAACTATCACCACGGCCAATATTGCTTTCATTTTGATACCTCGTTGATCGATCTTGGCGGTCTACAATGACCAGGATCGCATTTCTCCAATACCGGATATAAAAAGCCGGCGAAAGTTTCCATCGTCCTTATTTCCTCTTGGGGCTGAAGAACAGGCCGAAAAGCCCGGCCAGGGAAGCGACCGATCCGCCTATCAGCATCCAGACCGTTTTGTCGGTGGGCGAGCCGGTGAAAAATCTTGAGACATCAGAGCTGAAGGAATCCCCGGCCCTGACCCCCCAAACGATCAGCAAAATCCCTATGGCCAGCAGGGCAACCGAAAGACCTTTGTACATTTGTAATGCTCCTTAAAATATTACGGCGATCAAAGCGGCTTCGGGCCGCTTTAGGATAGGCAAAAGGCTATGGGTCGAACCGTTCGAAGGGGTATAATTAAACTGGGCCGTTATACTTCCGCCCGGTTTAAAAGAAATACCTGACCCCGATGCCGGCATCTATGCCAAAGCCCGTTGACGGCACCAGTTGGAGCGCGGGAACCAGTTCCAGAAACACGTCTATCGGCGTCCGGCGAGGCAGCCACAGAATGCCCAGCACCCCGCGGACGGCAGCCGAGTTCTTGTACCCGGCCCCGGTATTGATCCGTCCTCCGACCCCGTAATACAGGGGGAATCGTTCGCTTGAGCGAATGGCGTCGAATGAATGCCAGAGATGATCCATGTGGAAGTGGATCCGGCTCTCGCCGGTATAATAGCCGTCATACTTGGAGATCCGGTCCCCGCCCAACGACCATCCCAGGCCGAAATCCAGGGCAGTGCGGTTCGATGTCCACAGTTTGGCACTGAGTCCGGTCGGCTCGCCAATGATTATTCCCAGACCGAAGCGGCGTTCCTGGCTGCTGGCTCCGGTGGCGGTCAGAAACAGGACCAAGGTGATGGCGGCATAAAGAAACGATCTCATGGGGGGTTGCTCCCTTCGATGATGTTGTAGGTTACAGTATTTTGTTGCCGCGGATGATCCTTATCAGGACGGCAATGACGGCTATGACCAGAAGAATGTGGACCAAACCTCCCATGGTATGGGAAGTAACCAGCCCCAGCAACCACAAAACTACCATTATAGTGGCGATGATGAACAGCATGTTAGTTTCCTTTCATATTTTCGGTTTACAAAGTAATCTGAATTTTTGCCGCAATTTGACGGTCACCCAAATGCCCTGATTAACTGCGGTAGAATTGTCCAACATTGTTATATAGCAGCTTATTCCGTGCCACATCATCGGCGGGACAAAAGATACTCGGCTGGTGATATCCTATGCCGTTGAACGGGAGCAAGATAACTGCCTGTAAATTAATAAAATGGATGCCGGAACAGTTCCGGAAAGTGTATCATCTCCCCTAATGTTAATGAGACACTGTTCCCTATCCTTGCCAAATAAAAAAGGGCCCGTCCTGCCTATTTCGGCAAAACAGACCCTTTCCAAGGGGTATCTTTGGTTATTAGGACCCAGTATTGGTCATCGCTTCATATTATCTGTATCATTAACGCTTAATGACACACTTGAGTTAAATGAGACATTCGCCTTCACTTTTGAGTCAGGAACCGGTGGATGGTGGCCCGGCTTACCCCCAGGAGTTTGGCGGCTTTTAATTTATTTCCCTGGGTTTCTTCCAGGGCCGCATCCACTGTTTTGGAGTCAAGTTTTCCTTGGCGGTTCCTGCGTTTCTGGGGACGTTTATCGGTCGGGAAAATATTTATCGGCAGATATTGCGGGGAGATGGCCTTGCCCCGGCATTTGATCAGGGCAAATTGCAGGACGTTCTGCAGCTCCCTGACATTGCCGGGCCAATTATATTCCATCAGGATATCCAACACCTCGGGCGACAGGGAGACCTTTTCCTTATGGGATTCCTTGGATGACCATTCAAGATAGCTCTCGGCCAAAAGGGGGATGTCGTTAAGTCTTTCCCTCAACGGCGGCATGGTGATCGGCACCACGCACAGCCGGTAGAAAAGGTCTTCCCGGAACCTGCCGGCTTTGATCTCTTCGCGCAGGTCCTTGTTGGTGGCGCTGATCACCCGGACATCCACCTTCATCGTCTTTTCGGAGCCCACCGGCTCGAACTGGCCATTCTGCAGCACCCGCAGCAGCTTGACCTGCATGGCCTGGCTCAGATCGCCCACCTCGTCCAGGAAGATGGTGCCCCCGTCGGCCAGTTCAAACCGGCCCTTCTTGTCGCGAATGGCTCCGGTAAAAGATCCTTTGCAATGTCCGAATAATTCGCTTTCCAGCAGGCCGTCCGGCAGAGATCCGCAATTGACCGGAACGAAACGCTTATGGCGCCGCGGGCCTTCGTTATGCAGGGCCGAGGCCACCAGCTCCTTGCCAGTTCCGCTTTCCCCCTGGATCAGCACCTGGGCGCTGGATTCGGCCAGTTCCCGGATGGTGGCGTACAATTCCATCATTTTTTCGTCCTTGCCCACTATGCCGGCAAAGGAATGTTCTATCCGGAGCCGCTGGCGTAAATATGACAATTCGGTGATATCCTCCACCGTCAGCACCGCCATTCTCTTCCGTTCATATTCTATGGGCGCTGCGCTTAGGGAAAACAGCCGTTTATGGATATGGCCGTCTATAAAGAATTCAAAATTAGCCATGACCCGCTGTGTTTCCGCACCCGCTAAAGCCGCCAATACCGTGGTTCTGACCTGACAGTTGCTGCAGACATCAAGGGATCCGCATCCCTCCGGCGTTTCCTCGGCGTGGGTGCACCGCAGCATATCGCCCCAGCGGTGATTGACGATGGCGGTTTCCGGCAGGCCAAAAGTATGCTGGGCTGCCCCGTTGGCGGATCTTACAGTCAACTGGTCGTCCATTATCAGTATGGTGCAGGGAACGGCCTCAAAGATGGTGCGGAGCTTTTTCTCTGAGCTTTTTATCTCCATTTCCGCCTGCTTGCGTTCTATGGCATAGCGGATGCTTTTATCCAGAGGCACTACTTGCAGGCGACCCTTGGCAAAGTAATCCTGCGCTCCCTTAGTAAGCGCATCTATGCCCACTTGCTCATCATCCAGTCCGGTCAGCACAATGACAGCTACATTTGGGGCGGCCTGGGAGATCTTATCTATTATGGTCAATCCCTGGCTGTCAGGCAAGCCCAGATCGGCCAATACGGCGTCGGTTTTATTCTCAGACAACGCTCTGAGCGCATCGGAGAGGGTTTGGCTGCGCCTAATTTCAAATGATGCCAGACGGGATTCCCTAAGGTATTCCTGCACCAGGCGGAAATCCGCGTCGGTATCTTCAATTACCAGCAGTTTGATCGGGTCTGACATATCTTTCCTTTGTTATGGACGAGAGGGCCTCTGTACGAAGGGTGAAGGCCCCCTGCCCTTCGCTGGTCTTTTAGTGACTAGCCCTTGTTTGATGGCAGTTTGACGATGGTCAGCCAGAAATTTTCTATGGATTTCACCACCGTGGAAAACTGATTCAGATCCAGCGGTTTGGTGATATAGCAATTAGCATGCAGGTCGTATACTTTTATTATGTCCGCTTCCGATTTGGAAGTGGTGAGAACCACCACCGGAATGCTTCTCAGATTATCATCGCCTTTTATCTCCTTAAGCACTTCCCGGCCGTCTTTTTTCGGCAGATTTAGGTCCAGCAAAATCAGGTCCGGCCGCACTGCCTTGGAATACTTCCCTTCCTGGCGCAGATATTCCATCGCCTCCACTCCGTCATTCACCACCTGAAGGGTGATGTGAAGCTTTTCCTCTTTTAACGCCTCCTTGGTCAGGCGTACGTCCGCCGGACTGTCCTCGACCAGAAGCACCTCGATCGGGTTTACTATGTGATCGTCATTTTCCATGGGATTTTTCCTTCTTTCGTAAAATATTAAATGGCCCCGGTAAATAACACCGGTACTGTAAAGTAAAACGTTGCTCCCTGGCCGGCCTGGGATTCCACCCAGATCCGCCCCCCGCGATTCTCCACTATCTTCTTGCATATCGCCAGGCCGATGCCGGTACCGGGATATTCGTGCAGGGAATGGAGGCGCTGGAATATCTGGAGTATTCTGTCCTGGTATTGCGGTTCAATGCCGATGCCGTTGTCATGCACTCCGAATTTCCACTCTATATCCTGTTTCTCGGCACTGATGGTGATCCGGGGCGGTTCCTGGCCGTGGAATTTTACGGCGTTGCCGATCAGGTTCTGGAATAACTGCATGAAACTGTTTGCGGGGACATTTACCACCGGCAGGTTCCCATGGGTCACGGTAGCGCCGGCAGATTTTATGGACCCGGACAGGTTTTTAATTGCTTTGTCAACCAGTTCGTTGGAATCAACTTCGGTCAGGGGATTTTCTTTGCGGCCGATACGGGAATATTCCAAAAGGTCGGAGATCAATTTCTGCATGCGGCTGGCCGCGTTCACGATAAAGCCGATAAAATCATCCGCATCCGCATCCAACTTTCCCTTATAGCGCTTTTCCAGCAGCTGGGAATAGTTGGACATCACCCTCAGCGGTTCCTGGAGGTCATGGGACGCCACATAGGCAAACTGCTCCAGACTCTGGTTGGACCTTTCCAACTCATCATCAACCTGCTTACGCTCCGTGATATCGTGGACCATCGCGGTCGTGCGGATTAGCCTGCCGGTTTCATCCCTGATATGTTCGCATTTTTCATGGACATTGCGGACCTCTCCGGTGGATTTTCTTATGATGCGGTGATCTATTTCATAGACGTCTTTTCCCTCGCGCTTTGATCCGGAATGCGCGGCATCCACCTCAGCCCGGTCATCCGGGTGCACTTGGTCCAAAAAGGCCTCATAGGTTGCTGCAAAAGCCTGGGACTTCAGCCCGAAGATCCGATATAACTCATCCGACCAGAACAGACGGTCATTCACCAGATCAAATTCCCAGCTTCCCAGATGCGCTATTTCCTGTGCCCGGTTCAAGCGTTTTTCGCTTTCGCGGACTGACGCTTCCGCCTGCTTGCGCTCGGTGATATCCTCGATGGCCAGCAGGATGATCCGTTCTTTGCCCGAGGACCTTTTGATCTGCCGGGCGTTCAAAAGCATTATCCGGCGGCCGATGGTGGCAAAATTGTGTTCCACCTCATAGTTTTCAAAACTGGCCTTTTGGGGAAGGATGGTTTCCAGCAGTTCCCGCAGCTTGGGAATATCCCACTGCTTGTTGCCCAAGTCATAGATAAGCTGGCCCACGGTCTCGTCGGGCTTCACTTTGAAGACTTCATAGAATGATCGGCTGACGGTGACCACCCTCAGGTTCTGATCCAAAGAGATCAACGATTCCCGCACGGTGTTGATGACGCTCTCGGCGAACTCACTGACTTCATCTGCGGTCTTTTTAATGACCGCCAGTTCTTTCCGGGTCTTTTCCAGGCCGGCTTCTATCTCCTTGCGCTCGGTGATGTCGCGGATATTGCACTGCAGCACGTTCTTACCGCCGACAGAATAGGCATTGCTGACAAACTCAACCTCCTTCCGGCGGCCGTCCTTGGTCTCCAGGGGCAGGTCCTCGTAACGCACATATCCCTTCTTCTGCAGCTCAATGAAGCTGTCCCTGCTGGCCGCGATATCCTTGAACAGGCCGATCTCCCACAGCACCTTGCCCAGCAGCTCCTCGCGGGGATATCCCAGCAGGTCCTTGATGAACGGGTTGGCGTTCTCGATGACCCCGGTATCGGCGTTCAGGATCAGTATCCCGTCCTGGGCTGTTTCAAACAGCCGCCGGTAGCGGGTTTCCGAATCCTTCAACAGCGTTAAAGCCTGTTTGTCCGCCGAATCAACGGCCATCTGTTTTTCCGTTTTACCTTTCATGGAACGTCCCCCTGTTGGGTAATTTACCTCGCGCTGTCAATATCTTGAATTTTGCCTAGAATTACAAGTATTCGCTGTTGGTTGCCAGATCCCGGCCCTATTATGGATTCCACCCCGTGGATCGGTCATATCCTGAATTATTACAGCCGAACCCTTTTTCCCGAATAAATGATACACCCAATGTTTGGTAAAAGTCAACTAAAAAAAGCTTCTTCCGGTATTTTGGAATGAAGCTTTTTCTGTGAATGCTCTTTAAAACGGGGAATTCTGATGCCCCTGCCGCCGCGATACTTTGCTTGCTGGCCGGGCCCACGCATTACTGATGGATGACATCCAGAACTCCGCTTTTCAGGGCATACCACACCACCTGCAGAAAGGTGTCGCTTGGTTTTCTCCGGTAGTTCACCCTGCCCACCTTCATCGGAGCCGATGCCTCGGGAGAGTTGGTGCCCCGGATCTTGAACTGGTTGGCCAGGAACGAGGCAATGCGGTTGTCCAATCCCTTTTCGGAACCGGTTGATTTGTCAAGGACCGCTATCGTCAGGTCACTGAAGTTCGCCTGGACCCTGCCGCGGGCGCGGCCGGAGGCCACGGTGATCCAGAATTCCGCCCCTATGGCCCTGCCGGAGCTGATGTCGTAGTGTTCCACAATACTAAGGAACGGACCCAGCCGGGTCAGGTCCATCGCGCCCAGCGAACCGGAACACTTGAACGAAAGGTCCGGTGAAGCGGCCGGGACCGCCAGCCTCATTTTAAGAAGTCCGGCGTCCATCATTTTTCCCTGGGCCCGGAGGACTATGGAATCAGCCGTTTGGCCCCGGTTGGTGATGCCCTCGGCCCCCAGATTTACCTCCGTGAAGGTCAGCACGCCGGGGGCGGCTCCGGGCGCCACCCGGTCGCGGTAGGCCACCCTGCCGTCGGTAATGCGGAGGCTGTCGACCCGCACCGGCAGCCGGATGGCGGCCAGCGCCTCGTTCACCATCAGCGGGCTCTTGACAAAAGGCCCCGGTGGCTTTTCATGATAGGCAAAAGCATCAAAGGCGGGGCGGATAAAATGAACCGCCCGGGCCTGGCAAGACGCTCCCTTTAGCATTTCGCCAAAATTAAGCCCCGACACCCGGCATTCCGGCACAGATACGCTGTACCTGGTGGTTTGAAAAGGATTCTTGGTGCAGATTTCCTCGTCTCCCGCCAACGGCGAAAGCTCAATCCCTTCGGCGGTCAACTCTGAGCTAGGCGCCATAGCCTGCAGCCTTTTACAGCGTATCCCATAACGAGACCGGGAAAATTCCATATCAAGTTTCGAAGCATCCAGGCCGGCGTTGGCCATGGCATCAACCAAAGCAGACTTTCCCAAAAGAAACTGCAACCAGCGGACGCCAGTCAGCGAGATCCGCCCGGCCTTATAGGTTGAATTGGCCGTGCTCAGGGTAACGGATCGGGCCACCAGGCGGTTGGGACCGACGACGTAATACAGTCTGCCTATCCGCAGTGTGGACCCGGGATGGGCTGCGGCATAGGTATGCTCTAACTTCCTTTTGCCGTAGCCGTTCAATAGCGCCCCGTTGAAGATCAGGATGAGCACCACCCCTGCCAAGACGGCACCGCCAAGACCATAGCCAGCATAGGTCGTCAGCCTGCGCAGCTTATGACCCCGGCTGTTGTCCGCCTCTGGCCGGCGGGGCCGGTCGTCCGGGTGGCCTCTATAACTCACCGGTAATTCCTCCTTTTTTTTTATTGGAAAGGCACCATTTCCGGTTTGCTTAAGATGAAATCGCTGAGACCAAAATCGGTCGTCCGGAAAACATTGAACTTGAAGATATTGTAACCGCTTCCGGGGATCGAGGGATAATACGCAATGGAGAATTGAAAGTTGTTCAAGACCAGATATTCGTTTTTGATCAAAGCCCCTATTCCCAGTTGTGAGGACACCCGGCTGTATTTGAATCCGGACGCAGCATTGCCCAGCATGCCAAGCGACCCGGTCAGATACGGTCCGAACCGGAATCCCACCAGGTTCCAGGGGGCGTAGGATTGGGTCTGGAGAGTCAAGACGATCTTTTGGGTGCCCCGCGAAGAACCGCTGAACCCCCGGATGCCGTTCTCATCGTTGATGGTCAGGCTGTCAGAGGGGAACCGGTGCAATCCCCAGGTCACCTGAGGCTTGACGAACTGCCGGATCCGCCAGTTCCCGAACTCGGCCAAATTGCTGAAATAGGTTGCCCCGGTTGTAAAAACTCCCTGCTCCAAGGCCCGTCCGTGAAGGAATGTCCCGTATTGGAAGTTGGTGCTTAGGTATCCCCAGTCATTGTAATTGCCGTAGGAGATGCGCGAGCCCAGGTATAAGCGGCCGGTATTTCCCTGCATCTGGTAACCGCCGGTCATTCCGTAGACTGTACCGACCGGCACATATTCGACCCCCCCGTAATTATAAATATAATTGTCCCGGAAGTATTTACGTATCGAGATCCCCAGCCCCGCCAGATAAAGGTCCTGGTTGGCATAGTGATGGAACGAATCGGGCATTTCATAGGGTTTCTCAAGATACCGGATCCGTAAATAACGCCCGGCCACGATGGCATTCGTCGTCCTGTCATTTTCGGTCTTCCCCTTGAATATCCTGTTGGCATTCCCGGCCCAGTAATCCTGGATGTTGTATTTTATATCCTGACTTTGGTGTTCCGGCAGGGCATCGGCCAGGGCATCTTTTTGAAATTGCTGGGACAGGTTCAATCCCGCCGCCCACCGGGCAAAGGGAGAATAAAACGGACGTTCCACCGCCAAACTCCTGCCCGAATTCCCGTTTTCGTCGCTGTCATAATGGAGCACTGTGCTGACGTGCGAATTTCGGATATTGGGAATATAATAGTTCGCGGTCAAGGCATTCTTTTTAGTGGAACGGTTCCAGACATGCCTGTTTTGCAATTCATGCCCCAAACCAATAAAGTCCTTTTCCGTGAAGCCGGCGGCGGCGTGCGAGGTGGTAAGCGAGCCGTTCAGATAAATGCTCCATTTGTCCAAGACCCGGATATTGACATCCACCGAATCGGCCGTTTCACCCGCGGGGGCAAAAGAGAAGACGACTTCGCGGACATAGGACTGGCTGAGGATCAACCGCTCGGATTCCTTTGCCAGCAGGGAGTCCAGCGGTTCGTTCCCGCGGATAAGCAGTATGTTTTTGATGGTGCTTTCCTGGGTCTTGACATGCAGCGCATTCCCGGTCCTGAATAAAATGTTCTGCGGCATGACGGACGTGTCCTTGGCCGAAAAGCCAAACGGATCCAGGGTGGTGATGTTTATATTCCTGATGATCTTGCCTTCATAACCGGCGTACGAAAATTGTATGAGTACGGCCGGTTTCTTATGGGCCGGAAGAGAAGCCACCGGCTTGAACACCAGGCCATAGATAAACCTGGTGAATTTGGATTTTTTTGAAAATGTTTCAATATCCCCGTAAACGGTGGATGTATCCGCTTTAAAGGAGGAGGGCTGGGCTACGGCCTGAAGGTCCAGGCCGATCACTAAACATGCCATTAAAAGTATTTCAAATCTCAGACGCCATTTTCTTGTGATTACGGAACAGTTGGTAACCATTGTTTTTTCAGGCCGAGCCAGCTTCAGGCTGTCCTTATGAATATATGCCGATGGGGGGCTGGTGAGGCCTGTCCCGCCCGGCCAGGGCCTGGCCGGCATAGGCATACATTTTCCAGGAACAACTCCAATTGTTCTTTCCATTTGGTTGGTAAAGATTATTATAAAGTAACGGTCAATTAATAATACCTGGACCTTGTTTTGAAGTACCCTCGTTAATTGTGCCATTGAAAATAATACTGATAGGCCTCTCGAGTGAAAGGAAACTATTTTATTGTACAGTTTAATATAATCAAAATCAAGCAAAATCTGATCTGATCCCCTAACGGGTCTAAGTCTTATGTAATGAAGACAATTTTATGTGACCCTTGGCCACCCGCTTCATCTCTATCCTCGTTTCATACCATAAAATCGCGCTTTGGGACACCAACCCGGGGAGCCAGATTGAAATACCAGGTCCCACAGTTATAATGCCTATGGGCCTTTTGTTTTGCATGATCTGTGGTAACAGGGATACAACTTCCCCTTGGTTGCCGATCAAATCCTTCTATTCTCCGGCCTTCCCGTATAAACCACCCGGATCGAGCAAAAGACATTCATCCGAACCTTCGTAAAGAAGATCACGGTTAACGAACCGCAAATCACAATTGATTACACCATCACACCTTATAAAAGCAAAACGGAACCACTAAACATAGCGGTTCCGCGTATTATACGATCTGGCTCCAGCGGTAGGGCTCGAACCTACAACAACCCGGTTAACAGCCGGGAGCTCTACCATTGAGCTACGCTGGAATATCTTCAAGAGAGCTAATTATATTTTATTTTCACGGTTATGTCAAGATTTTTATGTCCGGGAAGACTACCTTAAAACCATGATCTTTTTGGACGACTGGTTCCAGCCGGTGGTCATCAGGGCGATGTACAGGCCGCTGGCAACCGGCTGCCCCCGGTCGTCCTTCAGGTCCCAAAAGGCCGGCTGCTGCGAACCGATACGGTTCTTGATGATGTTTATCTGGCTGGGATACGACCCGGCCAGCCTCTCCCCCAGGTTCAGGCTTCGGATCATCCGGCCGTCCAGGGTATACAATCTTATGATGACGCTGTACGAGTCGCGAATTAGAAAGAACGGGAGGTAAACCCCGCCGTTATTTCCGTTGGCCGGATTGGGATAGGGGTCCAGCAGGCGGTCCTCGTCAGGCAATACATTCTCCGGGGCGGTGTAACCCAGGGCCTTGATCCCGTCCGGTACCCCCCATCCTATGCGATAGACATCATAGAGATCGTAAACAACCCCTCCGCTGGTGTAATATTTGTGGCCGGTGGCGATGTCCGCAAAGCCCGGATTATAGATGGGATAGCTCCCCAGGGTTATATCCAAAGATTCGGGTACTGTAAAAAAAGCTTCCACTGTGCTGCGGTTGCTGCCGCTGTATTTTAAGGCGTTAATGACATCCTGCGGTCCCCAGGATGGATGGGCCTCCAGCAGCAGGGCGCACAGCCCGGCGGTCAGGGCAGTGGCCCCTGAGGTGCCGACGGAACTGGCATAGCGATTGAAATCCCCGTTCCCATCCGGCTCGTTATAGGCATAATAATTCTGCCAGCATGAAGCAATATCGGGCTTTATTCTTCGAATTGCTGCCGAATCGGACCTGCCGGCAGGCAATATCCTCACGCTGTCGGCTGGCGGCCCGGTAACCGCACCGGTGGACCAGCCCCCAGTGCTGGCCCAAGCGCCACCCACAGCGATAATGCTGACGGCATCGGCCGGAGCCACCAAACTGGTATCAGGCCGGGAATTGTTCCTGATGTTCCCCAAAGCATTTAAGATCAGCACCCCCCGGCTTGCTGCACTGTCGGCGGCCCTGGTGCAGCGGGCCTGATCTCCGTCCATCTGGTCATAACCGTAGTTATACTGGGAAGAGTCGGACCAGTATCGGTAGCCCAGCGAACTGGACACGATATCAGTGCCGATGCTGTCGGTAGCCCACTGCAAAGCAGCTATCCACCAGTCTTCCTCCTGTATGAAATCTTCAGTGGGGTATAACATCTCGGTTTTAGCCAGTATAAAATCAGCATTATAGGCGCTACCAATAAGGCTGCCTGGCTTATAGCCTCCGGCGATGGAGAGCATCCCGGTTCCGTGCCCGGTTTGAGCTAAATATAAATCCTGGTAATCCTTTTCAAACGATGTTATACTGTCTATCCCATTATATCCCCATATTGTATCGAGGGACAAAGGAGATATCGTTATTGTGTCAATTTCTATAATCCTCGGTTGAAAATCCCTCTCGGCGATAACCCGGGTCCTAAGCAGCGATTCGTGCCAGCGGTCGAACCCGGTGTCGATGATGGTCAGCCTGACCCCACTCCCGGAATAACCCCTTTGATGCAGGGAGTCGATCTTCATCATCTTTATCTGGTCCAGCGAGGGTCCATACTCCAATAAGGGTGCCTCCTTGCTTTGCCCAGTAGGAAGTTCCACGGTTTTTGAGGGCCGTTGGTAAACCGCCACCTCCTCCAGGCTTTTTACCCCTTTGCTGTCCGCTATGCGCGATAGCTGCCCGGCGGTGGCCCTTACGCTGACCGCATTAAGCCAGGGGCTGATCACCCGGATCTCTGACCCGGTCCCCCGGACTGTTTCAAGGTATTCGCTGCTGACCGGCAGATCGCCGTATGAAAGCTCCCGGCCGATCTTGGCCCGCCGTCTCATTGCGTTTGCATCAAGACCGGGGATATTTTCCGCCCGGCCCTTGTCCCCGAAGAACACCCAGCACAGCAAGGTATCAGATGACTTCCCCCCGGCAATCCTTTTTTTCAGGGATGGCGTCAATTTGCTTTGCCCGGCAGCAGCAAAGGCGGCTGACAGCGTTATCAGGGCGGTGCCTATAACAATTATTTTTTTCATGCTTGCTTCGATAAGATTATTGCAAAACACCGAAGAATTTATCTTCGGTGCTATTTTTTCTTGCCGAAAAGCCCCCCCAGCATGCCTTTTTTCTCTGGCTCCGGGGGCTTGGGCGGTTCCGGCTTGGGCTGGGGTTTGGCGGCCACCGGCGGGGAAGGTTTCACCGGCGGGGGCGGCTCGACCGGCTTGGGTTTGGCCACCTGCTTGAGCAGGCCGGAGGAAACCAGGCCGTAAAGAACCTTGCAGGTCTCAAAGTCCCCCATGTGGCTCTCCCTGATCATCTGCTCGATGTTGCGCGAACCGTCCACCAGCGCCAGCACCCGCCATTCGGCCGGCTCCAGCTTGATGTCCTCGGTCCCGGCCGCCGGGTTCTCCTCGATGGCCAGAACCAGATCCAGGCTGGGAAGCAGCTTCTGGATATCCTGCCACTCGTCTATCTGGCGGGCAGCTTCCAGCACCAGATGCTGGAGCGGGGCCTTGATGCTGTGCTGGTCGGTGGTCACATCGGGCTTGAAGGCAAAAGAGCCATGCCGCCAGCGCAGGATGCGATTGACAGCCTCGTCACCCCGGATATCGGTTGCCAGGGCATGGACTGCGGCGCCCTCATTGAAGAAAATGCTTCCGGCATCTTTGCCCGCTTCAACCTCCAGGGCCCCGGTCTTTTTGCCCATCTGGATCAGTTGCAGAATATCGGATAGATCGAAATCCTGTAGATTGCCTTCCAAACCCATTGTCAAAACCCGCTGCTTTATATTAATCAATTAATTGTAAACAATACAATCCCTGCGGCCGCACCCAGAATATCGGCGGCCAGATCCTTGAAGCTGAAACGATTTCCCTTTTGGGCTCCGTCCTGTAATTCCTTGACTATCCCCAGGGACAGGGAAAAGACCACCGCAGTGTTTCTGGCCCGAACCGGGGGCTCGGCACTTTCAGCCTCCAGCCAATGATTGGCAAGCCCCACGGCCGCTAGGCTTACGGCAAAATGAGACAGCTTGTCACGTCCCAGCCATCTGTCGGAAAGCCCGGTCTTTTCTGATGTTTGGCAATTCAGAACAGCCGCAGAACCACAAAGAACTAAGACCGCAGGCAGGAATAATTTTATCTTCGGTCTCAAAATCCCAGGCCCAGAGAAAACCGATGGGAGGTGCCCAGGTCATAAAGGCTGGGAACAAAGGCATAGTCAAATTCGTAGCTACGCCACCGGCAGCCCATGCCCAGGCTGTAGGTCTCGGTATCGTGGCCGGTCCTATATCCCATCCGGAGGGCCAGCTGGTCCCGCCATAGATACTCGCCGCCCCATCGGGACTGCCATTTTCCGTCGATCGGTTTGGCAACGTCGGCCGCCGCAGTGAACCTGCCGTTATAAGCAAACCAGGGCAGTTTATAGGCTGTTCCCAATTTGAAAGTGGTGGGCTGCTTAAAGAGGTTGCCGGCCATCTGCATCCTGGGTCCGATATTGTCGGCCGTGCCGGCCAGAGAAAGATCCCCCTTAAGGAGGTTGAAATTAAGCCCGGCCTGAAGGCTGTGACCGTACGCCGAGTTCAGGTAGACTTTCTCATACAGCCGCCGGTAGGACACCCCTACGGACAACAGCGATGACGGGACAAAGGCATAAGACAGGCTGCCGAAGAAATCATAGGCCTGGTAGAAATCCAAGGGATCCAGGCTGGGGATGTCCTCCCGGAGGGGAATATCGCCGGACGACAACAGCCGTCCGCCCAGCCCCAGGCGGTGTTTGCCGAATCCGGTGGCGTAATAGATCTCGTCCACCGAGGTCTCAGCTATCCAGACGTTATGCTGGAAATGGAACGAATTTTTCAGGGGCATCTGGGCCAGGCGGGCCGGATTCCAGTAGCAGGCCGTGGCATCGTTCACCAGGGCGATCCCGGCTTCGGCCATTCCGGCGGTCCTGGCCCCGGCACCGATCTTGAGGAACGACATGGCCGTGCTTCCGGCCAGGGGGTACACTTCCGCCAAGGCACTATCGGCAGTTGCAAAAACAAACAGGGCGAAAAACAGACGGCTTAGATATCGTATCATGACAGCCTCGTAAAAGCTTTCCGGTTAAATGGTGATTGCCTACCTTGAATTTCCCGCTACAACACTCCTTTAAAAAATAACCCCAAAGCTTGTTTTCTAAAACCGCCGGTTCAAGGGGTAGGCATTATACGAATAGGGGTCCACCTGGTTATACTGGAACTCTATCAGGAAACTCTTGCTGGGCTGGTATTTCATGCCGAACGACGGCAGGAACATTCCCTGATCATGTTTTCCGCCCTGAAAAGATGACAGGCTGTTGAACTGGTTCGGAGTAAAACGATAGGCCAGATCCAGGTTCAGTTCCAGCTTGTCGGTCAGCCGGTAGCTCATGGAATTGCGGTAGAGATTGCTCACCAGGCTGCCATTATTGGTGCCCAGATAACTCATGGAAAAGCTTTGCTGCATGGAAAGACGGCTCATGTCAATAAGGTTATTGTTGAACAGACTATTATATGACGGAACCGCGATCCCGCTATAGGACTGGGCCGGAACCAGGCTGGCAGCCAGGCAGAGAAGCATTACGATGGAAACGAGCCTTTTCATTTTTTCCCTCCCTCGCTGGTGGTGCTTTTGTTTTCGACTTTTGCCGGGGTGCCGCCGGCTTCGGATTTGGCCTGCCGCCGGTACTCGCTGCTGCGGTTATCAGTGATGTAAAATCCTGATCCCTTGAACAGCAGACCAACCCCCCCGCCCAGTAGGCGCTCCACCTTGCCTCCGCACTTGGGACATTTCTTCAAGGGCTTGTCCTTTATGGATTGGAACTGCTCAAAGCGGTGATTGCACAAATTGCATTCATATTCGTAAGTGGGCATAAAACCCCCGATGTTATCCTCTAAGTATACTAACTAAAATGCCTTGTGTCAATACATAATCATCATCTGATCATCACCATGCGGCGGACCAGCGACCTTCCGGATATCGAAAGGCGGACAAAATATATGCCTCCGGAGAGTCCCCTGCCGTAAAAATCCTTCCCATCCCAGACGGCATTATAACTCCCCGGCTGGAGCAGGCCCGAGGTCAGAATTTTAACCTTCCGGCCCAGCACATTGTAGACCGCCAATTCGACCGGCGATCTCTGTTTCAATTGAAAGGTTATCTCGGTTGACCCGGCAAAGGGGTTGGGCCGGTTCGGCAGCAATCTGTCGGCGAAAAGAAGCACCGGCTGCCCTCCCGTCACCCCGGCCGGAGCCGGACCCGCCAAGACATCGTCGATGAACCACCCCTGCGACCTGATGCCAGGTCCGGCGCTGTCCACATAGGCAATGAACCTCAATTGCAGGGCCTGGCCCGGCTGGTACCGGGACAGATCGTATATTCTCTTTTCCCACTGCCCGGATGATCCGGTCAGGACCCCCAACAGCCTGGTCCCGAACGACCCGGACAATTCTATGAAGCCATAGCCCCACTCGGGAATGAAGTCGTACCACTGCCAGAAACTTAGCTGGTGGCTTTCGCCCACCAGAAATGGTCGGCTAAGCAGGGTATCCACCGCCCGGTAAGGAGCCAGGTTCGCCGACTCGATCCCGAAATACCAGCTGTTGGCCGGAGAATGGTATCTATAAGGGCTGATATGCCAATAACTGGAATCCGACACCAGCCAGCTGCCGCCGCCCGACTCTGTTTGATCGTCAAGCCCTGCCGCCCCCACCGTCAAGATCAACGAATCGGAAAAATATCCCCCGGCAAATAAGCCCTGGATCAGGAGCCTGGGGAAATAATTGGTATCCGGCGCCAGCGAATCTATTTTAAGAATAAATTCAATGGCAGCGCCAGAATCCGGCTCCAGCCAAATCAGGCTGTCAGAAGGCTGCAATATATCCATCAAGCCGTCGGCGGTGCTCAGGCTGAAAGCGCCCTGGCTTAGAGCCGCCTGGCCGGTGTTTTTCAAAGACACCGACAGGGTGACGGTCTCGCCCGGTTCGATTATTTTATTTCCGTTGCCCAACAGGCTGTCATCAGTTATATGATACAAATATTTCAGTGACGGGGCCGAGATATCCTGGCCGATCTGGTAATGCCAGTTGTTCCCGGCGGAATCGATGAGTTCAATTTCGAACCGGGTGATATCCCCCTCCCGGCAGGTCGAGTCGATGGCAATTTTCGGAGAACCGCTGGTCCAGAGGCTGTCGCCCGGCAGCAGCCCTGAGATGTCTGCCAGACTGTCGGTCACTGCCGCATTGCTGTCAGTTGACCTCAATACAGCCCTGGCATTCAATCCGGAGAATAATGTTCCGTTATTTCTGATCAAAATTTCCAGGGTGCCTGATTCGCCGGGTCCGGCCAGTCCGTCGCCGTTGCCCGAGATCTCGGTCCATCTTTGCCCGGCATATGATAGGCTGGGGCCCGGTGTGACTATCTTCACATCCTTCTGCAGCGGGATGCAGTTCGCCGCCCAGGCAGAGAGGCCCGCCTCCTGCGGCAGGGCTGTAAATCCCGACAACAGCGCCTGTCCGGACCGATCGGTGACCGATCTTATGTATGTAGAATCGACGCACAAGGTGAGGACGACATCGCCGGCCGGCTGGTTGTTCCTCGATACACTCACCGAGAGCCCTATGGGCCCGGTATTGATGCTGTCGGAGCAGATCATCTGCAGGCTCTCCGGAGCGGATGTCCATACCGCCAGGGTGGGATCCCCCAGCAGATTCAGATTGTAATTGACCCAGCGGAAATAGCCGTCGGCCTGCGACAAGGGGATCATGTCGGCCTTGGAGAAGCCCACCGCCTGCCCCAGGCTGGGGGCCTGCCGAATCAGCAGCTGATCGAAGAAAGTATTGTCGTAAAGATCGGACGGGCTGTAACCGGGGAATCCGGGGAAGTACCACCCATAGCGCGAATTTCCAATGAAGGCCAGCCCCCCGCCCTGCGGGTTATTCACGAAATGCTCGGCGATGCAGTTGGAATCGAAGCCGGCCGCCTGGCAGCCCTGGGAGTACAGGATACCCCACCGGCCGGAATTGTTGAGGGTGTCCATCAGGGTGGTATCCAGCCAGCCGTTCCCTCCCTGCATCACCTTGAAACCGGAATGGCCATTGTGGTTCATCAGATGGAGTCCATTATTGACCGACTGGATTATGGTGGCCGGACTTTCGTTGCCCGATGACTGGTAAAGCTTCTCCACCGGACGGAAATGATCGGTCATATAATCACGATCCACCATGTCCTTGCCCAATGCGGCGTCGGTGCCGGCGTCCAGATAGGACGCCCAGAAAGATGCCCTGGAAAGATAGCCGTCCGGAGGATTCTTTTCATAGGTCAATACCTTGTCAACGAAGGTCCCAGCTTGTTCTATGCTGCCGGCCGTTGCCCGGCCCACCGAGATCTCGGGATACATATCCACACTGTCAGCCGGCTCCCCGAAGATGCCGTTATTATTGAGGTCCCAGCCGCCGTCCAAATCGCTGTAGTAAAGATCGCAGATCAAGCTATCAACGCCCACTCTGGTGCTGTCCTCGTACCCGCTGTGCATGGCAAAGGCGGTCCGGGCCGGGACCAGGCCGTAATCTCCGCCCAGCAGCAGATGGCTGATCCCGTGATTTGCATATTGCTCGATGACGAAGTTGCGCAGTTTCTCCGGCTGATCACGGCCGGGATATTTCGGATAGATGGTGTCCACCACAGCTATTTTTGTGCTGATGCCCTTTTGGTTCTTCCATTGGGCCAGCCTCTGAAAAACTGTGTCAAACTGGGTTACGGTAACTATCAGAAGGTCGTACTGGGGGCCTTTCGGGGTTGCCTCCCCGGGATAATTGAGAACAGCAGGCTCAAAGTTCGCAGCAGATCTTGAAACCCATGGGGCTCCATGTTGGGACATTCTTGCCTTCTTGGAGTGATCCAGGTCATATTCAACTATGACCTCCATATCCTGAAGCACCCTCAGCTTTCCTTCCAGGGGCTGGAAGCTGAAGGGGCAGACCACCAGGTTTAACAGGTTATAACCGCCGAAATTTCCCTGGTGCCGGCTGAGCACCGGCCCGGCGGGGTAGTAGCCGCCGGAATTGTAGATCAGGCTGTCCTTGATGAAACCCGGCTGGGCATTCTCGGAGGTCGGCTGGTATCTCTGGGCCGGAATGATGTTGTAGCTGCCGGGAAGTTCCCGGTAGGCATCATTGGTCTTTATCGACCGGACCACGGCCTGCGGCGGCAGTAACAGGGTCAGGGTTTTGGCCGGCAGCCAGGGGGCCCCGGGCTTACCGTAATTGACCAGCCCGGAACATTTAATTGCCTGATACTCCCCGGCTTTTTGGAAATCCGGGGAAAGGTCCCGAAATGATATTTTTTGACTGAGGGTGCCCCCGCCGGCTATTGAAGCAAGCGATACCAACGAGATTATGGTCAATTTGATCTTCATATATCTTTAATGCAGTTGTAAGAATATAACATCAATTAACCCGGCAGTCAATAGTTTGCCGTTTTTAGTGAAAAGGGAATATAAAAGGCCGAGCTCATCGCTCGGCCTTTTATATTACAACGCCTGTTTTCTTGACAGGCTGACCTTGCCGGTATCGGAATCTATCTTGATCAGCTTGACCACTATCTGCTGGCCCTCCTGGACCACGTCCTCCACCTTCTCCACCCGTTTTTTATCCAGCTCGGAGATGTGGACCAGACCTTCCTGGCCGGGCATGAACTCCACAAAAGCCCCGAAATTCATGATCTTGACCACCTTGGCCTGGTAGATCTTGCCTATCTCCGGCTCGGCGGTCATCCACTTGATCTTCTCGTAGCAGGCCTCGGCCCCCGCCACCCCGGCCGCTCCCACCGAGGCCACGCAGACCCGCCCGGAATTGTCGTCGTCGATGTCTATCTTGACCCCGAACTCCTCCTGCAGGGCCCGGATGCTCTTGCCGCCGGGGCCGATGACCATGCCGATCTTGTCGGGCGGGATCATCAGGCTGAGGATCCGCGGGGCATAAGGGGAAAGCTCGGTCCGGGGTTGGTCCATGGTCTGGGTCATGATGTCCAGGATGTGCATCCGCCCCTGGTGCGCCTGGGTCAGGGCCTTCTGCAGGATATCCTTGGTGAGGCCCTGGACCTTGATATCCAATTGCAGGGCGGTGATCCCCTCCCTGGTGCCGGCCACTTTAAAGTCCATGTCCCCCAGATGATCCTCCAGGCCCATGATGTCTGAAAGAATGGCCACCTGGTCCTTTTCCATGACCAGCCCCATAGCGATGCCGGCCACCGGAGATTTGATGGGCACTCCGGCGTCCATCAGCGACAGCGAAGCGCCGCACACCGAGGCCATCGAGGAGGAGCCGTTGGATTCCAGGATTTCCGATACCACCCTGACGGTGTAGGGAAACCGGTCCTCGGCCGGGATCATGGGAGCCACCGCCCTCTCGGCCAGCGCTCCGTGACCTATCTCCCGGCGGCCCGGACCGCGGATGGGTTTGACCTCTCCCACCGAGAACGGCGGAAAGTTATAATGCAGCATGTAGCTTTTGGTGTATTCGCCCTCCAGATCCTCTATCCTTTGCCCGTCGGAGGCGGTTCCCAGGGTGGTCACCGCCAGGCTCTGGGTCTCGCCCCGGGTGAACAGGGCCGAGCCGTGGGTCCGGGGCAGCACCCCCACCTCGCAGGTTATGGGACGGATGTCGGTCAGGCCCCGGCCGTCGGCCCGTTTGCCCTCCTTAAGGATCCTCTCCCTCAGGTCCTGGCTCTGTATCTCCTCGATCAGCGCCTTGATGGTCTTGTCGGATTCCGGATAGGATTCTTTCAATGATTCGATGGCCTCGGCGGCCAGCTGCTTGACGGCATCCTGACGGACCTCCTTTTGCGGCAGGATGTTGGCCGCCCGGACCTTGTTCAGGGTCAGCTCCCTGACCTTTTCTATCAGGGCCTGGTCCTTCTCCGCCGGGGTGACGACCCGCTTGGGTTTGCCGCATTTTTTGACCAATTCATCCTGCATCTCCACGATCTGCTTGATATACTGATGGCCGAACTCTATGGCGGCCACGATCTCGTCCTCCGAGACCTCCCGGGCCCCGGCCTCCACCATGGTGATGGAATCGCGGCTGCCGGCTATGACGATATCCAGCCGGCTTTCCTGCAGCTGCTGGAAAGTGGGATTGATCACATACTGGCCGTTTATCATCCCCACCCTGACCGACCCGATGGGTCCCAGGAATGGGACATCGGAGATGGACAGGGCCGCCGAGGCCCCGATCATTCCCAGTATATCGGAATCGTTCTCCTGGTCGGCTGAAAGTATCAGGGCAAAGACCTGCACTTCGTTCCTGAATTCCTGCGGGAACAGCGGACGGATCGGCCGGTCGATCAGCCGGGCCGAAAGGATCTCCTTTTCCCGGGGCCGGCCCTCCCTCTTGAAGAAGCCGCCCGGTATCCTGCCGACGGCATAGGCCTGCTCCCGGTATTCCACGCTCAGGGGGAAGAAGTCTATTCCCTCCCGGGGCTTATCGGCCCCCACCGCCGTCACCAGCACCACGGTGTCGCCGTAGCGCACCGTCACCGAACCGCCGGCCTGTTTGGCCATCCGGCCGGTCTCGATTATCAGTTTGCGTCCCCCCAGTTCCAGTTCCTGTACTTGTACCATTTTTTCCTTCCTGCCCCGCAGCTCTGCGGGACCTTCCCCGCTTTTCGGGGGAAATTGATTGTTGATTGGAGCGTATCACCGCAGGCCTTGCCGTACTTTGTCGGACCGGAATGGTCCGAGTTGTTTCGCGTGTTTCGCGGGCAAGAAAGCCTGCTGATACCTGCTCCGGGGTATTGCTTGCCGTCCGGTTTACGCCCACCGGGGCGATTACGATCGCCCCGGTGGCTTATCAAGCCCGGACAATTACTTTCTGAGTTCCAGCTTTTCCACTATGGCCCGGTAGCGGTCCATATGGCGCTTGGATAGGTAGTTCAGCAGCCGGCGCCGCTGGCCCACCATCTTTAAAAGCCCCCGCCGGCAGGCGTGGTCTTTTTTGTGGATCTTGAGGTGCTCGGTCAAATCGTTGATCCGCTGGGTAAGCAGGGCCACCTGCACCTCGGGGCTGCCGGTATCCCCTTCATGTTTCTGGTGTTTGCCGATCAAATCCTGCTTCTTTTCAATGGTCAGTGGCATGGTGTGATTTCCTCCTGATTTTTCTGATGCCTTCTCCCGCGAAGCGGTGCAGGAGAGGCCGTTAATGATAGGTAATTATAAGCTATAAGTGGCACGAATGTCAACACCATAAGCAAGCAGATATAAGGATACAAAAAAGGCCGGGTTATCTACCGGCCTTTTTTGTTTGGGTAAAAAGTTCGATTGGTTATTTTAATATCACCATTTTCTTGGTTGCTTTAAAACTGCCTGACTCCAGTCGGTAAAAATAAACACCGTTTGCCGCGGCTTTGCCGGTATTATCCCGGCCATCCCAGGTTACATTATACAAACCCGCAGGCTGTTCCTGGGAAACCAAAGTTTTTACCACCTGCCCCAGGGTGTTGTAGATCTTCAGGCTGACTTTGCCCGCCTGGGCCAATTGGTATTTAATGGCTGTTTTCCCGGTGTTGGGATTGGGGTAGTTTTGCATCAATTCGTAGCTATAGGCTGCGGTTGATTTGCTATTGCTTCCGGAAATGTCTTCCGTAGATTTCCCGTCGCAATCCCGGTCGTATTCATAAAGGGCTATTACAGAACAAACCGCATATTCGCCAATAGTTTTGGTTATCGTTACCTCTATCTGCCCGTCTTTTAGGCAACTATTGGGTATCCAATGCTCTTCGGTAACAACCGTTTTGGGTTTAATGGTGGTCTTGGCATTGAAGGTTTTATCCACCGTCAGGGTTTGTTTTATATTAGCATCCGTTTCCTGGTAATAAACCACTTTGATCCGGTATTTTTTGGCCGGGTCAAGATTTTGAATGCTGTATTTCAATTCTGCCTGATGGTAGTCAATGGTATATTCCGGCTGCGGGCCGTAATAATATGTGCCCTTTTTCTGGAGGTTATAACTGTTATACTCCTCTGTTCCCACATCGATGTAATTGCACGGCACCGGGTCAACCGTCATTTTATAGTTTTTAATTAGGGAGATGATGGCTTTGGTACCGCCTTTTACTGTTGGCATTTCCTCGGTCCAAAGCACATACAGCTTGGATTTGGGCCATTCCTGCTTGAAGGCGATGGAAGGATAACGGGAAATGCCGCCCTGGGCGCCGGAAAGGTTCTGGGTGCCCATCAGCCAGCCATTGTCGTATTCGCAATTGTAAATAAGATCATAGTCGCCGTCTTTCACGTTCTTGCTGTAAACGTACTGACCGGCGGCTGCTACCACCGGGAAATCGGCATTTTGCCCATCCGGGCAGGATATAATTTGCTTATCCGACCAGCCGTTAATCCCTTTGGTCTTCTTGACGATTTGATAGATATCCGGCGCTATCTCTTCCTGCCAGACCACGGTGGTTTTATCGCCATAGGTGTCAACAATGGGGTGTATGCCGTTTTCGCCCATCTCGAAAAATTCGCTGTTGTCCTTATAATAAACCTTGCCGGAATGGCTCCAGGCGATCTTCAAGTTTCCGGCTTTATCCAAGGCCAGCGACGGCGATTTGAAAGCATCGGCGCCGCCTTGATCAATGGGGGTTGGAGCCAGATTTGCAGAAGTTGAGGGATTATAGGTAGAGATCAACACCGAAGATCCCGAAGCCCCCTCATCCACCCAGCCCAGGAATGAATTGTTGGTGTTTTGATCCAGAACATAGGCAAGGTAGGATATTTCAGTGCCTTCGGGGCCGGTGTAAATGAGTTGCGGTTCTTCAAATGTGCCGCTTGCCATTTTTGTGCTGTAGAGGCGATTGCCGTTATTCCAGCAAATGGTTGGCAAGTTAACGGACGTTAACTCTATGGCCGGGCGTTTGCCCAAGCCTACGGTTACAGGAGATGTCCAAGTTTCGCCATCGTCTAGCGAGCTTGTATAATAAACATTCTCGCCGGAAGCAAAGACCGCGTGAATTTTGCCATCGCTCCCTACAATGATCTTTTTGCCATTGGAATAGGCGGTGCCTTCGGGGGTATTGCTTTCAGCAACGATGGGATCATCTTCATTTGGTGAATCTATATAGACAATGTTAGACCAAGGCGTAACATACCCGTCGTTATGGATTGCCCTCATCCTTAGATATAATCTAGAAGGAACGCTGCCAAAATCATAAATAGTCCAACCGAGGGCATTGGGGCTGATATCATCCCTTAATGTGTACCAGATTGAAGATGCATCCGTATGCATTTGAACTTCATATCTTTCCAACGTTGGACAACCCCAAGCATAATACCAGCCAAACCAAAGGTCATAATTAGTTCCCGGCACTGCTTTAGAAGCAGTAGCTTCTCTTAATGAGGGGCTGACCATTTGCGGCGGTTGGGGCACACCAAGTGCCGTATAAGCAAATTCAGCAAGTAGTGGGTTAGTAGGCACATATGATCCCGACATGTTTTTGTAAGTGTAGGTTTTTAAATAACACTCCCACACATTGTCACTATTTTTTGTTAAAGTACCATCAACTATTTGACAATCTTTTTTGCTCCCGCTATATGTTGGGTCGTTTGTCCAACCCTTCGATTGAGCCCCTCTGGTCCATATTTGAGGTGCCGTTGTATAATATCTGGGAAGTTGTATTTTTTTTATCGCTTCATAACGTGGGGAAGCCATTAAATAATCTGACGAACCCGGCACAAAACCAGAAAGCACACCAGCATGGCTATAATAATCGCATCCCACATACTTGCCTTTAACCAATTGCCATGGAGCGTTAAGCATGTCCATAGCCTTACGGGCGTTAATTAAGCCATAGCCATACTCATCATTAATTCTCGTACCGTTGCCCGAAGAAGTCAGTTCAATAATTTTTCTAAGATCATCATTATTCAATACTATCCCCTTGCTTTTGGCATACCCTTTAAGCAAAGAGGCAACTCCGGTAACATAAGGTGTTGCAAACGAAGTTCCGCCCCACCATTTGTATGTCGGTGTGTAATGCCAGTCATAGAGCAAATATTTGCTTTCTTTAGGGTCCCCGCCAACGTCAGTCGTATCAATCCTAACATCGCAGGCGGTTGAATAGATATTTATATCCTTATAATCCTTAAAATAATCTGTCGAATAACCACCAGGTGCAACAACACTTATATGACTACCATATTCGGAAAAATCACTTAATCTACCTGTTTTTTGCACTGCACCAACAGCCATAACACCAGGCATAGCTGCCGGGTAATATGGATTGCCCGTCGGCGTGATATTGTTGAACATGCAAGCGACCAATAAAATATCACTGTTATAAGCATTAGCGCAAGCGCCTGCCAAGGCTATGTTCCACCCATTAGGATCGCGCCAACTCATATTAATAATCTCTGCGCCTAGACCTCTGGCCTCATCAATTCCGGCGTAGCTACCGCCTCCCACCTGATTAATTCTGACATCAGCATCAACCCCGGCAATGCCTATGCCATTGTTGGTTTGGGCCCCCAATATGCCTGCTACAAATGTGCCGTGTCCCCCATAAACAGTGTTGCCAACAATAAAAAAATCACGCCAATTGGCTATGTGGGAAGTTTTATTATTTATATCAGGATGACCGCTGGCTGTTTCCCATAAAGGGTCTGGCGTAGGATTAGCCAAAACGCCGTTTTCAGTGATATAAACATTAACGGTCGTGCTGCCCTTAAATAATTCTCAGGCTGATTTGGCGTTAATATCCATACCGGGGTAATCCGTATTGTTCAATCCCCATTGATAACCCTTTTCAAAATCAGAATCGTTGGGATAAGTTTGTGCAAACGCAATGGAGCTCAAAATCAAGACCAAACCGATAAACGATAATTGTCCCTTTCTCATGCTTACCTCCTTTTAAAATGTTAATTGATATTTGCCTGAACCATCGGCGTTCATTATCCAAAGCTTGCCGTTATTACTGCAGCAATTGCTGTAAACTATCTTAGTCCCATCCGGGGACCATCGTGGGTATTCCCCGATATTCTCACAAATGCTGGCGTCGCCCATTAGATTCTTATGGTTCCCGCCGGTTGCATTAATGGTGTATATCTGTGATAAACGCAAATATTTTTGGCATTGAACAGCTATTGTGTTTCCATCGGGGGAATATTGCATATTATAAAGTTTTCCGTAAATAGTATCGACAAAAGCAGAATCATAAGTATCAATATTTATTGTTTTTAAATAAGATATGAAATATTTATAACTACTATCATAATATTCTCTTCTTGCCAATATATTTTTATTATCTGGTGACCAAGTTGGATAATCATAATTAGAACTAATCCTTCTCAGTGCATTTCCATCTTTATCCATAACCCAAATGCCAGCTGAATCTATAGTTTTGGCAAATGCAATATTATTACCATCCATACTCCAAACTGGAAATGACGACCAACCCATATTTGTTAGCCTTGTTAAGCTATCTCCGTTGGCTTTTATTTTATATATATCCAGATTCAACGATGCCACGATCCATTGGCCATCAGGGGACCAATCAGTGCCATAAAATAAAGAAAAGGCGGGATGGTTTGATTTAATAAAAAATGGCTGCATTTCACTGCCGTCAGGTTTTACTGACCAAATACCTAACATGGAGTCAGGCAATTGACTATCAAGATTCCAAAATAATATTTTTGTCCCATCCGGTGACCAATTGGGATAAAAATGGGTGACCCCATGTGGCGGGTTCACTACTGTTGTATCGGGCTTAGGTTGAATCGGTTCTTCCTTGCTGCAGCCCATGCTGGTTGCCAACAAGGCCATGCATAACAATTTTAAATAACTTCCATTATAGTATCCCCTCTTTTTAAGGATTTGTTGGCTATTGTAACAGTGTTGGGCATATTTGTCAAGTAAATTTTCATCGTGGGGGGGGGGGATTATTTAGGGTGTGTAATTATGTAACTGACATTTATTTCCTAAGTGAATTACTACGGCCTTATGGCCGTAGCATCAAGTTCTAAGCCCAGACTTCGTCTGTCCAGCTACGCTGGATGCTCTTCATCTATGCCCTAACGGACATAGTATTTCGGCGGAAGAATAAAAATCCCCGTCGGCTTTTTACAAAGCGAACAGGGCAACATTACGTATTTAATGCCTATTTTTGTCTTCTTAGCTCAGTAAAATATCTTTCTATTTTTCTCTTGTCCCTCTCTATGGCCCTTATCAGCGCCTCAACGGTGCCGTATTTCTTCCCCGGCCTGATATATTTATGGAAAAATATCTCGGCCTTCTTCCCGGAGAGGTCATATTTCCCGCCGAAGGCGTTGAACTCGATGGTCCTGGCGCTCCGGCCGACGGTAAGCCGGCTGCCGATATAGAGCATTCCCTGGTATTCCCTGCGCCCGATCCTGGCCCCGGCGGCATAGACCCCGTCCCGCGGCAGAAGCTTCTGGGGATCCGACAATCTGATGTTGGCGGTGGGAAAGCCCAGTTTACGGCCCAGCCCCAGTCCCTTTACCACCATGCCCCTGACGAAATAGACCCGGCCCAGCATCTTGTTGGCCTGCTCTATTTTTCCGGAAGATATCAGGCTCCGGATGCAAGAACTGCTGACCTTGCTTCCGTTGGTCTTAAGCGATGAAAGCACCGATACCTTGAAGCCCATCTTGGCGCCCAGTTCCCGCAGGGTGTTGATGTTGCCCTTCCGTCCGGCCCCGAAGCCGCAGTCATTCCCGCAGATGACCTCCGATACCGCCAGCTTTTTTACCATCACCGAGCGGATGAATTCCTCCGGAGACAGCGTCGCCACCCGTGGCGAAAATTTTATGACCGCCATCACGCCGACGCCCAGCGATTCCAGGATCTCCTGTTTCTCGGACAGGGCCGTCAAAAGGCAGGGGGTCCTATCCTGGGACAAGACCTGCCGGGGATGGGGATCGAAGGTGATCACCACGCTGTCGTGGCCAATCTTTTTTGCCCTGGCCACCAGCTTTTTGATGATGGCCCGGTGCCCCAGGTGCAGGCCGTCGAAGGAACCCAGGGCGGCCACGGCCCCGGGATGACTGACGCCAAAATTATTGAGTCTTGTTATTACCAGCATTATAATGAATACTGACTTTATAAATTTACTGCCAAATGCTGTTTTCCGTTGTCAACCTTGACTTTACGATCATGGAGGTTCTTCAAGGCTGACTACTTGCAGCCAAAGAACTAAGCCCGGTTCGGAACCCCGCCTTCAGCGGTGCTGTTTGGCTCAGAGGGACGCCCGGAATTTACTGTGTGCTTTGCTTACCGGATCGGCATGTTCAGTAAATTCAGTCCCTCGGTTAGCATTGCATCCGGTCAGCGCTGGGCGGACGGTTCTCTTTGCCACTTTCTCTTCAAAGAGAAAGTGGATGGCAGAATAGTTATACAGTTCCCCATGAACGATCATTTTTGGCATTTATGCCGGCCGGATTCCATATTACATCACGATCTCGGGGTGCAATTGATGGTCGTCTTTGAACTGCCCCAACGCCACCAACTGCCCGTCATATTTGATCCGATAGTGGATGTCCCTTTCCCCTTTTTCATCGACCATGATAGTATTCCCATGTTTGATCCTTTGATAGCTGTCGGGATCTATGATCACCTCGGGCATGAAGTCCAGGGCCCGGTCCATGCTTACGCCGTCCTGCTCCGTGATGCCCTCCAACTCCAGGGACTGCTCCAGGCGGAATTCGCCCACCGCGGTGCGGGTCAGGGCCGCCAGGGTCCCGTAGCTGCCTATGCGTTGACCGATATCTCTGGCCAGCGAACGGACATAGGTGCCTTTGGAACAGCGGACCTTGATGGTTATCTCATCGCCAGCAAAGCCGATAAGATCGATCGCATCCACCCTCACCTGCCGTTCCGGGATCTCCACCGCCACCCCTTTCCGGGCTTTTTTATAGGCCGGCTGGCCGTCGATCTTGATGGCCGAGAAGGCTGGCGGGATCTGCTTTATATCGCCTACAAACTTCGAGAGGACCGATGCGACGGATTCACGATCCAACCCAGGAACTTCGCATTGTCTGATAATCTGCCCCTCCAGGTCGCAGGTATCGGTCTCGATGCCCAGCTTGATAGCTGCCAGGTATTCCTTGGGCCGGCCCATCAGGAACTGGGAGAGCCGGGTGGCCCTGCCGGTAACCACCAGCAGCACCCCGACGGCCATGGGGTCCAGGGTCCCGGCATGCCCGGCCTTCTTGATATTCAAAAGCCGCCGGACCCTTGATACTACGGCAAAGGAGGTCATTCCCGGCGGTTTGTTTATATTGAGGATGGCATCCATATATCGGAGGTCAGCGGACAAAGAATTCACGGGCGGCCTGGATCACTCCGTCCCGGTCCAGCCGGTAGATCTCCAGAAGCTTGTTTCTGGGGCCGGCCTCGATGAACTCATCCGGCAGGCTCAGGATTTTTATCTGGCAGGAAACGCCCCTGGCCTCGGCCAATTCCATCACCGCCGAACCGAAACCGCCGTCCCGCACGTTCTCTTCCAAGGTGAGGATCCTTTTATGGCGCTTTAGAAGCTCGATTATAGTTTCCTGATCCAGCGGTTTGACGAACCTGGCGTTGACCACCTCCAGCTCCAGCCCCTCCTTGGCAAGTTCATCGGCCGCCTGCCGGGCGACAGTGGACATGATGCCGATCCCCAGCAGAGCCCCGTCTTTGCCCGGCCGGGTGATCTTGGCCTTGCCCAAAGCGATCAAATCGGGATTTTTAAGGCTTACCCCGAAACCAGGGCCTCGGGGATAGCGTATGGCCGCCGGCCCTCCGATCTGCAGGGCGGTTCTCAGCATGGAGGCCAGCTCCCATTCGTCCTGGGGGGCCATCACCGTCAGGTTGGGAATGCAGCGCAGGAACGACAGATCGAACGGCCCGTGATGGGTGGGGCCGTCCTCGCCCACCAGGCCGGCCCGGTCTATGGCCATGATCACCGGAAGCTTCTGCAGAGCTATGTCGTGGATGATCTGGTCGTAGCCCCTCTGCAGGAAAGTGGAATAGATGGCCACCACCGGTTTGAATCCCTGGGACGCCAGCCCGGCAGCAAAGGTCAGGGCGTGCTGTTCGGCGATGCCGACATCAAAGAAGCGGTCGGGGAAAACCCTCCGAAAATAGTCCAGCCCGGTCCCCTCCGGCATGGCCGCGGTAATACCCACTATCCGGGGGTCGGTCTTGGCCAGCTCCACCAGAGATTTGCCGAATACCTCGGTATAGGAGCAGATGTTCTTACAGGACAACGGGTCGCCGGTCTCCGGATCGAAAGCGCCCACTCCATGAAATTTTTCGGCATTTTCCTCGGCCGGCTCGTAACCCTTGCCCTTGACCGTCAGCACATGCAGAAAGGTCGGACCCGGCTGGTCCTTGATCCTCCGCAGAACATCCACCAAGGCCGCGATATCGTGCCCGTCTATCGGGCCCTCGTAATGGTATCCCAGTTCTTCAAAGGTCAGCCCCGGCACGATCAGGTTCTTGAAACCCTGGCGCAGACGCCGGAAGGCCACCCTCGACGGGCCCCCGATGTTGGCAGGCAGCCGCCCCAAAAAATCCCACAGGTTCTTTTCAAAATTGGTATAGGCCGGAGTGGTGGTGATCTTGGTCAGATACTGCCCCAGGGCCCCCACCCGCTTGGAGATGGCCATCCGGTTGTCGTTGAGAATGACCAGCATGTTCTTCTTGAGCTGCCCGGCATGGTTCAGCCCCTCGAAGGCCAAGCCTCCGGTCAGAGAACCATCCCCGATGACGGCCACCGTCCGGAAATTTTCACCGTTCAGGTCCCGGGCGCAGGCCATCCCCAGTGCCGCGGAGATGGAGGTCGAGGCGTGGCCGGTGTCGAAATTATCGTAGGGGCTCTCGGCCCTTTTGGGGAAACCGCTCAAACCCTTATAGGTCCGAACGGTATCGAATTGTTCCCGGCGTCCGGTCAGTATCTTGTGGGCGTAAGCCTGGTGGCCCACGTCCCACACCAATTTATCCTGGGGAGTATCCAGCACGTAATGCAAAGCGATGGTCAATTCCACCGTGCCCAGGCTGGGAGCCAGATGTCCCCCGTTGCGGGATACCACCCTGATGATCCTCTCCCTAACCTCCCGGGCCAGGATGTCCAGCTGGTCCAGTTTCAGCTCTTTAAGATCGGCCGGAGTATTTATTTTTTCTAAGTACATAATGTCCAATTAAAATACATAATGAAACAGCAGGCCCCAGATAAGGCCCAGGAAGCCGCCGGCAATAACCTCCACCGGAGTATGTCCCAGCAGCTCCCGAAGCTTCTCGCCCCCGGCCCTCTTTCTAAGGGTCCGGCTCTCCAGCAGGCGGTTGAGCAGGATGGCCTGCTTCCCCACCGCCCGGCGGACCCCGGCGGCATCGTACATCACCACGAAGCTGATGTAAGCGGTCAGGGCGAACAGCAGGCTGTCGAACCCGGCGGCCAGGCCGATCATGGTGGCCATGGTCATCGATGAGGCGGCATGGGAGCTAGGCATGCCCCCGGGCTCCAGGGTGCGCCGCCAGTTGAGGTGCCCCTCCCAGATGATGGAAGCGAAGGCTTTTAGCACCTGGGTGGAGATCCCGCTGGCCACCACCGCCCACAGGATCTGGTTCTTAAAAACGTCCCAAAACAGCATATTAACAAGTAATTGGTATAAAGGTTTATTCGAAAGAAAATCTGTAGTTTTTCTAATCTTACTTTCTTGTGACCGAGAAAGTAAGCAAAGAAGTCTTTACCGCCCAGCTCCGCGGATAGTAAGGCCTGCGCCCCGGCACTCATTGAACCAGAACAAGCAGAATGTAAATAACGCAATGACTGCTTCATCGGGGCTGAAGGTTATCCGCTACACTGAAGGCTGACCCCACCCACACTCCCTCCCCGCAGCGGGGAGGGAAGCCGCCAGGCAGGGAGAGGTTGGGTCGCTTCAGCACTGCTGCCTGGTAAAAGCTGACGTTAAGAATGTTTTGCCTGCTGGTACATTACTCCGTGGTCAAGACATTCAGGCAGCTGATTATTATAACTTCAGAGCAGCGCTGAGCGAAAGTTCTTCCGCCACCGCAGGCAAATCCATATAGGCTGATCTGCCTGTGGCACGAGCGGATCCGCCTTTGGCGTGACTTTGGAGCTTTCTCTTCCCTGCCCGCCGCGATATGCTGTCCGTGTTGGCAGGCGGGAAAGAGAAAGCGGAATAAGAAATATATTAAGACCAGAAAACGGGCTTTTTATTTACTTACAAATACTTACTCATGGTTCAAGGTTTTAAAACTCCCGGTTGATCATGTAATCCGCCCACAGCATCAACAGTTTCTTATATTCGCTGTCGGGCAGGGCCTCCAGGGCGGCCACCGCCTTGCGGACGTATTTCTGGGCCATCTCTGCGGTGTAGGCGATGCTGCCCAGCTCCTGGAACAGCTTGGTCACCTGTTTGACCTGAGTGAGAGCGGCCTTGGGATTGTTTAAGGTCTTCAGGATCAGGCTTCTTTCCTTGCGATTGGCCTCGCCCAGAGCATGATAGACGATCACCGTCCGCTTGCCTTCCCTGATGTCCGAACCCACCGGCTTGCCCAGTTTTTTCTCGTCGGCCAGGATGCCCAGAATGTCGTCCTGCAGCTGGAAGGCGATCCCGCAATTGGAGGTGAACAGCGACAGGGCCTCCACATAGGGATGGCGGCTGTTGGGCTGGTCTATCCCGATCATGGCCCCCGCCTTGCCGGCGAACTGGTAAAGGGCCCCGGTCTTCTTCCACAGCATGGACAGGATCTTTTCCTCGCTTAAAGCTTCTATCGGCATCTTGGAATACTGCAGGTCCAGGGCCTCGCCCTCGATCAGGTTGCACTGGACGTCCACCTCCAGGTCCAGGATCAGCTGCAGCACCAGGATGGGGCTGATGCCCTTTTCCCTGGCCAGCTCGGTCAGCAGGGAGATGGTCCAGCCCTGCTGCAGATCCCCGGCCAGGATGGCCATGGCCTGGCCGTAGTGCGCCGCCTCCTCGCCCTTCAGGCCCAGCTTCTTGATGGCCCGGTCCTTCAGTTCCTCGTGGACGGTGGCCACCCCGCGCCGGGTGCCGTCGCGGTCGATGATATCGTCATGCACCAGGGTCCAGGTATGGTAGACCTCCACCGCCGCCGCCGCCGGGACGGCCTTGTCCTCGTCGCCGCCTACCGCCCCGCAGGCCAGCAGCAGCACCGCCGGCCGGAGCGACTTGCCGCCGGCCTTGAGGTATTTATGCACCCCGCAGTAGATGTCTTCGGGCTGGAATTTTTCCGGCCGGTCCTTCAACTGGAGGTACTGATAGACCTTTTCCTTGCGGCACTTGACCTCCTCCATCAACCGGGCCAGGCCGCTTAAGGGTTTGAGCTTGGCCGGCATTTCTTTTTTGACCGGGGCCTGTTTCCTGACCGCAGTGGTTTTCTTGGCGGTTTTTTTCTTGGCCGCTGTAATTTTCTTGACGGGCTTTTTCTTGATTGCAGCTGTTTTCTTGACGGTCTTTTTCTGAGCCATTTAATTCTCCTCCATATGGTGCTCTTCAACCTTCAGCCTGCCCTGGATGTCCCTGGTTATTTTTTTTATTTTATTTTGGGTTTCTTCCAAAGTGGCCTGGCATCTGGCCATCAGTTCCATGCCCTCCTGGTAGAGCGTCAGGGCCTGGTCCAGCTCGATCTCCCCGGATTCCATCTGGTCAACTATCTGCTCGATACGGGCCAGGGCCTTTTCGAATTTGAAATCGGCATCTGTTTTTGCTTTTTTCATGGTATGGTTTCCTCGACTGTCATTTGAGCTTTGCCGGCATGGAACTCGGCGGTTATCAATTTGCCCTTATCCAGGGTTTTTGAAGATACTACCACCCGCCCGTTCTGATCGCGGCAGATGCTGTATCCCCTCTTGAGGGTATTTTTGGGGTCCAGGGCTTTTAACGCCAGGGCCTGGCCCTGCAGTCTGTTGTCATATGAACTGACCCGGTCGGTGATCTTGTTATTGAGGGCTGTCCCGGCCCAGTCCAGCTGCTGGGATTTCTGGGACAGCATGTCCTGCAGTCGGTTCAGGCCGTAGCTGCGCTGGATCGATGTCAGCCGGGATCCGGCCTCATCCAGCAGGTCGTTCATGGAGGAAGATATCCGGCGGGCCGAATCGACCAGATCGGACCTTACCTCACGGATATCGGGCAACGCCAGCTCGGCCGCCGCCGACGGGGTGGGCGCCCGGAGGTCGGCCACCAGGTCGGAGATGGTGAAGTCCACCTCGTGACCCACCGCCGAGATCACCGGGATACGGGAATTGAAGATGGCCCGGGCCAATATCTCCTCGTTGAAGGCCCACAGGTCCTCGGCTGAGCCGCCTCCCCGGCCCACTATCAAAAGATCGATCTTGCCGTATTGGTTGAGGTCTTCCACCGCCCGGGCGATCTTTTCGGCCGCCCCTACTCCCTGCACCGGCACCGGACACAGGATCAGCTCTATTCCCGGCCACCGGCGACGGGCCACCTTGACCATGTCCCGGAGGGCCGCCCCGGTGGGCGAGGTGACGATCCCGATGGTTCTGGGATAGGCCGGCAGTTCCTGCTTGAATTCCGCATCGAACAGCCCCTCCTCGGCCAGCTTTTTTTTCAGACGCTCGAAGGCCTGGGCCAGCTCGCCGTATCCCGCCACCTGCAGCTGCTGGACACTGAGCTGATACTGCCCGGCTCGGTCGAAGACCGTGACGTCCCCCTGGACCACCACCTGCATGCCGTCCTGGGGCATCAGCATCAGGTCTTTGGCGTAGCTGCGGAACATCACGCAACGCACCTGGCTGCCGGCGTCCTTCAGCGAGAAGTACAGATGCCCGGAACTGTGGACCGTCAGGTTGGATATCTCGCCCTGCACCCACAGCCGGGGGAAGCTGTTCTCCAGCACCCGCTTGATCTCGCCGGTCAGTTGTGTAACGGAAAGTATTATTCTTTTATCGTCAGGCATGGAGTTTAATTGAACACGGATTAGACGGATTTATACGGATTCACGCAGATCATTTCTTGGAGGGTAACAACACTATTTCCTGATCTGTCATCCTGAGGACACACCCAAACGTGGCTGGGCGTTGGATGACAGCTTCACCCATTCAACTTGCAAAGCATGCTGCCAATCTCAGGGTGACAGACTGCCTCGTCATTCTGATTTATGCTAACAATTTAGTTTCACAAAGAATCTATCAAAACATTCGAAAACTGCCAAATCCTTCGATACTCAGGCAAACCGTTATTCTCATGATGACGAAAGTGACGGCAAAGGCTTGCCCCCACGATGCGATGCAAACCTTGTCATCCTGAGGACACACCCAAACGCGGCTGGGCGTGGGATGACGGCTTCACCCATTCAACCTGCGAGGCAAGGTGCATTTCTCAGGGTGACAGTTCCTACCCGGTGAGGTCAGTTCTGCAATCTCGCCGCTATCACGCAGTTCTTCAACAGCATGGCCACGGTCATCAGGCCCACCCCGCCGGGGACCGGCGAGATGTAGGCCGCCACCTGGGAGGCCGATTCAAAATCCACGTCGCCCACCAGGCCGTAGCCCGATCTCTTGGAGGCGTCCGGGATGCGGTTGGTGCCCACATCTATCACCGTACAGTTGCTGTTTAGCATATCGCCGGTGATCAGGCCCGGCACTCCGGCCGCGGCGATGACGATATCGGCCTGCTTGGTGTAATAGGACAGCCCCTTGGTGCCGGTATGGCAGACGGTGACCGTGGCGTTGCCGCGTTCCGATTTTTGGGCCAGCATGTTGGCCAGCGGCCGGCCCACGATGTTGGAGCGTCCCACTATCACCACGTACTGCCCGGATATCTTGATATTGTAGCGCACCAGCAGTTCTATCACCCCGGCCGGGGTGGCCGGCAAAAAGCGCGGCCGGCCCAGCATCAGCAATCCGACGTTCTCCGGATGGAAACAGTCCACGTCCTTTAGCGGATGGATGGACTCGAAGGCCCTCTCCTCGGACAGCCCCTTGGGCACCGGGGATTGCACCAAAATACCGTGGACGTTCTTGTCGTTGTTGAGTTTCTCCACCTGGGCCAGCAGTTGCTCCTGGGTGGTATTCTCCGGCATTTCTATGACGGTGGACTTGATACCGGCCTCTTCGCAGGCCTTGTGCTTGTTGCGGACATACACCTGCGACCCGGGATCGGAACCGACGATGATCACCGCCAAACGCGGCACTGTCCCCTGTCCCCTGAGAACTGTTACCTCGTCAGCTACTTCCTGCCGTATCTCGGCAGATATTATTTTACCGTCTATGATTTGGACCATATTTATTACATCCCCGTTTCATGGTCATTTATGACCATTGATGATATCCAGCGATAGGTTTCAACCTATCGCAAACTATCGCAAACATACCACCAATGTATCATATTCACCCTAATCACAGCGATACCATAAATGATATCGCTGGTTATCATCAAGGTTCTTCCGAACCTTCACAATCTTCGAATTCCTTTAGTAACTCGCCCTTTTTATGGTGCTCTTTCTGCCCGCTGATATAAATTTTGATCCTTGGCACAGCATGTTTGCTCACGGATAAAACGCCATAACCGTTTTGCCAATATAATTGTTTTTTGCCTTGGAAATGTTTATTTACATCGTACGATGAACTGCCTTTTAACGCATGGGCTACATCGGATATCAATTGTGCCGGACGCAAGGATAACAATATATGGACATGATCCTCCGTGCCGTTTATCGCCAATAAATGATAACCTTCTTGTTTGCATTTTTGCCCGATGCATGCGAATAAATAACGCTCTATCTCTTCGTCAATATACGGTTTGTCATCCTTGGTGTGCCAAACAAAATGATAAAACAATTCGTAATGAACCTTCGGCATATTATAATACCGCCACAATCTTTTAACACAAACCCGTTTTCAGGCCGCCCCAGCGGCCTTGTTGACTTGCCAGCGATAGGTTTCAACCTATCGCAAAATAAATGACAATATAAGAAATGAATTTTATCCCCCATTACAGCGATACCATGAATGATATCGCTGGTTTTCACCAAGGCTTGCCCAGGCAAGCCTGCCCGTTTTCAGGCCGCCCCAGCGGCCTTGTTGATTTTCCAGCGATAGGTTTCAACCTATCGCAAAATAAATGACAATATAAGAAATGAATTTTATCCCCCATCACAGCGATACCATAAATGATATCGCTGGTTAGCATCAAGGTTCTTCCGAACCTCCATTTCAGGCCGCACCAGCGGCCTTGTTGACTTTCCAGCGGTAGGTTTCAACCTATCGCTTTATCCATCGCTGCCTACACCCCTGCCGGATCTCGGCAGATATTATTTTACCGTCGATGATTTGTGACATCGTTTTATTACAGGTTTCTTGTATTTTTTTCGTTTTTCAAGTACTACAGTTTGTGATGTTGCTTGGCTATGGTTTTTGTAAGTAGACCAACTTGGATAGTATTTTTCTGTTTGATTGCCAAAAACATCCCAGCCCTCACGTTTACCCCGGGCAAACAATTCCAGATATGGACCAGAGCTGCATTTTTCAATTATTTTATACAATTCATCAGGTTTTCTAGAATGCTCTTGTTTTTGTGTTCTAATTATATTTACTTGAGATCTGCCGGGGCCTAGTGTTCTAACTTTACCTCTTATACCAAACAAAACTACCTCGGTTGTATTTCTGAAATAAAAGCCAACCCCTCTTCCGTCTGGGCCGCCATCTTTTCTTACTTTATGCCATATCATATTTGTTTTATATTCAAAACCCCAAGCCTTCATAACCTCTAAACCTTCAGGCAAAAGAGCATTGGGTACCCATAAATATAAATGGCTTTTTTCAGCCGCTACAATAGGAATGGGCATTTCTTTAATCTGATCTAACGATAAGGTATCATATCTGTTTAATCTTTTATGCTCTGGGGCAACCTTACCTGATCTATTATTAAAGCGCCATGGCGGATCGGCAAGAATAGTGCCGTATTTTTTACTTTTAAAATTATTAACAAATATTTCAGCAATAGTCGGTTCCATTTTCAACAACTCTCTTTATATAATTTTTCAGTTATACCTAAAACTAAAATGGGACACCCGGCCCCACCGCCGCCTTGTATTCTAGGTATCAACTTCGACATATGAGTCGTTGAAGCACCATAGGAACTGCCACGACCCAACTTGTCAAATATTTCTTGAAGTTGATCACATCTTGTAATTATTACCCCAACACTAATTGCTCTCAAATCAAACAATAAACGAAAATTGTTTAAGTCTCTATCAAAAAATGGATCTTTGTTATTCCATTCAATTTCTAAAGCAACACGATTTTTATAACAATCTACTTTATGGGTTGGCGAGTCTGATGTGCGTTCATCTACTTTAACTGATGTTTTGAATTCTTTTTCTACCCAACCCTTTTCGGACAAATATCCATCAATTGCGCTGGCTACTTTCGATTTTCCGCCACCACCTACTGTAATCCAACTTTTACAAAGCTTAAATTGTTTTAGAAGTTCAACAATATCTGTCCATTCATTTGGAAAATCATTTTTTAAAATTGCACAAGCATGCTTCCATTCGTGCACTTCATAGTTGTCTCTTATTTCTTTCGGAAGTAACGTTATTCCCATAATGCCTCTTAAGAATTTTATTGTTTTTAAGATTCTTGAATTCTGGAAATGCTTTGTGCACGTCCTATTTTCTCATCTACCTCTACCACCACCCCGTTGAACCTCACATCCCCCTCGGCCACCTCGAACTTGGTGGGCAGTTGGGTCAAAAACTTCTCGATGATCGGCTCCTTCTCCATGCCTATCACGCTGTCGAACCCGCCGGTCATCCCGGCGTCGGTGATATAGGCCGTGCCCTGGGGCAGCACCCGCTGGTCGGCGGTCATCACGTGGGTGTGGGTACCTATCACGGCGGAAACCCGGCCATCTAAGTACCAGCCCAAAGCGATCTTCTCGGAGGTGGCCTCGGCGTGCATGTCCACGATGATGATGTCGGTCTCTTTCTTCAGCCCGGCGATCACCTGGTCGGCAATTCTGAACGGGCAATCCACCGCCGGCATGAACACCCGGCCCAGCAGGTTGAAGACCCCGACCTTGCGGCCCTGCTTGTCCTCATAGACCCCGAAGCTGGTGCCCGGCACCTCCGGCGGATAATTGGCCGGCCTCAGTAGGCGCGGCTCTTTCTTCAGCCGGGGCAGAATGTCCTTCTTGTCCCATAGATGATTGCCGGAAGTGACCACGTCTATGCCCAGGGCAAAAAGGTTGTCCAGCACCGCCGGGGTCAGGCCGAAGCCGGCCGCGGCGTTCTCCCCGTTGGCTATCACAAAATCTATTTGATGTTCTTCGACCAGCCCAGGCAGAAGCTTCTCCACCGCCATGCGGCCCGGCCGCCCGATGATATCCCCGATAAAAAGAATTTTCATTTTCCCACTAATATTCCATCAAAATGTCACCCTGAGAAATCTTCCTTGCCTGTCAAGTTGAACGGGTGACCTATACTCATCCTTCAACCTGTGTTGCCCGGAAGTACCCATTCAAAGGTTAAAAGAATGCCTGTTTCAGGACAAGCTCTCAGGATGATGCTAAAAAGCGGTCCCCGAATAACTAATAACTATTAACTGATAACTAATTTACTTGGCGTATCCTATCCCCCGCGTTTCGCGGATGACCGTCACCTTGATCTGCCCGGGATACTGCAGCGAGGACTCCACCTTGTGGGCGATCTCGTTGGCCATCTCGGTGGTCCGGCTGTCGCTGACCTCCTCCGGGGTGACGATGATCCGGACCTCGCGCCCGGCCTGGATGGCGTAAGCCTTGCTGACCCCGCTGAACGAATAGGCCACCTCCTCCAGCTTCTCCAAACGCTTGACGTAGGCCTCCAGCGATTCCCGGCGGGCGCCCGGCCTGGCCCCGGAGATGGCGTCGGCCGCCGCGATCAGCACCGAGATGGGCGAGATGAACTCGATATCCTCATGGTGGGCGCCGACGGCGTTGATCACTATGGCCGACTCTCCGTAGCGCTTGGCGATGTCCATGCCGATCTGGCTGTGGGTGCCCTCGATGTTGTGGTCCACCGCCTTGCCGATGTCATGCAGCAGCCCGGCTCGCTTGGCCAGGGCCGAATCCAGCTCCAGCTCACCGGCCATCATGCTGGCCAGAAAAGCCACTTCCTTGGAGTGCTGCAGGACGTTCTGGCCGTAGCTGGTGCGGTATTTGAGCCGTCCCAGCAGCAGCAGCAGTTCGGGATGCAGTCCCGGCACCCCCACCTCCAGGGCCAGTGATTCCCCGGCCTCCTTGATGCTGCGGTCCACATCCTTCTGGGCCTTTTCGATGACCTCCTCGATGCGGGCCGGCTGGATCCGCCCGTCGGACACCAGCTTCTCCATGGCCATCCGGGCCACCTCCCGGCGCACCGGGTCGAAGGCCGAGATCACGATGGCCTCCGGGGTGTCGTCGATCAGCACCTCCACCCCGGTGGCGGCCTCGAAAGCCCGGATATTGCGGCCCTCCCGGCCGATGATCCGGCCCTTCATCTCGTCGCTGGCCAGCGGCACCACCGACACGGTGGTCTCGGCGGTGTGCTCCCCGGCGTAGCGCTGGACCGCCATGGAGATGATCTGGCGGGCCTCCTTCTCGGCGTTCTCCTTGGCCTCGTCGCGGATGACCTTCATCATCTGGGCGGACTCGTGGCGCACCTGGGTCTCCAGGTTCTGCATCAGTATCTTTTTGGCCTCCTCCTGGGTCAGGCCGGCGATCTGCTCCAGTTTGGTGTTCTGTTCGTCGATCAGGGTGGTCAGGCGCTCGTCCTTGGCCCGGATCACCCGCTCCTTGGCCACCAGCTCCCGCTCCCGGACCTCGACGTCCTTCTCCTTGCGGTTGATGATGTCCACCTTGTGGTCGATCTGCTTTTCCTTCTCGGTTATCCGGTGCTCGTAATCCTTGAGCTCCTGGCGCCGGCTCTGGGTCTCCTTTTCAAAATTGGTCTTCAGCCGGTACGATTCCTCCTTGGCCTGCACCGCCGCCGCCTTCTTGTAGGTGGCCGCCTCGCGCTGGGCCTCGGCGATCACCTTCTCGGCCAGCTTCTCGGCCCCGGCCAGTTTGGCCTCGGAGATCTTCTGATGTATCAAATATCCCAAAAAGGACCCCAGTCCGGTGCCGGCCACGGCAATAATTATCCAGATCACTGTCATCATCTGTCTTTCCCTTCCTGTTTATATGTAAAAAGTGTCGCGTTAAAAATGTTTTTCGTTAACCGTACCTGTCACACTGAGAAATTTTCCCGCCCGGCAGGTTGAAGTGCGACAGATAAAATAGTCATCCTTCAATCAGGGTTGCCTCGAAGTGCCCCTTCAAAGGTTAAAAAAATGCCTGTTTCAGGGCAAGCTCTCAGAATGACCTCAGCCGAGTTGACTTTATAAACCAATAAAAATTCCCCGCCTGTGTCGGGCAAACGGCATCTTTGAACCCATTCAAAAGGTGGTACCTCCTCAACCGTTTCAGGCTTCCCCTTGCGGGGCATGCACACCGCGATCGAAGGTTAGGTCCATTAAGAATAGGCGTTGGCTCAAAAAATATCCGCTGGCTTCGAGCACTGCAGGGAAAATGAATGAACTCCGTATAGGCCAAATATACTACCGTTGGACCGGATTTGCAAGCCCTTTTTGAAAAATATTTTCCGGCCCCAAACTTTTTATTCGCCGATCTGCTCCAGCCGGTGGCTGAGCTTCTCCATGGCCTTCTCGCGCTCCTGTCTTTCCCGGAACAGCTCGTCGGCGATGTTGATGGCGGTAAGAATGGCGATCTTGGAAACGGCCCCGGTCACCGATAGCTGGGACAGCTGGCGCATCTTCTCGTCCACGTAGGCGGCCACCCGCTTTACGTATTCGGCGTCCGCCTGCCCTTTGATCCGGTATTCGTTCCCGAAGATCTCAACTTTTATGCCCGGTTTGGATTCGGCCATAGCACTCTATGATTATGGTTTAAAATTTCCCTGCAGTTCGATATACTATTGCTGGAGCTTCTCCAGCTTGCCTATTATGTTTTCCAGCTTGCTCTTAAGCTCTTCCTGCGATCCCTTAAGCTGCCGGTTCTCATCCTGCAGGGACGCCAGGTCCCCGCCCTTATCCTCCATAGACTTGATCTTTTTATTCAGGGTCTCCAGCTGTCCCTTTAGCCGGGCGTTCTCGCCCTCCAGTTGATCCCTGTCCTTCTTTAACTGGGTGATGGTCCCCACCGCCTTGTCGATCCTTTCCTCCAGTGCGTCTAAGCTCATAGATGACCCTCCGAGTTTATATATATAAAATGGCAGGAGCCAGATCAGGACTGTTACCTGATATGGGCCTGCAGTTCCCCCTTCAACCCCTCCACCACCTTTTGATGGATGCCGGAGACCTCGGCGTCGGTCAGGGTCCGGTCGGCCGCCCGGTAGACCAGGGAGAAGGCCATGCTCTTGCGGCCCGGCTCGATCTGCTTTCCCTGGTACAGGTCGAATAATGACACCGACTCCAGTTCGCCGCCGGCCAGCTGTCCGATCAGTTCGATCACCCGCCGGCATTCCGTTTCCACCGGCAGCTCCAGGGCCAGGTCACGCTTTATTGACGGGTATTTCGGCAACTCCCGGTATCTGTTCTGTTTCGCTCCGGACAGCTCCATCAGAAGTGCCAGATCGATCTCCAGATAATATATCCGTTCCTTAAGCCCCATCTTGGCCGAGGTCGCCGGATCCAGCTCGCCGCAGCAGCCCAGTATCTTCTTATCGACCCTGACCACGGCCGAACGGCCGGGATGCAGGGCCGGGATCTTTTCTGCGGCAAATTCGGCCTCGGCCAGGCCCAGGGAATCCAGCAGGAACTGCAAAGCGCCCTTGATGTCGAAGAAATCGGCCGCCTCGGGTTTGGCGTCCCATGCTTGGCCGGATGCCTGGCCGCACAACAGGGCTCCCAGATGAAGGCCTTCGTCCGGAGACGGCTTTTGGGGCCGGAATATTTTACCCATCTCGAAAAGCCTGACGCCGGCGCGGCCGTTGTTCAGGTTCTGTCCGGCGGCCTCCAAAAGCCCCGGCAGCAAAATCGTCCTGAGGGCTGATTGGTCCGAGGAGATGGGATTGACCAGCTCCACCGCCGGTTGGGACGGGAAGGCCGGCGACAGGTCCAAAGTCTCCAGTTTGCCCGGGTCTGTCAGGGTCAGGCCGTAATGCTCGGAGAACCCTTGGCCGGTCATGGCTTTTGAGACCCCGGCCAGGAAGATGTCCTTGGGGCGCTTGACGGCCGGCACCGCCCAGGGTTCGATCCGCTCCCCGGGCAGGTTGTCGTAGCCGTAGATCCGGCCCACCTCTTCTATCAGGTCCACCTCCCGCTCGATATCGCTGCGGAAACTGGGCACTTGAACTTCTATGATGTCTCCAGCCTTTTGAGCTTTTATTTCCAGGGCATTGAGTATTTCGATCATCCGGTCGGCCGGGATATCCACTCCCAAAAGACTGCTGGCCTTCTCGGGACGCAACGACAGCTGGCGGTATTCGGGAAATTCCGCTTTGGCCACATCCAGCACCCCGGTCGCTACCTGGCCTCCGGCCAGTTCGGCTATCAGTTTGGCGGCCCTATCGGCCGCTTTTTTAAGGATCAGCGGATCGGCCCCCCGCTCGAAGCGGTATGAGGCCTCGGTCTGGAGGCCCAACAGCCGGCTGCCCCGGCGTATCAGGTTGGGATCGAAATAGGCGCTCTCCAAAAGGACGTTTTTGGTGTGGTCCGATATCTCCGATTCCAGCCCGCCCATGATGCCGGCCAGGGCCACCGGCCGCTTGGCATCGGCGATCACCAGGTTTTCAGCCGATAATTTGCGCTCCACTCCGTCCAGGGTGGTGAAATTCTCATTGGGCCTGGCCCGCCTTACTATGATGGTGTGGTCGGCCAGTTTATCATGATCAAACGCATGAAGCGGATGGCCCAATTCATACATCACCAGATTGGTCGCATCCGCCACGTTATTGATAGGGCGCAGCCCTATGCTCTCGATCTTGGCTTTAAGCCAGCCGGGGGATTCGGCTACTTTGACCCCGGTGATCACCCGGGCCAGATACCGGGGGCAGCCCGCCCCGTCCTCGATGGTCAATTTGGCCAGCTGGTCGACCGGCTGGCCTTTCTCGGCCACCGTGCAGTCGGGCGGGGTGATATTCCCGCCGGCCAGGGCCCTGATGTCCCGGGCAATGCCCAGCAGGGACAGGCAGTCCGGCCGGTTGGGGGTGATCTCCAGATCCAGCAGGTGGTCGCCGCCGGACAAAGGCTCGACCGCCTCCACCTCGATGCCGGAGAAGGTCAGCTTGTCGGACAGCTCCTTGACCGTCCAGTCGAAATCTATGAATTCCTTGAGCCAGTTATAGGTTATCTTCATTATTAGAACGCTGATTAACGCAGATTTTTCTGATCATTAAAATTCCATACCTATCCGTTTTGATCCGTGTGAATCCGTGTCCACTTTTTAATCATTGCCGCATTAAAATTGCTCCAGAAACCTCAGGTCCCCCTGGTAGAACAGCCGGATGTCGTTGATGCCGTACCGCAGCATGGCCACCCGCTCCAGCCCCAGCCCCCAGGCGAATCCCTGGTAAACCTCCGGATCGTAACCCACATTCTTGAAGACGTTGGGGTCCACCATCCCGGCCCCGGAGATCTCCAGCCAGCCGGACTGTTTGCAGACCCGGCATCCCTGGCCTCCGCAGAACAGGCAGGAGAAATCGTACTCCACGCTGGGCTCGGTGAAGGGGAAGAAATGGGGCCGGAACCTTATCTTGACCTTCTCCCCCAGCAACTGCCGGGCAAAATAATTGAGGATGCCCTTCAGGTCGGCCAGGCTGGCCTTCCTGTCCACGTACAGCCCCTCGCATTGGTGGAACACCGGCATATGCGAAGCATCGATGGCATCCCGCCGGTAGCACCGGCCTGGGGCGATGATCCTGACCGGCGGCGGCTGGGACCTCATGGTCCTTATCTGCACCGGGGAGGTATGGGTCCTCATCAGCAGGCTCTGGTCATCATTGAGGTAGAAGGTATCCTGCATGTCCCGCGAGGGGTGGTTCTGCGGCGTGTTCAGGGCGTCGAAATTATTCCGGGACGATTCCGCGTCCGGGCCCTCGGCCACCGAGAAGCCCATCCCGTGGAAGATGTCCGAGATCTCCTCCAGCAGCTGGGACAGGGGGTGCCGGTGCCCGGCAAAAGGCCGCCGCCCCGGCAGGGTGACGTCCACCGCCTCCTGGCTGTGCCGGAACTCAAGTTCGGTGGTGGACAGCCCGGCCTTCCTGGCATCCAGCAATTCACCGATCCGCACCTTGAGCTGGTTGGTGACGGCCCCGAATGAAGGCCTCTCCTCCGGCGGCAGGGAGGAAACCGACTTTAAAAGCTCGGTCAGCTCCCCCTTGCGCCCCAGATACAGGACCCTCAGGGCCTCCAGCTCGGCCAGGGACCGGCAGCCGGAGATCCTCTCCTCGGCTTCGGCTCCTATTGTTGCCAGTTTATCTTTCATGGGAGTAAATGATTCGGCTCATTACCCTCAGGCGGGGCCGATCTCCGGCGTTCCTTTTGCAACCGGGACTGCCTTGGCGGCAGATTCCTTCCTGGCCGCTTCCACGATCCTGGTAAAGGCCAATGGGTCGTGCACCGCCAGCTCGGCCAGCATCTTGCGATCGATGGCAATGTTGTTCTTCTTGAGCCCGTTGATGAAGGCATTGTAGGAAATGCCGTTCATCCGGCAGGCGGCGTTCACCCGGACGATCCACAGGCTGCGGAACTCACGTTTCTTGTTGTGGCGGTCGCGATAGGCGAACTGCCCGGCCCGCATCACCGCTTCCTTGGCGATGCGGTACAAATTCTTTCGGCCACCCCAAAAGCCTTTGGCTTTTTTGAAGATCTTTTTCTTTCTCTGCCGGGTGGCGACTGCGGTAGTAACTCTGGACATACTGCCTAAATATCCTTTCTATAAGATCAGGTCGTCAGACCATGATGGGTTTACAGGTTGGGTAACAGCCTCTTGATGCGTTTAAGATTGGCCGAGTCCACCAGGGTGTCCTGGCGCAGCACACGTTTTCTCTTGCGGCTCTTGACGGTCAGCTTGTGGCTCTTGCAGGCCCGGGAGCGCTTGATCTTCCCGGTGCCGGTGCCTTTCAGGCGCTTGGCGGCCGCCTTGTTGGTCTTGATCTTGGGCATAACACCTCCTGAGGTTTTATGATGTTTGTTTTATATTGTTTCCGTAAAACACCCTGCGGCCGGGACATGAACAGCCCCGGCAGTATCCGTTGGATGCTCCCGCGATGTTTCAGCCGTAGTTCTAAACTTGTTTGGGGGACACCACCAGATTGATGGTCCGGCCCTCCATCTTGGGCGCATGTTCCACATTGGCCAGCGGGGCGATGTCCTCTATGAAGCGGTCGATCAGCTTCTGGCCCAGGTCCACGTGGGCCATCTCCCGCCCCCGGAAGCGCATTGAGACCTTGACCTTGTCCCTTTTGGTCAGGAATTCCTTGGCTTGGTTCAGCTTCACCTGGTAATCGTGAGCGCCCATCTGCGGTCCCAGGCGGATCTCCTTGACCTTGGTCTGGTGCTGTTTCTTGCGCGATTCCTTAAGTTTCTTCTCCTCGGCGTAGATGAACTTTCCGTAGTCCATTATCTTGCACACCGGGGGTTTGGCATCGGGGGCTATCTCCACCAGGTCCAGCCCCTGCTCTTCGGCCATTCTTAAGGCTTCGCGGGATTCCAGTATCCCCAACTGGTTGCCCTCCGCTCCGATCACCCTGATCTCGGGGATTCTGATCCTTTCGTTGATTCGGTGTTCTTTCAGAATAAGGTTACCCTCCAAAGTGTTTAGGTTGCTGATATTACTCTCACAAAGATACTATGATTTTGTCACCCTGAGAGGATGATAATGCTTGCCAAGTCGAATGGGTGACTCATGCCATCCTACAATCAGTGCAACCTCGAAGTGTACTCAGGATGACAAATTTACGGCAACAAAAAAGGCCGGCGGCAAATAATACATGCCACCCGCCATAACAGTCAGAGACTCCGACTGACTGACCTCGGCTGGCCGCTAATAATCTTGGCCGCCGGGTGAGAAGCTGCTGCCGGAGACCGGCGCGGATGGCTTCTGCTTTTCATTTATGATTTTGGTGCTGAAAAATATGATATTTTTACAACTGGGATATTATAACAAAAAATGCCTTGAAATGCAAGAGGTTAAATAACTATTATCTTTGGCCATATTTTGTCATTTTAAAGTCTAATTGACACACAAATAAAAAGCTGTTATACTTGTCGATTGCCAATACTTTTAACAGGTTGTCATTCCGGGCTTGACCCGGAATCCAGCGTTTTATTGGATTCCCGATTCCTCGGAAATGACAAGATAGCCAAAATGAGTTTGTGAGGTAATCTGACTGGCTGTATTAGATTAAGTCTTTGTATTTATCAATGATTTTGATATTAGAAATTTGATAAGCTTATGCGCGACAAACTGATAATAAAAGGCGCCCGCGAGCACAACTTAAAGGACATCAGCCTGGAGATACCCCGCGACAAGCTGGTGGTGATCACCGGCCTGTCCGGCTCCGGCAAATCCTCCCTGGCCTTCGACACCATCTACGCCGAGGGCCAGCGCCGCTATGTGGAATCCCTCTCGGCCTATGCCCGCCAGTTCCTGGGGCTGATGGAGAAACCCGACGTGGACTTTATAGACGGCCTTTCACCGGCCATCGCCATCGAACAACGCGCGGCCAGCAAAAACCCCCGTTCCACCGTGGGCACGGTCACCGAGATCCACGATTATCTGAGATTATTGTTCGCCCGGATCGGCCAGCCCCACTGCCCCCACTGCGGCCGCCCCATCACCTCCCAGACCGTCCAGCAGATCACCGATGATATACTGACCCGACCCGAAGGGACCAGGGTCCAATTGCTGGCCCCTATGGTACGGGGGCGCAAGGGGGAATACAAGGATATCTTCGACAAGATGCGCCGCGAGGGATTCGTTCGGGTCCGGGTGGACGGCAAACTGCATGAGATCGAAGCGGTCCCGGCCCTGGATAAGAATAAAAAGCACCAGATCGAAGCGGTGGTGGACCGGCTGACAATAGGGCCCAAGTCACAGAAGCGGCTGGCCGATTCCCTGGAGATCGCCCTGAAACTGGCCGACGGCCTGGTCACGGTTATTTTTGACGATTCCCAAGAGCAGATATACAGCGAAAAACTGTCCTGCCCCGACTGCAAATTCTCCTTCGCCGAGATGACCCCCCGAATGTTCTCCTTCAACAGCCCCTTCGGAGCCTGCCCGGCCTGCTCCGGGCTGGGCACCAAGATGGAGATCGACCCCGAAGCCCTGGTGCCCAATCCCGACCTGACCATCAACGAGGGGGCGGTGATGGCTTGGGGCGATCCCATGGGGCATTGGATAGGCACTCAGCTGGAGGCCCTATCCAAGACCTATAAATTCTCCCTGGACCTGCCGTGGAAGGAACTGCCGCCAAAGGCCCGCCAGACGGTGCTGTACGGGACCGAGAAGGAGATCCAGGTGCGCTACGAGTCGGAGAACAACCAGAACATCTACCAGTTCTCCAAGAGATTCGAGGGGGCCATCCCCAACCTGATGCGCCGTTACAAGGAGACCGAATCCGACTACATCCGCTACGAGATCGAGAAATACATGTCCATCCTGCCCTGTCCCGCCTGCAACGGCGCCCGGCTGAAGCCGGAGACCCTGGCGGTAAAGGTGCTGGAACTTAACATCAACGATATCTCCCGGATGTCGGTAAAGCAGGCCAAAAAATTCTTCGGCAACGGGCTGGATCTGTCGGACAAGGACCGGACCATCAGCCGCCAGATACTGAAGGAGCTGAATGCCCGCCTGGGCTTTCTGGTGGACGTGGGCCTGGACTACCTGACCCTGGACCGTTCCTCGGAATCGCTGGCCGGGGGCGAGGCCCAGCGGATACATTTGGCCACCCAGATCGGGGCCTCGCTGACCGGGGTGCTCTACGTGCTGGACGAGCCCTCCATCGGACTGCACCAGCGGGACAACATCCGCCTTTTAAATACCCTGACCAAACTGCGGGACCTGGGCAACACCGTCCTGGTGGTGGAGCACGACAAGGAGACCATGCTGGCGGCCGATCACATCGTGGACCTGGGTCCCGGGGCCGGGACCGCCGGGGGCGAGATCGTCGCCCAGGGCACACCGGCCAGGATCATGCAGACCAAATCATCGCTGACCGGGCAGTACCTGGCCGGAAAGCGGCATATCCCCACCCCGGCCAGACGGCGCAAGGGAAATGGCTTGAGCCTGACCGTGCGCCATGCCTCGGAGAATAATTTAAAGGATATTGACGTGGAGTTCCCCCTGGCCAGGCTGATCTGCGTCACCGGGGTCTCCGGCTCCGGAAAAAGCACCCTGGTCAATGATATCCTCTACCGGGCCCTGGCCCAAAAATTCACCCGCTCCCGCACCCAGCCGGGGAGACACCGCAAGATCGAGGGCCTGCATAACCTGGACAAGGTCATCAACATCGACCAGTCGCCCATCGGACGCACCCCCCGCTCCAACCCGGCCACCTACACCGGGCTGTTCACCTACCTGCGGGAGCTGTTCGCCCTGACCCAGGAATCCAAACTGCGGGGCTACAAGGTGGGCCGCTTCTCCTTCAACGTCAAGGGCGGACGCTGCGAGGCCTGCGAGGGCGACGGGATCGTCAAGATCGAGATGCACTTCCTGCCGGATGTCTACGTGCCCTGTGAGGTCTGCAAGGGCAAGCGCTACAACCGGGAGACCTTGGAGGTGGCCTACAAGGGCAAGAATATCTCGGAGGTGCTGGAGATGACGGTGGACCAGGCCCTGGAGTTCTTCGAGGCCATCCCCAAGATCCACCGCAAGCTGAGGACCCTGGCCGATGTCGGATTGGGTTACATCCATCTGGGACAATCGGCCACCACCCTGTCGGGTGGCGAGGCCCAACGGGTCAAGCTGGCCGGGGAGCTCTCCAAGATAGCCACCGGCAAGACCCTGTACATCCTGGACGAGCCGACCACGGGATTGCATTTCGAAGACGTCAAGATGCTGCTGACCGTGCTGCAGAGGCTGGTGGACAAGGGCAACACCGTGATCGTCATCGAGCACAATCTGGACGTCATCAAATCGGCCGACTGGATCGTCGACCTGGGGCCGGAGGGCGGCGACCAGGGCGGCTCCATCGTGGTCCAGGGCACCCCGGAGAAGGTGGCCGCCCATGCCAGGTCCTATACCGGACAGTACCTGAAGAAAGAAATGTGATCTTTTTCCAAATGACCCGAACCAGCAAAATATTCAAGCATCGGACGATGCTGCCGGTATTTGTTTTTATCCTTCTGGCCGTCCCTTCCCTTGGCCGGGCCCAGGATACCGCCTATTATTTCTACCGTGGCCTGCCCTACGGCAGCCAGGCCAACTATGACCCCCTGAATGTGATCATCAACGGCGGATACGGCGTCCTGCAGATACCCAATTACACTGATCGGCAGGTTTTCGAATATCCTTACCGGTCGTGGTGGAAAAACCTTTGGGAACATATCGGGCACCCGGTCAATACCATCGACCGGTTCGGCTGGAAGCGTTTCCTTTCCACCGAGATCTTCCCCACCAGCCTGAACATCGAAAAACAGCAATTCTTCCCCAATTATTTTTTGCACACTCTGGGTGCCGGCATGCATTACCGGGCCACCATGGAGTGGTACCGGCATCGCCGCTTCCCGCACCCGGCCATAAGTTCGGCCTTGACCATGACCGCCTATCACCTGCTTTCGGAGATGGTGGAGAACCGCAGCAATACAGAGACCACGGTCGATGCCATCGCCGACCTGTATGTGTTCGATCCCCTGGGTATTGCCCTATTTTCAAATGAAAGCGTCTGCCGGTTTTTTTCCCAAAAACTGGAGCTGGCCGAATGGTCCAATCCGCCGGCCTATGATTTTCACAGCCGCAACCTGGAGAACATGGGACAGTTCTACGTGATGAAATACCCTCTGACCAGAGACAAACGCTGGAAGGCTTTTTCCCATTTCGGCCTCAATGCGGTGGCCGGCCTGTCCCGTAAGATCGACCGGGAAAGATCTCTCTCCCTGGGCCTGGGTTTCACGGTCAGGGAACTGACCCCGGCCCAGGAGGACCAGGCAGGAAGTGCGCTGACCGCCAGGCTGGCATTACGGGCCGGAGCATTTTATGACCTCAACAACTCGCTGATGTGCTCGGTGATACTTACCGGGATCCCGGAGAGCCGCTTCCGGATGAATGTCTACCCCGGCCTCCTTAAATATAAGGGGATCACTCCGGGCTTGTTCCTTTCGCAGGAAGCCAGCCGGGGCTGGGTGGCCGGGGTCAAATTGCAGTATCTGCCGCTGGGAGCCGCCTTCTGAGGCATTGAAGATAAAAGCCCCCCGGCAGAAATGCCGGGGGGCTTTGGTTTGCCACTCCATTATTTTTTATTTATGGCTGCCCTGGGCTGCTTCCAGAAATCCCGGCCATCCATCCACCAGATGACGGCTGAATTGTATTCCAGCCTGATCCAGCGGGCGGCGGGAGCCATCTCCTTGAGACAGGCCACCCAGTCGTTCCAACTGTCCTTCTGCATGCCCTCCACAGCCTGGTCCTGCATCTGCTGGGCCTGCTCGCCGGCTCCGGTCTGGGCATATCCCTCCTGCATCTCCTGGGCCAGGGCCATCATGGCGGCCATATCGCCGGATTTCTTCAATTCCTTCATTTTTTTCTTCTTGGCCTCCAGGTCCGCCTTCCGGGCGGAGTCGCCGGCCTTCTCCTTGGGGGGGGCGCCGGGGCCGGCGCCGAACACCTGGTCGTGGTATTTTTTGATGATCAACGAACCATCGGTTCCCGGAGCCCAGTATTGAATGAAGCGCAGCCACTGATATTGGTTGAAAAGCTGATCGTAGTCGGTCTGGGTATGCCCGTAGCGGCCGATCAGCCCTTTCAGCTGGGCCAAAGGCTGGGGTATCATATATTCATAGCCCATGGTCCGCTTTTTAAAGCCGATGGAATCGGTCATGACCACCATCAAACGGGTCAGCTCCGTCAGTTCGTTCTGGGGCTTGCTCTTGTAATGGGCCCGGTAGACCACCGAAAAACCCTTCCGGAAATTCGGCTCATCGGTAAAAGGCTCGATGATATCATAGGGACCCATGGTCTTTTTATAAAAGGCCATTATTTTTTCGGGGTTTTCGTTGGTCACCCGGTTCAAAGGGTTCTCGGATATGGCATCGCTATTGGGATAAATCAGTGAACTCATGGTGGTCTTTTCGTCGGGCGTATCCACCTCACCGCCGTCGGCCAGGCAGAGATTGTGCCCGGCGAGAAGCACTAGCATAATTACCGCAAGATTTTTGCCATTATTTTTCAGGTTCATACCACTCCTTGTATTGAAAATTTCATTTGATGGCATGAATATTAGCATTCAAATCCAAAGAAGTCAATAAGAAACCCCCGGCATTCCGGCCGGGGGCTTTATGATAATATCCTTTTTTATCCCTTGCTTCCCGCCGCTTCCTTGATCAGGAAATCAAGGCGATATCTTATTTTTACTAAGGGTCAATTCTCACGTAATGATTATAGATACTAAATATTATATTTTCTTTAAACTCATTAAATCAAATACTTCTCCACATAAATTTTTATCCTTAAGTTCTTTTTGGTAACTATACACCGAGGAATCATGGGTAATCCCAACTATTTTAGAGCAATACGTAAAAGCAAGAAATATTTGATCAGTTATGTCTGGGATAGGATGCTTTTTTTTGCTAAAAGATAAACGATCTAACAAAGATTTGCTACTTTTCATTTCATACCGAAAATAATTATCAATACTCCTTAATATGTCGGGTGGTGGTTTAAAATCATCATTTATCTCAAACCAGGGGTATCTTTTTAGTTTATCAAATTTTTTAAAAAAGCTATTTTGAATTTGATTTTGTATTAAATATGGCATACCCTCACGTTGCATATCAAGTTTTTTCAATATTGTTGGATTATTTGCAAAATCTTTAACTATACTCTGCGCAACTGTCTCTTCCTCAATTTCTTTTGCACAATACCTTAAAAAAACAATGCCCCCCCTTGAACAGAACCACGTAGTTAATTCTTGTGCCTTTTTTGTTTTATCACCATAGTTTATTTCAACGAAGTTGCCGTTTTTTGATTTTAGTGATGTATTAAGGCAATAAAAAATGACACAATTAGTGTCATATGTTATTTTCTTGCACCCAAGTAATCTATGCATTATAATAAATTATTCTTATTTAAAAAATCAGCAGTAATATCTTCAGAAGTTGGTAAAATATTATTACTTGCACAATAATCTTCAATTAAACTAAAATTATCTTTTAGCGTTTGCAGGTTTAGCTTTTTTAATAATTGGGCGGGGATGCGCCTATATATATTATTAGCACTACTTATATAATCTTTAATTGAATTATTCAAATATTCATTGTTATTTTTGTTTAATTTTAAGGCATATCTACAATAATCAAGTGTACCCAGTAAAAATATCTTATTGCTCGACACAGGGAAACATTCTATACAATCAATATTATCATCAACCATATCTAACAAAAATATATTTGTTACTTTAATAGGATATAAGAATACAGGGTTTGTCTGATACAACGGACTTACATCTTTATCAAAAAAAGGCGCAGTTAAGCTAAAAATTGTTGCTTGTGCTCTTATATCAAACTTATTTGTTCGGGTTAAATCAATTGTGCCCGAAATTGTATTAACATAAGCAGTTAACATGTTATCAACTTTTTAAAAACATTTTCTAAATGTAAAATCTCATTCGCCTGAATTTGTTTAAGACGAACATTGATTTCTTCTATTTTTAATTTAATATCTTCGTGAAAATGTTGTTGTACCAGCAATCCACTCCCATTAAGTTGAAGAGGACTAAATCTCAAATCGTGATGTTGTTCTGGGGTTCCATAAAATATACGCGTAGAATTACCAATGACCTTTTCTGTCAACAACTCCTCCAATTTAGGCTTATCTTTTAGAAAATTATCTGCGATCCACTCTGCAGCATTTTGATTTTGCATATTGCATTGTGCAAATAAATTTAACCCTACTGCTTTTATTGAAAACGTGGAACAACTATCACTTAACGCTTGTATTACATCGGTGGCAAAAGAAACTATATTCCTATCACTAAAAGGCAAGTTTTGAGAATTTGTAATTTCAATTCTATTTGTTTGTATATTTATTTCTGTATTGTTTTTTGAATCCACCAATATAACGCCGGGGGGTATCTTAGCTGCAATATCAAATTGCCTGGCTTTTTGTAAATTATCGATGGAAATATCTTGTATATTTAATGGGTCACAAATAAAAACCACCACGAGCTCTTTTGATGTATATTCCTTTGAACTCATGGTAGCCTCTTAATTTTATAACAAACTGCCATGACGGAATTATAGTGTAATTCAGTTTTCATGTCAAGGATTATTTTACTAATTATTATAGGGGCAACCATTGTAAATTATACCTGCAACAATTGATGACTATTCCCTGCTTCCCGCCGCTTCCTTGATCAGGTTGCTGGCGATGACCCCCCGCTGGATCTGGTTGGTGCCCTCGTAGATCTGGGTGATCTTGGCGTCGCGCATCATCTTCTCCACCGGGTATTCCTTCATGTAGCCGTAGCCACCCAGCACCTGGACCGCATTGGTGGTCACCTCCATGGCCACGTCGGAGGCGAAACACTTGCACATGGCGCTCTCCTTGGCGAACTTCTTCTCCCCGGAATCGATGGTCCGGGCGGTGGCGTAGACCAGGGCCCGGGCGGCCTCCAGCTTCATGGCCATGTCGGCCAGCATGAACTGCACCCCCTGGAAGGCCGAGATCGGCTTGCCGAACTGCACCCGCTCCCGGGAATACTTCACCGCCTCGTCCAGGGCCCCCTGGGCAATCCCCAGGGCCTGGGCGGCCACCCCGGGCCGGGTCCGGTCCAAAGTCCCCATGGCCACCAGAAATCCCATGCCCTCCTTGCCCAGGATCTGGTCCTTGTGCACCCGGCAGTTGTCGAACACCAGCTCGCTGGTGATCGAGGCCCGGATGCCCATCTTGTTCTCCTTCTTGCCGAAGGAGAAGCCGGGGGTGCCCTTCTCCAGGATGAAGGCGGTGGCCCCGCGGCTGCCCTTGGTGCGGTCGGTCATGGCCACCACCGAATATATCTCGGCCTCGCCGCCGTTGGTGATCCACTGCTTGGTGCCGTTCAGCACGAAGTGGTCGCCGTCCTTGGTCGCGGTGGTCTGGATGCCTCCGGCATCCGATCCGGCGTTGGCCTCGGTCAGCCCGAAGGCCGCCAGCTTCTTGCCCTTGGCAATGTCCGGCAGGTATTTCTTCTTCTGCTCCTCGGTACCGAACAGGATGATGGGGAAGGTGCCCAGTCCGGTGGCGGCAAAGGCCAGGGAGATGCCGCCACAGTAGCGCGACAGCTCCTCGGTGGCCACCACCATCTCCATCACTCCACCGCCCAGGCCACCGTAGGCCTCGGGAATGTAGACCCCGCAGATATCGGCGTCGGCCAGCACTTTGACTATATCCCAGGGGAACTCTCCGCTGACGTCATGGTGTTCCCGCACCGGCTTTATCTTCTCCACCCCGATCTTGTGGCAGAGGTCTTTTATCATCTGTTGTTCATCAGTGAAGAAATAATTCATGGCAACTCCTAATATTTTGTCGTTATTTACAGATCTGGTTGCACGTTCATAACGGCCAGACTGGTTATCGCCCGCCGTTCTCGGTCTTAAGTTTCTCGATGGTCTGCTGGGCCGCCGACTGCTCGGCCTCTTTCTTGCTGGCTCCCCAGGCTATTCCATAGCGCTTGCGGCCGATCTTGAGCTCCACCTCGAACATCCGGTTGTGCTTGGGGCCGGATTCGGCCTTAAGGTTGTAGCGCACCGCCTGGGTTATGTTATGCGACTGCAGATATTCCTGGAGCAGCCCCTTGTAATTGCGGTAGGAATCGCTGGATATCAGGTGTTCTATCCGCCAGAAATACCCTTTCTCCAGGAATTTACGCACCGCCCCCAATCCGGAGTCCAGGTAATAGGCGGCGATCAGCGATTCAAATGCATCGCAAAGGATGGAGTCCTTGGACCGCCCGCCGGAGGCCAGCTCCTCGCGGGAGAGCTCCAGCATCTCGCCCACCCCCAGTTCCCGGGCCACCTGGGAGAGGATCCGCTTGCTGACCACCAGCGATTTTATCTCGGTCAGCTTGCCCTCGTCGTCCCGGGGCCGGGTGTGGTAGAGATATTCGCAGACCAGCAGCCCCAGCACCGCATCCCCCAGCAGCTCCATCCGCTCGTTGGATTCCAGATGGGTGGAGGACGCCGACCGGTGCCGCAGCGACTGGAGGAAGAGCTCCTGGTCCCTGATCTTCCAACCCAGCCGGGCCTCTATCCTATTAAGCGCCTCCTTGCGGTGGCCGGGAAGCAGCTTTCTCTTGAGATGGGGGAATATCTTTTTAAACAAATCTTACTGCTCGAATTTTGTTACCGCCAGGCATACATTGTGCCCGCCGAAACCGAAAGAGTTGGACAGGGCCGCCTTGATCTCGGCCGGCCGGGACTTATTGGGCACATAATCCAGGTCGCATTCCGGATCCGGGGTGGTATAATTGATGGTGGGATGAATGGTTTGGTGCATTAGGCACAATGCCGTGGCGATCAGCTCCGCGCCGCCGGCCGCTCCCAGCAGGTGGCCGGTCATCGATTTGGTGGATGAGACCGCCAGCTTTTTGGCATGCTCTCCGAACACCGTCTTGATGGCCGCGGTTTCATATTTATCATTCATGTCAGTAGAAGTGCCATGCGCGTTGATATAGCCGACCTCTTCCGGTTTCAAATCCGCTGTCTTCAGAGCCATTTTCATGGCTCTAACTGCACCTTCGCCGCCTGGAGCCGGAGCGGTGATATGATGGGCGTCGCCGGTGGCACCATAGCCGCAAACCTCGGCATAGATCTTGGCGCCGCGGGCCTGGGCATGTTCTAACTCTTCCAGGATGACTATTCCGGCGCCCTCGCCCATGATGAATCCGTCGCGGTCCTTGTCAAAGGGACGGGAGGCATGTTCCGGGTCATCATTGCGGAGGGACAGGGCCCTTAAGGCGCAGAATCCGGCCAATGCCAGCGGGGTTATCGGGGCCTCGGCCCCCCCGCAGATCATGGCGTCGCTGTCGCCGGTCTGAATGCTTTTCAGTGCCTCGCCGATGGCATGGCCGCCCGAAGCGCAGGCCGAGACCGTGGCATAGTTGGGCCCCTTGGCTCCATGGGCGATGGACACATAACCGGCCGCGATGTCGGAGATCATCATCGGCACGAAGAACGGGGAGACCTTGTCCGGGCCTGATTCCAGCAGTTTCTGGTGCTGGGCCTCCCAGGTCTCGGTGCCGCCGATGCCGGAGGCGATGATCACCCCCACCCGCTCGGCGAACTCGCCCTCGATCTTCAGGCCGGAGTCCTCCACCGCCATCTTGGCGGCCGCCATGGCGTAATGGGTGTAGCGGTCCATCCGGCGGAGCTCCTTGCGGTCCATGTATGCCGCCGGATCGAAATTCTTGACCTCCCCGGCTATCTGGGCGGTATGCCGGGAGGCGTCGAAACGGGTTATTTTGCTTACCCCGCTTTTGCCCTCCTTCAGCCCGGCCCAGAATTCATCGACTGTGTTTCCTATGGGAGAAACCACCCCCATTCCGGTTATTACTACCCTTCTTTTCATATACCTTAAATCTTTCTCAAGATGATTGTTTCTCGGGAACGGAGGCGCCTTTTTTCAGACGCCCCCGTTTTTATTCAGTATGACGGCTTTGCTCTATTTCTCGGCCATCTTCTTTTCGATATACCCGACCGCGCCGCCTACTGTGGTCAGCTTCTCGGCCTCGTCATCCGGGATCTCCATCCCGAACTTCTCCTCCAGGGCCATCACCAGCTCCACTGTGTCCAGTGAATCGGCACCCAGATCCTCGATGAAAGAAGCCTCCATGGTCACCTGCGAAGCCTCAACTCCCAAACGATCGATAACGATCTTTTTGACATCGTCGATTACTGCCATTGTTGTTTCACCTCCTTTTGATTATTAATGTAATAATTGGTTATTGGGTTTTTCTTGAATAATTCTGATTGTCATACTGAGAACGACATCCCGCCAGACAGGTTGAAGTATGACCGCACATCGTCACCCTACGGCCAGCCACGTTCGAAAGTATTCTCAGAGCCTGCACTGAGACAACCACATACTTAATCTTTCGAAGTGGTGACAGATTCCCCTGGGTCTCACATCACCAAACCACCGTCCACGTGCAGCACCTGGCCTGTTATATAAGAGGCCTGCTCCGAGACCAAAAACATCACCGCGTTAGCCACGTCGTCCACGCTGCCCATCCGGCCCAGAGGAATGCCCTTCTTGTAGTTCTCCTTGACCTCCTCTGTCAGTTTGGCGGTCATGGCGGTTTCGATAAAGCCCGGGGCGATGGCGTTGCAGGTGATGTTGCGCGAGGCGAACTCCTTGGCGGTGGATTTGGTGAAGGCGATCAGTCCGCCCTTGCTGGCCGCGTAGTTGGACTGCCCGGCATTGCCCATCACGCCGATGACCGACGACATGTTGACTATCCGGCCCTGGCGCTGTTTCATCATGATCCGGGAGACGGCCTTGGTCAGCAGAAAGGCACCTTTGAGGTTGACATCCAGCACCAGGTCCCAGTCCTTTTCCTCCATCCGCATCATCAGGTTATCCCTGGTAACGCCCGCATTATTGACCAAAATGTCAATAGTGTCAAATGTCTCTTGCGTTTTCTTAACAAGTTCACTGACCTCATTGGCATCGGCCACATTGCACTTGACAGCTAGTGCCTTTCTGCCTAAAGCCTCAATTTCTTTGGCGGTCTTCTCGGCCTCTTCGATGTTGACATCGCTGACCACAATGTTGGCCCCGGCCTTGGCCAGCGCCAGGGCGATGGATTTCCCTATCCCCTGGGCCGATCCGGTTACGATGGCGTTTTTATCTTTTAACTGCATGTTATACATTTGGTATGTTATTAAGTTTATTTGTAATTTTTATCTCTAATATATTTTGATAAAGAAAATGCCAGATCTATATATTCACGAACTTCATTAATTGGAAATTTAATATCGGGGGAATGAACCGCCATGTTTCTTAAATTACGGAGTTTACCAAATATCGCAGCTTTCTTATCATCTAAAATTTCTGACCTTACGAGAAATCCCGACAATTGTAAAGGCGATATATATGTATGTTCATAAAATACTTTATTCACACCTACCAATGACTCTGCTGCTGCACTCTCTACCTCCAGCCATGCTTCTAGTATTGCACTTCGCGGGGATAAATCAATAAGAGCAAGTACCTGATTCTTTTTTTCGTCTTCCCCTTGAGAAGGTATAGGTAATTTTGCATTTGCTGTTTCATTAACCAATTCTTTCATTGATTGTTGAAACTCCAACTCAAAATCCTTATATTTTAATTTTTGAAGATACTGTAATAGATTAGCAATTTTCTCTTTAAAAGTGAAAAATAACAATACAATGGTCACCGGCCAAATGATAGCCTTGATTATTTCAACTATAAAAGTTAAAACGTCCATACCTATCTACTTCTTCAACGCTTCCATCGTCTCCGCCAAAGTCTTGCTATCCTCCACGTTTAGCACGTTGACCTCAGGAGCAATACGTTTGATAAGCCCCTTCAACACCCGGCCGGGGCCGCACTCGATCATGGTGGTCACGCCCAGCTCGGCCATCTTTTTAACTGATTCCTCCCAGCGCACCGGCTTCTTCACCTGCTCGATCAAAAGCTCTTTGATGGTGGCCGGGCTGTGCACCGGCTCGGCCGAGACGTTGGCGATCACCGGGCAGGCCGGCTCTTTTATCGTGATCTGATTGAGCGCCCGTCTCATGCCGTACTGGGCGATGTCCATCAACTCCGAATGAAAGGCCCCGGAGACCTCCAATTGTACCGCCCGCTTGGCCCCCTTGGCCTTGGCCAGCTCCATGGCCTTCTCTATGGCCCTGACCTCGCCGGAGATCACCGTCTGCTCGGCCGAGTTGAAATTGGCGGCCTCCACGATGCCGGCCTCCCGGGCCTGGTGGCAGATATTTTCCACCTCCCTGGGCTCCAGCCCGATGATGGCCGCCATGGTGCCGGGCTGGATGTCGCCAGAGATGGCCATCAGCGAACCGCGGATGCGTACTAATCTGACTGCGTCCTCAAAGGCTACGGCCCCGGCGGCCACCAGGGCGGAATACTCGCCCAGGCTGTGCCCGGCGGTATAATCGAATTTGATGCCCTCCTTCTCCATCAGCCGGAAGGCGGCAATGGAGTGGATCAGGATGGCCGGCTGTGCGTTGTGGGTCATCCGCAATTCGGCCGGGGTGCTCTCGAAGCAGATCTTGGTGATGTCGAACTTTAAGGCCTCGTTGGCCTTCTCGTAGGTCTCCTTGGCCATGGGATGGTTGTCGTAAAGGTCCTTGCCCATGCCCACGTACTGGGCGCCCTGTCCGGGGAATATAAAAGCTAATTTGGACATATTTCCTCTCAAGTTAATGGGACGCAGATTTTCGCAGATTTTTCTTAAGGATAACGCACCGGGACCATTACCCACACTTCAACCGGCCTTTTATCAACAGCTATAGCCGGAGTAAATAGATAGCCATAAAAACAATTCAATGCCGCACTATCCAAGCTGATAGAACCTGACGATTTTGCAATTACCACCTCATCAACCAAACCATTAAAAGTTACTTTACCTTGTAAATACACACAGCCTGTATCTGGGCCGGAATAATCCAATGGCGCTATACGTATAAGTTCCGGAGATATCTCGATTGCTCTAGCTGTATCCGTTGTGCCTATGGCCAAACTGCATGACATAAAAGTGTTCATTAGTTTTGCAGCAGTATCAAGAGAAGCTATAAAATTGCCGTTTGAAACAGGGATTGCTGTACAAAACTTATCTTTCCAATCAAAACCCGTTCTTTCTCTTAACCAAATAACCAAGGTCGAAGTATCGGATACCACACAAGTCGTCAAAACAGCTACATAATCAACCTTATGATTTATAGACCACTCTAAAAATTGTTTATTAGTAGCACAAGGTATGTCATCTATTTTATTTACTAAGCAAGGCAATAATAGTTTCCGGAAATTATAAAATATCTCATCACTTGCCGTGCTGTCTTTTGCCGCAACGTATACGCCTACTTTATATAAATTTGTACTACCATAAATTACAGGATTATCCTTGCTGCAACCGATTGTAAAAATAAACACAGAAGAAAGAAGAAGGCAAAAATTAATAAAATTGCGCATCGTTTATCTCCTACATCAGCATATTTGGATTGCTTCGTCAGTCCCGCACCGATGTCTCCTCGCAATGACCGGCCTTCTGGATTCCAAACTCACTCATTCGACTTGTCGAGCAGGTCGGTCTTCTCAGAGTGACACTTAACTGTCTACCGGATACCGAATACTGTCTACTGTATACCCTATTGAAGCTCCATGCGTAGATTACCACCGTATCAGCACCGCTCCCCAGGTGAATCCGGCCCCGAAGGCCACCAGCATCACCAGGTCGCCCTTTTTGATCCGGCCCTCCCGCACCGCCTCGTCCAATGCGATGGGAATGGAGGCCGCCGAAGTGTTGCCGTATTTCTGAATGTTGACATAGACCGTATCCGCTCCGGCCCCCAGCCGCTCGGCGATGGCCTCGATGATGCGGATATTGGCCTGGTGCGGTATCAGCAGATTCAGCTGATCCTTGGTGATCCCGGCGCTCTCCATGGCTTTCATCGAAGCTTCCAGCATGTTGCGGACGGCATGGGGAAACACCTTGTTGCCGGCCATCTTTACCACGTGCATTTTCTCATCCACCGTTTGGTGGCTGGCCGGATTCAGCGAGCCGCCGCCGGGCATGTAGAGCAAATCTCCCAGGTTGCCGTCGGCCCCCAGGTAGGTTCCCAGGATCCCCCGGTCCTCATCCACCGCACCCAGCACCGCCGCTCCGGCCCCGTCCCCGAACAGTACGCAGGTGCCGCGGTCGGTCCAATCGGTGATCTTGGTCAGTTCCTCGGCCCCGATCACCAGTATCTTTCTTCTGGGGTCGGCCGTTATCAGGGAGCGGGCCAGCTCCAGCCCGTAGATGAACCCGGTGCAGCCGGCCGACAGATCGAAGGCCGCGGCATTCTTGGCGCCCAGGGCGGCCTGGACGATGCAGGCGGTGGAGGGAAACATCATGTCGGGGGTGATGGTCCCGATGATGATAAAATCCAGCTCCTCGGGTTTTATTCCGGCCGCTTCCAGCGCCCGCCGGGCCGCCTCGATGCATAATTTTGAGGTGGGCGTTTTCTCATCCGAGATATGCCGTTCCTTGATGCCGCTGCGCTGGGTTATCCATTCATCGGTGGTTTCGACGATCTTCTCCAGATCGGCGTTGGTCAATATCTTCTCGGGGACGAAATGCCCGGTCCCCAGAATGGCCGCATATTTCATTTTTTAACTTCCTTTGCATAATTGGAAAGTTGGTGCTTGATATGGTCGTTCACCCGGTGGGAGACGCAGCGGTGGGCCACCAGAACGGCGTTCTTGATGGCCTTGGCGGTGGAACGGCCGTGGCAGATGATGCACACCCCGTTGACCCCCAGCAGCGGGGCCCCTCCGTATTCCTCATAATCCAGGTCCTTGGCAAATTTCCTCAGGGCGGGCTTCAACAGCAGGGCCCCGATCTTGCCGAAGATATTGGTATAGACGTACCGTTTGATGGAACCGTAGAACATCCGGACCACGCTCTCGGCAAATTTAAGGATGACGTTGCCCACGAACCCGTCGCAGACCACCACGTCGGCGGTGCCCTTTAGGATGTCCTTGCCCTCGATGTTGCCGATGAAATTCAAACCGCTCTCTGCCAACAGCTGGTGGGATTTGACCGTCAGCTCGTCACCCTTGGTGGACTCCTCGCCCACCGAAAGCAGCCCCACCTTGGGGTCGGGCTTCTCGAAGACGTAATGAGCGAACGAAGAACCCATCATGCCGAACTGCAGCAGATAGTGGGGTTTGCAGTCGGGGTTGGCTCCGGCATCCACCACGATGCAGCCGCCCAGCTCGGTGGGCATGAAGGTGGCGATGGCCGGGCGGGAGACCCCCTCGATCCGCCCCAGTTCAAAAAGCGAGGCACCCATCACCGCTCCGGTGTTCCCGGCCGAGATGAAACCCTCGGCCTCCCCCTTCTTCTGCAGGCGCAGGCCGACCGAGATGGAGGAATCGCGCTTGCTGCGGAGGGCCTCGGTGGGGGTTTCGTGCATACCTATGCTCTGGGAGGCATGCACCAGCTTCACCCCGTATTTCTCCAGATCCTCCTCCTGGTACTCCTGTTCTCCGATGCCAGCGGCCAGCTCGGTCTTGATGGCCACCGTATCGCCTACCAGTATCACCTGAAATTTGCCCCGGCCTATCTTGGCGGCCTCGATGGCCCCCAGGATGTTGGGCACCACCCCGTTGTCGCCGCCCATGGCATCCACCACGATCCTTACCGGACCGGCAGAACCTCCCTCCGGCAGGTTCTCCAGCCCCAGCTTGCCGCCGGTGGTTATCTCCTTGGCCTTTTTGCCGCGGTTCCGTTTGTCAGGGGAATACCCGGGATCCGCCGGCCTGGCCCCGGTATTTTTAGCCTTGGGTACCATTTTATTTTAATAAAAAATTAAACTTCTTTGATGCTGACGATCTCCCGGCCGCCGTAGTATCCGCAGTAGGGGCAGGCCCGGTGCGGCATCCGCGACTGGTGGCAGTGGGAGCACTTCACCAGGTTGGGGGCGGTCAGCTTCCAGTTGGCCCGGCGTTTCCCGGTGCGCGAATTGGAATGTTTTCTCTTGGGGACTGGCATGTTGGTTTCCTCCTAATGTCTTTATGTGATGGTTATTTTTACGGTATGGGATTTCTGCAAAAGTATTTTTAACCGCGGAAACACTGAATTTTCGGAATGATACTAATGGATAAGATGGGGTTTAAGGTTTTTGAATATTTTCGATAGTTCCGTGTTTCAGTGGTATGTTTCGCAAAGGATTTGGTGCCTGTAATTTAGATTTTTGCGCTGTTTAAGATGGTCAGCACCACCTCATCATAGCTGATCCCGGCCACTTTGGCCTCGGCCGGAAGGTCGGACAGGTCGGTCATCCCCGGCAGGGTGTTAACCTCCAAAATGTACGGGGTCCCAGCCCGGTCCACTATGGCATCCACCCGGGACCAGCCGTGACAGCCCAACGTATGATGGGCGGCCAAAGCCGTCTCCTGGGCCCGGCGGTACAGGCTGCCCGGCAGGCGGGCCGGTATGATGAACTCGGTCATCCCCTTGGTGTATTTGGCCTGGAAATCGTAGAATTCGTTTTTGGGAACCAGCTCCAGGATCGGCAGGGCTTTGGCTTTTTGGCCGTTGCCCAGAATGCCGGTGGTGATATTCATGCCGGATATGAACCGCTCGGCTATCAGCCCGCCGTACTTGCGGTGCAGCTTCTTGAAACCCGACACGGCCTCCCGGTGGTTCTTGACGATGGAAACCCCGATAGAAGAGCCCTCCTCCAGCGGCTTTATTATCAGCGGCAGTCCCAGTTCCTCCTGGGCCTGTTGGGCGGACCGGGCCGGGTCATCGCCCCGGTCGATCCATAAAAATTCCGGGGTGGGGATCCCCTGCTCCTTGAATATTTTTTTGCTGTAGCCCTTGTGCATGGCCAGGGCCGAAGCCAGCACCCCCGACCCGGTGTAGGGAATGTCCATCATCTCCAGAAGCCCCTGAATGGTGCCATCCTCGCCGTACCGGCCGTGCAGGATGATGAAGGCCAGCTCTATCTTTTGGGCCGCCAGCTTTTTGGCCACATCGGTTCCCACATCGATGCCCACCGCTTTGAATCCCTGCCGTTTCAGGGCGGCCAGAACATTCCTGCCGGAGCGCAGGGACACCTCCCTCTCCCCGGAACGGCCGCCCATCAGGACCCCGATCTTTTTATCGGCGATTCTTTTCTTGATGCTGCCAGCAGGCATGGCTACCTTTCCAAAAGCGCTTTCATGTCGCGAACCGCCCTATCCAGCCCCACCAGCACCGCTTGGGCGATGATGGCATGCCCGATGTTCAGTTCGGTTATCTGAGGGATTCCAACCACGGGAAGCAGATTAAAATAATTAAGCCCGTGCCCGGCGTGCACTTTCAGACCCAGTTTTTGGGCCAGCTTGGCGGCCTGGGCCACCCGGGCGGTCTCCTTTTGTATCCGATCCCCCCGGGCCTGGGAAAAAGCGTTGGTGTTGATCTCTATTGAATCGGCCCCCAGTTTTCGGGCCAGTTTGACCTGTTTGTCATCCGGCTCGATGAAGCAGGTCACCGATACCCCGGCCGCCTTCAGCTGTCTGGCGGCCCTAGCCACCCGGTCACCGGCCTTTTGCAGGTCCAGCCCGCCCTCGGTGGTTATCTCGTCGGGATTCTCCGGCACCAGGCACACCGCATCGGGCTTGATATTGACCATCATGCCGACCATTTCGTCATCGGCCGCCAATTCCACGTTGAGATGGGTGTTGACCGTCTGGCGAAGCAGCTGGACGTCCCGGTCCTGGATATGGCGGCGGTCGGAGCGCAGATGCACCGTTATGCCGTCGGCCCCGGCCAGGGTGGCCACGGCCGCGGCCCAGACCGGGTCCGGCTGAAGGGACCTTCTGGCCTGCCTCAGGGTGGCCACATGATCGATATTTACGCCCAGTCTTATTCTTTCCATACCCAACAATAAACCACGGTAGGAGCCTTTGCAGATTTTTACTGCATCCGCTAGACCGTGGTCCTAAATTTTATTATATAGAATTATTTCTTTATGATCGCGATCGGGATCACCACGCAGTATCCCAGCACCAGCAGCACCGGGGCCGCGTTCATGGTAAGCCATCCGTTGACCCCGCCCTTAAAGGGATGAACGAACGGGAAACCGCCGCCAAATGTGGGACTGGAAAGGAACAGGAAGCCCAACAGGATCAGCCCGGCAGCGGCGGCGAACAAAACATAATTTACCCTGGTAAAGCCGATGGGGGTCTCCGGGGCGGATCCCTTGCTGATCGCCTCCTGTTTGGCGGCCGGCCTTCTATAAATTTTCTTTGCCATAATGTCCTTTAATTAGATTGGTAAGTATACAAATTTTAAGGCCTTTTGTCAAGAGATAAGGCTTCGGTTTATAGAAGCCGAACCAGGAAGCAAGAAGGCTGTTTACTTGTTGAGGTATCTTTCCGGTGAGTTTAAAATAATATGTAACTTTTAGCCCGGCAATCCGTAATTTAAGGTGAATATCAATAAAAAGGAGACCATCATGAAGGACCTGTCAACGGGCTTGAAAAACATCCTGGGCGTCGGTTTAAAGCCCGGTTCGTATCTTAATATTCTGTACCTTTTGCTGGCCTTTCCCCTGGGGATCTTCTATTTTGCATATCTGATCACCGGATTCTCCATCGGCCTGGGCCTGCTTTACATATTTATCGGCCTGCCTTTCCTGCTGCTGACCATGTTCTCCTGGAGGATCTTCGCCCGGTTTGAGGGGTTTCAGGCCAGATGGCTTTTAAAAGAGGCCGTCCAGGCCGACCGGCCGCTTAGGTGGACCGAAGCCAACGGCTTCTGGAATTGGATCACCTCCCGGCTCTCCAGCAAATATACCTGGAAGGGGTTGGTTTATCTGTTATTGAAGGCGCCGTTAGGCATTGTCTCCTTTATCGTTACCGCCACCCTGGCCAGCGTTTCCGGAGTTCTGATAATCGCTCCATTCATATACAGATTCGTGGATTATGAACTGCCCTGGGGAGCCATCAGCACCATGTCTCAGGCCCTCAGTTTGACAGCCATCGGACTGGGGTTGGGCTTGTTTTCGCTGCATATCTTTAACGGCCTGGCCGCCGTATTCAGATGGCTTTCCAAAAGTCTGTTAAATTCCGGACAAAGACTGGCTGTTGCGGAGTAATGTTCCGCCATATTATCAAAGCCCCGATGATGAACTCGTCGGGGCTTTTCTGTTGTCCGGTTTACAATGTATTAAAAATGAACCGTAAAGCCGCAGCCGAACTGCAGGCCCGAAACTTTCAGATCGATCTCCTGTTGGGATTCGGGAAGGGAGAAATCCTCAAAACTATCTTTGGAGTACATCCAATAGACCCTCAGGGCCTCCCGGTCCGGCTTCAGCCAGAACAAAAAGCCGCCGCCGACCTGAAGGGTCCGGTATACTACCTTATCGTCGATTGTTCTGGTAATAGTGCTGTCGATGGTATAGGCGCTGTCCACCGACGGCCGGGACATATACTGGATCTCATATTCTCCGTCGGCCTTGGCCGAGAAGCTGATGGTCCCATACCTGATCTCGCCGTAGGGTTCCAACCGTCCCCAGGGTACCGCCACCGCCAGATTGATCAGCGGGGTGTGGGAGGTGAAATTTATTTCCAGGTCCTCGGACTGCATCGTGGTCGAATACCAGTCGGACGAGAAGTTCTTTCTTATCGCATTCGGATAGATCCGGAACTGGTACATCAGTCCCAGGGTGACATTGCGGTTGAGGGCAAAGCCCACTCCCGCCCCGCCTCCCAATCCGCTGCCCACGAAATCATCTTCAGTGACAGACATGGTCTGGGTAGTGGCGCTATAAGAGTCGAATGTGGCAACATCCTCGGTACTGGAGACGAGGTTCTTCACAAAATCGAACGAACAAAAGTTAATCTTCCATCGCCGGAGTGGCATTCTGGCTTCTATCTTGGTCTCCCGGCCGGGAGTGGGGGTCAATTTTGCATTATATGTTTTATACCCCCACTTGGTGGCTTTTATTTTATACAGCGAATCCGTCAGGTCATCTATGGTTATGCCTTGTTCAGTAACGATCCCCTGGTATTTCTTGTTCAGGAATAGCTTGGCCCCGGCCGGATCGGTCTTGATCTTAAGTTTGCCGGCCAGGCTCATCAGCGGGGCGTTGATGGTATCCACTTTCCCGATGCTTACCAGCCGGCTGGTGGAGAACAGGCTGTAGCCCTCCTTTATCAGTGAGATCTGGTGCAATCCCTCGGACAGCGGGTATATCAGGTTTGGGGTCAGCCTGGTTTGTTCCTGTCCGTCCACCAGTATCTTGGCCCCATCGGGCTCGGTGACCACAAAAAGCCCGCCCGGTTTGGATGATTGGCCGGCCCCCGGTTTCCAGGAGGAGAATATCTCGGCCGCTTCCTTCATGGCGGTCAGCAGGTCGGCGATCTTTCCGTAATTGCGGGAAAACGACAGGTCTATGCCCCCGGTCTGGATGTCTATCATTCGCAATTCGACCACATAGATAGTGCCCAGTTTGCCGATGGTGCCGCCGATCATCTTCTGGGCCCCCAGCAGTTGTCCGACCTCCACCAGGCAGGAGGCTTCGCTGCAGGCCCCGGTCATCTGGAAGCCCTGTTCTTTTAGTATTTCATCTCTTTTAGATCTTTCCACCACGTCGTAAACCCGGTATTCCACCAGGCTGTTCAGCAGCTTGTCGGTCAGCAGGGACAGCTCCTTCTGCGAAAGTCCCGAAGAGGTATTGAGGTCCATCACCGAAATGGTGGTCTTTTGTGTCCCGCCCATGGCCAAGCCGGTCAATAAAAGACATAGTCCAACGACCAGCAACGCCTTTTTCATTTTACTCCTTTATAGTTAGAGTTCCGCTTTGATCTCGAATCTGCTGGCTTCCGGTTTGGCAACGGAGGTTTCGGCATCCCGGGCCCCGGCCGTCTGCATCAGATCGTTCCAGATCAGTTTTATGACCTTTATATCCCCCTCGTCCCCTGATATTGTTAGACTCTTCAGCGGCGTTTTGACGCTGACCTTGGCCTCGCTCTTGGCCTTGCGGACCACGCTTAAGACCTCCATGGCCGCGCCGAAGGGATCTCCCTCCGCTGACGGAGCAATGTCCTTGAACTCGGTTTCGGACGGCCAGGCCGAAGCGTGGATCGAACTCTGTTTTCCGGATTCCGTCGCGAACATCCAGCTCCAGGCCTCCTCGGTGAAGAAGGGAATGAACGGAGCGAACAGCCTCAGCAATACAGACAGGGTGACTTTCAGGGTGGCCAGGGCCGAGATCTTTCCCGGGGTCATCTCCTCCTGATAGGCCCGGACCTTGACCAGCTCCAGATAATTATCACAGAACTTCTCCCAGAAGAACGATTCGGTGTACTGCAGGGCATCGGCATATTCGAAATTATCGAAATGTCTTCCTGCTTTGCTGACAACCTGCAGCAAGTGATCAAGAAAACTGCGGTCCAGTTCCTCGGTGATCTTATCGGAAGTAAGCAAGGCAAGGTTCTGGTTCAATAAATGTCCGGTTACGAATTTGGAAGCGTTGTACAGCTTGGTGACCAGCCGTTTGCCGTTGGCAAACAAAGCCTCGTCATAAGCGGTATCGACCCCCAGACGGGCCTTGGCCGACCAGTACCGGACGCCATCTGAAGAATATTGTTGAAGCAGGTGCTCCGGCGTGATCACATTGCCTACGCTCTTGGACATTTTCTTTCGATCGGGGTCCAATATCCAGCCGTTTACCAGCACGTTATGCCAGGGTATCTGGTTCTCATGAAGATAGGCCTTGACAATGGTATAGAAGGCCCAGGTCCGGATGATCTCCGGCCCCTGCGGCCGGATGTCCATGGGAAAGACCTTTTGGTGCCTTCCGTCACCAAGCGCCCAGTGGCTGGCGATCTGGGGGGTCATGGAACTGGTGGCCCAAGTGTCCATCACATCGGGGTCGCCGGTGAAGCCGTTGGGCTTGCCCCTCCGGCTTTCATCGAATCCCGGGGCGGGATGCGACTGAGGATCGGTGGGCAGCATTTTTTCATCGGCCAGAATGGGATTCTCGTAATCGGGATTGCCTTCTGGATCCAGCTGGTACCAGACCGGAAACGGCACCCCGAAATACCTCTGGCGGCTGACGCACCAATCCTGATTCAAGCCCTGCACCCAGTTCTGGTAGCGGACCTTCATGAAATCGGGATGCCATTGGATCTTGTTGCCCTGATCTATCAGGGCCTCCTTCTTGTCCATGATCCGGATGTACCACTGGCGGGTGGGAATTATCTCCAGAGGGCGTTCGCCCCTCTCGTACATCTTTACCGGATGCTCGATTGGTTTTGGCTCCTCGGTCAATGGTGCCCCCAGTCCCGGCAAGGCTTCAGCTTCGGAGGTTCTCAACATCTGAACTACTGCTGCCTGCGCCTGTTTGATGTTCTTGCCGGAGATCTGTCCGTAGAATTCATTGGCTTGGTCCGCAGTCAGGCTCTCCCAACCCTGGGTGCCGAACTGAACCGGCATCATCCGGCCGTTGCGGCCTATGGTCTGTCTCAGTGGGAGTTTGTACTGGCGCCACCACTCGACATCCATGACATCGCCGAAGGTACAGACCATCAGGATCCCGGTGCCCTTCTCGGGATCGGCCTTGTCGTTGGCAATGATCGGCACCGGGACACGGAACAGCGGGGTGACCGCTTTTTTGCCGAACAACGCCTTGTACCGTTCATCATCGGGATGGGCGATCACCGCCACGCAGGAGGCCAGCAGTTCCGGCCTGGTGGTGGCGATGACAAATGATGCCGCTTGTGATGAGCCTGCCGGATCACCCTCCACCCCGAACCTAATATTGTGAAAGAAGCCCGGCATGTTCCGATCCTCCACCTCGGCCTGGGATACCGCGGTCTGGAAATCCACATCCCACAGATGCGGTGCGAACATGGAGTAGACATGCCCATCCTTGAAAAGTTTGGCGAAGGATAATTGCGATGTTTTCCGGCAGAGATCGTCGATGGTGGCGTATTCCAGCTGCCAGTCGATGGACAGGCCCAAATGTTGCCACAGCTGTTTGAAGACCTTTTCGTCCTCTTCGGTGACATTGTGGCACAGCTCGATGAAATTATCCCGGTTGATCTCCTCGGGACGCGATTTCTTATCATTTTTTGGTTTGAAGCCGGACTGGTAAGGCAGATGGGTGTTGCATCGGACATTGTAGAAGTTCTGCACCCGGCGCTCGGTGGGAAGGCCGTTGTCATCCCAGCCCATGGGATAGAAAATGTTAAGTCCCTTCATCCTTCTCTGGCGGACGATCACATCCTGCTGAATATATCCGAAGGCCGACCCCACATGCAGAGAACCGCTTACCGTGGGCGGCGGAGTATCCACCACAAAGGTCTCCTGCCTTCCGCGGTTTTCGTCCCAGTGGTATATCTTCTCATCCAGCCAGCGCTGCATCAGCTTTTTTTCTATTTGGTCGAATTGGTATTTTTCAGGTATCTTTCCCATACGATCCCATCTCTGTTTTGATATGTGAACCCCGGTAATGTTACAATACCAGGTTTTTCGGCAAGGCTGAATTTCAGGCCACCCGTCATTTTACCTTAAATAAAATCTTCAAGTCAAGTTAAAAAGGCCGCCTCCGGTCAGGCAATATCTGCTTGATATTATTGTGGGATTATGATACCCTTTGGGGAATACAGTGGATTGGGAGATCATGAGAAAGGCAATTCTGGGGCTGGACCTGGGCGGGACCAACATCAAATCTGTCCTGTTCGACCCTGCCCTCAATAAGATCATCACCCGCAAGCAGATACCGACCCAGGCCGGATCGGGCGTCTCCCGGGTGGTCGACAACATCGTTTCTTCGATCAAAGACGATCTGGATGCCGCCAAAGGATCCCGGCACAAAATAACCGCCCTGGGAATCGGATCGGCCGGGCTGGTGGAGAATGGCGTGGTTCGCAATTCCCCCAATCTTCCCGGCTGGCAGGGATCGGTTCCCCTGCTCAAATTGATCAGAGACCAGATGCCGGGATGCGGCCTGCCGATCCTGATAGAGAATGACGTCAACTGCCTGGTGGCCGCCGAATACGCTATTGGGGCGGCCAAAGGTCATTCGGAGGTGGTGGGGCTGGCCATCGGCACCGGAGTGGGCGGGGGAATAATGATCAACGGCCGGCTGGTGACCGGAGCCCATGGCGGGGCGGGGGAATTGGGGCACATGACTATCAAGATGGACGGTCCTTTATGCAAATGCGGCAATCACGGCTGCCTGGAGGCGATGATCGGCACCGATGCAATATTAGCAAGATATCATAGAATCGACAAAACCACCAAAACCAAAAGCCTCACCGTTGCGCAGATAGCCCTGATGGCTAGAAAAAACCAACCGGCCGCAGTCAAGACCTTGGCCGAAACCGGGAAGATACTGGGTGTCGCCCTGGCCAGTATTGCCAACATCTTCAATCCCCAGGTGATAGTGCTGGGCGGCGGAGTGATCCAGGCTGGAAATCTTTTGATCGACCCGGCCAGGCAGGAGATGAATAAAAGGGCGATGCCTTATAATGCCAAGGGCTTGAAAATAAGAACGGCCAAGCTCGGTCCCGTAGCCGGTGCTGTCGGGGCGGCGATCTTGGCCTATAGATATTTTGCCAAATGACCGTTAACCTACATCTCCCCCGCCCGTTTGACGGCTTTCCTGCCGTATCTCCCCCTTATCTTATCCACCGCCTTGTCCAGTTCCTCATTCTTGATCTTATTTTTGGGATCGTCGAACAAGCCCAGTTGGTCCTCCCCCTGATTCAGATTGGAGGCCGATACGCCTATCAGCCTGATCTTTCGGAAAGTCTGCCAGTTCTTGTCGAAAAGCATTCGGGCTATGGCATTGATCTCGATGGCGTTGTCAACTGAAGCTTCTAGAGTCCGTCCGTAGGTATGGGTCTCGAAGTCTTGATATCTGAGTTTGAGGGTGATGGTCCTTCCTTTTACCCCTTCGGCCCTCAGGGAAGCGGCCACCTGCTCGGAAAGGGACAACAGCGTTCTATGGATATCTTCTTTGCTACCGGTATCCTCGTCGTAAGTGTGCTCCCGCCCCATGGACTTGACCTGATCTCCCTGGCTGACGGGATCGCCGTCAATGCCGTTGGCCCGTTCATGGAGGTAGTCACCCATTCTGCCGAACACAGCCTCCAGCCGCTTGGGATCAAATCCGGCCAGCTGGCCGATGGTTATGACGCCCATCTGTTTCAATCGTTCCGTCGTCTTTGGTCCGACGCCCCATAGTTTCCCCGCCGGCATCGGGGACAAAAAATCCCTCTCTCCGCCTTCGGGCACAATCACCAGCCCGTCCGGTTTCTCAAGGTCGGAGGCGATCTTGGCCACCAATTTATTGGACCCCATGCCGACCGAGGCGGTAAGGGATAATTGACCCTTGATGGCCCCCTTTATCTTCCGGGCGATCTCCAAGGGCCCCCCGAAAAGCCTCTGGCAACCGGTCAGATCCAAAAAGGCTTCATCCACCGAGATCTGCTCGATCTGCGGAGTGAAGCCTTTCAGTATTCCCATGATTTTATCGGATATTTCGGAGTATCGTCCCATCCGTCCCGGCAGAAAGATCCCTTTGGGGCACAGCGCAAAGGCCCGGGAGACCGGCATGGCCGAATGCACCCCGAATTTCCTGGCCTCATATGACGCCGCCGACACCACGCCGCGCCCCTTGCCCCCCTGAGGATCGGCCCCCACTATCACCGGCTGGCCCCTTAAAGCCGGATCATCCAGCACTTCGACCGCCGCATAAAAGCAGTCCATATCCACATGGGCAATCAGCCTTGACATATTCCTCGCTTAGTCTGCCACCGCCGCGCTGTCAAGTTTCTGGGGTTCCAGTTCCCGGTCGTCCCTGCCGTCGCCGTTGACATCCCAGGATATCACAAAATCGTCCATCAAGGCCGATACCGCCAGCTGCCCGCTCCGGCCGACGCCCTGGGGGACATCATAGACGGCGCTCTTCATCGTCTTGTCGTTCCATATTTTCAGGGATATTTTGATGGGGCCGCCGTCGCCGGGCCTTATGCGCAAGGTGATCTCGCCCGCCCCCTTGAATTCCGCCGTCAAGTTGCCGTCGCGGTTCATCTGGTAATAGAGATTCGGTATCATCCGGGTGGTGGCGAACTCGGCGGCGCTTCCGGTGCGGGTTATCTTGGCTTTGATATTCTCCAGCCCGGCCCTCTCCTGTTGGTGCAGGCTGGGTTGCTTCAGAAGAGTCTCCACGGTGGGCAGGTATTCCTCGGGGGTGGCCGGCCCGGTATGCCGGTCATCCTCATCATAGAAATGGAACTCGCCCTGGCCGGTAAATTTTATCTGAAAGCCGTATTTAAGCGAATCGGGTTTCTCCGCCGGTTTGACGGAATCCTTGGCCATTGATGGCATGGAGCTGTCCGCCAGGATGTTTATCACTACCGGTTTCTGGGCCTGAAAATCGGCCCTCTTGGGCTGGGCATTGCAACCCAGGATCAGAATCGAGGCCAACAGGCCCATCAGGCCGACGTTAATGAACACTTTCATGGGGTTTCTCCTTCCAGTTACAGGCCTTGTTCAAACAGCAATCGAGACATTCCGGTTTCCGGGGATGGCAGATCCTTCTGCCATGCTCGATCAGATTGAGATGCAGGGGGTAGACCATCTTGTCCGGGACCAGTTTGCGGAACCGCTCCTGGAAACTTTCCCGGTCCTCTTTCCTTTTCACCCAGCCCAGCCGGCTGGAAACCCGGTAGATATGGGTATCCACCGGATAGACCGGGATCCCGGCCCCGAACAGCAGGGTGCAGGCGGCGGTTTTGGGACCCACCCCCTTGATCGCCAGCAGGTACCGATAGGCCGCCTCCCGCGGCATCTTCTTCAGGAATTCCAGCCCAGCCTTACCCCGTTTCCCAAGGATGAAAGATACCAGATCCTTGATCCTTCGCGATTTGATATTTTCCAGCCCTCCGGACCTGATGGTCCGGGCTATGCTGCCGGTCTGGGCGCCGGCCAGGGCCTCCCATCCGGGGTATTTTTTCTTCAAGGCCAGGAAGGCCCGGTGGCTGTTGCTGTCGCTGGTATTTTGGGACAATATGGTCTCCACCAAGACATCCATCAGCGGGCGGGAAGCGGTCCAAGGTGGGTGTCCGTAACGCCGGCCAAGCATCCCCTCGATTTTGCCGATGGACGGCCTAATTTTTTCCGGCATGGTCCAACAATCTTTCCGCTTCTTTTATGACCCTGTCGGGAGGGATCCCGGCCATACATTTGGGGTCCCGGCAGTCCATCCGGTTGCACCCCAGGCATCCCAGCCGCTTGTCCTGAAGCACCACATGCCCCTGTCCCCATGGCCCCTGGCTCCTGGGAACGGTCGGCCCGTAAAAAGAGATCACCGGGATCTTGAAGGCGGTGGCTATATGCAGAGGGCCGGAATCATTGCCGATTATCAGGTCACAGCCGGCCAGCAATGCCGCCATCTGCCGCAGGCTGGTCTTGGGGATCAGCTTTGATAAGGGGCTGGCCGATAAAATCATTTTGGCATCGGTCTTTTCCGAGGGGGTCCCCCAAAATACCAGAATTTTATTTCTTGGATTGGATGACAGCGTTTTGGCCACAGCGATATAATTATCGATCGGCCAACGTTTGCAGGCCCAACCACCGGTTGGGATCAAGCCGATAACCCGGCCTCCGTCCAAAGCCAAAGACCGGTAAATATCCTGCCGGTAATTCTCCTCCTCCTCCTCCGTCAGGTTGAAAACCAGATCGTTCCGTGATGCCGGGATTCCCAGATATTCCAATACTGCAAGGTTGAACTCCACTTCATGGCCGTAGTTTGCGGCCCTGGCATTTAACAGGTGGTTGTAAAAGTGCCTCCGGTATCCGAAATCGAAGCCGATCCTGTTCCCGGCCCCGGAGATTACTGATTGAATGGCCGTCCTGGGTGTCCCCACCAGGTCGATGGTCAGATCGAACCCGGCCGATCGCAGGTTTCTCAAAAATGAGAACTGCTTAAATAATTTGTCTTTTTTAAATACGATGATCTCGTCAACATCACGATTATTATACAGCACCGGGGCACAGAACTCCCTGACAACATATGAGATATGGGCTGATGGATAGCCAATTCTAAGGTTGGCCAAAAATGGGGTGGTCCACAAAACATCCCCCACGCCGCTCATCCTGAGAACCAAGATATTATCAGCCTTAAGATTCATTGTTCGCCCAGTGCTATTTTATAGGCCCGTTCAAAACCCTGCAACATTTGAGAGTCCGAAAAGTCATTGATCACTTTCTCCCGACCGGCCCGGCCCAGCCGGATCCTCATGGCCTGGTCATCGAACAAAAGGCTTACCTGGCCAGTCAGATCATTGATATTCCTTACTTCTGCCAGCAGGCCGTCTTTCCTGTCGTCTATTATGTCCAGGACGCCGTCCTTGCCGTAGGCCACGCAGGGCAGCCCGCAGGCCATGGCCTCGGTCAGGGTCAGGCCGAAGGATTCGGCATATGATGGAAAGACGAACACATCCAGGGCCTGCAGGTATCTTTCCCGGTCATCTTTGAATCCGGTCATATGGGCCCTGGGGCCCAGTTTATCCCTGATCTCCGTTTCTATTTTATCCCCGTATCGGTCCTCGTTCCGGCTATGACCGCCGATAAACAGGAACTCAACATTCCTACCGGACAGGGCCTGGGCCATTTGGATGAAATCCTCATATCCCTTGCCATAGGATATCCGGCCCATCATGCCGATAAGAATTGCATCGCTGGATATCTCCAGTTCGTCTCGAACCGCCTTTCTCCGAATCAGATCCGGGATGAATCTGGACGTATCAGTGCCCAAATAGACGATATCAACTTTTCCCTCGGGAAGCGGAGTGGTTGCGACAAGGTTGTCCTTGATCAGCCGGGAGATGGCCGTAGCCCGGTCAACCCCCCGGTATATGAACCTATGCCAGGGATCCTTTTTGTTGATATAGGATCCCAAATGCTTGGTAAAAACCATCTTCCCCCCGGTCAACTGTTTGACCGGCACCGCCAGGTTGAGGTCCTTTGAGTAGTGTACATGAATTACATCGGGCTCGGTCTTTTTTACAAACTTTAAAAAACGATACCAGCCGCTCAAGCCAAAAGAGCTATCGGCCAGGATCGGTTGGTTATCAATGCCCAGATCCCTGCACCTTGTGGACAGTGGAGTATCTTTACCAGTAACCACCATTACTGTGTGTCCGTCGTTTTTTTGCAGATATGCTAATCGGCCGACAACCATCTCCATTCCGCCCCAGGAAGCCGAGCTACAGACATGTACGATGTTAATTTTCACTCTTGACCTCCCCCAGGTCCAGTTCCCAAAGTTTGAGGTATTTGACCAGCACGTAATAGGATGAAAGGACGCATAGCATGAATCCCTCCCATCCGTCCCGGAACCCAGCCTTGAATATATACATTTTTAAAAAAGTGGCCAGGGGCGACAGCATTATATGGCGCAGCTTGAATATTTTTCCCCGGCTCTTCAGTTCTTTGGCGGCAATGGTGGTGTAGCTGTTCAGTCTGGATATGTATATCTCTAATGATGGATAGGTGTAATGCAGCATGGGGTGCCTGAAATATTCCGTAGCTCCCTTCAAAACAACTATATCGTGCGGGTTCATCCCGCCAAACCGCCCTTTGCTCTTCAGGAACAATCGTAGATGGTGATCGGGGGACCATCCACAGTGGGTTATCCACCGGCCGATAAAATTGGATCGGCGGGGGAGATAATAACCGTCTATGGCCTGATCACGATCTTTCTTGACAGCCAGGATCTCCTGTCTCAGCTCCGGGGTGATCACCTCATCGGCATCTATGGAAAGGATCCATTCGCCCTGCGCCAGCTCTATGGCATGATTTTTCTGCTGGATATGGCCCGGCCAGGGGTTGCTATAGACCCGCTCCGTATATTTCCTGGCCAGCTCCACTGTTCGATCGGTACTTTCGGCATCCACCACCACTATCTCATCGGCGAAATCCAGCGCCGAGAGGCACCGTTCAATATTGCCTTCCTCATTTTTAGTGATCACCGTCGCCGATATTCTCATTATCTACCCCCCCGGCCCGTCTTCCGTTGATACTCTTCCCAGGTATCGGGCCGGTTCTTCTCCAGCCACCGGCGGTGCCAGGCCTTGGAAAGCCGGAAGAACCAGTAGACCATCATGGAGGTGGCATTCATATATCCGTGAGCCCCGTCCCTGTATCCCTGGTGGACAATGTAGCATTTCCACCACATTCCCAAGGGGGAAAATATTACCCGGGCCAGGCTGGGGTGGTATCCTTTGGGCAGGCGCTCCTCCACGTCCAGTTCGGAATAGCGGTTTATCTTGTTGAAATAATCAAAAGGCGTGTTATAGGCATCGTGCCATAGGGGCTCTTTGATCCTAATTATTCGTTTCTCCCCGCCCTCCACCTCCATCCAAGTGTGGGCAAACCCGGTCCAGCGGCACTGACCATGGCGGGCCAGGCGGGGCTGAGAGCTGGGATTGTAGTTGCCGTATCTTATCTGCCGGCCCCAGAAATGCTCGATACGTCTTATCCACCCGGCATTATATCCCCGATAGATCTCGGGGTTGCGGCAGATGTGCAATAATTTATCCCTCAACTGCTCTGTTATATACTCGTCCTGGTCCAGTATCAATATCCATTCCCCGGAGCAGCGTTGCATGCCGAATTCCCGCTGGGCCAAATAGCCGGGCCAATTATTATAAAAATACTTGTCAGTATGCTTTTTGATAAGCTCGACCGAACCATCGGTGCTGCCGGAATCTATCACCACTATCTCATCGGCCCATTGGGCCGATTCCAAACATTTGGCCAGCTTCTGCCCGCCATTGTAGGTGTTGAGCATAACCGAAATTTTATCCACTTCCGGCCTCCCTGATCTTGGCCATCACCACAAAACGGCCCAAGGCCGACAGGCCGGCTATGGCCAATCCCCGGACCCCCTCGCGCCAACCCTGCAGAACAACATACAGTTTCCAAAACTCCGCCAGGGGCTCCCACAACAATCTAAGGGCTGAAAACCGGCGGCCCTCCCGGTTCTTCTGTTTGGCCTCCAGGGAGGTGTATTCATTGATTTTCTCCAAATACCGGAATAGATTCTGAACCGTATGGTGTTTTATGCAGCCTGCGACCAGCCTCCCCGTCGGACCGTTTATTAACACTCCTTCATGGATATCGACCTCCGGGATGCTGGCCGAGTCTTTTTGGAACAGCCTGAGTTGCCAATCATTGCCCCACCGGGAATGTCTGATCATTTTGCCGAGAAAATAGTTGTTTCTTTTGAGGAAATATCCCCTGACCGGGCCGGCCAGGTCCAGGTTTAACATCTCCCGATTCAGTGGGTCATCCAGCGCCTCATCGGCGTCCAGGAAAAGCACCCAGGAGTTTTTCGCCTTTTGCAAAGACCGCTGCCGTTGCCTGGCATAGCCCGGCCAGTCGGTCTGATATACTGCGGCCCCCATAGAACGCGCCATCTCCACTGTCCGGTCGGTGCTGCCGGAGTCCATGACTATGACCTCCGAGAAGCCGTTAAGGCTGCCGATGGACCGGGCAATGTTCTGTTCTTCGTTCCTGGCGATTATTATGGCGGTGATTTTATTCATCTGTCATCCGTCGTTCGTTATCCATAGGGCCGCCCCCAACAGATCGTCCGCTACGCAGTCGATCCTGTATTTTTGCAGCCAGGGTTCGTTTCCCCTGGACTGGCCGGTAAGCACCAGTATGGTCTTGGCCCCGATATTGTTCCCGAATTCGATATCGGCCCGGCTGTCGCCGATCATGTATGATCCCTGGAGGCTGATCTTCAGCTCTTTTTCCGCCTGCCGGGCCATCCCGATATCAGGCTTGCGGCAGGGGGCCTTTTCGTCAGGATGGTAAGGACAATAATAGATGGCATCCAAGACCGCCCCCTCCCTCTTGAGCAGCTGCCGTAATTTCCGGTGAATGGCGCCCAGTGTTTTAAGGGTCAGGTATCCCCGGGCCACCCCCGACTGGTTGCTGACCACCACAACTTTATATTTTTTCTGATTGAGCAGCTTAACGGCCCGGCCGGAGTTTGGAAGCAAACTTAACTGTTGGGGGGAATTGACATAATTGGTGTCAACATTGATGGTCCCGTCCCGGTCCATGAACACAGTTTTTACGGACATGCGCCCCCTCTGCAATTGCATTTAACAGTATGATAACCTATATTTTAACATCAGGCAAGAAATATTTTCAAAGCAAAGCGAGGTGGAATAATTATCCGCCTCGCTTGCGCAAAATGATAGCAGATCATAGCCGCAGTTACCTCACCTTATAACTTCCTCCCATCCGGTGGGTGTTGCCCAGATCATGGCTGTTATAGGCGTAATCAACATCGAACCGCCAGATCGATACTCCGGCCCCGAAGGTAGTCTGGGATTGCTCCCGTCCGGCCCGAAAAGCCAGTATATTCCTGTATCTAAGTTCTGTTCCCAGTCTTCCCTTTTGATAATCTTCGGTTGATCCCTCCCAGGAGATCGTTACCGCACTTCTTAAGATGTTCACCGGCTGTCGATAGGCCAGGCCCATTTTATATATTGCCGGACGAACGTCGTTGTGCTGCTTGACCGTATTCCAGGCTATGCTGGTGCCTCCGACATCCTGGGCCACGGCGCTCAGGGATAACAATCCCAGATTTGAATTCTCAACCGCTACCGGCAGCATGCCCATCAAAGGCCGGGATTCGGCCCGGCGGATGAACCATTCCGCCAGATTGATGTCTATTAAGACGCCGGCATCCACCCCCAGCCCGGTTGCCTGCCTGTCATCCAATTTGTTATAGATGAACTTGATGCTGCCGCCGGGATAAATTTTCCAAGGCTTGCCAAAGGTGATCTTGTCGAATGAAGCGCCGGCCGAGGAATAGAAGGCGTTTTCGTTATCGCCGAAAGATCCGGTCGAAGGGGTCCCCACGGTGTATGAAAACCTGGGGATATCGTCCACGCCCAGCCTGATCCAGCCGGCTCCGACTGTTATTTTACTGTTCATTGGCCAGACCAGGGCCAGATAGTCATGGCTGGCCAAGTTGGCAAACAACACCGTGTGCGCCAGCATTATCTCGGGAGACTTCAGCCTGCCCAGTCCGGCCGGATTCCAGTATAAGGCGCTGGCGTCATCGGCCACCGGCCCGAAGGCCCCCCCCATGCCCATGGCTTTTGCCCCCACCGGCAGATTGAGGAATTCCCCCCCATAGTTTTCGGCCCGGGAATCCATGCTGCCGGCACCCCATATAAACAGGGCAATTAAAACGATCCTTTTCATTTCAACACCAATTAAAGATTTTTTCATTGGATGCCTACCGGAGAACCGCCATCTTTCCGGTCCTCTCCTTAACCTTTCCCCCCTGGGAAACGGTGACTTTATAAAAATAGACCCCATTGGCGACACCCCTTCCGCTCTCATCACGCAAATCCCATCCAAAAGTACGCACCCCGGAGGTCAATCCCCCCTTGAAGGTTTTTATCAGCCTTCCCGCGACAGTGTATATCTTAAGTTCATATTTGTCGGCCACATCACCCACATAAAAATAAAAGGTCGTGATATCCCCGTTGACCGGATTGGGATAATTTGCGATTTCCTTAAGGGAAAACTCTATCTTCACATCATTGAATATTTTAAGGGAGGATTTGTTGCCCAAATTGTCAGCCGCGCCGGCCTCCAGGCTGTGCCTTCCATTTTTCAGTTTGGCGGAATATACCAGCTGAACACTGTGGCTTTTATCAGGATCGATCGCCAGGCTGTAATCCGACCGGTTCACTATCTGGTTATCCAATTTAAGCCATATTGAATCGGCATTTATTCCATCCCGGTCCTCGATCATGACTGAATATTGGGGATCGGGAACACTGATAATCTGCCCCCAGCCTACCGCCTGCTGGTCCACCTTGGCGGTTATCTGCGGACCGGTGGTGTCCGTGGAGTACATGGCGGCAAATGTCCCGGGCTGGGGAGAAAATCCCGAGATATAGCTGCCGTCAATCTGCGAGGGAATCAGCTGCCATAGTCCGGTAATATCGTCATTTCTGAGAAGTTTAAGGTTGTTCAAGTCCGTGGTGCTGTCTATATTGTCCAGCTTGAGGGACACCCAAAGCGCCCGGTTGTTTTCAAAAGCCCGGGAGGAATCCGTCAGCCCGACAAAATAGGCCTGCCCCAAGCTGTCAAAGGGGATCAAGCCGGACTGGGCGATGCCGTTTATATCGAACAGCTTCCGGCCGATAATGGCTACCGCGCTGTCGTGCAGGCAGGAATCAGGGAAAAAAGCTTTGATCTTGGAATAATAATCAAGGGTATCCTGATTGTTGCCTCTGGCATCCAGTTGATAATAATAGAAATCCTGTGACGGCACCCAATAGGCCGCCGAATTGTCGTTGGTGGTATCCTCCTGGGGATACGGCAACACCAGGGTCAGGAGTGGATCTATCCGGTAATAAAGCTGGGTGAACTCCCCCTCGATCGTCCATGGCAGGCTTAACGTCTTTTCCTTTCCGGCGGTTATGGCGTCAATAAGGCCCAGACCCAACAGGGAATCATCGCCGGAACGATGGAAAGATACTGGGATCGAATCGGCATCGATATCCCCCTGGTTCTTGATTGGGGCGTTGATGGTCAACACCCTCTTGCCGCCCAGGTAAACCGACCCCTGAGCCTGGCTGGAGGGGGTCAGATCGGCCCGGCGCAGTATCTTGTGGTTTTCCCAGCGCCCGGTCGTGATATTGCCCAAAGTATCCTGGGCCGAAACACGGAACACCAGGTAGATCTCGGACTGCGAAGGATAGTTGCCCTCCAACCCGGCCAGGTACAGTTTGCTGTTCAGCCTGGCGGAATCTCCGGACAGGGTCATCAATGACTGATTAAAGACGTTTCCGGTGTCGGTGGTATCGTTGTAGCTTCCCCAGTGCCAGCGGCACCAGACCGAATCGATGCCGTAAAGGCTCTGGACGATCCCGGTGATCTGTATGCTGTCGATATCGGTGGGGGCGGAAGGGATTATCTTGATCCCCGATACGGCCGGCCGGCTTATGCCCAAATACTCCACTGCCACCCAATCGGAATTGTCATCCTTCAGATAAATCTTCAAGTAAGCCTGCCCGGAAAGCGCCGAGTCGGGTATGGTTAGGTACGTTTGGGCCTGCCCCGCCGAGCTGGAGAAGGCATTCTGCAAAATAATTCTCCGGCCTGAGTCATATAATGAAATTACCGCCAGGCCGGGGCCAAAAGGCCCGGTTATTTTTACCTGGGTGGAGTCGCCGGGGAAAACCGCCGTCTGTGATATTTCAACCCTCAATCCGGTATCCGGAAGGGCCAGCCGGACGGCCGGATCGCCCAACAGGTTATAACTGGCCAGCATGTCCAGGGTCTGGCCGGATGGCGGCAGCCCCCCGGCCAAATTATATTTGGAAGACAAGGCAATGTCTCCAAAATACCTGAATCCCCTCCTATCCCAGGCATCCATAAAGGTGTTTTCCATGACGCAACCGGTGATGCTGTCCCCGTAGGAAGCTCCGCTGCTGGTGTAAATCCCGATAGCCCCTCCGCTGTTGAAAATGAAAGATTCGCTGATGGAGGTATATAACGGGCTCTCAAAAGCGCCCGAGGAGCAAGTGAAAGATCCGATCAGGGGCCATCTCCCCCAGTTATCCAGCCGGGGGACATCATAATACCAGAAGAAGCTCCCGTGGGACCACAACTGGGCCCCGCCGTGCCCGAAAAACACCGCTACCGCCACCCCCTGATTAAGCCGGTTTATCAGGTCCTCCTTGTTCTGATAGGCAGAACCGTGATATACCTTGGCTATATCATATGCCGGAGAAACCATGGCCGCCAGTTTATCGCTGGGGCTGTAAAAATTATCCTCGATATTGAGGGGCCATCCGGCGACAAAAAGAATGTCCTTGTGCCACCGGTCCAGGAACAACCTCTGATCATACAACTGCCTTTTGTTTTCCCAAATGGTGAATTCCTGGTTGGAATTCACCGGCAGCCGACCTATCGATATATCCGGCAGAAAATCATCTCCCTTGACCCTTACAAAGTAATCATCATCGGCGATCCCGCCGTAATAATCCGTCCTGGTGAGATGAACCGGTATCTGGTCGCGCTTGCTGTTCCCCATGACATTCCGGGGATCGTAGCTGCCGTCGCCCATCAATAGGACATATTCCGGCTGGATCGACCAGTTGTCAAAAGCGTACTTAAGATAATCCCGGATGGCCCGGTCGGATGGTATTCCATCGTTGAACTCGTCGTAGATGTCCGTTGTCAGCGCATAGATCGCATTGGGGTAGTTTGCCCCCCGGATCTGGACCATCTTCCCTGCCGAGGCGGTCAGTTCATCCGACGTTATGACGACGTATTCGGTGCCGATGAATGCCGGATCCCTTAAATTTGACGCTTTGTTCGGCGCCAGATCACCCGGGGAAAGCTTCCTTTTATTGTCGCTCCGGATAACCAGATATCTTTCATCGCCGTATATCCTGTCCTGAAAGGACAGATCGTAATCCAGGCCGCTGGCCCCCAGGGTCATCGCCGAACCGACGATCTTGCTTATACCCAGCTTGTAAACCTCGGTTGTGTAGGCCGGCAATCCGGTCAAGGTATACTGCACCAGGGAATCGGAAATGTTGGTATCGGTTGCGAATGTCAGGTCCCCGCCGGGGGCAGCGAAACCCCTTTTATAATCGATTTCAAACCAGTTGATCAGTATCTTGTTGCTGGTATTGGAAGTAGTATCATGTTTGACCGTCAGACTGTTGGCCCCGTTAATGACTGCTGCTGCCGGGAATTTGACGCTGAATTCTTTCTCGGTCTGCTCATACCAAGCAAGATCGGCTATCAAATACCCGTTCAGCAGCAACTGGACATGATGCCAGTCTGTGGTGATCCCGTGCAGGCTGCCCTTGAGGATAAAGCTGTCGCCCGAAGAAATATGCGGGGAGGGAATATCTAGTCCGATGACCGCGCTGGCCGGATAATCCAGCCTTTTCCAGAACCACCGGTCATGCTGATCGCTGTTCAAGCTGCTCAGCCGGTAGAACAGGCTGTCCTTTTCAAAATGGAGGGTCTCCGAAAAGTGGCTGGCCGGTGTCATTCCCGATAGAACCGGGGTTCCCTCCTCCTCCGCCATCCGGGCGCCTAAGGATCCGGTCAATGACAGGTAATACACATTGGCGTTGGAAAACTGATGATAATAAGTGGAGTCGCCCCGGCTGGCCTGCCCATAAAACTCAAAATAATCATCGGCATCGAAAACCCCATCCGCCTGTCCTTTAAAATACAGCGCGACCTCCCGGCCCTTATGGGTTATTTTCAAACACCGGGGGTCGGTCAGGTCGGGATTTATTCCCGCGGCCAGAAGTTCGTTATAGCCTACTTTATAGATGCCGTCGCTTTTGATAAACATCTTATATGGCATGGTGTCGCAGGATAATTGGCCGGCCTTGGATAAAGCGCGGTAACCCCATTTTTCAGCCTGTTTGGGATTGGCTACGGCTCCAAGTAAAACCTTGTTCAGCCGGCTTTGGGTCGGCTGAACACCCTGGGGATAGGCCCCGGTTATTTTATATTCTATGGTGACCCTGATCCTCCGGCTGAAGATCACCCGGGAGTTGGCCGGGTCGAAAACAACCGGGAAAACCGTTGCCGTCGATACCTTGGTGTTTCCGGCCCAGCCCGGGTTGCTTAAGATAGCCCCCTGAGCGGGGTACTGGGCCCTTCCGGAATATATTGTCTGGTCGATCACAAAACCGTTGTCCATTTCGGCCGGGGCCGGACTGGGAAGAGGGACTACGGGGATATATTCCTTGTCCAGCATCTCAATCCGGGTGATGATCGCCAAAGCATTGTAAGGGACCGCCAGCATTATACTGTACTGCGGCAAAGACGGTTTCCCGCAGTCAATGGTATTAGCGCAACCGTCCACCGATATCTGGTGGTATATTCTATTGCCGACAAGCCTCGGGGAGGTTTTTATAGTGTCCGCCCCGAATTCAAGGATCATTCCTGACTCATCGGATTTGATAATATCTATACCGGCCAGGGCCGCTGCAGAAAAATAAAGAAGGCCGGCAATGACCGCTGCGTATTTTTTCATTCCTTTACCTCACTACCATTATTTTTGCCACCGAAGTAGCCGTCCCTGCCGTCAATTTGGCAAAATAAATGCCACTGGGCACTTTCTGGCCGGCCCGGTCCCGGCCATTCCATTCTAGGGAGTGTTCCCCTTCGGCTAAATCACCGGTGAACAGCGTAGTGACCAGCTGGCCGGCAACATTATAAACTTCCATCCTGCTATTGTAAGATATCGGGGCTTGGCGCGTCAGGCTGCCGGCAGGGGATGCTATGATATATTTTAGCACCGAACGGTCCGATGTAGGGTTGGGAAAAGTTGTGATGCTGCACCAGGATTTGGCACCACTGTCTGACAGGCCGTCATCCTTCGGGGGCCAGGGATCTATAAATAAACTTTTTATGAATATATCCGGGCTTTTATTGACTGCCGGCTGATCACCGGTCCAGACCAGGTGCATATTTCCCCGGAGATCAGCAGCCACCGAAGGCAATACCGCCGAGGCCCTTTGATCGGTCACCGGCTCCTCCTGCCCCCAGCTGTCGTTGGCGCTCTGCCGGTGATATATCTCGTAGTAGCCGCTGCGGTCATCCGCCCAGAAGATGTCCACCAGGCTATCCCGGCAGACTATGACCGGGCCCTCGGTCCGGGAAGCAGTGGCGCTGAGAACCGTTTCCGGACCCCAATTCCGTGACAGGAGGGAATACTTGCGGTAGCATATCTTGGAGCTGTTAAGCGACCAGTCCTCCCAGACCACATGGATGTTGCCGAAATTATCGGCGGCTATGGCCGGGCTGAATGCCCCCAGCGAGCTATGGCTGATAAGGCTGTCGCCCTCCCAACCGCTGGTGGACATTTTACGGAACCTTACCTGAAAGGTTCCGGAGCTGAAATCCTCCCAGACCACAGCCGGCAGTCCCTGGCACATGGCGACGCTAGGCATCCCGCAATAATCAGCATTCTCTCCCAGGATGCCCTCCGACCCCCAGCTGGATCCGGCATATATCTTATGGTAAACCCGATAAAGGCCGCCCCTTTTATCCTGCCAGAAGGCGAACAGGCGGCCGTCCCCGGCAACTGCGATCGCGGGATTGGTGGACGGACCGGAACTGGCGGTAAGCCTGGTAATTCCCGTCCAGTGATTGTTGCTGTACCTTCGGTAGGCGATCTCGAAGTTCTCGATATCGGTGGTGAACTCGTTGGTTTCCCAGACCAAGTGGAAATTTCCCCCAGCATCCGTAGCGCATGAAGGATACCAGTTGTTGAGCCTGCTGTTGCCGATCAAACCGACCGTGGTGTCGCCGGACCAGACACTCCCATCGTATCGCTTGAACCTGATCTGGCAGCCCATGTTGTTTGGGCTTGAATAGAAATCGTACCAGGCCAGATAGATCCAATTTTCGAAAACCGCCAGGCTGTGGCTGTTATTGCTCGTGGTGTATGATCCGCCGTCGGAGCTGGTCAGGTTGCTGTCGGCCGTCCAACCCTGGGCATAGGACAGAAAGGGGGAAAATCCAGCGACCGCTACGATCATAAAAATAATTTTAAGATGTCTCATGAACCACCGTTATCATTTGCGGTTGATATAATTAATGAAGCCGGTATCATCCGGATACCGGCTTCAAAACGACGATAAATTAAAGCATAGCCAGTATCCATAGCTCACCATTTGAAACAAAGATGACTGTGATACTGACATTTTTCCGGCTATAGGGCACCTCTTATCGTTCAATTTTTATTATGTTATCTTAAAGTACGAAATTTGTCAAGCAAAAAAGCGCCGTATAAAAATATTTTTATACGGCGCATAAATCCTTACCTAAGCAACACCAGCTTCTTGGTGGCCGTTTTGCTTTCCGTTCCGGAATTCATCTGCAGTCTATAGAGATATACGCCATTGGCCACCTTTTGTCCCCGGCTGTCGTCCCCCGCCCATTTCACCGAATGGCTGCCCGCAGAAATTCTGCCCGAAACCAATGTCTTTACCTTTTGTCCCAGGACATTATATACAGCCAGTTCCACTCTTGAATTGGACGGTATTTGATAATTTATATTGCAGGAACCCCTGGCCGGATTGGGATAAGCAGGCTGCAGCGCAAAGGAGGAGACCACTGCGCCAGGTTTGCCGCCGGACACCCCGGTAACGGGACCGATGTCTGTAATCCTGCCCCAGCGCACCACCACATCAGAAATAACGGTATCCATCACCCCGGCCTTATAGATGTGGACATTGTACCGGCCCGGCTCCAGCCCGGCCAAAGTGTAGTAGCCGCTATTATCGGTAGCTTCGGTGTTTTTAACCTTCGAATCGGAGATGGCGCTGACCAAGGCACCGATCACCGGGCCGTCGGTGGTGGTATTGCAAAGACCGGTTATGCCTCCGGCTTTATACCCAAAATAGATATCATCCGAAATGTAGGTGTCGGCTGTTTTACCGCCTAAAATCCAGATGCCAGCCGAATCAACGGCGGCCGAGGAATGGAAGGCCACCGCCTGGGGGAAATCGTCCAGGGTCGTCCAGTTGTTGGCAAAAGTATTGTAGACCCCCAATTTGCTCAAATAGCCGTCGGTGATGTTCTTGCCGCCGATAAAGTACAATGAATCATTCACCGAAACAGCCGAGCTGAAGGCCGCCAGCCAGGGTAGCGAGGTCCGGGTGGTCCAGGCGTTGGTTATGGGGTTGTATTTGACATTGGTCTGCAGAATAGAACCATCCACCTTTTGTCCCCCGATGGAGTAGACCCGCTTGGTCCCCAGGCTGTCCAGGGTGGCAAAGCCGATCCCGGCCCGCCCGAATCCCGGCCCGCCTAGCAGGGCCTTTTTGGTCACCCAGCTGTCCGAACCCGGCAGATACAACTCTACGGTATCCAAACCAGGTATGGCGCTGTTGAAGCCCCCTACCGCATACACGGTATCGGCTATGCTGGCCACTCCTAGAAACGCCCTGGGTGTGGGCATCAGGGCCAGCCCGGAAACCCAGGAATCGGTGTTGGGAACATAGGCTTCTATCACCGATAGAGCGATGCTGTCGCTATCATAACCTCCAACCACATAAATAATGCTGTCACCCACCGCGGCAGCGCCCAACCCGTATCTGGAGGAAGACATCGGAGTTAGAGATGCCCAAGCATCCCCACCGCTGGTATCAGCCGCCGGATCGTAACGGTAGACCGTATTGGTGGCACCCAGATAATCCCTCCCACCGAATACATAGACCTTGCCCTGCACCTGGCAGGTTCCGGCCCCGTACCTCCAGCCCGGCATGGCTGACTTCTTCTTCCAGATCAGGTCGCTGACATTGTTCTCCTGTTTGAGGATCTGGTTGACGATGGTGGTGGAGTCGACCACCACCTCCACTCCGGAGACCGAATCGCCGGCGAACCAAGGGGCCGCAAAACTTACGGCATAACTGCCGGCCGGCAGGCCGCTCAGGCTGTAGCTTCCGTCGCTGCCGGAAACGGCGTTTGAGGTGTCAACCCCGCTGACCGCCTGGATGACGGCCCCGGCAATCGGAGTGATGCCGTCCAGCTTGGTTATCAGGCCGTCTATCCAGCCGGTCAGGGAATGCATGGTATGGTTGAAGACCGCCGCGGAATCCTCGGCCAAAACGATGCCGGGCACAGTGTCGGTCAGGCAGTAAGGAGCAGTGAAGATCAGGGTATCCCCGACGGTGATTTTCAAGTCGGAAAACCGATAATACCCGGAAACATCGGAAAAAGAGGAATCGATATTAGCCCCCCGGATATCGACCCGAGCCATTTTTACCGGAGTGGTCCCATCGGCCCGGACGATGTCGCCCGACAGGTCGGCCCGTGAAGATGCCAGGGTCAGGTTGTTTCCCCCATTATCCTGCTCATTGGTGACGGTTACATTGCTCAAGCTGGCAGGCAGATAATTTACCGCCCAGGCCACCAGCGAATCGTAAAGTCCGCCGGATATATTGCTGATGAAATACCGTCCATTGTCATCCGCATAGGCCGAGTCAATGGGCGCCACACCCTGATAGGCCACCACCTTGGCCCCGGAGACCGGCCCCCTTCCGGCGGTCCTTTCCACCATGCCGGAGATCGATCCGGCCAGGGCCGAAATAGTGACTGATGGATTGTTCCAGATATAAAGGGCAGAATCCGAGGCGGCCTGAAGTTCGGATAATGTATTTCCCGCCACCACGGCAAAGACCGCTCTGGCCGTATCGCCCGGATCCATGGTCCAGGGGCCGACCGAGGTCAGAACATTCTTGACCGAAAGCTCCGGCTTGTAATTTTTTACCCAGACGCTGGGAAGTCCCAGATAGCGGTAGGTTACATAAACATTATGATAACCGTCAGAGGAAAAGGGAATGCCCAGGGTGATGGTGCCACTGGCAGGATCGTAGCTTCCGCCCGTGTACCTATTGGTATCGCCGTCGTCGAAAACCCCTAATATCTCGACTATTTTGGACAGGTCCAGCTCGGATATGTCCAGGGTATCATCCTGCGGAAGCCAGGATGCATCGTGCATGAATGTCGGATACCTTTCAAAAACCAAAGTATCCGGATCTATCGGCGCCGCCAGGCTGATCATCCCGGAGGACTTGTCAAACGACCCTCCGGTATAATAATTGGTGCCGGTGCCGGAGCTGTCCTTGGACCAATAGACCCCTTCCACATTCTGAACCGCATAGGGATCTATCTGCAGAGTGTAGCTGTCCCAGGGCGTGGTGATGACCTTGTTGTAATAATAATTATAGGTTACCGCCACATTGTTTATCCGGTAATAATAATCCACATACAGCTGGGCGCCGCCGTAATAGGGGGTGCCCAGGGTGATCAGGCCGCTGGCCGGATCGAAACTGCCTCCGGGGTAATAGTTGACGCCGGTATCCAGTGGATTGTCGTAAACTCCGGCCACCGAGGCCACCGGGGTCACCGAGACCGTCAGGGTCAGGGTGTCGCTGGGCCAGATCTCCTCACTGTTGATCAGAGCGGTCCGGTCGGCCTTGGGCGTCCCCAGATAGATCATCCCCTTTTCGGCGTCGAACGATCCTCCGGTGTAATAATTCAGGCCCAGATGGTTGGTGTCGTTGACGTCCCACACCCCCTCCACATCGGTGATAACCTGGCCGAAGAAATCAAGGCTGAGGGTATCGAAAGTGGTAACCGGAGCATTGACCTTTTGGATATCGGCCACATCCGATCTGTTCCGGCTCAGGTAAAAATACTTGCTGTAGGGGTTCAGGGGGTCGTCGTCGCTGTATGGTTCCATCCTGAGGCCGAACCAGCTGGAAGCCCCGCTCAGCCCGGACGGGCTGCCAGAGGGATCCATTGCCTGCAACAATCTGATGCCCAGAAACTGGGGGTTGACCCCGTAGCTGTTGGAGCAGGAGACAGAATCGGCCGTGATCCACAGCAGGTTCCGCCCCCCCCCGTTTACCGGATCGGGAGAGCTGTCAAAACCGCAGAAATCGAGGCTGGATGAATTATTGGCCGCATCCCGGAAAACAGTGGGCAGATGGTAAAGCCCGGCATACAGGCTGTCCACCTTTTCGCCCCCGGCATTCTCCAGTTTATAGTTCAGGATGTAAAATTTGTCTATCGGCGAATAACTCCACTGATGCACCGTCAGATCCGCCTTGATGCCCAGCTTAATACCCTGGTTGGCGGCATTGCTGGTGTCCGACCAACCGGCTGAAAGTTCCAGTGGCGAAACAGCCCCCGGAATAGCGGTCGATATCAGGCTGCCGTCGTTGCTCCATTCGCTGCTGATAATGCCGTTTCCATCGATATATCCGGCGCTGACCCCGAAATGTTTTTTATTGTCGATGGACCCTCCCAGCCACAGGCTGCCCAGTTTCAGCAGCGACTTAGCGTCATGATAGGGAAATAACCCGGCCGGAAGGTACTGGGCGGCGGTGGTGTCCCCCATCAGGTTGTTTGACAACAGGTCGGTCCTCAACGCCCCGGCATTGATGGTGGCCCGGTCGGACTGGGCCAGTCCCCAGCCGGCCGCCAGCGATAAAACAAATACCATGGACAAAATTTTTCTCATGGGTCCCTCCGAATTATTGATGGATGTTTTCATAACAGCTTTAAGTATAAGACATAACGCCATTGGATGTCAACAGTTTCCTTGCCTTTCGGGTTCAAACGACCTGCTGATTAAAAGCACGCCTCAATAGATATGATTATCCCCTTGGTTCAGGAAAGGACGGGGGATCATAACGGGACGCTGATAAACGCAGATTATTTTTTCAAATATCAGCGTGAATCGGCAGCCATCAGCGCATATCTGCGTTCCGGTTGGTCTTTGGTCTCGGCTTCCTGAATGAATGGGATGGTCGTTTTAATAGATTACAGCCAAGACGGTGAACAGACTAAGGCCAGGGCATAGCATATGACCTTAACCCAGCCCTTCCTCCTTCGCTATAGCTTTGGCCGGCACTATCATGTCAGCCCTCTTTTAAATGACTAATTTGCCAAAATTTTCAAACTCTCTTTGGCCTGCTTTCTTTTCGTTTTGTGTGTCATACCTGCACTTCATTACATTCAGCATAAACTCCAGCAGGCCTCCAGGTTTTTCTGGATTTCCTCCTACGTTCGCCATCGGCGAACTGCGGCGGACAGGCCCGCCGACGTTTACCCCTGGATTTCCGCTTGGGCGGGAATGACAATTTGAGGACTGGGATAACAGATAATAGACGAAAGTGAAATTTGCCGACAGTTTGGCAATAGCCTAAAACGAATTGACGCCCCTGCCTTCAGGGGCGTCAATTTCAGGTCAAGAATGGCTATTTTATAAGCGTGATCTTCTTGGTGGATTTGTAGCTGCCGGCCTCCAGCGAGTAGAAATAAACACCGTTGGACATGGTCTGGCCCTTATCGTTCTTGCCATTCCATATGGTCGAGTAATAACCCGCCGGTCTGACCTCGTTGACCAGGGTATTGACCAGCTGTCCGGTGATGTTGTAGATCTTCAGGCTGACATTCGATGCCACCGGCAGTTGGAATCTGATCTCGGCCTGGCCGGAGAACGGATTGGGTATGGGAGCGCCCAGGGCAAATGACGCCGGCCCCAGGGTCCTGACCTCTATCGGCCCGTAAACTGTCCGGTTCCCGCTCCGGGATACCTCCACCAGCTGGTAATAGTAAATCTTCTGGGGAGCGACCGAGGCATCAAAGTAGTCGTACTCGGTCGGCTGGTTGGTGGTTCCCTGGGCCTCTTTTTCGGCAATTTTGACATAGGGTCCGGCGGCCGATGCGCTTCTCTCAATTTCCCAAAGCTCTGAATCCAGCTCTGATTGGGTGGCCCATTTGAGGGTCACCCCCTGGGTGGAGACCAGATGGTTGAAGGAGGAGAGCGAGACCGCGCCCGGGGTGCTGATGCCGCTTAGAACGGTCAGGGTTGTAGTGGACCAGGCCCCCCAGTTGTTGACCGATTTGGCCGTCGAATTGTCCTGGGCCCTTAAATATACGGTGTAGATGCCCGGCGTCCACCCATCGGTTGAAATACCGCCGTGAGCCTTCTCGTAGATGCTGCCCCATGATCCATCGGTGGGAGAAAGATTGCCTATATGGGAGCTGGCGCCCACCCGGACCGAGCATCTGACTGCGCCTATGCCGGAAAGCCCGGTGCTGGAATCGGAGGCGTCGCAGGAAACGATGAAGCCGTTGCCGGCCTGGTTGCCCACCGGGTTGCGGGCGAATTTAATGGTCCCGGGAACTATCACCGGCCCGGTGAAGTCGTTGCCCACCCGCTGGATGGTGAAGTTGCCCACCGTATCGAAGCCGCTCATGGCCGGATAAAGTCCCTTGTCCTGGACCCTGACCCTGACCTGATACTTGGTGCCGTTCTCCCGGGTGGTGATGTCCCAGGTGTATGGCGAAGCGACCAGAGAGGTGGTCTTAAGCAGGGTGTTCCAGCTGGCCCCTTCGTTGTTGGAGTATTCCACCCAGGTGGTGTCGATGATGGTCCCGCCCTTGGCATAGGCCCGCCAGGCGATGGGAATGCTGTTGCCGGTATATACCTGTCCGGCCACCGGGGTCTGAATGGTGTCATAGGGATGGTCGTGGCCGATCAGCCAGATGAACATCTTATTGAGGATATCGGTACGGATGGCGCTGTTGGGAATTGCCGCTTCCAACTGGGTGATCTCGAAAGCGTTGAAAACCGTCCTGGTGGGATAGCCGCCCCACACCCCGTTGCCCAGGGATCCAAAATTGTTGGTGGATTGCCACTTTGTTCCGCAGCTATCAGCGGCCAGCGGGAAATCCCAGACGGAACTGCCGGTTCCGGCCGCTCCGGAATAGCCTGGCGTCCATTGAGAGTTGGTAATGCCGTCGCCGCAGGCGCCCTCTCTCCAACTGGTGTGGCTGACCCCTCCGGTGTAGGCCCCTGAGATGGGATCCCCGGTTATACCGTAAACGGTGAGAGCGTCGTTTTCGATTATAATATCGCTCTTGTAGACGAAATGCAGATAGTTGCGGCAGAATATGGTGTCGGACTGCAGGTCGGGCCCTATTGCCTGATTCTCCCAGGTGTCCCAGCCGATGTCGTTGCCGGTGACCGCGAAGCGGGCTCCGGCATTATGATAGGCGATCAGAGTATCGCGCTGGGCCGGAGTAAAGGCCGGATAGGTCCCGCCCGACGAACCGTCCTGGGCCACCTGAACGAACACCGCCTTGTATTTTTTGAGCTGGGCGGTGGTAACCGCGCCCTGCAGTTGGCTGGACCACCAGTCGTAGCCCCAGCCGCCCTTGGTCAGGGCCGAGGTCAGATAATCGGCGTGAATGAACGAGTTGGCAAAGCCGTTATCGTCCCACATCCAGATCAGAACGTCGTTCTGGCCGCTGCCGCCGCCGGTGCTGAACATATAATGGCGGCCGGCATTGTCGTCCCGCAGGGTATTGCCGCCGGCATCCTTGGACTCCACGTCGTAATAGTATATCTGGTTGGCGGCCAGCCCGGTCAGGGTTACTACGTTATTGGTCATCAGGGGGGTATCAACCGAGGCGATGCTGCCCAGAGCGGTGGTGGTGCCATAATAGACCCGGCTGGTGGTGTTCTGCGAAGTGTTCCACATGATCAGCTTCATGCTCCCCGCCGGGGGCTGGGTGTCGCCGGCCCGGACATTGGTGATGGTAAAGGTCCCGCCGTTGATGCTGGCATAGGCGGTATCGGTTGCGCCGGCCGGTATATTATCAACATACACCACCCTGACGGAATCGAGGTAATCCACGCTCAGACGTCCGTCGCCGTTCACCGGATTTCCGTTATACAGGGCGATCTTGCCCCGGAACAGCCCGTCGCCCACCTTGACGCAGGAGACGTTCTCCGGAGTGGTCTCCACCAGTTTGGCGTAAACCGCCACGTTGTTGGAGGCCAGGATATTGTTGGGATCGAGAATCTCTATGCGCAGGGTGTCGCCCACTCCGCCGCCGATGGGGGTGTCGTAGGAATTTTTATCCAGATAAACCTTGCCCATGGCCGGCAGGGCGGTCCGGTAGGTGATCACCAGGGCAAAGGGCTGCGGTCCCATGGCCACGTTCTTGCCGGTGACCCTCACCCTCCAGATCCCAGTCGGCGGAGCAACCACCTTGATGCCCTCCAGGATGTCAATGTCATCGTTGCTGGTGGCGGTGGTGACCGATTGCCGGGGCAGTACGGTGCCGTAGCGGTTGCCGCGGTAGCGGGCAGCCGCGGGATTGTAGGCATCCAGATCCAGGTCGTTCACCAATGCTTTAGCGGCGGTGGTGCTGCCGGGATAGTCGGTCCAGGTCAGTGATATCTTAAGCCCGCTGGCCCCGACCGGGATGTTCACCAGGTATTCCACGGCCTCGCCGGTATTGACCCCGGTCCGGTTGTCGTTGACCAGCAGCTTTACCTGGTTGCCCGACAGGTACAGGGCGGTGTCCAGGTTGACCCTCCCCCAGCCGAACAGGGAGTCCGGCACGAAAGAACCGGCCCAACTGGTGGTGCTGTCGCCGCTGATGGCCAGGGTGGCCTTCATTAAGGCGGCCGAGGGGGTAAAGCCGTTGGCGGCTATCTTGGTTCCGGTGGGATACCAGCCATCGGTAAAATATTGACGAAGCAGGGCGGTGCCCCCGGCCACGATCGGACAGGCCATGGAGGTGCCGCTCATGGTGCGGGTGCCGGCCCCGTCGCCGTCGGCCGATATGATATTAACCCCCGGGGCGCTGACGGTGGGGCTAAGCCTTCCGTCCAACAACCGGCCCCAGCTGGAGAAGGTGGCCTTGGTATTGGCCCCGCCCAGGCCGCCGGCCCCGGCGGTCGCAACGGCGCCCACCGCCACCCCGTTCTTGCAGGTGGCCGGCGAGCCGGCCTTGGACAGCGGCACTGCCTCGGTGCCGGTGTTGCCGTTGGCGAACACCCACAGGTAGTCCTTGTGGCTCCACATGAACTGGTCGGACTCCATGGAGCTGCTGCTGTAGGTTCCGCCGTCATCACTGCCCCAGGAGTTGGACGAAATGCAGGCCCTCTGGTTGATGTATTTGTAGGTGCTGTCCCAGCCCCAGGAGCCCACCAGGTTTATGTCCCAGGTGCCGTAAACCGAGCCGGAATCTCCGCCACCGTCTATGAACACCAGCTTGGCGTGCTTGGCCATTCCTTCATAGGTGCCGGCAAGTATCGAACTGTCGTTGCCGCAGTTGCTGCCGGTGGTATGGGTGCCGTGGTAGGCATTGGCCGATTCGTCACCGAACTTGGACATGGTGCCCGCGGCCCAGCCCAGCTCGATCTCGTCGGCCCGGGCGCCCGGCTGCTGGCCCACCACCTTGCGGTGGGTGTTGTCCCAGTACCAGGTGGACTTGCGGTTGGCGTTATCCCGGAAGTACTCATTGGCCTCGGAGCAGCCGGTGTCTAAGTTCTGGATCAGCTGGCCCTCGCCGCTGATGCCCAAAGCCCAGAAAGGCCGGGCGTTGGCGGTCAGCACGCCGTTCTGCACCGTCACCTCTGTGTTGGCGTTATAGATCTTGAACTCGGGCATGGGCTCCATCCAGGATACCCCCTTGAGGTTGGCCAGGGCGCTCGTCTTGTCCAGGCTGATGTCAACGAAGATCTTCTTGTTGAACTTGCCGGGTTCCCACTCAAAGGTTGATTTGTAGAATATCTTGTGGCCCACGATGGCCTCGATCTGCTTTATCGCTCCGCTGACATCCTCCGGGCTGAACAGGTTGATGGAGGCCCGGATCTTTCCATCCTTGGCTTTGGAGGCCAGCCGGGGGGATATTTTATAGGCCGGCTGATAAAGCCCGGTCCATTTGACCTCGCTTTTTGAGGCCCGGATATTTTTATCGATGGTCTGGTTCATCCGGACCACAAAGGCGTAGTTGGGCAGGTAGAACATCACCTCGGCCCCGGCCTTCTCCAGGCCCTTGCGCCAGGCTTCCTGCACCGGGCCGTTGAATTGAACGATGTAATAGGTGAACTCGTCGCCCTTGGGGGCGTCGTATTTCAGGTCGGTCGGCAGCTTGGGCTCGCCCTCGCTGGTGTTGATCTTGTAGCCGTTGGAGAACTCAATGACGCCGGCATTGGCGTAGGGCTGAACCCCTACCGCAATTTTATTCTCGCCGATGAATTGGGGATTCTCGCTAAGGGCAACAGCCTGGCCGTTGCTGACGGTTTTGGCCGCCGGAACGACAGTGGCCTTGGTCGCCTGCGGTGCGCTCTGAGTAGCATCCAACTTATAGGCTGAAACATCTTTCAGACCCACCAGGGAGATAGTTACCAGAGCTGTCACCAGCACCAAGCCGGTTAACCATACGCTAGTTTTTCTAGCCATGTTTTTCTCCTTTTATTGATTAATTTTTACGATATTACGATATTAAATCTATTATATATGCAATTTATATGCCGTCATTAATTTTATTCTCTATTTTAACTTATTGCTATTTAATGTGTTAAAAATATTTTTCTAAATTAATTCTGACACTTTCAAATATTATATTAAATTTACGCAAAATTTACATAATTTTTATTTTATCAGCGTAAAGCATTTATTATTATAATGTTATGCTAATGCATTAACTGCGTTTAATAATGGCGATATGAAAAAATGGCAGGGCTTGAAGCCCTGCCATTTTGTTGGGTGATCAGGTTATTTGATCTTCACCATTTTCTTGGTCAGGCTTTGGTTGCCTGCGGTCAGGCGGTAGAGATAGACACCGTTGGACACTTTTCTGCCACTGCGGTCCAGGCCGTTCCAGGAAACCTCGTGCATACCGGCAGCCTGCTCCTCGTCGCACAGGGTGGCGATCTCCTGCCCCACAATGTTGTAGACCTTCAAAGCCACCCGGGAGGCAGTGGGCAAGGCATAGGAGATGGAGGTATTGCTGGTGAACGGATTGGGCCTGGCCTGGTTAAGAATGACTGTTTTGCCGTAGACCAACGCCTCGGGCTCGCCATCCACCTTGTAGAAGGCCGTAATGCCGAACCATCTGAGCACCCTGGCGATGAACTCGGTCCGGGACAGCTTACCCGGGGAGTTGGAGGCCACCGCCTCCAAAGGAGTGGAAGAGAATACGGCCTTATAGACTCCGGTGGAACAGCGGATGACGCTGGAGCCGCCGATGGTCTTGAACTGGAACACCGATTCCGCTCCGGGCAGCGGATGCATCTTGTCTATGGATTTGTAGTTCCCGGCCGTCCCGCCGGTCATGATGGCCAGGGTATCCGGGGTGCCGTGGCTTATCGGCAGGGCCACCTGCCCGATGGAGTTGATGTAGGCCGCGGACACGTTGAAAGTGTCCGTGTAGTCCGCTTTAAGATAGCTGTTGTAAAATACCGCCGTGTCGCCGACGTTCTGGCCCAGGTTTTTGGAGGACAATAACAGATTTCCTCCCCGATCCAGGAATGCCGACAGGCTGTCCCGCTCCGTCTGGGTCAGGGTGGTCAGACTGTCATCGCCGGTGAACCATACCAGCACATCGAAGTTGCCCAGCGCCGACAGTACATCGGCCTTGCGGTTGTCCCAGTAGCCGTAGAGCACCCCGGTGGTATCCATGCAGGTGGTGTAATAGTCCCCGTAATCATTGGCCGGCAGGGCGTCGTTGACCAAGAGCATCTTATACTTGTGCTCGCCTACAAAGAAATGCCAGGGGGTCAGCGATCCGCCGGCCGGATAATAGCCGGCATTCCAGATGGGCTGCCCGGCCTGGTCCAGGGCACCGTCACGGCCGCTGACATAATACTGGACCATGGTGCCGGGGTACTGCGGGGGAATGGAGCCCGTATACTCGTTGGGGCTGCCGGTGGGAGACATCGGCAGGTAGTTCCAGCTGGTGTCGCCGGCGGTGAACGGTTTCACCCGGTAATAAAGCCGGACCTGGGATATGCCGGAAGTATCCGTCACTTGGGTGTACACCGGGAACGGTCCGGTATAAGAGGTGTCCATCCAGGTGGTGGTATTGGTTACCTGGGGCGGGACCCAATCGAATATCTTAAAGTTATTGTTGACCCCCGGAGCGGTGACCGGCTGATAGGAGTAATTGCCGGTGGTGCCGTCGGTAGCCTTGATATGCCAGGCCACCGTGATCGGATTGACCACCGGAAGTTCCTGGGCCGGGATCGTATAATAATATATCTGCCCAACTACGCTGTCTCTGGGGAAGGGCGCCCAGGCCGAGGCATCAAAGTCGAATAACCATAGGGAATCATTGGAGATGGGTCCTTCGCTCTTGAAGCTGGTCCATACCGGGAAGGGCCCCAGTTGGTCGGTATCGGCTATCAGCTGGGTGTTGTATGACCAGGGATCGATGATCCGGAAATGATTCATGGTATCCCGTTTGGTGGGATACTGTGCCCAGTTGCCCATGGTGTCGTAGGCCGTCATGAACCAGCTGACCTCCACCGGGGTCAGGGTATTGCCCGCCTGCCGGGGGATGCTGTAGTAGTAGAATCCGTCGGTCCCGACGCTGTCCCGGGGATAACTGGCCCCGCCGGCGATGTCGCTGTAGATCTCGTCGTTGTTCACCGTGTCGCCGTAGGCGGTGGTTAAATTTGTTTTAACTATGAAAGGCCCGGTATAAAAGGTATCCTTCAATGCACTGACGTTGGAGTACTCCGGCGAATAGATGGTGTTGATAAAACTGTAATAATTATTAGAGCCCGGATCCTCAACATAATCACCGGTGGAAGCATTTTCAGCATACAGGGAATAGCATACTTCGACCGGGGTTTCCAACCCTACGGGAATCATTGGGATGTCAAAGTAGAAAGTATCGCCCACCTGGGTGAATTCTTCTATCCAATAATCATTGGGATCGCCCCAGGAATAAGGCCAGGACCACGGCCCAAACCCAGCTGGTGGATTATAATAAAACCCAAGCATGGGGTAGTTAACTCCATCAGGACATTTTATAACCGCCCTGACGGTGTAAGGCCCGGCGTAGGAAGTATCAGGCCAGATGGTGGTCAGAGTAACTGACGGAGGGGCTGCGTTGACGGCAACAACAGCCAAAGCCAGAATGGCAGTTAAAAATATGAATTTACGCATCTTATGCCTCTCCTTATTTAACCAGGTTTAATCGTTTGGTCTGGGCAAACTTCTGCCCGTTGGCTCCGGTAGCCTCCATCCGGTAGAAATAGATGCCGTTGGCCACCGCCCGGCCGCTCTGGTCCGATCCGTTCCAGGTAATATTATGGTAGCCGGGATTCAGGTTGTCATCAACCAATGTTCTTATCTGCTGGCCGGTGATGTTGTAAACGACCAGCCTGACCCGGCTCTGGGCCGGCAGGGCAAATTGAATGTTGGTGGACCGGCTGAAGGGGTTGGGATTGTTCTGCCCCAGGCTGAAGTATCTGGGAGACGATGCCACCGGCTCCCCCTCCACCCCCTTCCATGAAGTTACCTGCAGATAGAACCAGGAGGAGAGGACGCTCTCGTTGGCCGGCAGTTTGTCATCAAAGGCGGTGACCGCGTAGTGATATATAGCGCCGTCGGCAATAGCTTTGTCCACAAAGTTATTCGTGGCGGCGGTGCCGATCTTGACCCATACCGGCAGGCCCACCTGCAGGGAGCGGTATACATTGTAGCCGGCCAGGTCTGGTTCGCTGTTGGCATCCCAGGCGCAGATCACGCTGTCATACTGCTGGGTGGCCGACAATCCGGTGGGAACCGCCGGAGGCATGTATTCCAGAGCGCCGGGCATCAGCCACTGGATGATCCGGGAGGCCAGGGTGTCGCGCTTCTCCGGCAAAGAGACCGCCTCGAACGGGAATGAGGTGTAGACCATCTGGTAGTTGCCGGAGGTGCCGTCCCAGTACCTGATCCCTATGAAGTTTCCGCCGTCGTCGGTAATGAAGCCGGCAGCGTCGCTAAAAGCCGGATCGGGGGTCAGGCCGTAGCCATAACCGGGGGTTGACCAGATCGAGCCGCCGCCATTGATGGGATCGTACAACAAGCTGTCGTATAATCCGTCTCCGATGGGATCGCCGGCCACCCCGGTACCGGTGTAGCAGGTGGAGCTGAACCAGCCGTTGTCCGGAGCCAGATGCAGGTAGTCGCTCCACAGGTTGGAATGAACCGTGGTATCCAGGGCCGGTGCGCTGAAGCCCAGATAGTTCTGCCCGGACATCCACAACTTTCCGCCGTTGTTCAGATATGATTTGATATTTTCCTGATCATAGGGGGTCAGGGCAAAATAGGATGCCCCCGCCCGGCCGTCGTAGTTGGCGCCCAGGTTCCAGATCACCAGCGGGAACTGCTCCAGGTAGCCGGCCGGCATACTCTTGTTATAACCAATAGTGGCTAAGCTATAGCGATATCCCAGATTGGCTAACGAAGCCTCCATATATTTGGTCCAAGACTCGTTCCTAATATCTACCGCGCTACCATCGTTATCAACTAGCAATACTGTATTGGGGCCGGGCAACGGTTCCTGTGTTTTCCCTGTAATTATAAAATTGTCCACATAAACACCCTCACCGCCATCATCTTTTTCATCAGTACACATGGCAATTCTTATTTGAACTGTTTTACCGATATAAGAATTAAGAGATATTGAACCGGTATACTTCAAAGCTTGTTCTAATGCAATCCAAACCTGTTGGGGTGTGGCTACATTATATTGGTCAGCCCAAACCCAAGTTTTTCCGCTATCGGAGGAAATCTCAATATCAAAATAATCCCAATCCCTAGTATATTCACTATAGGGTCCGGGGAAATCTACCCAAAGCGAAAAGCTGGCTATACAGGGCTGAGTTCCCTGCACCTTGCTCAAATCAATATAAGGTGAAATCAACGCATCCGAATAACCCCAAGAATGAAGAAACGTGCCTTCTTCGCCGCTATACCATGATTGGGTGGCACTTGTTGAACGATTTGTTGTTTTATGCCAACTTATCCTTGGTACTTTTACGCCTACTGTCCAACCATTTGTTCCACTTTCAGCATCGTCATAGAAAAAAGCACTTCCTGTGCTACCAGCATTTAAGGTGTCAATCTGTATATTATCAATATACCAGGCGCCGTTATATGGGCCGCCATCCTCATCGCATTCAGCCCAATCACTAACGGTAGAAAATCTGAGCTGCAGATTCTGCCCTTTATATGCAGTCAAATCAAAAACGACCTGTTGCCAGCCGCTATTTGAGCCGCCCCAACCTGCTACATTGTTAGTGCCCGAAGTCAGGCCCATATAATCCCACGCTCGCGAATCTGATAGGTTATATAGCTTATCAGAGGTATTCCTCAGTACATCGGGTGACAAAATAAACCAATTGGCACCACCGTCAATTGTGCCCCACAGGTTAACACAATCCCAATCATCTCCACCGCTGGGGCCCTCGACGCTGTAGTAGTGGTAAAATTTCAATAAAACCGTATCGGAAATTACTGTGGTTAAGTCAAAACTTGGCGAATATAGATATTGCACCCAAGCAATGCCATAACCCGGGGTGGCCAAATAAGCAGGATCGTATTTACCGCACCACCAGAGGTTGCCTGAATAAGCGCCTACAGGGCAATATGAATCAATATGCCAATAGGCTGAATCTTGTACTAAAATGTCTACCACCGACCAGCCCATGGTATCGGTTTCAAAGTTATCGAAAAAAACCGTATCATAGGTTGCTTTAGCAAGTGCATAATCAGTCTTGTTAAATTCCGTTTGTGTTGCCAACGGTTTAGCCCAAACACTTGAATAAATGCTCAATAAAAGCAAGAGGCTAATTGTTAAACATATTTTTTTCATTTCCTTCACTTTCATTAAATTTGTTTTACTTTGCACTTTATATTTATAATTCTCTTTCGAGAAATAACTTCTTATTAATAACCCATGGCACCATATTTCCCGCCCTTATAGTGCCATGGGCCGGTATTATTGGCAAACATACCTCGGATCTGAACAACTTACATTATCGGGGCAACAAGAACTACATGGCAACGCAAACATTGTATCACCTTTTTGACCATAATGCTGGGAACTTGTAAATGCATTTACACCCTTATTAAGCAATTCCATATAAATCACCTCCTCTCAAATTTAGTTAAGGGTATTTATCAATTCGTTAAATTTTATATTTAACCACTGTTCCCAATACCCACAAATTTCATTATTTGGTATACCAAGTCTTTTCCTGCTACTCGGGCAACCACCCATACACATAGGCACGTATTTACAACTCATACATTTTTCATTATTATTAAAAATATTATAGTTGAACCATTGCCAAAAAACCTCATTGGGCTGAAAGTCACCATCAACTATAAAACCAACAGAATCACTGTATCCAAGGGCTTCTGCACATTTGTATATTTTAAGTTTGGGCCCAATTATAAAACATTTATGGCTTTCTGCGCCACAATTAGTGTGTTTTATTTGAATCGGCATTTTATTAACAGTTTTAACTCTTTTATAATAATTATCTATATAACCTTGGATGTTTTGTAATTCAAAGCCATTGAGACAATCATTATCATTTTCTTTGCTAACAATGCCTCCTAAATAATTTTTTAACCTACCAACACTTATAACAATATTATTTTTATTGAAGATATCGCTTTTATTTTTCAATAACCTAACTATACCCTCGTGGTTGCTTTTATTTGTGTTAAACCTTACTGTAACTAACTCGAAATAACGTTGTGCAATAATGATAGAGTTTAATATTTTATCGAATGTGCCTTCACCGTTTTTTAATATTCGTTGTTTATTATGCGCATCCCTGTCACCATCTAATGTAATTTGTATTTTTTTTATACCACAATTAAATAATCTTTTAGCACAATCTTCGTCTAATAAATAACCGTTCGTTACTATAGAGTCACAAGCTCTTTTTATATTGTTGTTTTTACATATAATATCAATTTTATTAGAAATATTTTCTATAGTATCTACTTCAAGCAAGGGTTCGCCACCATACCATGAAATACCGAAATCATTGGGTTGACATATAAAAAGTTGTTTATCAATAAACTTATAAATTTCCTCGTATTCTTTTAAAGTTATATTTTCGTCCCTTTTATCCCTTTCAAAACAATAAGGGCAATTAAGGTTACAATTCAGCGTTGGTACAATTGTAACACGGAAATCTCTACTGTTAAAAACCCCTCTATAATATCTAAATTTAACTTGATCTATTTCATTAATTTTATTATTAATAATGAAACCGTTATTAATTAACAAATTATACTCGTCCGTTTCTAATTCATTTAGATCATTCAATTTTAATGTTATTTTTATTTTCTCAGCTTTTTCTTTTGTTAGTTTAATCAATGCTGTAGTAAAGGTATTATACAGCAGCGTCACACCTGCTTTATCTTCAAAAAATATGTTGTATTGCGAAGATTTATAAACATCCTTTTCCATACATTTCATTTTAGGATATTTGGCCCAAAATGTCAAGGATATATTTCATTAGGGCTTATAAAAATCGCGCCGGGACAAGGGCTAAAACTGTCACCAATCATGAATTCCCCGACAATTTTTCAATATAGCCCCTGTAGGGAGCCGGTGGCTATATAAAAGACTATGAATCAGAGGGCGGCGTCTATTATCAAGCGCCGCCCTCCGTTGCAAAATACAGGGACCTTATCTTAAGATCATCACCTTGCCGGTGGCCGAGAAATCCCCGGAGGTCATCTTATACAGGTAAACCCCATTGGCCGCTTTTTGGCCCTGGGAATCCTTACCGTCCCACGGCAGACTGTAATGCCCGGCCGGCTGGATGCCGTCCGCCAGGGTCCGCACCTCCTGCCCGGCGATGTTGTAAATTTTTAGGCTGACCTGTCCTGATTTTACAATTTGATATTTTATATTTGTCATTTGGCCAAACGGGTTGGGATAGGCCTTCTCCAAACGGTAGCTCAAGGGCAGGTCCCGGCCCCCGTACTCCACCAGCATCGGCCCGTAGTAGGTTTTGGTCCCGCTCAGATCCACCTCGGCCAACCGGTAATAATAAATCCCTGTTTCCAGTTTCCAGTTGTCTGTGTAGCTGTATTCATGCGGCTCGTTGGTGGTCAGATTACCAATAACTTTTCCCACCTCGGCAAAATTCCCGTCTTCGGTGGTTGACCGCTCTATCAGCCAATGATCGCAGTCCTTCTCGCTCTCGGTCCGCCAGCGAACCTCCACTTTATCTTTGACCTGCAGTGCCGTAAATGAGCTTAACTCGACAGCCGAAGGATAGACTAAAACTTTTTTCAGTTGGCTCCAATCCCCCCAGCTTCTTTTGCCATTATATCCGCGCACCCGATAGTAATAAGTCTCCCCTACTGTCCGTTGGCCGACAACATAACTGGGTATGGTTATGGAATTTGAAAGCGAAACAGCCGTCGAGTAAGCCGCTACCGGTTTTACATCATCGATATATATCCCGTCGGTGGCGGTCAGACCGTCGCCCACCAGACGGATGCGGAAGAACACCGACCGGTCGAGATATTTTGCGGGATCGATGGCGAAGGCCCTTCTGGTCCAGCTGAGGACATTGCCGTATAACTTTCCTAAAAGGTCCCACTGCCGGCCGTCGGTGGAGATCTCCACCCAGATGCGGTCGAAGGTGGTCATGGCCTGATAGCTGTAAAAGCTGAACGAATCGCTGGCCGAGCTGACCGGGTATGGGCTGGTGGTGGTGATGCTAGCAATGTTGTACTGGTTGCTGACCGCGCTGTAATAACTGCGGCTGCCGGAATACATCCTGACGGTGGAGGAGACAAAACCATTCAATGAAATATTGGGATTGGCCGAAGCCCCCACCGTGTCGGTGGCGGCATTAAAACCGGTCATTTCCTGCAATTCGTAAACCGAAGGATTCGACGCCGGATTCAGGAGGTTCCAGCTGAGGGCAACGGTATTGGTGGCTTTGCCTTTCAGCGGGAACGAAGGCGGATTGAAGGTCGGCGGCAGGACCGGCGGCGGCGAGGTGGTGCTGACCAGGCTGTCGGTGCGCAGGGCCAGGTACATGAATCCTTTGAGGGTCTGGGGACAGACCGAATCTATATGGCTGGGCGGGGTGTAGAAGGCGGTGTCCGCCTCCACGCAGTAGGGAAAGATCACCCGGCCCAATTGGGTCAGGCCGTAGCCGTAGATCCAGCCGTCGGAATCCCCGGTGGTGGGATACAGGGCCGAGCTCTGCATGGGCGAATAACTCTGGACGCTGCGGTACTTTTTGATCCGGGCCGCCGACTGCTGGCCGAAATAGCGCAATTCCAGGCTGTCCGGAGCCCGCTTGACGGTGGAATCCACATAGCCCAGGGGCCACAGCACCAGCTCGCTGTAAGTATGATAGGAGATGGACAGCACGATGTTATGTTCTTTGACCAGCTTCATCACGGCCTGCTGTTCCGGCTCGCCGCTGGGAGAGAATCCGTAGAAGACATCGTTGGAGGAATCGGGGCTGGTGTAGGGATTTACCGATCCACCCCAGGCCCCCCGGATGTCGCCGTCCACCGAGCCGTCGTAGCCCCGGTTGAGGTCAACCCCGTAGACCGTGGGGCTGTTCTGGCGGCGGTTCTTGCGCCACATCACCCCCGTCCCGTAATTGCCGCCGTTGTCGTAGATAAAACCGTCCGGGTTGACCAGCGGGGCAATGTATATCTCCCGGGTCTTGATCAGGGTGGAGATGGAATCGGTCCCGGCCGGGTTGTAATTGTTGGTCAGGTAATTGGCGAGGTACAGGCAGATCTCCGGCGTCATCCATTCCCGGGCGTGATGATTCCCCATTATCAGGATGCCGTGGCGCGAATTATCACTGACCGCGGGATTGTCCGAGATCTTAAGGCACCATACCTTGCCCCCCTGGGCCGCCACGGTCAGGGTATCCAGCCTGGTGATGGCCGGATGGTCGGCCGCGATCTGCTTCAGCTCGGCCCGGATGCCGTCATAGGTATGATAGGCTGCCTTGCCGCTGTAGGGGGTTACATCCCGGGGAGAGCTCATCAATACCTTGTAAACCAGCCCGGCCCCAGCTATCCGCCACAGTTGGTCGGGCAAAATGACGATGTCGGCGTACTCCCCGGGCCGGTAGGCGGCCACATCCAGGCCATATCCGATATGGGCCAGCCGTTCGGCTGCTGCCGGATCGGAGATGTCCACCCGGATCAGCATCTTGTCGGCGCTGTCCTGACCATAGGCTGTTGCAGACGATATAACCAGAGCAGCCATAAAGATCAAAACGATTTTCATATCTTTGCTTTTAAGCATCCTTTTCCTTAATTTCAATTGACCGGATTATACCATGCACTGGCATAAAATGACAGCCCGACTTGAAAAATCGGACTGTCATTTATAAGTTTTATATTACCTTAAGATCATCACCTTCTGGGTGGCCGAGAAATCCCCGGAGGTCATCTGGTACAGATAAACCCCGTTGGCCGCTTTTTGGCCCCGGGAATCCTTGCCGTCCCAGGGCAGGCTGTAATGACCGGCCGGCTGGATGCCGTCCAGCAGGGTCCGCACTTCCTGCCCCAGCACGTTGTAGACCTTGATCGAGGTCCGGCCGGTATTCTTCAGGGCGTACCTGATGGTCACGCTCGAGGCCGCCGGATTGGGATAGGCCTTCCCCAGCTGATAGCTCAGCGGCAGGTTTTTCCCTCCGAACTCCACCAGCATCGGACCGTAGTAGGTTTTGACCCCGCTCAGATCCACCTCCGCCAACCGGTAGTAATATATCCCCGTCTCCAGATCGGAAGCATCGGTATAGACGTACTGATGAGGCTCGTTGGTAGTCAGGTGCCCGGTTACCTCGCCAAGCTTGGCAAAGTTTCCAGACTCTTCCGTTGACCGCTCTATCAGCCAATGATCGCAGTCCTTCTCGCTCTCGGTCCGCCAGCGGACCTCGACCGTGTTGTTGACGGCCATGGCGCTGAAGGAGGTCATCTCCACGGCATTGGGCGATATGGTAAACCCTGTGGAAGCTGCAATATCGCCGGCCACAGTAAGCACATAGGGCTGCGGGCCGTTGTTGATGGCCCGGGCGTTCACGGTTACCGTATAGGTGACATTGGCCTTGGTGGCCGAAGCCGGCAGCCAGACCACCTCCTCGCAGTTCACAGTATCCTTGGCTCCGCCGGTGATGGAAAAGCCGTTGCTGGCCGGCTGGCCGAAGACGTTGCCATAATAGGTATTCCCGCCGCCGGTGACGGTAAGATCCAGGTCGTTGACGGTGATGTCGGTGGCCCCGGGGGTGCCGGGATAATCGAAATATGACAGGACGAACTTGAGGGTCTGGGTGCCGGAGGTGCCGGTGGTCACGGTAAAGGTCTTGCTCTGTCCGGAAGAGCTGAAACCGACCGTGGCATCCTCCAGGGCCGACTTTCTGGCATCGCCGGCAAAGAACAGGGCATCATCCAGCACCACTCCTCCCCAGCCCTGGCCCTGGGAGGGAAGGTTCTGGGTCCCGGTCTGGCCGACGGCATCGATGCTGTAGGCCCCGTTGAAATTCCTGGTGGCCAGCATCATCATGGCCTTGATCAGCGATCCGGAGGGATTGGCGATGGCGTTGGCCGGCACCTTGGTCCCGGTGGGATACCAGCCCTCGGTCAGGTACTGCCGGACCAGGGCCCCCATCCCGGCCATGGTGGGGGTGGACATGGAGGTTCCGCCCATGGTCATGATGCCGGTATTGTTGGTGGTCAGGCTGCCGTCGGAATCCACCGACCAGATATACCATCCGCCGGCCCCCAGCAGGGTGGGACGACGCAGGCCCTCGTCGGTCGGACCGTGCGAGGAGAATTCGGCCACATCTAAAAGTTCGTTGCGGTCGGCAGTGCCGTTGACCGCCCAGGTGGTAGCCGTTGAACCAAAGCCGGATTCGCTGGCCCCCACGCAGATGATGTTCTTTCCGGTGGCCGGGCTGTTCACCCGGTCGCCCGAAGTGTTGGAGTTTCCGGCCGAGCGGAACATGGCGTAGTTCTTGTGGGTCCAGGCCACCTGGTCCAGCTGCTGACAGTTCAGGGTGTAGGCCGAGGAGCCGCCGGCGCTCTGCCCCCAGGATGAGGAGTGGATCCGGGCCCCGGCGTTGTAGGCCCACAGGTATATTACGGAATAATCGGTGGGCAGCACCAGGGCGTCGCTGGCCCCGCCGATGTCGGTAAAGGCTATCCGGCACTTGGGGGCCATGCCCATGGCCCGGGGCAGCGAAGCCTGGGTGGTCAGCCAGCCCAGGCTGTCGGCTCCGATGGAGCCGCTGGTGTGGCTGCCGTGGCCCGAGGAGGTCAGGTCAAAGGTGTCGGCATGGACGTTGTAGGCCACGATCTTGCGGTGGGCGTTGGTGCTCTCACAGATGGTGTCCTTGTCCTTGTCGTAGACCGGTTTCAACGAGGCATCCCGGAAATAGATGTTGTCCCAATCCATGCCGGTATCATCGTCGCCCACGATCTGCCCCTGGCCGTACAGCCCCCGTTTGTAGATCGGCATTTTCAGGGAATCGTCGGCCGTGTTGATGGTCAGCTTCGATTTCCAGGAATCGGCCGCCGCCCTCATGCCGGTGGAATCCAAAGACTGGTTGATCCAGCGGCTCCAGGCGTTGTGCAGCACCGGCTGGTAATAGCGCTCCACCCAGAACACCTCGGGATAATTGGCGAACTCCTTGGACAGCTCGACCGCCCGGTCCGAGGGAAGGGATATCTGGACGATGTTGCCGCCCTCCTGCAGCCAGCGGACATCCATCATTCCCTTTGCTTTTTGGCCGACCGAAGGCAGATCCTCCTTATCGAACAGTGCGATGTTCAGCATGATCCGGCCGGGCTCGTCCTGGGCATAAAAATTAGGCGCCGACAGCAGATCCGGGCTGATCCGGAAGGCCGGCTGGTAATAGCCCACAAATTGGACGAAGGGCAGCTTTTCGATCTTTGATCTCACCTCGCCGTTCATTTTGACTATCTGACCATAATTGGGGATGTAATCGCTGTGGATCTTCCCCCCGACCCTACTGACCTCGCTTCTCCAGGCATCCTCCACCGGCCCGGTGAACTGGACTATATACCAGTCGGCCTCGGTGGATTTTGGCGCCCGCTCCAACCCCAGTTTGGCGTAGGAGGGCATGCCATTGGCGGTGGAAAAATGCCCGATCTTGAATTTAAGAACGCTGGGATCGGAGGCCAGGGTCAGGGATGCCGCCACCAGCAGCACCGACAAGACCAGAAAAGTTTTCTTATGCATTTATAGCCCCTTAATTAATTTTTAATTTTGGTATATCTTTCTTTTATTTATATACAAGCAATAAATATGCCATAACCGACATATCTTAACTCATTACATCACAAAGAGTTTTTCCTAAAATTAAAATTATGTGAATTTAATGCGATGCATTAATTGCAGAATTAGCAATATTTGCAATTTACTTATAAAATATTATAATATTTATTACTTACCTATTTAAGTTCTTTTTTTGAATTATCGCTAAATATATATCATCAACGCCAGCCATTAAATAAGACCGCCCGCCCCCTTTTATATCAAACATCATCGGCAGGAAGGACAGCAATTTGTCATTCCCTCCCCTGTCATTCCAGCGCAGGCTGGAATCCAGGGCCTGGATGCCCGATTTCCCGGGCATGACAACAAGGACGTTCAAAAAACGAGTATGGATTATTCCCTATTCAATTGCCAAGTTAATAAAAGGGCGGTGTTCATAAAGAACGCCGCCCTTTTAAGATGTTGTTAAATGCTTACCTCAGCAGCATCAACTTTCTGGTGGCGCTGAAATTCCCCGAGATCAATTTATAGAAATAGACCCCCTTGGCCGCTTCCCGGCCGCTGTTATCCCTGCCATTCCAGCTTACGGTATAATTATCGGCAGCCTGCCTGGAATTTACCAGGGTCTTCACTTCGGCGCCCATAATGTTGTATATCGTCAGACTGGTATGTCCCGGATCTTTTAAAGAGTATCTGATGGCCACTTTGCCGGTGGTGGGATTGGGATAGCTCTGCTCCAGCTTATAGTCAATTGCCCGAACCGGCCCGGAATAGCTTACCTGGATCGGCCCGAAGGTGGTTTCCTTGCCGGAGACATCGATCTCCACCAGCTTGAAGTAATATTCCCCTACCGCGGGAATGGAGGCATCGGTGAACTGGTAGTTGCTGGTCTCATAAACGGTGCCATTGCCGTTTACCGTGCCGACCTCGGCGAAGGATCCCTCCGCCTGGGTCGAGCGTTCGATCCTCCAGGACTGGCAGTTGATCTCGCTGGCGGTCTGCCATGACAGCAATATCCCTCCGGAAGATGGCGCGGCGGTAAAGCTGGCCAGGCTGACCGCGCCGGGCAGGCTGACGGTGGAGGCGAAATTGCCCCGGACGAAATTGGACTTGGTGGCCGTCACCGTCAGCTGGCCGGCATTGGCGGGGTTGATGGTGAAGGAAGCGTTGCCGCTGGCATCGCTCAGTTTGGAGGTGCAGATGTCGGTGGCCTTGGTCGATCCGTCCTTGGCCGGAACATTCATGTACAGCCCCACCAGGGCGCCCTGGACGTTGGTGTTGTTCTGCTTCTTGACGTTGACATTGAAGGTCTGGGAACCGGTATTGATGTTGGCATTATAGGTCACGTATTTGAAGGTGTCCGGCACCTGCGAGCAGAAGGTCATGAAGGGATCGCCGAACACGTGGAACAGGTGGCAGGTGAATTCCTTGTAGTCGGCCGGGATGGCCGGGTCGGTATAGGTCTGGGTCATCAAATGCCACTTGCCGGAGACCAGGGCGAAGGCCGGCCGCAAATCCTCGGTGTAGCGGTCGTAGGTCTGGCCGGCCCCGGCGTTGGGCACATCCCAGTTGTTGGTGCTGTTGAAGTTGGGCCACATCCCGTCCATGATCCCCATGATCAGGGCATCGTTGACGAAGGAGTAGGAGACCTCGGTGGCGCACATCACCCCCAGGGCCCCGTAACGGCTGCGGTGGAACAGCTCGGAAAAGGAGGTGGGGGCGGTGGTGACCTGGAAGGCCCCGGTCTGGCAGTTCATGGAGAAGACGAACGGCAGGTTGGTGTTGGTCAGGCTGGGAATGTTGGTGCTGGTGAAGGCCGGCTCGCCCCAGCCGGTGTACATGCCGTGGTCCCGGTGCATGATCATGAAGGTGCCGTTGTTGATGGCCGATACCACCCCGGCCCCGGTGCCGGTGTTCCAGACCATGCCGGAGGGCACGGTATTGGCGATGTAGCCCTCTCCGGCCGTGCCGTAGGCCGCCACCAGGGCGCTGGGGTTGGTGGTGGACCAGGGGTCTCCGCCCACCGGACCCGAAGCGTCCACCAGGGCATACTGCTGCTGGGTGGTCTTGCCTAATTTATTCTTTAGGAAGCCACGGACGATCTCGGAGCACATCCCGAACCAGCGCTCGTCCTGCCAGCCGGCCGCCGACAGCGGCAGGTTGTAGAAGGTGGCGCTGGAGGGCGGGGCGGTCTCATACCGGATGATCTTCCGCACCATGGTGGAGCAGTGGGTGACGGTCTGGGCCGGCATCCGGGCGAACACCATCTCCGGAGCCCCGCCGTTGTCCCAGGTGGAGGCGGTGTTGGTGATATTGATATCGGCGAAGACATTGTCCGAGACATACTGGGGGTACCCGCCGGGGTGCAGCATAAGTTTGGACGAGGTCAGGCCGTAGGCCTTGCCGGAACTGGCTATGTCTGACATCATCAGCACCGCCAGCGGCTTGGTGGTCCAGGTGTTATAGGCATTGTCGATGAAGGCTTCCACCGAATCCGGGGTGGTGCCGGTCTCGGCGGTGGTGAATATGCCGGTCTTGATCCCCTGCTTCTTGCGGAACAGCTTTAAAGTATCGGCCCAGGCGATGAAGATGGGATCGTTCGGCACTATGATGATATATTCAAACTGGCCAGCCTCCTTGGAGGGATCATCGGCGGCCAGCTTCTCGTGGATCTCGGAATATTTGGTGGGTTCCAGCGAGCTGTAGTTGATGATGTTCTGCTGCAGGATCCGCTCGAACATCGGATGTCGGTAAAGGTCGTCGCCGAACCCGCCCTTGCCCCCCTCGAAGGTGACCTCGACCTCCATATCGCGGCGGACGATCAGCTCTTTGGTGACCGGGTTATATCTGAAAGGCGCCAGCGACAGAATGAATACGTCAACTCCCCGCATCTTTTGGACCGGGGACTTGATCACGAAATCGCTGGGGAAGAATTCGTTCTTGGAATAGACCACGGAATTTTTAGACAGTGGCTTGAACACCTTGTCCTGCTCGGTGGGGATCTCCATGCCCGGCGCGATGTCGATATTCTGAAATCTCTCCTCGCGGTAGGACAGGATCTTCACCCTGGGCGTCGCCCCGTTGGGGACCGCCACATAATTGCTGATCACCGGCAGGTCGGGATAGCCGGCGCCGATGGGCAGGATCGAGCCTTCGGTTACCACCGCCTGGGCCTTGGCTCCCTCAACATCCTTTTCCTCGAAATTGAAGCTGTTGACGGAATAGACCAAATTCAAGCTGCCCTTGGTCTGATTCTTAACGCTGATGCCGCGTTTTGACCAAGAGTCCTTATAGGTAATGGTCTGGGTATTGGCAGCCCAGGAAATTCCGCAGATCGAAACCAGCAAACCAGCTATCAACAACTTATATTTCCCCATCGTCCCTCTCCTTGAATAATTTATATTTACAATGATTTTATGTTGCAATTATTATACCATTACTTAATATTTATTTAGTCTATAACTCATTGGTTATCAATAATATAGGAATCAATATTTTTATCATTGCCCCCGCTAATATTAAAATATGCAATATTACATGCTAATCTGCTAATTAACAGCGAGTTATGCGTAGTGCAATAATTGCTTTTCAACTCTTTCTTGACTTTTCTAAACTTTGGATCAAGTACGCATCCGGTCCATATTATCATATATTTTGGGGCTTAATTATTAACGCGGCAATTGAATAGGTTAATAATACCAATTGTCATGCCATTCCCGCATCAAGTGCAGGATAAAATCCGAATGGCATCCCGACCTGGATTCCCTCTGGAAGCCTGCCCTGAGTAAGGCAAGCAAGCCCTGCTGGCTCAGGGTTTATGCTGAATGCAATGAAGTGCTGGAATGACAGGGGCGGGAATGACAAGTTGCCGGGTTTAATCGCCGGTGTAATAATATCCTGGCAAACGTAATAGAATCTTGCATAGGCGGGGTCGGCCTACAGGGCCAGAGTATATGCCGAAAATGATCTGCCGCAGTCCCCTTTCGTCCCCCAGATCAGGCCGCGGTAAAATATGCGGCAAACGGATCAGTTTATTTTATATAAAGTCTTTAGCTTTCTCAAATTTTCGGCGGCCTCCGAATTTGGATCTATGGCAGCCCCTTTTGACAGATACCTGACGGCCTCCCGGGGCCTCCCCCGGGTGATCAGCATCATGCCCATCCGGTTATAGGCCCAAGTGTTCAGCGGGTCTATGGACTTCAAAATCTTGGCGTAATATTTTTCGGCCGCTTCGTAATTTCCTTCCCTTTCGCGGATATATCCGATATTGCAGTAGGCCTCGGTGATGTTCTTGTCCAGGGCGATGGCCTTTGAATATTCCTCCACCGCCTGGCTGTTTTGCCCCTTGGTCAGGTGGATATTCCCCAGATTGTTGTGCAGGCTGGCATCCTGGCCGTCAATGGCCAACCCCTGCCGGACGTAACTCTCCGCCAGGACCAGATCCCTCTGGTAATAATAATTGAAGGCCGCCAGATAGGGGGTTACCATGCGGGGATTTTGTTCCATGGCCCGGGATAATTCCTGCTGAAATTTATCCGCCGGCGCCGCTGGATCGGTGAAGATCGGGTTGATATATTTATATTGGTATTTCAGGATAGGGTCGCCATGCTTGCCGATCCTTTTGGCGAACACCAGGCAGATATCATCCCAATATACCAGGGCCCACCGGCTGCTGCCGGATAGATATTCATGCAGTCGGCTGCTGAGGGATTTCCCGCTGCGGGGATAGCGCAGCAGAGCCAGGTCCACGCCATATCCATTCATCAGGGCGGTGTCCCCCTTGATGATGGATACATAATCCTCCAAAACATGCCTGAAGGGCGACATCCGGCCGTCGATGAAGACCGGGACATGGTTCCAGATCAGATAACCGCCGTCCATAAGGTCGTTAAGGATCTTGGGATCGGGAAAATTCTCCTTTACGAATCTCGTCCCCTCCACCGGAAAGGCCCGGCCATCCAGTCCCAAGGGATGCGTCCCGGCAGGCTTTTCGGTGAATCCCGGGCCTAACAGGACCCCGGCCAGTGCGACGCCCAGGCAGGCCGCCCAGAAAAGCGGTTTGGCCGATAGGTTGGAATATTTCCGGAATAATTTAACGGAAAAACCGGTGAGTATCTGGCTCCAGTTTGCCGCCGTGAACCCCAGGGTGGCAAAGACGAAAAGCGGGACGAACCTGACGGCATAAAAGGCCAGGTAGAAAAATGCCAGCCATAACAGCAGGCTGGACAACCGGAAATTCCGCCAGTTTAAGATGATCCCCAGGGCGGAGAAGGCCATCCAGCCCAGGCCCCATCTTACCGCGGCATCGCCCATGATGGAAGGAGAAAAGATGGAGGTATATTCATGGATGGTGCCGTAGATCAGCCGGTCAAACTCGATCAGCCGGGGGTCGAAATAGAATTTAAAGAAGGGCTTGACCAGGGAGATCCCGTAGGGGTTGATCAAGGTAGCCAGACAGGCGATCAAAAACCCCAGGATCAGTATCCGGAAGGGTGACCAGCGGCCCTGGCGAAAACCGGTCAGCAGGGAATCCAGTAGGTATATGAATAGAACCACCAGGCCGGACATCAGGCCCAGATGGGAATTGGCCCACAGCATGAAACCGGCGGCGGCGATGATAAGGAAGGCTCTGGCCGATATACCGTCCCGCTCCAGCAGATCCAGCAGAAAGATCTCGGCCGTCAGGGCCAGAAAGGTTACCAGCTGAACCCGCTCGCTGAAGCCTATCCGGCCGGCCATCACCGCCAAAGCCATGACCAATAGGGTTATCAGCGGGTTCAATCCCCGTCTCCGGGACGCGATTATTCCTATAAAAAAGATCAGGTTAAGCAATAGGATCTTTAATATCACTATCCCCGGGAAGCCGGCGAACTTGTGCAGGCCGTGAAGGATGACCGACGGCAGCCATTCGTGCATCACCCAGGGCTGGCCGTTAGCGGTATGGCTCCAGAGATCGGTATGAGGTATCTGGCCGCTTTCGGCGATATGGCGGCCGGTGGTCAGCATGATCCACAGATCGGGATCGGACACCGGGGTCAATGAGAGCCCGGTGATCAGCACCAGCAAGGAGCCGCCGGCCAGCAGCCATTTCCAGTTATTTCTCATCAACAGTCAGAACGATACGGTTTGGAATCAAATAAAAAGGCTTTCTCCATTACGGAGAAGGCCTTAAAACAGATGGCGCCCTTTTGGCGGCCATCAATCGTGGCCCTGGACAGATAAGGCCCTTTTTACTTCCTCTTCCTGTATATAGCCCAGTTCCACCAGGCACTCTCCGATCCGTTTCCCGGCGCCCTGCATCTGGTGCCGACGGGCTTCATTAATGTGCTCTATGGAAACGTAGCCCAGGGAGACCATGATCTCCCCGATCATCTTATGCGATCCCATCATTGTAAATATTCCATCCAATTAGATTTATTTTCAAGCCCTGGTTAAACTAACCGCCGCCGATAGACCAGCTTGACGGGGAAACTGGTGTAAACCACTGAAACACGGAACTACTGAAAATAAAACCCCTCCCCGCTAAAAACGCGAATACTCGCGAAAATTATTAAACTCGATCTTTCGCACTGGTTATTATTCCAATAATTCAGTGTTTCCATACCTGCCTGACGTTGGCCGAATGGCCGGTGGTTTCGATACGCTTTTTATGCTACTCAATCACCGGCTGTATCGAGACCAGGAAGGCCGGCATACACAAGCGTGGTTAAACTTGTCCTGTCTGTGTGCCGAACTTTGGTTCGCCTGATTTAAAGAAGGGCGGCGTCCATGTCGGAACGCCGCCCCGGGGTGGGATGGTTTATCTCAAGACCATCATCTTCTTGGTGGCATTGAACTCTCCGGAGTTCAGCTTGTAGAAGTACACTCCGTTGGAGACCGTCTGCCCCTGGTTGTCCCTGCCGTCCCAGTGGATCGTGTAGAAGTTGGCATCCTGTTTGGCGTTCACCAGGGTCTTGACCTCTTCGCCCAGCAGGTTGTAGATCTTCAGGCTGGTCTGGCCGGGATTCTTAAGCGAGTACTTGATGGTGGTCGGCCGGTTCCCGATGGGGTTGGGATAATTCTGGGCCAGGGCGTATACCGAGCCCACCACCACCGAGATCGGTCCGTGATAGGTCTTCTCTCCGGTCTTGGAGACGTCGACCAGGCGGTAGTAGTACACGCCAACCGACGGAACTTTGTCGGTGTAGGAGTACTTGTCACCGTAGGGATTGGTCCCGTCCACGTCGATGGACCAGACATTGGTGAAGCTCTCGTTGTCGACCGAGCGCTCCAGCTCCCACTTGTAGTTGTCCATCTCGGAGGCGGTCTGCCAGTTGATGGTCACCGCATTGCCGCCGGACAGGACGCAGGCGAACTCTGTCAGCTCCACCGCGGTGGGGATCAGGGGAGCGCTTACCGAGGCGCCCCAGGTTCCCTCGCCGTAGTAGTTGAGGGTCTTGATGGTGTAGACATAGGCGATCTTGGCTCCGGCGCCCACGTCGGTCCAGGTATGAGTGGCCGGTCCGCCGTAAACATTCTGGACCCTGATCCGCTCATCGGCCGAGCTGGGCGGGGTGGTGGTTCCCGGGGCCTGGCGGTAGATGATATACTGGGCCACCTTCTGGGCGTCGTCATTGGACTTCCACCAGTCCAACCGGTTGTCGGCGCCGGTGTCGGTCACCTTGACGCTGTCCGGAGGAGTGGGCAGCACGAAGTCGGTCATGTCAACCTTGTAGATCTTGCCCTCGTCCATGGAGGCGCAATACAGGTAGAACCTGGTGCCGGCGGCGCCGGGGACGAAGGCGGCCGATCCCACCGGGGCGTAGGGCACGCCGGCGGCGTTGGTGGCCTCGATGGCCGAGCCGTAGGTGCCGTAGGAGCCGTAGCTGGACGGTCCGGGCATGATATCTTGAGTGGTGGCGTTGACGGCACTGCGGCGGAACAGATAGTTCATCCATACCGAGGAGGTCCAGATGCTGGAGCCGTCGTATTCCAGGGCCCGGCCGTTCCACCATTCTCCCTTGCCGTTGATGGTGTTCGCCGAAGCTCCGTCATCGTCCCAGCTGTAGCCGTAGCGTTTGACCGCGGTGCCGGAGGCCGGTTTGCTGTAGACCATCAGGGATTCGGAATACATCTCGTAATTTTGCCAGTAGGCCCACAATGAATCGCCGGCGATCAGGTTCGGACCAAAGGTGTCTATAACCGCAGGACCCATGGCTATGCCGCGGATGCGCTTCATCGGGGTGCCGCCCCAGGAACAGTTGGGGGCCAGGAAGCCCGATACATGGGTGGTGGCGCGGTTGGTCTGGATGATGGAATCCTGCAGGGATATCCACAGGTTCTTGGCATTGTCGATATCGATGCCGCCGCCATAATGCGCGGCCGAATGCCACGGACCATGGTTGTTGGCCGAGCGGATGGTGTCGCCGCCCACGCCGCCCACCAACGGGCTATTGGTGGTATTCTTCTTGACCGCATAGATCCTGGTCTGGAAGGTGGCGTTGTCCAGGTTGGCGTTGCATAAGAACAGGGTATCGGCCAGTATGGCCACCGAGGAGGGCTGGATCCGGTATCCCCAGGTGGTTCCGCCCACCCGGATATCGGTGAAGTCGTAGCTCTTGACCACCTGCAGGCCGCTGACCCTCAGGCCGAAGTTGCTGGTGGTGCTGTAGGCCGGGGTGGTGCTGCGGAAGATGACCCCGAACACTATGTCGGTGAACTTGGGGACGTCCTTTTTGATCTTGACCACGAACGGGCCGCTCTGGGCCTCGGCATTGGTGGCCAGGGCCCCGCTGCCCACCGTTACCGTGGTAAGGGGGCTGATGCTCTCCACATAGGCTCCGCCGCTGACCACATACAGCGAACAACGGGCCCCGGCGGTGATGGCGGTGCCGGTGTTGCGGAAGGTCACCTTAAGGGTGTCGGTCTCCCAGGGATCCAGCATGGCATTATTGTTGTTGGCGGTGTTCACCACGATGGGATCCTTGACCACTACCGATACGTATCCCACCGAGGGGGCGGTAACCAAGCCGGTGCGGGCCACCCGGAAGGTCATGGTGGGGCCCTCGGCCGAAACGTCGTAGATCCAGGGGCCGTTGCCGTTGCCGTTGCCGGCGCCACGGTTGGTCTTGCAGTTGGGGCTGGACAGCGAATCTATGGCGTTCTCGGTGTAGCCGCCGGCCGAGAAGTCGTTGGCCGAATAGCAGGCGTTGCTGGGATTGCGGGGGAAGTTGGAATCGCCGGCCGCATAGTTGATGTTGGGATTGAAGCCGGGCTGTTCCACCCAGGAGTAATAATACTTTTCGCAGGGCGGGCCGTCGTTGAAGCGGGTCTGGAGCCCCATCCGGGTGTCGATATGGGTGATGATCAGGCCGCTCTCGGAGGTGCCTATCTCATAGGGTGGGGTCCGGCTGCGCAGCTCCACGAAGAACACCTGGCCGGAATCCCGGAAGGCCATGTTGCGGACCCGCCACAGGCGGATGCCGCTGGTGGGATTGCCCCGGCGGGCCTCTCCGGAGGAATCCAGGGCGGCGATGGTGTACTGACCGTCGCCGCGGTAGGCGCTGGAGATGGAGTCGGTGTTGCCCACCGCGCCGCTGGTCAGCCAGCCGTCAATCGAGCCGATGGCGCCGTCAACGTCATAGACCAGGTGGCCGCCGGGGAACGAAGGCTGGTCGCCGCCCTCGATGCCGTTCCAGGAGCCGTTGTCCATCAAGGACCATTCGCCCCAGGGGGTGCCGGAGTAGCCGTAGTCGTACAGGTCGGGTCCGCCGATCTGGTGGAACATCTCGTGAGCGAAGACTCCCAGCTGGCCGTTCTGGGGGCAGACGATAAGCTTGCTTATGGTGACGCCGTCCCTGGTGCCAAAAGAGCCGGTCATGGACATCGACCAGATATCCCTGGTGTCGCCGGATTCCTCCTGGCCGGGGCCGGGGTGGACCAGGATCAGGCCGTCGGCCACACCGTTATTGTCCTGGTCGTAATCCACCGAGGCATCGGCTCCATTCAGCGCCGGAGTGTAGTAGGTGGATGATGGAGCGCCGCCGGAGGCCACTGCGTTCGCTCTGGTAATGCCGGTGGCCACGATAGCGGAAACGCTGCCATACCACCAGCACTTTTTATAGGTGAAATCGTAGTAGTAGTTGCTCATCCCGCCCACCCCGGTGGAATCCGGGACATAGGGGGAGATGGAGTCGCCGAAGGCCAGGAACCAGAAGAACTTGGTGTTGGCCAGGGCGTGGTTGTTGGTCGCGGTGGCATCGTAGGGGAAGCGGCCGTAGGGATTCTGGCCGGCCTTCTCGGTGCCGGAATACCAGGCAAAGGTGCTGTCGGAGAAGTCGCCCAGCACCATGTTCATGTAATTACGTCCGGAGGCCGCCTTGGTGGGATTCTCCTTGGTGCCGCCCACCCCGTAAAGCATATCGGTTGACCACTTGTGGCGGGTATCCAAGGGAACATTGATGATCCGGTTGGCATTATAGGGAATGGCCGCCACGGCCGCGGCGCTGGGCCGCAAATGCCTGGTATAAGGACAAGCGGTTTTGTTGGCCCTGAGATTGGTGGCCACCAGCAGACCGTTCTCCTGCTTGGCATAGGTCCACCAGCCGTCCTTGTCCTGGATGATGGAATAGCCATCGGCATCCTCGGCAAAGTGGAAGTGTTCATCGCCCTTGAGGACGCCCACAAAGGACGATCCGTCGGGCTGATTCAGCCTTACCGGCCGGGGTTTAGCCGGAATGGCAAAGCTGGTGCCGGCTATGGCCACGATCATGATGATCGCTAAAACCATAGTCAGAAATCTGAACCTTGACTGCATCTTTTGCTCCTTTAAAATTAATTTTTGTTTAAAAATTCTTAGATAATTGCTATTAAATATATGCATTAATTATGCCATACATATAATTAATATTAATTAATGTCTAATCTTTTGAAAATCAATATGTTGCTTTATTTATTACCCGTCTCATATTTTCGATCAACTGGATGATTTTGTGCAAATATTACCTTTATATATGTATATATTATTATCTCTTTGTTATTCAATTAATTAGAATATGCGCATAAATTGCATTATGTCATTTTTTGTACTGAAGGATATCTCTAAGATTTTTAGCTGACTCGGAGTTCGGGTCAATTTTTGCGCCTTTTTGCCAATATTTCATGGCTCCCGCCCTGTTGCCGGACTTCATCTCGATCATCCCCAGGCGGTTATAAGGCCAGGCATCTCCCGGGGTAACCTTGGTGGCAATGGTATAAAGCCTGATCGCTTCCTTGGTATCCCCCTTGGCCTCCATCAAATACCCCCAATTGGTGTAGGCCAGCCCCAGGTTCACGTCAATTTTGACCGCCTTTTTATAAGATTCGACGGCCTCGCCCACCCTTCCTTGTCTTAAATAAGCATTGCCCAGATTATTATACATCATCGCATTATATGGATCGATCTTTATGACCTTTTGGAACTCCCGCTCGGCCATCTTGGCATCGTTGTGATAGAAGAAATAATTTCCCGCCAGGGTGTGCGGCATCAACAGGGTTGTATCTTCGGCAATTCTCCTGGTCAGTTCCCCCAGAAACAATTTCGGCTCCAGGCTGAAATCCGGGACTGCCGGATTGACATATTGGTAACTGTATCGGTCGATCATGTTTTTATACTTTTCGGCTCTGCGGACATACACCAGGCAGGCATCATCCCAAAACACCAGGGCCCATCCCCCGGTGGAGATGATCTTTTTATTGAAGCGGTCAAAATCCTCGGTCTGGCTGGTCTTGGCATAGGGCAGGAACAGCCAGTCGATGCCGTATTTATCCAGCAGGCCCAGATCGCCCCCCAGGATCCTGAAATGATCCTGCAGGACCCGGATGCCGAAATAGGGCCCGATCCGGCCGTCCACGAACACCGGGATCTCCTTCCATAACAGGTATCCGCCGATGTCAAAATCGTTGAAGACCTTTCCGCCCTCCCGGTGCTGTTTGATAAAATCCGCCGCCTTATCGGAATACATCCGGGGCTTCCACCCCAGCTCCACCCTCTGCCAGATATGCTTTCCGGTCCGCTGGTACAGCCCGGCCCCGGTCAGAACCAACAGAACCAACCCAGCAAACAATACGTTTTGCGGAATCCTGAATTTTGAATTCGTAATTTTAAATTTTGAATTTAATGCACTGAACGCCCCCTGCCAGTGCCAGCCCACCCCTATCAGGGTGATGAAGACCTGCAGCCATAGAAAGCGGGCATAGCCGATGGCCCAGTAGGTGAATAATATCCAAAGAAGCAGAAAAGAGAATTTCAGTCTTCTCCAGCCTATCAATATCCCGATAGCCGAAAATACGATCCATATCATTCCGTATATCACCAGGGGCTCCCGGGAGAAGCCGGGAGACAGCAGCGGCTGATATTCCAAAAGGCTGGAGGTTATCTGGGCATCTGCCTTTTGCAGCTCCGGCCGGAAGTAATAGCTCAGCGTCAGCCAGACATTGTCAAACCCATAGGGGTTCAGGCCGGTAACGGCAAAGCCAGCCACAAAGGAAACGACCGGTTTTTTGACAAGACCCCAAGCTTTCTTTCGGAAGGCGAAGATGATTTCATCAAAAAGATACAATCCGATGATGAAGATCCCGAAGACATAGGTCAGGTGAACATTGGCCCACAGGATCATCAGCCCCATAATGCCCGACAAAAACGCCGGATACTTTATTTTGCCGGCCCGGTTGATCTCCAGCCAGAAAATGAGCAGCACCAGGAAGAAGAACGAAAATATCTGGATCCGTTCGCCAAAACCGTAACTGGATGCCAGCAGGGCCAGGACTGCCGTGATAAAAGCAATATGGGGCGAGACCCTTTTCAGCTTCATGGTGTACAAAGCCAGCCCGAAAGTCATGACCAGCAAAGCAGCTTTGAAAAGTATTATGCCGTTGATGCCCCACAGCGAAAATAACCCGTAAAATATCAGGCTGGAGAACCATTCATGCATCAGCCATGGCTGGCCATAAGCCGTGTGGCTCCACAGGTCTGCCGTGGGGGCCTGGCCGGTCTGGGCCACGTACCGGCCGGTGGCCAGCATGATGTACAGGTCGGGGTCGGAGGCCGGGTAGATGGCGGCCGCCAGGGCCAGGCCCGCCACCAATACCAAAGCGACAACCCAGTGCCAGTTGCAACTTGCTTCGGGAGTTTCTATCCCGGTTTTATTTTTTTTCATCGTTTTTAAATACATGCGGAGTTGGATATTTTTTTCGATAACTGAAAATATCGGTTTTTTTAATTATTTGATTTATCAGACAATTAGTATGTCTGACCAGAAGGAACCTTTCGCGCGGATAGCCCCCAATCCTCATTTTGCTCAACTCTGCGGTCTGTCCCAAGTTTACTTTATCAAATTTATTTTCGATGGCAAACCTTATTATCGCCAGTAAAAGATTGTTGTATATGCTTAACTCTTCATTCAATCGATCGTTAAAACCTCCAAAAAGGAAATACAGATACCTCCCCTGCGGCACCAAGAAAGCCCAGGCCAAGACGGCGGCATCCAGTTCCAGGCCTAAAATATAACTTTTAGTGGGAAATTTTGTAAAAAATTCACGGGGTAAAACAATCGAGTGATATCTCCGGGCAACATCTACATACAAAGAATATGTTTTCTCATCAAGACTGTCGGGCGGAATAGTTAAAGATCGCAACTTGCATCCTATCCGTAATGCATCAGTCACTCTGGATTTATAATCTGAACGGATGGCCCCAAGATATTCAGCGAAAGAACCCCACCTGACATCAAAATCAACGGTAGGATAATGCCTTCGCCACGACCAGCCATCTATCTCCGGCTCAGGCTCACTAAACCCGCTTATTAACTGGAACCCCCCGCCAAAACTGTCCATCACTTCCGCCACGTCTTCAACCCGTCCAATATCCGAGAACGCCGGATCGGTGCTGAACGGCATTGACAGGGAACATACGGTTGCCGGTTGGTGGACAGTGATCGGCCCCGCGGTAAAGGGAAGTTCGGGACGGCACACCGGGCCGGCCAGGGGTTTCCCGCCGGGTCTCCTCAGCCAAAAATATTTTTGCTCCAGGGGGCTGTATAAAAACAGATGCTGGAGAATGGATGTTTTGTTTAAAATATCATCCTCCCGATATAACATATCCCACTCTTCGGGCAGTTCATCCGGACGGTCGAATACTTTTATTTCAGCTTTATTTTTTAAATGCTTTGACATAGATCATAACCGAATTTGAGATGTGCGGGATCATTGTTATCGGACCGTCATAACTGAACTGAATTTTATGAAAGCCCGATTTATCCAGCCAGCCCTTCAGTCTTTTTTGCTTATATCTTTTCAACGGATGATATTTTTCATCCTCCTCTCGAGGGAGCAAGATGTCCCTTGATCTTATCAGTGCGGACTCCCTGGTTTTGACACCCGGGAAATAATCCCGGGCCGATAAAATGTGCACCGGCCAGAACGGCAATTCCCAAGGGCTGTGTTGGCGCAACGTTGTCAGCAACAGCATTCCTCCGGGCTTCATTGCCCTTGATACACTCCGAATATATTCGCATGGATCATCGGCTGTCTGCAGAACCCCGAACAGCAAAATAACATCAAATATGCCTGGTTTAAAAGGCAAATTAGACACATCTCCGCCGACCAGGCCCCAAATTTGCCGGTTATCGCTATGAGGGTTTACTTTAAGTGCTTTCAGCGAAAAGTCGAGGCCCACCATATTGCAGCCAGGTTTCGATAACCGGTCAAAGTATAATCCCGGACCGCAGCCCAGGTCGGCGATCAGTAGATTTTTCAGGCCGCGGGGATAATGCCGCCTTAAGTTCTGCTCCAGGTATTTTCGCTGATTATCTACGATATAGGCATACCACCAACTTGAGCGCTGCCAATCGGGGATGTCCATAATAGCCAGTTGGTCGAATTTCCGGTGCCAGTATTTTTCCGATTCCTCCAAAATTTCCTCCCGTGATTTCAATCTGCCGGGCAAAGGCAATTAATTTCGTATGATCCTTTTCAATTTCAGGTCCGCTATATTCTTCATATGCCGAATCTCCGGTCGGCAGTCACCTATGTCGAATATTCTGGCGGTATTATTGCTATTCCGCAGCTGGCGTAGGAACGGATTTCGCCAGGGCATGAACCGCTCCTTGGCCCATTCGTCAAAATAGACCCAATAAAAACCAGAACGGGCGATCCTGGGTTCCCCGAGGTGGGCGCCCATGGCCAGTTGAACGGCGGTTTCGGCCAAACTAACTCCCGCCATTTGGGAAACCCTCTGTCCCAGACCGTAGCGGGGATTGAACTCGATGAACTGAAACTCTCCGGTATCCCAGTTGCGCATGAACTCGATGTCGCAGATGCCGGAATAATTTATCTGCCTTAAAAATCTCATCCCGGCGTCGTATAACTCCTGATGATATATGGTCCGGATCATCACCCCGCTGCCGTAGGGTTGGGGATCGGCCTTGAGCTTCTGGGCCATGCAGACGGCAAAGGGCATCCCGTCCTTGACCGACGCTCCGAATAAAAACTGATTATAGTCAACTCCGGGGATCACTTTTTGTATCATTGGTTTGAAACCCAAGCCGATTATTCTATTGCAAGCCTTCCTCAATTCTTGGTCGGTATTGACCACAATGACCTTTTCTCCCAGCGCGTCCCGGAAGGGCATTGATTTTGGGGAAAATCTGGCCTTGACCACCGCCGGAAACCTGACATTATTTGCCGGCGCATTATTCTCATCCAATATCGAGCTTTGGGGTATGGCGATCCCCGCCGATACCGCCATTTGCAGCTGGTTCCATTTGTCCAGCAGGGCGTCCATCACCTCCAGGGGGCAGGCCAGCATTTTGAATTGCCGGGACAGTTCCTCCCGGTTATGCGAGACCCATCGGCGATACCCGTCGCTGGCACCAATGAGTACCCTGTCTCCCGGGATATCCCCTGCCAGACCAACCAGGCCGGCCAGCAACGACTGCGAATCCTGCTGCGGCAACGGCAATATGCGGCCGGTCACGCCTTTAGCCCGGATCGCTATATCGTTTTTCGAATAGCCGATCACCACCACCGGATAGCCGGCATCACGCAGTTCCCGGGCCATCTCCAACCCCAGAAAATTACCTTCCAATATGAATACTGTCGGTTTCATCATCATTTTTCATTGTTATTAATGGAGTCAATAAATAAGTAACATTTTTTATTAGGAATCCATGAAGCCCTGAGTACTAAACTGTGGGAACCCTGATTGATTCCTGCTTTCCGCTCCTACGCTTTGCTTCGGCGCACAAGCTGGCTTCCTTATAAAATAAATTCGTTTCCCTTAGAGTGCTATGCTTCAAATTAAGTGACCTGGTTAATAACAATTAATTTCGGCCGGGCGAAAGAGAACTCGGTCTCCATGGGAACGAAATAGGCCCCGGCGCCTTCTATGCAGATCATATCTCCAATTTCCAGTTCCGGCAACTTGGCCCCGGCAAACAGCCGGTCCCAGGGCATGCAGGTGGGGCCAATGATATCGTAGACTTTATATTGGCACTTCCCCTTGTTCCCCAAGACGGATAATTTTCTGGTCTCCCCCACCAATGGCCCGGCGGCGCCCACCCGGCCGCCGTCGACAATGGCATAATTTTTCCTGCCGGACTGGCGCAAGCCCACCACTTTTACCGCCAGGACCTGGGCGTTCCCGGTGATCAGTCGTCCCGGCTCGGCCCACATTTCCAGATCATTCAAGCCATATTGGGCCAGAGCTTGGTGAAAATATCCGGCGGCTTCCCCCATTATCTTAAATCCATCATCGGGGCCGGCCACCGGGGCCGGCCAGGGCCGGCCAAAGAACCTCAGCCAAGCCTGCTCCCACAGCGTCAGCAAGCGCATGTCCTTGCCGGGAAAGCCGCCGCCGATGTCCAGGGCCCTGATATCGGTTCCCAGTTTTCGGTTTATGGTTCCGATGAAGGCCAGACATTCATCTACCGCCCGACGATAGGCTGAGAGATTGCTGCTGCCCAGATGGAAATGGATGGTCTTGAGATCAAGTTTTTTATTAGCGCATATTTTTTCGGCCATGGCACAGGCCGAACCGTCTTTGATGATATGTCCGAACTGGCCCTGCCAGCCCACCGATGGCCGCACCCGCAGCCCCAGTCCGATCTTGTATTCGACATCCTTTGACAGCTGATTGACGATATCCAGCTCCTGCGGGGCATCTATGTTTATGCATTTGATCTTTTTCTGCACTGCCGTCTGCAGGGCCGCCGGAGATTTGTAGATCCCGTTGAAGACGATCCTGTCCGGAGACACCCCCAGAGAAAGAGCCAGGTTCAGTTCCCGCTCCGAGATCACCTCGGCCCCGGCCCCGTTCTGGTGCAGAACCTTCAGAGCCTGCGGTACCGGATTGGTCTTGTAGGAATAGAAGATATTATCCTGCCAGCCATGCCGGGCCAATATTTCCCGGGCCCGGCCCATGTTGCCGGCCAGCATCTGTGTGGAGGCAATCTCCAGCGGAGTGCCGTGTTCTTCGACAGCCTCTTTTATCATCTCCTCAGTGAACATATCTGTCCTCATGGCCGCCGTCCTGTTTGCTAGGTTGATTGCACTTCTTTAAGACCATCATCCACCCTCCGGCAATATAATACGGCAACACATCAGCTATTTTGTAATCTAATTTCAGCAGGCCGGGGCCAATATCAAACCAAGGGAACAAAGTGCCCCATAAAGTAGCCCAGGCGTCCTGGTTTTGATAATCAATCATTCGGAACCCACAACAACTAAAAATATTCAACAAGGTCGGCATTTTGAAAAAACGTTTGTGATAATCATCAGTATAAACATCCCAAGCGGTGAGGTTCCCCTGCGAAGCTTCAGAAGCCATTCTGCGAAAAAACCTGATACACGATCTGCCGGCCACACTTTCTCTGACCGGAAGCAATATCTGCTCCAAACATTCCCGGAGGCCCTGTTTATTTGGTATAGTAAGGAGAACAAACCCTTTATCCTTCAATAATCTATGACAATGCATCATCACCAAATCGGGTGCTGAAACATGCTCCAATACTTCACTTATGATTATCACGTCAAATATCTTTTCACCGGACATTTCATCTACCGGAATGTTCATGTATGCAGCCCTGTCCGGGAACCTGTTGGTCTGCGAGGCATATTTAATTACATTCCTGTCGGTATCAATTCCAACTGCAGATGCACCCAGGGAGCATACTGACTGGGTAAGGAATCCATAACCGCACCCTAAATCCAACGCTCTTATCTTCTGTTTTGGGCCAAATGACTGCAATTTGCTTATGATAAAATTTAAATTGACATTCCATGACGCCACTTGCCCTGCTTCTATTCGAGCCCCTCTCCCGGTATTAGCGCACCTTTCATTAACAAGGGTAGCGTATAGTTCATGGGCGGCATTGACTGCAATATTGCTTTTTGCCTGCCGCTTCATTTTATTCCCTCCACTGCCACCCACCAGCCGGTAAATAACTTCATCCTGGTATCCAGCCGGCCCCATTTGCGGCAGGCGCCGATCATCAGGCCATTGATCCGGTCGGCAACCGGATTATCGATCCGGTCAAAAAATTCGATCAGGGTGGTGAGCCCGATGGGAACATGCATGATGGCCGTTGACCGCCCGACGGCAAACCCGGCCTGCTCCAGCAATCTTGCTGTCTGTCTCAGGGAATAGAAATAATCGGTCTGGTATTCATGTTTTTTGAACCTCTCGGCCAGCCTGACCCCCGGCTTGAAAAACGGATTGTCGGCGGAGTTCAGGGCCAGCACCAGTTTCCCCCCGGGCTTTAAGATCCTATGGCACTCGGACAGGGCCCGGTCTATTTCCGGGAAGTGGTCAAAGGTCGAGGGGGAGATTATGACATCCACGATATCATTTGACAGAGGGATCATTGCGGCATCGCCCGATATGATCCCGATATCAAGGTCCTGCCGTTTGAAATGCTCCCCGGCCCTGAAACAAAATTTGGCGGATATGTCCATTCCCCAGACCTCATTGGCTGGGCCGCTAAGATAGCCATAGATGCCGGTATTGCCGAAGGCGGCTTCGTAGAGGTCGGTGATCAGAACACTTTTATCATCCCCGATCCCCCATTCTTCCAGCAGGCCGGTGTATTCCTGGCTTTTATACTCGGCCAATATGGGAATAAGATAATAGCCGCCGACCTGGTCTGCCACACCATCCCAATAGGCCCGGCCGGGGCCCTTTCTTAAACCGGCCTTCACCGCAGCTGACCCCATTTTTCGCTTTTGGCCAGGTACCGCAGGATGGGGATCATCATGAACCCTTCGTACATGATCCTGAAATTGAAGCTGGAATTGCCCCGCTGCCGGTCGATGAACACTATCGGCACTTCCTTGATTTTGAATCCTGACAGGATGCTGCTGTAAAGGATCTCCTGCACTATGGCCGGGCCGCGGGAGATCAGGGAATCGACGTCGATGGCCTCCAGCACCTCCCGCTTGAAGACCCGGTAGCCGGAGGTACAGTCCCTTATCTTTATCCTGAGCACCAGCCTGATATACCAATTGGCAAAAACGGTGACGGCATGCCGCAGCCAACCCCGGCCCACATCCGCCCCGCCCTGGACGAATCTGGAGCCCAGAACCACATCGGCCTGGTTCAACCCTTCCAACAATGAGGGAAGGTATTTGGGGTCGTGGGAAAAATCGGCATCCATCTCCACCACCGCCTCCGCCCCCCAGTTCAAGGCATATCGAAGCCCGGCTATGCCGGCCAGCCCCCTTCCCCTCAGCTTCTTTCTATGCAGAATATGGACCCGCGGGTTCTCGGCTGATAGTTTATCAATTATCCGCCCGGTGCCGTCCGGGGAATTGTCGTCCACCACCAGGATATCGACCTGGGAGACATGGTCGAATATCTGTCCTATCAGCCGTTCAATGTTTTCGGCTTCACAGTAAGTCGGGATCATCACCATGGTCCTCATGTCGACCGCCCCTTAAAAAGCATTCCGGCCGCTTCCCGGAGGTTGATCATTAATTCGGTCAAGGACCTCACAGACAGCGCTCTTTTGATGAGATATCCCGGCCTGAGATAAAATTTCCGGATAGCCTCTTTCTGCCACTGTTTCATCATCTCCCGGGAAATCTCACTGGACACTACCCCGGCCTCGGTTGACTGGTCTCCCTGGCTGGAGATATCCCAGCCCTCCTTTTCGGCCATGGATTTTAGGGGGGTCCGCGGCTTGGCCACCGGCAGATTGAATGAGGAGAAATCGGGGCCAAGCTCCAGGGCCAGGGACATGGTCCGTTCGAAAGTTTCCCGGGTCTCCCCGGGCAGGCCGATGATGAAGGTGGCCAGGGTCCGGATGCCCTCCCGGCGGCAGTCCCTGAAGGCCCGTCTGATGACCTCAAGCTTGACCCCCTTGTGATGCCGGTCCAGGATCTCCTGGCTGCCGGATTCCACCCCGATCATGATCAGGTCGCAGCCGGAATTTTTCAGTAACCTCAGCCTTTCCGGATCCAGCAGATCGGCCCGGCAGAAACAGCCCCAGGGCAGGCCGATCCTTCTTTTATTCATCCCTTCCAGCAGGATCTCGGTCCTTTTCCGGTCAACCCCGAAGGTCTGGTCGCCGAAGGAAAAATATCTGGCGCCCAGTTTCTTGATATATTCCAGTTCATCCAACACTTCCTCCACCGGCCTCATTTTATAGGGCAACTGGCCGACCAGGCAGAAATCGCATTTAAAGGGGCAGCCAAAGTCTGTGACCACGCCGGCATAGGGAAGTTTTCTGGCAAACGGCATCCGGTATTTTTGGTAGGGGAACAGGTCATGCCTGGGGATGCCTGCGGAATACTCCTCTGTCCGGGGGCTGCGCCGGCAGCAATATATCCCTTCGGATAAAAAGGCAATATCCACCGCATTTTTCTCATCGCCAACCAGGTAGGGAAGCCACCCGCTTGAGGCATAGTCCAGCAGAACAGCACCGATGAAATGATTTTCCCTCAGGAGTTTTTCGGTTTCGGCAAATCCGGCGTCGCCGCTGACAATGAGTTTGACGCCTGGCAAAGCCTTATTGATCAGTTTAAAAAATCTGACATCGTTGGCAAAGGAAGCCAGTCCCAAGAGCGAGATGATGAAATCCGGACGGCGGTCCACTATTTTATCCAAGGCAGAATCAAATGACAGCCTTTCGGCCATGGCGTCCAGCGCAAAAATTTCGTGCCGATCGCCCAGATAGCCGCTGATCAGCAGCAGATCGATGGGCGGAGTCAGGTAGGCCGCCTTGGAGACCTTGCTGCAATAGCTGTCCCTTAGATAGATCCGATCTCCCGGGGGATTCAAGAGCATTACTTTGACCATGGCAATACAATCATTTCTTAAGTTTGGCAAAGGCCTCCGCCAGCATCTCGGGCGAGGGGGGGCAGCCATCCACCCATATCACGTCGGGCAGGTCCTTGAGGTGTTTGGTGCACTCGCCCACCGCTATCACCTTCCGGCTGTTTTTGGGGATCTCGGCGTTTTTTCCGTAGACGAAATCCACCCGGCCGAAAACCATTTGGCGCAGTACCGGCATCAGACTGGCGGCCCACTTCCTGGGGTCTCTGGCCGATGATAGCAGTCCTTCTCTGGCCGAACCGCCGCAAAGGCTGCAGGCCAGGGGCGTCCGTTGATTGTGCAGGCCCAGCATTTTCAGCATCTCCATCTGCGGGCGCTTGAATCTGCGGGCGCAGGCATCAAGCCGATCCCCGATGATGGTTGCCTCCAAGCTTCCCAACCTCATTTGACTGGCCAGCGATAAATGGTCCACTTCAAGGGGGTCGATGCTCATCAGCCGGCAGCCGGCGGCATCAACTGCCAGGGGGTCGGCCCCGGCGATCAGAACCTTGAATCCGACCTTCTTTCCGGCGAACAGCGGCCCATCGCCTTCGATGGCGGTGAAACCGTCCAGGATGGTGAAATCGGGACGGATTATCTTATAGAGTTCGGCCACCGGACGATGCAGCCCGTTCTTGTGAAACCTCTTCTTATCGGCGTATGACAACAAACCCTTCTGGTTCTTCAGGCCCAACGTGACCAGGGTATTGATATGGGTCTTCATTTTGGGCAGGTTGATGTAATAAGCGTCTTTGAATATCACGGGCAGATCAAGTTGGCCGTCGTACCATTTCACCGGGTATCTGGGGGCCTGGTTCAGGTCCAGCAGCGGGACCTGGTATCTTCGGGCCAGTTCGCTGAATCCTGTTCTTTCAAAGGCCTCCCAGGCATCAACCCCCAGCCCCGGCCCTTCGGCGATGGTAATATCCCTGACGCCGATTTCTCTCAAGTACTCGACCAGCATTCCTACCAGGCGGGCATCACTGACCACCCCGCTGGTCCCCGGAGCGGGGAAAACCAAGTTGGGCTTCAGCACCACCGGCCGGTCCAGGGGGATCGCCAGAGGCAGTTCCTTAAGCCAGCCGGAGAACTGCGAAAGGTGTTTGATTTTTTTTAGATATATGTCGGGCATTTTATCTGTACGGATCATTTATGATACATTGATCACAAATGGTTTGGCTTTTGAACCAGCCCCTGGTCCTCAATGTTTTTCGGGCCCGTTGATATTTTTTATTATTCCATACGGCCATGATGTCGCTATTGGAAAGGGATCCGAAATCATCATTCTTATGATAGCTCCCGCAGCAGGGAGCAATTCCCCCGTCGGTCCGAACCGCTATCTGGCTCCACAAAAAGGGACATTGAAGAAATTTTCGGGCCGCTGCTTTATTGGATTTATACAAGTGATACCGGTGGTCTTGGGGCAGATAATCCTCCACTTCCTCCCGTTTCTTATCGGCGGCATTATAAGCCAGGGTCTCCATTTTGGCGAAGGATGCGATGAATTTGATCTCATCGATCCCCAGCTGTTTGGCCATAGCAATGGCCCGGTTGATCTCGGATTCATTGTGCCGAAACACGATGAACTGCCAGATCAGGCGGGGTAATTTGACCCGTCGCTTTATCTTCTGGGCGGCGATGGCCTTTAAGTTTCCCATGACCTTTTCGAAATCCCCGCCGCGGCGGTATTTAGAATAGGTATCGCCCGAAGCCCCGTCCAGGGATACTATCAGGGTGTCCAGTTTCGAGTCCATCAGAGGGTCCATCATCCGGCTTTCAAAAAGCGTCAGGTTGGTGGAGACCACCGTCCGGATGCGCCGGGCCGAGCAGTACCTCACCATGTCGAACAATTCGGGGTTGAGCAGGGGCTCCCCCCAATTGTACAGAAACACTTCATAAAGGTATGGCGCCAAAGGATCGACTGCTTTTTTGAAGGTGCTAAAACTTAGCTCCCGCTGCTGGCGGCCGGCCATCCCCCGGCCGGTGGGACACAGCGGACAATTGAGGTTGCACCGGTCGGAAGGCTCTATGATCATCTTTACCGGCCGGGCAAAGGCCCGGCCGGGGAGCAGGAAATTATGGGCCAGCCCCAGCAGGAGGTTATAGAACTTGCGCCAGCTGAAATATGATGTAAATACGAAGCGCTTCAGCAGGGATAGGTTATAATTATTTTCCCAGGGATAGGAAACCTTGGTTTGGGGCATAATATCTACGTTCCGTCAGTTGCTTTTCCGACGACATATATATGATGGGCGTTGAGGTTCTTGAACCAGGACGGCAGATTGGCCTCCAGCCAACAAAAGCAATCTAATAGACCGGATTTATTTTCAACCTTATTATTCAATCCCCATTCCCATCTTTTGCCGAACAGCCTGACCACCCTGTCTATATCGTCCTTCAGGGGCATATCCTGGGTGTCCATCGAGGGGGGAACATCGACCGCGCCGGCCTCCAGCACCTGCAGCCCGGCCTCGGTAAAGGCCTTTATTATCCCGGCCTTTTGGGTCATAGCAATGTTCCCGTGGTCCCAGGGGGCTTTTCTTATCGCGTGATACCACCGATGCCAGGCATTTCCCATGTTGTTATTATTGATGGTCACCATCAGGACGATATTGGAGCTCACCCGGGACAGCTCTTTAAGGTACAGGACCGGGTCTTTCATCTTTTCCAGCATGCAGAAGCTCCAGCACAGCTGGCGGCTTCTGTCGGGAAAGGGCAACGCCGCCACCCCACACTGAGACAGGCGGACCTTGTGGCCCAGGCCCCTGCCCCGCCAAGTGGCCCGGGCCTCTGTCAATAAAAGCCGGGAAGGGTTGGTCAGATCCATGGGCCGGGACAGGCCATCCGCCAGCGCCAGGCTGTTGGCCCCCGGGATCCCGGTTATGCCGTCGGCCGGAGACTCTAGGGCCGATTTTATTCCATATTGACTGGCCAGCCGGCACAGCAGGCCGTCAACCATCATCCTTTCGTATTTGGTGCCCAAACCCTCGTCCCCCTGGCGGGGCGCCATGTACTTAAGGTTGTTCTCCACAAAAAGCCTGATCCGGGCATCGGATTCTTCGGGGACCGGCTCTGCAATGGCCGGTTTTCTGCCCGACAGGACCTGCCTTATAAAAACAAACAGAACGAAGATATTAAGTGGAATATTCAGCAACATCCACAGAACGATGGCGGCCGATTGTCTCAGCATTGATGATAAGAAACGTATCATTTTCGGATCCTAAGGACGTTGACAAGCAGGTCACTCAGGACCCTCAGGGAAGTCCGGACATCGAAGGTCATATTGGTGTATGAAGCGTTGGCCAGGGGGCAGGCGCACTTCCTGGATTTTATCTGCCGCCTGATCTGGCGGGCCTGGCCCGAACGCCACAGCTTTTTGAAATCGTAGTCGTGATCAGACAGCCGGCCCATTTCATCGCCCCGGATGCAGCAGCCCCAGACCGCCCCGTCCGGCATTATCTGAACCGAGGCATAACCGGAATAACAGGGCAGGCCGCCCTGGCCCTTGAGCACCTGATAGACATATTGGTAATACTGCCGGCGGAATGACTGGGCGATGGCGGCCCAGCCCCGCTTCCTGTTAAAATCGATCTCCTTGATCAGATGATCGGCTATCGGCTTATATTCTTCCGGGGACGGGGTGATGTCCATATCCCGGTTCAATAACTCCGCCCGGTTTTCGGCCACCTCGGCCACCATGGAGCCGGCCCCCAGCTGGGCCAGATCTTTTCGCCGTTCCAGAAACCCATCCAGATTGCTTTTGGAGATGACCGTGCCGATGCCGATCAGCAAATTGGCCGGCTGGGCCTTCTTCAGGGCCTCGATGGTAGAGACGGCATTCCGCCAGGCATCCCCGCTGCCTCGGATGCTGTTCTGTTCCTCCCCGGCGGAATCCAGCGAAACATTGACGATGAAATTTATCCCGGGGTATCGGTTGGCCAGGGCCCTGACCACCGCTGAGGTTCTATCGGGCATGCTTCCGTTGGTGGGGATGTTTACTAATCTGGGACGACAGCTGCCGCAGCACAGGTCAACGATATCTTTGAAATCATCCCTTAGGAAAGGCTCTCCGCCGGAGAAGGTGACCCAATAAGCCGATCTGCCCAGGGACAAAAATATTTTCCGGTAATCCTCAATCCCCATCTCCGGAAGATTTGACTGGTATATCCGGCAGGTGGCGCAGCGGTAATTACACCGGGTGGTGACGCTGATGGTGTAGTTCAGCGGCATTGCCACCGGCCATCCCCAGGCCCGGAACATCCGGTATGGTATCTGTCCGGCGATGGGGTTCACGTTCTATCCTCCGGATCTTTGGTGGAGGCAGCCATATCCCAGACGAAGGGATTTCTTTTGGCCAGATGGAAGTCATACCAGGCCAAAAGCCTGGCCCCAAGTTCCAAAAGCAGGGACCCTGTAAGAAGCACCACATTTTTCATGCTGGCCGGCATTTCATCCTTCAATAATCCCAGGACCATGAGGTTGTTCATGGTGTCGGGCAGCTTCCAATCCGGCCGCAATTTAAGCAGATGGTGGTAACCGACCAGATGCCGCCGCCGGACCTTGAGGAAATCGCGGATATTGTCCGGCCCCCTGTTCCTGAAAACAGCTTGAGGTATGTATTGGGGGAAATATCCCCTCTCCTGCACCAACTGAACTATCCAGGTCTCATCGGTGGCGGTGTCGTTCGGAATGGCATCAAACACCCGGCGGAAAGCCACTACTTCGCCGGCCTTGAAACTCTTCAGCGCTATGCGGTGATGCAGCGACCAGAAAAGGTTCACATAGAAACCCATGAAGCTGGCCCGGTCATTCTGGGGAATGATCCTGCCGGCAGTAACCCCTACAAGGTCATCGGCAAAAGGCCCGACCAACAGTTCTAAGGCCCCTTCGTCCGGCAGGATGTCGGCGCTCATCAACACCAACAGATCGTTGGAAGAATTCCCGATGAAAAGGTTGACCGCCGAGGCCTTCCCCCTTCGCCGGGGTTCTGTTATCAGCCGGACCCGATGGTCTTTGGCGGCATAGGACCTGACGATGGGCTCAGTCTGATCGGTGCAGCCGGAGGCCACCACCAATATCTCGGACAGTCCGGAATCGCCCCGCTGATATATCAAGAGGCGGTCCAGTAATCTGCCGATATTGGCCGCCTCGTTATATGCCGCAATGCCTACGCTGAATTCCCTGGTCATAGATTTCTCTTTACAGCCGCCAGCACCTCCCCCGGAGTGATGCCGGCCAGGCATTTGAGGTCCGGGCAGAACTGGCGGTAACAGGGGGAACAGGCTGTTCCGGCCGAAAGCTTTTCCCCCCTGCCGTACAGTTCGATCTCCTGCTGGCAGGTGGGGCCGAACAGGGCGATCACCTTTTTCTCCAGGGCGATCCCCAGGTGCATGGCCAGGCTGTCGGCGCTGACAATGACATCCAGGCACGAGATCAGGGCCGCAAATTGCCGGATGTCAAGGTCGCAGGCCGTGGCTGCGGTTCCGGGGGCCAACCGGACTATCTTTTTGATCAACGGCACCTCGTCCGGCCCGCCCAGCAGCACCGGATGGCCGATCCCCTCCTTTTTGACGGCCTTGGCCAGCCGGGCATAGTTGTCAGCCGGCCAGGCCTTGGTGGGGAAAGCCCGCCCCACCCCGGTATTCAGGCCGATCAAAGGAAGCCGGCCCTTGTTCTTTAGCAGTTTTGCCAGGTATTCGGTTGCCCGACCTGTCTCCTTTTCGCTGGGGAGGTACTGGTATTTTTGATTGGCATATTCCAGCCCGGCTGATTCGATGACCAGCTGCTGGTAGCTTTTTCGGTTGCTGTGGAACTTCAGCTGGTCCGATAATCCCAGGTCATAAAGATATCGGGACCTTTTATCTAACGGGACCAGGTAGCCCTTGGGATCCCAGCCGAAACCGGTCTTTTTATCAGCTTCCAGTATCGAAGCCAGGGCCGCAGCCCGGGGCTCCTTGTCCAGGCATATTATCCGGCTGAAATGCTGGACCGACAGCTGGGTCAGGGATGCCGCATCAAAACACAGCAGTTCATCGATGGCCGGGTTGTTGTACAGCAGCGGAGCGGCATCGTGGTCGGTCAGCCAGGTGATCTTCATATTCGGGCGGTGCTGCTTCAGGGCCGAGGACAGCGGGGTGGTCCTCAGCACGTCCCCCTTGGCGGCCAGTTTTATTATCAGGCAGCTTTCCTTCCAGGGGCGGTAGGTATTGCAGCCGACGCATTGGCTGGAATGTTTGCAGGGCCTGGCCCCGGCGAAATGGCGGCAGTCACTTTTCCAGTGCATGGCCGTCCTGTTTCAGCTCTTTCAATTTATACTGCAGGGTCCGCAGGCTTATTCCCAGTTGGTTGGCGGTCCTCTTGCGATCCCCCTGGCAGGCCCTCAAAGTTGACAGAATATAGTCCAGCTCCATCTGATGCATGGTTTTTCCGGTGATCACCGGCTGGGCCTCGGGCTTTTGGGACAGCACCGAACCCGGCAGGTCCTCCACCCCGATGATGCTGCCCTTGGTCATCACAATGGCATAGGATATCACGTTCTCCAATTCCCGGATGTTTCCCGGCCAGTAATAGCCGGCCATGGCCTCTTTGGCCTCTCTGGTGATATCCGAGATCTTCTTGGCCGCAGCCTGCTGGGAGTTCTCCAGGAAATAATGGATCAGCAGGGGGATGTCGTCCCGTCTTTCGCGCAGGGGCGGCAATTCTATGGTGACCACATTCAGCCGGTAGTAGAGATCCTCCCGGAACCGGCCCTCGGCCACCTCCTGTTTAAGGTTCCGGTTGGTGGCCGAAATGATCCGGACATCCACTCGGATGCTCTTGTTCTCCCCGATCCTTCGCATCTCGCCGTCCTGCAACACCCGCAGCAGTTTGGCCTGAATGGTGGGGGAGATATCGCCGATCTCGTCCAGGAAGAAGGTGCCCCCGTCGGCCTCCTCGAAAAGCCCCATCTTGTTGGCGGTGGCCCCGGTGAAAGAGCCTTTTTTATAGCCGAAAAGCTCCGATTCCAGCAAGGTCTCCGGCAGCGCCCCGCAGTACTGGGCCAGGAACATGGCTTCGCGGCGCGGCCCGTTGTAGTGGATGGCCCTGGCGATCAGCTCCTTGCCGGTCCCGGATTCCCCCTGGATCAGCACCGGCACCGAACTATCCAGCACCCTCTCCACCAGGGAAAGGGCCGCCAGAAATTTGGCCGACTTGCCGACGATATTATCGAACTGGTAATGGTGCCGGATCTCCTTTTTAAGTATCAGGTTCTCCTGGCGCAGCCGGGCCTGCAGCCTGGCGTTCTCTATGGATATGGCCGCCATGTTGGCAAAGGCCGCCAGGAAATCCTTATCATCCTCGGTAAAGACATTGGAGGTGGTGCGGCTGTCGATGTAGATCAGCCCGATTATCTCGCTTTGCTTTTTGAGGGGGGTGCACAGCACCGAGCGGATATTATACAGCATCACGCTTTCGGAGCCGGTAAAACGCGGGTCGGTCTTAGCATCCGAGGTCAGCAATGGTTCCCCGGTTTCCATCACCTGGTTCAGGGTGGTCTGGGATATCTCCCCGGGCTTCTCGATATCCTTCTGCTCCAGGTTCCGGGCCACCTTGACCGACATCTCCTCCCCCGGGGCGTCCCGCAGCATTATGAAGCCCCGCTCGGCCCGGGTGGTGGATATCACCAGGTCCATCACCTTGCTGAGCAGCTCCTCAAAATCGGGGATGGAGTTTATGACCTGGCTGATATCGTAAAGGGCCAGTATCTCTTTTCTATCGGTCATGATATAGTGATTCCCTTTCAAGGAGTGCTGAATTTAGCTTCGGTTCGGGCCATGTTGCCCGCGGCATCAACATTGATCACTTTCCATAGGTATTCCTGACCGCCCTCCAGGGCCGCGTCGCAATAAAGTTTTTCGGCATATGAGAGATCACGATGCCAGACTAACGTGGCGCCCTTCCATATCTCGATCCTGATATCCTCTAATACATTGTTATTCAACCAGGACAGGGTATCCGGAGGATTGAATACAGAATTGTTACCGGGGCTGATAATGGAGGGCCAGTTCAGTTCTGTGGGGACAAGAGCCACCGCGGTTTGCATCACAACTCCAGCGCTATCTAATGTTAAAGTTACGGTATCGCCTTTTTCCACGTTCGGGTCGACAACGCACCAAAAATAATTCATAGATTCCTGATCCACCGCCAGGGTTTCCTGGGGAATATAGGTCGACCCCTCAATTCTGCATCTGAAGTTATAATACGCAGACAAGACATCCCGTCCATCTGTTAGCCTTCCTGTGCACTGGGGCAGTATATATATCGGCAACTGGCCGTCCCACATAGTATAAACGGCGCAAGTCAACACCTTGGCATTATCGATCCGGGGAACGCCCTTAAGAATAAAATTATGCTTCAGACGGCCGTCGGAGGGGACCGTGATGGTGTCCGTGCGGGCATGATAATAAGAATGCTCCACGGTAAGAAAATAGGTTCTCCCGCCCTCCAGATCGATGTTGTACTGGCCGCTGCTGTTGGTGCGCACCGAGAGGTTGGCCGGCACGGCGCTTACCACCGCATTGCCGACCGCGCCTCCGCCCCAGGCCGACACCGTGCCGCTGACGCCGCTGCCGTTCACCGGGTCCAGCGGATTGTCCCGCTTGGCATCCGGCCCGCAGCCCAGGGTTGAAACCGCCAGCAGGCAAAGGGCTATGATAAAGCTGTTGTGCATTTTCATTTTGAGATGATGATATCCGCCAGGTTGTATACCCAAAATGATACTGCCAGATTGACGGTAAAATTCCGGGTCTTATACCAGCTGTTATATGTTTTATACTTGGCTTCGATGTCTCCGGGATCGGTGGCGTCCAGGTATCGCTGGTGGCTGACATAGGTCCCCAGCGCCGCCAGCCCTGTCCCGGCGGCAACCCCGGCCGCCCCCCATTTGAGGATCCTCCCTTTCCGGGGATCCCCTCGCACCGACTGGCCCCAGCCCGGCCAGAGGGATGATCGCCAGAGCCCCTGAAATTTGCCGGGCCGGCCCTTTTCGAACAGCAGGTTTGACCTGGGGTCACCAGTGGAGACGGCCCGAAAGAACTCTGCCTGGGCCCTTTTGAACACCTCTATGATCTTGGGAGAGACGAACTCCGGATTTAGCTCCAGCTTTGGTTTTACGGCCAGGATCTGCTTGAACCTTTCAATGGCGGCCGGCTCCTGACCCATGGCCACCAGGGAGAAGGCCAGATAGGTCCGGAAGTAGATGATGTCCTCCTGGGTAAACCCCGCCGTATCCTCCAGGGATCTTTCGGCGATTGCGATCACCTCCTGGAAATAACCATGCTCATAGGCTCTGATGACGGCGTTCATGGGGTTTTCCCGCTGGCCAAAGGCCCTGGCGGAAAGCAACGTGATCAAGGCCCCGATATATATGATATTTTTATTCATCATTGCAGAACGATCTGTTTTTCGGTGACCATGTCCTCGGCGATCCGGATGGTCTCTTTCCATTCCCTCCCCTCCGGGCCCACCAGCCTGAGTTCATGCTCCCCGATGGAGATCTTTATCGGCTGGCCCAGGGGGGTGGTGCCGTGTTCGGCTCCATCGATCAATACTTTGGCCCAGGGCAGGACGCTGAGTTTAAGATAGCCGAATGCTTCGGGCAGGTCCAGCGCCACCAGGGCGGTGTCTCCCGGGGTTATCTGGACATCCTGGCGGTGTTCCCGGCGGTTGGGATGGCGCAATATCAGGGCATGGCGGCCGGCATCCAGTTTTAACGGGGCCTTGATGGGCGTCCGGTCGATATAATTGCCGTCCACATACACTTCGGCCCAGGGCTTGACGGAAAACCTGAGATAGCCCGGAGACAGAACCACCGGCAGAAGATCTACCGTAATTGAAAACTTCTGGCTTTTTGCCAATGTAAATTCCGAGGTCTGGTCCTGATAGCCGGTTTGTTTCACCCTAAGCCGGTGCCGGCCGGTATCCAGGGTGTTGATGGCCAGGGGAATTTTGCCCTGATAGCGGTCGTCGATATAAACCCTGGCCCCGGTGGTGCCGGAAATATTCATCAATTGCCCCGCCTCTGGCGCCGCTATCGGTGTCGTGGCTGAGGTATCGGCCGGCACAGCGGCTGCCGGCAGGGTCCTTTTAAGGTACCGGCTTAGATATTTTATCCCGTAAAAAGCCGCGCTGAGAGCCAGGGCCGTGGCCGCAAAATATATGATCAGGCGCTTAATGAAGTAATCCCATCGTTCCTGCCGGGCCAGCTTAACGATCATTTCCTGATCGTCCTGCCGCGGCTGATAACTATCAGGATCAGCCATATACCGCGACAGGGCCTCGTTCCTGATCAGGGAATACGGCTCCAGGTCGGAGGATACCTGGGCCGATCGGGAATAGCGGCGATGCTTGTCCTTCTCCAACAGTTTAAAAACCAGGTGATCGATGCCGATCGGTATCTCCGGATCAATTTTGGCCAGCCTCCGGGGCGACAGCCTTAAGGTTCTGTCGATGCTCTGGGAATGGGTCTCCCCGGCAAAGGGGTTATCGCCGGTCAGCATCTGGTACAGCATCACGCCGGCCGCATAAAGGTCTGAGGCCTCATCGCCCTTCTGCCCCTTTATCTGCTCCGGGGCCAGATAGGCCAGGGTTCCCACAAAAGTTCCGGGATCGGTGATGGTCAGGGCCTCCTTGGCATAGGCCAGGCCGAAGTCGGTTATCTTGACCACCCCGGATTTGGTGATCATTATGTTGGCCGGTTTGATGTCCCGGTGGACAATGCCTTTTTCGTGGGCATATCCCAGCCCGCTTATCACCTGCCTGATTATGAATACCGCCACCGTCAGGGGTGCTGTTTTTACCCTGTCCAGCAGTTGTTTCAAAGAGCCGCCGTCTATGTACTCCAGCACTATGTAATATGATCCCTCAAAGACGAAATAATCGATGATATCGACAATGTTCTGATGATGCAGGCCGCCCAGGATGTTGGCCTCCCGCTCGAACCGCCTGACGAATTCGGAGTCCTGGGACAGGTGGGGATGCAGCTGCTTGATCACCACCTGCCGGCCCATCTCCCGGTGGGTTCCCAGATAGATGGTGGCCATGCCCCCGGTGGAAAGCAGTTCAACGGCCTGATATTTCCCGATGGCCTTGTTCACCCGGCGGTCCCCAGGGATTCTATCTGTGACAGGTCCAGCAGCAGGTACATCTGCGAGTCGGTCATGCCCAGGGCGTAGAACTGGGAGATCTCCTTCAGGATGGCCGGCCACACCCCCAGGGTCTGATCGTCCAGATCCACCAACCCCACGATCCGGTTCACCAGCAGCCGGATATCCCTGCCGTTCCAGGCACAGTTGATCACCCGGTCGGCCGGTCCGTCCTTGACGCCGAAAGCCTTTGGCAGGTCATACTCCTCTACCCCGGCGCGTTCGGCCCCTGGCGGGGCAGCCTCCCTCCGGCCCACCGAGTTTATATACTCGGCCGGCAGGCCCAGGTAGTGCGGCCCTATGGTAAAAGCCAGAATCCTCATTTTGCTAATCGAACTCCGAAACCAGGGTGTTCAGTTTATCGGCCGACTGCGACAGGGTTTGGGCCACGGCGGTAAGCTCCTCCATCGAGGCCGTCAGCTGCTGCACCGCAGCGGCCACCTCCTGGGTGGAGGCGGCGGTGTCGATGGCCACGGTGGAGACATCCGAAGCCAGCTTGACCACTTCGGTGGCGCTCTTGCTCTGGTTCCGGGTGGCCTCGGCTATCTGCTTGACCATGGTCCCGGCCACCGCCACGGTGCTGTTGATCACTTTAAGCGACTGCTCGGTCTGGTCCACCGTGACCTTGCTGGCGTCGATAGTGCTCCGGCTTTCGTCGATGACCTCCACGGTCCGGGCAATCTCCTTCTCCACCTCGCCGATCAGGGTGGCCACCTTCAGGGCCGAGTTGCCGGCCTCCACCGCCAGCACCCGGATCTCATCGGCCACCACCGAAAAACCCTTGCCGGCCTCGCCGGCCCGGGCCGCCTCGATGGCCGCATTCAGGGCCAGAAAATCGGTCTGCTGGGAAAGGTTGGAGATCAGGCTGACCACCACCCCGATCTCGGCCGATTTTTTCTGCAGGTCCTGCACCTTCTGGTTGGTCAGAGCCGCCGAGGTGTATATCTCGGCCATCTTGGAGACCGCCTCGAAGGTCTTCTCGGCTCCCGATTGGGAGGCATCGATGGCCTTCTGGGAGGAGACCATGGTCATCCGGCCCTGGGATTCTATCAGCTTGATGGAGGTGGAAAGCTTCTCCACCTCCTTGGCCATCTGGGTCAGCCGCTCCGACTGAACGGTGGTGCCCCGGGATATCTGCTGAACGGTGGAGGAGATCTCCTGACTGGAGGCGCTCATCTCCTGGGAGGAGGCCGCCAATTGCTGGGAGCTGGCCGCCAGGCCCGAGGCCACATTGGTGATCTCCCTGACCATCAGGCGGATCTGCCCCACAAAACTGTTATAAGCCTGGCAGAGGTCTCCCAATTCGTTGTTGCCCAGCACCGGAAGCTTCCGGGACAGGCCGCCCTTGCCCTCCGAAATATTCTGCAGTATGGAGGTCAGCAGGGACACGGTGCGGTTTATCCCTTTGGCCGTAAGAAAGGCTATGGCCAGGGTGGCCGCGATGCCCAGGATTGCCACATACCAGATGCCGGGGTATTTGGCGATGATCGACCCGAAAGTGAACGCCAGTATCATTATCACCATGAACAGGATTATCAGCCTCCAAAGTATGCTCAGGCGGTAGGAACGGCGGTATACTTTTGCGCCATCAGCGGTCCCGGCCGCCAGGGAGGAGACATAGGAGGACAGCAGGGCTTCTTCGATCAGGAATATCAGCGAGCCGGCAACCAGGCCGGTCAGAAAACCGGGCAGGATCACCTCCGCGGTGTGGACCGGGGTGACCCCGGTGCCCATCAGCATCATCAAAAAGGCGCAGGCCGGAACCCCGATGGTGAAATGTCCCAGCATATGCAGCGAGGTGGCCAGGGGGAAATTCAGAGCCCTGGTGAAGGCCTGGTCGCTATCAATTTTGTCTGATGGGCTCTGGTTGAAATAGCTTATCACCGGCTGCAGCCTTTTCCGGTTGATGATCTGTAATTCCGCGGCCAGGACCAGGGCCCAGGCCGGCCCGAAGAAGATCAGAAATTTCAGCGCGGTCGGCGGCAGGTCCACCGAATGGCCCACGAATACCAGCAATAATGGAACCCCCAGGAAAATGGCGATCACATCCGGAACGGCCAGGATCAGATTGAATTTGTTAGCTTTCATTTTCCTCCCCCTTTATCTGGAAGCTGTCCACCTGACGCTTGAGCTCCTCGGCCAGATGGGCCAGCTCTTGGGCCGAGGCGGTCATCTCCTGCATGGAAGCCATCTGCTCCTGCTGGGCGGCAGCGGTCTGCTCCATGCCCGAGGCCGCCTCCTCGGCCACCACCGCCACCTGTTCGATGGCCTTGGCGATCTTCTTTACCCCCTCCACCTGGTTGCCGGTGGCCTGGGATATCTGGGAGGCCCGGTCGGCCGATAGCTTTACCGCCTGGATGATCTGGGAAAAGGCCTGGTTGCCCTTGGCGGCAAAATCCTTGCCCTCGGCCACCTGCGCGTCGACCTGATTCATGGCCAGCACCGTCTGTTCGGTCTCGCCCTGGATCTCCTTGATCAGATCCTCGATCTCCTTGGTGGCGCCGGCCGTCCTCTCGGCCAGTTTTTTGACCTCCCCGGCCACCACCGCAAACCCCTTGCCGGCATCGCCGGCCCGGGCGGCCTCGATGGCCGCGTTAAGGGCCAGCAGGTTGGTGCGCCGGGCCACCGATGAGATCAGTTCTGTTATCCGGCCGATCTCCCCGGTGCGCTTCTCCAGATCGCTGACCACATTGGTCAGATGGGACATGGTCTGGTCTATCTTGCCCATCTGCTGTACTATGCTCATCATGGCGGCTCCCCCCTGGGAGGCCATCTCCACCGCCTGGCTGGCCGATTGGGCCGAATCCTGGGCGTTGTTGCTTACCTGCTCCACCGATGTTGAGATGTCATCGATGGCCTCCTTGGTGACCCGGACCGATGCCACCTGGGTCCCTATGCCTTGCGATATCCTCTGGACGGTGGCCGATATCTCCTGCTGGGAGGCGTTCATCTCCTGGGTGGAGGCCGCCAGTTCCTCGGAGGTGGTGGCCACCCCGTTGGCGGTATTGATGATGGTCTTGACCAGGTTCCCCAGCTTCTCCACGAAAGTGTTGAAATGCTTGGTCAGTATCCCGATATCGTCGTTGGAATGCTGTTCTATCTTGGAGGTCAGGTCGGCCGAGCCGCTGGCCATGTCTCCGATCATCCGGCTGATCATTCCCACCGGTTTGACCACCATCCGCCGGATTATGTAGCGGACCAGCAGCAGCGCCACGACGAATGTCACCAGCAGGACCAGCACCACATTGCTCAACAGCCTCTGGAACAGCTGGGTTATCACCACGGGGTCCAGGTTAAGCCGGGCCGCCTGTTTGGTCATCACCTCTAGAATGATCACCAGGATCGCCCCCATGGACAGGGTCAGGGCCGAGAACAGGACGATCACGAAGCCGCTGGTGATCTTGGACTCCAGGCTCACCTCCCGGTCTTTCTCCATGGCCTTGAACAAGGTGACCAGGGCCCAGCCGATGATGCAGGCCGGCACCAGCATGGTCAGCAGCCCGATGGTCCCCAGCTTGGAGAACAGGTAGACCCCGATGATGGAGACCGGGGCCAATACCAGATTCAGTTTCAGGTCCGACCAGGTCAGGCCGAAAACGTCCCGGGCGGTGAAAGTTCCCTCGATCAGGTGATAGGAACTGACCAGCAGATCGTTCACCAGAACATAGATCAGCAGGGCGGCCAGCAATTTCGGCAGGTTGGCCCAGCTTAAAATGCCGATCCCGCTCTGCCCGCCCAAAATGCCAAACACCCAGGCCATCGCCAGGACTGCGAATACGAACTGGCCGGGGATAAAGAACACCCTGGGCCAGGGCTTCTTCCTTTTGATCTGGTGGAAGAAAGAGGGCAGGTATATGGCCAGGATCGCCGGAACCGGGCCGAACACCAGAAAGGTAAAATAGACCACCACCAGATCCAGGGAGACGAACACCCCGCCGGGCAGGGCCACGGTGAACCACTGGCAGAGGGTCACGGTCAGCAACAGCAGCAGCATTACCCACCATTGGATGTTCAGTTCGCCCAAGTGAAGGATCAGGAGGGCCGCCCCGGCCGCCGCCACCGTCCAGGCAAACAGATTGCGCAAATTTATTCTGCTCAGCACTTTTTTATCTCCATATAAAATATATTTTCGGCCTCGATTAAGTTTGCCCTAGTTACTGCTTAAGCGATCACCTGGTATAATTCCTGGCAATTCAGGGCAAATATGATCTCATCGTTATATTCAAAGGCCCCGTCGACCGACCTGATGGTTGATGCCAGTTGGGCGTCGATCTCCATTTTGGCGCCCGCCTGCCGGGGAATGATCTCCCCCACCTCATCTGCCAGCAGCCCGATGGCCGCAGGCCCGTCCTGCAGAACGATCACCGGCCTTTGCCCCGGGGTTTCCCCTACGGCCGGCCGCCCTGGGCCGCCGTCGCCGGCAATATCCACCACCGTTATCTGGCGGCCCAGCCAGTCCATCATCCCGGCCACCGATCTGCCCAGGGCCGGCAGGCTGGTCAGCGCCGGCTGATAGACTATCTCCTTAACCCGGGACAGGTCCAGGCCGTACCAGACATCGCCCAGCCGGCACAACAGCCATTTGCCGTCCTGGTCCATTTACACCTCGTCGCTCTTCAGCAGTTCTATCTGCTCGGCGGCCTTCTTGGCCCACCAGTTGTGGGGCGAGAGCTTCAAGCATTTCTGCCATTCCTTGAGGGCCGCCCCGTACATTTTCTTTTGATAATAGACCTGCCCCAGGTGGTAGTAGGCTTCGATCAAATTGGGCCCCAGCACCGTGGCCTTGGAGAAGAAGAACATGGCATCATCCAGCATCTGCCGCTCCAAATAGACCAGGCCCAGATAATAATGGGCGTAAAGCACCGCCGGACGGTCCTTGCCGGATTTGATCACCCGGCTCAAATGCTCGATGGCCTCGCCGAAGATGCCCTTTTTGAAGGAGATGAAGCCCAGGTTATTGCGCACCGCGTCGTTGTTGGGCTCCAGCTGCAGCACCTTCAGGCATACCGCCAGCCCGTCATCGTACCTCCCCTGGTAACTGTAGGCCCAGCCCAGCAGACCCAGGGCCCGGGTGTCGTTGGGGTTCAGCTTGACGGCGTTGGACAGCGAGCCGATGGCCTTTTCAAACTCCCCGGAGCATATCTGGTTCCAGCCCTCCGCCACATAGGTGGAGCTGCCCAGGGAATCGGTGCGCATGGTCTCCACAAAGGACCTGATCATCACCTTGGACTCGTCGTCGCTGACCGCGGCCGACTTATACTGGTCGATCAGGGATTTCACCGAATCGTGCAGGGCATTCAGGTGCTTGATGCCCACCGCTATCTCCTTGTACAGCGAACGGATCTCCTGTTCCAGCCTGGCCGACTGGGCCTTGGCATCGGGGCTTTTAAGCGCCTGCTGGATGGATGCTATCTTGTCCTGAAAGTCATTCACCAGCTCCGACAATGTGGCCATAATGCACCGCCTCGTTTTTATATTACCGACAGATCTGTTTTCAATGATTTTAGCGGCAGGCCCTGACGATGGCCCCCGGGATCTGGTCCAGCGGCAGCACCTCGTCCACCGCCCCGGTCTCCACCGCCGCCTTGGGCATGCCGTAGACCACGCAGGTGGAGCGGTCCTCGGCAATGATGTGCCCGCCCCTCTTCTTCATTCCGGCCACTCCGTTGGCCCCGTCGTGCCCCATCCCGGTCAGGATCACGCCCACCGTCTCCGCCGGCGAATAAAGCGCCACCGACTCCATCATCACGTCCACCGATGGCCGGACCCCGAACCTGGGAGGGTCCTGATTTAATGTTATCCGGTCCCCGGAGGGGGACAGCTCCATGTGATATCCGGCCGGGGCCAGCAGGGCCAGCCCCCTTTCCAGGACATCGCCCTCCTGGGCCTCCCGGATCCTGATCTTGCTGCGGTTGTCCAGCCGCTCGGCCAGGGATTTGGTAAAGCCCACCGGCATGTGCTGCACCAGCAACAGGGCGGCGTTTATCTCCCGGGGCAGCTTGGGCAGTATCTCGGCCAGGGCCCGGGTGCCGCCGGTGGACGAGCCGATGGCCAGGGTCCTCATGATCCCGGTCGAGATCTTTCCCTCGAGCGCCGCCTGAGGCGGGCGCTGATTGCTTCCGGGCCTCAGCTTGGCCAGATCGACCCCGGCCGCCATCCGGATCTTCTCCACCAGCTCCTCCCGGACCTTGTCGATGTCCAGGGAGATCGAGCCGGACGGTTTGGTCACGAAGTCCACCGCCCCCAGCTCCAGAGCCAGCAGGGTGGACTCGGCCCCTTCCTTGGCGTGGGCCGAGAGCATCACCGTGGCCACCGGGGAATCGGTCATCAGCCGGGCCAGAGCCTGCAGGCCGTCCATCTTGGGCATCTCGATGTCCATGGTCACCACGTCGGGGGACAATTGGCGGACCTGCTCGATGGCCTCCAGGCCGTTCTTGGCGGAGCCCACCAGCTTGAGCCCCGGGGTGGCCTTGACGATGTCGCCCACCATGTTGCGCATCAGGGCGGAGTCGTCGACCACCAGAACTGTTATGGTGCGTAGGTCAGTCATCTTATTTTGAATATTTCTTTTTACTTTTAACAATTTTTACTGGCGAACCAACGTAAAAATGACTGTAGCCTGGGTTACCTACGCCGTATATAAAACCCTTTATTTTCCCGGATATATTTCCAACCCCATTTGGCGAATATAATGGCCCAGCATAAGGCTCTACTAATATCTGAAATTGATAATATTGTGCAATGGAAGAAGAATAATAACTTAATGGTATTTTAAATATGGTATCTACAAGAAAAGTATCAATAAAGTTTGTGCTACCATAATAATATCCCAAAGTATCAATAACATTATAATAAACATTCAACTTATACCAATCTGCCCTTTGTGCTTTTGTCCATGTGCAGTTAATGTTTTCTACGGGGATGGTATCATATTCAGCTGGGGTTAGTAAACTTGTGCCGCTTGGCACTTGTATGCACCCAGAACCAGTGTCAGAATCAGCTATTATTGTAACAGTTACTGTTGTATCATCAAAATAATGAACACAACCAGAATAGAAATACATCTGTCCATTACTTAAATAAGAAAACAACGTTTGACTTTGGGTGCCCCAACTCATCGTAACTGAAGTACTAGATGGATCCACAATTGGATCAGAGTATAATATACCATTTTGGGTTGGTGCTTTTAACCAACAATAAAAAACTTTTGGATTGTTAACATAAAAAGTATCAATAATACTAACTGGATTTTTTTCTTTACTACAGCCAATAAATAAAAACACTACCGATAAAATCAAAGCATATTTCTTCATACGACAAACTATCCGTTTTACTTGAAATCTTTATTACTCTACTGCTATTATAGATGCAGACAGTTTGAAATCCATTCTCACAGTTCTTTCATCCCGGCCTTGAAGGAGTGCACCACCACCGTGCCCGATGAGGTTAAAAACTCCACCGACCGGCCGTAGTCGGCCCCGGTATCCTCGGCCACGACGGGGATACCGTAATTGTTCAGCTCCTGCTTGGCCTGCAGGGTGTTCCTCTGCCCGATGTTGCTGTAGCTGGTCTTCCCCGAATTGAGCAGTTTGGAGAACATATTGGCCCCGCCCACCAGCTTGCTGACCATCCGTATCCTTGAGCAGCCCATCCCCTCCAGAGACTGGATCAGCTCCTTGAGGGCGGTGGTGACGAACTTGGCCGGATTGCTCTGGTTGCGGGCCAGATCGGGTTCGGGCAGCATCACATGGGCCAATCCGCCGGTCTTCATCTGGGGGTCGTAGATGATGATGGCCAGACAGGAGCCCAGTCCGTGGGTGGTTATTATAGCCGGACTCCGGGCTGTCTTATAATCGGCTATTTTCACTATCAGCTGGTCGGACAAGCTTCACCCCTTTTCATATTGCTCGGAGCACATATTAGTGAACATTTCTTTTAATTACCGTATTACATTGGTTCATGATGCCATACCTGCGAAGCTTGTCCTCGCGGAGGCGGGGAGCAGGCATCCAGTGGTTGTCTGTGGATTCCCGCCGGAGTTTATCCCGCACATGATGCGGGGCGGGAATGACACAAACACTCTATCAAACATTTATCGCTGATAATGGTGTGCCTGCTATCATCCGCACCTATAAATAAGCCAGGAAATTATTTTACGGCCCGGTAGATCCTTTCTTTGACGTCGAACGAGGCGAAGGTGTCCTTCATCTGTCCGAACATATTCTCCACCTTGCCCAGCACCAGAAAACCGCCGGCCCGCAGGGCCTGGGCGAACTTGTAGAAGATATCCTCCTGGGTCTGCCGGGAAAAATATATCAGCACGTTGCGGCAGAATATCAGGTCCAATTCGCTGTGGGGATACCGGGAGAAAAGGTCCAGTTTGTCAAATTTCACCATATCCTTTATCTGGGGGGAGATATGATACTTGTCGTTCCGGACCTCGAAATATTTTCCCGCCAGATTCTGGGGGATCTCATCCATGCTGGATCGGGGATAGATGCCGGCCTGGGCCTTCTCCAATATCCGGAGGTCGATGTCCGTGGCGTAGATGTTGCAGTCCATGGCCAGACCCCGGGCCTGGGAGAATTCGCGCCACATGATGGCCAGCGAATAGGGCTCCTCCCCGGAGGAGCATCCCGCGCTCCAGATACGGACCGGGCTGCTTTTGCTCTCCTCCAGGATTATCGGCAGGACCCTGTCAAAGACCGCCAGGTAGGTCTCGGCGTTGCGATAGAATTTGGTTACGTTGATGGTCAGGGCGTCCAGAAGTTTGATGTATTCCCCGGGGTCATCCTTCAGCTTCTGCCGGTATTCCTCATAACTGCTCACCTGGCAGGACCTCATCCTGACCGCCAGCCTTCTTTTAAGGGGACGCTCCTTGTACTGCCGGATATCAAAACCGCTGTCAGCCAGAATCTTACTGGCCAGCGCCACCAACTCCGGATCATTTATATTACTTGGCGAAAGCATTCTTATCCATCAGGGCCAGGTTTCGCTTCACCATCTGGTTCTCGGGGTCGGCCGCCAGAGCCTTCTGCCACCACTTCACCGCCAGGTCCTTCTGGCCCTGCTTAAGATACAGGTTGCCCAGCCGGGCCATATCCTGGGGTTCCAGGATGTCAAGCTCGGCCATCCGGTTGAGGGTTTCGATGGATTGCGCTATCATGGCGTTCTTGTAATACAGCTCCAGCAGATTGCGCAGTGCGATCCGGTCATCAGGCCGGGCCTTCAGCGCCGCGCTGTAGTACCTCTCGGCCTCCTCATCCTGCCCCTTGGCCTGCATCAGAGCGCCCAGGTTGTTCTGCAGGACGTGATTGGGTTTATTGCTGTTTTCTATGGAGCTCCACAGCTTGTATGCCTGCTCGGGGTCGTTGCCCTTCAGGGCTATCAACCCCGCCAGGAAAGCGGCCAGCAGGGGCTTGTCGGTCGCCGGGTCGATCCGGTCCAGCTGTTCCCGGGCGGAATCATTTTCATCATCCCCGCAAAAAAGATAGGCCAGGTTGACCCGGGGCATCGCCTTCTCGGGCGCCAGTTCGACGGCCCTGCGGTACTGCCTGGCGGCGTCCTCCCGCTCCCCCATCAATTCCAGGCTCAGGCCCAGGTTATTATAGGCCGCGGATTTTTTGGACTCCACCGCTATGGCCTCCAAAAATTCGGTGGCCGCTTCGGCGTACTCCGCCTTCCGGAAATGGATCAGCCCCAGATAGAACCGGGCTTCGTAATGGTCCGGCCTGATCTCGATGATCCGGCGGTATTCCCTGGTGGCCTCGTCGTACATCTGGGTGCGGTAGAAGGCCATCCCCAGGTTTCCGTGGTCGTCGATGATGTTAAGGTTCCAGGAGGCGGCCTGTTTGCTTTTCTCGGATCCCCGCTTGGCCAGCCCGGCCAGCAGCAGCCCGTAGACTATCTTGGAGGTCAGGAACTCGCCCAGGGCTGATGTTTCCATGATCTCGGCCAGCGAGCGGTACCCGTCGATCAACGACAGCACCTGCTTCTCCTCGCTGTTGAGATTCAGCTCCTCCTGTTTGGCCAGGTCCATCATCACCCGCTCCAGCACCGTCTGGGGGGTGGGCAGTTTCTTCTCCAGGGTCCGCCATTCGTCGACCCGCCTGGCCTCCTCCAGCAGCAGATTCATGGCATCCAGAGAGACCAGGATGGTCTCGCCCTCGGGCAGCGAATCCGGCTCGAAGAAGAACTCTCCTTCGTTCCATCGCAGCAGGAAGAAGATGGTGTCCTCGATCTGGCCCGAGACATCGGCCTCGATATCCGGCTGTTTGATCAGGCCCATCTCCAGCAGGATCCCCCCCAGCCGCCTGGTTCCCCCCTCCTGCTGCTGCAGGGCCAGGGCATCCTGCAGATTCTGGGAGGTTATCAGGCCCCGGGAGAACAGCCTGTCGCCCAGGCGGTCCGGCCGGTTCAGCAGGTTGGCAAAACAGATCTTGCCCTGGCTGAAAAAAATGCTGCCGAAATTACTGCCATCGGTGACCTTCAGGCAACCGGTCTTGCGCCCCACTGCCAACAGCTGCAGAACATCGGGCAGGCTCACTTCTTTGAATGATCCTTTTATGGCCATAGCTTACGGCACTTTTTATAGAATTCAGTTTTCATTTGCTAAGCATCTTCCATCAGCCGCTCCACCAAGAACGGCCAGGTCTCTTCGATGATCCCCAGATGGGCCGGGGCCGGCTCGGACTTCCCCTTCCCATCCTCAACCTCCTGGCTGAGAGAGGCGACCTTGTTAAGGGCCGGCTTCTCCCCGGCCGGCGAAGCCGGCAGGGGCCGGGGCGGGATGGCTTCGGGGGGCGGCTCCGGTTTTTTGACCGAGGGGGCGGCCTCCGGAGCGGTCTTTGGAGAGCTTAATTTCTGGGCCAGCGATCTTATCGCCACCTCCAGATCCTCGGCCTTGTCGGGGTCGAACATCAGGTTCTCGATCTTCTCCATCTGCTCCGGGGTGGCCCTGGCTGACAGCGGGCCGAATTCCTGCTGCAGGTTGATCAGTTTTTCTATGTTGCGGGTATACTCCTCGTAAGCTTCGGTGACGATGGATATGTCCTGCTCCAGGATCTTCTCTATGTTGAAGGTATTGAAGCCTTTCATTTTCCAGATGAACAGCTTCTCCTTGTATCCCTGGCGCAGCTGGTCGGCATCCTGCTGCTCGTCGATCAGGGCGGTGACCTTGTGATCCAGTCCGGAGATGAAATCTCCGAACTCCCCGACCGGACTGTCGCCGGCCGGCGGCTGGGACAGAACCAAGGGATCCGGTTCCGCCTGGGCCTGAGGGGTCTGCAACGGGGGCAGGGCCTCGTCCACCACCGCCTTGGTCAGCGGCCCTTCGGTCAGCGAGGCGTACAGCAGCACCTTGTTGAGGGCCCCCTCCAGCTCCCTGATGTTGGAGGGAACCCGGGAGGCTATGATCAGCGCGGTCTCGTCCGATAGGGCCACCCCCCGGTCACGGCTCTTGCGGGAGATGATCAGGCTCTTCTCGTTGACGTCCACTTCCTTCAGCCCGATGATCAGGCCGCCCAGCAGGCGGGAGAGCAGCTTCTGGTCTATGCTCTCGATCTTCTGGGGCGTGATATCGGTGGTGACTATTATCTGGCGGCCAGAGCCCACCATCCGGTCGAACAGGGGAAGCAGGCGGATCTGCATCTTACTGTCCGCCAGCCCCAGGTGAAGGTCGTCAAAAAGCAGCAGGTCCGATTTCTCGGCGGCGACCAGATCCTCCAGCGACATCTGGCTGCCGTTGAGGAAGACCAGGTTCCAGCCGGGCTGGGCCAGGGCCACCGCATTGCCGATGGCCTGCATCAGATGGGTCTTGCCCAGCCCCACCCCGCCGTGGATCAGCAGGGGGTTGTATACGTTGCCTGGGTTCTCGGCCACCTTGCGGGCGGCGGCAAAGGCCAGCCGGTTGCTGGGCCCGGTAACGAAATTATCGAACTGATAAACGCTCTTTAATATGTGGGGCTTTCCTTCGGTCATTGGGCTTCCTTGAGTTTATCTTCGGTATTTGGCGCTGAGCGACTGCAGCACCAGGGCGGAGACGGCCTTGAGGGTGTCGAACACCCCGGCTCCGGTGGTGGCCACCGCTTCGTAATGGGGAACCTTTCTTGAATTCAGGGCGTGGTCCATTTCGGCCACCGGGACTATGTTCGGCATGTCCCTTTTGTTGTATTGCATCACCATGGGCACTTTGTTGATGTCCATTCCCAGTATGCCCAGATTGTCCCGCAGATTGGCCAGGCTCTCCAGGTTCTCCTGCCACAGATCCACCTGGGAGTCGGCCACGAATACTATCCCGTCGGCCCCCTGCAGCACCAGCTTCCGGGTGGAGTTGTAGAACACCTGGCCGGGAACGGTGTACAGCTGGACCCGGGTCTTGTACCCGGCAATGTCCCCCAGCTCCAGAGGCAGGAAGTCGAAGAACAGCGTCCGGTCCTTCTCGGTGGCCAGGCTGACCATGGAGCTGCGTTTGATATCCGGGATCTTGCTGTAGATGTACTGCAGATTGGTGGTCTTGCCGCAGCGGCCCGGACCGTAATAGACGATCTTGCAGGTGATCTCTTTTGATGAATAGTTAATTAAAGACATTTAAGGTAAATATTATCGATTTCTGATTTATTTTCTCTGCGTCTCCGCAGTTATTAATGAGGGCTCTATCTAAGTTTCGTTTTTATTAGGAATCCATGAAATCATGAATACTATAAACCAGGGAAACCCCGATTGATTCCTGCAATTCCTGGTTTCCTTATAGAATAAATTCGTTTTTCATCGACCGTTATGCAATTAATTAAGTGCTCAGGTTAATAACAATCTCGAGCTAGGAGAACAGTTTGGACAGGGCATCCTCCACCGCCTGGTTGAAATCGGGCAGGGCCTCCTCCTGGGCCCCCGGCTGGCCCGGGGCGTCTGAAGGCTGCCGGTCCATTTTTTCCGAAAGATCCCGGGCCGCCTGGTCGGTATCGGACACGATGGCCCTGGCCAGCACCGGGGACAGCTCCCGCTCAGCCTCCCCGGCGGCGTGCCGGATCATGCCCACCACGGTGGATTTGTCGAAGATGGTGGCCAGGATGAACTGGTCGGCTATCAGGCAGAAATACACGTTCCAGGTCTTGCCCTCCTGGAACATCACCTTGAACTTCTCCTCGGCCACCACCTTGGCCAGGGCCTGGGTGGAGGTGAAGATCCCGCCGATCAGGGCGGCGATGGACTGGACGTTGAAATTGGCGGTGAACCCGGCCAGGCTTATCAGGTGCCCGCTCTTGGCCAGCAACAGGGCGCAGCTGGCCCGGCTGTCCTTGAGGTAGCGGCCCATGGAGGCCTCCACCGCCTGGTTGATCTCCTCCGAAAGGACGTACTGAATGTTGGTCATAGCATATCCATCAAGTGTTCCAGGCTGGCCTTCATTTTTATGGACACCAGGCCGATATTGGCCCCGGCCTCGGTGATCACGATCAGGATGCAGTGCTGGGCGCACAGGAAGATGATGTTGCCCTCGCTGGCCAGCAGCTGCACCCCGTAGATCTGCTCTTCCTCCCCCCGGGCCAGCGATTTGACCACCTGGTTGAAGATGGAGGCCACCATGGCGCTGATGGTCCGCTCCTCCAGGCCGGACATGATGTTGGAGGCGATCACCAGCCCTTCCTTGTCTATCACCAGGCTGCCCCTGACCCCGGGGATGTCGTTTATCTGGTTCAATATGTTCTTCATTTTATGCTCAAACCCTGTTCAAGTTATTTTAAGATGACAGGTTCTTTATCCGCTCGATGGCCCGCTTGATGTTAACCGCCACCAGGCCGGTCTTGGCCGAGCTCTCGGCGGTCACCATCAGCACCTGGCCGCCCACCCGGTTGAGGAAGATCTTTTCGTTCCTGGTGTCTATCACCGCCCGTTCCAGCTGGCCCAGCTTGATCTTATGCATGGCCTGTGAGGCGGTGGAGAACACCAGCGATGACAGGGCCCCGGAGGATTCCTCGTCGACCCCGGCGGCCTGCGGAGCGAAGGCGCTGGCCACCGGAAAGCCGGACTCATCCACCAGCAGGCTGGCAAAGACCTGGGGGGTCTGGATGATCTCGTTGAGGATCCGGCCGAAGGCTGTCATGGTTTTGGGGTCGGCCTCCTCCCGAGGTTTAGAATTTTTCTCCGGAGTCGGGTCAGAGATGATCTCCGCCGGACCGGACTCGCTGACAGGTTCCGGTGGCACGAATTCCATCTTGGGTTTTTCGGCCGCCTGGGCGGCCAGAGCCATCATGGCCTGGGCTCCCTGGTGGAAATCGGCCGGATCGACCAATGCCGGCTCCCCAGGGATGGCCGCCTGCGAAATGTCTTCCGGAGCCCTCGGCTCCTCTATCACCGGCATTTCTATTTCGATCTTTTCGGGTGGGTTCGGATCTTCCCCGGCCGGAATAGCGGCGATCTCGGGAGATCTCGGTTCGGGCTGGCCGGGTCTGTCCAGCTCGGCCAGGACCTTTTTGGCCAGGGAATTCTCCGGCCGGACCGAAAGGATCTTGGTCAGCTCGGCCCGGGCCTTCTCGGTATCGTTGATCCCCTTGTAGCACTGGGCCAGCACCAGCCGGCCCTCGATGTTGTCGGGATGCGATTCCAACCCGCTCAGGCAGATGTTGATGGCCTCCTGATACAGGCCGTTCTCGCGGTAGAAGTCGGCCAGGGAGCCGAACAGCAGCGAGGAGGGATCATCGACCACCTGATCCGGGAAATCTTTAGGGCTGTCCGAAGACATATCTGATGACATAGTGCACCGAAATTATTTTTAATGCTTTGTATTTTGGCGGATCTTGGTTGATGCCCGCCGGCGACCCCCTATTCCCCCATTATCGGCAATCTTCGCTCTTTAAGTTTTTTCATCCTCTCCAGCCAGGCTTTCACCTCGGGGCTCAGCTCCGGGGCGGGCTCCGCCGGTTTATCGAAGCCGGCCATGGTCTGCCGTCCGTCGGCCACGGCGGCCTTCTCCTCCAATCCCTCGGCCCATCTCACCGCCAGGTCCACCAGCTCCCGGATCTTCCCGGCCCTTTTATCATCGTGTGAAAATGACAGGAACCGCTCCCATCTCTCCACCGCCAGCTCCAGCCGCCCGATCTTGGCGTAGGCAAAGCCCAGGCAGTAGTTGATCTCGGGGTTGTCGTCCCGGCCCTGGCTGGCCAGTTTGTATTCCATGATGGCCTCGTCGAAGGACTCGGTCTTGAAATAAGCCTCGGCCAGATAGAGATGGGCCAGCGGAGAATCCGGCTCCTTGATCAGGATCTCGGAGAAGGTCTCGATGGCCTTCTCCAGCTGGTCTTTCTTGATCAGCTCCAGGCCCGTTTTTATCGGATCCATCACCGGCTCCTGAATATCCAGCGACAACGGGCCTTTCAGGGCGGTGGCCTTTACCAGGCCGGTGGCGCACAGGCCATAGATGACCTTGGCGGTCTCGAACTCCCGCCCCCCCACCGAGGCTATCACCTGACGGGCTGTTTTCTGGCCGTCGATATTGGCCAGGATCAGCCACTCCTCCGGCCTCAGGTCCAGCCGGGCCGAGGTCAGGTCGCTGCCCGGGGCCAGGGTCAGCACCATATCCAGGTCCGGCAGTTTGGACTGGATCTTGGACCACTCGTCCAGCCGGCGGGAGACCTCCATGATCACGTTCTCGGTGATCTGGACGAAGGCCAGGTCGGGGTCGGGGACCAGCTCCATGTCCTCGAACCGGAAATAGCCCTCCTGCCAGCTCATGATGGTGGAGACCGTCTCCTCCACCTGGGTCTTCAGCATGGCCCCCACCGCGTTCTTGGTGGCAAAGCCGCGCACCACCGCCAAAGCGCCGATCTTCTTTTTTTGCTTGGCGCTGGCCTGCTCCTTGAGCAGGATGTCCAGCTGGTCCTTGCTGAGCTTGCCGGAGGACAGCATCATCTGCCCCAGCTTCTCCTGCCCCTGTTGCAGGGTGCTGCGGATGATGTTCCCGGAGACGAAGAACACCTGGCCCACGTTCCGGGTGCAGTCCAGGGTCAGAACCCCGGATTTGCGGGACATGGCCAGCAGCTGGAACAGGTCCATCAGGCTGAGTTCTTTTATGGGGCCTTCGATCGCCATGTTTTAAAATAAAATATTAAAAGTTAAAAATAAAATATTTGCCGACTGTTGGTATGACCAGGTTCATTCGAAGAGATTTCCCCTGGTTCTGGTTTTTATATTCTTATTTGTCAGGGCACTGGCCTTCTGGCAACGACCCAAATTCCAAATTCATAATTCTAAATTCTGAATTCCCGGCTTACCTTCCCCCCGCCACCTGCTCCCATTGCATGGCGGTTTCGATGGCCTTTCCGGCCAGGGCCTTCAGGGCCTCATCTTTTGTAAAAGAGATGGCCTTCTGCCAGGCCTCCACCGCGTCCCGGGTCTTGCCCCGCTGGGCCAGCAGCCTGCCCCACAGCATGTACAGCTCGGGCTGGTCTCCGTGGCTCTGCATCAATTCCTGGCATAGCTGGTAGGCCTTGTCGGGCTGGCCGGCCTTGACCGCCAGCTGGGCCAGCCCCAGTTTGGCGTTAAACGAATCGGGGGAGATCTTGGCCGACAGGGCATACTCCACCGCGGCCTTGTCCAGCTGGCCCAGCTTGACGTAGGTTTCGCCCAGCGCCAGATGCGAGTCCAGATGGGCCGGGCTGTTGATCACCGCTTTCTTGAACTCCTCCACCGCCTGCTCCAGCTTGTCCTGGGAGATGTACAGTTGGGCCAGTTGGTAATAGCCCTGGGGCAGTTTGGGGTTCAACTTTATCACCTGGCGGTAGGCCATGATGGCCTCCTCCGGCTCGTTCTGCACCGCGAAGATCTCCCCCAGCCCCAGGAACAGCGAGATGTCGGAGGGATTGATCTTCAGGGCGTTCTCGTAGCAGACCCTGGCATCCTGGTAGTCACAGCGTTCCAGATATATCCGGCCCAGCTGGGACATCAGCTCCACATCCTCCGGCCGGGCGGCGATCTCCTCGCGCAGGATGGCGATGGCCTGGTCGCTGTCGCCCTGCATCAAGTGGGCCCGGGCCAGACCGATCTTGAAATCCTTCTGCTCCGGGTTCAGCTTGGCCAGCACCCCGTATCTGACTATGGCCTCGGCCCCCTGCTTCTCGTCCATCGCCAGCTGGGCCAGGCTCTCCAGGGCCAGCTGGTTCTGGGGCTGCTGTTCCAGGATGGCCTTGGCCTTCTTCTTCAGCTCGCCGCTTTTGCCCTCGGCCCGGAGTTTTTTCAGGCTCTCGATGTCCGACTCCAGGGTAGCCTCGTCCCATTTGCTGGCCTTGGTCCGGATGGAGGCCTCCTCCAGCACCCCGCCGAAGATATCCTGGGCCACGGTGGTGCCCTGCTCCTGGCCGGAGCCCTGCCAGCCGTCCAGGATCAGCAGCTCCGGGTCGTCCACGTAGAAGTCGATGCCCAGCTTGAAGGAGCCGCCGGTGTAGTATGATTTGAGTTCCATGGCCCGTTTGGTGGCGGCCAGAGATTCCTGATATTTCTCCTGGGCCGCCAGGGCGAATCCCAGGTTGTAATAGGCCTCGGCAAAATCCGAATCCAGCTTGATGCAATGCTCGAATTGGGCCAGGGCCTCGGTGTACGATTTCTGTTTGAGATAAAGCAGGCCGATGTTGTTGTGGGCCAGGGCCGAATCCTGGTTCAGCTTGAGCACCTCCTGGTATTCGGACATGGCCAGCTCGTCCTTGCCCTGCTTGGCGTACAGCAGGCCCAGGTTGAAGTGGGCGTCGCCGTACTGCGGCATCCTGGCCACCGCCTTCCGGAATGTCTCCTCGGCCAGCTGCTGCTGCTCCTGGTAGACATAAGCGATCCCCAGATTGTTCAAGCTGACCACATAGCCGGGATCGGAATCCAGGGCCCGCTGGTACCACTTGACCGCTTCGGCCGAGGCCCCCATCCGGTGATAGGCCAGGCCGGTGTCGTTGTAAAGTTTGGCGTTGTCGGGATCGAACTCCAGGGCCTTTTTATAGGCCTCGATGGCCTTCTGGTTCTGGCCCATGAACAGGTAGATCTCGCCCACCTCCTTATGGACGATCCGGTTCTCCCCCTCCAGGGACAGCGCCAGCTCGAACTCCTTGAGGGCCTGCTTGAAAAGCCCCTTGCGCCGGAAGCCCACCCCCAGATTGTAGTGGGTCATGAATCCGTCCGGGGACACCTGCACCTGATCCTCCGAATGGCGCTTGATCTCGGTCAGCAGGTCCTGGCTGTAGTAATCGATCCCCAGGTTGACCTGGGCCTTGGAATAGTTGGGATTGAGGGCGATGGCCTGGCGGGATTCCTCGATGGCCTTTTCCAGCAGGCCCTTCTCGCCGTAAGTGAAGCCCAGCAGGAAGTGGGCCTCCGAGCCCCCGGGGTTGATCTTGATGGCGGTCTCCAGCTGGTTGATGGACTGGTCCAGCAGGCCCAGGTTGTAATAGATCTCCCCCAGCCCGGTGTGAATGACGTATGAATCGGGATCCAGCTTCAGGGCCTGCTGGTATATCTCCACCGCCTCGTTGAACTGCCCCTGCTGTTTCAGGGTCAGCCCCAGGTAGAGGTAGGCCAGCATGTCGCCGGGCTTGAGCTCCACCGCCTTCTGGTAGTTGGCGATGGCCGACTTGTACTGCCCGGTGTTGCGCAACGCCTCGGCCAGCCGGAAGTAGGCGTTGGCATCGGGGCTTTTCTTCAAAGCCTCCTCGGCCTGCTGGATCTCATCCCGGTAATAGCCGCTCTTGCGGTAGACCACCTCCAGATTGCTTCTGGCCAGAACGTTCTGGGGGTCGATCTCCAAGGCCATCTGCAGCACTTCCACCGCCTCGGCATACATGCCCTTGTTGAAATAGACCACCCCCAGGTTGTTATGGGCCGAAGCGTCGCCGGCGTCTATCCGGCTTCGGAAGCCCCGCAGTATCTTCTGCTCCTCTGGGCTGACCGGGGGGATGTTTTTTTCTTCAGCGTGTTCCATTTTATAAAATCCGGATCCTCATGAATATTTTTGTTTACCCCAGATGGATGGCCTTCAGTATCACCCCCAGCGAGTCGGGATCCGGCAGCAGCAGGAAATATCCGTGCAGCACGGCGTTCTTTTCCACAAAACGGAATTCGGTCTCGATGCACACCACCAGGTCCTTGTCGTTGCCGAAATCCAGCGACACCGCGTCCAGCACCGCCGAGGCCATGTCCACCGTCATGCTGGGCACCGAGGGGACCATCACCAGGCCCAGCAGGTCGCCCAGGGCGTTCATGTAGGCGCAGGTCAGGACGTTGGACACCTCCTTGAGGGCCGATTCCTCCAGCTCCCCGATCCCGGTGGTGCTGCCCACCGGCTTTCTCAGCAGGCAGTCGGTCAGGTGCCAGGCCGCCTCCTGGGGGAACATCAGCAGGGTTCGGCCGGTCATGTCGCCCAGGAAATAGATCAGCACCCCGGCCACCACCTCGTTGGGCTTGGCGGCCATATTGAAGATCTCCTCGATGGGGTTGATCCTGATCACCGGAACATTGACCAGCACCTTCTCGTTGGTCAGCTCCGACAGGGCGGTGGCCGCATGGCAGGCCCCGATATTGGCCACCTCCTTCAGGGCGTCCAGTTGTATCGCTCCCAGTTCGTTAAGTTCCATCTTTCTACCCTCTCTATATCGCCGATGTATTGATTGTCTTTTTTATCAGACCGCTATATTGTTGAGATCCAGGATCAGCATGGGGCGGCCCTCCCGTCCGATGGTGGCCCCGCTGAAGGTTTTGATCCCTTTGACGAAACGGGACAGCGGCTTGACCACGATCTCCTGCTGGCCGATCATGGAGTCGAACAGCAGCGCCAGCTCCGCCCCCTGGCGATCCACGATCAGGGCCGGCCCTTCGCCGATGCCGGTCTCCGGAGAAAGCCCGATGACGCTGGCCAGCCGCACCACCGGGATCACCCGGTTCCGGAACTGCAGCAGCCTCTTGCCATGCAGTGTTTTCAGGGCCTTCTGCTTGATATTGGTGATCTCCTTGACCTGGGTTATGGGGACCGCGTAGGTCTGGTCATCGGCCGAGATCAGCAGGGTCCGGATGATGGCCAGGCTCAACGGGACCGTGATGGTAAAAACCGATCCCTGGCCGGGCCGGCTGTCCATGGCGAAGCTGCCGCCCATCTCCTCGATCCGGCGCTTGACCACATCCAGCCCCACCCCTCGCCCCGACAGCTCGCTGACCTTGTCGGCGGTGGAAAATCCCGGCAGCAACAGGTATTCATACAACTGCTGGTCGGCCAATTCCGCGGCTTGGATCGCCGTCAGGTGCCCGTTGTCTATCACCTTGCGGCGGATCCGTTCCAGATCAAAGCCCTGGCCGTCGTCGACCACCTTGATCAGGACCTGGTCCTTCTGTTTCAGGGCGGTCAGGGTTATCGAGCCCAGCTGCGACTTGCCGGCCTGCTTCCGCTGGTGCGGCAGCTCGATGCCGTGGTCCACCGCGTTTCTCAGCAGGTGGATCACCGGCTCGGAAAGCATCTGCAGGATGGCGCGGTCCATCTCCAGCTCCCGGCCCTGCACCGTGAAATCGATCTCCTTGCCCAGCCCCTTGGCGGCATCCCGCACCACCCGGGGAAAACGGTCCAGCACCTCGGACATCGGCACCAATCGGGCGGTCAGCACCTCCTGCTGAAGGTCGGAGGCTATCTGGGCGATCTTGTCCACCCCGTCCTGAATGGCCGGATCTCCGTTCTGAACGGCCAGCTGTTTCAACCTCTCGCGCCACACCACCAGCTCGCCCACCAGGTTCATCAGGCTGTCGAGCCGGGCCACGCTGACCTTGACGTCCTTGGCCTTCTCCTGGGCCAGCTGGACGAAAGCTCCGATGGTTTTTCTCTCCAGCGCTTCCTCGGCGCTCTCCTCCCGCACTTCCTCGATCTGGATGTCCTCGACATCGGCGCAGGTGACATCGTTCTTCAACTCCTCCTGGTCCTCCTGGTCGGTAACCAGGAAGATGGTGAAGCCCCGGTCGAATTTCTCCGATTCCAGGTCATGCCTCTCCGGCACGGTATAGGCCACCCGGCCGATCCTCTCCAGGGTATGCAGTATCAAAAAGGCCCGGGCCGATTTGAGGGAGACATCCTGCTCCAGCAATATCCGGATCTTGAAGACATGGGAATTGTCGGTTTTAAGGGGATTGATCCTCTTAAAATCGCTGCCCCCGTTGGAGGCTACCTTGGCCGGGGCCGCCTCAGGGGTCACGGCGGTCAAACCCACAATCTGACCCACCAGCTCCCGGCATCGCTGGGTGAGGCTCTGGTCCGGCTGTTTCCCGGCCGCCACCAATCCCACCGCTTCCTCCAGAAAATCCAATACCGAAAAGATCAGATCTATCTCCTCGGAAGCGGCCGCCGTCTGACGGCGGCGCATCTTGTCCAGCAGATCCTCGCCCTTGTGGGTAAGATCGGCGATGAAATCCAGTCCGATGGAGGCCGCCATGCCCTTGATGGTGTGCATGGAACGGAAGATCTCGTCCAGCTGGGAGCTCTCGTCGGGCTTCTTCTCCAGGGACAATAGCGCCTGGTTCAGGCTGACCAGGTGCTCCCTGGTCTCCGCCACGAACAGATTTATGTATTTTGCGGTATCCATGGAATACCCCTATTCCCGGTCCTTCGCTAGCAACGAAACCTCCGGGATATCAGGTTATCCTGATGCTCGAAGCGGTTATTTCAGCGCCCGCTGGGCCGCTTCCAGTACCCGCGAGGGCTGGAAGGGTTTGACCACGAAATCCCTGGCCCCGGCCTGGATGGCTTCCACCACCAAAGCCTGCTGGCCCATGGCGCTGCACATCAGGATCCGGGCGTTGGGATCTATCTGCATGATGGCCTTGACCGCCTCGATGCCGCCCATGTCGGGCATGATGATATCCATGATCACCAGGTCTGGCTTCAGCTTCTGGTATTGATCCACCGCCTCGGCGCCGGTGGCGCCTTCGCCGCAGACCTCGAACTCTCCCTTTTTCAGGATGTCCGAGATCATGGTCCTCATGAAGATGGCATCGTCCACCACTAATACCTTGCGACTCATTTAACCTCCTCCAAAGATAATATTTTATCCAAGTTAAGTATTATTATTTTTTCCCGGTTGATCTCTATCACCTTGTCGTAGAATCGCCCGTTGGCGGCTTTTTTGATGCTGTCGGGAACATCCTTCGGCACAGCCTTGATGGTCTCCACGCTGTCCACCCGATCCACTATCAGCCCGGCCGTCTCCTGGTTATAATCCACGATGATTATAACCACATCGGGTCCGAGCCGGCTGTTTTCCACCAGATGCAGCCTTCTCCGCAGGTCGACAATGGTGGTTATCTCGCCCCTCAGATTGATAAGCCCGGCGAGATACTCCGGAGCCAGGGGCACCGGGACAATATCCTGCATTTCCTCGATGCTTTTAACCTGATCGGTGTAAAGTGCAAACTTTTCTTTACCCAGGTTGAATATTACAATTTCCCGGGATGCAATTTTTTCCGTCATAGAACGGTTATCCTATTAAATATATAATACTTAACAGTTTATAACTTTTTTTACCATAAGTCAATAAAAAAATACCGGAAATTTCATCTTTAAGCCAAATAGCAAAAGGGACGGCAAATATGCCGTCCCTTAACAGAAAAAATTTGATTATTCAATCACTACTCTCTTCTTGGTAGCCTTGAAATCACCGGTTTCAAAACGTTAGATATAAATTCCGCTTAGTGCATTTAATAACCCAGACCTTAAGGTCTGGGTTATTAATATTGTCTCACTCGTATCTTAATGCCTCTATCGGATCCAACTCGGCCGCCCGTTGGGCCGGATACCAGCCGAAGAATATGCCCACCGCAGCCGAGAAGCCGAAGCCCAGCAGCACCGACCACCAGCTGACCGAAGCCGGCAGTTTTATCACCAGAGAGACCAACCAGGCCAGAATGAATCCCAGGATCATCCCGGTCACTCCGCCTACCAGCGACAGAGTCACCGCTTCGATGATGAACTGCTGCATGATGTCCTTCTTGCGGGCCCCGATGGCCTTGCGGATTCCGATCTCCTTGATCCGCTCGTTGACCGACACCAGCATGATGTTCATGATCCCGATGCCGCCCACCAGCAGCGACAACAGCGTGACGCCGATCATCAGGCCGAACACACCGGCGGTGATCTTCTTGAAGATCCCCATTATCTGGTCGGCGGTGACAATGCCGAAATCATCCGGTTTGGAGGGCGGCACCTTGCGCCGGCGGCGCAGCAGCTCGGTGACCTCATCCTTGGCCTGTTCGATATGAGCCACGTCAAGCGGCTGGACAGCTATAGTGACCGACCCGCCCCGGCCCCGGTTGCGGATCTGTCCGGTGAATATCTTCTGGTAGGTGGAGATGGGAATGATCAGCATATTATCCTGATCATTGCCCAGGAATGATCCCTTTTTCCCCAGCAGGGCTATCACCTCGAACCGGTTGCCGTTGATGATAATCTCCTTGCCCAGAGGGTCCTGCTGGCCGAAAAGCTTTTCCACCACTGTCGATCCCAGCATGGCCACCTTGCGGCTGTGGGTCATGTCCACGTTGGACATGGCCCGGCCGTCGATGATCTCATAATCGGCGATGAACTGGAATTCCGGCGTGGTGCCGTGCACCTCGGTGCCCAGCACCTCCTGCTTGCCGTATTTGACGCTGGCCATGTTGTCCAGCATGGGAGCCACCCGTAGCACCGAGGGACAATTGTCCCTGACGGCGTAGGCGTCATCGATGGTCAGGTTCTTGCGGCCCCTGGTATTCAGCCAGTCGTCATGGCTCATCACCAGACCCTGCTTTTGAACGTATAACGTAGTGGTGCCCAGGGAGGAAAGCTGCTTGGCGATCATCTTATTGAAGCCGTCGATCAAAGCCAGCATACCGATCACCGTCAGCACTCCGATCATGATGCCTAAGGTGGTCAGCCCGGAGCGGAGCTTGTGGGCCCAGATGGCGTCAAAAGCCAGCCTGACCGCTTCCCAAATATTCATGGCCTTACCCTTTCCTTATGATTTGATCGGAGACGATCTCTCCATCCAGTATCCGAACCGCCCGGTGGGCATGTTCTCCCACTTTTTGGTCGTGGGTCACCAGGATCACCGTCTTGCCTTCTTTATGCAGCCGGTCGAACAGAGCCATGATCTCCACCCCGGTCTTGCTGTCCAGATTTCCGGTGGGTTCATCGGCCAACAGGATCGAGGGATCATTGACCAGGGCCCGGGCGATGGAAACCCTCTGTCTCTCGCCACCCGACATCTCGGTAGGCTTGTGATGAACCCGGTGGGCCAGCCCCACCGATTCCAGCGAAGCCATGGCTTTAGCCCTTCTGATCCCGGAATCGACCCCGGCATACTGCATGGGCAATTCCACATTATGCAGGGCCGAAGAGCGAGGCAGCAGATTGAAGGTCTGGAAGACGAACCCTATCTTCTTGTTTCTCACCGCCGCCAGCTGGTCGTCATCCATCTCCGATACCAATAATCCGTCCAGATGATAGCTTCCGGTGGTGGGGGTATCCAGGCATCCCACCAGGTTCATCAAGGTGGATTTGCCGGAGCCCGAGGGACCCATGATGGATACGTACTCTCCAGCCGCGACGTTCAACGAAACTTTTTTTAAGGCCTCCACCTTGACGCCATCCATCTTATATACCTTGGAAAGATTTTCCATTTTTATCATGGCTTACAACCTACTTTCCCCGGCTGCCCTGTTTCCCGGCAGCCTGATCTTTGGTCACTTTGACCTTATCGTGGTGCTTCAGGTTCCGCAGCACGCTGAACGGCCCCTTGATCACCTCCTGGCCGTCCGATAATCCGGAAAGCACTTCAATGTTTTCCTGGTCGGAGATACCGGTGGTGACCGGAATGATCACCGCCTTCCCTTTCTCCACGACATAGACCACCTCCTGCTCCTTCTCCTTGGCCTTCTTGCCGTCGCTTGTCTTTTCCCCGGCCAGGGCTCCGCCCTTCTCTTTGCCTTTCTTGCGTTCAGCCGCTTTTCGCTCGGAATCAACCTTGCGCATAACCACCGACTGGATGGGGATCAGAATAATATCCTTTTTATTGGACGTGGTGATATCAACGTTGGCAGACATTCCGGATTTCAGGTCATCCGATCTATCGATGAATCTTACTTTCACAGTGTAATTCACCGAAGCATTGCTGGAGCTTGAGATGACCGAGCTGATGGCGGCATTCCCCACCTCGGAGACCTCTCCCTTGAATGTTTTGCCGATGATGGCGTCCACCTCGATCTCGGCCGGCTGGCCTATTTTGATATCCTTTACATCGCTCTCGTCCACCTGGGATTCCACCTCCATCTGGGACATGTCGGCCACTACCATGATCACCGATCCGGCGTTGTTCATGGTCCCGGTGACCACCACTTCGCCCACCTCCACATTCAGCTGGACCACCGTGCCGTTGATGGGCGAGGTGATGGTGGTCTTGCTGTAGGTGTCCTGGGCCTGCTCCAGCGAGGCTTCGGCTTGGGTCAGGCGGGCCCGGTCCAGATTGAATTGGGTGGTAGTGGCCTCATTTTCCTCCTGGGATATCAGTCCGGCGGCAAACAGCTCCTGCTTGCGTTTATAGATAAGTTCGGTCTGGGCCAGGTTGGCTTTGGCCAGCTCCAGGCTGGCCCGGGCCTGCTTGACCTGGGCGGCATAGCTGGTGGGGTCTATCTGCACCAGGATCTGGCCCTTTTTCACCAGGTCTCCCTCCTTCACCGGAAGGCGGCTGATCTTGCCCATCACGTAGGCCGATATCTGGACCTCGGTCTCGGCCTTGACGTTTCCCGGAGCCGAGACGATGGAGACTATCTCGCCCTTCTTGACCTGGGCGGATTGGACGGCCAGTTTCTTGGTGCCCTTTACTATATTGGAAACCACCAGGATCACCACCAACAGCGATGCCGCGGTTATTATCCATAATTTCTTGCTTTTGAAGTTGATCATCGGGCTTTCTCCATTTGTATGTTCTGATTTTCGATTTTATATTTCCGTAAGCAGGATAGATCACCACTTGCCCAGGGCTTTGGCGGTTCTGGCCTCCGCCAGATAATATTCGCACAGGGCATTGGTGGCCTGCTGTTGGGACTGGTTGTAGGTAAGCTGGCTGGTCAACAGGTCCAGCACCGAAGCCGAGCCCAGTTTGTATTTTTCGTTGGTCAGTCGGTAATCCTCGCTGGCCTGCTGCAACAGGTCCCCCACCAGCGCTACCGCCTCCTTGGCGGTCTTCAGGCCGATCTGCGCCTGTTTAAGTTCGGAATAGACCGATTGCCGGGCCGATATCATGTCGGCCTCGGCCGCCCTGGCTTGGGCCCTGGCCTGCCTGATCCTGGCCATCGAGGCTGTGCCGTCAAAAATATTCCAACTGAGGGCCAGACTGGCGCTCCAGTAATCATGGGCGTTCCAGCTGTCGTTGCTGGCAAATTGCATACTATCGGAATATCCGTAGCTATATGAAAAAGACAGGTATGGAAGCTTGCTAAGATATGCCGACCAGGCAGAGGATTTCTTGGCTTGGTGGTTTTTCTGGGCCGACAGATAGCCGGGGTTGCTTTCGATGGTCTTGTCATCCAGGGATTCTATGGTGTATGCCTGCTGGGCAGTGTCCGGGAATGCCACTTCCGAGCCAACCCGCACTTCTCCGGCCAGGCCCAGAATGTTGGCTATTGCCTGCCGGCCTGTCAGCTGGGCGCTCTGGGCATTCAGCAAATCTATCTTGCTCTGCATCAGGCGCACCTGTATCTTCAGCATGTCGGCCTGGCTTATGGATCCCAACTGGTACATCAGTTTGGCCTGCTTGGACTGCTCCTCGCTCTGCTTGACCGAGGCCTGGGCCACCTCCATGGCCTTCTGCAGTTTCACCAGATTGTAGTAGGCCGCTTTGACATTATAGACCAGCGAGGCCACCGATTGCTGATATCCGGATTTGGCAGCCTGCCGAGACCGGTACGATCCCAGGATATCCGCCCACTGGGAGAGATTCACCACGCTCTGGCTGGCGGACAATGAGGTCCGGTAACTTTCGTTTTTTCCCCCTTCTACGACATTATAGAAGGCATCGTAAGTTGTGGCCGGGCCGCTCTGCCCGTAGCTGGAGGAGGCGTTTATGTGCGGCAGGATGCCCGACACCGAGGTCTGCAGCCCGGCCCCGGCAATGGTCAGGTTGCTTTGGGCCCGCACCATATCCGGGCTCTGTTTAAGGGCCATCTCCACGCATTGTTCGACAGTCAATAGTTGATCGGCCGGTTGGGCGGTTATCATCGATGCCGGCACCCAGGAAAGCATCAATATCAGGAACAGGTTTTTCATACATCTGCCTTTGATCTTTATTGGTTTGATTATTGCTAAAAACTACGTTTTATTGAAAAATAAAGTTTCCTAACTTTTGGCTATGCCGTAGAAGAAAAGATCAGTTATGTTCTTGATGGTCTTGCTTTTGGAAATTTCGGGATGTGAATGAAATGCCCCCCGGCTGGCCATGGCCATCATGCCGGCCCACAGGGCATAATCGCCCTGCTTGAACTTGCCCGCCCTGGCGCCGTTCTCCAGTTCATCGGCCAGGACCTTTATCACCTTATGGTTATGGGCCTTGATCTTTTTGACCCTCTTCATTATCTCCTTGCCCTCTATCTCGTGCATCAGGTTGAGCAGGGCGCGGTTTTCGGTCACAAAATCCGCCAGGGCCTCCAACATGCCTGCCACCTTATTTTCCGGGCTGTTCCGCTTTTTCCTGGCGGCAATCATCCGGCCGTGCATCTCATCCATGGCATTTTCCAATATGCTGAAGAACAGGTCCTCCTTGTGGGAAAAATAGCGATAGATGGTGCCCTTGCCGATCTTGGCCTCCCGGGCCACATCGTCCATCAATGTTTTATGGAAACCTTTCCGGGGGAACACCTTCCCGGCGGCCCTCAGGATGTCCAGCTTCTTGTTATCGTTCAGGGTTCGCATTTGTACTCCGATTTATAATAGAACTGACCGGTCAGTTCTATTATAAACAAAAAACAGGACATTGTCAAGATGCCCGGTATCTATTGTTTGGCACTCCGAACCGGACTCTATTTAGAACGGCCTTTCGCCGTTTATGCCAGTTCTGGAGGAAGCTGGCTGTCCGGCTAGGGCCGTTCTTTGGGTTATGAAGACTCTATGCAGGATTAGACAACGTATACTTGATAAGGTTTAATAGCATTTGACATTTTTTCCACAATTTCCTTTATCCTCACCATGTTCATCACGTCCTCCTGGTTATAGGCCAGCAAAGTGTTCAATGAGCCAATGCTGCCGTATTCGATATAATTATGCCACAGATACAAGGCATCGCGGCCGTCCATATCCGGCAGATCCCTCCCGATCCCCAGCATCTTCTCGATGGCCTTCTGCCCGCCGGCCAGCCCTTGTTTTTTGCAGAGGTATCGCAGGTCTATGGAATCATACTTTTCCCTCAGGTCCAGCCCCAGCCGTTTCCGTATGACCGGGAGGTCGAAACAATGCCCGTTGAAGGTGTACAATCCCCTCAGGTTCGGGCCCGCTGCCTCTCCGGGATCTTTTATGATCGGCTTCGGCAAAAGTCTGGATATTCGGGCCTTGGTTATATCCCTTCCTACTATCTGCTGGAATCCGGTGGATTCCGAATAAAATCCGAGGACGGTGATGTTTTGATGGAAATCGGTTTCGATATCCAAAAATAACGACATAATATCATCTCTTGTTCCTTGAATAATATCAGTTTTGGCTGGTCTCTGTCAATGTAAAAAGGGGCGGTTCCAGACCGCCCCTGAATGATTGATAATTTGATCGTCAGTGGCCCCCAAAGATCCCTTTCAGCTTATCTGCAGCCTTTTTCTTGAGTTCCTCGGCCTCCTTCCTGGCCTTGTCCTCGGCGGCTTTCTTGGCTTTGTCGGCTTCGGCCTGGGCCTGGGCTTTGGCCTTGTCCAGTTCCTCCTGAGCCTTGCCTTTGAGCCTGGCCTGGGCCATCTGGGTGTCCCAGCCGATGGAAGGCTTCTGGGCCGGGCCCTTCACCAAAAGGTCCAGCACCATCCTGCCGTCCTTGTCGGAGAACAGGCTGGTGGCCGAAGATCTGGCCCGCAGCTTGTCGGATTCCTCCTTGGTCAGTTTGATGGACACCCGGTAATCCAAAGTGCCGTCGAACCCGGAACTGCCGGTAAGGTTGGCATCGCCGAAACGGCTGTCCAGCTTCAGGTCATCCAGATACAACCTCTCATTCAAAATCCGGAATCCCGTGGACAGGCTCTTGAAGGTCAGGTCCTTGTCGCCGGTCAGTTTGGTGTATTCGAAGACCTTGGCCAGCAGGTCCCAGTTGATTATCTTCCCCTCGCCGGTCCTGGCGCTGCCGGAGCCTTTCAGGGTCTTTTTGATCAGGATGGTGTCCGGGGCCAGCCCCGAGAACTCGCCGTTAATATCCAGCTTGGTGAACATCCGGTCCTTGAACGGGGTCAGGGCGCTTAAAAAATCGTTGGCCTCCAGCTGGCTGGCCTGGGCTTTCAGCTGGTACTCGATCTTGGTGAGATCGTTCAGATCGGACCACAAACTGCCCAGCACCTTCCCGCTGTAAATCCCCACCTGGCCGTCCAGATTGAGTTTCCGGTCATTGATGGACAGGTTTCCGGCCAGGTTATCGTAATCTATCTTTAGGAATTTGATCTTGGCTATCCGTACCTTGCCGTCCATCAAAAAGTCCGGCAAAGGCGGCAGCACCGGAGGCGTCTGAACGGGGGCTTTCTTATCCGCCGTAGCCTTGGCGGAGGCGGAGGGAAGCGGCGGCAGCATCTCATCCAGGTCCAGCAGCGGCGAATTCAGGGCAAAGGTGATGACCGCCTTGCCCTGCTTGGGCAGGGCGATGGCCGGCTGGCCGGGCTTGGCGGCCGGCATTTCCGGAGCCAGGCTCAAAAAGTTCTTGACCTGGGCGGTTAACGACAGCGAGCTGCGGCCGATCTGGCAGGAGATGTCCGGAAGGTTGATAAGATTCTTGGTCAGCTGGATGGTGCCGTTCAGGTCGGTCACCGGCTTCATCAGGGCCTTGGTGGCCAGGGAGATCTTTTCGATGTCCACCCGGCCGTCCATGTTAAATGTATTGATATCATTGACTTTCCCGTCCACCTTGAAGTCGGCCTTGATCTTCCCTGCCAGGGTCAGGCCCTCTTCCAAAGGAACATATTCCTTGACCTCGCCCAGGTCGAAGTTGCCCTTGAAAGCCGCCTTGATGTAAGGATCCTCGAAATTCCTGACCAGGCAGGACATCTCGAAACCGGCCGTCCCCAGCTTGGCCGAGATCTTTTTGATGTCCAGGTCGTTCTCGGTGAAGGTGATTTCCCCGTTGACGTCGGATATGGATTTGGGCAGCATGGCGTATTTTATCCCGATGTTGCGCAGGCCCACCATGCCGTCCACCTTGGGCTTGGACTTGGGATCCTGGGGGTCTATCTGCCCGGTGATCTTAAGACCCAACTCCACCTTGCCGGTGGCATGGACATCCTTGGCCTGGGCCTTGAACTCCGGCGGGATGGCGGCGAAGATCTGCTTCATGTCGATGGCTGTGGTCTGCAGGGCCAGGTCCAGCACCGGCAGGCTGTCGAAGTCGGACACCGTGCCGGCCAGGGTCAGGGCAATGCCCTGGGGAGCCACGGTCAGGCGGTTGATGGTGACCACCGCTTTGGGCAGGTTGAGGCTGATGTCGTGGTCCACGTTGAGGTAGATGCGGCTGAGGCTGATGCCCGGCATGGTGGTCCTGATCTCCTTGACCTTGATCCAACCGGTGGTATGGATGTTCTCCAGCTTGGCATCGGCATCCAGCCGTAACTGCTCGTTTATGCCCAAAGCTTCGACCCGCATTTTAAGCTGTTTGTCTTCGAATATGAAACTGCCATCGTTGATCCTGAAGGATTGAACGGCGATGGACACCGGGCTGGAGCCCGGCGGCGGGGCCTTCTGGGAGGAATCGACCGGCACCGCCTTTATAAGGTCATCGAAATTGAAGGCGCCTTTGGTGCTTTTTTCTATCAGAATTGTAGGTTTATCGATGGTCAGGCTGGTGACCGCCAGCTGGCGTTTGAGCAGAGCCAGTAGATTTATTTTGAGGGTCACTGATTCGATAGAGACCATCGGCTGCTGGCCGAAATCCTGGGCATTGGCCAGTTCAATGCCCTTGAGCTGGACGCCCAGTCCGGTCCATACCTTAAGGGAGAAGCTTTCCACCTTGACCGGCCGCCCCACCGCCTGTTCGATCCTGGGCATCAGCAGGGCCCTCAGCTTGGCCGGGGGGAACATGATTTTTAAAGTGATCCCCGCAGCGATAAAGATGAAAACAAAGACCGCCAGGACGATCAATGATATCTTGAGAAATTTGTTCATTTTTTATACCTCGGATTTATATTTTGTTGACAAAGAAAAGATACCATAAACGTTGTTAAAAAACAAGCGGAAATTAAAACCGCCTCCGGAAAAACGGAAGCTGGTAATTTTACACGGTAGAATCCAAAGCCGGTCATTTTGTTCGGGCCAAAATGATCGGCCGGGGTATGGCCTGTCCGCCAATACCTGCACCATGCTAATGGCGGGGGGGCGGTCTGCGGCATCAGACATCGGATAAAAGAAATACGATTAATAACCGATCCTGGTATTTCGTATTCACGTTGATAAGCATTAGCTAGAGCGCCCCCAGGACTTCTCTTTGTTACTTTCTCTTGGTCACAAGAGAAAGTAAGACTAAGCCTGGATTCCTGTTTTCACAGGAATGACAATAAAAAAGCCCCGGTATAAAGCAGGGACTTATCCGGCGGATATTTAATCCCTCCCAACGGCTCCGAAACCGGGCAGGCTATACCGATAGACCTTGCATAAACGGCATTTCCCGAACATGATTTTTTCTTTTTCTTCGACCAGGATGTAGCCCGCCTTCTCCAGCACTCTGCAGGACCCGGTGTTCTTAACGGCCACGATCCCCAAAACCACAGGAAGCCCCAATTCCCCGACCGCCCAGCCACTCATGGCCCGAACCGCTTCCGTGGCATAGCCTTTTCCCTGAAGCTTTCCCTCTATGGCATATCCGATCTCCACGCTGTTCTCTGCCGGGCTTAATCCGACATGGCCGATCAGCTCCCCGGTTTGTTTCAACTCGACGCCTAGCACCAAGGGTTTTCTTTGGGGCGCCGGTTCGCCCGGGTATTGCTCGATCAGGAATTTTATCACCCTGGCCGATTCTGCTTCATCCTTATATACCTGGTCCGGGATCCAGAGTCGCAGGCCTTCCTCCCGACTCATTTGCAGCACCTTGCCGG
>Ga0156384_16_pt1:280000-402934 | contig 402934 bp, 327 predicted proteins | sample RifOxyA3_FD_108028 | JGI IMG/M metagenome (GOLD analysis project Ga0156384, IMG submission 108028) | Candidatus Edwardsbacteria bacterium RifOxyA12_full_54_48
TGGTAAACGAATTGAATGACAGGGCCGGCACTATTTTGATTGCAGGGGTCATCCCGTAGAACAACCTGACATCAAGTTTTTTGCCGCCGCTCTCCCGGCTTTCCACCTTTTCCCAGTATATAGGATCGGCTCCGCTCAGCTCGAATTCCGAAGAAAATGAGATCTTTTGGAAACCCAGACCGGTCTGCAAATAGATATTGTCGCCAAAGATCCGGGATGCGCCGGCTTCAAAGCTCCAGATGCCGGAATGCGCCTGACGTTTTACCGCATCCGCCGGGATGGTATCGCTGAAATCATAACTTTTATCCCCCGAAGCCCGGGCGATGTGCAGTCCGGCCACCACCAGCCCCAGATCCCGGGCATATGATAAATGAAATTTATTGCCGGGCAGAGGAATGCTGTTGCGGGGTGACATCAGGGGATTGTTGGCTATGGCGGCGTTCAGGGCCGGGATCAAGGCTTCAATGTTTTTTTGATTAAACAGATCACCGAATCCCGCCCCAAAGGTGCCCAGCTTCTGTTCATCATCCGACCAGGTCCCCAAAAATGACATCCGGTTCCTGTCAAAGGGAAAGGAATCCAACTCCAGCGATAACAAGCGGGGATAGTTGTTCAATTCGGCCGGGAAAAGCCAGATATCGCCGGGATCGGTGGTAAATATGGCCGCCGGGCCCAGCGCGGACCGGGCGCTTTGGGTGGCAAAAGACGCTCCCCCTGAAAGCAGCAATGCCAAGGAGGCAAGCCCTAAAAAGGCTTTTCTCATACGTATTCTCTTAAAAGTTTTTTGGCAATCATAACTTCGGGAAATAAATAAATTAATAAACCTTATCCGTTTTTTGAACGTCCTTGTTGTCATGCCCGTGAAAACGGGCATCCAGGCCTGGATTCCCGCTGGAGTTTATCCTGAGCAAGGCCGAAGGGCGGGAATGACACATTGCGCTATTTATTTGCCAGAGTAATAAAAGGGCGAGTTCTGTCTGTTGAACTCGCCCTTAGATTTGGTAGAGATATTAGAACTTATAGGTGGCGGAGACCTGGGTGAACGGGGTGTTCGGATTTCCGCTCATCAGGTAACCTAAATCGAAGGGCTGTGCATCGTTCACTTTAACATCGATGTTCAGTTTGTTGAATTTGAAGCCCAAGCCAAAACCGAACTGGTAATCGGCGCTGGTGTATGTGCTTTCAATTTCCGTGTTGGCGGCGGTAGTGATGGTAGCGGTGGTTTTGGCTATATCCTTGCTGGCGCCGATCCTGAGGGTCAGCCATTTCAGCACGTCGGCTTCCACGGCTGCGCTGAAGCCCGGGAACAGGAAGGTGGAATACTTCTCCTCTGCAACGCCCATGCCCAGCACGCCGGTGGTATCCTCGATGGTTTCACTGGAGATACCAAAGTCCAAGCCGCCGATGACCCGGACGTTCTCCACCGGGGTGTAATTGGCACCGAACCCAGCCCAGAAATCGAAGGAGGACATTTCACCGCCCTCGGGATGCATGGAGGTGTCGCTGTAACTGGTTTTATAGCCGATAGATCCCATTGATATACCAGCAGTGGGCACCAGCTTGAGGTTATCGCTCATGCCGTACATAACCTGCAGGGCGACGTCAATGCCGGAGCCGCCGTCGGATTCCACGGTCTCGGTGTATGGCGTTATGGCCGGAGTGACATTGGGCCAGGTCAGATTCATCTCATCAGAGAAGGAATAGGTCTTGAAGGAGAACCCCAGGTTGGCCTCCATGTTCTCGGCCGGGGAATAACCCAAGCCAAAATTGAAATCCCATATCCCAGCTGATGTTTCATCATCATGATGAGGGGTAAAGGGATCAGTCACTGTATCGGAATAGGTGTAGGTGCTGGCATAGGCCGCCCGGGCAATATGCAGACCGGCCGACAGCCCTCCCAGGTCCCTGGCGTAAAACAAGTGCCACTTATTGTCCACGGGGGCCATTCCAAACGCAGTAGTAATCAAAGTATTGAACTCATCTTCGTTGGTGATCTTGTGGTTGATGTCCAAACCGGCCACGCCCCAAGTTTGTTCCTCGTTGGCAAAAGTTATTGCAGCGGAACCAAGATGGGATATTGAGTCAGGATTGGTGCCCAGTTCGGCCACTATCATTCTGGGATAGCTGGCCATGGCATTGGGATAAAAATAGATGTCCTCGAAGTCCCCGTCGTACATCCATGCCTTGCCCAAAGAGTTGACCCTGGCCTGGGTGGCAAATGTCACGTTGGCAATGCCGATAAGCATCACCAATGCCGATAAAATGGCTAATGACTTCCTCATTAAGTGGCCTCCTTAGTTGGTTGAATGGTTGTTTTCGGCGTGCTCAATGGTAAAGATATCACAAAAATCGGTTAAAAGTCAATAGTTAAAATCTGTAACTTAAAGCCGCCGAGGTGGCTGGCCAGGTCTTGCTCCCGCTGACGATATTCCCGCCGGAATACAGCAACTCTGGGTTGACCAGCAGATCCAGGTTAAGGTTGCCGGCCTTCAAGGTAAGGCCCAGATTTAGTTGATACGGTTGCTCCGAAGATTCGGAGCGGCTGGAAGTCCCGTCGGTAAAATCGATGCTATGTTTTACAGAAACCATACTCTGGGTGGCCCCCAGCCGGGCGGTGATCCAGTCGGCCAGATTGGCTTCCATCCCCAAGTGAAAGGCCGGAAAGGTCCATTCGGTGATGGTTTCCTTTATCTCGCCCGGGGAGCCGACAATCAGGGAATCCTCTATCAGCGACTTGGAATAACCCAAATCCGCCCCGGCGATCAGCTTAAGATGATTACGGAACTGGTAGTTCCAGCCGCAGCCCAGAAGGAACTGGGTGGTTTCGTCGCTGCCGGCCACAGAATTGGTGTCGCCGTTCTGGGTGTAACGATAGGCCATATGGGTATACCCGGCCTTTACCAGGGGGACGATCACCATGTCCTCGTTCAGGGCATAGAAGATCCTGCCATCAAAGGCCAGCCGCTTGGATCCGTCGGATAAGAACTCCTGGGCCGAATCCTGCCCCGAAAAGGAATAGCTGCTGCCGAAGGAAAAGTGGCTGTAGGAAACCGTGGCATCGGCCCTCAAATTTTCCCTGGGCTCATAACCGATCCCCAAACCCAGCTCGGTGATCCCGGCATCGGCCTTTCTTTCCTCGCCGGAATAGCTGTCAAGTCCCGACCAGGCCGAACGGCCCAATAAAATACCTCCGGTGATCTTATCAAATCTCCTGGAGTATAACAGATCGTAGGATGCTTTGGGCTGCTCGATCCCCATAAGGCGCTGCCCCAGGCCGCGGTCCTGCAGGCGGGTGATGATATCGACGCTGAAGGAATCGTTTTGAACCGGAAGCAGATGATCCAGCAGCTGGCCGTATCCGGCCGAATGATGGTTTATTGCCAGGCCGGCCACCCCAAAGCTCTGCTCCTGGTTGGCGTATAGCAGCCAGACCGAGCTTTGGGAAGCCACATCGGCGCCCTCATCTCCCAGTTCGGCCACCATCGAGCGGTAATAAAGCGGCCCAACGCTGGGAAATATAAAAACATTGCTGTTGTCCCAGACATAATCCGATGCACCGGACAGCGAAAGGACCCGGGTCTCGGTGGCCAGGGCGGGCGTTGATAAGAGGCCTATAGCAATAAAGACCCATTTAAATGGTTTTTTCATTTTATCTCCCAAGTTATTTTTTAGGCTGTTTATCCGAAAAATCAAACCTGAATTATTTTATCAGATTACAGGGATAAAAGCCATAAAAAAATGGCCGGTCAAAAGACCAGCCAAATGGTGTTCTCCGCCAGCGAACTATCGCCCGACAGGAAGCAATAATGGTGGGCCCAAGAAGAGTCGAACTTCTGACCTCGTCCTTATCAGGGACGCGCTCTAACCAACTGAGCTATGGGCCCAGACCTCTCCCTCATTCCCTCCCCTCGAGAGCCTGCCCCGAGACACGCTTGTATGGTGGCTATGAGGGGGGAGGGATGGGAGGGGTAAGAAAAAAGGTTATAGATTATAAGTTGTATACCTATAACCCATAACCTTCATAATATGAGGAAACTGAATAGGGTGGCACAGGGTTTGTTATCTCGCAATAATATCTTCTGGATTTATGCAGAACCCCATATCTCAATAAAGAGATGGTTCTACTGGTTCTCTAGAAAGGAGGTGATCCAGCCACACCTTCCGGTACGGCTACCTTGTTACGACTTCGTCCCAGTCACCAGTCCTACCTTAGGTACTGTTCTCCTTGCGGTTAAACAAGCAACTTTAGGTATTACCGGCTCCCATGACGTGACGGGCGGTGTGTACAAGACCCGGGAACGTATTCACGGCAGCATGCTGATCTGCCATTACTAGCGATTCCAACTTCATGTAGTCGAGTTGCAGACTACAATCCGAACTGAGAGGCCGTTTGGGGATTGGCTCCATCTTGCGATATTGCATCCCATTGTCGACCCCATTGTAGGACGTGTGTAGCCCTAGACGTAAGGAGCATGCGGACTTGACGTCATCCCCACCTTCCTCCCCGTTATCCGAGGCAGTCTTCTTAGAGGGTAATCCCAAAGGGAAAACAACTAAGAATAAGGGTTGCGCTCGTTGCGGGACTTAACCCAACATCTCACGACACGAGCTGACGACAGCCATGCACCACCTGTACTGATGTCCCTTACGGGAGGACCATGTTTCCATGGTTTTCACCAGCATGTCAAGCCTAGGTAAGGTTCTTCGCGTTGCGTCGAATTAAACCACATCCTCCACCGCTTGTGCGGGTCCCCGTCAATTCCTTTGAGTTTCAACCTTGCGATCGTACTCCCCAGGTGGGGTACTTAATGCGTTAGCTTCGGCACTCATCCTTTAAAAGAACGAACACCTAGTACCCATCGTTTAGGGCAAGGACTACCAGAGTATCTAATTCTGTTTGCTCCCCTTGCTTTCGCGCCTTAGCGTCAGTGCAGGACCAGAGAACCGCCTTCGCCACCGGTGTTCCTCCTGATATCTACGCATTTCACCGCTACACCAGGAATTCCATTCTCCCCTTCCGCACTCAAGGCCAATAGTATCGACTGCAGTTTCCCGGTTGAGCCGAGAAATTTCACAATCGACTTAAAAGCCCGCCTACACGCCCTTTACACCCAGTGATTCCGGACAACGCTTGCCTCCCCCGTCTTACCGCGGCTGCTGGCACGGAGTTAGCCGAGGCTTATTCCACTGGTACCGTCATTTTTATTTCGTCCCAATGAAAAGGGTTTTACATCCCGAAAGATTTCATCACCCACGCGGCGTCGCTGGTTCAGGGTTTCCCCCATTGACCAAAATTCCCTACTGCTGCCTCCCGTAGGAGTAGGGGCCGTGTCTCAGTCCCCTTGTGGCCGATCGCTCTCTCAAGCCGGCTACCCGTCGTCGCCTTGGTAGGCCATTACCCTACCAACTAGCTGATGGGACGCGGATTCATCTCTTAGCGAATTGCTCCTTTGATTTCAACAAGATGCCCTGTCGAAATATTATGCGGTATTATCCCCAGTTTCCCGGAGTTATCCCCCACTTAGAGGTAGATTATCCACGTGTTACTCACCCGTTCGCCACTATCATACATTCATATTGCTACAAACGCATGACCGTTCGACTTGCATGTATTAGGCACGCCGCCAGCGTTAGTCCTGAGCCAGGATCAAACTCTCCATAAAGAAAGTTTAATCATTTTAAACCTAGAATTTTCGAAGATCCATAAAGCTCAATAACAAACACACTGTGCACCATATTCAATTTTCAAAGAACTTAATCCCTTTCGGGCCAAGGTTTGTAATTATACACAAAACGGGTTCAGATGTCAATACCCTTTTACAAATAATTCAATATATTTTGCAATTATTTTTATATCTGCATTTTAAGCTTTCCCGGCCTTCCCTTATATAAGTGGTTGGGGCGCCGCTGTAAGTTATGCCCGGAACGAAAATATCCCTTAAAAACCGGTGTGGGCTTCATGTTATTTAGCCCACCGCTGCCGTCAAAGGCCAGTTATTCCTTCACTATCCTGGCCGTCAGCTTCTTGCTGAAATATCCCTTGGCAGAATAGGTGGGCTCAATGGTCACGTTGATGATGTATTCGCCGGGCGGGACCAGACCCCCCTTCTCGTCGGTGCCGTCCCAGACGATATTGTTCAGCCCCAGGGTCTCCCGGAACTCGTTGACCAGGTTTTTGACCAGGTTCCCGGCGCTGTCGGTGACCTGGATCTTGAAATCCCCCGGCTCGTAAAGGATCAGGGAGATGGTGGGCCCGGGAAAGTCTTTGCTCAGTTTCTTGGGATACAGTCCCTCTATATAGCCGTCTACGCCCACCCAGTAATACTGCACCGACTCCCGCTCCAGGACGAACACCTGGCCGTATCTCTTCCAGATGGCGATGCCCCGGGGCGATTCGAACTCGTTGTCGCCCTTTCCCTGCCGGCCGAACCCGGACACATATTTGAGGTCGTGGTCGAACTTGTGCACCTGGTGGTTGACCATATCGGTGGCATAGACGCTGCCATAGAAATCCAGGGCCAGCCAGGCGAAATAGGCCCCGGGCATGGCTATATCGCCGCCGGTGATCTCGGCCTTTATCTTGCCGAACTGGTCGAGCTTACGGACCCGGCCATTGACCGAGTCGGATACAACAATGACCGTCTCGTGGTGGAAATTCCACCGGTCGGCGAAATCGACCACCGCTATGGCCGATGGCCGGTCCAGTCTTCCCCCGACATCCATGATCCGGGTCCGGCGGCCCACCTTGTCATAAATCACAATGCGGTTATGATCGGTATCGGTCACATAAAGATTTCCGGCATCGTCCACTGCGCAGCCCATGGGATGTGACAGCTCGCCTTCCCCTATATTACGGATGAACTCCAGCTTCCCTTTCTCGTTGTACAGACAGACCACCCGGTTATTGTTCATATCGGCCACGTAGACAAAGCCGTCCTCGGTGGCCGCCACTCCCTGGGGATTATGGAACTGCCCGTTGCCGGACCCCAGGGAGCCATAGGCCGACAAACCGGCCAATCCGCGGTTATAGATTATCTGGTGGCGGTTTGAATTGGCGGCATAGACCGTCAGTTCGTCATCATCTTCAATGGTGGAGGGATCATCGGTGGATTTTAACTTTACCGCGGCGATGCCCTGCGGATCATCGAACCCGGCTCCCAGACTGAGTAAAATTTTTAAATAGAATTTCCCGGCCTTGTGAAAGCCATAGGAATGGCCATAGGGCGGCGGCACCAGCAGGCTGGGCCGGTATTCCTGGGCCGGCGCCGGCTTCCAGAAAAGTGCCAGCACAATGATCCCCACCCAACAGTGTTTTTTCACTGTAGAACAGATCCGGCTTTGCATCATAGTTTCTCCTCCAATAACCAACGGTATACGTAATAACCGACCATTACTTTTTTTATATAATTCCTGGTCTCCAGATAGGGTATCTCCTCGATCAGATAGTCGTCATCATTCCGACAGCGCTCCGATTTGAGCCACTGCTTGACCCGGTAAGGCCCGGCATTATAGGCGGCCAGGGTGTGAACGATTGAACCGTCGAACTGCTTAAGCAGGCTGGACAAAAATCTGGCGCCGTAGGCGATGGATGTTTCGGGGTGATACAAGGTATCGAGCCTGAATTTTTTCAAGCCGGACAGCCGCTGGCCGGTCTTGGGCATGATCTGCATCAGGCCCCTGGCCCCGGCCCGGGAGCGGGCGGCCGCCACGAATTTGCTCTCCTGCCTCATCACCGAAAGCACCAGGGCCGTTTCTACCGGGCTCTCCGCCAGGGCTGCTTCTATGGAGCGAAGATACCTTTGGGGATACAAGGTCTCTATCAAAGCCTTGGGCCGGGGCCCCATCCAGAGGTCAAACGATCTCTTGGCGCAATAGATGGCCTGGGGGTCCATCCCCGCCTGGCTGAAAAGCTGGGCCAGGTAATGAAGGGCCACCGGATCGTTCCAGCTGATCTTCCTGATGGCTTCGGCCAGCTTGGCAGCCTCATCCAGCAGGCCCATATCCACCAACCGGGATGCCTGGCTGAACCTCCGATGGTTTTTGATCCAGCTTTCCGGCTCAAGCTGGGGCTCGGCCACCGCGGAATCCAAAAAGGCCAGCTGGGCGACCTTGTCGGGAGAGAGGCTGTCCCCGGAAGGAGAGTATCCCATCAACTTTTCCCTGGCCCTCCAGCCGTAATAAGTATATTCGTATTTTGCGGCCAATTCCTGGTATTTCCCCCAGGCGGCCATGCTGTCGCCCCTCTCCTCCAGAGCCTTTCCCTGCCAAAAAACTGACACCTCTGCGAAATCACTCTGGGGGTATCTTCTCTGGGCCTCCCGCCAGTGTTTCAGGGCTCTGCCGTAGGCTTTCATTTTATACTGGCACCAGCCGGCCCTGAAAAGCGCCTCGTCAGCCCAACTGGTGCCGGGCTGAACCTCGGGCACCTTCAGATAGGCCCGGGCTGCCAGGGTCAGCTTGCCCTGCCGCTCCAAACATTTGCCTATCAGGTACTGGGCCTGGCCCAGCAGGCTGCTGCCCTTATTGAAACGGACGAACCTGGTCAGCAGGTTCCTGGCCGATTCATACTTTTTTTGGCTGATCAGCCGGCTGGCTTTATAGATGGTACCCTGGCGGACCGGCGGCGGGGCGCTGCCGGAGACCGACCCAGGCTGGGCCATCAATAGCGATATCAGCAGGCTATCGGGCCCTTGGTTGCTTCCGTCTGAAGCCAGGCTGTCAAAGATCCTGCCGGCCGTTTGGGACTGTCCCTGCTGCTGATAGCAGAACCCGGCGTTCATCCAGGCGATATCCGCCAGCAGGGGATCCTGCCGGGCCAGGTCCAGGAAATCATACAGGGCATCACGGTAAAGCCCGATCTTCTTCAGGCTGTATGCTCTCTGCCATTTGCAATCGATCCCCAGGGGAGAGCCGGGCCAACGCTGAAAAAAATCGTCCGCCTCCTTGATAGCGCGGTGATGATCGCCGGACAGGATCAACAGTCTGATTTTATTATGCTGCGAGAGGGAATCGCCCTGGATGCCTTTTAAGACATCCAGGGCCCTGTCGTATTCCAGCCACTCCCCCAGCATCATAGCCTGCTGTACCGCATCCGACGGTTCCTGGGAGGGAACGCTGCCGGGGGCCATGAACAGCAGGACCAGAAGCAGGTATTTCCTCATAGTCACATTTTAACCGATGCCGCAGTCATTTGTCAAAAGAAAAACGGGAAGAACAATTTTCTTCCCGTCGCCCCCGAGCCCGGCCACTATTTAAAAGTTTTTTTGAGATCGGCGATCAAGGGGTTGCTGCCGACCGGGGCCAACCCGACCTGGTATCTATCGCTGATGGCCGACGCAAGCCTGTCCTGCTCGGCGGAGTAAGCCTCCCTGGCGGCGATGGCTTTGTTCTCCCATTTATCGGAGATCATCCGCACTTCATCCCGGCGTTGGCTGGCATTTTTGAATTTGGTGCCGGCAATTACCGTCTGGTAACGAAGCAGGTCATTGCTGATGGACTGGGCCATCAGATCGGCAATATCCAGCAGCCTGATGAGATCGGCATGGAAAGCACTGAGTTTTTTATCCCCACCGCTGGCTTGGAGGCAAAACCCCGTTTTGATCTGGACCATATCCTGGGAATATTTTTGATAGAAATCCAGGGTGGCCTGTTGGGTGGAATAGGGCTGTTTTTCAAACTCCGATAAACGCCCCAGCGCTTGTTGATACTGCTCCACCAAGGGCTTGGTGGCAGCCAAATACTGCCCGCCGCCTCGGCAGCCGGTTATTGTTGCCAGCAAAGACCAGGCCAATAAGCAGGGGAATATCCTCCTCATCTATCTACCCTCCTTCCAAACAGTTTTTATTTAACTGTCAGCCACTGGCGCAATTATTTAAATGAACCCCCGTTTCCAGTACAGGGATATGATAGCCCTATTTGTCATGTTTTTCAAGGGGGGATCTCATTTATTTTCATCTAGCCTTGACCAGCGGCACCAGCATCTCCTGGAAGGTGGTTCCGCCGTGGTGGGCCTTCAAGTACACCTTTTCCTCGCCTAAAAGAAAATCCTTCAGGCACCACCCGTCTTCCATTATCAGCACAAAGTCGCCGATTCTTTCGGCCAGACGGGGATCGGCCGGACCCGGGCCGTAAAAGCCCTTTTGGATCACCTGGCCCCTTGAATATAATTTACCGGCCTTTCCCAGGCGAGAGGATACATATTGTTTAAACTGCTTTTCCCTGTCGGGGTGAATATAACAGTAGGCCACCCGCGGCTCCCCGCACAGGGGAAGGCTCAGGCATTGATTCAAATCCGGATGGTCCTTAAGCTCGATGACTTTTTGCTGGGGGGTGTCTGTCAGGCCGTGATCGGCCGTGATCAGCAGCAGCACATCCTCCCTTTTGACCGAATGCCAAAAGGAGGCGATCTTTTTATCCAGGCGGCGGAAGTGTGCCTTTACTTTGGGGCTGTCCGTCCCGTGCAGATGGCACAGATGGTCTATCTCCGGCCAATAGGCGGAGATGAAAGCCTGCCCCCTGGATCTTTTAAGGGTCGATCTCATCCCGGCAAACAGGCCGGATAGGTCCTGATATGGCACCGGAACAGCCCGGCCCCGGGTGGCTTTTGAAAAAGGCCCGTCGGCTATGAAGCCGGGGGTGACCATAAAGCTTTGAGCCTTTAATCTGTCAAATATGGGATCCCCTCCGATGAGGTTTTTGATGTCAACTCCAGCCTCGGGGAATTTGCCGCCGCCATAACGCGGCTGGCAGAACAGCACCTTGGACACCACCCCCAGCTCTTTCAGATAGACGAACCATCCGGTTATGGCATGCCGGTCGGGCGGAAGGCCGGTGGCAAAACTGGTGATGCCGCTGGCGGTGGTCGAGGGAAACACCGAGGTCATCCTGGCATGCAGATTCTCCTTCAGCCAGCTGTCCTCCCCCTGCTTCTGCAGAAAATGGTACCCCATTCCGTCCAGCACCAGCAGGATGATCTTTTTGTACGGCTTGAGGACGCTGGCCGGCAGCTGCCTCAGCTGGGCATACCCGGTCCTATGCCCGAACCTTCCGGCAATGCTGGCCATCAGGTTGACGATGCTGCCGCCGCTGTAATCGGGAAGGTATCTTTTGTCCATGGTATCCGCTTTATCGGTATTAAAATCAAATCCGGGCATTTCCGGCTTCCGGTCATTTCTGGCTGCTTTCCGGGGCCATTTTCCTTTTTATCGCCAGAACGACCTCATTGATCTCGGTCAGCCCGAAAAACTTGGCGGCCGCAAGGTAGAGCAGGATCAAAAGCGAAAGGAACCCGGTCAAAATACCGGCCTTGGGCCACAGCCCCAGCGAACCCATCTGCCGGAGCCAAAGGTCATTCAGGAAAAAGGCCCCAGCCCCGGTCAGCAGCGAGGCCGCGGTTATTTTTATCAGGGAGCGGGAAACAAGGCCCAGCCGGATATCGGGCAGGCGCTTTTTGATGAGCCACAGGCTGATCCCGGCGATAATGGTATAGGCCGCAGCATGTCCCAAAGCCAGGCCGGGGATCCCCAGCAGCCCGACCAGGGCAAAATTGATGATGGTGTTGGAGGCGTTGCCGACGAAGTTCAGCGCCAGCGGGGTGACGGTATCCTGCAGGGAGTAGAAGACCCGGTTCAGAAAGAGGTATATGGTAAAGGAGAACAGTCCCAGGGAATAGCATGACAGGACGGTGGCCATCAGCCGGGTATCCTGCAGGGTGAAACGGCCCCGCTGCATCAGCACCTGGACGATAGGCAGGCTCAGGGTCAGGTAGATGACCAGGGCGGGGATGATGACGATGGCGCTCCAGATGATCCCCTTCTCCACTATGCCGGCGAACCTCGGCCAGTCCTTTTTGACCGCCAGCCCTGAAAGTCCGGGAAGCAGCACCGTTCCTATGGATACCGCAAAAAGCCCGTGGGGCAGCACATAAAAGGCAAAGGCGTACTGCAGGGCCGACACCCCGCCCTGGAAGTTGATGGCCAGGTTGTTCTGGACTGTCAGATTTATCTGGTTCAATATGACATAGGCCAGCACCGGCAGCGACAGCTTGACTATTTTGATGACCGACGGATGCTTGAAATCAATGCTGAAGTGGTATTGCCATCCGGCTTTTTTCAAACTGGGGTACTGGACCAGGGCCTGGCCCAAAACGCCCAGGGTTGTCCCCAGGGCCAGCCCTATTATCCCAAACCCGGGCACCCAGCGATAGGCCGCCAAAGCGACGATAACTATGACATTGTTCACCACCGGAGCCAAGGCCACCACCATAAACCGGTCCCGGGCATTCAGGATGCCGCCGGCCAGGGCGGAAAGCCCGTATAAAATGATCTGGGGAACAAAGAAGATGAAGAAGAACAGCACCTGGCGGCGCAGCTCCGGACCGGCCTTGAGGGTCTGGATGTAGACCAATAGCGGGGACCCTATCCAGCAAAGCAGGGTGGTCGCTCCCAGGGCTATCAAGGCGGCATTGACGATCTGGCTGATGTTTTTCCAGGCCTGTTCTTTGTCCGGGGACGACAGTTGCTCCACCACCACCGGGATGAAGACCGCCGAAAGGATCCCTCCCAAAATCAGTTCGTAGATCATGGTGGGCAGGATATGGGCCAGGTTATAGGCGTCGGCTATGGGGGTAAAGCCCAGCACTGCGCCCATAAAGGCCCACTTCACAAATCCGGTGAGCCTGGAGAACAGAGTTCCCAGGGACATTCCGGCCATATGTTTCAAGTGTCGGCTCAAATCAATACCCCGAAATTTGAAGATACTGCTGCCTTGATAAATTAAAAAGGGCTTGATCGCTCAAGCCCAAATATCAAGCTAAGATCAGTTTTTCACCGCATGTACCAACGACAGCCCTGCTATGAAAAGGAATCCGAACCAGTACAATAGCATGAAAGGGATGGTGGCCAGCTGGGCATGGTCAATGGCGTACCACAGGGCGAAGGTGGTGTAGACCGCCAGCAGGATCTCCAGGATCACGGTCAGTTCAAATTTTACCCGGTATTTTTTCTGCTGCCAGCTTCGGCTCTTGCCGTTCAGATTGTACTTCGGGGTCCTGACGAATCCGCTCTGGCGGTTGAAAAGCGCTCCGAAGACCGCTTTGGTGTTTATCACCGAAAGCCCCACCGCTCCGGCCATCAGTATCGGCAGGGACATCACCCGTCGTTTCCAGTCGGGATATATTTCCTTCTGGGCGTAGATATAGAACAGGGGGTAGCTGAAGGCGCAGATGGTGAAGGCGGTGGCCCCGATGAAGAACCCCCGGGAGGTTGATTCGGTAACCTTGATCACCAGCATCGGCCAGGACAGGATCGAAAGCAGCAGCATTAACGGAAAGACTATATGGTTGGTCAGATGAACCGTGGCTTCCCATTTGACCAGCAGAGGAAGGGTCCGGTCCCTCCATATTCTGGGCAGGAGTTTTTTGGCGGTCTGAATGGCCCCCTTGGCCCAGCGGTACTGCTGGCTCTTGAAGCCATGGACGTCGACCGGCACCTCGGCCGGGCAGACCACATCATTGACATAGACGAACTTCCAGCCGGCCAGCTGGGCCCGGTATGATATATCCATATCCTCGGTCAGGGTGTCGTCCTGCCAGTTCCCGGCATCGATAATGGAAGCCTTGCGCCAGATGCCGGCGGTGCCGTTGAAGTTCATGAATATGCCCGAAGAATTTCGGGCCCCGTGTTCGATCACGAAATGAGCATCCAGCCCGATAGCCTGGCCTTTGGTCAGCCAGGAACAGTTGCCATTGGTATGCCCCCAGCGGGACTGCACCACGCCGACCCGGTGGTGGGAAAAATAGGGCATCATCTTTTTCAAAAAATCGGCCGGGGGGATGAAATCAGCATCGAATATGGCCAGAAACTCTCCCCGGGCGACAGCCAGGCCCGCCCGCAGGGCCCCGGCCTTGAAGCCGGTCCGGTCATCGCGGTGGATATATACCACCTCCACCCCCTGCTTTCGGTAGTCATCCACCAGCCGGCGGCACAATCCCTGGGTTTCGTCGGTGGAATCGTCCAGCACCTGCACTTCAAACCTGTCGCGGGGATAATCAATGCTGCAGGCGGATTTGATCAGCCTCTCCACCACGTACTGCTCGTTGAAGATCGGCAGCTGGACGGTGACCCGGGGCCATTCCGAATATATTTGTTGGTGCTTTTGACGAGATCCCCGGTTCTTCCGGTAAAGATACACCATCAGGTAGGCATGGAAGGAATAGATCGACAGCACTCCCATCAACAGACCATAGACCACCAAAAGCGTGATTTCCAAGTTGGACATGATCTTTTTATAAAACCTCAATTGAGTTTAGATAAATAAAATATACTCCCAGAATTCCTTGATACCCCCTTGTTTCGGCACCAAATTACTGAGAGTCTATGGTTACATAATTATTTAACTTATAAGTATACAACTTTTTCCGTTTTTTTTCAAGTTAATTTATCGTCAAAAATTCCCCAGCGACAACATCACCAAAGTGCAGGCCGTAACCCCCTTGATGCCATTTGCCTCCAGCCTTTCCATCAGGCCGGGGTTCTCTGCCCCAGGGTTGAAAATCACCCTCCGCGGTTCGGCGGCAATGATCTCCACCGCCAGCGGCCCTGAACGATACGGCGCCAGATAGACGGTAATGGTATCCGCCTTCTCGGGCAAAGAGGCCAAAGAAGGATACACTTTCAGGCCTTCAATTTCCACCAGATTGGGGTTGATGGGAAATACCTTATGGCCCTTGTCGATCAAAGATCTCAGGGCCCGATAGCTGTAGCGGTCTTTTTTGGCGCTGGCGCCCAGAATAGCGACATTCATTCCCATTCCTTTAATTTCATCACGATGTCACACTGAGAATGCCCACTTGCCAGACAAGATGAACGTGTGACCCATTTCATCCTACGGCCAGCCACGCTGGCAAGAATCCTCAGGATGACCTGTATTTTCTCACCAAGACACAAAATTCCCTAAGGAATTGGAGCCTTATCCCAATGCTTTAAGTCGGAGGGAAAAATCCAGGGCCGGGGCCGAATGGGTCAGCGCCCCGATGGAGATGTAATCCACCCCGCATTCGGCTATTTTTCTGACATTGTCTATGCTGACATTCCCGGAGGCCTCGATCTTGAGCCGGCCCTGGTCCCGGGCCGGCGACGACCACACCATCCGGCAGGCCTCGGCCATCATCTCGGGCTTCATGTTGTCCAGCATCACCACGTCCGGGGCCAGGGCGATGGCCTCTTCCAATTGGGAAAGGTTCTGAACTTCGACCTCCATCTTGATGTTCTTCTTGCCCCCGTCCCTCACCAGCTGGACGGCCGCCGAGACCCCGCCGGCCGCCTCGATATGGTTGTCCTTGATCAGCACCATGTCGTATAGTCCCATCCGGTGGTTCTCCCCCCCGCCGCAGGCCACGGCGTATTTCTCCAGCCGGCGCCACCCCGGTGTGGTCTTGCGGGTATCCAGTATCTTGGCCCGGGTGCCGCCTACCGCTTCTACGAACCGGGCGGTCAGCGAGGCGATCCCGGAAAGGTGCTGCAGAAAATTCAAAGCGGTCCGTTCGGCCGCCAGGATGCTTTGGGCCTTTCCCTGGATGTTCATGACCACCTGGCCCAGGTCGACCGGCTGGGAGTCATTGGTATTGACCTCTATGGCCAGTTCGGGATCCGTCTGCAGAAAGACCTCCCGGCAGATGTCGATCCCGGCCAGCACCCCCTGGTGCTTGGCCATGATCAGGGCCAGCCCGTTGGCCTGCGGATCGATGGTGTATCGGCTGGTGATGTCGCCCTTCCCGATGTCCTCCTTCAGGGCCTGCTTGATCAATGGGCGAGCCTTAGCAATATTGAATTTCATAAGTTTTGATTCTTTTATATTATTCAACATACAATTCCTCCCATCTTGGGTTATTCAGTTCTATCAACTCGATTTTCTTTTGACGCCGCCATGATTTTAATTGTTTCTCTCTGGCAATAGCGCATCTGATATCTTTGAAATATTGATAAAAAACAAGTTTACTGCAACTATTGCCCTTTGAAAAACCGGGCACGATCTTTTGTTTATGCTCAATTACTCGGCGCTTAAGGTTATCGGTAACGCCGATATAAATAATCTTTTTCGAATTGCATATTATATAGACGTAATAATCGTACATGCTGGTCCTCCATTTGTCACCCTGAGTCCGGCATCCCGCCCGACAAGCCGAACGGATGATACTGCCATCCTTCAACTTGTGTTGCCTCTAAGTCCCCTCATGATGACAATCCGTTCTGTCACCCTGAGCCCGGCATCCCGCCCGACAAGCCGAACGGGTGATACTGCCATCCTTCAGCTTGTGTTGCCTCTAAGTCCCCTCATGACGACAATCCATTCTGTCACCCTGAGAAGTCTATCCTGCCCGACATGCTGAATGGGTGACCTTTGTCATCCTACGCCCAGCCACGTTTGAAAGTGTTCTCAGGATGACAAAGAGCCATTATTTCTTGTACTCCGGCGCCCACTCCAGCTTGGGCGGCTCCATCAGCGAGCCCCACAGGTACTTCTCGATTTTTTCCCTCAGCGATTTGTCGATCTCTTTGTTGACCGGATATATCTTTGAATTCAGCACTCTGTCCAGCAGATTTACGGCCGCGGCGATGGTGGGCTCCAGGCCCCGCTGGGAGGTATGCTTGACGTCGTCGCCCGGGGTGTGGATCATGCCCGAGGCCTGCCCCCCAAAGCGGCAGATATTGACGGCCGGCACCTCGTACACCGCGAACGGCATGCAGTCGCTGCTGTAGATGTCCAGCTCGGTGCGGAAATAATGCCCGGTCTCTTTGGTGACACCGTCGGCGTAGCCCTGCAGCTGCGGGGTGCCCAGCACGATCAGCTCGTTCTTGCCCAACTCGTCGCCGGCCACGTCCACGTTGATCACCAGTCCCAGCCGCTCCCTGACCTCCTTTTGGTGTTTCTGGGCGTAGGCAAAACTGCCCCGCAGGCCCAGCTCCTCACCGGAGAACATGACGATCCGCAGGTCCCGTTGCGGCTTATTTATGGCAAAATGCTCGGCCGCCTTGAGCAGGGTGACGATCCCGCCGGCATTGTCGGTGGAGCCCGGCGAGCGGGCCACGCTGTCGTAATGCCCCACCGCCAGGGTCAGGTTGTCGTCATATCCCCGGCCCTTGATGTCTATCACGATATTGTGCCCAATGCGCTTCCCGGAGCTTTGCTTGATGGCCAGTTCTATTTTGCTGCCGGACAGGGATGAAAGCTTCAGCCCGTCCTCGTAGCTGACGGTGACCGAGGGAACGTAGCCCTGGGCGTACATCTTCTGGCGGTAGGACCAGCTGGGGGCCTGGCGCAGCGGGCTGCCGATGGCGATGCAGGCTTTTATCCCGGCCGGTTTGAAATGCTCGGCGATCTTGCGGGAGAAGGTGTAGGTCAAAAGTATCTTGCCCCTGTAGGCTCCTTTGTTCCGCAGCATGATATCGGCATCCTCCAAAAAGACCATCTCGCCGGAGATCTTGTGGTCGTGCGAAAGCCCGAAGGGGTGGGCCTTGAAGGTCTGATTTTTTACCTTGATGGAGGCGGTGCCGGTGTCGAAGGAATTGACCGCGAATGGTTCCAGGTGATATTTTACTTTGAGCTGTTTGAGGTATTTGGTGATGACAGTGATGGCCTTCTTCTCCCCGGCCGAGCCGGTCAGCCGCTCGAAGTTGAGCTCTTTGAGGATCTGGTGGGCGTTGATCATGGATGGAAACTCCGTTTATATTAATTATAAAATTCTGTGCTCTCTGTGCCCTTTGTGGTAAATGGATTCTTTGCTTGTTTAAATAAAAAGCACTTCACAAAATGACGAAACCGCCGTCTCCCCTAATAACTATCGCCATCCTTCAACCTGCCAAGCCTCTAAGTCCCCTCAGGATGACAATCCTTTCTGTCACCCTGAGCCTGGCACCCTGCCTGACAAGCTGAATGGGTGACGGTTATTCATCCCTCAACCTGCGTTGCTTTGAAGTGCCCTCGGGATGACAGTTATTTCTTCCCCCGCTTCCTGGTATAGGTCACCCCCATGTCCGGCTGGCCGGTCTTCTTCTTGGAACGCTTCCCCCCGAATGGCTTGGCCAGCGGCTCCTGCCCCTGCAGCTTTCTTATCTGGTCCCGGATGGCGGCGGCCTTCTCGTATTCCATGGCCGAGGCGGCGTCGAACATCTGCTTCTCCAGCTGGACGATGATCTCCTCCTGGCTTAAGCCCGAGACGATATAGGCCTCCATCTCCTCCTTGACCAGCTCCTGCCGGGAATCGGCCACCGAGGTGGACAGCATCACTTGCTCGATGGACTTGATGATGGACTGCGGGGTGATGCCGTGCTTTTCATTATAGGCCAATTGTATCTTTCTCCGCCTTTCCATCTCGGCCAACGCCCGTTTCATGGAATCGGTGACCCGGTCGGCGTACATGATGACCTTGCCGGACAGGTGGCGGGCCGCTCGGCCCGAGACCTGGATCAGTGAACGCTCGGAGCGCAGAAAGCCCTCCTTGTCGGCATCCAATATCGCGACCAAAGAAACCTCCGGCAGGTCCAGCCCCTCGCGCAGCAGATTGATGCCCACCAGCACGTCGAACTCGCCCAGCCTTAAGCCCCGCAGGATCTCGATCCGCTCGATGGCATCGATCTCGGAATGCAGGTAGCGCACCTTGATGCCGGCAGAGGCCAGAAAGTCGGCCAGGTCCTCGGACATTCTTTTGGTCAAAGTGGTCACCAGGGTCCGCTCTTGGCGCTCCACCCGCTGTTGGATCTCCTCCATCAGGTCGTCCACCTGGCCGGCGATGGGCTTGATCACCACCTCCGGGTCCACCAGGCCGGTGGGCCGGACGATCTGATCCACCACCACCCCGGCGGATTTTTTGAGCTCGTAATCGGAGGGCGTGGCCGAGGTATATATCACCTGATGGGCCAGCGATTCGAATTCGTCGAATTTGAGCGGCCGGTTGTCCAATGCCGAGGGTAGGCGGAAGCCAAAATCCACCAGGGTCTCCTTGCGGGAGCGGTCCCCGGCGTACATGGCGCCGATCTGGGGCACGCTGACGTGCGATTCGTCGATGATCAGCAGGTAATCTTTGGGAAAGAAATCGATCAGGCAGAAGGGCCGGTCGCCGGGCTTTCGTCCGGCCAGGTGCCGGGAGTAGTTCTCGATGCCCGAGCAGTAGCCCAGCTCCTTTATCATCTCCAGATCGTACTTGGTGCGCTGCTGGATGCGCTGGGCCTCCAGCAGTTTCCCGGCATTGGTCAGCTCGGCCACCCGCCACTTGGCCTCCTCCTCGATGTCCTTGAGGGCCTCCTCCAGCCGGGGATTGGAAACCAGGAAATGCTTGGTGGGATAGATGGCGATCTTTTCCTTGATCTCGGTGACCTTGCCGGTCAGCGGCTCGAAGACCGACAGCCGGGCCACTTTGTCATCCTCCAGCTCTATCCGCAGTCCGATGTTCTCGTCGCCGGGATGGACCTCGATCACCCCGCCCCGCACCCGGAAGGTGCCCCGGTCGAAGCTGACGTCGTTGCGCTGGTACTGGATTCCCACCAGCTGTTTCATCACCGCCTCGCGGTCGGCCGCCTGGCCGGTCTCCAGCATCAGGACGAATTCCTTCCATTCGTCGGGCGAACCCAGCGAATAGATGCAGGAGACCGAGGCCACTATGATCACGTCTCGCCGCTCCAACAGGGCCGAAGTGGCCCGCAGGCGCAGCCGCTCGATGTCGTCGTTGCGGGAGGAATCCTTTTCGATGTAGGTGTCGGATGACGGGATGTAGGCCTCGGGCTGGTAGTAATCGTAATAGGAGATGAAAAACTCCACCGCGTTCCGGGGGAAGTACCCCTTGAACTCGCCGTAGAGCTGGGCGGCCAGGGTCTTGTTGTGGGACATGATCAGGGTGGGCCGGTTGACCTTCTCGATGACATTGGCCATGGTGAAGGTCTTGCCCGATCCGGTGACGCCCAGCAATACCTGGTGGTTGATGCCCCGGTTCAGCCCGTCCACCAATTGCTCGATGGCCTGCGGCTGGTCCCCGGCGGGTTTATAATCGGATGCTAATTTGAATTGGTTCATTTATTTTGGACGCAGATTGTCGCAGATTGATATTATAGTTATTTTAAGTGAATGAGTTTTATTACCGAAGAACTGTTCCCGGCCGATACCCTGCAGAAGTAAACACCCGTGTTGCGTAACGGCCCGTTCCATTTCCAAGTATGCATCCCCGGCTCCAGTCGACCCTCAAAGAGCCTTTCCACCAACCGACCGGCGATGTCATAGATCCCGACCACAGTTTTAGTGGGTGTGGCGCAATTATATCTAACGGTAGCCGAAGTTTTAAAGGGATTAGGCCAACAAACGAGCGAAAGCCCATGCGCGGGAAAGGGCGTTTTATCCCCGGTCACCCCGGTTGTCGGCGCCCCATAGTAGCCGGAATGCCGCTCATCGTGCATGAACTGGCCCCACTCGATCTTACCATGAATCACGCCCACCGAGTCCCGGTCCAAATCGAAGACCCAGACTTTGTCTAGAACTCCGCTTGTGTCCGCACTTAATGTGCTAGTAATAATAATTTCATTATGTCCATCAAGGTCCAGATCGCTTATGACAGGTACAGTTCCCGCACCTATTGTCAATTCCATTGGGAAACCGTTCACATAGGATCCATCGTGATTAAGAACGTGGACGCGCCCAAAATTCGAGTAATTTGTTGTCACTACTATCTCCGGGAGGCTATCACCGTCCACATCACCAACTGCAGGTGCGGAGTTGCCGGTGTATTCGGTTGCAAACGGGATCGGCCAGCCAGGAAGCGCCGACCCAAAGCCATCAGTAACGCAAAGTGAATCATTACCCTGGATAATGATATCTGGGATATCATCACCATTCATGTCAGCGATAGCAGGGCTGATTCTGTTATATATATTTCCATGCAATATCCACTGGCGCTTCTCAATACCTGAGGGAGTTAGGATCCGGGTCCAATACACCGAAGGCATTATTGAATCGACTGAATGTATAATTATTTCCTCCGTTCCATCGCCATCGATATCACCGATGGCCGGGAAAGCCACATCGGCAAGATGGTATTCGATGCTGTCCCAACCGGGCTCGGGCACCCCGTTTTCATTTAACAGCATAATTTTAGAAATACTATTTGCGGTACCGCTTATAGAAAGGACCTCTATTTGGCCGTCATGGTCAATATCACAGACTGCAGGCGTTTGCCATTCCTGGCTTTGCAGGAAATAAAACGGCCAACTGGAATATTCCGCCCCGCTAGACGAAAGGCGGCCATGGATCTTCCAATCTTCCTCGCCAATAAAAAGGCATTCCCCCGATTGCGATGGTATATAAGCAACCGAAGGTGGTCCCGAGACGAAATTGCCGGCCGTCAGCTGCCACACGAATTGCCCCATCGAATCTACCATGGCAATATCCCCATTGGCACTGCCAAGCACAATATTTCGCCCACTCACGGCAGGATATACGGCGCCTCCATTGGCAGTCGTCACTGGCCACCCAGCCAACACCAAGCCGTCTGATCCGATGCAATACAGTGGACCGGAACACAACCCGCTTACGAGAATCTCCTTCCGACCATCACCTTTGATATCACCGACAACCGTGCATTGGGATCGAACTGTAAAATAGCCGCTTACTTGGTTTATTTTTACCGGAAATCCGTTCTCAATTATTGAATTGTAAAACACACTGTCAAATTTTGCCTTTTTATTAGCTGGCACATTTTGGGCGTACAATACTGTCAGGTTGGCAAGCAAAGTCACGACATACACCATTAAAATACCATTCTTACGTATCGCCATTTCCTTTGCCTCTTAAGGGTTTGAGGTTTGCCTTGTATCTAGTGGAATTAATGACCATGTGGCAGAGACCACAGGGTATATATTGGTCTCTTGATCATTTGGAAACCTGCGGGTTTCAAACTTTCCCTTTGTATGGTTACCCTTTGGCAAAGACCAAAGGGAATAACAAGTTTAAAGTTAGATATTAATTTGAATTGGTTCATTTATTTTTGGACACGGATTAACACGGATTTTTCTTTACAGTTTAACCAATAAGAACACAAAGCTTGTCTAAGGGAGTACCAAGGTTATTTTATAAAACCATTTGTCATCCCGAGGGCACATCGAAGCAGAACAATTTGAGGGATGACAGTCACCCATTCAGCTTGTCAGGTGAAAAGTCTTCTCAGGGTGACAATTTATGTTATCACATTGCTTGCGTTTTCTGAGACTTGCCCTGAGCGGTGTCAAAGGAAGCACGAAGATTATTCAGGATATCGTGGATTGCTTCAGTTGCCAGGCATTGATGTCTTCTCGCAATGACTGCGCATAGGCCTCTCTCCGCAACGGGGAGAGGTATGGAGAGGGGTCAAATAAAGGCCCTGCATGCAGGGCCTTTACTTATGATACCTAGGCCTCGGTCAGGCCGGTGAAGTGGAAATTATTGACCTTCAGCGGCGGGACCACCATGTTCTCCTGGCTCTCAGGGATGCCCAGCGTCTCCACGTTGTTGAAGAACTCCACCAGATCCTGATTATAACGCATGTTCTTGACCCCGCAGGATATCTTGCCGTCCTCTATCAGGAAAGTTCCGTCCCGGGTCATCCCGGTGATGATGGGGATCTTGCGGTCCACCACCCGGTTGTACCAGAATCGGGTGACCAGCACCCCACGCTGGGTGGACTTGATCATATCCTCCAGGGTCGAGTTTCCGCCCTCCAGGATGATATTACGGGGCATCGGCCCGTAGGTGTTGGGCTGGGGCAGACCGTGGCCGGTGGTCTCGGTGTTATCCTTGGCCGCGGTCTTCAGGTCGTACACCGGCCCCCTGGCCACGCCCTTTTCTATCAGGGTCACCTTCTTCTTGGGCATGCCCTCGGAATCGAAGGGCTCGGCCCAGACCGCCAGCGGATGGTAGGCGTCGTCGCTGATGGTGATATTGTCGCCCATCAGCTTCTGTCCCAGCTTGCCGGACAGACAGCTCAGGTTCTCCTGGACCGACTGGGCGCCGAACGACAGGTAAGACAGGAACATCAGCGGAGTGGTCACCGCCTCCGGTTCCAGGATGACGGTGTATTCGCCCGGCTCCAATGCCCTGGCATTGAGCCCGCCCAGGCATTTTTTTATGGCGATGGAGGCCACCTTCTCCGGGTCCAGGTCGCCGGCCTTTCTTACAGTTTGGGCATAACGGCCGGCGGTGATCCCGGAACGGGCGGTGATCTCCATGGTCAGCTGGCTCATCCGGTGGTAGGCGAACAGGCCGTTGCTGTTGGCCAGGGCGTTCACGTAGAGCAGGTTGCTGACCAGCCCGGCCAGCTCCACCTTCTCCTGCTTGGCCAGATTGACGGCCTTCAGGACCATCTCCGCCCGCTGCTCCGGCTCCATCAAGGCCGTGCTTTGGTCGAAGGACTGGATGTCCCGGTATTTCTGCGGCCCCATCAGCGGGGGCAGCTCCTGCTGGCCGGTTATGGCCTTGGCTGCTTCCGAGGCCTTGCGGGCCAGGGCTTTCAGGGAGTCGTCATCGAACTGGTTGGTGGCGGCCCGCCCCGAGCGGCCGTCGATGTCCACCCGCAGGGAGAGGCTGATGTCCGAGGTCTCCACGTTCTGGTGGATGGTGTTGTTGGCGATCCGGGTCAGCGGGCTGACCGTCTGGACCATGTTCACCTCGGCCTGCCCCTCTTTTACGAAGGACATGGCCTTTTGGCAGATCTCCTGGGCCTGATTCTTGTCTATCATCATTTTAATTTCATCCATCAATTTGATTTATTTCTTTCCCGGTATGACGCCGACCTTGATCTTGCGGAAGCGGGCCGGTGAACAGCCCTGGGCGGTGCGGGCGGTCTGGGAAGGCTCACCCTTGCCGCAGTTGGCGGTGCCCCAGATCTTCCAGTCACCGGGCCCGGCGATGGCGTCGCAGGCGTTCCAGAACTGCGGGGTGAAGCCGGTGTAGGTGGCGTTCTTGATCATCCGGCCCAGCTGGCCGTTCTTGATCTCCCAGGCGATCTCGGTGCCGAACTGGAAGTTGGAGCGCCGGTCGTCTATGGAGAAGCTCTTGTTGGTGGCCATGTAGATGCCGTCGTCGGTCTCGGAGATGATCTGCTCGGTTGATTTGGTTCCCGGCTCCAGGTTGATGCCGGTCATCCGGACTATGGGCATATTATCCCAGCCGTCGGCCCGCATGGCCCCGGTGGATATCTTGCCGATCTTGTGGGCGGTCTCGCGGGAGGAAAGGTAGTTGACCAGCAGGCCCTTCCTGATCAGGTCGTGCTTCTGGGCCTTGACCCCCTCGTCGTCATAGCCGAAGCTGCCCAGCCCCATGGGGCAGGTGGGATCGCTGGTGATGTTGACGATGTCAGAGCCGTACTTAAGCTTATCCAGGTTGTCGGTGGTGGCAAAGCTGGTGCCGGCGAAGTTGGCTTCGCTGCCGAACACCCGGTCCAGTTCCAGGGGGTGGCCGACCGATTCGTGGATCTGCAGGGACAGCTGGGAGCCCTCGATGATGATGTCCTTCTCGCCGGAGGGGCACTGCTCGGCCGACAGCAGGGCCACCGCCTCCTCGGCCGCCTGCTGGGCGTGGCCGGGAAAGTCCAGGGCCTCGATCATCTCGTAGCCGTTGGATTCCCACTGCCCGTCGTGAGAGCAGGGATAGGAGCGGTACTGCACGTCGCCGTCCCTGATGGCGGTGGCGGTGTATCCCCCTCCGCACTGGACGATCCGCTGCTCGATGAAGGAGCCGACGGTGGAGGCGAACAGCTGGTCCTCCACCCAGGCCGCGATCTGGGATTCGGTGATGTTGACCCCCTTGACCTTCCTCATGATCTCGTCGGTCTTCAGCAGCAGGGCGATCTTGTCCTCGATGGGCACTTCCAGCGGGTTCTTCTTGTGCGGGGTGACGTACTTGTCGATATACTTCTCCACCGGGGCCAGTTCCAGGTCCCGGATCTTGAGCAGGGCGCTGGCCCGGGCCACCTTGACCGCCTGCTTGGCCACCCGCTCGATCTCGGCTTTGTCTGTCTTGGGGCTGGAGGCGAAGCCCCAGGCCCCGTTGGCGATCACCCGGATGCCGAAGCCCCCCGAGGTCCGCCGGTTGATGCTGCCCACCCGGCCGTCCTTGACCTCCACCCGCTCGGATTCATCGTTGATGATGCGGATGTCGGCGTAGCTGGCCCCGGCCAGCTCGGCCACGTTAAGGGCGTGTTGCGCTAGGTCTTTCAAGAATATATCTCCTTTTATTTACCTATCATTTTTCTTGTTTATAATAGATGTAGCTGTTTTAATATTAGAACATAAATAATAATCGATATTTGTTAAGAACAACACATATTACTTTACTCTATGTTTTTTACAATATTCCATAAATCAGATGACGGATACCTCTCAATTAACGACTTTATATTATGCTTTGCACGGTGCTTCTGTTTTATATCCCATAAATCGAACCATTGCATGAATCGCTTCAATGCATCATAATCTTTGTTAATATCTAGAATGCCATAATAAATAAGAGTACCAACCTTTTGTACATATGAAGCACGTTGTATATTATAATGCGGTTTATAATTGTTACCAAATGACTCAGGATGCCTTAACCATTTAACAAAAAGTTGATCTGTTTTATCTTTTATTTTATCATTTAATTTTTCTGGTAATTTTTTACGTGGGTAGTCAATAAGATAAGATAACAGCGTCATAATTTGGCTATGTTTTATATTTTCAATATTGTTAGTTATGAATAAACTTTCAAGCACTTTTTCCAAGGTTAATATAACGTCTTCCGCAACTTCAGTATTAAATAGATTTATGCCTAGCTGAGTCAATCGCCATAAAACGTCATCGTTAGTCGGATACTTGCGGCACCATTCCAAAATGTCTTGCAACACTGGTGTTGGCAAATCTTTTATTTTGGCTAGATACTTAATTGCGTAACCAGTTGCTTCGTCTGTCTTATGTGCCTTCAACCAAACAAGCAATGAATCCCAAACTATATCCAGTTCGCCTCCGGCATCTAACCATGATTTATAGATAAAATCTGCCTTAGCGTCGGCTTTATGAACGGTCAGCCAATCTTTTATTGCTGATTCAACCAACGATTTGTCGCCTCCCGCGTTCAGCCACGATTTATAGATAAAATCTGCCGTAGCATCAGCCTTGTGAACGATCAGCCAATCTTTGATTGCTGATTCAACCAATGATTTGTCGCCTCTGGCGTCCAGCCAAGAACTGTATACGTAACTTGCCTCTTCTTCGGCCTTGTGAACGTTCAGCCAATCTTTGATTGCTGATTCAACCAATGCTTTGTCTCCTCCCGCGTTCAGCCAGGAATTGTATACGTAATTTGCCTCACCTTCGGCCTTATGAACGGTCAGCCAATCTTTGATTGCTGATTCTACTAATGCTTTTTCACCACCAGCCTCTAACCATGAACAGTACACGTAATGTGCCTCTGCATCGGCTCTATGGAGAAATAACCAATCATTTATTGCTGAACCAATTAACACTTTATCCCCGCCTGCCCTTAACCATGATTTAAAAATAAAACGGGCCGAAGCTTCTGATCCGTATACTGCCAACCAGCTATTGATTGTTGGTTCAATCAATACTTTATCACCTCCGGCATCCAACCAAGCTTTTGCTACAAAACTCAAATGAAATGCCTTCGTATGCTTATTACACCACTGCTGTATGTATATTGCGACGGTTTGTGTTGGTAAGCCGCTTTCTAACCAAGCGACCATAACGTAATGTGTTTGGAATGAAATTGGCCGCGTGCTTATCCAATGCAAGGCGCTATCCTGCAAAACTGTCGGTGCAAGTCTTAGCCCCCAAGTAATAACAAAATTACTCGCCTCAACAAATGGCACTACCTTTAAGATATATGAAATTATGGTCTGTTTGTAAATTTCTGGAATATTTTCATCACCACAATTAACAAGCCAACGAGCGAACCAACCAAGCGTGTTTTGAAAACTTATATATTGGTCATCATCAATCCAAACGTTTTTGTAATTGTGTAACAATGCTATCATGTCTGGTACTGCAAGAAGTGAAGTGCGCGTTAGCAAATGTCTGACTTCACGCCATTGTGACTCTTTGGTTTTCATCTCATTTGCAATAATTTTTGCCCAAGGCATAACCTTTAATGGTGGTATGTCTGCAATTCTTTGCAAAGAAATAATTGCTGATTCTAAACAGCCGTGATCTGCAGCAACTGATAGAAGTTCTATGACAAACGTTTCAGCTGTGTGGGGAATGCTTTTTAAATATGTTGCCAATATCTGGTCGGCGAGAACATCATGTGCTGTGACCCACTCCTTTATATTAGTAACGACATTTGTGCCAGATAATTCAATCCAACCATCGGTTGCTAAACGGTCGAAGGCAGGTCGATAGAGATCCGTAGGCAAAGTGGACGCAGTTGTCGTCGACATGGGGAATAATGCAATAAGTAACGCCAACTCATGCGATACATCATTATTGGGAAATGTAAGTTGAACACGCTTTGCAACCCATCTACCAAAATCAACCTCTGTAAGCAACTCTTTTAGGTCATTAGCTCGTCCTGAGGTGTAGAGGTAGGCTAATAAAACAGCCAAAACTGGCAGATCATGGCAAACAGCTATATGCTTCTCTGTTACCACAATACCAGCTTTAGCCAATATCCATCCTGCAATGCTACTACGGTATTTAGCATACCACTCAAGTTCGTCGGTACCTGGTGGTGGAGTAAGTTCAACGGATTGGTGTTTGCTTATAGCATTAAGAGTTTTATAGTAATAACTTGTACGGCAGGTTGCTATATAACATAAGCGTGTAATGCCTTGCTCAATGAGTACATTTAGGTTTTCAATCAAATCACTGAAACTACTCTGTGTTTCAATATAATCGAATAGTAATAGGGCCGGCGTTGTTGGTGTAAGCTTTTCTACAAGTTTTTCTATAGCATCATTTTTTAGACTACCTTTGACCTTCAGAACAACCCAACCTCTGTTTAAAGCTTCTAAACCAAGCTCCAACATAAGTCTGCTCTTGCCAATACCGCCTTTACCGTTTATCACTAACCCAGTGATATCATTGCTTTTAAAACAATCAAGTAAACTATTCTCATCCCAAATTTTTAAATCCTTTGGTTTGGCCGTTTTTTTAATGTGTTCAACAAGACTATAATAGGGTGATTTACTGCTGTTCAAATATGAACGGAATGTGCCAGTATCTACCGTTTCATTTAAAGGTATTAATCCGTTTGGTCGTGTTTCTGGAAACCATCGAAAAATCGTGTGCGGCCGTTTTCTAAGGAGGTCGCATAAGTCACTCCAATCCTTGACCGTGACTTCGATTCTAGCAAGATGAGAAAGATGCGAATGTTTCCCAGCAAGAACCAGAAAGAATTCCGCAATTACCTTTTGTAGGTCACGCCGTTGCTCTTCATTTTTTAACTCTGCACTTATTGCAAATACATACTTACATATTGGGGTATCGGTTGTATACCACGGTCCATATTGCGATTGACCATGCGTAGGTCCATTAGGGTTTTGTAGGTGTTCTTCTAGTTTTTTCCCAACCTCTCTCCATCGCTGAACCACTACCGCAGCATTATCCTCACCAACAACTTTACATTCAACAACAGTGCATGTATTGGTTACCTCGATAGAATCTATCCCCCCATCTTTTCCACCACCGGGGTAACAATGCAATTGGCTATACTCCGGCAATAATAACTCGTGAACAAATCGTTGGAATGCGTCACCAATATCAGTTTCAACTAATCGTGGATTTAGGCACCTATTTTCAAATCGTGGAATTTCCATAACCAATTAACGATAAATAACAGAAGTTTACTTAGTTAATTACAATGTGACAATCAGTTTTATTCATTTCAAACCTAATACGATCTAATTTATTTATTTCCTAAATGCACTTAATAAGTTTATAAATAGACCCATGTGTTAATTTTCCTTTTTCAAGTTACCCCAATATATCCCGGTAATCTATCTTCATGGCGGTCTTGGCCCGGTCCAGTATCTCGCCGGAATACTCCTGCCCTTTTATGATCCCCTTCCGCAGGACATCCTTAACATAACCCAGGTCGTTCCCCAATTCCATGCGCTTCTGCCGGATCGGTGCAAAATAGGCATTCATGTTGGCGATCAGCTCCTTCTTGCAGACCACGCAGCCCCGCCCGCCCTTTAAACATTCTTCCTTAATGGCGGCGTGACCGGGGGTGAATATCTGGTGATAGGCATAGACCATGCAGCCGTCCGGGTGGCCGGGATCGTCCTTGCGGGCCTTGGCGGGATCGGTATAGGCGCTCATGATCTTCTTGGCGGTCTCCTCCGCACTGTCCTTGATGTCAATGGCGTTGTTCAGCGACTTGCTCATCTTGGCGTTGCCGTCAAAACCCTTGATCCGCCCGAAGGAACCCACCTTGGCCTCCGGCTCCACGAACACCGGCCCGTAGATCCGGTTGAAATCGCGGGCGATCTCCCGGGTCATCTCGATCATCGGCACCTGATCGTCCCCCACCGGCACCAGGTCGGCGTTGAAGGCCAGGATGTCGGCCGCCTGGGAGACGGGATAGGCGAAGAACCCTAAGGGCAGTGATTCCCCGAAGCCCTTCTGCTTGATCTCCTCCTTGACGGTGGGGTTGCGGCCCACCCGGGCCACCGTCACCAGGTTCATGAAGAACACGGTCAGGTCGGCGATGGCCGGCATCTTGGACTGGATGACGATGGTGGCCTTTTCGGGGTCTATCCCGGCCGCCAAGTAGTCCAGCGTGACCTCGATGATGTTGTCGTGCACCTTTTGGGGATCGTCAAAGTTGTCGGTCAAAGCCTGAACGTCGGCGATCAGGATGAAGGTGCGGTACTGCTCCTGCAGGGCCACCCGTTCTTTGAGCGAGCCGAAATAGTGCCCTATGTGCAGGGGGCCGGTGGGCCGGTCCCCGGTAAGGATCGTTTTCATGGGGTTTTGTCCTTTATATTATCCATATTTATTTTCTTATTTGTCATTCCCGAGAAGTCGGGAATCCATTTATAGACCTCCCCACATCCCCTCCTTGATCAAGGAGGGGATCAAAGGGGTGGTAATGCTATCTCCTCCTCCACTCCAGCAGCACCATCCAGATCGGCAGGTCGTGCCGCCAGCCGGTGCCCTTGATCACCTTCTTGTACCAGGGGTTCCGCGGGAACACCATCTCCAGCTTCTGCCCCTCCAGCATACCAGCCAGCTTGCGGGCCTCCTTTAGGACCAACTGCAGAGTTTTTATGTCCCGGCCTATGGTGTTTCCGAAGGTAACGTATTTCTTGTCCTTGGACTGGATCAGCATGGTCACCCCGGACAGGCCCTGCCGGTCGAAATAGACATAGACCCGTTTCTCCTTGATCAGCCTTTGCAGCAGGCTTTCGTCCAGGGTCAGGGCCTTCCAGCCTTCCAGATAGAATCCCTTCCAAAGTTTATAGCGGCTGTCCCTTTTCAGCAGGGCCATGATCTCACCGGCATCCGACGGCCGGGCCGGGACCAGCTTGGTCTCGTCGGCCCTGGGCGCCTTGCACCACATCTCATCATAAGTATTGATGATCTTCATGCCCTTGGATCTTCCCAGATGGATGGAGATCTTGTTGTAGGAGCCGGTGGCGTAGCGGATGAATTTAGGCTTGAACGACAGGGCCTTGACCCAGGTGAAATCCTGGATGGCCCGCCCGATGCCGTGCCCCCGGAAGGTGGGATCCACCCTGAGCCCCTCCAGCCACAGCTCTCCCGGCCGGTGTTCGGTGATCTTGCCCAGCCCGATGGCGGTGCCGTGCAGGTCGGCCACGAAGAACATGCCCTTCTTGTCCTTGAGCCACTGGTCCCATACCTCGGGGATGTAGTCGCCCCACCGCCCGAATGTTTTCTGGCAGAAATCCAGCACCGTGGCCTTGTCCGAGGGTTTGGCCTGGCGGAATCTGACGTCCTTTATCTCGAAATAATTTTTCTTTTTCATGATATTTTCCTCTCTTGTCATATGCTGTTCACAGAATCTTGTGACTTTGATATGTCAGATCTGCGAAAGCAGGTATCCAGGTTTTTTATGGATTCCCGCCTTCGCGAGAATGACAATACTCTTCATTGATCATTTATCTTTTCAATCAAATATCTCCAGGGTTACGGGCTTTCCACCTTGCTCCAGGGCGTGAAGCCATGCCCCAGCACCTCCTTGGCGTCGGTCACCACCATGAAGGCCTTGGGATCCAGGGCTTTTACGATCTCCCGGAGCTGGGCCAGCTCCCGGCGGCTGACCACGCAGAACAGGATGGTCCTCTCGGTGCCCTTGTAGAATCCCCTGCCCACCCACATGGTGCCACCCCGGTCCATTCCCAGCACCACCTCGCCCCGGATCAGTTCGTAATGATCGGAGATGATGTAGGCCGCCTTGTTATAAGACGGGCCCTCTAATATGACATCCAGGATCCGGCCCGAGATATACAGGGTGGTGAATCCCAGCAGGGCCAGGTCCACCTGCCGGAAGGTCAGACCGGCCAGGGCGATGATGAAGAAATCCACCATCATGATCCCCATGCCCGGGGTGAAGTTGGTGTGCTTGGCCAGGATCTGGGCCACGATATCCGAGCCGCCGGTGGTGGCCTGGTGCCTGAAGGCCAGGCCCAGCCCCACGCCCAGCAGCACCGCTCCGTAGATGGACGCCAGAATGGTGTTCTGGGTGGCGGCCTTGAGATGCCAGGTGGCCTGGAAGAGATCCGTCAGGAAGGAGGTCATGAAAACCGCATAGATGGTGCGGAACCCGAACTTCTTGCCGAATTCTTTAAGTCCCCATATGAACAGCGGGATGTTGATCACGAAGATCATGGTGCCCACCGGCAGTTTGAACAGGTAGTGAAAGATCAACGCCAGGCCGGCCGCCCCGCCGGCCACGATCTTGTGCGGCACCAGGAACAGGTCGTAGGACAGAGCCATGAGGGCCGCCCCCAGGGTTATCATGAAGAAATCCCAGATGACCTTGGGCAGCCGGGGCTTCACTATTATCCGTTTTATTTTTATATCCATAGCAGATCTTACTTTTCGGATTTCCGGTAGGCCGCCATCGCGGCGCTGAATATTTTTCGCAGGGGCGCTTTAAACTTTTGAGCCGCCGAGAGGCAGGCATCGTATTCCGGCTGGAACTTTTTCTCTCCGTCAGGCAGTTCCGCCACCTTGCCCTCTACGATGCCGTATTCGGTCCTGACTTTGATCGTCTTCCGGGGAAGGACATAACGATCGAGCGGCGTCCGGCGGATGCCCAAAGTGGTGGTCTCCCGCATGAGGATATCCACCGCCTTCTTTTCATGGGACGGAGCGACCAGGGCCGAAAGCATCACGGCCGGGCGGTTCTTCTTCATCTGGATGGGCGTGAAATAGACATCGCAGGCCCCGGCCCGGAAAAGCAGATCCATCACCTGGCCGTATATCTGGGGATTCATGTCGTCGATATTGGTCTCCAGCAGCACCATCTGCTCCAGATCCCTCCCGCTGGCATAAGACTCCCCCACCATCGCCCGCAGGATATTGGGCACCGGCAGATCCATGGTGCCGGCCCCGTGGCCTGTCTTCTCCAGGGACATGGCCGGCATCGGACCGAAGGAATCCGCCAGATAGGTCATTAACAGTGCGCCGGTGGGGGTCACCAGCTCCCCGGTCAGTTCGTTCTGATATATCTTGACATCTTTCAATAACAAAGCTGTTGCCGGGGCGGGCACCGGCAGAATGCCGTGGCGGCATTTGATCGTTCCTTTCCCGATGTTCAGCGGTGAGCAATATGTTTTTTCGATGCCCAGATCGTCCAGGGCCAGCATGGTCCCGGCGATGTCGATGATGCTGTCGATGGCCCCCACCTCGTGGAAGTGTATCCTCTCCACGGTGGTCCGGTGCACCCCGGCCTCGGCCCTGGCCAATATGGTGAAGGCTTCGATGATCCGTTTTTCGATCATCGGTTTGAACTTTGCTTTTTTGATCAGGGCGGTGATCTGGGAAAGGTTGCGCTCCGGCTGTTTCCGGTATTCTACCTCCAGATGAAGCCCGCCCACCCCCTGTTTGGCCACCTGCTTGAGACGGATATCCCAGCCGGAGACCGGGATCCTTTTCAGTTCCCGGAGGATCTTTTTCCTGTCGGCTCCGGCGTCGATCAATGCCGCCAGGATCATGTTGCCCGAGGCCCCGGTGGGGCAGTCGAAGAATATCGTTCTCACTTCTTGCAGCCTTTCAAAATCGTCGCCGCCAGGTACCCGGCCCCGAAGCCGTTGTCGATGTTGACCACCGATACCCCCGGCGAACAGCTGTTGAGCATGGCCAGCAGGGCGGTGATCCCTCCGAAGCTGGCCCCGTAGCCCACGCTGGTGGGCACCGCGATCACCGGGCAGGCCACCAGGCCGCCCACCACGCTGGGCAGGGCGCCCTCCATTCCCGCCACGGCGACTATCACCTTGGCCTCCCGCAGTATATCGATCTTATCCAATAGGCGGTGAAGCCCGGCCACACCCACATCCCACATCCTGACCGCCCGGAACCCGAAGATCTCGGCGGTCAGGGCCGCCTCCTCGGCCACCAGTATGTCCGAGGTCCCGGCGGTAATGACCGCGGCATAGTCGCCGCTCTTTTTGGGTTTGACCCTGGCATTGGTGATGATCCTGGCCCGGGAATGGTAGACCGCAGCCGGGCAAAGTTTTTTGACCGCTTTATAGTGCACGGCATCGGCCCTGGTGGCCATCACCAGCCCCTGCATCTTCTGGAAGATCAGGGCCGCCTGAGCCGGGGTCTTGCCCTGGCAGAATATCACCTCCGGCAGCCCCCGGCGCAGGGTCCGGTGGGTGTCGATGTTGGCGATGCCGATATCCTGGTAAGGCAGGGCCGCCAGCGTTTTCAGCACCTCCGGTTCGGAGATTTTGCCGGCCTTGTACTTTCGCAGCAACTCGTTAAGTTTTTCTTTTTGCATTTTTCTTTCCGTCATCGTAACACCCCTTTTGATAACCGGCCAGATCGAGGGTCACGAATTTATAGCCTGCCTCACGCAAGAATTCGATGATCTTATTTTTTAATTTAAGCGCTTGGTTGAACTGCGCCGTCGGGATCTCTATCCGGGCCAGATCTCCGTGATGCCTTACCCGCAGGTGGCCGAAACCCATCTTTTTCAAGGGAGCTTCGGCCCTTCCGATCCTCTTAAGTTCCGGGATGGTTATTTTCTGACCATAGGGTATCCTGGTGGCCAGGCAGGAATTCGACGGGGCATTCCAGTTGGGCAGTCCCATTTTTTTAGATAACGACCTGATCTCAGCCTTGGTCAGGCCGGCCTCGGCCAGCGGGCTTTTGATGCCGTATTTGATCGAGGCTGCCTTTCCGGGCCGGTATTCCTTTTTATCGTCCGCGGTGCTGCCATCGATGATGGCTGATATCCCTTTTGCCTTAGCGATCTTCTTCATCTCCCGCCAAAGCAGGCTCTTGCAGTGATAGCACCTGTCGGGTGGATTGGCCAGAAATGCTTTGTCCTTCAATTCTCCGGTCTTTATTGCCAGATGATTCAGGTTGTATTTTCCGGCAATTGTTAGGGCGGTTCTTGTTTCATCCCCGGAGTGTATGGCCGAGACCGCCGTCACCGCCAGATGATCTTCGCCCAGGATCTTCTTGGCCGTCACCGCCAGAAAAGTGCTGTCTATCCCGCCGGAATAGGCCACAAGGATGCTGCCATAGCTTCTGAGCAATGATACGAGTTTTGTCTGCTTCTCCCTCAAACCCATGACTTGCTCTGTGTCTCGGTGACTCTGTGGCATATTATAGTTCCACGATCCGGCCGCTCATATCGTCCAGTTCCACCACCGCGCAGGTCGGCTTGCCGGTCAGATAGCCGCAGGCTTCGCCGGGATTGATCACCAGGGTTCCCTCCTCGTAGATGTCCACCTTGTGGGTGTGCCCGTAGAGGATCAGGTCATAGGTCCCGGCCTTGATCAGGCTTTCCAGGCAGCGCGGCTCGTGCATCATGCAGATGCTCCGTTCGCCGATCTTCAATTCGTAAGGGCCGCTGTGCAGTTCGAATCCGGCCTCCTCGAAGCGTTCCTTGAGATATATCTTCTCCCCGTCGTTGTTGCCGTAAACTGCTATTAGTTTGAGCCTGGCCTTGGCAAAGACCGGGACGATGAAGGGGGCCACGAAATCCCCGGCGTGAAGGACGATCTTGACGTCCTCGTCGAAGAAGGCTTCGCAGGCCTTCTGGCAGGCCTCAAGATTATCATGGGTATCGGAGATCAAACCGATCTTCATAGATTTTGTCCCCTATTATCTATTCACTAGAATCTATTGACTATCTCTGGCACTTCGGGCACCAATAGGTCCCCCGTCCCCGGAATATCTCCTTGACGATGGTCCCTCCGCACCTTCGGCATTTGTTTCCCTGCTTGCCATACACCCGGTGCTTCACCTGGAACCAGCCCTTCTTGCCCTGCCCGTCGCGGTAGGTGTCCACCGAGCTCCCCCGGGCGGCGATGGCCTCTTTCAGGACTTGAATGATGGCCCGGTGTAGTTTCTTCAGCTCCGGCCCGCTTAGCTGGTCGGCCGGCCTCTGGGGTGCGATAGCCGCCCGGTGCAGGGCCTCCGCGGCATAGATATTGCCCAGTCCGGCCACGATGCTCTGGTCCAGCAGCAGCGGCTTGATCGGCCCCCTGCGCCCGCCCAGGCGCTCCTTCAACGCTTCGGAAGTGAAATCTTTCTCCAGCGGCTCCGGCCCCATTTCTTGAAGCGACGGGATGGTGCCGGCATCGCCGGCCAGTTCGATGGATCCGAACTTGCGCTGGTCGGAGAACACCAGCCGCTGACCGCCGCTAAAGTAAAAGATGATTCTGGCCGCCCTGGGCAGAGAATCACCTTTTTGCTGGTATTGCAGCACTCCGGTCATCTTCAGGTGGACCACCAAAACCTTCCCGGTGTCCAGGTGCAGGATCAGATATTTGCCCCTCCGGCCGAACCGGGTGAAACTTCTCCCCGAGATCTCGCCAAGAAATCCTTTGGGCGTTGCGCCCTTCAGGGAGCCGGTATTCAGTATCTCCACCTGCGTGATCCGCTTTCCGGCAAGGCTCCGGGTCAGGTCCCGGCGGACCGTTTCAACCTCCGGCAGTTCCGGCATGGTCTCAGTTGTCCTCGCCCAGGTTCTTCATATCGTTCTCCAGGGCATCCAGCTCGGCCAGCAGGTCATCGGCCTCGCTGAGGGTATTCTCGTTCCTGGTCCTGATGGCCTGGTCAGCCTCGGCCGACTCCTGTTCTCCGGCAATGGACTCAGGCAGCTCGATCTTTATTTCGGGAATGCCGGTTTCCGGCTGGCTCATTTCGCCGGGGAACACTATCTCCGGCCCACCCGGCTCATCGATCTGGATGGGGGCCATCTGCGCCGGAGGCTGGGCCTGCGGGGCGTTCATCCCGGCATACTCCTGGATCAGCATCCGCTGTCGCTCCCGAAGCTGCGACATCTGCTCCTCCAGTTCGTGGTTCCTGACGGTCAGTTCCTCGTTGCGGTCCCGCAGATCCTTGAGCACCTTCTCCCACTTCTGGCGCTGATCCTGATACTTGAGTTGTATATCCTGGATCTTGGCCTGCACCTCCACCCGTCCCTGGGCCATGGCGTTCTGGACGTCGTTCTGGCGCTGGGCCTGCATCTGCTGGATCTGAGCCTGCATCTCGGAACGGGTCCGGGCCACTGCGCCCTGGACCTCGCTGTGGTGCTTAAGCTCCAGCTGATCGATCTGGTCCTGCATCTCCTGGCGGACCTCGTTGACCGCGGCTTCGATCTGCTTATAGGTGGACTGCAAGGCAGCCGGGCCGGCTGGCGCAGCCGGCTGAAGCGGCGGCGGCTGGGGTATGTTGAAAGCCGGCGGCGCAGCAGGCCTGGGAGCCGTTTGCGGCGGGGGTGGCGGGGCCGGGGCTTCCTGGATTGGCATCCTGGCCGGTGGCTGCGGTGCGCTGGCGGCCGGGGGCGCTGGCGGCCGGGGCGCCATTTGCTGCGGCGGAGACGGCGGTTGCGGTATGTTGGCGGCCGGAGGCGCCGGCGGCCGGGGCGCCATTTGCTGCGGCGGAGGCGGCGGAGCCGGTTTGGGCATGGCCGGAGCCTGGGGCGGCGGAGCGGCCGGGGCCGGACCCTCGTCGGTCACGATCTTGCCGAAGATATCGTCCAGTTCGTCGTCCAGGCCGGCGCCCAGCAGTCCGCCGGCGCTCGGCATCCCCGCAGGCTTTCCTATCGGAGCCCTGGGGGCCGCCGGGGCTTGGCCCGGCGCGGCAGGCCTGGCCGCAGGTTTGGGCGCCAGGTTGGTAAGCCAGGCGTTGAATTGCCCCGCATCCTTCTGTTTGTCTTCCGGTGGTACCATATATTCAGACCTTTCAAAATTTACAAAAGCATTGATCTATTTAATTTTTATGATTTCAATCGCCCACTGTGATTTATAGCATTCAGGGCACTTTAAATATTTCTTTCCCCATACATGCGGTGTCAGAAAAGCATTTATCATTTTGATGTCAAACTCATGAGTGCAGGCAGGACACCGGTACCCGAATTTATTTGTCTGCCATTTGGCAAGCACCAACAATAGCATAGCGATGAAACCAAGAAATATTACAAGTCCGAATGGCCACTTTAATGGCGCCAAATAAGCACCGCCAACCGCAATCAAAATAAGGGCGAATAAAAGCAACAACAAGTTGGTTCTTTTATCCGTTTCATTATGTTCTCTGTACTGCACCATTTCCTCTTTACCTATCCGCGTAAATCAGTTTCATCCTTTGAATCCGTGTTCCATTATTTCCCCACGCCGCAGCACTTCTTGTACTTCTTCCCGCTGCCGCAGGGGCAGGGGTCGTTGCGCCCCACGTCCGGGCCGGACTTGACCACCGGGGCCTGTTTGGGCCGGCCCTCTTCGTCGCGGGGGATCATTCTCCGGGCGGCCGGGGCCTGGCTGCCGTCCTCGATCGGCCCGGCCGCCTTTGGCGCGGCCAATTCCGGCTTGAAGGCGGTCATGGCCACAGGCCTTGACTGGGGCGGCGCCACGTTCACCGGATGGGCCTTGAACAGCAGTTCGATGGTGGCCGAATCGATGGTATTATTCAGCTCCATGAACATGATATAGCTTTCCTTCTTGTACTCTATCAGGGGATCCTTCTGCCCGTAGGCCCTCAGGCCGATGCCCTCCTTGATGGCGTCCAGGTTGCTCAGATGCTCCCGCCACTTCTCGTCTATGGTCTGCAGCAGGGCAAAGTGCTCGATCCGCCTCATCAGTTCGGACCCCAGACTCTCCTCCTTCTGCCGGTATCGCTCCCGGACCGCTTCTTTGAGGTATTTCTCCAGCGAATCTATGGTCATCCCGTGATACTGGTCCTGGGAGACCGAAAGGTCCATCAGAAAATGCCGGCGCAGTTCGTCCTTGATGCCGCCCCAGTTCCAGTTCTCGGGATATTCCTTTTCATCGGTATCGGCGGCCAGGATGGCATCCACCACCCGGTCCATCATCTCGGCGATCTTATCCTGGAGGTTCTCGTCGGTCAGGGCCTCGTGCCTTATCTGGTAGATGGCCTCGCGCTGCCGGTTCATGATGTCGTCGTATTCCAGCAGGTGCTTGCGGATGTCGAAATTGTGGCCCTCCACCCGTTTTTGAGCGGTGCCGATCTGGCGGGTCAGCAGGGGATGGGTGAGCACCTCGCCCTCCTCGGCCCCCAGCTTCTCCATCACCCCGGCGATGCGCTCCGATCCGAACAGCCGCATCAGGTCGTCCTCCAGCGCCAGGAAGAAGCGGGACGATCCGGGATCGCCCTGCCGCCCGGCCCGGCCCCTCAGCTGCCGGTCTATGCGGCGCGATTCGTGCCGTTCGGTGCCGATGATGTGCAGTCCGCAGGGGACCTTCTCCCGGCACTTGAGCGTTTCGTAATGGGGGCATTGCTCCGGGGAGCCGTCATCGCTGACCAACCGGCAGTGCGGGCTCTTGACCACCCCCGGGCCCAGCTTGATGTCGGTGCCCCGCCCGGCCATGTTGGTGGCGATGGTCACCGCCTTGGGCTGCCCGGCATTGGTGACGATCTCGGCCTCTTTCTGGTGGTGCTTGGCGTTGAGCACCTTGTGATCGATGCCCTTGCGGGCCAGCATCCGGGAGAGGGTCTCCGAGACCTCCACCGACACCGTGCCCACCAGCACCGGACGGCCGGCCAGGTGCATCTGCTCGATCTCGTCGATGACGGCGTTGTATTTTTCGCGCCGGGTCCGGTAGATGACGTCGTCGTAGTCGGAGCGCCGGATGGGCTTGTTGGTGGGCACCACCGCCACGTCCAGCTTGTAGATCTCGAAGAACTCCGAGGCCTCGGTCTCGGCGGTGCCGGTCATGCCGGCCAGCTTGGCATACATCCGGAAATAGTTCTGGATGGTGACGGTGGCCAGGGTCTGGGTCTCCCGCTCGATGGCCACGTTCTCCTTGGCCTCGATGGCCTGGTGCAGGCCGTCGGAATATCTCCGGCCCGCCAGGATCCTCCCGGTGAACTCGTCCACTATCAGCACCTTGCCGTCGCTGACCACGTATTCCACGTCCTTCTCGAACAGGGAATAGGCCCGCAGCAGCTGTCCGATGTTCTGGTTCTTCTCCGACCGCTCGGAGAAGGTCAGCTCCAGCTTGATCCGGGCCTCGGCCTTCTGGGCCTCGCTCAATGATTCGTCGCTGTTGATGCGATGCATCTCCTCGGACATGTCGGGGATGATGAACAGCTCCGGCTCCTTGGGGGAAATGGTCTGGCGCCCCTTCTCGGTCAGGTCCACCACGTGCGATTTCTCGTCGATGGAGTAGAACAGCGGCTCGTCCAGCTCCCACATCTTCTTGTCCCGGATGTAGTCGTTCTCCACCTCCTGCATCAGCCGCTTGTTCTTGCCGTCCTGCAGCAGCTTGGAGAGCTTCTTGTTCTTGGGCCCGCCCCGGTAGGCCTGCAGCAGCTTGATGCCGGCCTGGTACTCCTCGCCCTCGGCCAGCAGTTTCTCGGCCTCGGCGGTGATTCGGTTGACCAGCAGGATCTGGCTCTCCACCAGTCGTTCCACCGGCCGCTTCAGCTGGTCGTAGCGGTGGGTGGAGTGCTCCACCGGACCGGAGATGATCAGCGGGGTGCGGGCCTCGTCGACCAGGATGGAATCCACCTCGTCGATGATGGCGTAATAATGCTCCCGCTGGACGCACTGCTCCAGGCTGCCAGCCATGTTGTCCCGCAGGTAATCAAAGCCGAATTCGTTGTTGGTGCCGTAGACGATGTCGCACTGGTAGGCGTCCCGGCGCTCCTGAGTGCCGGGCTCGGTGTCGTCCAGGCAGCCCACCGTCAGGCCCAGGTATCGGTAGATCTGGCCCATCCACTGGCTGTCGCGCCGGGCCAGGTAGTTGTTGACCGTCACCAGGTGCACCCCGCGCCCGCTTAGGGCGTTCAGGTAGACCGGCATGGTGGCCACCAGGGTCTTGCCCTCGCCAGTGGCCATCTCGGCGATCTTGCCCTGGTGCAGGACTATGCCGCCCAGCAGCTGGACGTCGAAGGGCACCATCTCCCAGGGAAGCTCCATGCCCACCACCGTCCAGCTTTTACCCGTATGGCGGCGGCAGGCCTCCTTGACCGCGGCGAAGGCCTCGGGCAGCAGGTCGTTCAGGATCTCCTGGTCTTCCCGCCCCTGCTGGCGTTCCTGGGCGATCCTAGCCTTGAACTCGGATGTTTTACCCTGAAGATCGGACTCCGAGAGGTTTTTATATTCCTCAAAATACCGGTTGATCTCATCGATCCTGGGCTGGAGTTTTTTGGCATCCCGTTCATACTTGCTGCCGAACAATTGTGTCAGTATCTTCCCGAACATAATATCTTATAACATTCTTAAAATTTAAACACTTATCCAAGCAAATTTAACATAATTTTGGTGATTTTGCAAGCAAATAAGAAGGGGAACGGCCTTTTGACCGGTCCCCTGTTGTTTACAGTTTGTACTTATTCCATGACGCTGTGAAAAACATCCATCACCTTACCAGGAGAATCGGCCTGTTTCAACTGCTGGCGGACGGATTCCCGGCCCATGGCCTGACCTATCAGTTTAAGCACCTTCAGATACCCCTGGATATTCTCCCCGGCCGAGATCATCAGAACGATCTTGACCGGCTGGCGGTCGTCGCAGACATAACCCGGTATGGGTCTCTTGAGCGATATATAGATGATCACCACCTCGTCGGTGGCCGCTCCGGACCGGGAATGCGGTATGGCGACCCCCTGCCCCAGGGTGGTGGGCGAATCCTGCTCCCGGTGCCACAGGCTTTCCAGGAACGCCTCCCGGTCGAATACGTATCCCTTTTCTACCGCCAGATCGACCGCCTTTTCGAACAATTGCTTCTTGTCCGACACCTCGGCTTCCAGCATTATCAGGTCGCTTTTTAAATAATCGGACAGGTTCGGCTGGCGGTTCTCGGCCAGGGAAACGGCGTAATCTATGGCCTTCTCCAGGTCGTCGGGGAAGCTATCGGCGCCAACGTTCTGGATGATCTCCAGCTCGTGCAGGATCTTCCTGACCTCCGGGCGCATCCCGGATATCAGCACCCTCTTTTTTCTGCCCCTCATTTTCTGGATGATGCTCTCCACCGCCTGGGCCCCGGAGGCGTCCACTATGGAGACCCCCTTCATGTCCAGGATCAGGGTGTCCGGCATGGCATTGGTGATCGCTTTGGAAAAGCTTCGAACCGCACCGAAGAACAGCGGGCCCTCGATCCCGAACACCGATATCTTGTGCCGCTGCATGATCTTTTTGGTATCTTCGGAGATGGATGACAGATCCCGTTCCAAAGCCGGGATGATGCCCAGCTGGCTCACCCGGTTGATGAACAGGAAGGTGGCCATCAGCATGCCTATCAGAACGGCGGAGATCAGATCGGCAAAGACCGTCACCAGCATGGTGGTGACAAAGACCAGGGAATCGGCCAGCGGTGTCTTGGGCAGTATTTTTATCGGCTCCCACTCGAACATGCCGACGGCCGCCATCATCAGCACCCCGCTGAGGGCCGCCAGCGGTATCCTGGCGGCAACGGGAGCCAGGGACAGGATAACAACCACCAGGATCAGCCCGCAGATCACTCCGGACAGCTTGGTCTTTCCCCCGGAACGGATGTTGATCATGGTCCGGACTATGGCTCCGGTGCCGGCTATCCCGCCGAACAGGGCGGCCGCCGAATTGCCGATGCCCTGCCCCACCAGCTCCCGGTTGCTGTTATGCTCGGTGTTGGTGACGCTGTCCACCACCACGCTGGCCAGCAGGGTCTCCAGGTACCCCAGCATGGCGATGGCGAACCCGGCCGGGATGGCCCGGTGCCAGCTGGCCCAGCTGGCGTTGGGCCAGGCGGGAAGCTGCAGGACGTTGGGAATGCTGCCGACGATTCCGATGGCCGGCGATCTTATAAAAGCCAAGCTTTTCCAGTCGAAGCTGTACAAAAAGGCCCCGATCCGGTCCCCCAGGAAAAAGGTGATCAATGACCCGAACAAAAGGCCCAGAAACAGTTTGGGAAGCGATCGGTTGATCAAAGGGACGATTATTATGAATGCTATGGTGATCAGGGCCACCAGCGGGGCGCTGAAAAAGGTTTTCAACTGCTGGCTGAAGATCAGGATGGCGATGCCGTTGGTGAAGCCGGAGATCACCGGCTGGGGGATGAAGCTGACGAACTTGCCCAGCTTGAACAGTCCCATGGCTATCTGCAGGATCCCGGCGATCAGGCAGGCCAGCAGCAGGGCGTTGATGTCGTGGAACTGCACGAATATCTGGGTCAGGATCACCGTCATCCCGCCGGTGGGCCCGGTGATCTGCTGCGGCGTGCCGCCGAACAGCGAGGCGAATATTCCGGTGAACACCGCACCGTAAAGCCCGGCCACCGCCCCGCTGGGATCGCCGTTGGTGGCCAGGATGCCGAACCCCAGGGCCAGCGGCAGGGCCACTATGGCCGAGGTCAGCCCCCCGGAGAGATCGCCCTTAAAGCTGGTAAGGTCAAATTTTAGATAGTCCTTGAAATCGAATTCCCGGAAATACTCCGCCGGGTCGAATTTTTTAGCCAATGCCTGGAGCCTCATGGGATGACGCCTTTCTTAATCAAAAAGTTTATGTAGGGACAGCCCGGCCTTCAGATAGGCCCTCTGAATGAAGGACGGATCATAATGTTTACCGAAATAATAATATAACGATCGGCGGTGCTCCTCGGCCATTTTTCGTTTTTCCTGTTCGGTGCTCTTCCCCCAGTAATGGATCAGCTCGGCCCGCGGCACCACCCAGCTCTCCCAGCCCTTCAGATGTGCCCGGTAGCACAGGTCGGTATCCTCCAGGTACATGAATATATTTTCGTCGAACGGACCGACATCGTCAAGCATCTCCCTGCGCATTATCATGCAGACCCCGCCCAGGGCCTCCACTCTGCGGGGCTGGTCCAGAGAGATGTCCTGCTGCAGGTATTTTTTAGAACCCGGGTTGTCCGCCCAGAGTGACGATAAAGGGGATTTTCGGGCAAAAAGAATATTGCCGTAAGTGGGAAATCTTCGGAATGTCGGCTGAAGAGTCCCATCTTCATTCAGAACCTTGGGGCCGGCCAGTCCCGCCTTCGGGGTGTGATCCATGAATTCTATCAAAGATTGAAACAGGCCCTTTCTTATGACCGTATCGGGATTGAGGATCATCAGGTAACGCCCGGAGGAAACAGCCATCCCCTGATTGCAGGCCCGCCCAAAACCGCGATTATCGGGGTTCTTGATCAATTTGACATCGGGGAAACCTGCCGATATTGCTTCAGCGCTGCCGTCGCTGGAGGCGTTGTCCACAACGATCAGTTCCAGCCCCTTGTCCGGCCAGGGCCACTGGGAGCGGACCGATTGCAGGCACTGTTTCAGCAGCTCCCGGACGTTCCGGTTGACTATTATTACGCTCAGTTCGATCATTTTCATCCCTAAAGAAAATAGAGACGAATGTTTCCGTCTCTAAAATATTGTCTAAAAGCTGTGCTGGTTATAAGCGGCCCAACAGGCGAATCAGCTGCAGGCGCCATACCATCCAGACCGCCTCGTAGATGATCTTCCGGGACATCTTGGACTGCCCCACTTTGCGCTCCTCGAAGATGATGGGCACCTCCACCACCTTGAATTTCTTGTAATAGGCGTTGAAATGCATCTCTATCTGGAAGGCATAACCGTTGGATTTTATCCGGTCCAGGTTGATGGCCTCCAGCACCCGGCGGCGGTAGCATTTGAATCCGCTGGTCAGGTCCCGCACCGGCACCCCGGTAATGATCCGGGCGTATATGTTGGCGAAGTAGGACAGCAGCAGCCTCTTAAGGGGCCAGTTGACCACGTTCACCCCGTTCAGGTAGCGGGAGCCGATCACCAGATCGTATTCCTTGATCTTCTCCAGGAAGACCGCCAGGGTCTTGGGCGGGTGGGAGAAGTCGGCGTCCATCTCGCAGACCAGATCGCATTTGTGCTCCAGCGCCCACTTGAAACCGGTGACGTAGGCGGTGCCCAGGCCCATCTTGCCCGGCCGGTGGATCGCCTGGACCCTGGGGTTTCGGGCCGCGATATCATCGACGATCTGGCCGGTGCCGTCCGGCGAATTGTCGTCAATGATCAGCACGCTGATGATCGGATCGATCGACAATATCTGCTCGATGATCGGGGTGATGTTACCTTTTTCGTTGTAGGTCGGAATGATCACCAGACAATTCATTTCTTTCTCCCAATGATCGCCAATGCTGTTATCCCGGAAAGGATCATTATAGCAGAAATTATGCTGATTGTTAACCCTAATATGAAATATTTCGAATGGTATTTGAATTCAATCCGGTGCCTTCCCGCCGGGACCGGGACCGCCCGAAAGGTGTAATTGGCCCGGAAAACCCTGGCCGGAGACCCGTCGATGAAGGCCTGCCAGGCCGGGTAGTGGTTGTCGCTGAAGACCAGGATGCCGGGCTTGTCGGCCTCGGCGGTCATCAGCACTTGATTGGGCTGGTAGGAATCGATGACCACCTGGCCGGCCACATTTTCCGAGGGAATAAAATCAGCCGGATCCTCCTCCAATATGACCGATTTCGAGGGGTCGAAATCCGGTTGTTTCATCCGGTCCAGAATGCCGTCGCCCTGGGCAATATTTTCATAACGACCCACTATCCAGGCCCGGGGGAGGACGGCCTGATTTTTGAATATCTTCACCCGTCCGTTATAACAGGAATCGGCCAGCACGAAGCTGGGATGGTTCACCGGCTGCTGCATCAGCAGATATTTTACGTTGAGGATGTTGAGAAATGCCGGCGCCTGGAAGAGATTGTGGAAGTCGGGAAGCAGCCTTTTGGGATCGGTGCCCACGAATTCGCCGTACCGTTTCAGGGGGTTGGGATGCTCCCCCCCCACCGTCTGCACCCCGAACAGCGAGAGGTAGTTGCCCTGCTGGTGAACCTGCAGGGGCCAGGTCCGGTGGATGCCGGCGTCTTTCTCCAGGGTCCGGACCACCTCATCCTTGGCGAAATATTCCTCCGGCCCGGCTACGATCTTGATGAATTTGGCATCAACCCGCCATAGCTCGAGGAAGATCAACAACGCAATTGCAATTGACCACCACCTGAAGGGCAGTCGTTTTCTGGTCAGCAGCACCGTAAGGATGGCGCCGGCAGCCAGGAAGGCGTAGGCGATCCAGAAGCCCCCGACCATCTCGGGAAAGCCCTGCCACAGGGCCTGGGCGCCCCATCCCTTGGCGGCAAATGCGGAGAGCAGGGAGGTCATTCCATCCTTGGCCGCAGAGAACATGATGCCGAAAAGCAACACCATTCCCAGGGCGACCAACAGCCCATTATGCATTTTCTCCTTATACTCCCCGTTAATCAGGGACTGAATGCCCATTGCCATCAGGACCACGGTGGCAAAGGAAAACACATTGAATATCATGGCCGGACTGCGGAATTTGGCCATGCCCGGTACAAGATAATAGATCAGGTAATACAGCGGAGTGAATCCGCCAAAAGCAACAATTAAGGCAAAGCCCCCCAGGCCCAGGAAGAATATCTTCAATTTCTTTCTTCTGCTGTATAACAATCCCAGCAGGGCCAGCAAGAACGGAATGACCCCGAGGAATTCGGTATGAAGTTTAAGGTCCCTCCTGCCCCAATACCAATGGGTCGGTCCCTGCTCGGAGTTCTTGTCTATCATGCCGGAGAACTCCGGCCAGACGATATTGACTATCTCCTCCGGCGGCATGGAATATGAGGTGGCGAATTGGTATCCCTTGTCCTGTCCCCGGGGGGAGAATTTCAGGTAATGGTTCAAGGGAATGGCCTGCACGGCATACAGGGAAAAACCAAAACCAAGGATTATCGCACCCCTGATCAGGCCGGACGATAAAACTTTTTTCAACGGCAGGCCGTTCTGGTGCCTGGAGTACAATCTTGCCACAGCAAAGAAGAACCCGGTGATCAGCAGGTAATAGGTCATCTGGACGTGGGGGGAAAGCAGTGCCAAACCTATCACCAGCGCCGAGCATAGCGACCACAGCAGCCATTTCTTCCAGACATCCGACTCTATCGATCTGTAGATGAACAGCAGCAGCCAGGGCAGCAGACTGGATACGATGATCTTCCCGTCGTGGCCGGCATATATCAGGCTGACCATGGCCCCGGTGAACATATAGGCGATGCCGGACAGGAATGAGGCCGTGCCGGAGAACCTGAGGCTGCGCAGGAATAGGTAGGTCCCGAACCCGGCCAGGCAGACATGGATGAAATAGTTCCAGGCTGTCATCTGATGGGCCGGCATAAAAAATCTTAAAATCAGCGACGTTGGATAAAAAAGATCTCCCGCCACAGCATCCACATAAGGCAAGCCACCAAAAACATCGGGGTACCATAGCGGAAATTGGTGCAAATTGTTTATGACATGAGCGGCAAAACTACGGCTCATAAAAGCACCGGCTACGAAATCGGTGCCAAAAACCATAAAATTGGATAAAAGACCCTTGCCGAACAGTACTCCGGCAAATATTGTCATTATCAATAATGCCGTCCAGGGTTTATCAAATATATCGCTATAATGAATGTCTTTGGGTGTTTCTTTTATAGCGTCTTTTAATTGTTTTTTCTTCATAGTGGTTTACTTTATTATTGTTTTCTAAATTTCAATCCAATAAGAGCCATAATTATCTCGAACAGGGTCATCCACAATCTTGCCAGAGCGGAAAGAATAATAGCAATCGGTAGCGGCATATAAAACTTAGAAAGAACCGTCAAGGCCCCTTCCCGTACGCCAAGCCCTCCAGGCGCAATAAAGCTTAAGAAACCCACCGCCCAAGAACCGTTGTATATGCCGATGATATCGGGAAGCAACCGATACTCGATGCTATAGAAAGATCGTATCAACAAGAAGAACGCGCCTCCCTGAATGATAGCGGATATGGCGAACAAGCAAAAAGCCTTGAAAAGGTGGGCTTGTTTTATTTCAAGCTTGATCTCCTTTTTCAAGAACCTGCTGGCCAGCCATTTTAAAGAGATTGGCAAAAGTGGTGAAAAAAACACTGCCAGGGCAAAAGGGATCGGAATCAGCAGATACCATATCCAAAAAGGCAGGCCGTGTTTTATTAGAAACGGCAAGCTGAAGCAAAAGGCGGTCAGAGAACCTAATAACAGGGCCGTCATTTCCAAGATCATTGCCGTACCGCTGATCTTCTCTGAAATCCCTTCGGCTTTGCATAAATAAACCCTTCCACCTATCGACCAGATGTGCCCTGGTATATATTTTGCCAAATAAGAGCCGGTTATAACCCACCAGGACTTGCGAAATCCCATACCGCCGCCCAGAGCCTTTAAGATATGCTGCCAGGCTATTACCGAGCAGAAAAAGGAGCCGGCCAGCCCGACAAAAGAAAGAAGGACAAGAATATAGTTAAGTTTTATTTTATCAAAAGGGATATCATTCCAAGTAAAATATAGTTTCCGACTCAGGTAAATTATGATTATTGAGACCAAAAGCAAGCCTATTGCTTTTGACAGAAATCTTAATGTCTTTTTTTCTATTAACATCATACGTCGTACAATTATTTACTTGATCTCGGCTCAGCCACGACCAGTATATCATAACAAAACCCCGGGCGTTTGGAAAAATATCTTTGCAGGGCTCTGATTGGAATAAAGCCCAGCTTCCCTCTAACATGGATGATGTTGAAATATTTGTCACAGATCTCCATCAGTTCCGTCAGAGATAATTCCGTATAATGTGTCGGATCAGGGGACTTCCCGCCGAACCAGGACCAAAGCTGGACGACATACTTATAAACCACCTTATTGGGCGTTGTCAGGACCAGCCGTCCGTTGGGCTTAAGAATCCTGATGAATTCTCTTAACGCCTCCTCCTGGGCCTGTTTGTTTGGCAGATGCTCCAGGACCTCAACGAATAATATCGTATCAAAAGAATTATCCTTAAATGGCAGGACCAATGCGTCACATTCAGCCAGCCTTCGATTGATCGATTTTATTTTTTTTAATCTTGTATGCGACAGGTCCGCTGAAATGACGTTTAAGCCTTTTTTAATTAAGGGAATGCTAAATGCTCCATCACCGCTGCCCAGATCAAGGATATCACCGGCAGCATAAGATAGAATATCTCCAACCCAGTCTGAATACTTCGAAGCATTATATTCCCTGGATTGTGCTTCGCTTTCTATCAACTCTTTTCTTGCATCAACGGACATATTCACCTAATATCATAATCGTTTGCAATAATATCATAATACAACAACTTACGTCAATAAAAAAGGCATGCCGCAAAAGCATGCCTTTTTCACTCATAACTGACCTTATTTTATGAATGGTATTGTTTTTGTGTATGTTTTATTGGCAATGCTCATTCTGCAAATATAAATTCCCGCAGATACTTTGTTTTGCCCAGCGTTTATCCCCTCCCATTTTATTGCATGGCTACCGGCTGGTTTAACTTCATCACATATTAATTTTATCAACCGCCCCGTGATATTATAAATGGCAATTTTGACTTTTTGGCTGCTATTAAGATTGTATTTTATATTTGCTCCTTTAAAATTGGGCAGCAAATTAAATTCTATCCTGTCATTATTGTTGTTAAATAAACCTGAGATACCCGAAGCCAAGGTGTAATCTATCGACACTTCTTCTATAACCGGTGATTCAAAATATTTATTTGCAGTGGATGTCAGCTTATATTGTACATATTTGGAATTAGGAATGCTGGTCTTGGCTCCCTTTGCAGCAACATCCATCCACATCGACCAGCTTCCGTCTTCCGGATCGGTTGTATTCCCGGATCTTAGTGAAACTGACAAACCGGTGCTGTCTGGTGCTTGGGCTGTCCAATTTACACTTCCCCATTCATAAATATTCAGGCCGTCACCGAATACCGAAGACCCGTATATCTCGGTATCGCCTTTATTGTGAACATTGCCATTATCTTTTGTGGAAATATGGCCATAGGAAGAAGGAAGGGAATCGTAACTTAGATACCCTGTTTTAGAAACACCGTGAAAAATGTAACTCCATCCCCCGTAACTGTTGGTGATCAAAACGTCATTGACGCTATTATTTGATATTTTTCCCACCAGTGCGCCATGGGCCCCGTTGGTGGGAAGTTCGGTTCGAGAGGTAAAATTTGGCCCCCAATAAACATATGAATTGATCTTGTGCGACACATCGTTATACCAATTGGCAAAGATTATATCGTTATCGCCATCCCGGTCAAGATCTACGATCGTGTTCCCAATGGCAGAATGGGTTTCAAGCTCTTTTCGCGGCCTGGTTTTAAATCCTGTGGCACTTCCCCAATAAATATAAGAATTGATATTGTAGGTTGATCCATTATGGTGATTACTGAATACTATGTCGAGCCAGCCGTCCTTGTCAACATCACCGATAGAAACACAGTATGTGCCGTATGTTTCCAGCGAGTCCTTGGAATTATTATTATAAAATATGGAATCCTGTATTTTCTGGCCATAATAGATGTACGACGGAATACTGAATGTAAACCCACCTGCTGGGGGGTAACTACCCTGTTTATTTGGAACCACAATATCCAAAATGCCATCTTTATTCAAATCTGCCACAGCTATATCAGATGAACTAAAACCGCCAAGGGTTGTTCTGTTAAAACTCCGCCGGTTGTGTTTATTGCCCCAAAATATATACACCTCCGTGTTATACATGCTCGAAACCAGAAGATCAAGCGCACCGTCATGATTCAAATCAGCCAGGCAGTTGCCGTGCCCGCCAGAGGTCTGAAGCAACGTTGTGTCGCCGTTTGTAAAACCATTCTTACTTCCCCAGTAAATTGTAGAAAAGCTCCCGTAAAAATTACTTATCAATATATCAAGATTGCCATCCCTGTCAATGTCGTCAATGGAATTTCCCGTTGAACCATTGGATGGAAGATATTGGCAGCTATCGCTGGAATAGGTCCAGTCATGTTTTCCCCAATAGATGTAAGTACTGGAACCCTCAAGGTTACAGATCACCAGATCCGCCCTTCCATCCTTATTGAGGTCATAAAGAGCACCCGGGGCAGTTTTAATACACCCGCTGTCGGATCCGTCGGTGGAGGTGAAAACATTGGCGTTGAAGTCGCCGTCGGCGAAATCGGCCTGGCTGGCCTCACGCCAGGTTCCGGCCCATGCATTGTGACCGGCTACAAATAAACAGGCCATAATGATGACCACCGCTATCTTTTTCATTGTTTTGCTCCAAGCATTATTTTTCAGAGTATGACCATTTATACTAGAAATATACTCCTAATAATATCCTGTGTCAAGAAAAAAATAAATATTTTTATCCGAAGACTTTTTTATAAACCGCCAAGGTCTCTTCCGCGGTATTGCCCCAGCTGAACCTTTTGGCCCGGGACAGTCCCTTTTGGGTCAATTTCCCAGACAACTGGCCGTTCTCCAGAACCTCCAGAATCTTGTTCTTCAGCGATTCCTGGTCGGTGGGATCGATCATTATCCCGGCACCCCCGGCCACTTCGGGCAGGGAGGTGGTGTTGGAGGTTATCACCGGGCAGCCCGAGGCCATGGCTTCCAGCACCGGCAGGCCGAATCCCTCGTATAACGAAGGAAAGGCCAGGATATCCGAGGCGGCGTAATAAAACGGCAGATCGTCACCTGGGATATTATCCCTGACCAGGACCCTGCCGGAAAGGTCATTCGATGACAGGTAGACCTGATCCGATTTCGATATCCGCCCCACCTTTATCAGGACGACGTCCTTTCGGACCTTTGCCAGTTGACGGAAGGCCTTCAATACCGTGATGAAATTTTTCCGGGGGGCAGGGGTCCCGACATGAAGTATTATCCTGTCGTCTACCGCCAGGCCCAGTTTCTGCCGGCATTCTGCCTTGTCCCGGGGATGGTATTCCGGGGAGACCCCCAGCATGACGGGCGTGATCTTATCCGGATCTATCCGGTAGATCCTGACCAGGTCATCCTTGGTAGCCTGGGAGATGGAGATGATGTGGTCGGCTTTTTTTAGGCCCGAATATAATATCCGGCGCCAGTATTTTTCCAGGAGCGAGTCCGGCATTATAAGCGGGATCAGGTCCAGGCAGGTTATTATCCGTCTTTTGCCGGGCTTGAGGAAGGATAGGTTCTGGCTGAGGATATGGATGTTTTCGCCGTGGGCATAGGCCCGGCTGCAATTTTTCCAGAAAAGAGGCCTGGCGGCCGATTTAGCTGCCTTAAGTCTGCTGTCCAGGCCGTTTTTGCCGTAAAAATCACAGGAGCCGCCCTGGTAATTATAATGGACAAATCTTATGCCGGGCTGGCCCTTTAAGGCCCGGTGCAGATTCCAGGCATATACCCCGGCTCCGCTGTGTTCCGGTTGATCGTTGATGAGGTCTACATTCATGCGACCCGATCTTCCCTTGTTAAGTTTAAATAAAAAACGGGCGGTCAAAGCCGCCCCGTGATCAGGACCTTCTAGATCTCCAGCGACAGATCCAGCCTCATGGGATGGCCCAGACCGGGGAAAGGCGTATAGGCATAGTCTATGGAATATTTTTTGTATCTGATGCCGAAGCCGGCGCCCAGGCCGGCAAAGTCGTCCAGATCCGACCCGTTCTGGATGTTCCCCAGGCTCCCGTTGTATCCCAGCCTGAGGGACAGATGTTTCATAAAGTTCAGCTCCGTGCCGAAATTCATTTTAAAGGGATTGTCGACGGCCTTGTTGCCGGCCAGCAAAATGACCAGCCGGTCGGAGAATGGCCGGTACTCCATTCCGGCCCGCACCGTCAAAGGCATCTTCTCCTTGGTGGCGACGAAAGCCTTGGCCGCCATTCCGAGGTTGTTGACCGACAACCCCAGTTTCAGGCTGGTTCCGTAGTTCCGTTTCTTTTTGGCCATAAAAATCTTTTGAGCCACCGTGGCCGGGTCCAGCTGATAGATGCAGCCCAGGTCGACCGCCCCGCCGGCCGCCGAATAATCCAGGGTCTGGTCGTAGATGCCCTTGAGGCTGGCGCCGGCGTAAATATCCTTAAGCAGCTCCCGGCCATAACTGGCCTGGAGGACAAAGGACGAGTAGCTAAAATCCCCCAGCCCCGCTCCGGTGGGATCTAAAAGAGTGGTCTGTTTGATATCTCCGCTGTTCAGGTAGGACAATGACAGTCCGGCGGTGGATCTCTCCTTTAGGGGATGTATATAAGTGACATTGCCGATCTGGATATCGGCAATATAGTTGACATATCCGGCCGAGATCTTTTTGGCATTGCAGTAGGGCAGGGCCCCCGGATTGTACAAAATGCATGAGGCGTCCCCACCCATGGCCACGGTGGCCTCGCCCAGTGAGGCCGGCAGGGCCTTGACCGGCACCCGCAGGAAAGAGAACCCGCTGTCCTCGGCCCGGACCGGCAGGGCGGCGGCCAAAATAAAGCCCGTCAATATGATGATCTTTTTGATCATTCCTTGATATCCCCCTGGTTATTGGGCGACAAGAAGAACACCTTCTGCCAGCGGTCGTCCGAATCGATGATCTGGCTGTTGTCGAAATTGAACGACGGGCGGGCCAGCACCGAGGCAAACTCCTGGCGGTGCATCCACAGCCAGTCCTGAACCTCCTCGTGCTCCAGGTTGTTCAAAAAATGCACGAACTCCTCCAGGGCAAACCCGCTCTGAGACCGGCTCTCGAACCAGGCCTCGATCTCGGAACTGTCCAGGCTGGACAGCAGTTCGAACAGATCGCCCCAGTCCTTCTCCAAACCGATGGTATTTCTACTATAGCTTTTGAAATAGGTCATTATATCCTCAATGGTGTGAATGATTCCGGTCTAATGTTACCCGAAAAGCAGCCGATTGTCAACCTAACCGTAATCCAATATAAATGAGGCTTTATTGCCGGGATACGGTATTAAGCCCTTTCTTGCTGTTGTGGCGGGGATGTTTGGCCACGGCTCCTATGGCGTTGACCAGCGCGGCAATGACCTGCACCTTCAACTGTGAGGTGGACATGTTGACCATGGTATGTATATGCCCCCCCTCGCTGGCAACATAGTGGGATGGGAGCTTATTAAGGGCAAAGGCCATGATATCCAGCTGACAGGTGCGGCAGTGGCAAAGGTCGCCCCGGGCCAGCAATACATTTTTCAGCTCCTCTTTTACCAGCTTTTCGGTATAATTGGTGAGCTTTGCCATCGGTCTCTCCTTTTGTTTTTATTTGGCCCGGCCCAGCAGGGCGGCCCCTATCTGGCTGGCATGAAAATTTATCCGTTCGAAATCGCTCAGCAGGTCCAGATGCATGGTGCTGGTCTCCCGGGATTCCTTGAATCCCGCCTGCAGCCTTCCCAAGTGCTTTTTGTAAAGCTCCTTTTTCAGCGCCAGCACCTGATCCTTGCGGTTATGGGCATTTCTGGCCAGCTCCAAGTCGCCGGAGGCCAGGGCCCCTATGGCCAGGTCCAGGGTGGCCAGGGTTTCCCGGTAGAGCGATCTGATCTCATCCAGCCCTCCCTCGGAAAAGGCCAGATGCTGTTCGATCTTCTTGGCGGCATGTCCCATGATGTTCTTGCTGATGACATCGCCGATATTCTCGATATCATTGACGATATACAGCAGCTCCACCCCGCGGCTGGACTGGTCGCCGGAGAGGTCCTCCTGGGTTATCTTCACCACGAAGGGGGTTATGGCCTCCTCCAGCAGGTCCACCTTGTCGTCGTCGGCCACCAGCTGGTTTCTCAGGCAGATGTCGTTCTTCTCCAGAACCTCACAGGAGCGGACCAGCATATCCCTGACCAGGTCGGCCATTCTCAGCAACTCCTGGGATACTTGGCCGATGGCCAGCGAGGGCGTCTCCAGAGCCCGGTCGTCAAGATATTTTGGGGCAAATGTTTTTTGCTCGGGGGAGACCATCGGGATCATCTGGTTGAGGAATTTTCCGAAGGGCTTAAGCCAGGGCAGAAAAAGCAGCGAGGCCAGGACGTTGAAAATGGTGTGGGCATTGGCTATCTGCCTGGCGGCATCGCCCCCGAACCTCTGGACCAAGGCTATAAAAGGAGCGATGAAGATCAGGGCTGCGATCCCGGCCAGGACCTTGAAGATGGTGTGGCCCCAGGCCACCTTGATCGATTCCTGATTGCCGCCCCAGGCCGCCATCAGTGCCGCTCCGCAGGTGCCGATGTTGGCCCCGATGATTATGGGCATGGCGGCCGGCAGGGCTATCAGGTCCTGAAAGGCCAGGGTCAGCATTATCCCGATGGTGACGGCCGAGGACCTCACCAGCAGGGTGAACATCACCCCGATCAGCACCCCCAGCAGCGGGAGGGAGCCCATCCCGGCGAACAGGGCCAGGAACCAGGGCATGGATTTCAGGGGCAGCAGCGAATCGGCGGTCAGCTTCATGCCGAAGAAAATAAGGCCGAAGCCGAACACTATCTGGGGATAATATCTCCAGGGTCGCTTTCCGGCTATCATCATGGCCAGGAATCCCGCCACCACCAGGGCCAGGCAGTAGTCGGACAGTTTGAAGGCGATCAGCTGGACGGTGATGGTGGTCCCGATATCGGCCCCCAGGATCACCCCCAGCACCTGGCTTAAGGATACCAGTCCGGCGTTGGTCAGGGACACCAGCATCACGGTGGTGGCGGTGGATGATTGAACGATGGCCGTCACCAGTATCCCCACCCCCAGGCCCTTAAAGCGGTTGTCGGTCAGGCTCCACAGCATCTGCTTCAGCTTGGTGCCGGCGGCCTTCTGCAGACCCCGGGAGCAGAATCTGATGCCGAACATAAAGAGCACCAGGCCGCCGACGGCCCCCAGCAATGATATCAGCCACCAGTGGTTCTGGTAGGAGTTGAAAGAAAAGGTGACCGCCTTTTTGGGGTTGGCGGCCAGGTGCGCCTGAACGTAGATGGTCTCCAGCTGCTTATGGGGAATGATCCGGGAGATGGCATTGCCCTTGAGGTCGGAGGCCGCCGTATCGGGTTCCAGCTGGGCGGTGCCCTCCCCCACCGGAACGAAGACCACCCTGGCCCCGGCCACCGGCCGGCCCCGGGCATCGGTGATCTGCACCACCAGGGGATGGCCGGCCGGCTTCCCGATGGTCACCGCCTGGCGGTCGCCGGAGACATCCCTGCCCAGAGCGTCCACCGCCTTGCTGATGCGGTGGTTGGCCCCCCACAGCGGCATTGAAAAAAGCGATGCCGCCAGGCCCAACAGCAGTATTTTTGGGATCCGGCTCACTCGGCCAGGTTGACCTCTATCACAAAGATCCCTTTATATCCCAGGGCCTTGGCCCGGCTCTTGAGATTATCGGCGTCCTGGCGGGTAAGGTTGTTTCCCACCTGGACCTTGTAATAGGGCTCGGCCTCGGAGACGTAGACCTGTTGGTCGCCGAACTTCCACCGGGCGTCCTCGGCCACCTTGCGGGCGTTCTCCAGGGTGGACGAGGCGAATATCTGGACCCTCCAGCCCCAGACGCTCTGGACCGCCCCCTTGCTGCCAACATACTGGCTCCCCGGGGCCTCCGGGGCCGGAGGGGCCGGGGTGACCTCGGTGAACGGCTCCTTGGCCGGCTCCTGGACAACCGGCTCCTTGACCGGCTCCGGCACCGCCGGTTTTTGGGCGGAGCATCCCGCCAGAGCCGCCAGGATCAGGACAATTGATAAATGTTTGATCTTCATTCAAGCCTCCTTCGCCCATGAAAATTGTTTATAGATATCCCTTAAGGTCCTGGTTGGCCCTTACCTGCTCCAGCAGTTTCCTTACCTCCTGGGCCTGGGCCCGGGGGCAGACCATCACCGCGTTCCCCGATTTGACGATGATCAGGTCGTTGACCCCCACCGCCGCCACCAGGCCCTCATCGCACAGGGCGATATTGTCCCGGCAATCCAGCATTTCCACCTGGCCCAGTTTTATGTTGCCCCGCTCATCCCGGGGATGGAACCTCTCCAGGGCCTCCCAAGATCCCAGGTCGTCCCAGCCGAACTCCCCCTTGATCACCGCCACCTTGTCGGCCTTTTCCATGATCCCGTAGTCGATGGATATCTTCTCCACCGCCTGGTAGAATTCGGAGAACTTCTCAGTGCCGGCCGCCAGGCCGCCCTGGGCCTGCCACTCCATCAGCTGCCCGTGGAGTTTGGGCAGGTGCTGTTTGAAGCTCTGCAGGATGGCGGCCGCCCTCCAGATGAAGATCCCGCCGTTCCAGTAAAAATACCCGCTGCGAAAGAACCGGTTGGCGGTGTCCCTATCCGGCTTCTCCCGGAAACTTTTGACCATGAAGCAGGGGATCCGGCAATTCGGCAGGACCTCCCCCCGCTCGATGTATCCGTAGCCGGTCTCGGGCCGGTCGGGCTTGAGCCCGATGGTGACCAGGTAGCCCTCTTCGGCCAGCTCCACGCCCTGCAACAGCACCTGACGGAACATCTCGACATCGACTATATGGTGATCGGACGGCAGCACCATCATCACCCCGGAGGGGTCTTCTTTGAAGATCTCGGCCGCCGCCACCGCGATGGCCGGGGCGGTATTGCGCCCCATCGGCTCGCCGATCAGCCTGACTTCCCTTATCCCGCTCTGCCTGATGGGATCGATCAGGTCGGCGCTGGTCACCACCCACTGCCTCTCCCGGCTGGTCAGGGGCTCCACCCGATCCAGGGTCTCCTGCAGCATGCTGTCCCGGCCGGCCAGGGCCAGCAGCTGTTTGGGTTTGTTCTCCCGGCTTTTGGGCCAGAATCTCTCTCCTTTGCCCCCGGCCAGGACCACGGCATAGATGTTGCTCATTTTACCTTTTCAGCTGATTTGTTGGTTCTTTATCATGGCCGCCAGCAGGGGCAGCATTATCTCATGGTGGCCGGTGATGGAATACCCCTGGCCGCCGCAGGAGATCGGGCGGCGGACCACGTTGAGGTTGGGGCGGTAGTGCTGGATCATGTCGAAGTTGGCGGTGGTGAAGTTTTTGGCCGGATGCCCCAGGTTGCGGGCCACGGTCAGGGCCTTTAAAAAGACCTCCGGCAGGATCACCGACGACCCCAGGTTGATGACCACCCCGCCGGACAGCTTCGAGACCTCTTCCGCCAGTATCCGGAAATCCCGGTGGCTGGCGCTGCCGATGGCCGCCCCGTCGGCCGAGGGATGCTGGTGGATGATGTCGGTGCCCAGCGCCACATGGACCGTAACCGGTATTTTCAGGCGGTAGCCCTCGGCCAGCAGGCTGTGGTTGATGAAAGGGAATCTCCCCTCGTTCAGCATCAGCCCCAGGGTTTCGCCGAAGCCCAGATCCTGGGCATCGCCCTGGATCACCGCACCGTTGATCAGGTCGGCCGTCTCCCGGGCCATGCCGAAGGACCCGTCCTCCAGCCCTATTTGGACATCCTCCGAGGTCCGCCCCCAGCAGGCCAGCTCGAAATCGTGGATGGCCCCGGCCCCGTTGGTGGCCAGGCCGGTGATGAAGCCCCTTTTCATCAGGTCGATGATCACCGGGTTCAGTCCGCATTTTACGGGGTGGGCCCCCATCATCAGGAGCACCGGGCGCTTTTTGCGGCGGGCCGTATTTACGGCCGCCGCAATTTCCCGCAGGTCGCGGGCCCTGAGAACGTCCGGCAGGCCCTTGATGAAATCCTTCAGCGGCCTGGCGGGATCGGGCACGCCGGCCAGATTGCCCTTGCCCACCTTGCTTTTGCGCTTGGCAATGGAATACCGCTTGACCTTCGTCAGGTCGGCCTCGGGGTATCTTCCCATATCGTTCCTGAAATAATTATTATTTTTCGGTGATGCCGGGGCTGTATTCCTTGAGCACCGCGTTGATGGAGCCGATCAGGATCTTGCTCTTCATCAGCACCGGGATCTTCCGCTCGTCATTGGTCAGCCACACCAACAGCCGGCCCTGGTTCTCGAACAGCCCCGGGGTCCTCAGGACCGGCTCCACCAGCAGGCACTCCACCTTGCCGAAGATGGTCTTGATCTTCTCTTTTTTGTAGACCTTGACCTCCAGGGGGTAATTCTTCTTGTCGGTGTGGTTGTCTATGTAGATCGACTTCCCCACCTCCAGCGGGAAAAGCCGGGCCCAGTACAGCGAGATCAGTATGTCCTTGGCCTCCGGGAACAGATCCACCTCCTGGCCGGTGCTGTAAATGGCCTTTCTTTTCTCCTGGTCGAACTCCACCGATTCCTGATGGTGATAGCCGCCCTCGTTGAGCATCTTCTGGTAACGCAGGGAGTACAGCTTCTCGTGGTCCACGAACGATTCTATCCGATCGTGCACCCGGTAGAAGAAGGAGAAAGTGGGATTGGACCAGGTTTCGTTGACGATGTGATAGGCCCGCCGGTCCCGGGCCCAGGTCAGTTCGCTGTCCACCCGCATGAATGAGGTGCCGGCTTTGATGAAGGTTATTCCGGCGCCCTTCCATTCGATGGAATAGGTCATCTTCTCGCCGCGTTTCAGTTTTTTCCCGGAGATGGTGGATCTCAGTGTATCCGCCACCGGCAGGTCTGCCCAGGCGATATTTGACAATCCCAGGAACGTTATCAAGCAGAGTAAAGTACTAATGCCTTTTGATGATCTCATAATGCAACGCTTATTCTCTATTATCGTTTTCGGTCAATGACCGGGTTTATTTTCGAATAGACCTCGTCAACCGTTATCTTCTCCATGCAATCGTATTGGGGGCATTTCCGGCCGGTGCATTTTCGGCATAATCCCACCGGAGGAATAAGCGTTGAATGCCCCGGACCATACGGCCCCCAGCGCTTGGGATGGCAGGGGATCATCGGGCAGTACAGGCCGATCACCCTGGTCTTCACCGCCGTGGCGATATGCAGCGGCCCGGTGCTGTTGGATACCATCGATTCTGCCTGCGACAGAAAGGCCGCCAGCTGCGGCAGGGACAGGCCCGACACCCAGGCCGGTTGGGTTTTAAGATGAGTCTGCAGTTTTTCTTTGAGGTGTTCTTCCCCCGGCCCCAGGGTAACGACTATATTTGAATTTTGAGATTTGAGATTTGAAATTTTAATTTTATCAATAAGCTCGGCAAACTTTTGGAGCGGCCAATCCCTGGCCGATCCGCCGCTGCCGGGGTGTATGGCCATGAACGGCCGGTTGATGTCGATGGTCCCGGACAGTTTCCTGGCCGCCCGTTCTTTAAGCTCCGGCGGGATGGATATCTCCGGCAGGTATTCTTTGCCCTCGCCGGAAGGCAAGCCCAGCCCGGTTCTCACCAGGTCCAGATTGTGCTCCAGTTCGTGCTTCAGGCTGAATTTGCGGTGCTGTTTCACCCGGCGGTTGAACAGCAGGCTGTACCATCGGTAGGCCGTCCCGATCCTGACCGGGATCCCGGCCAGCCGCAGGGCCCAGGCCAGCCGTCCGGTGGGATGCAGCAGTATGGCCGCATCGAAAGCATGGGCCTTGAGGATCTTGGCCAACCCCCGGGCGCTTAAGGCTGGATCGTCATTGATCACCTCATCGACCGATCTTGAGAGCGCGATCAGCGGGGCGGTGTATTCCCGGGCCAGAAATGTTATCCGGCAGCCGGGATACAGATCCTTTAAAAGAGCGGCGGCGGGCAGCGACAGGACCACGTCCCCGATCCGGTCGGTCCTTACCAGCAGTATGTTTTTATATGTTCTATCAGACAATTTATTGAAGAAATATTTTAATTTCAACCTCACCCTTCCCTCTCCTAAAGCATTAGGAGAGGGGGTGGTCAACGATTTATCTTTAGATGATTATACCCCTTCTTGGCCGCCTTGAAGATGGCCCCCAGGTCCAGATCTTTTACGCATTCCAGGCTGTCGCAGGATCTCTTCCAGCAGGGGCTGCAGTCCAGGTCGGGAACGATCTTCTCCCCCCGGCCGAACAGCTCTATCTCGCTGGCGCAGGACAGCCCGAACCACACCACCACCTGCTTTTTGAGGGCGATGGCCATGTGCATGGCCGAGGTGTCCCCGGTGATGACAAGATCGCAGGCGTCCACGTAGACCATGCCCCGGCGGATGCCCTGGTCGGTGGGGCTGTTGATGATGAAGGCCCCGGCCCGGTCCTTGATCTCCTTGTTGCGCTGGCTCTCGGCCTTGCCGCCCAGCAGCATTATCCGGGCATTGGGCAGCTCGTTCTGGATCCGGCCGATCAGCTCCAGATGCTGTTCGACGGTCATCTTCTTGTTGGGAAACAGGTCGGAGCAACCGGTGTTGAAGCCGATGACGATATCGTTCTTCCCGATCCCGTTGTCCAGCCGGTATTGCCGGGCCCAGTCCTTCTCCTCCGGGGTCAGCTCCAGCACGTAATCCTCGCCCTGGTAATCCAGCGCCAGGGCCTGGGCCAGAAATTGGATGCCAGTCACCTGGTTCTTCTTGAACTTCAGGTCGTCGTCTATCCCCAGGCGGTAGGCGTATTCGGCCTCGGGGTTGAAATGGGTGATGGCCCCGTTCTGATCCAGGGCGAAGCCAAGTTTCTCTTCAGCCTGAATCAGCATGGCCAAAGCATCCGAGCGGTAGGCCTTGTCGATGGAGTAGATCTTGTGGTACTTGATGGCCTGGAGAATGGTGACGGTCTCGAAATCGTAGGGCCAGATCCTGTCGATGTAGGGGTTGTTCTGCAATAATGGGATGGCCATCGGCAGGGTCACCCAGTGGAGGGTGCTCTGGGGATCCTGGCGCTTGATGGCCGGCAGCAGGGCGGTGGTCATCAGCACTGCGCCCAGGGCGTCCAGGTTGATGATCAATATCTTTTTGCCACGGGGCTTTTGCTCCTGGCAGGTCTCGCATAGCCAGCCCGGCCGGCAGGGCTTGTAGCCGTTAAAATCCTTGCAGTCGATGGTGGGATTCAAATTTCGTAACCTATAAGTGGGTTAATATATTACAATTCGGGACGTTAGTGTTTTATTATAACAAAATAAAGGGAAATTGCAACAGAAATATGCATGGCTGTTAAATTTAACCCGTTATCATTCCATGCAATGGCTTTTATCATTTCTTTCGGTAATTGCGAGGTTAGCTTTTCACAATACCAAATGAAGCAATCCCCGAGCTGCTTTCTTTCTACAAGCCCGGGTGAGGACCGCTTGGTATGCAAAATAATGGCCGTCTCGCGATGACCATTCATTAGATTCTCAACGATACGGTTGAAATTCAGTTTGAAAGGTAAAATAAAAAGACGGTCTTAAAGGCCGTCTAAAGTTATATTGATATTTTATATTTAAACAGGTCCGGGTCCGGCACTAAGAACCGCCCGATCCGGCAATCGTAATACCGCGCCCCGAAGTAATCCAACCCCGACCAATCCCGCTCCTTCCGCTTACGCTACTATTCATCTTCCTCGAGTGCCACAGCTTCTTTATCTCTTTACAGCTACAGCGGAGGCACTGGCCGTGAACTTGCGGTTATTTTAAAAACACCCGTTTTGATGAATGAACTGTTTACTAGTAAATCAAATAATTAAGGATGTACCTTAAAATATGAAATATACTTATTATCACTCTCTTTTTCATGTGATAACCAAAATACACATAGAACACCATCAACCGCAACTGTTATCCTTGGTCCTACAAAACCAAATGATTTGGGGTTATTATTAATTTGTTGGATATTTTTAGAACCATCCTCATTTATAACAATATATTCTTTTTTATCAGAAAACACAAAACAATGAATTTTCCCAGTCTCATCAATTACCGCATCTCCGAACAGTGTTCGTCTATTGAGGGAATCTGTGCGATCTACTGTGTAGTCGTTCTTATTTATTTTTATAAATTGTACCATATTATTTGATGGCAAATTGATCGAACTTTCCCAAAATGCAACGAAGCACTTGTCGTTACTTATAAGTTTTAACGGAGAAGCCATTGGGGAATGTGTTTGTTTATATTTTCTAGCAAATATTTTTTTTCTGATTTTCCACCCTTTTTCGTTTAAACAAGCAAACCATACATTGTCTCCCTTATTGTAACATCCGTAATCATCAACCCAGATTGTATATAATCCGTCGAGATCTTGATTATATTTTATTCCATTGACACCTTGCACATGATATTTGCCGCGCTTTTGTATATTGATTCTCCTTTCACTACACAAATTTGACAATGGCAACAGATAATGTTTCAAATATCCTTGAAACAAATCGTGGCCAATATTAAATACAAACTGCCTATCGCTAATATCTGCATAGGATAAATACCCTTCGTCTTTTCCCGAAGGCACAATCATGAGATCAAAGTATTTATTCGCGGGATAAGACAATAATTCTTCAATAGAACCATTCCCTGTGCATAGGTTTTGCAATAACAACACAGCCATATTCTTGTCTTTGGCTACTTCCCAATACAAATCGAGACAGTTATTTTTGCCCTGTAATATTTGTACTGGTTTTTTATACGCAAATATCCACGGTGATTTTATACCAGCAATTTGTTTTAAAGAATCATCGGTAAACTCAAATACATTTATAATATTTTTATTAAAATTAGTGACGCAAATATATATTTTTTCTTCCGTTTCACACAAATCATATGCCAGAATATCATTAGTCTGAAGCGAGATCGAGGTAACGGCGGATATTTTACTATTTTGGCCATGTGCATTATCTAATATAATGAGACTTGCGAAAGGAATAATAAACAAAGGAAGTGCCCTGATTCCTTTCACAAATCCTCCCATGAAGTTTTTCTTACTCAAGGGGATACTCCTTTTTTAAGTTTTCGCTATTTACATTAATAAACTTATTTATGTAATGACTTGTAATATCTTTTATTGCCACATCAGCTGGATCATTCTCATCGTACGGCCGATCCGGTGTCTTTTTATCAAATATCGATTCAACGCTATGGCCAAATCGCAGGCCAACAAACAGCCCTCTGTGGGGATGTCTATAGCTATCTTGCAATGAATGCAATGATTCACCAAAATCTGCGACATTTCCTGTTTCAATCGATTTTTCTACCAGTTGAATCGCATCATTTGTAGATATAAAATGTTTTTTATAAGGTGATGAGAAATTATTGATTAGATTTTTCACAGCTGAATTTAAATTACCCTGAAAGGGATTAACACCATATATATCATCCACGCTTTGGTTTGCATAACTAAGATCTCTGGAAAAATTTAGTGAATTTATCTTACCATAACTTGCATCTATTGCGAGATTAAAGGTTAATACATAGTGAATATCTATCCCACACTTTCCGGTAGGATCTTTGTACTTATAGGGGTTATTCAAACAATACGAATACCGGTTCAGCCTTTGCGGGTTGGATAAGATCCCTTCCTTGGGAACGCCGAACAGGTCCGGGTCAGGCACCAAGAACCGCCCTATCCGGCAATCGTAATATAATGTTAATTAAATTTATTTTAGCATATATGCTATGGATAAATATTAGCAGTTTTTGAAAAAGTATATTTATAAAATATTTGGTCATTAATTAAATAACCTATCGCAAATTCAGCTGTCGGATAATCTTTTATCTCAAAATCGATAATAAATACTGCATTTTTATCATAATGACCCTTGATGAATACTTCCGATATTTTTTCAATAACAGCATTACTTTGCTCTTGTTTAGGCATGATATTTTGCAACTCAGATAAAATTATATTTTTCGTCTTTTCATTTTCTTTAATGCTCAACGTGCCATATAAAATAATAGTGTTGGGCTTAATGCTTAAATATGTTTTATATAATAATGTATCTTCTATTGGCCCATATGATATAGTGACATTATCTATACTATTTGTTTTATATTCTTTTTTTATAAGATCTTTTTTCGTATCTATAAAAATAATAGCAACTTCCGTATCCACTTGGGTTTTATGATTTATTTTTTTTTCAATCTCCCCAAAGCTTGAATTTAATATCGAAGAAAATTCATATCCAAAAGGTTTTATGGTTACACTGGGTTTAATTATTACTTTCCCAACCACTTTATCCTTCATGCCGTTGTTGTAACAAGATATATTAAGCAAGGCACAGAAAGCACAAGCAACAATATAATAATATTGCATATTGACACCTATTTTAATAGATTTTTAAGGTCATTAATTAATTCTCCTGGTCTAATTATCATAGCTGTACCTGATGGGTGCTCCTTGAAATTAGAGATGAAATCATTATAATATGACCAGGTTTGAGGATCGTCCTTGCTATAACCCTTTGAAACTGGAGATTGAACCGTAGGCACCGTCCAGCACCCAGCCGTCCCTGATACCAAATTCTCATCCGAAGCCGGATTCCCTGCATGCGAATGAATATGGTCGGCTACACTTTACCCTTGTTGTTGTGGATTTGGTGCTTCTGTCGGCAATGCTTCATTGCTATTGATTATTAATGCATCATGCTTAGGGAAATACGTTCCCTTATGTTTATCAAGCTTATAATTATAGATGCCACTTTTTACGGCTGCATTTGTGTTTTTTATATCAGCCCTTGTTTTCATTCGGTATACTCCGTCAGGTAGCCAACCATTCCACACCAGTGCCAGCGAACCATACTGTGCACTGCGATTATATTCTACGGCTAATATAAATCTACCGTCTGGATCAATGTACTTATATGGATTATTTACACAATAAATATATTTGTTCAGCAGTTGTGGATTCAATAAAATACCTTCTTTTGGTTCGCCTATAAGCGCTGGGTCCGGTGTTAAGAACCGCCCGATCCGGCAATCGTAATACCGCGCCCCGAAGTAATCCAGCCCCGACCAGTCCCGCTCCTTGGCGGCCTGCCTTGAGCAAGACCGCATCGTGGTCGTGTCGAACGGGTGAACTTGTTATTATTATTGTGCCCTGCGGCTTAACCGCAGGGCACAATAGGATACGCCGTTGCCTACTCTATTATTTACTTCCCTAATTCATCAACGTAACTTTTAAATATTGCCAAAGCATCCGGTTCTCTTTCTAATAATGCATCATGGTGCTCATTGTCTTTAATCAACTCCTTATAACCCCAAGACGCTTTTACAAGAATATCCGGTTCTGTAAAAAAGTCCCTGTAATACCACCAATCGGGAATTTTATCATCTAAAATATCAAAGCACGCAGTAGAATACCAATTGGGAAGGTTATAGTCATCACAAACCAATAAGCATACTATACCGTCCGCAAGGTCCATGCCAAAAACATCGTATTCTTTACCAATGCTTAAGTCATATACAGCTTCATCTTCTTCCCCTTCTGCTCTAATACCCTTGATTTGATATCCGCGATTATATTTGCACTTTACACGCATTTTTTAACTCCTATTTGAATTTAAAATCAGCTACCGTGTTTGTCCTTGTGTTTCTTAACCAGTGAATTTCTACTCCATCAATATTTCTTGCCATTTTTACCCACCCTTCAGAGGCATGCCATATGGGGTCCTTCATTTGAATACGCAATTTAGCGCCTTCCAATGGATTAGCCATTACTTTATCCATTGCAGCTTGCTCTACGGCATTTTTCGCCACGTTGCGCCCAGTGCTTAACTGCGGTATTTGCTTTGGCGAACTCGCAACTTCATTCCCAATGATCCCTGCACCCTTGGCGGCAATGGATACATAGGCAACAACCTGTGCGGCCCGCAACACATCCTGTCCCACATAGCCCACGGTCTCCCACAGGGTGTTATTGCCGTTTATCGCATTGTAGGTCCCCACCCCAAAGCGCAGGAAATCATAACTGCCACGGATCACGCTTTCGGTGACATAGGCCGTGGCCGGGGTCATGGTGATCGAGGCGGTGGCCTTGGAGGCTTCGCTGAATATCGTCCGGCTGAGGAATCCGTCTATGGCATCGGCCCAGTCGTAGGGAGCTTCGCCGTTGGGATCTATGAAGCGGTATGGGTTATTCAGACAATACGAATACCGGTTCAGCCTCTGCGGGTTGGATAAGCTCCCTTCCTTGGGCGCACCGAACAGGTCCGGGTCCGGCACTAAGAACCGTCCGATCCGGCAATCGTAATACCGCGCCCCGAAGTAATCCAGCCCCGACCAGTCCCGCTCCTTGGAAGTGAACTTGCGGTTGTTGCTGTAGGTCCCGGTATAATTATACTGCTTGCCGAACGGGTAGTAATTGTCGGTGCGCACCACCGTGCCACTGGAATTGGTTATGGCCTTGGGCGTCCCCAGGTAATCGCAGTGATAGTAATAAGCGCTGGTCCCCTCGACCTTTACCGCCAGCTTGCCGTTAAGATAAATATACTTGCACTTAAGGGCATTGTACTCGTCGTACTCCGCCAGGGTATTGTTCCCGTTGCAAACGTAATATCTGACATAGGGCGGAGTTTGTGGCACCAATGCCGTGACAATGCCGGGTGAATAGTTTCTGGGCAAACCGTTCTTCTGATACTGCTTGACCCTGACGCCGTCTCCATCATACCAGTAATTGGCCGGATAGCCGAAATTGCCGTCCAAAAAGTACTTGAGCCGGCCGGCCGGATCGTAGGTCATGGTCAACCAGGCCCATCCGCCGTCGCTGACCCCGGTCACTTCCCCGGCCCCATTATAAGTATAACCCCAACTATCCGCCGTAGTCAATCGGTTTGTGGAGTAATTATAGGCATAGGTTGAGCTGTATTCCACGGTCTTGGCGGTGATGTTTCCGTGAATATCATAGCTGTATGAATTGCCTGCCCATGGTCCGTTGGCGGTTATCATCCGGTTGACGTCGTCATAGGCATAGCTCTGATTGTAAGCGCTGTTGATGTTGTCGGTCAGCGTGGTCATATTCCCCACCCCGTCATAAAGGTAAGAATAGCCTATGGCACCCGACACGCTGATGCCGCTTATCCGGTAGCGGTTATTGTAGGAGATGGTGGCTGTTTTACCGTTGGCATAGCTGATGGTGGCCTCCCCGCTGGAGGGGTGATAGGTGACCCCGGTTATGTAGCCCGATATTGCCGTTGTCCGGTTTCCGTTATCATAGGTATAGCTGACGGAAATGTTATCGGGATAGATGATGGAGGTCAGATTGTCCCTGGTATCGTAGCCGAATGTCAAATTATAGGTGCGGCTTTCGATGTTCATGACTTTTGATGTCATCCGGTCGGCATTATCGTAAACAAAAGAATATGACACTACCAGGGAACTCAGACTGGTTCGGTTGTTGGCATTGTCATATCCGATGGCCACATCGGCCGAATCGCTGGGATAATCGATGCTGGTCAGGCGGTTGATATCATCATAATCGTAATTGATGGTGCGTTCGGCATCCGCTCTTTGAGTGACTAAACCGATGGCATTGTAGGCATAATTCACCGTTCCCGCTTCGGGGGTCGTTTCCGAGACCAGGAAATTAGTGGTGGTATTATAATTATACGTCCTGATCAGGCTGCCCTTGGTGATCTGAGTCACGCTGCCCAGGGTATTTCGGGTATAGCTGGTGGTCGCGATTGCATCAGCCACTTGCATCAGCCAGCGCTCGTCGGGGTCGCCAAAGGCCTGGTAGGTATAGGTTACGTTCTTGCTCCTCTCGTCATTGACCGTGGTGTTGGCGCCGGAAAAAGTATAGTTTATGGTCGTAGCATCGGGATTGGTTATTTTGTTTATCCTGCCCAGGTTGTCATATTCAAAACTTCGTCCGATATTAGTGGATGTATGGGGGTAGGATTCGTAGGACTTCAATCCCATATTATTATAACTTATGGAGGTATTAACCCCCACCACGTTGGTGGTGCCGGAGGATCTTCCCAACCCGTCGTAATTCTTTTGTGACCAGTAACTACCCCGGGCGCTCTTTTCCCAGGTGCAATTGCTGGCATAAGTGATGGCGGTGTAATCCCCTAAAGGTGGGGTGATTCTTGTTAAACGATTGGCATTGTCGTAAAGATATGACGTGGTCTTGCCACGGCCGTTGGTTTCCGTGGCAACCGTTCCCTCCCAATTTATCGTCCTGGTAATGGAATATATCGGATTTTGTATGGTCTGGGGCAAGCCATAGGCATAGCTGCTGTAGTCGATCCAACTCCCGCTGGCATCGGTGACCCGGTCGATATCGCCGTTGGTGTAATAAGTAAAGGTGGTGGTTACGCCGTATTTATTTTCCGTCAACACGCTGCCCTGGGAATTATAGGTATAACTGATGCCGAAGCTTTGCCCGTTTACGGTTACTGTTTTTGTGGCCGGTTTGTCAACCACATAATACGTGCCGCTGCTCCAGTAGGTTAGGGCGGTGGTTCTGGTGCTTTGGCCGGTCTCGTTGATGTTTTGAGGGTTGCCGTAATTGGTAAAATTGCTGTTGGTGGTGGTATAATTGACCCCGTCGCGCGATATAACCGTAGAACTCAATAAGGGCACAAATATTTGCGTATCGTAGGCGTCATATAGCCATTCCCGGTCATTTGAGATATAGGTGGATTTTATCCAGGTATAGGTTTTGGCTTGGCTTGTCCCAATCGATTCATACACCGGCAAGCCCATCTTCCATTTGTTCCCGCTGCTATAAGAATTATAAGCGCCGTTATAACGATATTCATATACCAAGCCGTTGGGAGCAGTAACTTGGGTTTTATCTTCAGTGCTTTGGGCGGTTGGTTGAATATAAGAAAAGCTCCAAGTATTGTTATCAAGCTTTCTGGTGCTGACCACGAAAAAGTAATTGGTAAAAGTACTAAAGGTATACGTTCTGGTTACGTATGCATATTCGATTGTCCCCCCCTGCGGCGTGGTGATCTTACTAAGTTCATAGGCAGGTCTGGTGGTGGTATATAGATAACCCCAGGAAAACCCGGCCGGAGAAGTCACGCTGGTCAATAAGGGGTGGGAATAGGTAAGGTTATAGGCATAATTATAGGTCTTTCCATTGGCGGTTATCTGGGAAAGCCTTAATTTTGTTGTAGTGTCGTATATAAAATCCACTGTACGACTATAACTATTATCATAAATATAATCTATTACCATTTGAGATAAAATAACAGCGTACGCTATAGTTATGGTATTTCCATAAGGATCCTGAATGGATTTTACCGGGTAACATGTATTACCGTCTATATAATATGCATTCTCATCGCCAAAAATATATTTAATGCCATTGGTCATAGTCAAGGCGTAATCGCCATTGCCTATGTTTTCATAACGCCAGTATTCCTTGGTTATCCAGCGGGCAGTATTGTTTTTATCGCTATAAGCAATATGCTGGGAGCCATCTGCCAGTTCAATTAATGGTTGGTACTTGCTGTCACCCCCGGGCGTAGTGCCGGTCGGGCGGATGACCCGTCCCATGTGCATGGACCAACCCAACCCCACAACAGAAGTGGAGATATCAACCAAAGCCTCATCTACGGTTCCAATATTCCGCCAAACACTGCTGTTGTAATAACGCATTATTTTTAAATCCAGCCCGGCCTTCCCCGGTAACATCAGATCGGTGTGTATTATCGTCAGATTTCCGGTAAAGGGATCCACTTTTTCATAGGGCATACCCTGAAATGCATTTCTGTTTGGGTTTTGGCCCCGATAATTATAATATACATCATCCGCGGCTGTTTTCGATCCGCTGCTGACCTGGGGGATAACTATTTTCTCTTTGTACACTTTTGCAACTAATTGGGTGGAAATAATTGCAGAAATGAACAATGTCACTAATATCTTTTTCATTTTTCTTACCTCAATATTGTTATTTTGCCCTTGGCAAAACTGTTGTTGTTATCCGATAAGACATAGAAATATATTCCGGCGGAAACCTTTTCCCCGCCGTTGTTCATGCCGTTCCAGGTTATTTCGCCGGATGCTTGTGTTATATTTATTTGCTTAACCAACTGGCCCAAAAAATTATATATATTAATTTTTGAGTTATTGCTTAAGTTATTGAAATTAAATTTTATATTGCCTGTTGCCGGATTTGGGAAAGATGTGAATTTCAGGCCTTCAACTTTTGGCGCAACATCTTTTAAAGCCAAATTTATAGTCTTCGAAAGGACAACACCTGATTTATTGCTGATTTGAACAAAAACATTTGCTGTATCAGTTTGAAATTTTGATCCATCAATACTGAAAGGAAAAGATAATTCAATATCTTCACCATTGGGAATAATTACTTCTCTTTTGTTTTCTATGTCTGAAAAAATAATATTTTCAGAACACTTTTCCAATTCAACAGTGAAAGTATTTTTATTATTGACCTCTTCTGCTGCAACCTCAGATACAATGTTCAAAATATCACCGTTTTTGATCTCTAAAATTAAAGTATTATTTTCTATAGTTAATTGATCACTGGTTGCATAAACAGAACTAACCGCTGTAATTAATAACAGCATTAGCAATGTAGCCAACAGGGATGAGGTTTTTTTCATGGCTTTTCTCCCTAAAATAAAAATTTTTATTAATAGACAACCCATTTTACCTCGTATATAAAAGCAAACAAACAATAGGATTACACTCAATATCCGTGCCAATTAAATATTATATTTTTTGTTAATTGTAATGCCTTGCATTACAATTTGTTAGAATTTATCTAATGATGCTGCTCCCTAACAATAAAAAAGGCCAATGAGACATTATGTCTCATTGGCCAATGTAAAAATACGAAATATTTCGTTAAACCATTGTTAAACAACAATATATAAATTATGTGACTTTTGGCACACTTTTTATAAATGTCTCACTTTTACTTACGCCCTTTTTTCAACTAACTAGTACAAGCCTTTAAGTAAACAAACCTTAATAATTATCTCACATCTCCTGCCGGCCGGTCAGGGCCCGGCTCAAGGTCACCTCGTCGGAGAACTCCAGGTCGCTGCCCACCGGCAGCCCCCGGGCGATCCGGGTCACTTTGATCCCCAATGGTTTGACTAATTTCATCAAATACAGCGCGGTGGCCTCGCCCTCGGCGTTGGGGTTGGTGGCGATGATCATCTCCCTGACCTCGGTCCTCTCCAGCCGCTGCATCAGCTCCCTTATCCGCAGGTCGTCCGGGCCGATGCCGTCCAGCGGCGACAGGTGCCCCTGCAGAACGTGGTACAGCCCCCGGAACTCCGAGGTCCTCTCGATGGCCAGCAGATCGTTGGTCTCCTCCACCACGCAGATCAGGGCCGGCTCCCGCTTGACGTCCCGGCAGATGGTGCACAGGTCGTTCTCCGAGGCGTTGTAGCACTGGACGCAGAAGCGAACCTTCTCTTTCAGCTCCACAATGGCGTTGGCCAGGGCCACCGCGTCCTCCTGGCTGGACTTGAGCAGATAGAACGCCAGGCGCTGGGCGGTCTTCCGCCCGATGCCGGGAAGCTTCATCAGCTCGTCTATGGTGCGCGACAGTATTTCCGACCCGTAATGCATAAACCTTATTATATTTTAACCACCAAGGCTCCAAGGCACAAAGGAGAAATCATTTTACCGGAAGAAATTGGTGACTTAGTGTCTTAGTGGTTGTTTGTAGTTCTAAAACATTCCCGGGAGGCTCATGCCGCCGGTCAGGGCGGACATCTCTTTGGCCGCCAGGTCGCGGGACATTTTTATGGCCTCCTGCACCCCGCTCAAGACCAGGTCCTGCAGCATATCGGCTTCCTCGGGCTTGATGATCTCCGGGGAGATCTTTATGTCCAGGATGTTCTGCTGGCCGTCGGCCGTCACCCTGACCATGCCGCCGCCCACCGAGGCCTCCACCCTTTTGTTCGCCAGTTCTTTCTGGATGCTTTCCATCTTCGATTGCATCATCTGGGCCTGCTTGAGCAGGTCGCCCATTCCCTTGGCCATCGTGTCTCCTTTGTGTTCTATACTTGATGTCACCCTGAGGTCAGCTTCATATCTGTCAGGCCGAACGGGTGAACAGTGCCATCCTACAACCTGTGCAACCTCGAAGTGTACTCAGGATGACAGTTAATAAGCATATACTTAAATTGTCACCCTGAGACTAGCACCTTGTTTGACAAGCCGAGTGCCTCCGCTAAGTGCCTCCGCTAAAGCTTTGGCACTCGAGGAAGTCATACATTAAAGCGTAGGCGGAAGCTACTGCACTTAAAGAAGACATTAGAGTAGCGTAAGCGGAACGGGTGAACAGTGCCATCCTGCAACCTGTGCAACCTCGAAGTGTACTCAGGATGACAGGGTTTATTGCATATTTTGAAAATTGTCACCCTGAGCCAGGTATTGCCGATCCGTTTGAATCCGAAAAAAATCCTGATGATCCGCGTCCAATGGTCCTACACCACTTCGCCGTCCACCGCGTCCATAAAGCTTTTCAGCTGGGGCGATTCCATGACCTCGGACTTGCGGCGGTCTATCTCATCCTGCCGGCTCAGGCGCTGGGGAGTCTCCTTGACCTGCGGCGTCTGGGAGGCCTGCCCTTTTTCGACCTGGCAGACCACCTTGAGCTTCTGGCCCCATAATTTAAAGGTCTCCTCCTGGATCAGCTCCTGGTAGGCCTTGTCCTCCAGCGATTTCTTGTGAAAGTTGGCCTGCGGGCCGAAGCTCAGGATAAGATTTCCGTCGCTGACCCCCACCGGGCGGGCCGAGGCCAGGCAGGTCCCGGCGGTCATGTGCCGCTCCTGGACCGCTGTTATCAGACTCTGCCACAGGGATTCGAAATCCCGGCTCAGCGGCTGCGGTGGAGCGGTGTACTCGGCCGGTTCTTCTTTAATCGGACTGACGTTCAACTTAGCTTGCTGGGGAGGTTTTAGGGCCGGGGCCGGCGGTTCCTCCTTTTCGGGATCGTCCCCGCCCTGGTCCAGCAGTTTTATCACTTCCTCCAGCCGGACGGTGGAGTCAAGGTTGCAGAGGCGCAGGCAGGCCATCTCCAGTATCAGCCGGGCCTGGGAACTGCGCTTCATGGTGGCCTCGGCGTCGATCAGAATGTTGGCCATCCGCAATATATCCCGGTCATCCAGGCCCTGGGCCTGCTGGGTGAATTTCTCCTGCTCATCGGGGGTCATCTCCCCGGCCGCGGTCCGGCCGGAGCCGGCGGCTATCAGCAGCAGCTTGCGCAGGTGGGCCAGCCATCCCAGGATGAATTCCTGCAGGTCGTAGCCGCCAACGGCCACCTGGTCGATCAGCGACAGGATGCCCGGCTTGTCATGGGCCCGCACCAGCTCCAGGGCCTTGAAATACATCTCCTCGTCCACCAGGCCCAGCACCTGCCGGGCGTCATCGGCCTTGATGCTGTTGCCGCTGAAGGCGATCAGCTGGTCCATCAGGCTGATGGAATCGCGCATGGAGCCCTCGGCCTTCTTGGCCACGATATACAGGCATTCGTCCTCGGCCTTGACCTCCTCGCCGGACAGCATCTTTTTGAGATGGGACACGATCTGGTTCAGCTGGATGCGCCGGAAATCGAAGCGCTGGCAGCGGGACAGGATGGTGATGGGCACCTTGTGCACCTCGGTGGTGGCGAAGACGAAGACCACGTGGGCCGGCGGCTCCTCCAGGGTCTTCAGCAGGGCGTTGAAGGCCTCCTTGGTCAGCATGTGGACCTCGTCGATGATGTAGACCTTGTACTTGCCCTGGGTGGGGGTGTATTTGACGTTCTCCCTCAGGTCGCGGATCTGGTCGATGCCGCGGTTGGAGGCGCCGTCTATCTCCAGCACGTCCATGCTGCGCGAGCCGGTGATCTCCAGGCAGGAGGTGCACTGGTTGCAGGGGGTCTCGGTGGGCCCCTGGGCGCAGTTGAGGGCCTTGGCCAGGATGCGGGCGGTGGTGGTCTTGCCCACCCCCCGGGCCCCGGCGAAGATGTAGGCGTGGGCGGTGCGCTTGGTGCGGATGGCGTTGCGCAGGGTGGTGGTAACGTGCTCCTGGCCCACGATCTGCTCGAAGTTCTGGGGCCGCCATTTGCGGGCTAATACAAGATAGGACATTTTTTAGACAATCTTTTTAATTATTTTATTTTTACTGTATCGAGCGAATTGCTCCATTTGTCATTCCCGTCCCGCATCAAGTGTGGGATAAATTCCGACGGGAATCCACCAAAAACCTGGATTCCTGCTTCCGCAGGAATGACTGACAGCCTTGTTAGGCATACCAAAAAAAATGATTTGCAACAAAATGAAGTTATTTAGTGATAAACTAAAAAAGAGGGCCAGGCTTATCCGATAACAAGGAGAGATCTTGCGTACCGTTGCTACCTTCCGGTCCTGGCGGGGTTGGCAGTCTTCGCTTCCATCGGGCCCGGCCCATATTCAATTTTATCAGAGCGGCGGGGATTTGTCAACGATTGGCCGTTACTGCACCCCCACCTTGAACAACCCGCCCACCGCCGACAGGATCAGAATGAAGGCCGCCCAACAGCCGAACACCGTCCAGTAGCTTTTTTTGCGGGGCGCCCCGGAGAAGACCGAAAAGCCGATGGCCATCACCACCAGCATCCAGAGGGTGAAGAAGTCGATATGGTTCAACAGTCTAACCAGGAAGCCTTCCTCCATCTCGGCCGGGAGCATCAAACCCAATGAGGTGCTGACCTTGGCGGTCTCCTTCAGGAACATCAGCGGGACCTTGAGGATGGCTCCGGGAATGCCGATCAGCGAACTGTATACTGCGGCGGTGAACATCTGTTTAAAATCGGCCTTGTGGCCCAGCATGGAGAATATCCACCAGAAGATCAGCCCGATCAGCAGCAGCCCGGCCGGCATCAGGATCAGGTTGCTGGCCAGCCCGGCGATCAGGGGGATGGGCCCGCTCATCCTGGCCTGGATGGCCTCCACCTGCTCCGCCGGGATGTCGGGATTGCCGGCGATCTTGGCCGCCTGCTCCGGCATTATTATGGTGGGCAGGATGATGGCCGTCACCATCAGGGTGAAGACCACGCTGACGATCAGGGGTATCAGCCAGCGGGGCTGGTCCTTCATTCCTTCAAAGACCTTGTCCGGCTGGTAATAGATGCCCAGAATGTCGTTCAACCATTTCATGCTATTCTCCTTCCTTAGGTTAAATAACCCTAGGTTTTGTCATTCCTGCGAAACCTGTCCTCGCGGAGGCGGGGAGCAGGAATCCATATTCTTAGTTGGATTCCCAGAAATCAGTAATCCAGGGCTTCATCCCTCACACAAAGGCACAGAGACACAGAGTTTTGTTTAATATTTTAGCGCCATTATGTATGTCTATCAGATAAAAATGATCGTGTCATTCCCGCGAAGACGGGAATCCAAGCCTGGATGCCCATTTCCACGAGCATGACAACTGCGGTAGTTGCTGTTTTCTATATTTTATCTTTGATTTTTAATTTCAATAACAATTCCGCTATCTGCACGGCATTGGTAGCCGCGCCTTTGCGCAGGTTGTCCGCCACCACCCACATCACAAAGGCATTCTTTTTAAAAGGATCGGGCCGCAATCGGCCGACATAGGTCAGGTCCGAATCCTTCAATTCCGCCGGGGTGATGTAATCCTTGTTGTTGAAAACCACGCCCGGCGCCTTGGCCAGCAATTGTTCGATCTGCTTTAAAGTGCAGTTCTTCCCGGTCTCGAAATAGACCGACTCCGAATGCCCGGTCAGCACCGGGACCCTGACCGTGGTGGCGTTGACGGCGATATTTTTATCGTGCAGTATCTTCTGGGTCTCGCGCACCATCTTCCACTCCTCGCCGCTGTAGCCCAGCTGGGAGAAGTCGGATATCTGAGGTATCACATTGAAGGCAATCTGCCTGGCAAAGATTTGATTTTTGATTTTTGATTTTTGATTTTTGATTTCATCTTCAAGAGTCTTCGCCCCCCCCCTCCCCGCTCCCGACACCGCCTGATAGGTGGACACCACGATCCGCCTGACCCGGTATTTTTTATATATGGGCGCCAGGGCCACCACCATCTGGATGGTGGAGCAGTTGGGATTGGCTATCAGCCCTTGGTGTTTTTTGACGTCCTGAGGGTTGACCTCGGGAACGATCAGCGGGATTTTTGGATCCATCCTGAAGTCGGAGCCGTTGTCGATCACCACCGCCCCGGCCGCGATGGCCTTTTGGGCATACCGCCGACTGGCGCCCTTCTCACCTTCGGTGCCGGCAAAGAACACGACGCCGCAGCCGGAGAAGTCGGCCCGCTCCACCGAGGCCACCGGATAATTTTTCCCCTTGAATTTGATCCGCCGTCCGTCCGACCGGCTGGAGGCCCACAATCTGAGCCCGGCCAGGGGAAAGCTTCTTTCCGCCAGAACCTGGAGTATGGTCTGCCCCACCAGCCCGGTGGCGCCCACCAAACCTATTGTCATCGGTCCCTGGGTCATTCCAGCGGTCTGGATTTAAGGGCCACCTCGGCCATCACCAGGATGGAGCACTTGCCCATGACCTCCTCTTCGGCCGGACCGTCATTGGCCTTATTCACCCCCAGCAGGGCGGTGAATCTCTTGGGCTCCTGGCTGCTTTCCGGCAGAAGTGAGCCGTCCACCCAGAAACTGCACTTCTCCTTGATGCACTCCGATTCCTCGGGCTTCCTGATGAACCTGATGGGACAGATCATGGTGGTCCTCCAATTATTGGTTGGGAAAAGACTGCGTTACCTTTGCCACGCTTGCCCGCCTGCCGTTGGCCGAGTTGCCGTTGTCTCGATACGCTTTAATGCTACTCGACAACCGGCAGTATCGAGGATCGGTAGGCACTGAAACACGGAATTTATGAATATATTTTTGGGGTTGTCAACTGAAACTTAGAAATATTCCCTGTTTCCAAAATTTCCGTGATTCCGTGGTTAACCCCGGGAAGGGTTATCCGATAAAACTCTTGTGCAAAGCCAGCACCGCCTTCTCGATGTCCTGGCGGGACACGAAGCAGGTAAGCTTGGTCTGGCTGGTGGTCATGCCCTCGATGTGGATCTTCATTTTTCCCAGCTGGGCCAGCATCTTGGCCATCACCGCCGGCTCGCTGCCCACCCCGCTGCCGATCAGCGACACCGCGCCGATGTCGTCATTGAGGTACAGCCCGGCCCCCTTCATCTTCCTCAGATCCTTCTCCATGATCTCTTTGGCCGCCTTGAGGTCCGTCTGGTTGACGATGAAATTGAGGTCGGTCTTATCCTTGTCTCCCCCGCCGTGGAAGTAGGACCGGATGTTTATCCCGGCCCCGGCCAGCTGGGTGACCACCTGGCTCAGCAGGACGCTCCTGCGGGGCACCGCCTTCATGGCCAGCATGGCCAAAAATTTATCGTGGGCAATGGCTTTGACGACCACCCTCTCCATCTTAGAACCTTTCCCTACTGTCGTTCCCGGTTTGTTATCAAAACTGCTGCGGCAGACCAGCGGCATTCTGTACTTGGCGGCCAGCTCCACCGCCCGCAAATGAAGAACCTGAGCCCCGCAGCTGGACAGCTCCAGCATCTCATCGAATGATATCCGTTTTATCGGCCGGGCGGTTTTGACCAGCCGGGGGTCGGCCGAAAAAATGCCGGAAAAGTCGCTGTAGATCTCGCAGGTGTCGGCCTCCAGGGCCACCGCCAGGGCCACCGCGGTGGTGTCCGAGCCGCCCCGCCCCAGGGTGGTGATCTCCCGCGCCAAACTGACCCCCTGGAACCCGGCCACGATCACTATGCTATCATTTTTAAGGGAATCTTTCAAGCGGTCCGGTTTTATTTCCAGGATCTTGGCCCGGGTGTGGCTGGAGTCGGTGATGATGCCCACCTGCGACCCAGTGAAGGATACCGCCTTTTCGTTCAGCGAATGGATGGCCATAGCCAGCAGGGCCATGGATATCCGCTCGCCGGTGGTCAGCAGCATATCCATCTCGCGGCGGGGCGGGTCGGAGGATATCTGGCGGGCCAGGGCGGTGAGGTCGTCGGTGGTGTCGGCCATGGCCGAGACGACCACCACCACTTTGTTGCCCCGGCGCTTGGCCCGGACGATCCGGGCGGCCACCGCCTTGATGCGCCGGACGTTGGAGACCGAGCTGCCTCCGTATTTTTGGACGATTATCGGCATATATTTGATATTATCATAAATGAATATAAATGTTTTAAATTAACCGGTTTCCCTTTATTTTACTCTTTATTTTTTTCTATTATGGTAGTTGTCTTGTGCCTCTTTATCTAATTTATTTGCCAATGAAAGAACATCAATATTAGTTTCTTTAAAATTTGAACCCAGGAAAGCACCCCTAAAGAATCGCGAAATAGACATTTTCTGATTGTCAGTTTGAATCCATTCATTTCTATCTCTATACCAACAATAACAAAGCAATAGATTGTAGGATTTTTCTTCAAGTATTTTACCATTATCTTCAATTGCCTTAACAGTATTGAGCATATCCGTTTGCTGTATCATATTGTATTCCCCATTTGAACGCGAATCATAATCATTCACTGTAAAACAGCCGTAAAAGACCTCGCGATATTTTTTTTGATTCTTTTTATAAAGAATAGCAGAGCAAAATGATCTTATAACTAATGAATTAGATTTTAGGCTATCTTGGAGAATTTTCTCATCTTCTCTGCTAATATTCGTGGATGAATATTTATTCAAGTTATTTAATGTAATGATATCGTTCTGTTCTGGATAATTAAATAACGTCGTATCAATTTGCCTTTCAAAAAATGCCTTCTCGGATTTTGTCAATTCCTTTTGCCATTTCTTGCTATTCATCAAGGTCTTTAAGGCCGGTTTTAATTCTTCGTTTTTTATTAAGCTATAATTATTATTCGTCCACTGGCCATTGGCAATGCAGTATTCCAGATACTGCAGAGAGGACTCGGCCTTTCCTCCCAGCGAATAGCCCCGGGTTATCAAGAATGGTATGCCGTTAATGATTTCGATTGGTTCTGACGGCCAATCCTTATAGCCGGTGTTGCCGATAAAACCGGCGGTGCCGATGAGCGGTCTTCTTAAAACCGTGTTTTTCTTTCCTTGGAATAACAGTCTGGTTAAAATTATTATCTGGTCCTCATATTTATTGGTTCCGGCACATTCCTTAAGGATCTCTATCGCTTTGGTCCGGTCCAGAGACTGAATGTAGCCGGCCAATGAAAGGTACGGGCTGCATTTGTAATTTTCGGAATTAATGGAAGAGCATTGGTCGATCAGGAATTGAAATCTATCACTTTCTTTTTGTCCGAATGATGTGCCGGTTAAGATCGTTACAAATAATAGCGTCAATAGCTTTTTCATGCTTGTTCCTTTTTTAAAATTACCAGCACCTGCCTCCGTACTTTAGTTGCCTGATTTCACATATAATATCATGACAAATAACCGGAACTCAAGGCCTTCTCCCAATCAGGCCTGTTTTGCTTTCCGGCCTGCCGGGCGGCTTTGTCCCAATCGTATTTTAATGCGATGAACTCCAGCGCCCACTTTCCTTCTTCAAGATCAATGACGGCATACCGGGCGTGGGGAGAGCCCGTTTCCACCATATGTCCATCGGCCCCTTCCTCGACATAGGCCTGCAACCCCAGACTGCCCGGGTTGATTATGGTGGTCTCGTCGTCGAGCCTTACGCATCTTGGGGTATGCGAATGGCCGCAAAGCATCAGGGGGGTTCTTTGATCCCCGACCCTGGCCACTATCTCCTCCCGGCTTGACAAATGGATCCTGTTGTTCCCGATGGTCTCCAGCAGGTATTGTTTTTCATCCCCGGGGGAGCCGTGAAAGGCGGAGATTCCATCACCGATCCGGGTGAACGATTGTTGTTGTTCAAGCCATTTCAAATCATCGAAGGAAAGTCTTTCCCGGGCAAAGCGGTCGGATAGTCCCAGCTGTTCCGGGGTTTGGCTGACGATCCGCTGGTCGTGATCACCGTTCAGGTTCACCCAGCTGTTGCCCTTCAGCACCTCCATGGTCTCCTTGGGCCATAACGGCCCGGAGACATTGTCCCCCAGGTTGACCACCTCGGTTATCTTCCTGCGTTTAATATCATCCAGAAAGGCTTCCAGGGCACAAATATTGCCATGAATATCCGCCACAACGGCAAACCGGTTCATGCGTCACCTGTAAAATAAAATCAGATCGGTGTATTTCCGAGGCAAGGTTTTCTGCCGCCTTGATGCGCCGGACGTTGGAGAGCTAACCGCCTCCGTATTTTTGGACTATGAAAAGTATTCCTTTCCAGGCATCAGATCGTGCTGAATTGAATTTGGGCCGTGGCCATCCTTGAATAAAAATCCAGTTCCTTTCTTCGTTTTCCCGAATAATCGATCAAACGATCAAGTCCCGTCCAGAGGCAGAACCATCCGCCCGGCTCGAATAACACCAGGAGCAGCTGAAGGTAGTATCTTTCCGAATTTAAAAAAGTGATGTAACTGGCAAAGATCATCAAGGCAATGCCCGATAGGGTCAAAATGACGGCATTGCGGATTCCATTTTGCCTTTCTTTCTTAAATTGGTTGCATCTTTCCGTGAAATAAAGCTGCAGGCGGACGGCGATTATTTCTTCATCCTGTTCGTTTCTTGTTCCGGCCGGCAGCTGCAGCCGCAGGATCATTTCTTTCCCTTGCTGGTCGGCAACCACTTTCCTGACCTGGGCGATGAAATCGTCCGATACGGTGCGTTTAAGATACGATCTGGGATCGAAATCGGAAAACAATTCATCCAGGGAGTCCAGCCAAATGTTGACCACGTCCCGCTTGGAGGTGGTTTTATCCCGATCACTGTTTTCCGGGGATTTGTTCGGTTGATCCATGGTATAACCATCTTATCTGAAGTTATTAATGGGGTCAGTAAATAAGTAAGAATTTTATTAGGAGTCCATGAAACCACTTGTAGTGAGTATGCCGAACTATGAACACTTAACTGTAAAAACCCTATCGATTCCTGCGTTCTACACCTGCGCTTTGCTTCGGCGCACAGGCTGGCTTCCTTATAGAATAAATCCATTTGTCTTCGGGCATTAGGCAATTAATTAAGTGCTCTGGTAAATAATGATGTTTTTTTATAGAAAACAGGCCTTATCTATTTCAAAATAAACGTCATCACCAGTGCGAACACTGCATATGTCTCCGACATGGCTCCGGCCACCACCATCATCATCATCGCCATCGCCATCGTCGTCGTCGTCAACGTCATCGTCGTCGCCACCACCATCATCATGATGATGGTCACCTCTATTTCTATTTTTAACATAGACACCATGTCTATCTCAATGTCTATGTTTATCATTAAAACCTATCGCGACACGATGTCGCGATTAATGTCTCGATGTAAATTGCCCCTATTCCCTCGTCATTTCAATATCATCTTCAACATGGACATTATGTCTATGTTAATGTCTATGTTACAGTGTACTTCAGTTTTGGCGACTTGGGTTTCTCTCCATTCGTTTTCACAAGTTTAAGCTTGAGCATTTTGCTTAGATGTCTGCTTGTCTGTCTTGAGGTGATTTTCATGTGTGTGGCATATTCTTTTGCTGACACTACTTCCTTACCTTTTATCCATTCATAGCCTTCAAATTCTTCACCGGTAAGTTTGCCCATTGCTTTACTGCCTGCCTTTTTCACTGCCTCAACCGTTCTTGGGAAAGTCACAACCACATTCAAACCATCATACTCAATTATCGGCAATGGCAGATTATACTTAGCCCTGATGGATTTAAAAGTGTCCATCCCCAAACCAACTTCTTCCATGTAGTCCATTTCATTGAATACAAAGGTAAGTTTCTTGTTGCGGCTGTATGAGGTGGCAGTAAAATTCTTCATTGCCTCAATGGTAATTGGCGGAAAAGGTTCGCCTGGGCTCTTAACAACAATCCTATCCTCGTACACTTCAAGTTGAACTTTCGCACCATCCCTGGAATAGTCACGATGTGTAATGGCGTTTATAACTGCTTCCCTGATTACTGGAATAGGAAAGGATGGAACATGCACGGCCTTGAATGTTGTACGATCAATACTTGCAGGCAAAACTTTTCTCAACCAGGCTTCCACCTGATCGGGTAAAAGCACTAACGCGTCATCAAAAGTCTTTGTATCTGTTTTCCCATCAGCATAATTCACTTTGGCCTTAATGCCCGCCTGTGGAAATTTATTCCGCGGCGATTTGCCAAAGAGCAAAATGGCGTTGCCGGTTGGTAAATAAGTTTTTTTCTTTGAGTCATATTCCAGCAAGTCCATTTCCTTCAATTCTTGAATAAATGCGGCTGACCTCGGTTTGTATTTTCTTTTTGATTCGTTCAGGAAATTTTGTAGTGCCTCATCCGACAAGCTGTCCATGTTTGTTGAAGCAGCCCGCTCATCCAAGTGGGCAGCAGGCTTATTCTTAGCCTGCTTCTCTTCCTCGTTCTTCATGTATGCCCATTTCATAAATTTCTTATTCACATCCTCTATCTCCTTATGAAACTGAGGAGAGAATTGGTGGACCTTTACCCCGTTTTCTACTAAGTAATCAATTCCCCCGTGGTCGACTTTTGGATTCTTGTCCTCAATGCCAAACCACAAGTCGGAAATCCGGGCATTTACGATACGTTCTGCGCAACTTACTTTCGGAGCGTTGCGGGCACCGGGGGCGCATGGCTCAAGCGTAGCAAATAACCAACAACCGGATACCTCACGGTGACGATTCTTTTTGTCAAGCACCGTATATTCCGCATGGTCCCCTTCTCGATATTCGCCTCGATATGCAGTCTCAACCGATCCGTCTGGAAAAACAAGCACCGCACCCACATACGGGCTCGGATCATTCTTCTTGCGTTCAGGTATGGATTTTTTCATTACCTCCACTGCAAGCTTCATGTATTCCTTTGGGTCCTTTCGGCCGCTAACTGCTTTTGACTTTGCCATATTTGTCAATCTCGTCGTTTATGAGCTTTATTGTAGCCAGAATATCGGACATTCAAATTAATCCTTCATTTGAATGAATATTAAAATACGTTATGTGCCGTTTTTATTATCAATTAACTCTTTTGCTAATTTTCTATAAACCTCATTCTCTGCGTTTTTAGAAATACCAGTGTATATCTTGATTAACTTTTTATCAGGCTCGTCAAATACTGAAATATATTGGGAGAAATCTTTCTTTTGATCAACTTTTCTTTGCTTATACATTTCAAGAAAACCATAGGGATTATTTTGAATTGCTTTAACAATAAAATCCGGCATTGCTTCCCCTAATTCAGCATTTGTCATTATATTACTGTTCAATTTGATCAATGCTGAAATAAAACAGGTATCCTTTTTACTTTCATTTGACATTATTTGAAACGTCTTCCAAACCAAACCGTAATTTTCATCATCATTTGTAAGCAGCTGTGAAAAAAGTGCTTCACCGGTAAAATAATCATAGTCGGAATAAAGTTTTACCAATATATCAGCTTGTGATTTACTTAATGACTTTTTCGTTGTTATCTCAAGCAGTAATTGTTTTAACTTATTATTAACCTCAGTATATCTATCAATGGATTCTTGGGAAGTTAATATTTCCAGACGTTTAATTTGTTCATCAAGTTCTTTGCTGTCTTTTGCCGGGAACCAGTCATAATAAAATTGACAAATTGAGGCACTGTCATTTGGAAATACTTTTACGGCTTTCTCTATGATATTCTTGAATCTCAAAGAAGCGTTGTTTGATGAATTTATATTTTTCCCCGCCTCATTACTGCTCGTTTTATTACTGCAGGAATACATCAAAGCTGTAATCAACATTAAATATACTATTCTTTTCATTTCACATTCCCCTTTTATAAGGCGTGCAATTCATCAATTTCCAATAAAAATACGAAACATCTACTTTAGTATAAACGTCATTACCAAAGCGAACACTGCGTAGGTCTCCGGCATGGCCCCGGCCACCAGCGCGTTCCCCAGCGTATTCTTCCCCTCCTGTATGCTCTTTATCCCCGCGGCGCAGACGATCCCCTGGTACCAGGCGCTGATCATCAATATCACGCTGGCGATGGCCGCCTTGCCGGCCACGGTGTAGGGGTCGGTGGCGAAGCCGCCCAAGTTGGTGAAGAATATCACCATCCCGTAGATCCCCTGGGTGGAGGGCATCAGGGCCACCGCGATGTTCTTGTAAAAATTCTCCTCGCCCCCGGCCAGCAGGGCCTGGAAGGATATCACCAGGCCGATGGCCGAGCCGCTCAGGGCCAGCGACAGACTTAAACCCAGGGCCATCTTGGCCAACAGGGGCGCCCAGACGAAGGCGGCCGGAGCCTCCTGACCTAGGGCCGGTGCGGCGGCCATCAGCGACAGCAGGAACAGGGCCGGGATGGTAAGTTTCTTTTTCATGTCTATCCTCTTTCGGTTTTGAAGGGTTTGTATTCTATGCCCCCGCCCTGGAAGAAATTCTTAAAAGCCTCCACAAAATGGAGCCGGGCGGAATGGACCGTGCTTCCCAGTATGGACAGGGCCAGGTTGAAGCTGTGGCCGGCGATCAGGATCAGCACCGCCAGCGGGATGCCCAAAGCCGGACCGGCCGAGCCGTAGACCATCCCGGCCAGCTGGTTCATCACCGAGGCGATGGCCGAGGTGGCGATGCCCAGCCCGAACAGCCGGGCGTACGACAGCAGGTCGCCGATCAGCCCGGTCAGCCCGTAGATGCTCCATAGCCCCAGCCCGATGCGGGCCAGCCAGTTCCTGTGGTCGGAGGAAAATAACAGCGTCAGCAACAGGCCCAGGATGATCAGCCCCGAACCGGCGTAATAGAGTATCGGGCTGTATGCCGCATTAGTGAACCATATGTTGCGGCTGACCAAGCTTACCCCGCCCCACAGCACCAGCAGAGTGGCCAATTTTTGCAGGACGCCCTGAAAGTTCTGGGCCTGGAGCATCCCCAGCAGATACGAAAAGGAAAGATGCAATACCCCCAGCCCCAGGGCCAGGTAGAAGAACAGCATGGGGTCCCCGGCGCCCACCGAGACGTCCAACAGTATCCACTGGCGGCTGGCGAATTCGTAGCCGAACACCGAACCGGTGATCAAGCCCACCACGATGGTGGAGACGGCGAAGGCCTGGCACAATCTCAGAGGCAGGATCAATGCGGGGTTCTTGGGCCCCAGTTTCTTTTCCATAATATGGGCCGCCAGCAGAAAGACCAGCCCGTAACCGGCGTCGCTCAAACAGATGCCGAAGAACAGTATCATGAACGGCGCGAAGAAATACGAGGGATCGATGTCCCGGTACCGGGGCAGGCCGTAGAGTTTGAGCAGGGGCTCGATCCGTTTAATGAACCAGTTGTTCTTCAACAGCAGGGGCGGCTGTTCGTCGGGCGAGGGTTTCCTCATCTCGATCTTCAGGGGGAGGCCGCTGTCGCTGACTGTTTTCTGTAAAAGGGATTCATTTTCGGCCGGCAGCCAGCCCTCCAGCCCGAAAAGATATTCCTGGGAATGCAGGGCCGCGATACCGTGCTCTAAGGTCGCCCGGTTGAGCGCCTCTCTATACTGCTTTTTGACCGCCTCCCTTCTGCCGGCCAGCCCGGCCAGGGTTTTTCTGACCATCTCCTGCTGCTGCGTCAAGCTTTGCTGTTCCCGGCGGGCCTGCTCCAGGCCCATCTCGGGCCAGCCCAGCAAGGCGGCGTGAAAGACTTCTAGCTCGGGACGATGGGAGATGACGAAGAACAGCGGATATTTCTTCTGCGACACCACCTGGAGATAAGCGTCCTGGGGGATCTTTACCGCCTCCAGGTCCTTCTGGGCCGCCCGGTAGCGGTTGACATACAGCCCGTGCCGGCGGAGCTCTTCGGCATGGGCCGGGTCGAAGTCGCCCCAGGGCTCCAAGTCGGTGATCAAACCATCCAGATGGGCCAGCCGGGCGGTGGCCTCGCTGAGCCGGTGCAGCAGGGACTCGACCCGGAAGACAAGCTGATCGTCGGGTATCTGATCATCGGATATGCCGTCCCCGTCGGCGTATCTGTCCAGCGCCTTCAGGACCGCATCTATCTTTTTCAGCTCCGGCAGGTCGGCGATCCTGGAAATTTTTTCCTTCGGCAGGTCGATATGCACCACCCCGGCGCTTTGCAACAGGGCCATGGCCCTCTCCCTGGCCTGGGAAGGGCCCACCATGTAGATCCGTGTCATGGGGGCGATGGACAATTTTTGATTCTCCGAATATTATGATTTTCAGAATTTATGCGGTGGTTTCGATACGCCCCGCCGTTGACCGAGTGGCTGTTCAGTCAGGTTTGGCTTTATCGCCGGCTTGCTGAACAGATGTATCGAGGCAGGCGGGGCACTCAACTACCGGCATTTAAAACGACACGGCGCTCAAGCGCTTGGCCGCCTTGGCCACCCCCACCGCCACCGCCCGCTGGTCCTGCAGATAGACGTTGATGTGCCGGATGGCATCCCGGCAGTCCGGCATCAGCCGCTGTTCGTAGAGGTTGATCCGCTGGCTGGTCTTGCGCAGCCCCTCGGACAGCAGGGCCTCCTGGTCCCGCAGGAATCTCAATTCGGTCTTTAAGTAGATGATACTACGGGCGGTGTCCCGGACGGTCTCGAAGGAATAGGGCGTGTCGAAGAATCCGTAGGCCGGCTGGCGGAAGACAATGCCGTCCAACTGCGGCACTTTCAGGCCGGCGAAATTCTTGACCGAGCTTTTCAGCTGCTCGATCTCCAGGAACGGCCCTAAAAGTCCCTCCATCTCCCGGAACAGCGACGAGAAGGCCCCGGCCTTTTCCAGCGAAGCCTCCAGCTGAAGCGACTTCTCCCGGATGGCTCTTCTGACCTGTGCCTGCTGCAGCAGAAAGAGCTGCTTCCGGGCCTCCAGGGCCGGCAGGAACCGCTGGTACATTCCCAGCTTCTGCTTCTGCTCCCTTAAGGAGACCTTATTTAGTTTGATGTTCTCCGGCATAGATCAATTTTTCTTGGGCCAGTATTTGTCTATCATCTCCTGCTTGATCCCCACCTCGTCCGGGGTGAAGCACTCGGCCAGGGTCTGCCAGCCCAGGTCCAGGGCCTGTTCCAGCCCGATATCCACCTTCAGGTCCAGGAACCGCCGGTAGAACTTTTGGGAGTAGTCCAGATAGCGATCGTCCTCCGGGGTCTTATCGAAGCCCATGGCCAGCTTCTGCTCCACCTCCCGGCTCTTGGCGTAGAGCCGGATCATGCTGTTCATGATGTGGCCGTGGTCCTCCCGGGTCACCTTGCCGATCACCAGCTGCTTGAGGCGGGACAGCGAGCCGAAGGGCTCCACCACTCCCTTGCGCAGGTAGAACTGCCCCTCGGTGATGTAGCCGGTGTTGTCCGGCACCGGATGGGTGACGTCGTCGCCCGGCATGGTGGTCACCGCCAGGATGGTGATGGAGCCGGCCCCCTCGAAATCCACCGCCTTCTCGTAGCGGGCCGCCAGGTCGCTATACAGCGAGCCGGGATAGCCCAGGTTGGAGGGCACCTGGTCCATGGAGATGGCGATCTCCTTGAGGGCGTCGGCGAAGGCGGTCATGTCGCTCAGCAGCACCAGCACCCTTTTCCCCTGCACCCCGAACTGCTCGGCCGCCGCCAGGGCCAGGTCCGGCACCAGCAGACGCTCCACCACCGGATCGGAGGCGGTGTGGATGAACATGATGGTCCGGGACAGCACCCCGGCCTGCTCGAAGGAATTCTTGAATTTCAGATACTCGTCGTATTTCAGGCCGATGCCTCCCAGGATCACCACGTCGGCGTTGGCCCGCATCCCTATCCGGGCCAGCAGTTCGTTGTAGGGCTCGCCGGCCGCAGCGAAGATGGGCAGCTTCTGGCTCTCCACCAGCGGATTGAAGACGTCCACCATCGGCACCCGGGTCTCGATGAATCCCCGGGGGATCACCCGCCTGATGGGGTTGACCGACGGTCCGCCGATCTCGATCTTGGGCAGTGCTTTCAACTCCGGCCCGCCGTCCATCGGCTGGCCCGATCCGTTGAAGATCCTTCCCAGCAGGGCCTCCCCGAAGGCCACCTGCATGGGGTGTTTGAGGAACCGCACCTGGTCGCCGGTGGAGATGCCCCGGGTCCCGGCGAACACCTGCAGGAAGACCTGGTCGCCCTGCAGGCGGATCACCTGGGCCAGCGAAGAGCGGCCCTGTCCCTTGACTGTGGCCAGTTCGCCGTTGCGGATGCCGGCGGCCTGGACGGTGATGATGTCCCCCTGGATCCGGGAGATCAAATTATATTCCTGGATCATCTGGCCTCCTCCTTGCCCAGCATGGCGCCTATCTCCCGGCGGTATCCCGTATATTTTTCGCCCTGGTAGGGGCTGTACTTCATCTGGAAGAACAGGTTCTGCAGGCGGGTCATCTGGTCCCGGGCCTGCTGCTTGTTCTCAAAATCGAATTGGTGGCGGACCATCTCGGTCAATAAAATAAAATCCTCTATCTGCCGGTCGCGCGAGGTGGCCCTGTCCACCGGGTCGAAGGAATCCTGCTGCAGGCAGGTGGCGTCCACGATCTCCGATTTCTGGTAGCTCACCAGGTCGGGCAGGGAGATGCCCTCCTCCCCCACCACCAGCATCATCTGCCGGACGGCGTTGCCGTCGGCCATCAGCTTATGGGTCTCCCCCACCATCTCCACCCATTCCGGATGGCGCCGGTTCAGGAAATCCTCCATCTGTTTGAGGTACAGACTCCAGGATATCAGCGGATCGATGGCCGGATACCTCCGCTGGTCGGAGCGGCTGCGCGACAGCCCGTGGAAGGCCCCCACCACTTTCAGGGTGTTCTGGGTCACCGGTTCCTCGAAGTTGCCCCCGGCCGGGGAGACGCTGCCGATCATGGTCAGCGAGCCGGTGCTCTCATTATGCAGTTTGACCACCCCGGCCCGTTCGTAGACCGCGGCGATCCGGCTCTCCAGATAGGCCGGGAAGGCCTCCTCGCCTGGGATCTCCTCCAAGCGGGCTGAGGATTCTCTGAGGGCCTGGGCCCAGCGCGAGGTGCTGTCGGCCAGCAGCAAAACCTTCAGGCCCAGCTGTCGGTAGTACTCGCCCAGGGTCAGCCCGGTGTAGATGGATGCCTCCCGGGCCGCCACCGGCATGGAGGAGGTGTTGCAGATGATCACCGTCCGGTCCATCAGGGAGCGCCCGGTCTTGGGATCCTCCAGCTGGGGGAACTCCCGGATGGTCTCCACCACCTCGCCAGCCCGCTCCCCGCAGGCCACGATGATGACGATGTCGGCCTCGGCATAGCGGGAGATGATCTGCTGCAGCACGGTCTTGCCGGCCCCGAAGGGGCCGGGGATGCAGGCGGTGCCGCCCTCGGCCAGGGGGAAGAAGATGTCTATCAGCCGACACTGGGTCAGCAGCTGCTTGTCCGGCAGCAGCCGCTCCCGGTAGGCCCGCATCGGCTGTTTTACCGGCCACTCCTGTTTCATGGTAACATTGATCTCTCGACCATCCTGGTTTTTTATTTTGGCGATGGTGTGGGATATCTTGTATTTGCCGGCCGGGGATATTTCGGTGATCTCCCAATTGCCGGAAAGCGCCAGGGGGACCATTATGGGATGGCCGAACAGCCCCTCGGTGACCTCCCCCAGGTATTCCCCCGCCTTGACCCGGTCCCCCTTTTTGGCCAGGGGAACGAAGTCCCACAGCTTCTCCTCGTCCAAAGGCGGAAGGTATTGTCCCCGCTTCAGGAAGAAGCCCTGGTTGTTCTCCAGCAGGGCCAGCGGGTTCTGCAGGCCGTCGTAGATGTTGCCCAGCATGCCCGGCCCCAGCACGGCCGACAGCACCTGTCCGGAGAAATCGACCCGGTCGCCGATCATCAGTCCGGCGGTGCTCTCGAATACCTGCATGTCCACCTGGCGGCCCCGGATCCTGATGACCTCCGACTTTAGCGATTGCCCCTGGCAGTGGACGTAGGCCACCTCGTTCTGCATCACCTCCCGGCCGGGATCGATCTCGGCCACCACCAGCGGCCCGTTGACCGATACCACTCTTCCTATGGTCTTATCCGTCACTTAACTTCTCCGGCAAATGTTATTTTATCCAGGTCGAATGGCTTTCCCTGATCCTGCCACCGGGAAAATATATAGGCCTGCGATAGATGTCCCAGCAGGGCGTCCAGCGAAAAGCCGTCATGGTCCAGGCAGCCCGAGATGAACTTCAGCCGCTCCCGGTCCAGGTACCTCTCCGCCTCCAGCGGGCCGGGGCATTCCCCGAGGCCGGAGAGCAATTTATCGAAACTGTAGCCCGCCTGGTTCGGGGCCACCAGATATCCGGCCGGATCCAGGCCCGCCGCAGAGGCCCGCCATGACGACAGCGCATTGCGCAACTGGATCTCCCAGGGCAGGTATTTTTTCAAAAAGGCATTGCCGGACCTCTCAGCTGTCCCCAGGGCCCGGGCGTGATACATCTCCCACAGACGATCGTAGACATAGGGCCGGGCCGGGGCGTCAGCCTGCCCTTTCAGAAAATCCAGGATCACCTCCGGCAGGCCCTCCTGGGTGTCGATACCCTCCAAAGTCAGTCTTCCCCCCGGCAGGAATTTTTCCCGGCCCGATTCCCGGCTGATGAAATTGGCCACGTCGGCGCAAAGCAGATGGACCTCCAGCGTTTCCCGGTCGGCCGGAGCTATGTTCTGCCGGGCCTGGGCCGCCAGCCAGGTTACCTCCGCCCCCAGGGGCTGGCCCAGGGCCGCCGGCAGGGGCGGCAGCAGGGACATCAGGTAATAATAATTGCCCACGGAATTTATTTCTCCCTGGGAGCAAAGAAATGCTTGCGGAAGCGGGGGGAGCAGAAATCGGCCAGGGCCTCGGCCAGTCCGTCGCTGAAGTTGAAATGGGTGCCGCTCCCCTGAAGTCCCAGCTTGAAGCCGAAGCTGATCTGGTCGGTGAAGCGGACGTCCACCTGGCCCAGCATCTTGTGGCTGCATTTGTCCAGAAACCAGGCCTCCAGTTCTTTTTTCTGCTTCTCCGGCAGCAGCAGTTCTATCCTGGTTTCCTTCCCGGCGCCCTTGGAAAAGGCGGCCAGCACCTGCTCCATCATCTGGGTCATGAATCCCGGGGCGGCTGCCAGCCGGCGGATCTCCTCATCCAGCACCGGCCGGACCACCGAGCCCTCCAGATCCTCCTGCACCTTCAAAAGGAAGTTCCGGGCGGCGGTGTCCAGGTCCGCCTCTATCTGCTTTTTTATCAGGCCGGCCGAGGCTTTGGCTTGGGACACCGTCTCATCGGCCTGCCTGCGGGCCCCGGCTTTGATGGCCTCGGCCTCAAGTCTGGCCTCGGCCAGTATCTTCTCGGCCTGGCCCTTGGCCGGCTCGATGATCCCGTCCTTGAGCTCCTTGGTGATATCGCCCAGGGTTCTGGTCATTTATATCTCCTTTTTCTTGGAAGCATGACTGGTCAATTTAATATTTCAAAATGCAGATATTAAATTGTAAATTTCAAATTTATTGTTTGCCGCGCTTGGCAGTTACCACTGACTTCGCAATTATTTTAACCAACTCGGTTGCTTCTTTGAATAAGTCGTCTGTTTGAACGTCGGGTACTAATTGAGCCTTGCGAATAAGCCTTAGCCAATACAACGATTCTTTTAATTCTTTCAGAACGATCTGCATCTTATGGATGAAATCATTCTTGCTTTCTGCCCCGCAGCATTCCTCATAATTTGCCCCGGCCGAGGTCGTAGCTCTCATCAGCTGTTTCGAAATGTGAAATCCGGCTGCGGTCTTTGCCAAGGTTCCCATTAATTTGATTATGGCGGCGGCAAAATTCAACAGGCGTTCTGATATTTCATTCTTCTGCAGGCTCATTTTTCAATTTGAATTTTTAATTTTACATTTTGCATTTTGCATTTTGCATTTTTAATCAAAGTATCTTCCCGATCCTCTCCACCGCTTCCTTCATCCGCTGGCTGGGTATGGTCAGGGCCATCCGCACGTATCCCTCGCCGTTGGCCCCGAAACCGACCCCCGGAACCGCCATCACCCCGGCCTTCTCCAGCAACAGATCGGCGAAGTCTATCGACCCCGTTTTGCCCGGCGTCTTCAGCCACAGGTAGAAGGTGGCCTTTGGCAGATCGAATTCCAGCCCCATTTTCTTGAGCCCGGCGGCCAGGATGTCCCGGCGCTCCTGGTAGATCCGGCAGTTGTCCCTGACGCATTCCTGCGATCCCTCTAGGGCGGCGATCCCGGCGTACTGCACCGCCTGGAACACCCCGGAATCGGTGTTGGTCTTTATCTTGAGAAGGGCTGATAGGATATCGCTGTTTCCCACCGCCATCCCTATCCGCCATCCGGTCATGTTGTAGGTCTTGGAGAGCGAGTGGAATTCGATGGCGCATTCCTTGGCCCCCTCCACCTGCATTATGCTGGGCGGCTGGTATCCGTCGAAGGCGATCTCGGAATATATCCCGTCGTTGAGGATGATGATCTGGTTCTTGACCGCCCATTCGACCAGCTCCCGATAGAAATCCAGGTCCGCCACCGCCGAGGTGGGATTGCTGGGGTAGCACAGGAATATGGCCTTGATGTTTTTGGTGGGAAGATCGGCGATGAGCGGCAGGTATTGGTTCTCCGGCCGGACCGGGTATTTGACTATCTCCGCCCCGGCGAACATGGTCTGGGCGGCATAGACCGGATAGCCCGGATCGGGGCACAGCACCCTGTCGCCCGGCCCGAACAGGGCCCAGCAGATGTGGGCCAGGCCGTCCTTGGCGCCCATCAGGGCCACCACCTCATTTTGGGGATCGAGCGCGGCCCAGAATCTTTTATGATACCAGGCTGCCACCGCCCGGCGGAAGGACAGCATCCCGTCGTAGGTGGGATAGCAATGGTTCTCGATGTTGCCGGCCTGGGCGCACAGGGCGTCCACGATATGCTTGGGCGTGGGCAGGTCGGGATCGCCCACCCCCAGGTCGATGATGTCGGCCCCCTTATCCTGCAGCTCCTTCTTCTTGGCGTTGAGCTGGGCGAACAGATAGGGCGGCAGCCTTTGCAGCCGGTCGGCGGATACTATCCTCATTATTTTCCCCTCAGCTCCTTGATCTTATTTTTGGCGAAATCATTCTGGACCATGCCGCCCTGTCCGCTCTCCAGATATCTCTCCAAAGACTTTATGGCCTCGGAGGTCTCCTTCGAAGTGCGATCTTTCTTGGCGGCCAGCCTGGAGCCCAGCAGGTAGTGGGCCTCCATCTTCTGGTCTTCGCACAGTACGGCCCGTCGCAGGTAGCGGATGGATTCGTCCAGGTATTTGGGGTCGGTCATGGCGTAGGCCAGGTTGTAGCTGATCTCGCTGCTGCAGGAATCCAGCAGGTAGGCCTTTTTATAATAGACGATGGCCGAATCGTTGGCCGGCATATTGAGAAAACAGTAGGCCATATTGCTATAAAGGGAGGGCTGGTTGGGATTCCCGGCCAGGCCTTTTTGGAGCGTTTCGACGGCCTGGTCGAATTTTTCCATCCTGGCATAGGCCTGGCTGAGGGCGATTATGGCATCGGTGTAATTGGGATTATACTTGACCGCCTGGGTAAAATTCTCTATGGCCGTCTCCCGGTTCTGGGGAGTGGAATAGCAGATCCCCAGGTTGAAATAGGCTGGGGCGAAATCCGGCCTGAGCTTGACGGCCTTCTGGAACTCGCCGATGGCCATCAGGGTGTCGCCCCTCTGGAAGGCTTGCACCCCCTGGTCGAAATGCTCCTCGGGGGTCCCGCTGACGCAGCCGATGGTGAAGGCCGACAAAGCCAGTGCGATCAAAATATTTATTTTCATATATCCGCTTTCTTGTTTTCTTTTGTCCCCCTTCCCGAAACGGGAAGGGGCAGTTTGCCCGCCTATATGTACTGCCTGCTAATGGCGGGGGGTTGAGTTGGTTAGGCCAGCACGTCCTTCATATCGTACATCCTGGGCTTGGCCTGGGCCAGGAATTTGGCGGCCGCCAGCGCCCCCTCGGCAAACACCCGCCGGCTGTGGGCCCGGTGGGTGAACTCCAGCCGCTCGCCCGGCCCGGCAAAGATCACCGTGTGCTCGCCCACAATGTCCCCGGCCCGGATGGACACCACTCCGATCTCGCCCTCGGCCCGGGGTTGGCTGGAGTTTTCCCGCTGATAGACCGGCCGGCCGCCCCGCACCGCGGTTATCTCGGACAGCAGCTTCTTGGCGGTGCCGCTGGGGGCGTCCTTTTTGTTCTTATGGTGGGTTTCGATGATCTCCACATCGAAGTTGCCGGGGATGGTCTTGGCCGCCCGGGAGATGATGTCGTAAAGCAGGTTGACCCCGATGGACAGGTTGGAGGAGACCAGCAGGGGGACCTTTTGGGAGAGCTCCTGCAGTTCCTTCATCTGCCCGTCATTGATCCCGGTGGCGCCGATGACCATGGGCTTTTTATGCTGGGCCGCGATCCGGGCGTTGTTCAGCGAGGCCTCGGGCGAGGTGAAGTCTATCACCACATCGCCTTGGTCTATTATTTTGCCGAGATCCGCCGACAGCTCCGGCAGAGTGTCCCCGAATTTCTGGCCGATCATCGAATGTCCCTGGCTTTCGATTAGGCCAGCGATGGTAAAATCAGAATTCTCCCGGCAGGCTTCGATCAGGGCCTGGCCCATCCGGCCGCCCGCCCCGCAGATGATTAAGTTGATCATGGTATTATTCCATCCTATTCATTCCAAAAAGAAAAACAGGGCAACCTTTTAATTATGCCCCAAGGTATGCAACCATGTTATGAAATCATTATCTCCCGCTCTAAGAATCAAGGTGTCCAGTGGCGCTTTTTGTGCAAAATGCCTGAATATATAACCGTATTTCCGGTAATCCCCCCGTTCCGGGTCCCCTATGGTTCTCCATATTTCCCCGGGGCTCATCCGGTAGTCCTTCAATTTCAACTGGTCGGCCGCATATATGGCAAACCCCTCGAAAAACCAGACCGGGCCCATGGCCTCCTCATTGCCGTTCAATATCCTGATATGGAGCCGGTGGGCCATTTCATGAGCCAGCAGTTTGGCGTAATAATCATCCTCTTTGCCCTCGGGAAAATTCTCTATGAATATCTCCGGGGTCACCGCCATTAAGATCCTGTTCTCCAAAGCTGCCGAATAGGTTTTGGGCAGTTTGGCGCCGATATCCAAACCGGCGCTTTTCAATATTGCTTCATCGAACATTCCTTTGTCGGCAAAGACCACAAAGCTATCGGCAAAACTTTCTGTTGCCAAAGGTGCCCAGCCATTTTTCCCCGCAAAGTCACCGATCATTTTCCGGGCCGCCGTCAAAGCCTGCTCGAATTCGATTCTCCTTTTATCCAAAGAGGCTGGAAGGATTACCGAAATGCTCTTCATTTTGTTGCCATCACTGTCTTTGGTCTTGTTGAGAATTGGCGGTTCGCTTGAGGCCCGGCAGCCTGCCAGCAGAACCAGGCAAACCAGGGATTTTATCATTTGCGACATATTCAGTGCCGGGCTATGTAATCGTCCAGCTCCCCGTGCCAGGCGCCGGGCTCATAGGTCTTAGGCACCGTCTCCTCGCTGAACAGCAGGTCTATCAGGTAACGCGGCCGTTTGCCGCCTATATGCATCGATTTTATGCAGGATATGCAATAGACCGCCACCTCCTGGGCCGGCATCTCCCAGGCCCGCTTGGTCATCTGCGCCTTGACCTGTTCCACCGGGATGACCCCGTAAAAGCTGTCCCCGCAGCAGGTGCTTTTGGTCCGGGTGTGGGCCGGCTCCGCCACTTCGATGTTCATCTTTTTCAGCAGGGTCCGGACGGCCTGGTGCACCCGCTCCTGGTCCCGGGTGGGGCAGGCGTCGAGGATGGACATCCGGCGGCCCGCATGGTCCGGGAATTCGAAGAAATCGCTCTGGGCCAGGATCTCCCACAGGGAGATGGTGGAGGTATTCTGGTAATCGTTCCGGAACCGCTTGTCGCAGCCGGGACAGATGTTGATCACCTCGGTCGCTTCGGTAAACTGCGGATCATGGTGACAGCAGATATCCAGCCGGTTCATCGGGCCCAAGTTTTCATTCAGCAGGGAATGCAGTTTGCCGGCCAGTTCCGGCTTGTACAGCATCAGGCCGCAGCCCGGGGCGAAGATCCTTTTCTTCATATCTCTTCTTTAAAAGCGCTGGATATTTTCCCCTTAAATGGGCCGGGCGATCAGGATCCCCTCCAGGCGGTTGTAGTAATCGTAGCTTCCGGTCCACAGGCCGTACCACTGGCCCCCCAGCTTCCAGTGGTATTTATAGGGCCGGTTCCGGCCGTTGGTGGAAAGGCCGTATCGCATCCAGCCCACCCCTATCCCGCTGCCGTCCAGGCTGGCGGTGCCGGCGCTGTCCCGGGTATCGCCGTAATGGCCGCTGCTGGCGCAGTCCAGTATCCTGATGGTGGCTTCGCTGCCGATGATGATGGGCTGGCTCCAGGCGATCATGACATGGCCGGTGCTGGCGTCCTTGTTCTCCCGGTCCTGGTACTGCTTCCGCCAGTCCTGGTCGTATTTCACCACGATGATGTCGCCCTTCCTGATGGAATCCGCCGCCAGGAACACCTTCCAGTATTTGTTCTGGCCCACCGGGTTGGCTTCCCCGCCGGCGTCGTTGCCCAGGATGTCACGGAAATAATCGTAGAACCCCCAGGCCCGGGGCCGGGGATCGAAGGTGTGGAAGGCATTGGCGAACAGCGCCAGGTCCTGGTAATGGTCGTACAGCGCCTGCCGGATGACAAAATCTCCCACCAGGCCGGAGCAATCGTAGATGTAGGTGCCGGAGGCCTCGTCCATCACCCGGCCGGAGTAGTGTTCGTATTTGGTGGTGTCCAGATTGTCCAGGATGGCCTGGGCCCTGGCCTTGAAGATCCCGCCGGGCGCGGCGGCGCCGCTGGTGTCCTCGATCTGGACCGGCGGGGTGAAAACGGTGAGATCGAATTCCACCGGAAGGATCTCGTAGTCCGAATGGTAGGTCTCGGTGAAGGAGGGATCCTCGGCGCTGGTGGGGGTTTCCTTGCTGCAGCCGAAGACCAGCAGCACTAAGCTTGTTAATGAAAGAACAGCTCTCTTCATTATATTTCCTTTGATTAATTTCCCGATATGCGATAGTTCTCAAGACATAGAGATATTTCTTAAAAGCCAGTTTAAACGTTCAAACAATTCAAACACCGCCTGCCACTTATCATTGCAACTCATACTGTAAACCATCGCCCGACCTTTATCATTCCCCCTCAAACAAACATCCCGGCAAGCATGGGGCCTATCCCCGCTCCACCTCGTAGTTCGGAGCCTCCTTGGTGATCACCACGTCATGCACATGGCTTTCCTTCAAGCCGGCGTTGGTTATCCTCACAAAGGTGGCCTTCTGCTGGAGGGCCTTAAGATTGGCCGCCCCGCAGTATCCCATCCCGCTCTTCAAACCCCCGATCAACTGATAAACAGTATCGGCCAGCGGGCCCTTGTAGGGTATCCGGCCCTCTATGCCCTCGGGCACGAACTTTTTCTCCTCGGTGTTCTTCTCCTGGAAATACCGGTCGGCGCTGCCCTTGCGCATGGCGCCCAATGATCCCATCCCGCGGTAGACCTTGTAGCTGCGGCCCTGCAGCAGGATGGTCTCGCCCGGGCTCTCCTCGGTGCCGGCGAAGATGTTCCCGATCATGATGCAGTCGGCCCCGGCCGCCAGCGCCTTGACGATGTCGCCGGAGTATTTTATCCCGCCGTCGGCGATGATCGGTATCTTGTATTTAAGGGCCACCGCCCTGGCCTCCATCACTGCGGTCAGTTGCGGCACCCCCACCCCGGCTATCACCCGGGTGGTGCAGATGGAGCCCGGCCCGATCCCTATCTTGACGGCGTCCACCCCGGCCCGGATCAGCTCCCGGGTGGCCTCGGCGGTGGCCACATTGCCGGCCACCAGGTCCACCTTGGGGAACTTGGCCTTGACCTTCTTGACCGCGGCTATGACCCCGATGGAATGGCCGTGGGCGGTGTCTATCACCAGGGCGTCCACCCCGGCAGCCACCAGGGCCCCGGCCCGCTCCAGAAAATCGCCGGACACCCCGATGGCGGCGGCCACCCGCAGGCGGCCTTGGCTGTCCTTGCAGGCGTTGGGGTGCTTCTCCTTTTTCATCACATCCTTGACGGTGAACAGCCCTTTCAGCATCCCCTTTTTATCCACGATGGGCAGTTTTTCTATCCGGTGCTGGTGAAGGATCCGGCTGGCCTCGTCCAGGGTGGTGCCCACCGGAGCGGTGATCAGGTTCTCTTTGGTCATCACATCGCCGATCTTTTTGGTGTGGTCCTTTTCGAACACCAGGTCCCGGTTGGTGATGATGCCCACCAGATGGCCTCCCGGGTCGGTGATGGGGATGCCTGAGATGGAGAATTTTCTCATCATGGCCAGGGCGTCTATCAGCAGGTGCTCCGGCGAAAGGGAGATGGGGTTGGACACCATCCCGCTCTCGGAACGCTTGACCCGGTCCACCTCGGAAGCCTGATCCTCGATGGCCAGATTCTTGTGGATCACCCCCAGGCCGCCCTCCCGGGCCAGGGCCACGGCCAGCCGGTGCTCGGTGACGGTGTCCATGGCCGCCGACACCAGCGGGATGTTCAGCTTTATGTGCCGGGAGAACCTGGTGCCGATCTCCACCTCGTTGGGCAGCACTTCGGATCTCTGGGGGACCAGCAGCACGTCGTCAAAGGTCAGCCCCTCGCCCTTAAGCCATTTGGTCATATATCCTCCATCATAAAATTTTCAAAAAAGGCTTTGCCACCAAGACACTAAGACACAAAGTAATTTTGATTGTTTGAAAAGCGGTCAACCCCCGACCTCAATCCAGCAGGTCCTTACGAGCCGGCTTGATATTGAACTGACTTCACTCATGTCACCCTGAGCCAAACACCATGCCCAACAAGCTGAATGGGTGACCCTGTCATCCAACGCCCAGCGACGTTTGCCAGCCGTCTCAGGATGACAGGATTTCCCCCTGGAAGACCAGCTTCACAGAACCCTCCAGGAAGACCTGGCTGACCGCCTCGCCGTCCAGCTGGAAATGGATGGTGAGCGTCTCCCCGCCCCGGGTCAGGCACTCCACCGGGGACTCGGCCATCCCCAGTCGGGCCGCCACCACCGCCGCCGCGGTGGCTCCGGTGCCGCAGGCCAGGGTCTCGTCCTCCACCCCCCGCTCGTAGGTCCGGATCTTAAGGTGGTGTCGGTCGGCGATCTCGATGAAATTGGCGTTGGTCCCGGCCGGCTGGAATCTGTCGTGGTGCCGGATCTTGCGGCCGGTCTCCACCACCGGAAAGTCATCCAGCTCGGCCACCGGGATCACCACGTGCGGCACCCCGGTATCGGCAAAGGAGGCCGAAAATCCCCGCTGGTCCAGCTCCAGCAGGAACCGCAGGTCGAAGTCGCGGGGCTCCCGCATCTGCAGTTTCACCCGGTCATCAACCACCTCGGCCCTATGCAGGCCGTCCCCGGCCTGGAATGACATCGCCTGGCCGGCCGCCCCGATGGAATGGGCGAACCAGGCGATGCAGCGCCCGCCGTTGCCGCAGAAGGCCGCCTCGCCGCCGTCGGCGTTGAGATAGCGCATCCGGAAATCGGCCTGGGCCGATCTTTCGATGACCAGCACCCCGTCGGCCCCCACCCCGTTGCGGCGGTGGCATAATCTTTGGACCAGCGGGGAGAGATCGGAGGGCAATTGCCCGTCGCGGTTATCCAGCAGGACGAAATCGTTGCCGCTGCCGGACATCTTGTAGAAATTCATATCACCTGTATGCAATGATAAAAGAAGTATACAGCACCCGGTATACAGTATACTGGATACTTAATACCCAGACGGGCTACTTTACTTTGAGCACATCCACCAGCTGGTCGAACTTGGCCAGCAGTTCGCTCATCTGCTCCTGCTTTTTGGCTCGGTCATTAAGCTCCGCCTGGTAGTACTCGGTGGCCTGCTTGAAAAAGCGCAGGCTGAAGTAGAACCACACGACCCCCAACCCCAGCACCAGCAGCATGAAAAGGCCGTAGAATATAATTCCTATTCCCCCTAAAACGCCCATGATGGTCTCCTTTATGGGTAGTTGTTATTAGTGCCACCGCGAGCACTCGGGGTGGCACTAATTATTTTTATTTCTTCTTTTTGGCCTTGGGCCTCCGGGCATTGTTCTTGACCAGGGTCACCATTATCGCCTTCTGGATATGCAGCCGGTTCTCGGCCTGGTCCAGCACCTGGGAGTGCGGGCCGTCCAGCACCTCGCTGGTGACCTCCTCCTCCCGGTGGGCCGGCAGGCAGTGCAGGAAGATGGAATCCTTTTTGGCTACGTCGATGATATTCCGGTTGATCTGGTAGGGGGCGAACACCCGGGCTTTGAGCTCCTTCTCCGACTCCTGGCCCATCGAGGCCCAGACGTCGGTGTAGATGACGTCGGCGTTGCGGGCGGCCTCTCGCGGATCACGCACGATCTGCAGGGTGGTCTTGGTCTTGGCGGCCAACCCCTGGGCCTTCTCCCAGATGCCCCGGTCCGGCTCGTAGCCCTGCGGGCAGCCCACCGTCATGTTGACGCCCAAAGTGGCGGCGGCCAGCAGCAGCGAATTGCAGACGTTGTTGCCGTCGCCGATGTAGGCCAGCTTAAGGCCCTTGAATTTCTTCTTGTGCTCCAGGATGGTCAGGAAATCGGCGAATATCTGGCAGGGATGCTCCAGGTCCGACAGGGCGTTGATCACCGGTATGTCGGTGTTCTCGGCTATCTCCACGATGCTCTTGTGGGCGAAGGTGCGGGCCATTATCAGGTCCACCCAGCGGTTGATGTTGCGGGCGATGTCCGGGGTCGACTCCCGCTTGCCCAGGGACATTTCCAAAAATATTCCATGCCCGCCCAGCTGGGTCATGCCGGTCTCAAAGGTGACCCGAGTGCGCAGGGACGGTTTTTCGAAGATCATGGCCATGGTCTTGTCGGCCAAAAGTTTGGGTGATTTCCCGGCCTTGGTCGGCTTCTTGATTTTTATCGCCAGCGCAAAAAGATCATCCATCTCCTTTTTATTCAAGTCCGCTACCGAGAGAAGGTCCTTCTTCATTTGTTCCTCCATTTAATGGTTTGTGAGCAAAGGTACTAGCCTTAAGTTATGAATTTCATTTCAAAAATAGCCCGCAAGTTTTTAATCGCTTGCGAGCCAATATCTTCAACAATCTATATATCCATATGATACAATGTGTTATAAAATATGTTGATGCTGTTATTTACGGGCTAATTTTACCTTATTATAAGATTTTAGTCAAGAGAAAACGAAATGCCTGATATTGTGTCTTCTGGTGCGCCTGGCCCGATTCTCCACCGGAGGCGGACGGTTCACACCTAAAACTATTATAGGAAAAACCCAAACCTAATGGTGCGCCTGGCCCGATTCGAACGGGCGGCCTGCGGATTCGAAGTCCGATGCTCTATCCAGCTGAGCTACAGGCGCATATTATGACTACCTTGATGCCTGGCTTCCTTGCCTCTTGTCCTGAGCTGCCAGGCTGAGTTTATCGAAGTCCGGTCGAAGGAAGCTACCGGCGCAGATTGGCAAATGGTCATCGAGTTGGCCGGGGTCTCGATACATCCTGCCTTCGGCGAGATACTCGACCACCGGCCAGTATCGAGATGACCATTTGCTATTCTTCAGATATTAGCCAGCGCCTGTTCCAGGTCGGCCATAATGTCCTCCGGGTCCTCGATGCCCACCGCTATCCTGACGAAACCGGCCGTCATGCCCACCGAGGCCAGATCCTCCTCGGAATAGGCCAGATGGGTGGTGGAGGCCGGGTGGGTGACCAGGGTGTCCACGCTGCCCAGGCTGACCGCCAGCTTGCACAGCCTGAGGTTGTTCTGGAATTTGCGGCCGGCCTCGCGCCCGCCCTTCAGGTCGATGGCCAGCACCCCGCCGTAGCCGCCGCTCATCTGTTTTTTGGCGATCTTATGGGCCGGACAGGATTCCAGGCCCGGATAGCAGGTGCGCAATACCTGGGGGTGTTTCTCCAAAAATCGGGCGATGATCATGGCATTCTGGGAATGGCGCTCCACCCGCAGGGGCAGGGTCTGCAGGCCGCGGGACATCAGCCAGGCGGTGAGGGGCGCGATGGATCCTCCCAGGTTCTTGAAGGCCATGGGCCGGATCTGGTCGATCTCGGCCTTGGGCCCAACCACCACCCCGCCCATGGTGTCGCCGTGTCCGCAGATGTACTTGGTGGCCGAGTGCAGGACGATATCCACCCCCATCTCGATCGGCCTCTGCAGGCAGGGCGTGGCGAAGGTGTTGTCTATGACCACTTTCAGATTGTGCTTTTGGGCGGCCTTGACGGTCTCGGCGATGTCCACCACATCCAACGTCGGGTTGGCCGGGGTCTCTATGTAGACCAGCTTGGTTTTATCGTTGGCCTTGGCCGCCAGCAGGTTGTGAATGTCATTGGCCGGCAGGTAGATGATCTCGATGTTCATCTTGGGCAGCAGGTCCTTGAACAGCCCGAAGGTCCCCCCGTAGATGGGGGCCGAGGAGATGATGTTGTCGCCGGGGCGGCAGTAGGTCAGTATCACCGCGGCGATGGCCGCCAGACCCGAGGCGAAGGATATGCCCTCATCGGTCCCTTCCAGCAGGGCCATCCGTTTTTCAAAATCCTGGCTGGTGGGATTGCCCAGCCGGGTGTAGACGAAGCCCGGCTCCTGCCCGGACATCACCGCCGCGCCCTGCTCGGCCGAATTAAAAACGAATTCTGATGACTGGTAGATGGGCATGGATACCGGACGGATCTTGGTAAGGTCCGGCATGCCGGCCCCGTGCACCGCCAGGGTGTTGAATTTGACTTTTCCGTGAGACATTTTTTTGGCCCTTCTATAAATTTATTTTTTAAAGATTGCATCTATAAGGAAACCATGAATGCAGGAATTATTTCAGGTTGGACCAAACATTTACCAAATAAATCTGCGTGAATCAGCGTTCTATAAAGGTTTCTGTTTCAATCATATCAGCTGAAGACTATAATTTTACTTCAAAAGGGAGATCAGCACCCCGGCCGCCATGGCGGTGCCCAGCACCCCGGCCACATTGGGACCCATGGCGTGCATCAGCAGAAAGTTATTCTTGTTGGCCCTCTGCCCCTCCACCTGGGAGACCCGGGCCGCCATGGGAACCGCCGAGACCCCGGCCGAGCCGATCAGCGGATTGACCTTTCCCCCGCTCACGATGTAGAATAATTTTCCCAGCAGCATGCCCCCAAATGTGCTGAACCCAAAGGCCACCAGCCCCAGGGACACTATCTTCAGGGTGGACAGGCTCAGGAAATTGCCGGCCTCCATGGTGGCGCCCACCGAAGCAGCCAGCAAAATGGTGACGATGTTGCACATCTCGTTCTGCAGGGTCTGGGAAAGCCTTTCGGTGACCCCGCTCTCCCGGATGATGTTCCCCAGCATCATGGTCCCGATCAGGGCGATGGCCTGGGGCAGCAGCAGGGCGGTGATGATGGAGATGGCAATGGGAAATATTATCCGCTCCCGATGGCTGACCGGCCGCAGCTGTTTCATCACGGTGGCCCGCTCCTTCTTGGTGGTCATCAGCCGCATGATGGGCGGCTGGATCAGCGGCACCAGCGACATGTAGGTGTAGGCCGCCACCGCGATCGGCCCCAGCAGGTGCGGGGCCAGCTTGCTGGCGGTGAAGATGGCGGTCGGCCCGTCGGCCCCGCCGATGATGCCGATGGCCCCGGCCTCGGCCAGGTTGAAGCCCAGGGCGGTGGCTATCAGCAGGGCGGCGAAGACCCCGAACTGGGCTGCCGCCCCCATCAGAAAGGTGGTGGGATTGGCCAGCAGCGGGCCGAAATCGGTCAGGGCCCCGATCACCATGAACATCATGGTGGGCAGAACCTCGGTGGAGACGCCCACGTTGTAGATCAATGTCAGCAGCCCATCAGGCCCCACCACGTTCGACAGCGGCAGGTTGGCCAGAAAGGCCCCGAACCCGATGGGCAGAAGAAGCAGCGGCTCAAATCCCTTGAAAACCGCCAGGTAGACCAGGGTCAGGGAGACCGCCATCATGATCACGTTGCCCAGGGAAAGATTGGCCATCCCGGACATTTGGATCAGCAGTGAGAGGTGGTGAATTATGGTGTTCATCTTCTGCCCCCCCTGCTGGCCGCTTCCTGAAGGGAGACCAGCCGCCAGGAGCTGCCCTGTCCCGCCGCGGGTTTGACCTGTCCGCCGGCCAGATCAAGTTCCGCCGATAAGGCCCCCATCACCACCGCGGCGATCTCGGAGTCATCGGTTTCGGCCGGTACGGCCGATTGGACCGGCATCGGCTGGACCTCCGGGGTACCGTTCTTATCCCCGGCCAGCCGGCCCACCAGGGATATCACTCCGGCCATGATGGCCAGGGCGATAAAGACTATGGTCTGGGCGATCAGGCAGACGATCAGGGCCCCGCCCATCCCCACAAAATCGTTAGACATCTTTTCCTTTCTATTACTTTCCGCAGGTTTCCTGCAGTTTCTTGGTCAGGGCCGGAAGCACTTCGAAGACATCGCCCACTATCCCGAAACTGGCCACCTTGAAGATGGGGGCCTCGGGGTCCTTGTTGACGGCGATGATGCAGTCGGAGGACTGCATGCCCACCAGATGCTGGATGGCCCCGCTGATGCCGCAGGCGATGTACAGCTTGGGAGCCACCGTCTTGCCGGTCTGGCCCACCTGGTGCGAGTAGGGTATCCAGCCGGCATCCACCGCCGCCCGGGAGGCCCCCACCGCGCCGCCCACCGCCCGGGCCAGGGCCTCCACCAGCTTGAAATTCTCCGGGGCCTTCAGCCCCCGGCCGCCGGAGACTATGATGTCGGCCTCGGTCAGCTTGATCATGTTGGTGGCTTCTTCGACGACCTGGGCCACCGAGGTGCGGGAGGCCAAAGCGGCTTTGTCGTATGATTTTTTGATGATCTGGCCTTGGCGGGTTTTATCACACTCGGCCTCCTTCATCACCTTGTGCCGCACCGTGGCCATCTGGGGCCGGTGGTTGGGGCAGATGATGGTGGCCATTATATTTCCCCCGAAGGCCGGACGGGTCTGGAGCAGGATCCTTCTCTCCTCGTCGATGGCCAAAGAGGTGCAGTCGGCGGTCAGTCCGGTGCGGGCTTTGATGGCCACTTTGGGGATCAGGGCCCGGCCGATGGTGGAGGCGCCGCCCAGCACTATCTCCGGCTTATACTCCTTGATCAGGGATGCCATGATCCTGGCATAAGGCTCGTCGCAAAAATGCTCCAGGGCCGGATCGTCGGCGGCATAGACCTTGTCGGCCCCGCGCTGGATCAGATCCTGGCAGGCCGGGCCGATGTCCTTGCCCATGATCACCGCGGCCAGCTCCACCCCCAGGGCATCGGCCAGCTTGCGGCCCTCGCCCATCAGCTCGTAGGAGATGCTCTGCACCTGGCCGTTCTTCTGCTCGGCGAACACCCACACCCCTTTGAAGCCCGAGATGTCGGCCTTCTCCACCGCATCCTTGCGCAGCAGGATGGCATCGAAGCCGCAGGAGGCCACGCAGGCCCCGCACAGGGTGCACTTGTCGTCGTCGATGACCGCCAGGTTGTCCTGCAGGCTGATGGCCCCGTAGGGGCAGGAGGCCAGGCAGGCCCCGCAGCCCACGCATTTGTCTGGGATTATCTCTATATCGCTCATTTGGCTCCTTACTTTTCTTAGCCTCACCCTTCCCTCTCCTAAAGCATTAGGAGAGGGGCAGGGGAGAGGTCTGTCAGATTATTTGCTGTTCTTTCAGTCCGTTGACCACCTTCTCCACCGCTTCATTGATATCGCCCTGCAGGATCACCCCTCCCGAGCGCACCGGCGGCGTGAAGATCTTCACCACGTTGGTGGGCGAGCCGTTCAGCCCGATGTTCTTCTCGTCGGCCGCGATATCGGCGGCCTTCCAGACGGTGGGCTGGAACGATTTGGCCCTCATCTTGCCCTTCAGCGACGGCAGGCGCGGTTCGTTGATCTCCTTGACCACGGTGAACATGGCCGGCAGGGAGGTGTCCACCACCTCGTAGCCTTCCTCGGTCATCCGCCACACCCGGGCCTTTTTATCGTCGATCTGCTCGATCTTCTTGACGTAGGTCACCTGGGGAATGTCCAGGAATTCGGCCACGCCGGGTCCCACCTGGGCGGTATCGCCGTCGATGGCCTGCTTGCCGCACAGGATGACATCGGCCCCGCCCATTTTTCTGATACCCATGGACAGGGTGTACGAGGTGGCCCAGGTGTCGGCCCCGGCAAAGGCCCGGTCGGAGAGCAGGACGGCGTCATCCACCCCCATGGAGATGGCTTCTCTCAAAGCATCGATCACCTGGGGCGGCCCCATGGAGATTACGGTGACCTTGCCCCCCAGCTTCTCCCGAAGCCTCAGGGCCTCCTCGATGGCATACATGTCGAAGGGATTGATGATGGAGGGCACCCCCTCCCGGATCAGGGTGTTGGTGGCCGGATCTATCCGGACATCGGTGGTGTCCGGCACCTGTTTGATACAGACGACGATGTTCATAATCTTTTATTATCTATTGAGTTATGGGTTTATAAATTTAATACAGGCATTGATTTTATCATAAAATTTAGAGGGTGTCAATTATAATAAAAAAAGCCCCCTCCCGGGGGCTTCACTTGCCATTGGCACATTTTATAAGTTCTTTTATACAAACGCTTGCGGAGCGGATTATGTGATATTTTTGTTTTTCCAAAATTATGGCTATTTTTTGAATTTCTTTTGTTTTAATAGTAGTTTCGTTCTTTTTGAACTGTTTGTCATCAAACAAATCTTTTAAAGATATGTTCAGCGCCTTGGCAATTGCTTGAGCGCTTTCTATTGACGGGTTCCTTTGACCCCGTTCTATGGCCCCTATATAGGTATTATCCAAGCCGGAAAGTTCGGCCAGTTTTTCCTGGGTAAACCCTTTGGCCTTTCGTAAATACCTTATTTTTTGGCCCAATATTTTGCTGATTTTGCTCATGGCTACCCCTAATATAGACTGTCAGAGTTTACCAGAATAGCCGATAATTAAAAAGTGTCTATTGTCGTTATTTTGTTATTGACAAATACGACTATTGGGCGTATTATTATCAAAATACAAATTTAAATATTGGGAGGGGGAAATGAAAAAGCTGATTATTATCGCCATTCTGCCTATTTTAATTATAGGATGTTCAACAACGCGTGTTATGAAAATAACAACTTCAGAACCGGATGCAAAGATATATGTGGATAATGAGCTTAAGGGTACTGGGGCAGCTTCTGTGCCTATAACAGAAAACGAAAAGGTTATTACACGCATCGAAAAACAAGGCTATGTTACATGGATTGGAACATTCTCAAATTTAAAAGGAAAACAATTTCAATATAAAAACAATATTATTCTAGATAAAGACCAAGCCTTTGACGCTTCTATTCAATCGGATATGGCTAACGTTGATTTTTCTCAAGTTGTTAATAAAAAATTAACCGAAGGACAAGCTTGGAAGTTAGTTAATAATATTGTTACTAATTATTTTGATGAAGTTGAAATATCCGACAAAGCCACTGGCTATCTTAAGACCAACTGGGTTGTTACCCCTTTTAATAGCGGGAAAGTCCGGACTAGGATCATAGTTAAGGGCGGTAGCGACGAACCTTTGACTTATAAAATTAAACTTGTAAGCGAACAAACAAATGATCCAAATGCCAGCGTAAAAGAAGATGAAAAATTCAAAACATGGGATAGGGTTTTAAAAAAGTATCGTGATGTAATTCAAGAATTCCAAACACGGCTAAAATAAGGCAAACAAATGAAAAATATTATAACGAAGGATGAATACTGCAAAATAAGCTCAAAAAGGGGATTACCATTTAGGTGCCCCGTTTTGAATAACTGTATGCGAAGGGCAAATACAATATTGTTTTTTAGCTATTATGATAAAATTGGAATTAAAGACCCTATCGCTTATTTAATATCAGCGGGGGAACTGACCAACGATTTTAGAAACAATTATTTACCCGAAACATGCGAAGCATCATCTTGTTCAAAAAGTAAAGATGTTTTTTATTTTAATAATGTTTGCCCCGAAGTAAATTTGTTTGATGACACACATGCACCACCATTCGCTCAAGGCATAGCCTGTATCTCTGGTTCACACATAGATAGAACAACCAAGCTTAATAAATTTAGGCATTACTCTGAATGTCCCGAATATTGTGCAAATCAAAATATTAGATAGTTACCTATTATCAGTAAAAAAGGGCTGCTTTTCAGCAGCCCTTTTTAATTTTCAAGCGGTCACTCCACCGCCGGCGTTTCCGGATGCATCACCAGGGCCGGGGCCGCCGGCTCGATCACCCTCATGCCCTTCCACCTGCCGCCCAAAAAGCGGAAATAGAAGGCCAAACCCAGGGCCACCACATAGACCGAAGCGATGGTCCAGGAAACGTATATCCCGGCCTTCATCACCACGATGGCCAGATAGCTGGGGATCGACAGCAGCCCCAGGGACAGGGCCAGCACCATGTACATCACGAACTTGGTGTCGCCGGCTCCTTTGATGGCCGAGGAGAAGATGATGTTGAACCCGTCGAACAGGGAATAGATCGCTACGAACCGCAATAGGATAATTGTGGTCCGTCGGATGTTTTCAAACCGGGCCGGATCGGCCTTGGCGGCGAAGGGCATCAAAAAAAGATCGGGCCAGAAGAAATACAGCAGGGCCACCGCCGCCATGTAGATGAAGGTCAGGTGGAAGGCCGAGTAGACGCTGCGGCTGGCGGTTTTGGGGTCTTCCCCGCCCAGATACTGGCCCACCAGCACCGAGGTGGCGATCCCGAACCCGATCATGGGCATGAAGGCCAGGGTGTTGACGTTGAAGGCGATGTTGGAGGCCGCCAGGTTGTCGCTGCCCAGCCGTCCCACCAGCAGGATGAAAAAGGTGAACCCGGCCATGTCCACGAAGAACTGGATGCCGTTGGGAAACCCGAATTTCAGCAGGGACCCGAACCGGGTCTTGTCGAACCTCCATCCGCCCAGGGTGTTGTAGATCCGGTTATACTTGGGCCGGAAGATCAGCGCTGCATAGGCCGCCACCGAGAACACCGCCGAAAATACCGTGGCCCAGGCCGCCCCGGCCATCCCCATCTCGGGGAATCCGCCGTGTCCGAAGATCATCAGGTAGTCGAAGACGATGTTGATGGCGGTGGCGGCGATGTTGACCCACATCACCGGCACGGTCTTTCCCAGGCCGGAATAGAAGCCCGACAGGGCCGAGGCGGCCAGGGCCGGCAGGGCCCCGGCGCACAGGATGGCAAAATATACCGCCTCGTTCTTCTGCACCAGCGGTTCGTGTCCCACCCACCGGAAGATGTCGCCGGCCCAGGGTATCAGCAGCAGGGTAAGCAGACCTCCGATGGCGGCGATGTAGATCCCCTGCCAGATCATGGGGCCGATCTGTTTTTCCTGCCTGGCCCCGTAATACTGGGCCACGAAGGTGCTGACATACCCGGCGGTGCCCAGGAAGATGCACATCAGGGCGAAGTTCAGCATGCCGGCCGGCATGGCCGCGGCGATGGCCTCTGGGGAATACCAGGTCAGGAACATCCGGTCCACAAAATGCTGGACCGACCACGAGGCGGTGCTCATGATCAGCGGCAGGGCCATCACCAGGACCTCGCGGTAGCCTCCGGGGGAACGCCAGCGGGATTTTACTCGAGTGAGGATAATTAATTTTCCTTTATGATGCAAATAATATATTTATGCTGACATCAAGTTATGGTCATTTATGACCATTGATGATTAACCAGCGATATCATTAATGGTATCGCTGGGCATCCACCAAGGCCGGCTTAAGCTGGCCTACCATAAGTAAATCCCTAAAATCAAATCAGCAATTGCGTTTATATTGCTACTATCTTTACGCTTTTAACCTCCCCTATCCCCTCCTTGATCAAGGAGGGGATTTAAGGGGTGGTGTTCACTCTATGGCCATAAAGGCGCACTTGAGATACTGGGTCTCCTTGCTGGCCAGCAGCACCGGATGGTCCTTGGCCTGGTGCCGGAACTCCAGCAGCTTGATGGTCCGTCCGGCGTCCCGGGCGGCGTCCACCAGCATCACCCGGAACTGCTCCTCTTCTATATGATAGGAACAGGAGCAGGACACCAGGATCCCGCCCCGCGGCAGGAGCTTCATGGCCCTTAAGTTTATCTCCTTGTAGCCCTTGAGGGCCGGCTCCACGGATTTCTTGTTTTTGGCGAAGGCCGGGGGGTCCAGTATCACCAGATCGTACTTGACATCGGATTCGGACATGATCTTCAGCTCCTGCATCACATCGGCCTTGCGGAACCGGCAGGTCTGCTGCAGGCCGTTGAGCCCGGCATTTTTTGAAGCCATCTCGATGGCCGGTTCCGATATGTCCATCCCGGTGACCTCGGAGGCCCCGCCGGCCGCCGCGTTTATGGCAAAGGCCCCGGTGTGGCAGAAGCAGTCCAGCACCGTCCGGCCCTGGACATAGGGATGCAGGGCCGCCCGGTTGTCCCGCTGGTCGAAGAACCAGCCGGTCTTCTGGCCGTGCATCAGGTCGGCCGAGAATTTCAGGCCGTTCTCCTCGATGATCACCTCCGGCCTCAGCCGGCCCTGCAACTCTCCGATGGCCGGGGCCAGACCCTCCAGCTTGCGGGAATAGCTGTCGCTACGCTCGTAGATGCATTCCGGATCGAACTGCTCCTTGAGCGATTCCACCACGAACTCCCTGCGGCAGTCGGTCCCCAGCGACATGATCTCCAGCACCAGCTGCCGGTCGTAGCGGTCGATTATCAGCCCCGGCAGGCCGTCGGACTCGCCGTAGCACAGCCGGTAGAATTTGGATCCGGGATAGAACCTCTGCCGCAGGTCGTCGGCCTGCTTCAGCCGTTCCCTGATCAGCTCCCGGTCGAATTCCCGCCGCTCCCGGGAGTAGATCCGGACCGAGATCAGCGAATGGGGGTTGTAGAAACCGCTGCCGATCAGGTGGCCCCGGGAGTCGGACACCTGGACGTCCTCGCCGGGATACAGCCTCTCCGGCATTTTCCAGATCTCGTTGGAGAACACCCAGGGATGCCCGGCCTTGATCCGGCGCTCCTGGTTCTTGCGCAATAAAATTGTTTTCATGATCTGATTATATCCTGTTTTAAAAATATTAGCAATTTGGTGTATTGTAAGGATAAACTCCGGCACAAAGTTCGCACAACCTTATTTTAAATATCCTCTTGGCGCACTTCGCGTCTTGGCGTTTTGTCGGTTATATGCAGAATGAAGAAGGCCGGCATGAAGCCGGCCTTCTGTGCAGTATCCTATTCCTCGTCTTCATCGAATTCCGGCTCTGCCGCCGGGGCCGGGGCCAGCTCCTCCTCGTCCTGGCTCTGCTGCTCCACGATCTTAAGGTTGCGGTAGCGCTTCAGTCCGGTGCCGGCCGGGATCAGCCGGCCCACGATGACGTTCTCCTTCAAGCCCAGCAGGAAGTCGGTCTTGCCCTGGACCGCGGCCTCGGTCAGCACCCGGGTGGTCTCCTGGAAGGAGGCCGCCGAGATGAAGCTGGAGGTGGAGAGGGCCGACTTGGTGATGCCCATCAGCAGCGACTGGAAGGTGGCCGGCCGGCCGCCTTCGCGCATCACCCGCTCGTTCTCGTCGCGCACCTGGATCTTGTCCACCTGGTCCCCCTCGATGAAGATGGCGTCGCCCGGGTCCTCGATCTTTATCTTCTGCAGCATCTGGCGGACGATCACCTCGATGTGCTTGTCGTTGATGTGCACTCCGTTCAGACGGTAGACCTCCTGGATCTCGTTGACCAGGTACACCTGGACCGCGCCGGGCCCCTTGATCCGCAGGATGTCGTGGGGATTGATGGAGCCCTCGGTCAGCTTCTCTCCGGCCCGGACCCGGTCTCCCTCCCTGACGTACAGATGTTTGCCGTGGGGTATCAGGTAGGCCCGTTCCTCGTCGTTCTCGTTCTTGACGATGATGGTCCGCTGGCCCTTGGAGATCTCGCCGAACTTGACCCGTCCGTCGATCTCGGTGACCACAGCGGGATCGGTGGGTTTGCGGGCCTCGAACAGCTCGGCCACCCGGGGCAGGCCGGCGGTGATATCGCGGCTCTTGGATATCTCCCGCGGGGTCTTGGCCAGGAATTCGCCGGCCGTGATATTCTGGCCTTCCTGGACCATGATCCGGGCCCCTATGGGGATGGGGTAGCTGGAGCGCACCTTGCCGCGTTTGTCGACGATATTTATATGCGGATACAGGCTCCGGTCCTTGCTCTCGATGACCATGGGCCGCCGCATGCCGGTGATGTCGTCGAATTCCTCGGAGATGGTGACGTCGGGCACCATGTCGGCCAGCTGCACCGTGCCGGTGTGCTCGGCCAGTATGGCTGCGGTATGGGGGTCCCATTCGAAGATGACGTCTCCCGGCAGCACCGCCGCCTTGTCCGCCACCTTCAGCACCGAGGCGTAAGGCACGCTGTAGCGGGTCTTGACGTTGTTCTTCTCGCCGTGCAGGATGATCTCGCCGTCCCGGTTGATGGCCACCACCTCGCCCGATTCCATGGTGACGGTCTCCAGACCCTTGAACTCCAGGGTGCCCGGGATCTTGACGGTGACCTTGGACTGAGCCGCGATGCGGGACGAGGTTCCGCCGATGTGGAAGGTCCTCAGGGTCAGCTGGGTGCCCGGCTCGCCGATGCTCTGGGCCCCCATCACGCCGATGGCCTCGCCCATGTCCACCAGGTGGCCGGTGCCCAGGTTGCGCCCGTAACACCTGCGGCACAGACCGCGCTTGGCCTCGCAGGTAAGCACCGAACGGATCTTGACCTTCTCGATGCCGGCCTCCTCGATCTCCTCGGACGCCTCCTCGTTTATCTCCTGGCCGGCTTTTGCGATGATCTCCCCGGTGATGGGGCTGACCACGTCCTCCATGGCCACCCTTCCCAGGATGCGGTCTTTGAGGGTCTCGATGATGTCCTCGCCCTCTTTTAAGGCTCCGCGCTCATCGCCCAGAATGGTGCCGCAGTCGTCCTCGGTGATGATGATGTCCTGGGCCACATCCACCAGCCTCCGGGTCAGGTAGCCGGCCTCCGAGGTCTTCAGGGCGGTGTCGGCCAGGCCCTTCCGGGCTCCGTGGGTGGAGATGAAATATTCCACCACCGTCAGCCCCTCCCGGAAGTTGTTCAGGATGGGGGTCTCGATGATCTCCTGTCCGGTGAAACGCTTCTGGGGTTTGGCCATCAGGCCGCGCATGCCGCCCAACTGCCGGACCTGCTCCCGGGTGCCCCGGGCCTCGGAATCGAACAGCATGAAAACCGGGTTGAAGCCTTTCTTGTCTTCGGCCATGCCCTTGAGCAGGCTCTCGGTGACCTGGTTGTTGACGTGGGTCCAGGTGTCGATGATCTTGTTATATCTTTCGGTGTCGGTGATGACCCCCTTGCGGTACTGGCCCTGGATCTTCTCCACCGACTCGATGCCCTTGTTGATCAGGGCCTGTTTCTCGGAGGGAACGATGATGTCCGACAGGCTGATGGTCACCCCGGATTGGGTGGCGTACTTGAAGCCTATCTTCTTTATCTCGTCCATGAACATGGCGGTCTTGTAGCTGCCGATCTTGCGGAAAGAGGCCATGGCCAGTTTGTCCAGGGCTTTCTTGACCATGGTATCGTTGACGAAGCCCAGCTCCTTGGGCACGATCTGGTTGAACAGCACCCGCCCCACGGTGGTCTCTATGATCCGGCCCTCCAGCCTCAGCTTGATCTTGGCATGGATGTCAACCACCTCGTTATGATGGGCCAGGATCACCTCATCCTGATGGGCGAACACCTTGCCCTCGCCCTTGGAGTCGGCCCGGGGCTTGGTCAGGTAATAACAGCCGATGACGATGTCCAGCTTGGGAGTTATCACCGGTTTGCCGGAGGCCGGCAGCAGGATGTTGTTGGACGAAAGCATCAGGGTGGCCGCCTCGATCTGGGCTTCGTAGGACAGCGGCACGTGCACCGCCATCTGGTCGCCGTCGAAGTCGGCGTTGAAGGCCGCGCAGACCAGGGGATGGATCCGGATGGCCTTGCCCTCGATCAGCACCGGTTCAAAGGCCTGAATGCCCAGGCGGTGCAGGGTGGGGGCCCGGTTCAGCAGGACCGGATGCTCCTTGACGATATCCTCCAGGATCTCCCAGACGCCGGGCTTCTCCTTCTCCACCAGCCGTTTGGCCCCCTTGACGCTCTGGACGTAGCCCTTCTCCTCCAGCTTTTTCAGGATGAACGGCTTGAAAAGCTCCAGGGCCATGCTCTTGGGAAGGCCGCACTGGTATGGTTTCAACTCGGGACCGACCACGATCACCGAACGTCCGGAGTAATCCACCCGCTTGCCCAGCAGGTTCTGGCGGAACCGGCCCTGTTTGCCGCGCAGGATGTCGGACAGGCTCTTAAGCTCACGGTTGCCCCGGCCCTTGATGGCCCGGGAGCGGCGGCCGTTGTCCAGCAGGGCGTCCACCGCCTCCTGCAGCATCCGTTTCTCGTTGCGCAAAATGATCTCCGGGGCCCGCATGTCGATGATCTTCTTCAGGCGGTTGTTGCGGGTCAGCACCCGGCGGTACAGGTCGTTGAGGTCGGAGGTGGCGAAGCGCCCTCCCTCCAGCGGGACCAGGGGCCGCAGGTCCGGGGGGATCACCGGCAGGATGTCCATTATCATCCACTCCGGACGGTTGCCGGACTGGCGCAGGGCCTCCACGATCCGCAGCCGCTTCAGCAGGTCCTTCTTGCTCTCTACCGAGACCTCGCGCCTCAGGCCCACCTTCAGCTCGGCCGAAAGGTCGTCCAGGTTGATCTCCCTCAGCAGGTCGCGCACCGCCTCGGCCCCCATCTTGGCCACGAATTCCTTGCCGAACTCCTCCTCGGCCCTGGTGCACTGTTCCTCGTTGATCAGGTCCTTCTTATGGTGGCTGCTGGCGCCCGGGTCGATCACTATGTACGATTCGTAATACAGCACCCGCTCCAGGTCCCGCATGGTAACCCCCAGCAGCTGCCCCACCCGGCTGGGCAGGGATTTGACGTACCAGATATGGGCCACCGGCACCGCCAGCTTGATGTGCCCCATCCTCTCCCGGCGGACCTTGGAAAGGGTGACCTCCACTCCGCAGCGGTCGCAGACCACGCCGCGAAAACGGATCTTTTTATATTTTCCGCAGTTGCACTCCCAGTCCTTGGTGGGCCCGAATATCTTCTCGCAGAACAGCCCGTCCCGCTCCGGCTTGAAGGTCCGGTAGTTGATGGTCTCAGGCTTGGTGACCTCTCCGTAGGACCAGGACATCACCAGTTCGGGGGAGGCCAGACCGATCCTCATGGAATCGAAATTATAATTTTCCTGTTCGGCCGGAATGTTTTTTCTTGCTTCAGTCATGGCTTATTCCTCCTTCCTTAATTGGATATCCAGGCACAGTCCCTGCAGTTCCTTGACCAGCACGTCGAAGGATGCCGGGGTTCCGGGCTCCGGGAGGTTCTCTCCCTTGACGATGGCTTCGTATACCCGCTGCCTCCCCTGGACATCGTCGGATTTGACGGTCAATATCTCCTGGAGGGTGTAGGCCGCGCCGTAGGCCTCCAGAGCCCAGACCTCCATCTCCCCGAAGCGCTGGCCGCCGAAGTGGGCCTTGCCCCCCAACGGCTGCTGGGTGATCAGGGAGTACGGTCCTATCGACCGGGCGTGGATCTTGTCGTCCACCAGATGGGACAGCTTGAGCATGTACATGACGCCCACCGTCACCGGCTCGTCGAAGGACTGGCCGCTCCGGCCGTCGAACAGGGGAACCTTGCCGTTCTCGGGCAGTCCGGCCCGCTGCATCTCCTCTATCACCTCGGAGATGGAGGCTCCGTTGAACACCGAGGTGGCCACCTTGAAGCCCAAAATTTTGGCGGCCCATCCCAGATGGGTCTCCAGGATCTGGCCCAAGTTCATGCGGGAGGGAACCCCCAGCGGATTGAGTATCATATCCAGCGGCCGGCCGTCCGACAGATAGGGCATATCCTCCACCGGGACGATCTTGGCCAGCACCCCCTTGTTGCCGTGGCGCCCGGCCAGCTTATCGCCCACCATCAGCCGGCGCTTGCGGGCCACGAAAACCTTGACCAGTTTGATGACATCGGCCGGCAGCTCGTCGCCCCGCTCCACCTTCTCTTTCTCTATCTGGATGTCGGCCTGGACCGATTCGATGGCTTTCCGGGCGGACTCCACCAGCTTGACGGCCTTCTGATTGAGGGCCTTATCCTCGCAGATCTCGCCCAGTTCCTCCAGGTCCACGAACTTGATGTCGTGCAGCACCGACTCCGACAGCCGCTGTCCCTTGCGGGCGATCAGTTTTTCGCCGTGCTTGAGGGTGATGTTGCAGATCTGGTCCGACAACAACTCCCGGATCCGGCGGTCGCGCTCCACTTTGATCCGGTCGATCTGCTTCTTGGCCTCCTTCTGGATCTCCTCTATCTTTCTCTTCTCCTCATGGGAGGAGCGGCGGTCCTGGCTCTTGCGGGAGAAGACCTTGACGTCGCACACCACGCCATCCATGCCGGGAGGGGCCTTAAGCGAGGTGTCCTTGATGTCTCCGGCCTTATCGCCGAATATGGCCCTTAACAGTTTTTCCTCGGGAGTGGGTTCGGTCTCGCCCTTGGGGGTGACCTTGCCCACCAGGATATCGCCGGCCTCCACCCGGGCCCCTATCCGGATGATGCCGTTCTCATCCAGGTCCTTGAGGGTGTCCTCGCCCACGTTGGGTATCTCCCGGGTGATCTCCTCCGGACCCCGCTTGGTGTCCCGGACGAAACACTCGAAGCTCTCGATATGCACCGAGGTGAAGCGGTCCTCCTTGACCATCCTCTCGCTGATGATGATGGCGTCCTCGAAATTGAACCCGGCCCAGGGCATGAAGCCCACCAGGCAGTTGACCCCCAGGGCCAGCTCGCCCTGATCGGTGGATGAACCGTCGGCGATCACTTCGCCCTTCTTGATGGTATCGCCTTCTTTGACAATGGGCCGCTGATTGATGCAGGTATCCTGGTTGGAGCGCCTGAATTTTGTAAGATGGTATATATCCAGCTGGCTGTCCTTTAAAAAATCCACCTCTGCCACATCCGGGCGGGAGGGCCGGATATAGATGGTATCGGCGGTCACCTTCTCCACCATTCCGTCCCGGCGGCACTGGACCATGGTTCCGGAGTCAACCGCGGCCTTGCCCTCCAATCCGGTGCCGATGATCGGGGATTCGGTCCGCAGCAGCGGCACCGCCTGGCACTGCATGTTGGAGCCCATCAGGGCCCGGTTGGCGTCATCATGCTCCAGAAACGGGATCAGGGCGGCCGAAAGGCTCACCAGCTGCTGAGGGGAGACATCCATATAATCCACTTCCGGGGGCTTTACCCGGGGGAAAATCTCCCGGTGCCGGCAAAGAGCCAGATCCACCGCCAGCCGGTCCTTGTCATCGATGGCGGTGTTGGCCTGGGCTATGGTGTATTGGTCCTCGGTATTGGCCGATAAATATTCGATCTCCCCGGTCAGTTTCCCGCCCTTGACCTTGCGGTAGGGGGTCTCCAGAAAACCCAGGTCGTTGACCTTGGCGTAGCAGGCCAGGCTGGCGATCAGTCCTATGTTGGGGCCTTCAGGAGTTTCGATGGGACACAGCCGGCCGTAATGGGTATAATGCACGTCGCGCACCTCGAAGCCGGCCCTCTCCCGGGTCAGGCCGCCCGGCCCCAGGGCCGAAAGCCTCCGCTTGTGCCGGAGTTCGGCCAGCGGGTTGGGCTGGTCCAGGAATTGTGACAGCTGGGAGGAGCCGAAGAAGGTATTGATGGTAGAGGAGATGATCCTGGAGTTGACCAGATCATGCGGCGTGATGGCATCGCTGCCGTCCCACAATGACATCCTCTCCCGGGCCATCCGGGCCATCCGGGACAGGGCCACCGAGAACTGCGCGGTCACCAGCTCGCCCACCCGGAGCACCCGGCGGTTCCCCAGATGGTCGATATCGTCGATCATCCCCTGATTGGCCCGCAGGCCCAGCAGGTAGCGGATGACCTCCACGAAATCCTTGGGGCTCAGCACCGTGCTGCTGGAGAGATCCATCTCCAGACGGCGGTTCAGCTGGTAGCGCCCCACCCGCTTCAGATCGTAATGCTTGCGATCGAAGAACAGGCGGTCGATGACGCTTTTGGCCAGCTCCGGGCTGATGGCATCGCCGGGATGGAGGATGTTATATATCTTGGACAGGGCATCCTCCTTGACGCCCTTGTTGTTGTCGGCCAGCATGGTCCGGGGAATGATGGCTGAATCCTTGGTCGGATCTATGGCCACCACCTGGACGCTGTCGATCTTGGCCAGCCGCAAAGTGGCCAGTATCTCCGGGGTGACGATGTGGCCGGCCTCGGCCAGCACCTCGCCGCTCTTGGGCGCCACCACATCGCCGAAGAGATACCTCCCCAGTATCTGCTTGTCGGCGCTGATGGGCAGGCTCTCCCCCTTATGGAACAGGCCCAGGATATCCTTGTTCTGGGGGAAGCCCACCGCACGCAGCAGCAGGGTGGCGTGGAATTTGCGGTGTTTGTCTATGGAGACCCACAGCAGGTCCTTGGGATCGATCATGAATTTGATCCAGGAGCCGCGGTAGGGAATGATCTCTGAGGTGTAGATGCGCTTGCCCGAGGGATGCGACTTCTCGGCAAAGAACGCTCCGGGGGAACGGTGCAGCTGGCTGACCACCACCCGCTCGGCTCCGTTGATGACAAAGGTGCCGATATCGGTCATCAGGGGAAGCTCGCCCAGAAAGACCTCCTTCTCCACCACTTCCTTGGGGGGGGCCTTGGGATCGGAGGTGTCTTTGACCACCAGGCGCAGCACCGCTTTCAGCGGGGCGGCGTAGGTCATATCGCGGTCATGGCACTCCGGAATGGCATAGCGCGGCTTGCCCAAGCTGTAGGAGACGAACTCCAGCGACAGCCGGTTCTGGGGATCCTCGATGGGGAAGATCTCGTTGAATATGGCCTGCAGGCCCTCGTTTCTTCTCTTGGCGGGAGGGGCATCCTCCTGGAGGAAATCCTTGAACGAACTGACCTGCATGTCCAGCATATTGGGCAGTTGAATGCCCGATTGGATCTTGGAATAGTCTTTTCTCTTTACCTGCTTCAAGGTGGTGCTCCTTATTAGGCTTAACGGACCGACCGGCGGGAAACTCCCCCGGTGCTGAAAAATAATCGACCCGGCTAAAGGCCGCTAAAAACAGCGTTTGATGGAACCGCTTAATCTCCCGGCACCACATCCGGGAACGGCCCCATCAAACGCACTGGGGACAGGAGGCCGGAGGCAACCACTGCCTCCGGTCCCCCGTTTATGTGTCGATTAAAAAATAATCTGGGATTACTTCAACTCTACGGTAGCCCCGGCGGCCTCTAAGATGTCCTTGATCTTCTTGGCCTCGTCCTTGGCGACGCTTTCCTTTACCGGCTTGGGGGCGCTCTCCACCAGGTCCTTGGCTTCCTTCAGGCCCAGGCTGGTGATGCCCCGGACTTCCTTGATCACCTGGATCTTCTTGTCCCCGCTGGAGACCAGGATCACGTCAAAGCTGGTCTTTTCCTCGGCCGGAGCGGCTGCGGCGCCCGGCATGGCGGCCATGGCGGCCATCGGGGCGGCGGCCTTGACGTCGAATTTTTCTTCCAAAGCTTTGACCAGTTCCGAAAGTTCCAGTACGGTCATGGATTCGATAGCTTCCATTATGGTTTGTTTCTTGTCCGACATTTTACAATGCTCCTTTTTATTCCTGATTGTTTTTTATTTTCTTTTGGCTTTTTTAAAAACGGTTACTTGGCTTCCTTCTGCTTGGCTATGGCATCCACCGTGCCCACGAACTTCTGGATGATCCCGCCCAGGGCCCCCACCAGGCCGGTGATCGGGGACTGCATGGCGGATAATATCTGGGATATCAGCACTTCGCGGCTGGGCAGCAGGGCCAGCTGCTTGACCTGTTTGACATCAACCACCTTGCCCTCAACAACGCCCATCTTGACCGAGGGTTTGTCGTCGTCCTTGGCGAACTCCACCAGGATCTTGGCCGGAATGATGGGGTCCTTGACGCCGAAGGCCAGTCCGGTGGGGCCGGTCAGGTAATCCAGCAGCATCTCCATCCCGGCGTTCTTGGCCGCCAGCTGGGCCAGGGTGTTCTTGACCACCTGGTATTCCACCGAGGCATCCCTCAGTTTTTTCCGCAGTTCGGTGGCCCGGACCACATCCAACCCCGTGAAATCCGTCAGGTAGATGGCCTTGGCTGTTTTCATCTTCTCGGTCAGTTCCTGGACTATCTTTTCTTTTTCTTGTTTTATCATCGTTTAGTCCTCACTTTCCTGTATTGGCCAGCTCGGTCAGAGCGATTTTGACCCCGGGGCTCATGGTGGCCGATATCGACAGGCTCTTGATGTAGGTCCCCTTGGCCGATGACGGCCTGGCCCGGATCACTTCATTGACCACCGCCCTGGCGTTGCCCACCAGCTTGTCGGTCTCGAAGGATTTCTTGCCCACCGGAAGGTGCAGATTGCCCTGCTTGTCCAGCCGGTATTCGATCTTGCCGCCCTTGGACTCCTTGACCGCCTTGGCCACGTCGAAGGTGACGGTTCCGGTCTTGGGGTTGGGCATCAGCCCCCGGACGCCCAGGATCTTGCCCAGCTTGCCCACCTGGCTCATCATATCGGGAGTGGCGATAGCCACATCGAAGTCGGTCCAGCCCTCGGTGATTTTTTTGATCAATTCTTCGGAGCCGAAATAATCCGCCCCGGCATCCCGGGCCTCGATCTCCTTTTCGCCCTTGGCGAAGACCAGCACCCGGACCTTTTTGCCGGTGCCGTGGGGCAGCAGGACCGTGCCCCTTAGGTTCTGATCGGATTTCTTGGGATCAAGCCCGGTCTTCATCGACAGTTCCATGGTCTCGTCGAACTTGGCATAGGCCGCCTGCTTGACCATCTCCATTGCCTCGGCCAGGGTGTATTCCTTGACCGCTTCAATTTTTTTGAGCGAGTTGTTGTACTTTTTCCCTCTTTTCATCTTCCTCCTTTCTGGTTACTAACGAAGACAGCGCGGGTGACCCCTGAAATCCCACCCTGGCTCCTCCCAGCGGGATTGGTGTTTTAACTTATATCTAGTCGGTTGATTAATTGCCTATCTCTATGCCCATGCTGCGGGCGGTGCCCTTGACCATCATCATGGCGGCCTCCACATTGGCGGCGTTCAGGTCGGCCATTTTCTTGGTGGCGATCTCCTTGACCTGGGCCTCGGTCACCGTGCCCACCTTATTGCGGTTGGGAACACCGGAGCCCTTGGCCAGCCCGGCAGCTTTTTTAAGCAATACCGCGGCCGGCGGGGTCTTGGTGATAAAGGAAAATGACCGGTCCTTGTATACCGTGATCACGCAGGGGATGATCAACCCTTCCTGGCCGGAGGTCTTGGCGTTGAACTGCTTGCAAAATTCCGGGATATTGACGCCATGCTGTCCCAAAGCCGGGCCCACCGGGGGCGCCGGATTGGCCTGTCCGGCCGGAACCTGTAGTTTTACCATTGCGGTTACAATCTTTGCCATATCTTCTCTCTTGGTTTATTGTATTTTTCTGTCACAGACTGTTTATCTGCATGGAATCGAGCTCCACCGGGGTGGTCCGCCCGAAGATGGTCACCATCACCCTGACCTTTCCGTGTTCGCTGTCTATCTCTTCGATGAGGCCGGTAAAACTGGCGAACGGCCCGTCGATGATCTTGATGGTCTCGCCCTTCTGGTAGGGTATCACCACCGGCCCCTGACGCTTCTCCCCATCCATCCGGGATATCAGGCGCTGGGCCTCGGAATCCCTCATGGGTTGTGGTTTGCGCCTGGTGCCCAGGAAGCTGGTTACTCCGGGGGTGGTGGAGACAACGTTCCAGACCTCGTCGGTCATGTCCATCTCCACCATCAGATAGCTGGGAAAGAGCTGTTTGGCTGTGGTCTTCCGACGCCCCTTCTTGATCTCGGTGACATCCTCGGTGGGTATCAGCACCCGTCCGATCTTGTCCTGAAAACCATAGCGCAGGGCCGCCGACTCCAGAGCCGCTTTTACCCGGTTCTCGTGTCCGGCGTAGGTATGTATGACGTACCAGTGCATTGCCATTTAAAATCGGCCCAGAAAGAATGTTAATCCTACCGACAGCAGCCGGTCGATGACCCCGATAAAAGCGGTCACCACCAGAGACACCACGCCCACCACGATGGTGGACTGGACCAGTTCGTCGCGGCTGGGCCAGCTGACCTTGGTAAACTCGACCCTGACGTCCTTTACGAACTGTACTATTTTATTGAACATAATCTGGTCTTCCCTTCGTTTGTTCCGATCCCTTTTTTACTAAAAACCGGAATGGCAGGCCAGGAGGGACTTGAACCCCCAGCATCCGGTTTTGGAGACCGGCGCTCTACCATTGGAGCTACTGGCCTTCGCCTTTGGATTATCTGGTTTCCTTATGAGCGGTATGCTTTTTGCAGAACCGGCAGTATTTCTTATACTCCACCCGGTCGGGGTGTTTGCGCTTGTTCTTGGTGTTGTTATAATTCCGGCGTTTGCAGTCCACGCAAGCCAAGGTGATTATCTCTCGCATTTCATTATCCGATTCTTTAATTTCCGATTAACTACTTGCCTGTTTGCGGTTTTTCAAACAGTTATTCCATTATCTCGGTGACGGTTCCGGCGCCCACGGTGCGGCCGCCCTCGCGGATGGCGAACTTCAGGCCCTTCTCCATGGCGATGGGGG